>OATY01000002.1_pt1 | contig 447229 bp, 402 predicted proteins | sample 1476101 | NCBI WGS metagenome assembly OATY01 (sample SAMEA2579994, study PRJEB22360) | human gut metagenome
ATGTTCAATCATATGATTGATTACCTATCATTGTTCAGTTTTCAAAGATCTGTTATCAATTTGCACTACTTCATTATTAAGTACTGTCGTAATTGACGACTTGATTATAATAACATTATGACCACTTTCATGTCAACACATTTTATAATCTTTTTGAAGTTCATTTTAAACCTCTAAGTGTATTGCTACACTCATTAAGAAACAGCCGCTCAAACGACTGTATGCATATTATAGTACAATGAAAATATAATCGCAACCCCCAATTCTCAATTTTACAAAATCTTCATTTTATTTTCATTTTCAACTATAAACCTAATAATTGATTTTACACAATTAATCATGTACAATGTAGCTGTAATAAAGAACTTTCAGCACAAATTAGTTTTCTTTTATTAGCATTTACCAATATGAATATTACATTATTGTAAGGAGATTGAGTATGAAACTATCAAAACATTTATTATCAAAAGCTGTAGCTATAGCTGCTATATGTGCTACTATGGGAACTACCACATTAGCTGCACCACAGGGCACATTTGATACTTCAGAAATTAATATTACTGGTCAAGCGTCTCGATCTGTAGCACCTAACTATGCGATTTTAACACTTGGTATTACAAGCCAAAATACCAATATCAATGCTGCAAAATCTAATAATGATCGTATTATGAGTAATTTAATTAGTCAATTAGCTAACTTAGGTGTTGCAAAAAAAGACATCTATACATCTAGCATTTCCATCAATCCAACGAGCGACTATCAAGACGGCAAACGCATCAATACAGGTTACAATGTATCAAATCATGTAACAGTTAAGATCAATAACCTTGATAACGTAGGAAAGGTTGTCGATGCCGCTGTTAGCGCTGGTGCTAACGACATCAACAACCTTTCATTCCAAAATGATGTGTCTCAACAATTATCTGATTCTTTAACTACAGAAGCGATTCAAAACGGTCGCCATAAAGCAGAAGTTATCGCAGCTGCCCTCGGTCGTACATTGGGACCAGTAAAAACTGTTTCCATTAGCACAACTGAAACTAGCACAATGGACTCTGGTTACTATCGTAACCCAGTAATGCTAAAAGCAGCTCTCGAAACTACTACGCCTGTAGAAAAAGGCTCTTTAATAGTTTCACAAGACGCTAACATCACTTATTATCTACAATAGAATTTTCCGGTACCACACCTTCGTGTACAGCTACAATGCCGCCTGTCAATTCATGATAGGTGGCATTTTCATATCCAAGAGATTTCCAGATTTCTAAAATCTCACTTTGATGCGGGTATCTACGTAAAGATTCTGGAAGCCATGCATAGGAAGAGTTATCTTTGCTCAATTTTCCTATAATAGGCAATATATATGAAAAATAGAAGTTATATAACTGTTTAAACCCAAACATACTTGGTTTTGCAAGTTCTAACACCACAACCTTCCCCCCTGGTTTTACCACGCGTTGCATTTCAGACAATACCTGCTTAATATCTGGAACATTTCGCATTGCAAAGCCACTCATTGCAGCATCAAATGTATTATCCTCATATGGTAAGGCCATGGCATCACCTTGTACTAAATTTACTTGATTAAGTAAACCAGCAGCCTCAATACGAACACGACCTTGATTTAGCATTTCACTATTAAAATCTAATGCCTCTACCTTCAAAGTGGGCTCTTGACGTAATGCCTCCTTCGTAAATACACAAGTGCCACATGCCACATCAAGTACATATTGGTGAGGACCGATATTCATCGCTTTTACAGAGAATTTACGCCAAAAATAATCTTGTCCAAAGCTTAACACCGTATTCATTAAGTCATAGTTTTTTGCAATATTAGAAAAAACGCCTTGTACAAATTTCTCTTTATCTGCATACGTTTTAAATTCTTTAGTATTCATTATGGACCTTTCACAAATCAAGAACTATGTTCAAGAATTATATATGGCATAGTATACCACACTATAGGAACGCTAAAAAGAATCCTAATATATATACTCTATATAGTGACTATGTAATATATACATACCTACTAAAAACACTGGTATTTAGTATTTTCCGCTACATAATATAGAACTAAACACACATATTTATTTTTTACCTATATTCATAATAAATATATACGACTATCGATTATAATATCTATTGCCACCATTTCATGTTCGTTGTATAATGACATATGTCCATGTTGAAAGGATACTTTATCATGGGATTTTATTTGTTTTTATATAAGTATTGGAGTGTACTATGAATCGATTTGTAAAATCAATCAATAGAGTCAGTCTAATCCAACAAATTATCATAGGTTTGATTATTGGTATTTTAACTGCTCTTTATGTGCCCGATGTGGCCAATGAACTTGCTTTATTAGGAGTCCTCTTCGTTGGAGCGCTAAAAGGTATCGCCCCTATCCTCGTATTTTTCTTAGTAATTGCTGCGATTAGTAAACATCGCTCTGGACAAAAGACAGGTATGGGCTCTGTTATAACCTTATATTTACTAGGTACATTCCTATCTGCGGCTTTAGCAGTAATCGTAAGCTTCTTTTTCCCTACTACATTACACCTAGCAGCAGGTGCCGCCGATGCCGCACCACCACAAGGTATCGTAGAGGTTATGACAACATTACTAAAAAATGTAGTTGATAATCCAGTAAAAGCATTAATGACTGCTAACTACATCGGTATTTTAGGTTGGGCACTTATCATTGGTGGTGCTTTACGCCATGCACCGATGAATACGAAGGAAGTTATAGAGTCCATTGCACAAGCTATTACTACTGTAGTAGGTTGGATCATTCGATTCGCCCCTCTTGGTATTATGGGCCTTGTAGCAGAATCCATTGCTACTAACGGCATCGAAGCCTTGATTGGGTACTTTCAATTACTCGTATTATTACTTGGTTCTATGATCTTTGTAGCACTAGTAATCAATCCAATTTTATCCTTTATTTACCTTCGTCGTAATCCATACCCATTGGTATTCAAATGCTTACGAGAATCTGCAATCTATGCGTTCTTTACACGTAGTTCTGCTGCAAACATTCCCGTAAACCTTGATTTAGCCAAACGATTGAAACTTAATCCAGATATGTATTCCGTATCCATTCCATTAGGAGCTACAATCAATATGGGTGGTGCAGCAATTACAATCACAATCATGACATTAGCTGCGGCGCATACATTAGGTATCGTTGTAGATATTCCTACCGCAATCCTATTATCTGTTATTGCCACTATTGGTGCATGTGGGGCTTCTGGTGTTGCAGGCGGTTCCTTGTTACTCATTCCATTGGCTTGTTCCCTATTCGGTATATCCAATGATGTAGCAATGCAAGTTGTAGGCGTAGGCTTTATTATCGGCGTATTACAAGATTCCACGGAAACTGCACTTAACTCTAGCACAGATATCCTCTTCACGGCTACTGCTGATTATGCAAAACGCGGCTATCATCAAGATTGGAATTAAAACTTTCTTAGACGGTCCTATGAGACCGTCTTTTTTTATAAACAAATTTTATATTCTTTCACTAGGACTTTGTGAAAGTTATATATATCCTCGCCACCTAATTGTGTAAAAATGATATTATATATTTGGATTAACTAAATATAAACTTTCACCAAGCACTAATAAACTATATTGATTTTCTTCAATATAGTGGTATAATATAGTTAATGATAATAACTATTAGTAGATATATAGAAAGGAATCAACATGAAACAATACGATATTATTGTAGTTGGTACAGGCGGCGCAACCATCGTAGCTGATGCTGCGCTCAAAAAAGGCTTTAAAGTGGCAATCATAGAAAAAGGTAAATTTGGTGGTACATGTCTAACTCGCGGTTGTATTCCTACAAAAGTTATGGTTACAGCAGCTAATGCAATTCAAGAAACAAAAGAATTCAAAAAAATTGGCGTTAACGTTGGACCTGCTACTATGGACTGGCATACTGTGTCCAAGCGTACTTGGCATAAAATTGACGAATCTGCAGGCATCTATGATTATTACAATGCCTATGACAACGTAGATGTGTATCGTGGCGCAGCAAGCTTTGTATCTGATAAAGTGATGAACATCCATCTTAACGATGGGTCTGGCATTGTAGAAATTACAGCGCCTACAATTATCCTTGGTACTGGTGGCTATAGTAATGTACCTAATGTACCAGGTCTTCAAGAATCAGGGTTCCTTACTAGTGAAAGTCTCTTTGGTGATAAATTCCCTAAACAACCATATAAATCCCTTGCTGTACTTGGTGCGGGTCCGATTGGTGTTGAGTTCGCTCATGTATTTGATTCCGCTGGTACAAAAGTAACAATTCTACAACATAATGTACGTTTAGTTCCTAAAGAAGATGCAGATATATCGGAACACTTGCTTAACAACTACAGAGAACGTGGTATTAACGTACTTCTAAACCAAGACACTGTTGAAATCCGCCAAGAGGATGGCCTTAAAGTAGTAGTTACTAAAGATCGTACTACTGGCGAAATTACAGAAACTAAAGTTGAAGAAATCCTTGTAGCTGCAGGTATCCGTCCAGCTGTGGAAGAACTTCACCTAGAAAATACTGGTATTGAAACACGGCCTAAAGGCTGGATCAAAACTAACGAATTTTTAGAAACATCCGTTGATGGTATCTACGCTTTAGGTGATGTCAATGGGGAGCCGGCATTCCGTCACCGTGCAAACTACGAAGCAGATATCATTGCTCACAATCTCTTCTATGCAACAAGTGAAGATGATTACCGTTGGGCAAGGTATGATACATTACCTAAGGTTACTTTCTCCTATCCTGAAATTGGTAGTGTAGGTCTCACAGAGGCTGAAGCTATCAAAGCAGGTTACAATGTAGGGGTTGGGAAGAACTTCTACTCCTCCACTGCAAAAGGCTATGCAATGGGTATCAACCCTGGAGATATAAACGATGGATTTGTAAAAATTGTGGTAGATAAAGACACCAACCATATCCTTGGTATGCATGTCGTAGGTCCTCAAGCTTCTATCCTCTTCCAGCCTTATGTGAACCTTATGAATAGTGGTGTAACTCCGTTGACAGCAATCAACGAAGAAATTGCTTCTGAACGCACTAAACGTTTACGTGAAAAAGGTATTACTCGTGAAATGGACCCTAGATCCGTTATCACTGTAGGCGAAACTATGAGCCCACATCCATCCCTCGTCGAGGTTATCATGTGGACACAAGTGTACTACGAAAATCGTTGGTAATACAACTATAGTTATAAATAATAAAAGGACTAAACCTAGGCGCAGTACTTTTGTTGCAAACATATCTATTGTAAAAAAAATATTCTAACATAAGAGCACTATCAACCGATATTTTATAGTATCGGAATCGCAAAAAAGAGCCAAAGGCATTGCCTTCGGCTCTTTTCTTATTAATCATCAATAGATAGGTTAGCGGCCCATATCTATATCAGAACCCCAAACGAGATTTGTTTTACGACCATCGAAGCCTTGATCTGGCTCAGGTGGTAATTTATAGGATTTAGATTGTTCTACATAAGCACCTGTCTCAGCATCTACTGTAACAACTACTTTTTTACCATCTTGATGCATAGTCACATAGTATAAAACTTTACCATTATGAGCTTCAATTTTCCAGCCCTTCATAACAGCATCATTTCCAAGTTGTTGTTTTGCAACACGTTCTGCTTGCGTTGATTCAATAACTTTATCTTTATTAAAAATCTCACCAATAACTTTCTTAGGTTTGCCCCCCTCTTCCATATCAGAAGCATTACCAGTGATTACATCAATTTTCATCTTGTACTGATGATACTTACTATAACCAACTACTTTATAACCATAGTTCAAGTCATTAGAGTTGAGCTCTACAGAATGAAGTGCCGCATTAGGATAGCGATTTTGGAAAATAGTTCCAATTTGGCTCATAGTCATAACTATGGACTCGCCAGGTGCACGTTTTACAGAAATATCCGTACTTGTTTCAGGCTTTGTTTTGCGTGCATCTGCCACACTTGGTGTAGCAACGGATAACATGCCCACTGCTAATACCCCCGTTAATGCCATAGAAATCAACTTTTTATTCATTATAATCCTCCTACTAGATACTATGCTTCTATTAATCAAACTATTAGTACACTAGAATTTCTATAAGTTCATGCTATATTCAGCAACACGAAAAATATGTAAATAGTCATATCATTTAGACAATATACTATAAACCTTCATTAGATGCAAGTCGTCCATCTACATCAGTCATAATCAATTTATAGCATGTAGCCACTAAAGGTACACCGATCAACATACCAGTAACCCCCATCAAACTACCGCCTACGATAACAGCAGCAAATACCCACAAACCTGGTAATCCAACAGAGTTACCTACAATTTTAGGATAAATAAAGTTACTTTCAATTTGATGAAGTACCTCTAAAATAATTACATAGATGAGAGCATCCATAGGGCCAACAGTAAGTAGCATAACGGCTCCAATGATACCACCAACATAAATACCTAATAGTGGAATCAATCCAGTTAGACCAATTACACAGGCAATCGTTGTAGCATATTCAATATTAAATAGCCATAAAGTAATTCCTACCATCACGCCTAGAACCAAGGCATCTATAAACTGACCTACAAAAAAATTACTGAATGTTTGAACTGCTACGCGAGTTACATAACTAACTCGATTTACCCACTCATCTGATGCATATGCCTTTAATATACGTTTACCTTGTAACATAAGGCGTTCCTTATCAAGCAACATATAAACAGCAAAAATTAAGCCAAGACCTATGTTCAAAGTCCAAGACAATACGGTGCCCATTGCATTTACAATATATGTGCCACCTTTTGTCCCCCATTCACGAGTATATTTAGCAATATTTTCTCCACTTAGGGCATCTATAATCGTTTGATTCGATGCCATTGGAATGGTTTCTGTAATATGTTGCATCCATGTTTGGAAATCCGTATACAATTGCGGTGATGCAGCTACAATAATCGACATAGAATGAATCAATTGAGGTAAAGCCATCCGAGCAATAAAATACACAATAACACTAATTGTTACAAAGGATAGCAAAAGACTCAACGGGCGACGTATTTTATACTTCCATCCAGAGTCACACTTAGGCCATAGCCATCGTTCATAACGAACGACTAGAATATCCAATACGAAAGCAATACAAGCACCCACAATGAGCGGAACAAAAGCCGTAAAGATAGCGTCAAGACCACTAGCAATATCACTTATACGTAGTGCCATCATAATCATAATGCCCGCTAGTATAATAGCTCCTATGAGCTGTTTGTAATATTTGAATTCTTTCATAATAACCTACTTCACATAACACTATTAATAAGCTACACCTATATAACTATACGATTCTCACATCGCATACATTACCAAAGCATAATGAACATTGTATGACCTAGGATTGTATGCAATTTTAGTATAACACAAAAGTCCACCTTGTCGCATGCTCGAATTCTCGATAAACAAGAGAGCATGATTGAAGGTGGACTTATTGTAGGACTAATCTAGATTAGTCTAGAGATTAGCGATGAATATAAACGTCTACACGACGGTTTTCAGCTTTACCTGCTGCTGTAGAGTTAGTTGCAACTGGTTTAACATCACCATTAGCAATACCGATAAGACGATCGGCAGATACACCATGGTTAACTAAATATTGAGCCACATGTTGTACGCGGCGTTCAGACAAAGCAATGTTGTATTGTGGATTTGCATCAGTATCAGCGTTACCCATCAATTTAACTTGGTCTTGAGAATATTGGTTAGCAGCATTTACAGCAGCTGTTAAGTTTGGATATTGGTCCGCACGAGCAACATCTTGGTCGGAGTCAAAGTAGATAGATTGTACATAGTAGTCCAATTTAGGAGTTTTATATGCAGGCGCTTCTACAGTAGGAGCTGGAGCCGGAGTGTATACAGGAGCTGGCGCTGGAGTGTATACAGGAGCTACGGATTTATGACCGCCGAAACGGTAAGATAATCCTACTACAGGACCTTGGAAGGAAATATTAGACTTATCATCACGTTTAGTATTGATATAACGATACCCTGCATTAATATCCCAGTCTTGGTTAACTTTATAACCTAAACCTGCTTCCCAAGTAGTAGTTCTCTTAGTCCCTACACCCGCTTTACCATAAACGTCTACTTTGGAGCCAAGGTTAGCTTTACCAATTACACCTAATTGAGCAATATTATTTGCTTTAGGGAATGTATCACCAGAAATGTGAGCATAACCACCATATACTGCGAAATTTTTGTTCAAGGATTGAATCAAATTAACTTCTTGCATTCTATCACTATAGCTAGTGCCGAACATTTTATCATTCAAACCATGGTATTGGTATTGCAACGCTGTTTTATCTGTGAAAGCGTATGTTACACCACCATCAAAGTTCCATTTTGCATCAGAAGTCCAAGCTTTAGTTTTTGCTTTAGAATCAGACGCACCAAGATCAACTTGAAACTCACCTTTATTGAATTGAGTTTGAGGAGTTGCACCTGCTACGGACACACCTACAGCAGCAACTGCCAATAAAGCTAATAATTTTTTATTCATTATAATTCCCTCCAAAAACAGCCCTTATAATACTTAGGCTTTGGTAATAATATGCTTATAGTTTACACAATTTTTCAATATAATTCAACATTCTTCATGAATATTTGATGAATTTTTAGTTATATCTATCTATAAATATTATAAATATAAATATTTAAACCCTCTCTATTGCCGAATCACTGCGATTCTCTGCACATATTACATTCCCGAAATTATAATACTATTTATCTTTTTTAAGATTCTCTAACAATAATAAAATTACTGGTCTTATAAGTTCATCAAAATCATTATTATATATACTAATAGATCTAACTATAATTGAACGAATAAAAGCTCCCTTATGCACTAAGGAAGCTTTTATCATTTCATATGTATATCCCTTACATATATACGTGAAATCAGAAGTTTCTGGTCAGATAACACATTCCCCAATGTGTCATTTTTTTCACATTACGTATTGTACATCAAAAATTTTTAATAGACAAGAGTTTATTCACTTCTTTTTCATGAATCCTTCTAAAACTTTCAATGTGAAAAAGAATTTACATCTCATTAAACAACCTTATGTTGCCATGTTCCTCGAATAAATCTCAAATAAGAACAACATAATCTTAGAGACTGATCGAAGCACAAAGATAACCATGCCCCAAAAAGCCCTAAACCTAGTGTAATGCACAATAAATAAGTAATAATAGGACGAATGATTGCTACGCTTACAAGAGAATATTTCATGATGTAATATGTATCTCCTGCCCCTTTCAACACACCGGAATACACTTGCTGTAATGCTTGAGGGAATGCAGCGATAGCCATAATGCCCATCAAAGTGGCTGAAAGTGTAACAACATCACTTTCACGAGTATATAACTGTACTAAAAAATCACCAGGACCCATAAAGATTAATGCACTTACAAGGCCCACGACTAAACCAATACGAGCACCAATTTTACCATAAGTACGTGCAATATCTGGTCGTTTGTGTCCCAGACTTTGCCCCGTATGTGATGCACCTGCAAATCCAAGACCCATCGCAAAATAGTAAAATATATCCATTAAATTCATACATACGTAATGTGCTGCTAAAGGTACTGCACCTAAGGAAGCAACAATCATAGTGTATGTATACATACCGAACCGCTCAAAGAACTGTTCTCCTAAAGAACTGCCACCGACATGAAACATTGTATGTAATACGGGCCTTTCAAAAGTCCATTTCGACGGATGGCGCAATGTTAATCCAGTAGAAGTATGTTGTGAAATCGTACGCAACAACAATAATGCAATAATAGCACTACTGATCATAGTGGATACACCTGCCCCCATAACGCCAAGTTCAGGGAAGAAACCAATACCATAAATCAAGAAGAAATTCATTATCGTATTCAAAATATTCCCTACTACATTAGATTTAAAAATAACTTTAGTGTTACCATATCCAATGAGTGCAGCCCCTACGATTTGGCTAAAGGACTGAAATATTAAGCTAATAACTATGAAACGACCATACCAAACGGCTGTTTCAATATAGCCATCTTCAGCACCCGTAAAACGTAGAATATGCTCTAAGTTCAAGAAACATATCAATAATAACGGTACATAAATTAAAAAATTCAATAAAATAGATTGCTTGAGTACGGCATTCATACCATCTACATCACCTTCACCATGACGACGAGCTATAATTGCTGTCACAGCAATGGATAAGGCTCGACAAAAGATGAGCATTACCATCTCAGGTTGACCCATAATGCCTACCGAAGCAAGAGCTGACGCACCTAAGGCACCAACCATCGCCAAATCAATGGCAGTCATAAATTGTAACATCAAGCCTTGTAATGTAGCTGGCCAAGCTATTTTTAAATAATTACCATATAGCTGCTTTGTAGTTCCTACAGGTCCTAATCGTTCTACAACAGGCAACATGGTGTCTATTGAAAGCCATCGTTGTATACGGTCTAACATCCTATCTCCTATTCATGTAAGATCATATAGTAAAGGCATTACTTCACCTCTTATATCTATTGTATTATATCATATAACATATGAGAAATCATTCATATGTTATGCTTTTTAAATAAGAATATATATCAAAATAGCAAAAAAGAACCTCTTAGACGAAATGTATATACCCTATCAAGTACAACAATGTATAAGAGGTTCTTTAGTTTTACAGGAAAATAACTATCTTAGACTATTATCAAAATTAGTTCTCAACTCTTAACCTTTAGAGGCTAATAATTGATTTACTACGGCACGCAAGTCATCTAAGCCTTGTTTAGTTTCAGCCAATTCTTGACGTTGACGTTCATTTTCAGCTTCCAATGTATTTAGACGTGCTGCTTGATTAGCAATAACAGTTTTTTGATTACTATTCTCTTTTTTGAGGCTAGATACTTCGTCTTGCATTACATAAACAGAGCTAATAGGACCTGCTTTATAACGCTCTGGGATAGCGTCTTTTCTTTCACGACTACCACCAAATTTATGCGTTATACCTGCATTTACCATGTTGTGGCTAGTACCAAGTGAAACACCTACATTGAACATAGTATCTTCAGTTCGATAATGAGCAATGCCGATAGCACCCGCAGTTTCACCACGGTAGTTACCAATACCAGCCATAATTTGTGTTGGTTCCAATGGATCATATTGAATTGGTTTCAACGCGGCCATAGCTGCCGCATGAGCACCAACACGTTGTGTTTCAGTACCGACACGGTTAACAGCTTCTTGTAAACCAGCATTAGATGCTTTCAATTGGCTAACATTTACTGCATCAGTATCAGCTGTGCCAGGCGCTACTCCATGAATTTTGTTGCCACCATTATTTAAGCCGTCTACAGTAAGTGATACAGGGCTAGCTGCTGTATCTGCAGGAGTAATAGTCATACCACCCCCATTAATTGTAGTAGAGTTGCCAGCTGCATCTTTCACAGTTGTACCTGCAGGAGTGATTTTAGTAGATACACCGTTTTCATCACCTACAGTAACACTGTTTAGGCCTTTTAAGTCTTTAGCCAAGCCATATGTGAAAGTAGTTCTATCTTGGTTAACTACAAGATTATCACCAGCTTGGAATTTTACGGTATCACTACCTTGTACTTTTTCAACAGTACCTCCTGCAGCTGTTACCTTCCATGCAGATATATCTTTAACTTGTTGTTTACCAGTCTCTGTCAAGTTGCTCAAATCTTGATTTGCTGCATTATCGATTTTTGCTTTAGTTTGATCATCAATCTTAACAGTTACATCTTCACCATTAGCTATAGTTGTTAAACCGTTTTCGCCTTTAATATTGAATTTTACATCGCCTGTACTCAACGATTTTTCATCAGTCAAACCAGAGTTACCACCTAAAGAAATCTTACGAGCAATAGCTGTCGTGTTTTTGTCGATATTAGCTTTATTGGTTGCGATGTTATCCTTATTAGTTGCAATATCACTAGTATTTTTAGTGATAGCCGCTTTGTTATCAGCAATATTTTGTTTATTCGCAGCAATATTGTCCTTATTAGTTGCAATATCAGCAGCATTTCTATCAATTGCAGCTTTATTATTAGCTATTTTTTGCTTGTTATCCGCAATAGCATCAGCATTTTTACCAATCTTATCTGTATTATCAGCAATGTTGGCTTTGTTTTCTGCTACTTGATCATCAACATGTTTCAATTGATCTTCTGTGGCGGCACGTCCAGAGACAGGCTGTGTTTGACCCGGAGTCCATGCAGTGTTAGTCAAACCCGTTACTTGAGGTGTTTCTACACCTTCTGTAGCTTTCACTTTTGGTGCTGTAATGGTTTGATTTGCTTTTACAGTATTGAAAGTTACGTCTTGTTTAGTAGCAATTGTGAAGTCTTTACCATTTTGAGTAATGGAAATGTTATCACCATCGATAAACTTAACTGTATTGCCACCTTCAACTTTTTCGGCAGTATTACCATTAGCTACTACGTTCCATGCGGATAAATCTTTAACTTGTTGTTTACCAGCATCTGTTAAGTTGCTCAAATCCGTATTTGCTGCATTGTTGATTTTATTAGCCGTAGCATCATCTAATTTGACAGTTACATCGTCTCCATTAGCTTCAGTAACAATACCATTTTGCCCTTTAATATTGAATTTCACATCGCCTGTACTTAAGGATTTCTCATCGGTTGAACCAGTATTACCACCTAAGGAAATCTTACGACCAATAGCTTCTGTATTTTTATCAATATTAGCTTTATTGGCTGCGATATCGCCAGCATTTTTAGTGATGGCCGCTTTGTTATCTGCAATATTTTGTTTATTCGTCGTAATATTATCTTTATTAGTTGCTATATCGGCTTTATTAGTTGCGATATTATCTTTATTAGTTGCTATATCGGCTTTATTAGTTGCGATATTATCTTTGTTAGTAGCAATATCTACTGCATTTTTATCAATTGCAGCTTTATTATCAGCTATTTTTTGTTTGTTATCCGCAATAGCCTCTGCATTTTTACCAATCTTATCTGTATTGTCAGCAATCTTGGCTTTATTTTCTGATACTTGATCATCAACATGTTTCAATTGGTCTTCTGTGGCTGCACGACCAGATACAGGTTGTGTTTGACCTGGAACCCACGCAGTGTTCGTCAAGCCTGTTACTTGAGGTGTTTCAACTCCAGTTGTCGCTTTCACTTTTGGCGCTGTAATCGTTTGAGTAGCTGTTACCGTATCAAAGGTTACATCTTTCTTAGTAGAAATGGTGAAGTCCTTACCATTTTGAGTAATAGAAATGTTATCACCATCGATAAACTTAACAGTGTTACCACCTTCAACCTTTTCAGCCATCTCATTATTAGCGACTACATTCCAAGCTGCTAAGTCCTTAACTTGTTGCTTACCGTCAGGGGTCAAATTACTCAAATCTCGATCAGCTGCATTGTCGACCTTACCTTTAGTTGCATCATCAAGTTTAACGGTTACATCGTCACCATTAGCAACCGTAGTAAGACCATTTTCACCTTTTACGTTAAACTTCACATCACCTGTGCTCAAGGATTTTTCATTAGTAGAACCAGAGTTACCACCTAAAGAAATCTTACGGGCAATAGCAGTAGTATTTTTATCAATATTGTCTTTGTTTTTAGCAATATTATCTTTATTAGTAGCAATGTCGCCAGTATTTTTATCAATTGCAGATTTATTGTCAGCTATCTTTTGCTTGTTATCTGCAATATTATCCTTATTAGTAGCAATATCTGCTTTATTCGCAGCAATATTGTCTTTGTTAGTAGCAATATCTACTGCATTTTTATCAATTGCAGTTTTATTATCAGCTATTTTTTGCTTGTTATCCGCAATGGCATCAGCATTTTTGCCAATCTTATCTGTATTATCAGCAATATTGGCTTTGTTTTCTACCACTTGATTATCAACTTGTTTCAATTGATCTTCTGTGGCTGCACGACCAGATACAGGTTGTGTTTGACCTGGAACCCATGTAGTGTTAGTCAAGCCTGTTACTTGAGGTGTTTCGACCCCAGTTGTCGCTTTAACCTTTGGCGCTGTAATCGTTTGAATAGCTGTTACCGTATCAAAGGTTACATCTTTCTTAGTAGAAATGGTGAAGTCCTTACCATTTTGAGTAATAGAAATGTTATCACCATCGATAAACTTAACAGTGTTACCACCTTCAACCTTTTCAGCCATCTCATTATTAGCGACTACATTCCAAGCTGCTAAGTCCTTAACTTGTTGCTTACCGTCAGGGGTCAAATTACTCAAATCTCGATCAGCTGCATTGTCGACCTTACCTTTAGTTGCATCATCAAGTTTAACGGTTACATCGTCACCATTAGCAACCGTAGTAAGACCATTTTCACCTTTCACATTGAATTTCACATCACCTGTGCTCAAGGATTTTTCATCGGTAGAACCAGAGTTACCACCTAAGGAAATCTTACGGCCAATAGCTGTCGTGTTTTTGTCGATGTTAGCTTTATTGATTGCGATGTTATCTTTGTTGGTTGAAATGTCAGCTTTGTTTGTAGCAATGTCGCCAGTATTCTTATCAATTGCCGTTTTATTATCGGCTATTTTTTGTTTGTTGTCTGCAATATTATCCTTATTAGTAGCAATATCTGTTTTATTCGCAGCAATATTGTCTTTGTTAGTAGCAATATCTACTGCATTTTTATCAATTGCCGTTTTATTGTCAGCTATTTTTTGCTTGTTATCTGCAATGGCATCAGCATTTTTGCCAATCTTATCTGTATTATCAGTGATATTGGCTTTATTTTCCGCTACTTGATCATCAACATGTTTCAATTGGTCTTCTGTGGCTGCACGACCAGATACAGGTTGTGTTTGACCTGGAACCCACGCAGTGTTCGTCAAGCCTGTTACTTGAGGTGTTTCAACTCCAGTTGTCGCTTTAACCTTTGGCGCTGTAATCGTTTGAGTAGCTGTTACCGTATCAAAGGTTACATCTTTTTTAGTAGAAATGGTGAAGTCCTTACCATTTTGAGTAATAGAAATGTTATCCCCATCGATAAACTTAACTGTATTACCACCTTCAACCTTTTCAGCCGTTTCATTATTAGCGACTACATTCCAAGCTGCTAAATCCTTAACTTGTTGTTTACCATCAGGAGTCAAATTGCTCAAATCTCGATCAGCTGCATTATCGATTTTGCCTTTAGTCGTATCATCGAGTTTAACAGTCACATCGTCGCCATTAGCAACAGTCGTAAGACCATTTTCACCTTTCACATTGAATTTCACATCACCTGTGCTCAAAGATTTTTCATCAGTCGAACCAGAGTTACCACCTAAAGAAATCTTACGACCGATAGCTGTCGTGTTTTTGTCGATGTTAGCTTTATTGGTTGCGATGTTATCCTTATTAGTTACAATATCACTAGCATTTTTAGTGATAGCCGCTTTGTTATCAGCAATATTTTGTCTATTGGTAGCAATATTGTCAGTATTTTTAGTGATTGCAGTTTTATTATCAGCTATTTTTTGCTTGTTATCTGCAATGGCATCAGCATTTTTGCCAATCTTATCTGTATTATCAGTGATATTGGCTTTATTTTCCGCTACTTGATCATCAACATGTTTCAATTGGTCTTCTGTGGCTGCACGACCAGATACAGGTTGTGTTTGTCCCGGAGTCCATGCAGTGTTGGTCAAACCTGTTACTTGAGGAGTTTCAACCCCAGTTGTCGCTTTAACCTTTGGCGCTGTAATCGTTTGAGTAGCTGTTACCGTACCAAAGGTTACGTCTTTTTTAGTGGAAACGGTGAAGTCCTTACCATTTTGAGTAATAGAAATGTTATCACCATCAATAAATTTAACAGTGTTACCACCTTCAACCTTTTCAGCCGTCTCATTATTAGCTACAACATTCCAAGCTGCTAAGTCCTTAACTTGTTGCTTACCGTCAGGGGTCAAATTACTCAAATCTCGATCAGCTGCATTGTCAACTTTACCTTTAGTTGCATCATCGAGTTTAACAGTCACATCGTCGCCATTAGCAACAGTCGTAAGACCATTTTCACCTTTCACATTGAATTTCACATCACCTGTGCTCAAAGATTTTTCATCAGTCGAACCAGAGTTACCACCTAAAGAAATCTTACGACCGATAGCAGCAGTATTTTGGGCAATATTAGCTTTATTAGAAACAATATCCCCTTTGTTTGTAGCAATTTCACCCGCATTTTTGTCAATTGCTGTTTTATTGTCAGCAATTTTTTGCGTATTCGCAGCAATACTGTCCTTATTGGCAGCAATATCTGTTTTGTTTGTTGCAATATCACCTGCATTTTTAGCTATTGCAGTTTTATTTGTATCAATAGCAATTTTGTTAGCTTCAGCTTTATCATCAACTTTTTTCAATTGAGATACATTGACAGCATCTTTATCAGCAACACCATCTGCTACATTAGCAACTTTCAAATTCCCAGCATTGATACCTTTATCACCATCAATTTTAACAGTTTCATTACCGCCAGCATTATTGAAAGAAGCACTGTTTAATTTAGAAAGATCTTTTTTCAAAGCTACAGAGATTTTCTTATCATTTCTAGCAACCGCAACATTATCGTCACCAGAAAAATCTACTGTATTACCTTTTTCAACCGCTACTGGTGTAGCTTCACCATTAGCAGAAAGATTCCAACCATATTTGTTTTGATCAATCGCTTGATTAATCGCATTAGCTACATTAGCAGAATCCGCCATACCAGCCGAGGCTGTAGCGCTACCATTTGCTACAGTAATGTCTTGCTTTTTACCAGAAACTGTAATTTTCTTACCATTAGCTGTAGTGCTAATGTATGTATTATCACCATTTACAGCCAATTTACTATTAGCAAGGTTCACATCGCCTGTACCAGTATCACCTGTAAAAGCTAGATTAACACTCTTTAATTGCGCCACGTTTACTGCGTCTGTATCAGCAGTACCTGCAGCAACATAGTTAATTTGACGTGTTTGGTTTATCGTACCAACAGCAACACCACCTAATTTAGACGTTAGGGCGGCACCACTTAAACCAGCATATATATCTGTACGACTAGCATTAACATTATATCCCGCTACGCCTGAAGCAATATCAGCTATAGATTTTGAGCCAACAGCTACACCATCTACTACTTTACCTCTGGCGCCATCACCAACAGCCACAGAACGACTTGCAGATGCGTCTGTTGCGGCATTTGGGCCAATAGCAATAGAATTATCGGCCGTAGCACCAGTATTATCTTTATTAGCAACATCAGAAGATTTTATAGATATATATTTATAAGCGATTTGGTCTACAATAGCGCTAAGTTGAGAGCCATTAATTGCATCTGTGGAAGTAGCACTTACTTCACCAGGAGCCACATGTTTCAACTGACGTTCATACCCTTTAGAACCAAAAGATACAACGTCACCTGGCAATGTTTTATCACCACCAGCCCAGGAAGCAACAACGTTATTTGGCAATGTATAGCTAGATTGTTTTGTACCGCCTACATCAGTGTTAGAACCACCACCGATGGCAATAGCATTATCACGATTTGCCCTAGCCCCTGTGCCAATAGCAATAGCATTTGTTACATCATTATTGGCTTGACCAGAAGCCCCACTAGAAGTTCCTGATAAACGATCCTTCGCATTTGCACCTGTACCAATGGCAATGCCCACATTGCCTGACTGACCTTTCATCCCTAATGTGATACCAGATTCACCAGCCGTCGCCATTGTAAACATTGGGGTTCTCATATCAAAGCCAGTTAAGCTTTGAACAGCACTACGCAAATCCCCAATTTGAGTCGCTCCACCACTTGTAGTGTAAATAACTTTTACACCATCAGCTTTAACTACATCATCGCCACCAATAACAATAGAAGAATGTCCTTTGGCTAGTGTATTTCCCCCGATGGCAATTGCTTGTTCTCCAATTACTCTTGCACCTTCATTAGCAGTATTACCACCACCAATAGCGATTCCTTGTGGGCTACCAGCAGCAACACTAGAATTAGAACCAATAACAACAGAATTTCCACCAGCAGCTGCTGCATTATAACCAAAACCTACAGCTTTATCACCTTTAACAGAAGCATTAGGCCCCAAGCCTACTGCTGTTGCAGGCAGATTCGAAGGCACATCATTTGACGCCATAGAGATGCTAGCATTAGACATTGCTAATGCAGCAAAGATAGTTGCTACAACAATTTTCTTTTTTCCGCTATTATTCTTAGCGAACTCAGATACTACTACGTAACAATTTTTTGATTTGCTCCAAACCACTTTGAAAATCTTATTCATATTTTCTCCTATAAACTATATTAATGCTCCCTTTATGCTTCTTCATATGATAAATCATATGAGAATTTCAAATTTTTCAATATATTAAGTATATCAAAACCTTTAATATACTATCAAGCTTTTTCATTTATTTTTCACAATTATAGGTATTGCAAAAACAGCGTAGTAATAAGCTTTATAGTGATTCATGTCACAAATTTATATTAAATACGGGCTTATTTTATACCATACTAAAGAGATAAAATGAATATAAACTCATAATCAATTATTTAAACTTCGTTTATGAGATTATAGATACTAAAAAAATATCTTTACAGCTAGATATTACGGACTAAATCGCATATCATCACTACAGAGATAATTACTTCATTAAAATCATATAAAACACTAGATATTTCCCTTAGCCAATAGCTGATTTACTACAATTTTCAAAGAAAAAAGCTATCTCATAGAAATAACAATCTACAAGATAGCTTTATTGCTAGTTTATATAATTAAATAGGGAAAACCAATTAAGTTACATTAAAGGCATATACACTTTGCTCGTGTGCTAATTGTATACGCTTATGTAAGCGTTTCATATATGTACGATATATCGCTTGTGCTTCTTCGACAGATACGATATCAAAATGAATTCCATCCCCCACTGGTAATTGGCTTAACCTAGGTAAATCTGCCGTAATCACAGTGCCAATCTTTGTATAGCCACCTGTTGTTTGCCGATCTGCCATGAGCACTATAGGGTTTCCATCAGAAGGAACTTGGATAGAACCAAATACAGCGCCATCGGAGATAATATCTGCACCATCTATATGCTCTATAACAGGGCCATCCAAGCGAAAGCCCATGCGATCACATTGTACAGTCAATGTATATATTTTACTACCAAAGGTCCTAATCCCTTTCTCTGTAAAATACTTTGCTTGATTTCCGAGAACAACACGCAAAGGTTCGTGACACTCACGACCGCCGCGGTTATATAAAGCAGTATTGAATAAGTTATGACCACCATAGAAGTCGCACACATTCACTTCGTCTCTAGTAAATGCTTTAATGCCAAACTGATCGCCCGCTTGTAATGAACGCCCCTCAAAACCACCTATTTTAGCCTTTGTATGAGTCGATACGCTACCGTTAATAGCAGGAACATCGATACCACCAGAGAAAGCAATATACATACGCACTCCACATTGGCTGAAGCCACCAGAAATGATATCCCCTTCGTGACAAATAAAAGGTATATATCTAGGCACGACTAAATTGTTAATGGTTGGGTGCATGTCGGCCCCTGTAAAAGCAACAATACATGTACCTTGAACAGTTAGCGTAGGAGGTAACACGGTACATTCTAAAGCACCTAGCGGTTCCTTGTTTCCTACTAGAGCCTGTCCCAAGAGATAGCTTTCACTATCCATAGGACCTGCCACAGGCATACCATATTGTTGAAAGCCAATACGCCCTAAATCTTGAATCGTTGTATACATACCCGGAGCATCTACGCGGATTAAAGCGCGTTGAAACTCATTTATATCCACGTAAATCACCACTTTCTATTTCATATATAGATGGAATATATTCCATACCCAAGGATTTAATCCTATGGAATTCGTTTTCATCGATAGGCACATAACGAACGTAGTCCCCTGCCCTTAATAATGCAGCTTGCTTTTTAGACATGTCATACATAGTCAAAGGTGTGCGTCCAATAATCTGCCAGCCCCCTGGAGAATCTGATGGATATGTGCCAGTCTGTTCTCCTGCAATACCTACAGACCCGGCAGGAATCAAAGTTCTTGGCGAAGACAAGCGCGGAGTTGCAATGCGAGGATCCATCCCACCTAAGTAAGTAAAACCAGGAATAAAACCTAACATATAAACCAAATAATCAGTACCACTATGAATGGATACAACTTCAGCTTCACTTATATGATTGTGAGAGGCTACAAAACCTAGATCTGGACCATACTCGCCACCGTATATGGTCGGGATTTCAACAATCGTAACACGTTCATTTCCGCTGTCTGTTACAGATTCTTGTAATATTGGATTAAGAGTTCCACAAATGTCGGAATACGTATATACCATTGCATCATATTGAACAAGCAATGCACAGTATGTAGGAACTAGTTCAATAATTCCATCTAGCTGTAAGAGTTTAATCTGCTCTATAACTTGTCGGATTTGTCGATTAATCTTTGGATCGATTGCTTGACCAAAATCAATAGAGATAGCGCAATCCCCTACAGGTGAAATTGTAGGTTTCATATGTACCTCCTGCTATAACTAGAAAGGACCATCACATTCAAGACGAACGTAATGGTGCTTTCACAGATAATTAATTAACCTAGTAACTTAGCAATGCCCTTTAAAGATGTAACACCAATGTAAGATGTTACGAGCACTACAATCCACCCTGTATAATATAAAAGTTTATTGTGTTTATATGTTCCTACGATTTCAGACTTATGAGTTGCGACAAGCATAACTGCCAACGTAACAGGCAAGATCAAACCATTTACAGAACCGGCTAAAATCAATAGAGATGCTGGTTTACCAATAAAAATCAGGATACATGTGGAAATAAAGATAAATGCCATAATAGTCAATTTTTCATTTCGTTCTACCACCTTAAACAATGTTTTTAAGAAGGATACTGATGTGTAGGCAGCCCCTACTACAGAGGTCAATGCGGCACAGAAGAACACTATACCGAATAATTTATGCCCGATTTCACCAGCTCCTAAAAGAAAAGCAGAACCAGCTGGATCCTTAGCATCTAGTACAAATCCCATAGATACCACACCAAGAACAGCTAAGAATAATAATATACGAACTAGCGCATCAACAGACATGCCCATAATCGCTGCACGACGTACATCCTTTAAATGTTCTTGACCTGTAATACCAGCATCAATAAGGCGGTGCCCACCAGAGAATGTTATATATCCACCTACGGTCCCTCCAATAAGAGTTATCGTAGCAAGCCACGGATAATTCGTAGGTACTATCGCATGAGTCACTGCTGTCCCTACCGGGGGATTCGTTGAAAATGCTACATAAGCAATGAGGACGAGCATAACCGTACCGAGTACTTTAGCCGTATTATCTAGAACACCACCCATCTTCTTAGATGTAAATAGTAAGATGCCCAAAATACCACTAATAGCGGCTGCTGTTGTTGTGTCGATACCAAATATAATATTGAGGCCCATAGAAGCACCACCAATATTACCGATATTAAAGGCTAATCCACCAAGGGAAATTAAAAATGCCACTATATACCCAAGGCCTGGTAATACCTTATTCGCAATATCTTGACCGCGCATTTGGGATACACCAATAATTGTCCACACATTAAGCTGTGCAATAATAGAGAAAATAACGGATACGACGATAGCAAATGCAAAGTCTGCTTTCAACTCATTTGTAAATGCTGCCGTTTGTAACATAAAGCCTGGTCCAATGGAAGACGTGGCCATTAAGAAAGCTGCCCCTAATAGGACAGAGAAACTCGCTTTACCTGTAATTGGTTTCATAGGAACCTCCAAAATAATAATTAATCTATGTCATACTTATTGCTTAAAGCTCATACTTGCTTTTAATACTTATATTCGTATTTTCTGTTAGTATTAATTAAGCATTTATTTTAATGTTCTTAATAGTGTTATCGGTGTTGAAAATTCGCCACCGTTATACCAGCTTTTGATAGCCCTTCCCGAATATACTTTGTGAAAGCTATCGCTTCAGGATTATCTCCATGAACACATATGGAGTCAGCCACAATATCAATGGTCTTCCCCGTATTAGTAACAACCTTACCCTTTGTAACCATCATGAGAACTCGGTCTAAAGCCTCTTGTGGGTCTTTGATGAAAGCACCTACTTCTGTACGAGGAACCAATGTTCCCTCCTCTGTGTAGCCACGATCGGCAAACACCTCCTGTATAACAGGAATACCTCGTCGCTGTGCCTCTTGAGCAATATAGCTACCGCTCAATACCATAGCCGCAATTTTGGGATTTACTGCTTGTAAACCATCTAAAATTGCATCAGCTATTACAGGCGTAACACAAGCTGTATTGTAAAAGGCACCGTGTAACTTCATATGCTGTAAAATAAGGTCATTGCTATCACAAAAAGCTTGTAGTGCGCCCAGTTGGTATATCATATAGGCTTTTGCCTCAGCAGGATTTACTCCCATCGCACGACGACCAAATCCCATCAAATCTGGATAACCAGGATGTGCCCCTACGGCTACGCCCTTTTCTTTACATATGCGGACAGTCGCATCCATAATAAGAGGATCTCCAGCGTGCCAACCACAAGCAATATTAGCACTCGTTACGTGATTTAATACTTCACTATCCATGCCTAATGTATAATTGCCAAAACTTTCGCCTAAATCACTATTTAAATCTACATAATGAGACATATACTATTACCTCTCCATCTTCATCTATTTTATAAATTCTATAGAATATTGAATTTAATGATACGATTATACTAAATAAACCTATACCTTAGCAAGGATTTTTATCATATATACAAAATTATTTTATAAATACAAAAACCACAAGATTAAAATCTTGTGGTTTGTATGTATACTCATTTTTATCTGACCCTACTATATCCCATCATGAGCTCATAAATAGTATTTTGTATATTATCCGATTCTGTTATTTCAGAAACGGCACAAATAAAATCGGGATGCGCTTGCCAAACGGTATCAGCATTTGTGGTTTTAATGCCCCCAATAGCAACAATGGGAGCCTTACTAAACTGCTTTGCCCAATATATATAAGAAATGCCTACAGGATTAGCATTGGGTTTTGTTTGTGTAGAAAAAATAGGCCCTACCCCAATATAATCAATAACACCTGTATATCTGTTTGCCACTTTTAGGTCAGATATACTATGGGTTGACCAGCCAATCAACATATTAGGCCCTACAATTCGTCTTACCGTATTGGGCGGCAAATCAGCTTGCCCAATATGAACACCATCAGCATGTACAGCCAGCGCAAGATCAACATAATCATCAATAATTAATAGAGCATGATAATTAGAGGTCAATCGTCTCAAAATCATAGCCTCCTGATATCGCAGAATAGGTGTTTTTCCCTTTTCACGATATTGAATAATTCGTATCCCTGCGCTTAGCATATCTTTCACAAGCGGAACCACATCTCGAGTACCGCCCGTAATTCCATAAATAGGGCAAGCATTCATTACCTCTGTTAGTTTGTCTTTTCGATTCACCTATTTCACCTCATTAGACATGGTCTTCTCTAGTAAAAGTGATAACGCTAGATCCGCCTGTTTTGCAGCAGCAATAGCTACACGTGGCGCATAAGGATACGCATTGTCTACACCGGAATGCTCGTCACCAACAATATACAAATTTTTACCTAGCTTTTTAGTTCGTAACGCATCGGAATTACCGATTCCAGCTAATCCGGATACCATGATTTTAGGTATATATACTGAAATTGTAGCCTCTAAAAACATAGATTTAGCTTCTACAGTATCAAAGGCTTCTATCAAAATATCGGCTTTTTTATAGATTTCAGGTATATTCTCGATTGTCAATTTATCCTTATAAACCGTAACGATAACATTTGAATTAATGGCAGTTAACACATCTTGTAAAGCCTCTACCTTATACTGCCCCACATGACTCGAAAAATAGTATTGCCGATTTAAATTACTTAGCTCTACAATGTCATAATCTGCAATAATTAGATTTCGAATACCGCTACGGACAAGATTAACCGCACAATTGGATCCCAATCCGCCAGCACCTAAAACGCCTACTACTGAACTCTGCAATTTACGAAACTCCTCAGAACTATAGAAGTGAGATATAGCCGTTTCAAATTCGTTATTCATATGAGCCATACACATATCTCCTCATAGTGCCTGCCAATCTTTATAAATAGGTTGGTATCCATTATTTTCGAGCATTGCAGCCATTTCACTTACGCTGCGATTATCACTAATTGTAAATTGGCTAGAATCATCTTGTTTTGTATGTCCCCCTACAGAGGTTGTTACGCCAGCAGAAAGTTTTGTAATCCCAAGTCTCACCAGATTATCACGCATATACTTGCTTTCACGAGAGGAAAGCGTAATTCCCACACGGGGGAACAAAAGACGCAAAGCCAAAATATATTGAACCAATGCCGTATCATCTACAGGATATTTTGGAGAATAACCTACTGCACAAGGTCGAATTCTTGGAACGGAAACAGATAATTCTACATCTGGATAATGTTGCATAAGGTAATTGAGATGTAACATCGTCTTGTATGCCTCTCGACGCCATTCATCAAGACCCATTAAAGCACCAATATTGACCACTCTAAATCCAGCCTGACAAGCCAACTCAGGCGTATCAATCCGCTTTGCAAAATCACTCTTAGGCCCAAATGGATGTAATTGCGCATACAACGTCGGATTATATGTCTCTTGGAACATCGTCATTCCATCCGCTCCAACTGTGACTAATCCTTTATATTCCTCTAGCGTAAGCGAATACACCTCGACACTAACGCTACTAAAAATAGGAACCAATTTTTCTACGGCAGCTTGTATATATGACGGTGGACTACAAGATTTAGATTCACCAGTTAACACTAAAACTTGCTCTAATCCTGTTTCAGCGATTGCTTTCGCCTCAAGCTCAATATCTTCTAAACTTAGCTTTTCACGGGCAATTCCACTATGATGACTATATCCACAATAAACACAACCATTGTCGCAATAGTTTGAAATGTACATAGGCGTGAACAGTTGTATGGTATAACCAAATTGCTGTACCGTCCGCTTATGAGCTATCTGCGCCATATCTTCTAAATACAGCAGGGCTTGAGGTGATAATAGAATAAGTGCATCCTCAATAGTTAGTACTGATTTAGAGAGTGTTGAAAGTATTTCATCATCAGTTATAGCCTCTAATGTTTCAGCTATATCTTCGTCGTAAACGCTTGAAAGTACATCTATAAATGACATATCATCACCCTACTTTCGCAAGAAACCAGTTAATGGTGAAGATGCACTACCTACAGACTTCTTAGGTGCACATTTTGCAAGATATGCCTTACGACCAGCCTCTACAGCATGATAAAAAGCCTCTGCCATGCCTACTGGGTCCGAACTCGTAGCAATAGCCGTATTAACAAGAACAGCACTAGCCCCCATTTCCATAGCTATTGTTGCATCAGAAGGACGTCCTATCCCCGCATCAACAATAATAGGCACATCAATAGAGTTGATTAAAATCTCTATCAATCCTTTTGCTTCAAGTCCACGATTACTACCTATAGGCGAAGCGAGGGGCATAACACAACTAGCACCAGCATCTACTAGTCGCTTTGCATCCATCAAATTAGGACTCATATAAGGAAAGACTATAAACCCTTCCTTTGCCAACACCTCGGTGGCTTTAATAGTCTCTAAATTATCGGGCATCAAATACATCTGATCTTGAATGACTTCAATCTTAATCAAATCACCACAGCCTAATGCTTTTGCCATACGTGCAATGCGTATAGCCTCATCTGCATTTCTAGCACCCGATGTATTCGGTAATAAATGCATTGTACCAGGGATATAGTTTAATATATCCTCCTCGCTTTGCGTTGTACCTACTCGCCTAAGAGCAACTGTCACAATATCTGATTGTGATGCTACTAATGCATCATGCATCAAATTATAGGATGCATATTTCCCTGTCCCCACTAACAAGCGACTAGAAAATGTTGTATTACCTACAGCAAATGAATCCAACATATCAACCACCTCCTACAAAGCTAACGATTTCTAATCTATCAGCAGCCGTTAATTTAGTGGTTGTATACGTTTCCTTACTAAGAATCTCACCATTAAGCTCAACTACAAAGTGTTTACCGGTATACCCTAATTCATTAAGAACCAAATGAAGTTGCTCGTTTGAAACCTGCTTTGGCTCTCCATTAACAATCAAATCCATAGTGACCTCCCATATGAAAAAGCTTATAAAATATCAATATATTCTTCTTGTAAAGCTTTATTCATACTGCGTACAGCACAGAACTTGCCACACATCGAACAGGTTTCACTATGATCTTCCTCCGGTGCTCTACTTTCACGAATAGAACGAGCCCGTTCAGGATCAAGGGCACAAGCATATTGTGCCTCCCAATCGAGAACTTGACGTGCTTTAGCCATAGTGTCATCTATATCTCTTGCATTAGGAATACCACGAGCAATATCTGCAGCATGCGCCGCTATTTTGAAAGCCATAATTCCGTCTTTTACATCATCTGCATTTGGTAAGGCTAAATGTTCCGCTGGTGTAACATAGCACAAGAATGACGCACCATGCATACCCGCTACAGCGCCACCAATAGCAGCCGTAATATGGTCATAGCCTGGAGCAATATCTGTTACGAGCGGTCCCAACACATAGAATGGCGCTCCATCACACAAGGATTCTTGAACTTCCATATTCATTTGTATTTGATGTAAAGGTACATGCCCAGGTCCTTCAATCATAGCTTGTACACCATATTGTTTCGCTCGTTTTGCCAATTCACCAAGCCTTACAAGCTCTTCAATTTGGCACACATCAGTTGCATCCGCTAAGCAACCTGGACGACAAGCATCACCTAAAGACAAAGTAACATCATATTCTTTGCAAATCTTTAAGATTTCATCAAAGTATTCGTAGAATGGATTTTCATGACCTGTCATGCTCATCCACGCAAATACCAAACTGCCTCCACGACTAACAATATTGAGCAACCGTTTATGATTCTTGATTTGATCTATTGTTTTTCTCGTAATACCACTGTGGATAGTAATAAAATCTACACCATCTTGAGCGTGTAATCGGATAGTGTCCAAGAAGTCTTGAGCCGTTAATTCACCCAAATCTTTTTGATGATGAATGACACTATCATAAATAGGTACTGTGCCAATCATTACTGGCGATGTCTCGATTAATTTACGTCTGAAAATACGGGTATCACCATGAGTGGAAAGATCCATGATTGCCTCTGCTCCAAGTCGAATAGCTCGATTAACCTTTTCAATTTCACTATCATAATCAGTGACGTCTTTTGATGTACCTAAATTAACATTGACTTTCGTTCTAAGGCGTTTGCCAATCCCCTCCGGCGAAATACTAGTATGTTGCTTGTTACAAGGAATAACAACCTTGCCTGAGGCCACTAGGGAGCGTAATACGTCTTCATCCATACGTTCTTTTTCCGCGACGACTTTCATTTCCTTCGTAACTACACCAGCCACAGCCGATTCCAATTGTGTCATAAACATTTTTACATCCTCCTATATAAAAGACATATATAGTTAGGTATGCAAAAACGGGTATCGAACAAAATGATCGATACCCGTTTTAAGTATTAGCGTGCTTCCTACGCGGGCATGATCCCGATCAGGTATAAAGGTCAGGTGCTCGCAGCCCTTTCTCAGCCTATATAATAGGCTCCCTTGCATACTCACTATATAATTATGCTATTAATATTACTACTTTATTCAGATTTGTCAAATGATTATTCCGACACTTTTACGTCTATTATTTATTTCTCAGCCTTATCTTGGTCTTTGCTATCATCGGAATCTGCTTTTTCAGAGATTACAATATGACCATCCTTAACATCGGCAAGCAAGTGTTTAGCATCGATGTGATCCAAGTAGAAATCTGTTACATTATCGCGGATTTCAGATTCGATAACACGACGTAATGGACGAGCGCCCATAGTTTTGTCATACCCTTGTTCCATCAACAATTCTTTAGCTACATCTGTTACATCAAGAGTGATGTCTTTTTTAGCTAAAGTTTTATTCACTTGATCAAGCATCAAATCTACAATTTTTTTCAAATCTTCTTTGCTCAATTGATTGAACTCGATAACTGCGTTGAAACGGTTCAAAAACTCTGGACGGAAGAATGGAGCGATGCGTTCCATTACATCTACTTTATTTTCATCATCATTGTCACTACCATAACCAAAACCTGCATTGGATGTAGCGATGATAACAGTATTTTTAAAGTTTACTGTGTTACCTTGACCATCTGTTAAGCGACCATCATCCAATACTTGTAGAAGTAATGTAATAACTTGAGGGTCTGCTTTTTCGATTTCATCGAATAATACGATGGAATAAGGATTACGACGTACGCGTTCAGTCAATGTGTTAGAGTTATCTTCATAACCAACATAACCAGCTGTAGCACCGATTAATTTAGATACGGCTGTGCGATCACTATATTCGGACATATCCAAGCGAATGATTGCATCTTTGTTACCAAACATATCTAGAGCTAATTGTTTAGCTAATTCTGTTTTACCAACGCCAGTAGGACCTACGAATAAGAAGCTACCGATTGGACGGTTGCCTTCGTCAAAGCCTGCACGGTTACGACGGATTGCTTTAGATACAGCTTCTACTGCTTTATCTTGACCAATTACATGAGCTTCTAAACGAGATTTCATGTCTTTCAAGCGTTCGATATCGGATGCCCCCATTTGAGATACAGGAATACCAGTCATTCTTTCAACGGCTTCTGCTACATCGTTAACCTTAGCCACTACCTTTTGATTTTCTGTATGGTTATCAAGCTCTGCTTGTAACTTTTGAATACGCATTTTTTCATTAATCGCAGATTCATAGTCTTCTTTTTGAGCATATTCCTCTTGTTTTGCTTTAGCATCAGCAATATCTGCTTCCAATGTTTTAATATCTGTTACAGGATGTTGAGATGCCAAGTGAGCTGCTGTTACATCGATTAAATCAATAGCTTTATCAGGCAAGCTACGTTGTGGAATATACTGTACGGAATAATCTACAGCTGCTTTCAACACCGCATCTGGCAATTCAATATTATGATGCGCTTCGTACAATGGACGAATGCCTTGTAAGATTTTGAAAGTATCCTCTGCAGATGGCGCGTTTACCTTTACCTCATTAAAACGACGAGCGAGAGCCGCGTTTTTCATGATTGTATTACGGTATTCATCTTGTGTTGTAGCACCAATAACAGTCATTTCACCACGAGACAAAGCAGGTTTTAAGATATCTGCCAAGCCTTTGGAGCCTTGACCATCGCCTGTGGACCCAGCGCCCAAAATTTGGTGAATTTCATCGAAGAACAAGATAATATTGCCAGCGGCTTTTACCTCTTTAATAAGGTTTTGAATGTTTTCTTCAAAGGAACCACGGTATTGAGTACCAGCTTCCAATCCGGAAATATCGATGGAAATGATTTCTTTATTTTTAATAGCTGCTGGAACATCACCATTTACAATAGCTTGTGCCAAGCCTTCTACTACTGCAGTTTTACCAACACCAGCATCACCTACAAGTACTGGATTGTTTTTAGTACGACGCGCTAAGATTTCTGCTGTTTCTTGGATTTCTTTATTACGACCAATGACAGGATCGAGTTTACCATCACGAGCTTGTTGAGTTAAGTTTGTCCCCAAACGAGCAAGGATTCCATCTTGTTTAATTTTACCTTGTTGCGCAGCTTGGGCAGCTTGCATTTCTTCATTAGATGGTAAACGACCAGTTTGACGATAAAACGCAAACTCTTCTGGAGTTACTTCGCGACCGTTAATCTTATAACTACGTCGTTCCGTGGAATAACCACCCATATTACCCATCAATTGATTAAACAAATCATTCATACTAGAAAATTCATTACCAAAGTTGTTAAAGTTGTTGTTCATATAAATTACCTCACTTTTTTACTACAAGTATATCTATTTGACTTTTTAAGTCTGTTTAATTTCTTGCTTTATTTCTAGGTTTTTTTAACCTTATGTCATTATAATAAACATATTAAGTCAAAAAGTCAATAGGTCAAATTAATAATTTTTGACTTTTTTTGACTTTTTTTATTTGACCAATTCGATTTATAGGTCAAAAGACAGATAAACACTGGGTTTATTCACCTAAAAGTCTCCTTAGTTATTACAAATTATAGTAATAACTTACTAGATGCTTAATAAAAGTAGTTACACAAAAAAATCCATCAATAAATAGATAACTCTAAGTCATAAACGATCTATATAAAACTCCTTCTTTTCATTTTTAAAGTTATATGCAATAATAAACATGAGCATAATATGAATTTTTTTTGCTTGTATGGGGGATATTATGAAGAAATTTTATGCAATTGCACTATTAACGCTATCACTTTTTGGGTTCAATGTACAATTAAATACAGTGGATGCACAAATGATTTTTATTTCACAGTATATGGATGGTAAATACTATGCTGATACTAGTAGTGCTACATTCGTAAAAGACGATAATTTTGCAACCGTATGGGCAATAAATGTAATCGGAAATCTTAATAGTGGCAAACAAACTATAACTACTTACTATTTTCAGTACAATAAGTATAAACAACGGTATTATTGGACTTCGGGTTCTCAATACGATACACCTAAGGCGATAGACTTTAATAACAAAACACATTCAAACGCAATGATTCTAGGTGCTTATTGGGCCTCTCATGATGTACTTTTTTAAAAAATATTAAGAAAAAATCCGTAAGGTGATATGAACTGCACCCCGAAAATTGGACACAATTTTTGGAGGTGCAGTTTTTTATGTCTTGAATTACAATACAAAACGCATTAAGCTCAAATCATAACCACCCGTAGAACGGGTGTTTATGATTTGACCCTATAAGGGTCTTTCTCTAGTGGTGGCCCTCTAAAGAGGGCATTGAATGATCTGACAACCACTCTATTACCACTGGCTACCCCCTACTCGGGGGCTTTTATTTTGCCTATTTTACTGGCTCACCCGTAAACGGGTCGGTATATTCTTTAAAGTTTAATGTATCTTGTGCTATATCCTCTTGTAGTTGATTGCGAACATACTTTTTATCGCTCCTTCATATCGTCCCACCGTATCCACATAATATCCTCTACACCAGAAATGTCTATTTCCATACTTATATTTTAAATTTGCGTGTTTATCGAATATCATGAGGCTACTTTTGCTTTTTAAATATCCAATAAAACTCGATATGCTTAAATGTAGTAAAATCGTTACTAGCATATGTATATGATCTGGACAGCATTCTGCCTCGATAATTTCTACATTTTTTCTCTTACATAAATCTCTTAGAATTTTACCTACATCAGCTTTTATCCGACCATAAATTATTTATCTTCTATATTTTGGAGCAAAAACAATATGATATTTACATCTCCATTTACTATGTGATAAGCTTTTTACGTCATTCATTGACATTGAACCTCCTATGTTGAAATGTTGTGGTTGCCAGACCATCTCCATTTTAGCACTAGGAGGTTCTTTCCTTTTCTCTAAGAAATTTTACTGACCCCCAGTTTAACTGGGGGATTAGTCATACCTATTCGGCGTACAAATTAAAAGGAATGAGTCCGGTAGAATACCGAACTCATTCCCCAAGAGTAGCTTAATTATATCTATCCAAGAAAATGGGTGCAGATCAATATCTATTTCCACATTCTTATATTTTAAATTGGCATGTTTATGGAATATCTTGAGGCTATTCTTTAAACCTCCCATAAAACTCAATATACTTAAATTAAGTGGAATTTTTACTAGCTTGTGAATATGATCTGGACAACATTCTACCTCCTATGATGAAATATTGTGATTTCTAGTCCAGCTTCATTTTATCATTAGGCGGCTCTTTACCTTTCTTCGCGAATAATTACTATCTTCTATTTTAAACGAGAATAGTAATTCCTATTCGGCATCCAATAAAAGGGATGCTCCCCCTATAAAATACAAGGAAACATCCATGTATTTTGTCTAGTAAATAATATATCTAGAAAAATGAGTCCATATCAATATAATTTTGATATAATAAAAATATCTTTATAGAAAGGAGGAATATTATGGCTAAAAACTCTCAAAATCCTATCAACGAAGGATACGAACGCAGAGACGGAGCACAAAAAACTACTAGTGGCAAGCCTGTTCGTCCTGCTCCGCCACCCCCATCACCTACTCCGAAGAAGTAATTTTATCTGCTGAGAATCCCTCTTCAAAGAAACCATTTGGATAGTCATATTCTCTAACTTCGATATCATTTTTAATATCAAATATAGAATGTAGGTATCCAAAAGACTCACTATATCTTTCATCAGATAGCCAGCTAGCATACACTGGATGGCTATCTATTTTTATTTCAGTAGTATCTTCATTCGAAAATGTTGCTCCTAGAAATTTCCCTGTTGCTATCACATTCCCTGACTTAATTATTTGAATTAAATGATCTTTGCCATCTAACATACAATTATTGAGCATGCTATCTTCTTGAAAATACATATAACCATTATTCGCACTTGTATACTTATCGATTATACGCTTAACATTTTTTTTTACTATTGACTGCCAAGCATATCCGACACTAACCCCACTTAATATGGCCAAGAATACAAGTTGAAAATATTGCAGGCTATCAATACCAAGCAACTTATTGATAATTGTATATATAAGTAGCGTTGTAAAAAAACAAAAAATACTATATACAAAATAATTTAATATTTGGTCTATCGAACTACTTCTTGATTTCACATTTCCTAATGCTCTAGCAACTTCCTTAGCAATAAATCCAGGTGCTAGCATAACAATAATTTCAATGTAATGTTCCATTATTCTCACCTCTTTAAATTTACTATAACATGAATTCTCTCTTAATGCACTTAAGACTCTATACTATTAGATACTAGCACTGTAGCTGTAAATTTTTGTTTCATCAAATAACTCAATTTACTTATCGAAGAAAACTATATTCCAACATTCTCGGACAAATACGCTCCGATCGTAGAAAGGAGATTATATGTTTCCACTTCCTATAAGTAAAGGAAGTATTTCTAATATCCTACAAAAGAGTGGGATTCGCTATTACTGCCTCCGTAATCTACCTTTATATATAGATGAAAACGGAAAAATTATAATTCTAAAAGTTTTACCAGTAAAAAAGCTACGAAAACATCGACAAAAGATAATTATGAAGCGTGATGAAGTTGTTTATAAACTAAATTATATCAATGAATTAGCAGCAAGAAAGTTAAAACTAAAATCATCAAATACTGCAGCGGATAAAAACTATTACTCTTTTTGTCTCCATTGCTTTACAAAACGAGATAAAGCCACTGCTACAAAAAAGTTCTAACTTCATCTTATTGAATCACGATTTAAACCTTACTTTAGTAAAATTGCCATAAAAAAACTTAATAAAGGATTAATACAAAGGTTTATTGATCAGCATACAACGGCTATCAAAAAAACTTTGTTATATTACGGCAGACGTTGCGAAAACTATATAGTTTAGACTTAATCCCTCAGTACTTTTATGATGGGATAATCAAACCAAATACTACTGCCCCACTCCATCCTAAACAAGCGTTAACACATGAAGAGGTCAATTTATTCTTAGACTACTTTAAAGGGCACAATCTGGAATATACAATATTATTATTGTTTCAAACAGGTATTCGAATTGGAGGATTACAGGCGCTATACTGGAATAAAGTAGAGATATTAGACGATAAACATGGAGAACTTCATATCAACGCTTCATGGGGTAAAACAGAATTAGGACTAGCACGTAAAGCAACTAAGACAAAAAGCAGTAACCGAGTAGTTCCTTTCACTAGCTCTAAGTTAGTTAAATTACTACTAGAAGCAAAAGAGAACTCTAAGAGTAAATGGGTTTTAGCTAATCAAGTTGGAACAGGCCCTATTGAAAAAAAAGAACTTTACTAATCGCTATTTTAAAGCAGTTGGAACACAACTCAATATTAATAAACCTCTTATTTCTCATGCAGCCCGTCATACCTATATTAGTAATCTTATAAATGCAAACGCACCATATACCACTATTGCAAAATTAGTAGGCCATGATACAACAGAAATGATTATAAAGGTCTATGCTCATCCAATCAATGATAAAAAAGAAGAATTCCAATTAGTAGAAAATATCTATCTATAATTTGATTCTTAACTCAAAATCGATAGCATAGTTAATTGCGCAAACGATTGCGTAAATTTATATTATCGCACTGTTTCAGGATAATAAAAAAGTCACTGCAAAGGCTGTAAACCCTTGCAGTGACTGCATTCTTAGTGGTGATCCAGGAGGGATTCGAACCCCCGACCCACGGCTTAGAAGGCCGTTGCTCTATCCAACTGAGCTACTGAACCATGTGGATTCCCTATATAATTATCTATTATAGTATAAATTATGTACTATGTATCGTCAACTACACCCTATCTTAGTATACCCTAAAAAAGGCAAAAAAAAATGGAGCGGGTGAAGGGAATCGAACCCTCGCGACCAGCTTGGAAGGCTGGGGCTCTACCATTGAGCTACACCCGCAAATAAAAAATGGTCGGAGCAGCAGGATTCGAACCTGCGACCCCCTGGTCCCAAGCCAGGTGCGCTACCAAACTGCGCTATGCCCCGTCATTAATTACTTTGCTATTATAGCAAACCCGGTAGTTGATGTCAACCACTACTCTTGCTGAGTTCTTACTCTCTCGAGTATCGCTCTGCAACGAAAATTATTATATCATTGATAGAAACTAGTGACAAGTACTTTTTTACAACTTCATTAATTTTTTTACTTATACATTAATACATTCTTTAATATATATCTATCCTTACTTCTATTATCCTATACGCCTACGCCTCTATATCATTTTAATCTATAGATTATTCGCCCTAATAGTATAAAGCCAATCATATACTTAATCGAGCATATAAAAACATGCACCCCTTTCGAGGTGCATGTTGTATTGTTCTATAGTTATATAAGATTTTAAAATGCTAGTAAAGCAAATAAACTAACCTTCGTAGCTACCATCTTCTACTGCTTGAGGATTTTTTGCGATACCTTGTTTTACAGCAACTTCAGCAACTGCTTTAGCAACAGCTGGAGCAACACGAGGATCGAATACGGATGGCATTACGTTTTCTTCGTTCAATTCGCTATCAGGAATCAAATGAGCCAAAGCGTCAGCAGCAGCTAATTTCATTTCGTCAGTGATTTGAGCCGCACGAACATCGATAGCACCGCGGAATACGCCCGGGAATACTGCTACGTTGTTGATTTGGTTAGGAGCGTCGGAACGACCTGTACCAGCAACACGGATACCAGCAGCTTTCATATCAGCATATGTTGCTTCTGGGTTAGGGTTAGCCATTGCAAATACGATTGCATCGTCAGCCAAGTTTTCCAAAATTTCTTTTGTGAAAGCACCTGCTGCAGATACACCAAGAAGAATATCAGCACCTTTAGCATTTTCAGCCAAATCGCCATGTTTTTCTTCAAGTTTAAGTAAATCGATTAATTCAGCTTGTAAAGAGTCAAGACGTTTGTAGTCTTTATGCAATACGCCAGAGGATACCAACAATGTGATATCACGAGCACCTGCAAGGTACAATAAGCGAGCAATATTAGCACCCGCCGCACCAGCACCGTTTACAACAATTTTAGCAGTAGCTAAATCTTTTTTAACTAAACGAAGAGCGCCTTTTACACCAGCTAAACATGCAATTGCAGTACCGTGTTGGTCATCATGGAATACAGGAATTTCCAATTCTTCTTTCAAACGGTTTTCAACTTCATAGCATTTAGGAGAGGAAATATCTTCTAAATTAATACCAGCAAAGTTTTTTTGCAATAATTTTACTGTATTGATCAATGTATCAGCATCTTTTGTATCTACAACCAATGGAATGCAGTCTACATCACCGAATTTTTTGAACAATAAGGATTTACCTTCCATTACTGGCAATGCTGCTGCAGCGCCAATATCACCAAGACCAAGTACACGAGTACCGTCAGATACAACGGCAACCATGTTGGAACGGCAAGTTAATTCGAAGGATTCTGCTTCATTATCTTTAATACGCAAACATGGTTCTGCTACACCTGGTGTGTAAGCTACAGATAAATCATGAGCGTCTTTTAATTCATATTTTGTTCCTACAGTAAGGAAACCTTTTAATTCACGTTTTTTTTGTACAGCTAATTCACGTACGTCCATAACAATTCTCCTTTGTGGATACACTCGGACTCTTTAGAGTCGGTAATTTATACCTTTAACTAATTGTATTATACAAAATGCTAAATCATAATTCAAGTTTTTTCGATATAGTTTTTCGATTTTTTTAAAAACAACTATCATTAAGCTCCCGTAGTAATAAAGATTAAGCTCCAGTAGTAATAAAGTAAATTATAAAAAAGTAGATAAACCATATAAGGCTTATCTACTTCAAGTCTATATTTGTATTATACGATTAAAGCTATAACAACAATGTCATAAAAGCTGTCTTTAAGCTTTTACAGATGGCAAATTGCGTCCATAGAAGATTTCCATCATTTCTTGTTTTAATTGATGTTTAATTTGCTTGATTTCACGATCGCTCAACTCTGACTCAGTAATGCCAAAAAGATAATTATCTAAATCAAATTCTTTTAACATCATCTTAGTATGGAAAATATTTTCTTGATATACATTTACATCAATCATGTTGTACATATTGCGAGTTTTTGCACTGATGTAATTTTGAATAGAATTGATACGATGATCAATATAAATTTTCTTACCAGACACGTCCCGAGTAAAGCCACGTACATGATAATCCAAGGTAAGAATATCAGAGTCAAAACTTTGAATTAAGTAATTAAGTGCATTTAACGGAGAGATTTGTCCACATGTAGACACTTCAATGTCGGCACGGAATGTACTAATCCCTTTGTGCGGATGGCTTTCAGGATACGTATGTACAGTAAGATGCGATTTATCTAAATGCATAACTACATCTTCTTTTTCAATTTCCTCTTCAGAAATTAAAATTGTAACAGAAGCACCTTGTGGATCATAATCTTGTTTCGCTACATTAAGGATATTGGCGCCGATGATATGGCTAACTTCCGTCAAAATAGCCGTTAAACGATCCGCATTGTATACTTCATCAATGTACTGAATGTATTGTTTTTTCTCTTCTTCCGTACGAGTATAACAAATATCATAAATATTAAAACTCAATGTTTTCGTGAGATTGTTAAAACCATATAACTTCATTTTAGGCTTTGCTTTAACTGGTGTATCCATGATATGTCATAACCCTTTCCATGCATAGACTTACTATTCCTTTTGAAAGTTTCAAAACCGAAGCTTTCACCATATAACTAAACAATATCTTGTTTATACACAAACTCTACATCAAACTGTCCATTATCGTAGGTAACGATGGCAAAGGTACCACCGGAGCGATCACGAGCCAAAGAAATACTACCAGGATTTACAAATACCGCATCACGGGCACGAACCTCCCCATGATGATGGCTATGACCGGACACGATGAGTCGCGCACCCATGTCAGTTCCTAACTCAATCAGTTTTTGTATTCGATTATAATATGATACCTCATGACCATGTGTCATGTAAATATAGGTGTCTTCAAGAGGAATTAATTGCTCTCGTGGTTCAAGCGGTTGCACACGGTCGTTGTTCCCACGCACCGCATATACAGGAATATCCGTATGTTCCTGCATATAGCGTGCGTCATCTCCAAAATCGCCAGCATGAAGCCACATATCAATGTCTTGATCAGCCGTAGCAGCCAAGACAAGGTCGATATCCTCTAGATACCCATGAGTGTCACTTAAAATGCCAATTCGTTTCATTGTATTTAATCTCTAATGCCACTATATTATATATTTATATGAACTATACCATATAGTTCGAAAATATCAAAGTTTGTTAATTAATTCACGTAGTGCACGGCCACGATGACTAATCGTTTCCTTCTCTTCTATACTTAACTCTGCCATAGTCTTTTTAAACTCAGGCACATAGAAGTACGGATCATAGCCAAAGCCATTCTCCCCTTTTGGCTCATCTTGAACGAGTCCATCACAATAGCCTTCCGCAGTAACTTCTCGGCCATCAGGATATACAAGCGCTAAAGCGCATACATAATGACCTGTACGGTTACTTTGCCCTTGTAGTTCACGAATTAACTTCTCGTTGTTTGCATTGTCATCACCATGACGACCTGCATAACGCGCAGAATATACACCTGGTGCACCATTGAGGACATCAACCGTAATGCCAGAATCATCAGCAAGGCATGGGCGATTCGTAGCCTTCGCATAGTAGCGAGCCTTCAACAGAGCATTTTCCATAAAGGTTGTACCAGTTTCCTCAGGCTCCGCAATGGAAATCACAGCTTTTACAGGTACACAATCAATAGATAAATGGGAGAAGGCCTCGGAAAACTCACGAATTTTTCCTTTATTGCCTGTAGCAAGTACAATTTGTTCCATCTTACACCTCCGGAGCCCTAGGGTATACCTTACCAACTTTATCTGCTGTCGCGCCAAGTGCTTCACGTTGTTTTGCCATGAGCTCATCTGTAGCAGCTTCGGCTAAATCAAGTAATGTATTAAGCTCATCACGGTTAAATGTACCGTGTTCGCCTGTGCCTTGTACCTCAACCATATTACCAGAACCGGTACGGACTACATTCATATCTACAATGGCGGCACTATCCTCTTCGTAACAAAGGTCCGTAATGGGACCTTCAGGACCAATGCCTACGGAGATGGCTGCACAGAAGTCAGTAATTGGAAATCTGCCAGCTCCGCCAAAGGTGAAGTCCACCGCATCAACGAGGGCTACAAAGGCACCTGTAATAGATGCTGTTCGTGTACCGCCATCCGCTTGGATCACATCGCAATCGATAGTGATAGAACGTTCGCCGAGTGCTTCAAGGTCTACAACAGCACGCAATGCACGGCCAATAAGACGTTGAATTTCTACAGTACGGCCCGTTTGTTTTCCCTTTGTAGCCTCACGGCTTACGCGAGTTTGCGTAGAACGTGGCAATAAGGAGTATTCTGCTGTTACCCAGCCTTGACCGGAACCTTTTAGCCAGCGCGGCACAGAATCTTCAACAGTAGCTGTACAGATAACCTTAGTCTTGCCGCACTCAATAAGTACAGAACCTTCTGCATACTCTGTAAAATTCCGTGTTATTTTAATAGGTCGCAATTGACCTGCTGTTCTATTATCGCTGCGCATAGGAACCTCACCATTCTAAAACTAAACATTAGAACGCCCCTTACACAAAGGGGCGTTATTTCTTATATTATATCATAATTTTTCTATTTTTCAGCATTACGAATCATATTATAATTTACGATTCTAACATGATAACTCGCATTATTATTTACGGAGATTAACATTATAATTCATATTGTCCGTCACCGAGTGGATCTACCACAACGTAACGGCTGGCTCCCCCTTCTGCTTTGACTCGTTTTGCTTCTACAATAGCATCTTGACGCGTTCCTTCATCTGCTTGCCAAGGGATGAACATAGCATATACGCTTTGCGGTCCATACGGTCCATATTGTCCTCGTGAAAGTACACTATGCCAGCCTACCTTGTCTTCGTACATACGCACCTTTTCAAGGCGCTCCTCTTGTACGCCGGTTTCGTCATAGTACACATTATAATGATTAGACCAAACGTCACCTACACCTACGCGCTCGTCTTTGGCCATCTTATGCCGGTTAGCCCATTGTACCTTCCACTTAGCGATAAGCTCATCTATATAATTTGTTACACTTTGACTTTGTTTATATTTAACAGGGTCAAAGGCAGGTTCTACGACTTTACTGTAATCAAGGCCTGCCATGGATAAAATGATACCTGTATTCACATATGGCAATGCTTCCTGTACGGAATATCCCCCTTCTAAGACTGCTATATCGGCTTGTAATAAATCGACTAGCTCTGCATAGCCCTTTGCAGTTACCTGCATATTGGCTAATGGATCACTAAAGTGATTATCTTGTCCTGCCGAGTTAATGACGATATCTGGATTAAACTCTTCAAGGATAGGCAATACAAGCTCACGCATGACCTTCATCAAGCCTTCGTCACCGGTACCTGGCGGTAGTGGAATATCGATGTTACCACCGATTGCCTGAGGTCCACCAAATTCATCCATAAAGCCTGTGCCAGGATATAAAGTACGTCCATCTTGATGGAAGCTAATATACAACGTATCAGGATCATGGTAAAACACATCTTGAGAACCATCACCGTGATGTACATCGGTATCTACTACGGCAACGCGTTTGATTCCATAGATTTGACGTATGTGTTGAATCATAACGGCTTCAATATTAATCGTACAGAAGCCACGAATACCATGAACCATAGCCATCGCATGGTGACCTGGTGGTCTTACTAACGCAAAGGCGCGATCTACTTCACCGCGTATGACCGCATCAGCTGCCGCAATAGCACCTCCAGCAGATACTCGATGAGCTTCAGTCACCCAAAACTCTAAATTTGGAGCACCAACATGAACTCGCTCTATTGTATCCCAATCAGCTACTATTGGATTATATTCTCTAATATTCGGTATATCTAACAGACCTTCCTCTACAATTTGATCACGCGTATAGAGTAAACGCTCTTGTCGTTCAGGATGTGTTTCAGAAATTTTCCAGTCAAACGCAGGGAAAAAGACAAGACCTAAACTGTGATGATATTTAGCTTTATCAATAGTAGAATTCACGTCGTCATTCAATTCCGTGTTCGTATCCTTTTCTATAAGGCCATGACGCTCTCGATAGGATAGTCCTTTATTCCACATAGTGTTTCACCCCCGCCGCTAGTTGTACTTTCACCGTAATTAAACGCTCCATAGATTGCCAGCCCTCTACCACAGGGAAATCTTCAATGCTAATGACCTCGATTTCTTGCGCCGTATCTAAACCTAAACGTAAAGCCTCTTCACTAAGAGCCTCTTTAGCTCGTTCTACAACTTGTTCCGCTCGTTTTAAAGTACAATTTTGCTGTTTAATACCTAATTCCGGAATGACAAGTAAACGACGTTTTGTATCTACATGGACAGTGAGTTCGATGGTAGATAGAGCTAGCGCAGCACCAATAGCATTCGCTACGGCTGCATTTTCTGGAATCGTAATAGGTAAATCCATATATTCTCCAATGCTCGCTCCGAGACTTGGCGCCGTGCCTCCTACTACAACAATATGTTCAGGCACAAATATATCAGGATTTACAATATCTGCCACCACATAAATAGGGCGTTTGTTCTCAACCGTTATGACCTCATCTACGCCACATTGAATCGTTTCCAACGCATTTTGTAGGATTAGTCTTGCTACATCAGAGGAGGTCTTAATAAGAGTTAGTTGATTATTTAAGGTATTTACATTATTAGATTGCACCGTAGCCTGGATAGCATCTGCTAAATCTTGTAAAGCTCGTGATGCTAGATTAAAGTCGCCATAGTTCGCGTGACCGAGCACGATAAGTGCATCCCCCAAGGTAGGTTCTACACCACCTAGAGCCACCGATGGTCCCACTCGTTCAGGACCTACGGTAAGATTACCATTTTTAAGACGAACTACAGATTCCCCACCAATGCCGACCGAGGTAACGGCAAAGGATCGCACTGCACTTGGATACTCACGAATAGATACACCATTTTTTGTCATCAATGGTCTACCATGCTTCCAAAGGGATATATCCGTTGTAGTACCTCCAATATCTAGAGCCACTGTATGCTGATTACCTATAACGCCGAGAGCAGATAGCCCAAGAACTGTTGCGGCAGGACCTGTAAAGGCGGTCTCTACCGGGCGACTCACCATGTGTTCTATTGGAAGAGAGCCCCCATCTGCTTTTAAAATGTGAAGTGGAGCCACTATATTCCGTGCACTGAGAGCATCTTCAACATTTTTCTTAAACACCGTAAATACTGGTGTCACAGCGCTATTAAAATAAGCGCTAATAGTACGCCGAGGGAAATTTAAAGAACCACTTAATAAACTACCATTAGAAATTGCATGATATGCGTTTTTCAATTTTTCTGTTATAGATAGTTCCTCTTGAGGATTCCGCACTCCAAATTTAGCGGACACAGCAGCCAAATCAGTACCACTACGTGCTTGAACCATGTTGGCTATGCCACGTACAGCATCAGCAGGAGTATGCTCTACAACGATACCTCTATGATCTGTATAACCTTGAAGATATATAGGGCTCACAGGAAAAATATCATCAACGTTTCGCCCAGGCCCTGTTACTACATAAAGGTCTACAGGCTGCTCCTTTCCTTCTACAATAGTATTAGTCACCACGGTAGTAGATAAGGTTACTTGTTCAATATTTGATGTATCACAGTCCTCCAAAACCGCATCTAAGGCCTCACCTATACCATTCATTAGATTATCCTTTGTAGTCCGCCTCTTGGCAGTTGCCACTACACGATGGCCATCAATGATAACAACATCGGTAAAAGTACCACCTACGTCTAATCCTAGTAACATATAACCTCCTTATTAGTATGAATAGAGAATCCTTACAAACTCAAAACGGAGTAAAGGAAACTCCATTTAAGCTAGCATATACTCTCTATTTGAGCTAATATTCAAGCCCTATTCAAACCTGCGTATAGTCCGTATTCAGTCTCATTATATATAAAAAAGCTGTACCCATCTCTATGTGATGAGTACAGCCTTCTGTTATTTACCAGATACAGATGCGTAATTTTTGATGATAACAATCGGAGTCATTTGGCTATCATTACCAAATGGATTATCAATCAACAATTGTGCAATTTTTTTAGCGTCAATGCCACGACTTGTACCTAAAATAGCGGACCGTTTCAAGTCATTAACGTCAGCTACAACGGCACCATAACAACCGGTGCGAGATACAATTTTCTCAGCCACTTTATCAGGATCCTTTGGACCAAATACAATGTGCTTATCAAATGGAGGCATAGTCCCCGTTACATCATCGGTTAATGATGCAGCACGAGCAATTGCATAGAACACGCCAGGTTTACGGAAAATTTTAGCAATAGCACCTAAAATAAAAGCACCTAACACCTTCCATTTACCGTCCAAATTCATAGCCGATTGCATACCATAAATAGATGCCATAGAGCCATCTGGATGGATAAAACGATTAATTAAACGAGCTTGCCAGCACACATTTAACTCTTCAGGACGTGTAAAACGGCCTTGCGTAATAGCCACTACAGATTCAGCAACGCATACGATATCTTCAGGTCCAATATTATGACCGCCAAATTCAACGATAGCATCAACGATGTCATCATTATCTGTAAGAATACGTGTTGGCACACATACTAACTCTAATTCTGCCATTGTTATGCCTCCTTATTGAACCATTGCTGCTTGAACTTCTTCAGCAGTCAAACGAATACGCTGTTTATCGATATGATAGTCTGTCCGACCTACGATTTGGTAGTAAATATCGATGTCCATATAAGGGAATCCCTTAATATCTTCTCGAATATTGCCAGTTTTACCTGTTAATGTAACATATACACGAATTGTGCCACCTTTGCGTGGTTTGATAATTATAGCTTCAAAGTATCCATCTTGACGCGGACGATTAATATCCATAGCCCAAGCATTTACCTTAACTGCATCAAAATGTTCTTCAGGTAATAATGGACGTGGAAATAAGTCCATTATTGTGCCCAATTGGCGCCCTTTATTTACAAATGGTATATCACAGAACAACGTAATGGATTCAAAACTACGATCAGATACTTGAAAGTTCGTTGCTCGTTTCGCTAATAAGACAATATTTTCATTACCTTGTTTCAATACAAACAAACGGAATAATAAGTACAGAGCTGCAACAGCCACAATAATAGCTATTACTGCACTGAGGATGTTATAAAACCACATGGGGTATCTCCTTTATAATGTAATATGTTCAATGGTACGACGGCTTATATCAAGGAAGGATGCACTCAATGTATCACCAAGTTCGACATCCTTTGTAAAATACAATGTCACGGTACCTACAGTATCTTGAGGATTAAAAAGTTTTTTACTCTCTAGTCTGTGACGAACCAATTCACTTGTTTCAAAAGCAGGGTCAATGAACCAAATTCGACCTGAAGTAAGTTCCTCTAGTAAAGGTTGTACAAATGGGAAATGGGTGCAGCCCAAAACAACAACCTCAATCTCTCGAGATAATAAAGGTTCTAAATAATCCTTACATACTTCACGAACAAAGTAATCATCTAAATGACCTTGTTCAATAAGCCCCGCCAACTCTGGACAAGGTTGTTCCCAAACCAAAACCTCGTGATCAACTTCTAAAGCCACATGCTTATGAATATGACTATTTACAGTGGCCACAGTCGCCATAATACCGATAGTCTTGCTTTTACTTTTATTAATAGCTGTTTTCACACCTTGTGATACACCAATAACTGGCACAGATACAAGTTCACGGACCGCATCAAGAGCCACAACGGTGAAGGTATTACAAGCAATCACCATCAACTTAACAGGCTGCTTTTCTAGCGTCTCCGCAATACGACACGCCAAATAAGTGATTTCATCATCGCTGCGATTACCTACAGGATTATTCGCATTATCACCGATATAGATGAAATCTTCGTTAGGAAATTGTTCTTGTAACACCTTTAACACAGATAATCCGCCTACACCAGAGTCAAATACACCGATAGGCAATTGTTGTACATTACTCATGCGGCATCTCCTCAACAGCTGCTAACATAGGCAGATAAAAAGTATCGTCTAATCGCACAATTTTTCCTGTTAATTTTGACATAAAGGCGTTCTTAGTTTCCCCTGTAGCAAGTAACGCACCATCACTAGCACGGCGCATGCGATAGCGAAACACCATTTGAGCCCTCGTCATCTTAACCAAATACGTTTCGATGTGAAGTTCATCATCGAAATTCGCAGGTTCTTTATAATTGCAAGATACATTCATGATAGGAAATACAATATCCTCATTCATCATATCCCACAAAGTGACACCGATCTTACGAAGGAATTCAATGCGCGCCATTTCAAACCATCTAAAATGGTTACTATGGTGAGCAATCCCCATCATATCAGTTTCATAAAATCGTACATTTACTGAAGCAATATGCATAAATTCTGTCCTTTTTAAATAGTATACAATTTTTATTCTATATCTATTACTTTAGTGTGTCAAATAAATAAAGGCAGTTCAATCACTGTGGATCAAACTGCCTAAAATGGTAAAAGTTAGCGACTGCTACCAAATGGAAAGAATTTTTTTGCCTCTTCTTGATGACTCGTTTTGATATAACGATTCGCAATCTTAAAGGCTAATCCGAGTACTGCCACATCATCTACCCAACCTAATACAGCAATCGCATCCGGCACAATATCAATAGGTAATACCAAATACCCTAAGGCACCTGCAATGACCGCTTTTACATATTTGGGAGTATCCTTGTCACGAAAACAAAGGAACAAGGTTACTGCTTGTTGTACAAAGGCAAGTTTCTTACCATATCGACCAAGAAACCCTAAAAATCTTGATTCGCTAAAATACTTACCATACTTAATAATATTAAATGGATTCATAGTAATAATAATCCTTCAGCGTTTATTTACGCAAACCGCCAATTTTTTCTTTCGCTGTATTAACAGTGTTTGTAGCAACATCTTTTGCTGTCTCTACAGCATCAGAAGCTTTAGTTTTTGCAGTTTCTACTGCTACTTGTGCAGAAGCTTTTGCCACTTCTACACCACCTTTTGCGAATTCTTTGGCTACTTCAATACCTTCTTTAGCAGAATCAATTTTTTCTTTCGCTGCATCAGAAACCTTTGCTACAACCTCTGCTGCGTTATCATGGATTTGGTATTTTGTTTCATTATTCCATTTATTGATGGCAGGTGTTACTTTTTCTTCGTAAACTTGCTTTAAAGATTCTTTAGCAAGACCTGTTTCATTAGCAATCCCAGCCCATACGTCACGTTGACCTTGAGTGAAAGGAATGCTAGCACCTGCATCACGAACGATTTCAGAAGCAATAGCTTTGCCATTTTCAAGGAATTCAGCAACCATCGGTTTGTAACGTTCGATATCAGAAGGCATGCCATCTTGAATCCAAATATGTGCAATTTTACCAATAGCATAAGTTAAACCGATAGCTACAGGAACGCGAACAGCTTTAATTGGAATTAGAAGGGATACTGCAGCTGTACCTACAGCTGTGCTAAGACCACCTACTAAACCAACTACAGCACCTGCTTGCAATTCTACATCATAAAGATGAGCAATGCGAGTTACCATGTACGTAGCATTGGCGCACAAAGCGACACTGCTGAATTTAGAGGATAATGCCAATGCTGCCGCACGACCTGCCCCCCAGAAGATAAATTGTTCAACTTGATAGTCACGATCTTGAGATCCATCCGTAAGGGGCTCAAGTGTTACGCCATTATATTCTGCCATAAGTATTCTCCTTTGTTGTAAACCAACTATAGGTCTTATTATTAGTATTATTATACCATTCTATTGATAGAAGTGAAATGAATTTTTCTAATTATCCATATATAACAGCTTCTAATATTTTCTATATTACCAACTTGTGAGTCCTCCATCGATTGTCCAGGCTGCACCTGTCACAAAAGACGCCTTATTACTCAACAAAAATACAATTACTTCTCCAATTTCATGAGGCTTAGCAATACGACCTAATGGGTAATGTTGGCCCATTTCAGCCTTAGCAGCCGCCGCATCTTGGTGGGCATTAGCAATCTGTTTATCTACTAATGATGTATCTACATCACCAGGACACACACAGTTTACACGAACACTGTGAGGTGCCATTTCAAGGGATAGAGATTTTGTAAAGCTCACTACAGCTCCCTTTGACGCACCATATACAGAACACGCTACATTACCTTGTAAACCTGCATCACTAGCGATTGTTACAATACTGCCCTTTGAGGCTCGTAAATAGGGAAGCGCCGCTTGACATAAGAATACAGTACCTTTTACATTGGTCCCAAACATTTCATCAAAAGCTGCTTCTGTAACATCAGCTAGTAACTCTTCTTCATAATAGCCTGCAGCTGTTACAAGAGCAGACACCCCACCAAATAAATCTACTGTTTCTTTTACAATTCGCTGACAGTCCTCAATTTTAGATACATCACCTTGAATATATTGTACCTTAGAGGAATAACGACGTAGCTTAGTTTTAGCCTTTTGACCAACTTTTTCATTTCGACCATTGATGACTACACACCAACCTTCTTTAAGTAAAAGCTTTGCCGTAGCAAATCCAATACCCGATGTACCACCACTAATCAAGGCCACTTGAACATCACTTTTATGAGGCATACCTTGCCCTCCTATAATGTTGAAATATAGTCATAGACTAATTTCAACAACATAACTGTCGTTACCGACAAGAATACAACTCGCACCAAAGATGAGCCCTTCGCAATTGCCAAATGCGAGCCTAAATAAGCACCTATAATTTGACCTGCCCCGGTGGCAAGACCATACGTAATATTGACGTGTCCTAAATATAAAAATACCAATAAAGATGCCAAATTACTAGTAAAATTCAATATTTTTGCATTAGCAGATGCATGTAAAAAATCAAAGCCTGTAAAGATAAATCCCATAATCAGAAATGTACCTGTACCAGGACCAATAAAGCCGTCATATATACCAATGCCAAGAGCAAAAGCCATACAAATATATAGCGCTTTTCCTGTTACCTGAGATGTACGATTGATTTCACCCCAGTCTTTTTTGAACACCACAAAGAGTGTTACACAAACAAGTAATATGATAATAATAGGCTTTACATATAGCGGTGGTAAAGAAACAACCGCCAAGGTACCAAGCATAGAACCCACAAAGGTAAAAGGCAGTAATTTGCGAACTAGGGAAAAATCAACCATGTGATTTCTTAAAAATGTAATCGATGCACTACCAGCACCAAAGATACTGGATAATTTATTACTGCCTAGAGCCACACTAGGTGGAAGATTTGTTAATAACATGGCAGGTACAGAAATGAGGCCTCCCCCGCCTACAATGGAGTCTACAAAGCCAGCAAACGCACCAGCTACGGCAAGTAAAACGAGTATAAGGATATCAAATGGTAAACCTGTTACCGCAATGAGCCACTCCATAATAAACCTCCTACAGATAGCACATCAACGGTCGCCAAAGGCCACCGTTGTCATGCTAATTTATTTTATTTTGCACCTAGACGATCGAGGGCCAATGTATAACCATCCGCACCATATACTAAACAGCGCTTTACACGACTAATCGTAGCAGTACTCGCACCTGTTTCTTCTACGATTTTCTCATAGCTATCCCCTGCGCGAAGCATTTTTGCTACTTGTAAGCGTTGAGATAATGCTTTTAATTCGTTAATCGTACAGATATCTTCAAAAAATGCATAGCATTCCTCTGTATTTTCAAGCGTTAAAATGGCGGTGAACAATTCGTCATTTTGTTGACTTCTCAATTTTTCATTGATACTCATAGGATCCTCCTACTTTTTATTCATCGCTTTAGACCAAGCATCACCAATCATTTGTACAACTTGTACCAATACAATCAAGATGATGATTGTAGCGATCATAATATCGGCTTGGAAACGTTGGTAACCATATCGGATAGCAATATCCCCAAGGCCACCACCACCAATAGCACCAGCCATCGCAGAGTAACCGATGAGGTTAACGATAAGCACCGTTACATTGTCAATAATTGTTGGCAATGCTTCTGGTAATAATACTTTCCAAATGATTTGTAATGGGCTTGCCCCCATGGATTGAGCCGCCTCGATAACGCCAAAATTGATGTCCTTAATAGACGTTTCTACAAGGCGCGCCAAAAACGGAATTGCCGCAATGGTCAACGGCACACATGCTGCAGTTGTACCGATGGATGTACCTACCACCATACGAGTAAACGGAATGATAGCAACCATCAAGATGATGAAAGGTACAGAACGCGTTGCATTGACAATGGCACCCAATACTTTATTGAGTGTTACATTTTCCAAGATATGACCTTTAGAAGTAACGACCAGAACAACACCAAGAGGAATACCTAATAACATTGCCATGACGGTAGAAATTATCGTCATTTGCAATGTATCAAGGGTGCCAGTTATGAGTAGATTAATGATTTGCTCTGACATAACCGATCACCTCGCTTTCAATTGGTAACGTTTTGATGTAGTCCAAACCTTCTTGCGCATTTTCTGGGTCACCATTCAAAATAACGATAAGGCGACCAACGCTCGTATTTTGGATGTAATCAATGCCCCCAAAAAGGATGCTTACATCTAAATTAAAGCGTCTTACAAGGCCTGCTACTACAGGCTCATCTGTTGCTTGTCCTGTAAATTTGAGGCGTACTAATGGTGCGGTCCCTGCAATCCATTGATCATGCAACTCTAGATGTTCCAATGCTTCTGGAGGTAAGTTATCACTCACTACAGAGCTAATAAACTCTTTTGTCGTATTTTCGCGAGGATGTGTGAATACTTCAATAGTACTACCTTCTTCGAGGATGACACCACCTTCAATAACCGCCACGCGATCACAGATTTCACGGATAACGTGCATCTCATGTGTAATGAGCACAATAGTGAGCCCCATCTTCTCGTTAATATTTTTCAACAACTTCAAAATGGAATCTGTTGTTTGAGGATCAAGGGCAGATGTAGCTTCGTCACAAAGGAGAACCTTTGGATTAGACGCTAAAGCACGAGCAATACCAACACGTTGCTTTTGACCACCAGATAATTGAGATGGATAGTTGTTCATACGGTCAGTAAGGCCTACAATATCAAGAATTGGCTCGATACGTTCCTTGATTTCAGACTTGCTCATGCCTTGTAGCTCTAACGGAAATGCCACATTGTCATATACGGTACGAGAAGACAATAGGTTAAAATGTTGGAAAATCATGCCAATATCTTTTCGCGCTTTACGCAAATCAGATTTGCTAAGTGTAGTTAAGTCTGTACCATTTACGATAACAGAGCCAGATGTAGGTGCTTCGAGCATATTGATGCAACGAATCAATGTGGATTTACCGGCACCGGATTGACCGATAATGCCAAAGATTTCGCCTTCTTTCACATTTAGGCTAATATCTTTCAACGCTTCCACACGAGTAGCGCCTTCATAGACTTTACTAATGTGTTCTAATTGTATCAAAATAATTTCCTTTCTTAAGGTAAATGTTTAACATTTGATGAAAGCAGCTTATCTATCAAGGTAGTCCTTCTTCCATCAATTTTTCTAGTGCTTCGCGTAGACGAAGTGTAATAGCACCTGGTTTACCACCAGATACTGGATTTCTGTCTAGCTTAGTAATTGGGATGACACCACCAATTGTATCGGTAAAGAATAGTTCGTCCGCTTCATCTACAAAGGTGCGGTCAAATTCTTTCTCAATAATGGTAATACCTAAAGATGGTGCTACACGGGTTAAGATCATTTGGCGCGTAATACCTTTTAAGATATGATTATCCGCTGGATGCGTGTACAAGATACCATCTTTAACAGCAAACACATTAGATGTAGCGCCCTCTGTACAAATGCCATCACGGAACAAGATGGCTGTATAGGCAAATTTCTTTTCTGCTTTTGTTTGCGCCAAAATATTCGGGATCAAGTTAGTGGTCTTAATATCTACATGTTCCCAACGTTCATCAGGCAAAGCTATCGCTTTTACACCTTCACCCAATTTATTGACTTCATCTAAATCCAAGGTACGGATAGACATAAGCATTTGTGGTTCTAATTTAGAGCGATCATAAGCATGATGACGTGGTGCTACACCACGAGAGATTTGTAAATAAATATAGCCCTCTTTGATTTCACTTTGCTCGATCAAAATTTCGTGCAATTCTGTCAAATCATCAGGGGTCATTTTTACAGGGATATCCATTTCACGCATAGAGCGATACAAGCGATCTTGGTGGTAAGACAAAGCGAAGCAACGGCCTTTTACGACACGAACAACTTCATATACAGAGTCACCAAATAAATAGCCACGATCATCAATGCTAATAACTTTAGCACCTGGTTCGACGAATTCACCGTTAAAATATGTTAATTCTTGCATAGGAGCACCTCTTTTTCTATTTCGTTACTCTATCAAGTGGTAATCATCATGGACTTATTATAACACAATTACTTTCAAATTTTCACACTTTACTTTGTGAAAGATATTAATTCGATATACAAAAATCCGCTAGGATACCATAGTTAAAAACTATATCCTAGCGAATGTATAGCAAATATTATTTTAATACTAAATCAGCACTACAGAAATAACTAAAACTAGGTACACCATTAGAGTACTAGTACCAATTAGGTTTCTCTATAAAATAGTTCCCATACTAGACTAATGTCCCAGTATAAATTTACGGATAGATTTAGGCATATAATTAAGAGCCACCGTAGACAAATAGGATAATCCCAACGCCATAATATACATAATTAACACGTTGTCCACCGTATACAAGAGATTATATTTAGCCATCACACCCGAAATGATTAACAACCAAAATGGATGTGATAAATAAATACCATACGATTTATCGCCTATCTCAGACCAAATGGACTCCATCGTCACATTCATAGGTAGCCTTTGGAATAGGAACAAACTAAACATCGTTCCCAATCCTGTATAAAGAACGCCCATAGGACTCATTTGATGTACCGTGTAAATTGCTTCTAACACAGTGTAATGCCATACGTCCATGACATAGTAATAGGAGCCAAGCATCAACAATACTGAGCTTACCGTACTGACGCCTAAAAGGTAACGATAACGCCACATATATTCGCAGACGGTTTCATATCGTTCAGCACATACGGCACCTAAAAGGAAAATCCACACATAATGAATAACCCAATAGTTGAGTCGCATATCAAAAAGATATTTAAGAACTGGCTGATTGCTTAGATTTTCTGTTACCCAACGGCCAAGCATGTAAGACGAAACATAATCGATACCAACTTGGATGACAAATAGTAACACCAGCCAAAATATAGGCCGTTTTAAGATGACTTTCACCATTGCCCGCCATAATGGCATCATCACGTAGAACCATAGCAAAATAACCATAAAATATAGATGATACATAGAAGTACCAAAGAGTAGATTTATCGCCAACGGTCCTGGATGCAAATTACCAAGATTATGAGCTGTCACCCCTGTATATAGCAGGTAAAAGATGGACCACGTAATATATGGAAATAGCACCACCTGAATTCGGCGGTGCATAAATTCCTTATATGAGAATGGTCCCTCTACCGAAGTATGATAAAACAAGCCAAATGCAGAGAGGAAGAAAAACGCAGGCACTCCAAAGCGAGATAGAATTTCTAACACGCTGATGAGTTCTAAATTTACAAAAGGATTTTGCAATGCGTAAGAGCCTACATGAATGCCAATAACACCGAGCATACAGAGGCCTCGCATATAAGTAATTTCCGGTAAAAACGCTTTTTTCATAGCCATTCCCTATTCACTATTGACCAGGTACAGCGGCAGGTGTTGGTACCACACGTGGACCTTGAGACTCTGTAGCTGGTTGTTTAACTACCGGAGGTGTAGATACAGGTGTTTGAGGCGTTGCAGCTTTTTCAGGTTGTGCCGCTTGTGCTGGTACAGCCTGACCATTTGCTTTAGCAGCCACTTCTGCCTTAGCCTTAGCTTCTGCTTCAGCCTTAGCTTTTGCTTCAGCTTCTCGTTTCAAGCGTAATTCTTTTTCAAGAGGTACCACTGGTTTGTCGTAAACGGTAATATTCGTTTCAAATAGACGGCCCCATGGGAATGTAGCTTTTACTGTACGAGGATTGATTTTAAGGTATTTTTCAGCGAAATCTTGAATGCGTTCACCTAAATAACTTTCAAGACGTTCATTTAATTCACCAGAGTAACGAACATTGTCTGTTCTGATAGAATCTTGCATACGATAAATATCTTTACGGATATTTGCTTGATATGCCCAGTTGTCCAAATATTGTTGCGTCAACATATCACGATGACCTTCTGGACTCATAGATTTAAGCAATAATCCTTGAGCAATAGCGTAACCTACGGTGTTACTTGCTGTATTCCAACCATTATACGCACCGATTTTGTACAACAAATCTCGTTTGTACATAGCGGATACCAATGTATTATCTGCACCATTATTGAAAGCGATATCTGCAACGCTTACGTTCACACCAGAGTCAACAGCTTGTTGAATACGATCTACGAAAGCATTTGTAGAGTTAGAGATCATTGGGAAGTTTTCGAAGTTTTCAGACTCGCCTGTGCTCGTAGTAAGAGGTGTATTAACAGCCAATAATACAGTTGGTTTGCCTTGTGTCACCATTGTGCCACCTACAGCCTCAACGTGTTGAGCAATTGTTTTATCAATCGTTTGATCTTCGTAACCTGGCAATGTTTTACCGCCACCACCGAGTGGATAAATTACGGAGAATGTAGGTTTTTCTGTGCTCACATCGGTACGGGAACGCGCCATCAACAAGAGACCAAGTTGGTCAGCACCAGGGAAGCTACCGTATTTTTCAACAGAAATATCCTTGGAATATTTGTTAAGGTAACGACCTTCTAGAGCGGATTGAGATAGTTGAGATGTATCATCATGACCTAATGCAAAGTAGTCAAATACACCACTACGAGTTTCATCAATCAACTCTTTGTTGATTTTCATATTTTTTTGACGGCGGTCAAACCAGTCTTGCAAGTATTCCACAGGAACAGAGGCTTGTAGGCTCATCAATTTTTGAGTTTCTTCTTGCGTTAAAGAGCCAGAATCTAATTTATCTTGTAATGCAGCGATTTGGAAGATAGTTGGGCCATATTCCGCATAGTAGGCCGGTTCAGTACCACCACCACTCGCGCGTGGGGAACGCATTACGGTACCAAATCCATAGATGCGTACATTTTTATTACGCGCTTTTAAACCTTCAATACGTTTCAAGCGATTTTGCAATGTGCTAAGAGGAATATTATGTTTACGAGAATCTACAAGACCTCCATAAATAAGAGTATCTGTACTTAATACCATAACATCAGCACGACCTGCATTTTGCTCTACCCAAGCCATAATTTGATCAGCTTGACCTTGGTACGTCTTACCAGAAATCAAGTGTTGAGGTGGTGTCAACACAGTCATACCCGCCTCACGAGCTGTATCAACTGTATATTGCAAACTTACAGGGCGATCATCTTGAGGTACATATAATACGGTTTCTGCATCAATTTTGATGGATGTACCTGTAGCAATGGCTGTAACCATTAATGCTACTTTCAACCATTTATTTGTCATAAATCAAATCTCCTTCTGTGTACACGAGTACTCTCGACTCGAAAATTAACTCTTATATAATACTCTTTTTTTCTGACACTTTTATGAAATACTTAATAGTATAATTATATCATTTACCTGTTATTTCTCAAATGCAGTGCCTTTGCTTTAGCGCACTTTAGGTAAGCTCCAATTATATTTAATAGCTAGTAAACGGATAACTAGTACAACGGTAAAAGCACCATATACAGCCTCTCCAACCCAGTTAGAAATAACCATTAAGTAATAAACGATGCCCCCAATAACACTAGGCAGAGCATACACATCTTCTTTTAAAACAGACGGAATCCGTTGAGCCAGCATATCTCGGATAATACCACCACCAACAGCAGTAATAGTTCCTAATAAAACAATGAAAATTGGCAACTCAGGATATAGTTTAAATCCTGCAGATGCTCCGGTTACAGTAAAAGATGCCAACCCGACTGCATCGGCTAATAAATAGCTTGCTCGGCTACGAGGGCCCATAGCATGCTTGCGATAACGGCTGTTATAGATAATAAATACGATAATTGTTACGGAAATAACCACAGTTACATATACAATATTGCGTAACGAATTCGGCGGAAAATACCCCAAGAGAACATCACGTACAATTCCACCACCGATTGCCGTGGCCAGTGCCAATACAGCCATACCAAATATATCCATTCTCCGCGCCACCCCAACAAGTGCTCCGGAGATAGCAAAAGCAATAGTGCCAATCATATCAAATATATACCAAATAATATCCATAATACCCTCACACAATCTATTCGCATAACTTCGCACACTATGATAGACTTTATGTAAGATATTATACATTAAGAGGTATGAGAATGACAAAGAACATTACACCTATAGAGATTAAAAATATGGATGAGCGTAGCCGTGACGAATATTTTATGGGTTTTGCCCTAGAGGAGGCCCACAAAGCTTATGCTCTAGGAGAAATTCCTATCGGCGCCATTTTAGTTCAAAACAATACAATCATTTCACGCCACCATAATCGCCGCGAATTAGATCACGATGCAACGGCTCATGCAGAAGTGCTCGTCATCCGCGAAGCATGCGATGTACTCAAGCGTTGGCGGTTGACTGGTTGTACCCTGTATGTTACGATAGAGCCGTGTCCGATGTGCGCTGGAGCCATCATCAACAGTCGTATTGACCGTGTTGTATATGGTGCAAGTGATTACAAAGGAGGCGCTGTAGAGTCTCTTTTCAATGTACTCTCTCACCCTGGTTTAAATCATGAACCCGGATTAGCATCGGGGGTCCTTGGTGATGAATGTAGTCAAATCATGAAAGACTTTTTTAAAGAGCGCCGTAAAACACGGAGGAGTACCCAAGAGGCTGAAGGGTCCGCACTCGAAATGCGGTAGGTCGGGCAACCGGCGCGGGGGTTCAAATCCCTCCTCCTCTGCCATATAAAATATATAAAGCGCTAACCATGGTTAGCGCTTTTTTGCGAAGGGACCACTACTATGAAAAAATATTACCCTTATCTCATTACGGTGAGTCATATGATTAACGACTCCTGTCAAAGTGTATTACCTGCCCTCTTGCCATTATTTATCTACACTTATGGACTTAGTTTAGAGCAAGCAGGCTTTCTCATATTAGCCAATACAGCATTATCTTCATTGTTACAGCCATTATTAGGTTATGTCTCTGACAAGATCAATCAGCCACGGCTAATCGCCTTAGGTGTTCTGCTCTCAGCTTGTAGCACAGGTGCCATGGGTTTTGTAACCTCTTATGAAAGCTTGCTTGTTTGTGCTACCTTAGCTGGTGTAGGCTCCTCTATCTTCCACCCTGAAGGAGCGAAAATCATGAATCGCCTGGGAGGTGGTAAAAAAGGTAAAGCCATGGGTACCTTCGCCATCGGTGGTAGCTCTGGTTTTGCCATCGGTCCACTCTTTGCGGGCTCTATTGCCTATACAGTAGGACCTCACGGACTGGCAACTTTCACCATAGTAGGTCTTATCATCTCAACGGTTTTATTCGCCCTCATGCCGCGCATAGTAACTCACGCACGCACTATCGACCAAGCGGTAGCTATGGAAAACCCTACATTAGTGGCTAAGCCGCTAAAAAATTACTGGAAATACTTTGGTATCTTGTTTATTATCATCCTAAGCCAATCAGTAAACTTCCGCGTTATCAATGCATTTATTCCTATCTTCTGGACTCGTGAACTCGGCACTAGCCCAGAACAAGGTAGCTTTGCATTAACCATATTCTTTAGTATCGGCATCTTCATGACATATATTGGCGGTCTATTAGGCGACAAATATGGTCCCATCAAAATCATTAGACTATCCCTATTGATTTGGTTGCCAGCCATGTTCCTATTAACAGAAGTGCCAACCTTCTCCCCTGTTATCATGATGCCTATAGCCTATATGTTACTACTCATGATTGGCGCGGCTAAAGCTCTTAGCTACAGCCCAGTTATCGTACTAGGTCAAACCTACCTTGCTAAAAGCATCGGCTTTGCGTCCGGTATTACCCTCGGGGTGAGCCAAACTATCGGCGGTATCATCGCACCTGTAGTAGGTAACCTTGCGGATACCTATTCTTTACCTGCCGCTATGATGACACTCGTACCATTCCTAGTAGTAGGTCTTGGGGCTTCATTGATACTTAAAGATCCTAAAAAATTACAATAAACAAAAAAGAACCCTTCACGTGAACTGTACCCCAAAAATTGGACACAATTTTTGAAGGTACAGACCAACGAAGGGTTCTTTTTATATTCAGCTAACCACGTCACTTGCAGTTTAGTGTTTTAGCATTTCATTCAATATAACTACGTCCGTTTCTTTCATGCCTTGTGCCACAGCACCAATACTGCGGATGGTTTCATCAACGGAGTATGCTACAAGGCCATCGCCTTTTTGGTAGTTTTTATTAAGGCGAGCTTGCTTATATCCCATAAAAGCACCATCAAGAGAAATTGCAATTTTACCTGCACAGGATGGTTTTGCACCATCGCATACGATACCCGATAAACTTGCAAGCCCATTTACAAGAGTGTTCTCGATGATATCTTTGCTATCACCTTTCAAGAAAGCTATGCCTGCTACACTTACCACACCAGCAGATACAACGCCACAGTATGCAGACAATTTACCAATACCGGATTTAACGTAAAGCGTTAATAAGTTAGCAAAGACGAGCGCTCGATACAATTCATCATCGCTTTTACCAAGTTCCTCGGCAGTCGTAATGATTGGTACAGATACCGTTAAGCCTTGGTTACCAGAGCCAGAGCAAATAACTACAGGCAATGGACAGCCGCTCATACGCGCATCAGAGCCAGCCGCAGCACGAGCCTTGCATTTTGTTTCGAGAGATGGATTTTCATCGTCCAATAATAATAATTGACCAATGTTAGCACCGTAATCATTGGACAGACCTTCCTTAGAAATAGCAGTATTATACTCAACTTGTTGTTTTATTTGGGGAAGGATACCAGAAATATCACCGGTTAAGGCAAATTTGTAAATGCTATCGAAGGTCATGGCATATTCTGTTTTAGCCGCTTTCTTGATTTCATTGACTGTTTCAGAGACAATCTCGCCATCTACTGATACATATGTTACATTCGTATGGTCATTTTCAATGCGAACAACCGCTGTATGTTCATCTGTTTCTGCAGTGATTTCTATATATAGATTATCTACGCCTTCAGCAAGTGAAACGGTACAGAAGTTAGCATCAAGCAATGTACCAAGCCATTTGCGATCTTCGTCTGTAGCAGATTCCAACACCTCTAGTTCACGCTCTGGATGACCTACAATAGCACCCAGTGTAGCGGCCGCCGTTAGTCCTTTTCGCCCCCCAGAATTTGGAATGACTACAGATTTTACATTTTTGATAATATTCGCGCTGCATCTTGCGTGAATATGGTTAGGAAACTCATCTAAAACAGAGACTGCCTTCGCAGCCGCATAAGCCAATGCAATTGGCTCAGTACAACCGAAGGCAGGACGCATCTCTGACTGTAACAAAGAAATATAATCCATCTTATACTTCCGCAATAATTTCCACTTCTACAATAACGCCTAATGGAAGGTCTTTTACTGCTACACATGAACGAGCTGGTTTAGAAGTGAAATATTTAGCATACACTTCATTAAATGCTTTGAAATCACCGATATCAGCTAAGAAGCAAGTTGTTTTAACAACTTTGGAGAAGTCTGTACCAGCTTCAGTCAATACAGCTTCAATATTTTTGCATACTTGTTCAGTTTGCTCTACGATACCCCCTTCAACAACTTTACCAGCTGCAGGATTGAGTGGAATTTGTCCAGAAGCAAATAATAAACCGCCAACCACTTTAGCTTGAGAGTAAGGGCCTACTGCTGCTGGTGCTTTGTCTGTAGAAATTGTTTTCATGATAATTCTCCTTTTATAAATAAATACAAATTAATATAACTATGCTTATGGCGTAAAACTCATGTTGATGCCTCGATATATATGACTTACCTCAATATATCACATATTACATAAAAGTACGTATATAACCAATTATTTAATTGATTTAAATGCATTGTCAAATATTGGTTTGAAATAATCACGTTGTACATCAGTTGTTATACCTACATACAACACTGGTTTTCCTGGCTTCAACACAAATGCAGCATTTGCATAGAGTGGAGTTTGTACATTTCCATCTGCATATAACAAGCGAGAGCTTGCAGCATACGTTTGATATTTTGTACCAGCCACCGGATGTACTTGTTCTGCATTTTCTACGGTTAGAGTTCTAAGTGTCTTAGGCATAATCGTTGCTTTTTGGGGATCACGACTAGACACATTAATAGGTCCATTCAAAGGAACTACTGTTGTGCTAGTAGGAATCTGTTTATTTATTGTTCCTAATAAAAGTTGCTCTGTTACAGGATCAATTTGACCTTTATCAAGAGCGGTCATAGCAGCTATAAACATAGGGTCATTAGCCTTTTCTTTAGCCACTTGTTGCGCTATTTGTTTAACATCTACAGCTACTACGAATGCATCTTTTTGACCAATTTTATCTGCCCCTTGCAATTGGTATACATCAAAATTAGTACCAAAATTTTGGAAAAATTCCTTTGCCATCATATTCGACATCGTAGATTTTGAAGGTTCTTCATTTAATTGTTTTTCTACAAAATCACGTGTATTTGTTTTGGATGCAGAAACAACAGTTACATTGTTAGGCACTACCATGGATCCTGCAATTGTTTGTACATCCTTAGCAAAACCTACGCCAGATACAGTACCCATTAGGCAAGCTGCACAAGCCAATACTTTCAAAGATTTCATATTATTTACCTCCCTTGAGAGATTGTGTTTGATACATATGATTCAATTCATTAGCCCAATAATCATAGCTAGAGTCATCGGACATTAAAAGCTGTAAAGATACACCTTTATCTGTAGGAACAGCATAACCAATTAAGGAATAAGTATTTCTAAAGCCATCATATTTTAGACTACCGCGTAAATCGCCTGTCACAGCTGTACCATAGCGTGTTTGCACAGGTTTATAGGCCACATGCGTTGCATCTAGGCTCACTTGTTTTGCCATAAAGTCTACATAAGAACGGACCTCTTCTATACTTTTAGGAGATGATTTCTTATCTGTGGCAAGCATTTTATCAAAGACACCTATAATTTGAGAAGGTAACTTATCATTTATCGTTTTTAGATCTTTAGCTAATTTAGCACCTTCAATAGTATTGCTCTTCAGGCCTTGTAATTGTTGTTGGGCCGTCTCTTTGGAGTAAGATTCTACATATTTAGAGATAGAATGCTTTAATGCGGCTTTTTCCGCATCTGACCCCTTCTCTAAAATAGTCTTATTCATACCTATAACTTGATCAATTGCATTTTTGGAATAGTTAATAACAATTAAACTACCTGTATGATGACCTTGTTTATCAGTACCTTGCAGTTGATAGAAGGAGTACCCATCAAGAAAATCCCCCTTCACTGGTTCAACAGCTACACCAGTCTGTACTTTCACAACATTATTAATAGTATCAACAGCAGATTTATTTGCTACTTTGAGAAATTTATCTTGTTCTTGATTACGCAATCTTGCATCAGTAGAAATGTGCATAACTTCTACAGCTTTCACAGTTGGGGAGGTACTGCCGTACATACCATAACCTAAATCAACCGTATCAGCACATGCCACTGCCCCCATACCCACAGTTAAACAGGTAGCACAAGCCAATGTCATCATCTTTTTATTGAGAGTTCTCATAAGACACCTCACCTTTTTAACAATACACTATGTATAGATTGTTAGATAATCTGTGCAGTATATATTAAGAGTTTAAAAGATAATCATCTATACTGCATATATTAATTATTATACTATATCGACATATATAACTGTATAGTATAATTTACAAGCTTATCTTTCTGCTATACAATACATAAATAGACATGTAAAGATGATATATGTATGAGAAATGGAAAGGAGTGCACACTCGGTGTGCTTTTAATATGATACAAGAATTAATTCCCCTCACCAGGCCTCGCACATTAGCTGCCGCATTAGGGCCTACTATTTTAGGTGCCGCCTTTAGTTATTATGCATTTGGTGCTACTCAGGGTACAGGTCTTGCCATTTTCCATACAGTGCTCATATTTTTAGCTGTTATAACAGCCCAAATTGTAGCTAATTTATGGAATGAATATAAAGACTTTAAATCTGGACTCGATGCTGGTCAAAAGGTAGGTAATGCTGGTTCTATCACACGTGGCGTTATAACACCAGAGCTCATTATAACGATGATTAAAGTACTCATGTTTGTACCCATTATTATTGGTCTTTATTTATCTGCTACTATAACTTGGTACTACATCCCGGTAGGCTTCTTATGTATTCTAATTAGTTTCCTTTACTCTGGCGGTCCAAAACCAATTTCTCGAACACCATTTGGAGAAATTTCCTCTGGTATCGCCATGGGTTTTGCCATCGTACTCATTACAGGCTATGCCTGGATACGAGAATTATCCTTAGCCCTGTTAATTCCTGCAATTCCATCTACATTGCTAGTTGGTTCCATCATGTTGACGAATAATATCCGAGATATTCGTAATGATGAAAGCCATGGACGTCACACATTGCCAATCGTGCTTGGTCGTGAAAGAGCACTCAGCTTAATGAGTATCTCATATATTTTCAATTTTATTTGGATCATTGCTTGGATTATAGTAGGCCATATGACATGGTTCGCCTTGTTAGCATTCCTTGCAGCACCACTAGCTTTCAAAACAATTCATACATTATCTACCAATACAGATGAGTTCCAACTAGATAAGGCTATGGGTACTACCGCTGGGGCAGCTATGATTTATCAACTAATGTGGGCGATTGGACTTATCATGGGCAAATTATTTTAAAAATGAACATACTTATATTATAGGTTCTCCATAGTTTTTAGTTATGGAGAACCTATAATAATTCCTTCTTGATAGATAGGAAATTATTTAGTACTATAGATTTAATATTTTATATGTAATTATTGTATAAGGAGTGTGTCTAATGAGAAAATTTTTAGCATTAGCTGCTACTGTCATCCTTGGCGGCGCTTTATTAATCGCAGGCTGTGGTAACGACAACAAACAAGCTGCTAGCGATGGCAAACAAGTATTAAAAATTGGGGCAACAGCAGTACCTCACGCAGAAATTTTGGAACAAGTTAAACCAATCTTAGCAAAAGATGGTATCGAATTAAAAATCACAGAATTTACTGATTACAACACACCTAACTTGGCTTTAGGGGACAAAGAGATTGATGCCAACTTCTTCCAACACGTACCTTACATGGAGGAATTCGCAAAAGCTCACAAACTTGACTTAGTATCTGCCGGTGGTGTTCATCTTGAGCCAATGGGTCTATACTCCCGTAAAATCAAAGATTTGAAAGATCTTCCAAAAGGCGCTAAAATCGCTATTCCTAATGACCCTACAAACGGTGGTCGTGCATTATTGTTGTTACAAAAACAAGGTCTAATTACATTAAAAGACTCTACAAACATCTTATCTACAGTGCAAGATATTACTGCGAACCCTAACGAATATCAATTCGTAGAATTAGAAGCAGCACAAGTACCTCGTTCCCTTGACGATGTAGCCTTAGCCGCTATCAATACTAACTTTGCATTAAACGCAGGTCTTAACCCTGGCAAAGATGCATTGGCAATTGAAAATAACGATTCCCCTTACGTAAATATCGTAACCGTACTTAAAGGCAATGAAAATGACCCTCGCATCAAAAAATTGATGGCTGCACTTCATAGTCCTGAAATTATCAAATTCATCCAAGAAAAATACCAAGGTGCTATTGTTCCTGCATTCTAAGGTATACCAAAAAGAGACCACATCAACGTGGTCTCTTTTTTATATGTTATCGGCCCCAAATCTAAAAGGTAATAAACCTTCTAATTCAACAACTGTATAGTCCCCTCTTAAATTCGCCATTATAATACGAGGTATTTCAAATTCAGAAATCACCTGACGACAAGCACCACATGGTGCACAAGGCCCTTCCGTATCAGCAACTACGGCAAGGGCTTTAAATTTTGTTTGCCCTTCCGACACTGCCTTAAATATAGCAGTTCTCTCCGCACAATTAGTTAATCCATAAGAAGCGTTTTCTATATTACACCCTTCATAGATGGTTCCATCTTCGCAAAGAAGGGCTGCGCCCACACCAAAATGTGAATAAGGACTATAGGTTTTGTCGCGAGCCACAATAGCACGATCGATGAGCTTTTGAATATCCTTTTCTTTCATATTGCACTCCTCACTCTACAACATCTAGTATAGTATCCATTACTTTAGATGCAGTATCACCAATAGTAATAGCCGCCAAATAGGTTTGAGCCGCATTAGTGAATAAGCTTTCATCAGAAGCATATAGTGTAGCTATCCTTTCACCCATACTAACGGCATCCCCTGTTTTTTTGTGCATTACAATACCTGCACTATAATCGATGGGACCATCTTTAACCGTGCGACCTGCCCCTAGCATAACGGATGCAATGCCACATCGTTCTGTATTCATATGGGTAATATAACCATCTTGAGGCGATGTTACATCATAGGTAAACTTACCTATTGTTAATACACGGTCATCATCGATAACTCTGCTGTCTCCACCTTGGGCTTCAATCATTAAACGTAATCGTTCTAGGGCTGCTGCAGAATCTAGTGCTTGTTGCACACGATTAAGAGCAGTTTCATAATCACACATACGGCTCAATACGAGCATATGAGCTGCCATGATAATACATTCATGCGTTAAATCCTCTGGACCATGACCTTTCAACGTATTAATAACCTCTCGAATCTCCAAAGCATTTCCAATAGCATGTCCTAGCGGTCGGTCCATATCCGTCAAAATAGCTTTAACTGAGCGGCCATTTTCCTTTCCAATATCGACCATTGCTTTAGCCAATTCACGAGCATCCTCTATGTTTTTCATAAAGGCGCCACTACCAACCTTTACATCTAACAAAATTGCTTGCGCACCAGAAGCCAGTTTTTTGCTCATAACAGAGGATGCAATAAGAGGGATGCTATCAACAGTTCCCGTCACATCGCGCAAAGCATATAACTTTTTATCAGCAGGTGCAAGCCCTTCCGACTGACCTATAACAGCAAGACCGATTTTATTAACTTGATCGATAAAAGCATCTTGCTCTAAAGATACCTTTAAATTTGGAATAGATTCCATCTTATCAATAGTGCCGCCTGTATGACCAAGTCCACGTCCAGACATCTTAGCCACCTTGCCGCCACAAGCGGCTACAAGAGGCGCAATAATAAGTGTGGTCTTATCTCCCACGCCGCCTGTACTATGTTTATCTACGGTGATCCCATCAATATTTGACAAGTCTACCATATTACCTGATTGAGCCATAGCCAAGGTCAAAGTTCCTAGTTCGCGAGCATTCATACCATTAAAAACTATGGTCATCAAGAGCGCACTCACTTGGTAATCAGGGATTTCCCCCTTTACATAACCATCTATGACAAAGCGGATTTCTTTATCTGATAACGGCAAGTTCGCCCTTTTCTTCAGAATAATATCATACATACGCATAGTTACACCGCCATTCTAAGAAACCACCTAAGCATAGCCTAGGTGGTCTTCTATTATACTTCTTCATTCAAGTGATTTTTTAATAACTCTACGGCTGCACTGGCACCAATACGGTTACAACCTTCTGCAATATAGGCTTTCATATCTGTAATAGATCGAATACCACCAGCGGCCTTGATCTGTACATTAGGACCAATATGCTTTTTAAAGAGTCTAATATCTTCAAGGCTCGCACCGCCACTACCAAAGCCAGTAGATGTTTTAATAAAATCTGCACCACCGTTCGTGATACATTTACAGAGCGCCACCTTTTCAGAATCTGTAAGATAACAAGTTTCGATGATAACCTTTAAAATCTTATCACCACAAGCTGCCTTAAGTGCTGCAATTTCGTTCGTTACCGCTTCAAAATCACCTTGCTTTACATCTCCAAGATTAATAACCATATCAATTTCAGAAGCGCCCTCTTCAATAGCCTGTTTCGTTTCGGCCACCTTTACCTCTGTTGTTTCATATCCTAAAGGGAAACCGATAACGGTACATATGTTAAGTTCTGGATATGCTTCATGGGCGGATGCTACAAAATCTGGAGGAATACAAACAGATGCAGTTTTATACCTTATACCATCCTCACAAACTTCTTTAATATCATCCCATGTAGCTGTAGGACGCAATAATGTATGATCTACATAAGCTAATAATTCTTTCCCCAACATAGTACCTCTCCTTACTAAAAGAACGACATTTGTTCTGGTTCTGGCTCTTTATGTAATGCATCTTGAGCAGAGCGATTTTTATCATCAATGAATGGTTCTAATGGTACACCTGTAGCCTTTAATAAATCTGGTAAACTATTAACGCCTTTCAACTTAGCAGCTTCTAATACAACCTTTGCACAAGTCTCTGCATCATCCAGTGCATAGTGATGTTTAAACTCAACTCCAATATATGCGGCCATTGTATTCAACTTATGATTAACCAAATCAGGCCATACCGCACGTGAAAGTTTAACTGTACATGCATAATCTAGTTCTGGCCAAGGGATTTTATAATAATCTAAAGTAGCACGCAATACGTTCATATCGAATTTCGCATTGTGAGCCACCATAATATTCCCTTTTAAATGATTTTCATAAATGGCATTCCACAACTGATCAAAGGTCTTTTCATGAATAACATCCTTCGGTTGGATACCATGAATTTCAATACATTCATCATCAAAACTCATAAACGGAGGCTTGATGAGGCTATATGCCTTTTTGGTAATTTGTCCGTCCTTTACGGTAATAACCGCCAAGGAGCACGCACTATTTTTAAATTTATTTGCTGTTTCAAAGTCTAATGCAACAAAATCTAACATAGGACTCCTTTCAAAATCTATATATAAGAATTATATTCATTTACTCTACTTATTATAGCATGAAATAGACTATAATCTACTGTTCAAAGGTGACCAATAATCACCTCATTCACACCAATTTTAATTGACAGATAGGCCCTCAGTATGTGAAAATTATTTAGATATGTATGTAGTATGGAGGTTGCAACATGGCAGATGACAGATTAATCGTTGCCCTTGACGTATCCACGATGGATGCAGTGAAAGAAATCGTATTATCCCTCGGTGATTCGGTTAGCTTTTACAAGGTCGGCATGGAGCTATTCTACGCCGAAGGAGCAAAAACAATTCGTTTTTTACAGGAGCAAAACAAACAAGTATTTCTTGATTTGAAATTGCACGACATTCCAAATACCGTAGCCCATGGCGTAGCTTCCTTAACACGTCTCGGCGCTAGTTTAATTACTTTACATGGTCAAGGTGGTCCTGTCATGATGAAAGCTGCTGTTGAGGCAGCTCGTGAGAGTGGCAAAGAACTAGGCGTGGAACGCCCAAAATTATTAGCCATCACCGCATTAACTAGCTTTGACGATGAATCTTGGACTGCTATTGGTGGTCAGCTACCAATTTCCGACCAAGTCATTCGACTTGCAAAACTCGCTAAGGACTGTGGTATGGATGGTGTTGTATGTTCCGCATTAGAAGCTAAAATGATTCGTGAAGCATGTGGCGATGACTTCCTCATCGTTACCCCTGGTATTCGCCCTTCCTTTGCAACAACAGACGACCAAAAACGGGTTGCTACACCAGCTAGTGCATTACAAGATGGAGCATCTCGCCTTGTTATCGGTCGACCTATTACACAAGCCGAAAACCCTCGTGAAGCGGTTCGTTTAATTATTGAAGAAATGGAGAAAGTATCCAAATGATGACAGAACAAGAAGTAAAACAATTACTGATCGACACTCAAGCTATTTTAGAAGGTCACTTCCTTTTGACATCTGGTCTCCACAGTCCAATGTACGTTGAAAAATTCAATGTATTACAACACCCAAAATATACTGAAAAACTTTGTAAAGAATTAGCTGAACGCTTCCGCGATCAAAATGTGGAACTTGTTATTGGACCTATGACTGGCGGCATCTTACTTGCTCACGAAGTAGGTAAAGCTCTTGGCACTCGTGCTATCTTCACAGAACGTGAAAAAGGCATAATGACATTGCGTCGTGGCTTTAAAATCGAGCCAGGCACTCGTGTCCTTATCGTAGAAGATATCGTAACAACTGGTGGTTCTGTACAAGAAGTAGTAAATGTTGTCAACCAATCCGGTGGTGAAATCGTAGGTGTAGGCCTTCTTGTTAACCGTTCTGGGGGCAAAGCAGAATTCGGTGTACCTCATGAAAAGGTACAAGCATTACTTAATCTTGAAGTTCCAACTTATAAACCTGAAGAATGCCGTCTTTGCAAAGACGGCGTAGCTATGACAGAACGCGGTTCTAAACACATCAAATAATTTTTTAACGACCTATATACATGCATAGGTCGTTTTTCATTAGGAAGTTAATAAAATATTCCCAGTCCATCAACTACTGTCTATATTTATAAATAGATACAAAAAGAGCTCCTTCACTGAGGAGCTCTTTTTGTTTGTGTGTAGTTATTGTGTGTAAGAGAGAGATTCTGATACGAATGTATCACATAGAGTATGTGGCTCTATGGTGGCCATGAATGCACTTTCATGACCACGTACTCTATAATCTTATAAGAGAAATGGACTCATAAAGTATCGTTAGTTTTGTGTAGCTTGTGGCACACCTTGTTCACTTTGTTGTTGTGGTGCATTACCATTAGTTTGTTGAGGTGGTTGGCCTTGCATAGGCATTTGACCTTGTGGAGGCATTTGACCATTTGAATGCATATGCTGGCCATTATTTGGTCCCATACCATCTTGAGGCATCATTTGGTTTTGACCATTTTGGTGCATATGCTCGCCATTATTTGGCCCCATGCCATCTTGAGGCATCATTTGATTATTTCCATCCATCATATGTTTATCCATATATTTATTAGGACCATCATGTCTATGTGGCTTTCTAAACTGTTGTTCATTCGTTTTCATCCATTCACCAAAATTAGGTAAATCATTAACAGCAAAAGATGTACATGCCCCAACAGCACAAATTACGGTTAAAATCGCTGTTATTATAATTCGTCTCATAAATCCTCCTTAGTCCACATTGCGGAAGTAACGTTCACGCACACCGCGAAGCTCTGTACCAACAAAGACGCATGTAAGTCCACCAAATAGACCTACACCACCAAGTGCCACTAAAGTTACAATGGACAATACTGGAAATGCAGTAACATTCTCAAATGGTTGCCATGAGCTACCTAGTAAGAACAAGATAGCCGGTGTAATAATGAATATAAGAGCACCTACAATATAGGATAAGGCACTTCCAATAGAGAGCAAAGTCTTAGATGCTTTTTTAGCCATCCCCGGTAATTGAGGTAAAAGACGCTCTTTATAATCATCAAATCGTGCATAAATTTCCTGCATATTAACGGATTTACTTTCACTACCATCTTGATTCATTGTGTCTGTAATGATACCTGCATCTACGTAGGATGCATATATTTCCTCTGGAGTCCCTAAGGATTTAATGATCTCACTATCGGTAAGACCCTTTTCATAACCTACCGCAAAATGTTCTTCATAAACCTCTATAATACTCTCCACATCTGCAACACGTGCTTTTTTAAATATATTACGCAATGCATCCAAAAAGCTATTTTTGTTCATTATTATCGACTCCTTTCAACAGCATATTGATAACACCAGAAAAATCATCCCATTCTTGACGCATCTTGTTATATGCTGCACGGCCTTCGTTCGTGATATGATAGTATTTCCGTGATGGGCCTGTAGAAGACTCCTTTAAATACGTTTCAACATACTTTTCTTTTTTCAGTCTGTTAAACAATGGATATATCGTTCCTTCAGATATTTCAATATATTCTGAAATGGTGCTTACGATTTCGTATCCGTAGCGATCATTTTGTGTTAATAATGCTAGCACCAGCATGTCCATAACACCTTTTTTTAATTGAACTTGCATAGTTCCTCCCTTTTAGGCTGTACTTGCCTGCCAATGTGAAAGCTCTCTTACGGTCACTATCATGTACTGACAAATACATAATAACATAAGGTACCTCGGAACGCAAGGTACTTTGTAAAAAAATATTAGAACTTAATATATTTTTTTCTATTTCTAATCTATAAACACAGTTAATTTCTGCATTTATAGGAAAAATTTTTTCAAAAAAATTTTCTTATTTATGGTATTTTTTATACAAAATCTATTAAAGCACCCTATTATAACTAAAAATCCTCATCTAAAAGATGAGGATTTTCTAACACTACAAAAGAAAGTAATGCATTATTGGAATACTTAATTAAATTTTATTTACTAGATTCTAATTTGAAGACGCTTCCCCTAATTTAAGCTGTGCGCTCTTCATTTTGCCGTTATGAGTATAGGATACCAAAATTGTATCTCCAGGGCTCTTAGCATCAATTTGTTCTTTTAATTCGAGTAAGGTAGTAATATCTTTACCATCAATTTGTGCAATCGTATCCCCTTCTACGAGACCAGCTTGTGCAGCAGGACCATTAGAATCAAGTTGAACAACAAGAAGTCCATCACCTTCATAGGTTACATTATTGCGCGCTGCAGTTTGACGGTCTACAGCCCACACCCCAATATAAGGGCGAATGACCTTACCATTTTTAATAATAGAATCAACAATTGTCATCGCAGAATTAATTGGAATAGCAAAGCCCATACCTTCAATTCCCTCTTTAGAGATTTTAGAGCTATTGATACCAATTAACTCACCATCTGCATTAATAAGCGCACCACCTGAGTTACCTGGATTAATGGCTGCATCAGTTTGAATCAATGGGAATCGTTGACCTTGATCATCAATTGTACGTGCTAAGGCACTAATAACACCAGAGGTAACTGAACCTTTAAACTCAAGACCTAAAGGATTGCCAATAGCAATAGCTGGCTCCCCTACTTGCAAGGAGTCAGAGTCACCAATTTTGATAGGTTTAATATCTTTTGGAGGTTTAATTTTTACAACTGCTAAGTCCGTCTGTGAATCTGAACCTATAACAGTCCCCGTCACCGTACTGCCATCAGACAATGATACTGTAACCTCCCCATTTCTAGCCCCCGCTACCACATGTTTATTTGTTATAATATGTCCGTCATTATCGATAAGCACACCAGATCCGACACCTTCTCCAGCATAGATAGTACGGTTAAAAATATCCTTTTGAAATACTTGTGTTGTAATCCCTACTACAGCTGGCCCAGATTCTTTAGCTGCTTGTACTACATAGGTATTACGCGTTTCAGTAATAGGCTTAGTCTGTTTAGTTTGTTCTCTCACGTTTGTTGGTTGCGTATTAACAGGGCTGCCAAAGAAATAGTATCCTCCGCCTACCCCAATACCCAAAGCAAGAATACACGCAATTACTGTTTTCTTATATTTTGAAAATGTCATGTAGATCTCCTTATATTCTTCTTAATATTCTTCTACATCACCCATAACGTCTTAATGATGATTATAAAAGGTAAAATAAGAACCAAATCATAAATCATATAATTATGATACTTTATAAATACGCCACGTCTCACACTAATTCAAATCATCTCAAAATCAATTTTATAAAATTGATTTTGATGAACCTATTATAGTACGCCTGCTTTTACAATGCAAGATATCAATTTATAACTTTTCTTATGAAAGTATAATTATTATAACCGTATATCCTCCACTAGATAAATACCTAGAATCCTGAAAGAAGCTGTATAGAATGTATTCAAATATCTAAAATCTAAAAAACATAAAGGGCATTTACTAGCCGTCGCTAGCAAATGCCCTTTATGCATATAGTTTGAGAGTGTAAGGACTGTTGAGAGAGAGAGTATATGTGATCTAGATAAGCTTTAGAGAGAACTTATTAAGAGAGAGAAGTTAAAATATTACTTATCTAGAGTCATAGTCAGCCTTACTTAAATAAGTATACATGGAATATCTAAACTATCAAAGTAACTATATAAACAATTCTTAAACCTTTGATTATATCTCTATAATAAAATCTCTATAAAGTCATATCTAATCAACAGCCACGAACAACGTGAGTATAATGTGAATGCATATTCTCTATACTAAACGAATTTATACCCTACACCCCACACTGTAATAATATGCTTACTATCGGATGGATTATCCTCAATTTCTTCACGTAAACGATTAATATGAACTGCTACAGTTGCATAATCACCATAGGAGTCAAGTCCCCATACACGAGAATACAATTCTTCTTTGCTAAATACAATATCACGGTTACGCATCAAAAACTCCAACAATTGGAATTCTTTCTTTTTGAGATGAACTTCTTTTTCATTCACCCATACTTTCATCATTTTAGGGTCGAGACGGATTTCACCGGATTGAATAGCGTTTGTTTCCATTGCATCGCGCTCTGTTAAACGTTTATATTGCGCCAACATAGCTTTGATCTTCGCAATCAATACAGATGGAGAGAATGGCTTTTCAATATAATCATCAGCGCCTACGCCTAAGCCACGGATTTTGTCGATATCATCAAGACGCGCAGTTACCATAACGATTGGCACACGAACTTTGTCACGAATTTGACGACAAACTTCAAAGCCATCCATTTCTGGCAACATAACATCAAGGATAATAAGGTCTACAGGAGTATTTAATGCTGCTTCAATGCCATCTGTACCATTAGTCATAATCGTTACATCATAGCCCGCCACCATTAAATAATCACGCTCAATATTGGCAATATCCAAATCGTCTTCAATAATTAAGATATGTTCACTCATGATTCTTCTCCTTGCTTAGGAAACTCTAATATAATACGTAGACCATGTGGCCTTACATTTTCAATCATAACTCGGCCTTCAAAGATTTCCATAATTCGACGGATAATCGACAATCCTAGGCCACTACCTTCTTGAGGATTCGTACGAGACGAATCTACACGATAGAATGGTCGCATCAGACGCTCTAGAGATTCTGGCGGTACACCTGGTCCATCATCACTGATGACACAGTATACAAAATCATCATCACTCGTTACATCTATGACGCAATGACCAATATCGGTCATTTTATACTTAGCACTATTGTTCAACACATTCTGCAAAACACGTTGTAACAATTGTGGGTTAGCATTGATAAAAGGTGTTTCCGTAGCTATACGGGCCTTAATCTCAAGCCCCTTCGATTGATACGGAGCTAAATGATCTTCTACAAAGTCACGTACAAACTGACCTAATTCAATTCGCTCAGATGGACGAGATTCTTTTTTATAATTCAATGTTGTTATGAGGAATAGTTCCTCTAACATAGAATCTAAATCATTGGCCCGTTTCAAAATAATCCCCATGTATCTTTTTTGTTGCTCTTCCGTTGGTGCAATACCGTCACGAACGCCTTCAGCATACGCTTTAATAGCCGTCAACGGAGTTCGTATATCATGGGATATACCAGCGAGTAACTCTTTTTGTTGCTCCTGTTCCATTTCAATCTGACGATTTGCCATTTCTAACGACTTTGTCATGTTCTTAACGTGAATCATGATAAATCGTGTAACAAATCGGTTAATAGCAAAAAATGTAACAATAAAGAGCAATATGGAAACTACGATAATATAGAAAGATACGGATTCCATTAAGCTATCACTACCATGAGTAGCACGCCTAATCGCAATATGGTATACATAGGAATGACGTCCATCGTACTTTCTCATTTCGTAAACGAAAGTATTATTGGATTGATATACGATGCCCTGTAATTCAGGGTTAACATCAATAAGACCAACAATGGCAGAAGCACTATAGATTTGTGGATTACCGTAGTTATACACCATACTTCCTTGATCAAGTACTTCAACATATACTTCCTTTGGATCAAGTAAGCTATAGCTAGGCTTAACCAAGCTATTAATTAGATCATTTTCTAACCCATAAAAGGTAATGGTTTCAGTTATTCGACTGACACTTTTAAACTGTTGTTCCTGCTCAATACGCAAATAGTAACCGGCATTGGCCAATATGCGCAAACCTGTAAAATATAGCAAAAATAAGATGATTGCTATTAAAATAGGTACAACAAACAGCACAACATTGGATATCCAAATTCGTATTTGTAAATTCACAGGATTACCTCAATATCATAAATAGTAGATACTCTCTATAGTTTACGCTATTTTTAATACTTAACGCAAGTAAAACACGCAAATATCCAACATATTTTTCACTATTCTTTCATACGTAGTTTATAATTGACCGATTATTCAAAGGTATCTCGACCCTTTTAATATCTAATACTTTTCGTAAAAATTATATTTTCACACGCACCCATGTATCTTATGGCGATATGAAAATTGGTAATATCTGATATTTCATAGTTCCTTAGTCTCCCCTTTTAATAGGAACTTGTCTATACTGTTTATAAAAAAGCTAAAATATAAAAAATGAAACAACTATTGAATCTCTTCATTTAATAAAACAAAATATATACTGAATTATACTATTTCTCTATGAGGATAGTTTAAATATGGTCAAAAAAAAGAGGATTCCTAAGAATCCTCTTTTAAAATTTGGATTAACGACGATTTGCATCGAAGAAGTTAATAGCAACTTCTGGGAACATAGCGTAAGTCAATACGTCTTCGTCAGTGATGCCATTGTAGCCTTTAGAAGCTAAATCTTGACGGTAACCTTCCAATTCAGGTTCGATAAGATCTGCTGGACGGCAAGTAATAGGTTGTTCATCACCAATGATAGTTTGACGAATTTCATCAGAAATTGTACCAGGTAATTGACCATATTTACCACGAACAAGATCTTTAACTTCGTTAGGAACCATTTTGTAACGGTCGCCCATCATAACGTTCATCATAGCCATTGTACCAACGATTTGGGATGTTGGAGTTACCAATGGAGGGTAACCCAAGTCTTCACGAACGCGTGGCATTTCATCCATAACGTCAAAGAAGCGATCGCCCATACCCATTTCGTTCAATTGGTTTTGAGTATTGGACAACATACCGCCAGGAATTTGGTAACGACGAACAGCAGGGATTACATCACTAGCTGGTTTCAAGTTGAATTCTTCAGCGATTTGTTGTTTTACTTTACGGAAGTGGTCAACTAATGGAATGTATTTATCAAGGTCAAGACCAAGATCCCATTCAGTACCTTTGAACATTTCAATCATAGTTTCAGTAGCTGGTTGGCTAGTTGCATGAGCAAATGGAGAGATAGCAGTATCGATGATATCTACGCCAGCTTTAGCAGCTTCCCAGTATGTAGTACTAGCAAGACCGCAAGTGAAATGGCTATGCAAGTCGATTGGCAATTCGCCAAAACGTTTTTTGAAAGTAGAAACCAAATCATATGCATCAGCAGGTCCTAACAAACCGGACATATCTTTGATACAAAGGGAATCAGTACCCATTTCTACCAAAGTTTCAGCCACTTTCAAGAAGCTTTCAGTTGTGTGAACTGGAGAAATTGTGTATACCATAGCGGATTGAACGTGTGCACCAGCTTTTTTGGAGTACTTAATAGCAGCTTCCATATTGCGTGGGTCATTCAATGCGTCGAAAATACGGATACGGTCGATACCATTTTTTACAGCCGCATTACAGAATGCTTCTACTACGTCGTCGGAGTAGTGTTTATAGCCCAACAAATTTTGACCGCGAAGCAACATTTGCAATGGGGTATTTTTCAAATTAGCTTTCAATTTGCGAAGGCGTTCCCATGGATCTTCATTCAAGAAACGAAGACAGCTGTCATAAGTAGCGCCGCCCCAACATTCAAGAGCTTCATAACCAATATCATCTAAAAGGCCGAGCACTGGTTCCATTTGTTCGTAGCGCATACGTGTTGCCAAAATAGATTGATGACCGTCACGAAGAACGGTTTCGCAAATTCTTAATTTTTTAGCCATGTTAATCCTCCAAATCGAAATAGTCTGTGTATGTAACTTTATACACTCATTAAACAACTATCTCATACCTATTTTTTTTACGATTTTTTCGATGTCTGCTCACACTAGCCAAACGCGCTAAAATCGTAATACATACTTATATTAGACTACTTATAAAATTCTTTGTCAACAACCACATTATGCTATTTACTCATAATCTCATGTATTCAAAGATGATTTTTTCGTGATGAATATCACAAAAAACTGCAGAGGAACTAGAGTTTAGCATGTATGTTTAATCAAATTATTTTTTTTGTAATTGCTCATTTTAATGAGAAACTAAAAATTATATCGTAATAATTTTTGGTTATTATTAAATACTTTTCAAAATATATCGGTATTTATAAATGTAGTAATTCGATAAACGTCGGTATGTTTATAAGCTCATCAATTTTATTAATAACTAAGCCGATATTTTTAAATGCATAAACATGCAAAAGAACCTGCCCATTTACGGACAGGTTCTGACCTAATCTTTAAAATTTGAGAGTCCCCATTATACGGCTTACTTCTCAGGCTTAACCTTTTTAGGCGCAGTTTCAAGGACAATATTTTTACCTTCCCGTTTCACCTGAATAGAGAAAGCCCCTTCCCCTTCTTTAAAATACTCCATCTTAATATCAAGGAGCATTTTACCAATCATAGTCTCTACTTTTTCAGTTAAGAACTCACGGTAAAAAGCATCTTCTTTTTGCTTTGGACTTTGATGAACTACTGGTTTCTTAGCATCTCGCTCCATATTGAGCATAGTATCTTCGAAATTTTCTGTATCCTTAAAATTTTTCATCATATCCGCATCGGATAAACCTTTTTGAATTTTAAACTTTGCCATGTGTATCTCCTATCAGTTCAAAAATTGCTTTTTTTACGCGTACTGGATCAATACCAGACATACAATATTGATCTGGCTTAGGACAACGTCGTTTTCGACACCCCAAGCAATCTAATTCGTCATTTACGAGCACCTTAAAGGTCCCCGTCAGAGGGCCCCATAATTTAGGGTCCGTAGGGCCAAAGAGTGCTACTACAGGCTTATTTAAAGCTAACGCAATATGCAGAGCTCCCGTATCTGCAGTAACTACTACATCACAACTTTCAATTAAAGCCCCTAATTCTTGAAGTGTCGTTTTCCCTAACATATTCAGAACAATTTTATCAATACCCTCATCTGTCAAAGAGTCCAGCAAGGGTTTGTATTGAGCAGCCTCTTTAAGGCCACCTAAACAAACAAATTTCGCTCTATATTGAAGGGATTTAATGAGAAAATACCATTTTTCCTGAGGCCACTCTTTCGTTGCCCAAGAGGTACCTAATACCAGCCCAATGCGTAACGGAGTTTCTACCACGCCTCGATGTAAAGAAACGTCATTATCAATCGACTTCCATTGCTCTTCTGCCCAACTATGTAAATTTGTTGGCACCTGAAAATCCATGTGGTATAGCGTATTAGCATTAGATTCATTTAGTGAACAACTGCTCTCAATACCGTATTTATCAATGTTAAGCGATGTATCTAAATTTGCATGTTCAGTAATAGCCTTTGTTAACAACTGAGCTACCTCTACATAGCGTTTAATCACGTGTTCTGTACTAGGCTTCGTTTTATAGTTAGTAAACAGCCAATTCAACTCTTTTGTGCCACCAAGGCCAAGTCTAATGGGGGCTCCTGAAGCTAATAGTACTAGCCCTGTTATGAGTCGCCCTTGCACATCAACGGCTACATCAAATTTATAAGGCTCTAATTTGGCCTTAAGATCCCACCACATGCGCCACATTGTAGGAATATGTAGTTTTTTAGAATGTGCCTCGTATATATCCCGTTCCCAGGGAATAATTTTATCTACATAGGGATTGCCCTGCAGGAGCTCTACCATACTAGGCGTTACAATCCAATGCAACTTAGCATCAGGATACTGTTCCTTAATCCACCGCGCAGCAGGTGTAGCATGCAAAACATCACCTATGTAACTAAGGCGTACAAATAATATATTCATAGATATCCTTAGGGTACATACTATTATAGGAATAAAGCCTTTATAATGAAAGAACATTATAAAGGCTTTTTCTTAAGATTTCTTTTTACTACCACTACTATTGGATGATTTAGAAGATGTAGTATCTTCTGTTACCTTAGTAGTTTCTTCACTACCATTCTTAATGATGTTTTTTACATCTGATAATGTCAACTCATTAAATGTAGTAGGGTGGTTGTATTTGTAAACTGGATTGAATCCTACACCTAATTTACCAGTGTAAACAGTCAATGCATTATTGTCCTCATCAACACGGGCGATGTAGATGGTTTTGTCCATATCAACACCGATAAAGCGGAAACGCCCTTCAGGGTTGATAACACGCCATCCCCCTTCAATGCCGTTGAACATGAATACATCCCCAGTTCTCACATTATCGTAGAAGAAGTTATCTTCATCGTAGAATACACCGATATGACCAATATCAGTAGCTTGCATGTAAACGCGACGTGTATCGTAGTTAGCATCGGTACGATAAATGCGATATGTGTGTTCTTGAACTTTTACCTTCATATACACCACATTTGTCGCTTCAGAGTACGCAGCATCTACGATTTTACTGCCCCGAGGCAAGTCTTCAAGTTTGGTATCAACTTCGTGTTCTGGATCATCCGCATTAAGACGAGCCATGACAACATCTCTGGAGTCATATAAACCCATGACAGCATAGTTACGGTCTGGCATCCAGTTGAAGTAACTAATCGAACGGCCCTTCAAATCGATATTTGTAGGCTTACTTTCATTAGCCTTGTAAATTTTCAAAGAGTTTTCTGTAACAACGGCCATAAATTGACGGTCATAGGACACATATTTAGTGCCTTCCTTCACATCAGGGAAGTTTTTCGTATCATCTTTTGATGCGCCTGCTACGTTAAATTCTGTAGTCGGTGCAAACATATATTGATCAAGGTATAGGTATACCCCACCTTGCAGAAGAATACCTACCGCAAAGGCGCTCAGTACACGCGTAAAAGGTTTCATCTGTCCTCCTATTTCACGATAAACGCCGTTGGGATCATGCGTTCCCCTAACAAATCGGCAGGTTTATTTACGACTTTACCATTTAGGTACAAAGTTGAACTAGAACCGCCATCTAAATTTGCTGCAATGTAGCAACCTTTTTCAAATAGAATATCTTGTACGTCACGCAAGGTAGCCCCAATAGAATACCCTGGTTGGCGACCATCGATTACAAGGAATAGCACTGTGCCATCTTTCTTTTGACCGATAGCAGTACGAGGACCTACGCCCCAGCCACCATCACCTTCGGTAATCATCTTCTTACCATCAACGATAAGAGGTGGACCAAAGGTAATACCTTCCATGGCCTTCATATCACTAAGCTGAGTTTTATCATAGTTACCAGCGATAAGATTACCAGATTTAGAGAAACCTACAAAGTCTACGTCTTCATCAGGGCCTACATCCTTACCGATAACGTACTCACCATCATGCAAGATGAAACCATATGGCAAACGGCCTGTACCAGTACCATTAGGGTCGTGGAAACCACCGCCATTAATCGCTGCTACAGCATTATTCATTTTTGCAATATTACTTGTAGTATCGCCTTTTTCTTGAATATTAGCCGCTGTGCCTACTTGGATACGACGAGGATCTGGAATTTCTAAAATATAGCCTACATAACGAGCAGACTGGATTTTTTCAAGATTTAAAGTCTTATCTTCACGAGCATTAAACTTGAACAAATCTTGGCTTTTAACGACCCCTACAGTCCCCAAAATAGATTGTAACTCGTCTTCATTAAACAACCATGTAATGTAATGAGGATGGCGAGATTGTAAGATAGCACCAATTACAGCGCGCTTTACATTATTAAATGGTCCAAAGAGCACCACGAAGGGTGATGTGACAACGGTAAATAAGAACACCATAATGATGAACTTTACCCAATTCTTTTTGAACAATGTATTTCTCCTTATAAATCAGTGAAATGTTCAGTGCTAATGCGTTCTTCAAAATGCTTGATATCCACCGCATTACCTACCCAAACACGCAAAATATTATATGGATTATCACCAGTATGAGCCCAGCCAGATTTCATAGCCATCCCCATTTTAATACCAGCTTTCTTAGATGCTGAGTCGGTGAATTCATTTTTATCTCCATATGGATAGCAGAACCAAGGATTATCCTTAATGCCTACTTCTTTAGCAAGTGCCTCTTGGGCCTTTGTTATATTTTCAATTTGTTTTGCTTCCGACAATTGGCCCATTTCTATGTGTTGGAAACCATGGTTTGAAATAGTAATACCATTTTTGTGCATTTCACGCACTTGATCCCAAGTTAGACGCGTCCCAACATCGCCAGGATTGATAAATACAGTCGCCGGGAATCCATATTCTTTCATAATTGGATATACGATAGAATATGTATCTGCATAACCGTCATCAAAGGTTAAAACAACAGGTTTTTCAGGCACCGCAGCACCATTTACAACATAATCATACAATTGATCCATCGTCAATGGATTATAGCCATTATCCTTGAGGAACTTCATTTGTTCTCTAAACAAATCCTCCCGAATAACTGCATCATTATCTTTGTCGTCGCCGACTTTATGATACATAAGAACAGGAATACCCGTTGGATGTACCATCTTAACTTCTTTTGCAGGCGGTACTGAACTAGTAGGTTCTGTTTTTTGTGAAAGCAATCCACAACCTGCCACAACCATTGCCAATACCAAAACTAACAGTGTTACCAACGGAATCCGTTTCATAGGTCCTCCTCTATTAGAACACAATTATATACAGAATATTATAACATTTCCATGAAGAATAGTAAAAATTAACGCTTTATTAGTACTTCATCAATCGATTTTCGAGGTCTAGGATACATAGTTTCATCTGGAATACCTATAGCAATGATTGCCTGTACATCGTGAGGAATATTTAAAAAGGTTTTGCTTTCACACTGCATAAAATACACATCATTCATCCATAGTGTACCTAACCCAATTGCTTTTGCCCCCAATAAAATATGTTCTATAAAAGCGCCAATAGCTTGTAAGTCACTTTTCTCCCACACGCGAGTATAGTCAGGCAAGTGATCATAAGGATTAAACACAAATAGCAAGTCACTAGCAGTTTGCATAGCCTTAAGACTAATCTCTAAACTACCAAAATGTTCCTTATGTTCTTTATATTGCTCTAACACCTGAAAGCCTAAATTCACAAAATGTTCTTTCTCCACTGTCGTCACATGAATAACCTGCCAGGGCTGACGATTTTTAGGCGATGGAGCTCGCATTCCGAGGGCTACCAAATTTTGAATTATGTCTTCTCCAACCGAAGAAGATTTTTTATACCGACGTATGCTAGTTCGCGCATTTATAACATCTATTATTTCCATATTTTCACCAAAAGATCTAACATTATCTAAAGTAATAACCTATATCTCCATAAATAGTATGCAAACTATTATTATCAAAAGATTGTAAAAAAATTAAACTAGCTTTATCGACTCTTATATTGTAATACACTCAATAATGCTTTAATATTCTAATTATAATACACATTACTAGAATTATACTCATCTAATAGATAAAGGATTCTCTATGAAAAAACGCTTAAGCCTTATACAAATGGACGTCCATGTAAACGAAGTAGAATACAATTATGCGCGCGTCCAAGAATTACTTTCACAAGCCCTATCAAAAAAGCCTGACATTATCGTCTTGCCCGAAACATGGAATACAGGATTTCATCCATCTAAGGATTTAATCAATATTTCTGACAGAAATGGAGAAAGAACAAAAGCTTTATTAAGTACATTCGCAAAAGAACACAATGTAAACATTGTGGGCGGTTCTGTAGCCGTAGCAAAAGAGGATTTAGTATTTAATACATCCTATGCTTACAACCGTGAAGGCAAGCTCGTAGGAGAATATTCCAAAATTCACGGATTTAGTCCTGCTAAAGAGGACCAATACTTCGCTAGCGGTACGCATACCACTCATTTCGAATTGGATGGTATTCCTTGTAGTACGGTTATCTGTTACGATATTCGCTTTCCTGAGCTCGTAAGAATGGCTGCATTATCAAATACAGAGTTATTATTTGTACCTGCTCAATGGCCTACTATACGTTTACGCCACTGGCAAGTATTAAACGAAGTGCGCGCCATTGAAAACCAACTCTTCTTATGTGCTGTCAACGGCTGTGGTACAGTAGGTCGAGTTCAAAGCACTGGTCACTCCGCTGTATACGATCCATGGGGTACAAACCTCCTCGAAATGGACACCGTGGAAAGCATCTCATCTGTAGATATCGACCTCACCGTAGTAGAGGATATTCGCAATAAAATCAATATTTTTAGAGATCGCAAACCTGAACTCTACAAGCTATAACATAAAGGCACATTGTTTTGAACTACCATCTTAAACAATTCATTTATAGATGGTCTGCGCATAAAACAATGTGCCTTTTTATTGTATGGAATTCATATACATTAAAACTCAATAAGCTTCCACATATCCTCTGGAACCTGTTCTAGAGGTTTATTTTTCGCAATTGCTTCTTTTAGAATATCAATAGTATCTTGCACATCTTGTTTATCCTTTGTATCAGGATCATGAAGGATGACACGATTTAAAGAGTCTTCACCAAATTGTTTTACATATTCTTTTTCTACTTGATTAAGTTCACAGCGTAAATATTTCATAGATAATAACCTCCCAATATATTTAATCTAATATATTAAGAAGTACTTGTCTATAATTCAAATATTTTCTATACACATTTTCAGCTAATAATAAGCAATTTAAAGTTACAAATTAATATTTTTATCTCATAAATCATTTACATGAATTCTATAGAAATGGTAGTATTAACAATGCAATAGGATTTAGTTATTAAGAAAGAAAGGTAATAACTATGTTTTCATTTCTACAACCTAAAGAGGCAAAATCATCAGTTCCACAAAGCATGATTATGAATCTATATTATAAATATAGATTGCAATCATTAATTGGTATTTTTATAGGTTATGCTGCGTACTATATTGTTCGTAATAACTTTGCCTTATCAACACACTTTTTATCAGATATCCTCCATATGAGCAAAACAGAAATTGGTTTGCTATCTAGTGGTATGCTTATCGCTTATGGTTTAAGTAAAGGCTTTATGAGTAGTCTTGCAGACAAAGCAAGTCCTGCCAAGTTTATGGCTTTCGGTCTCATTTGCTGTGCAATTATCAATATCTTTATGAGCTTTGCCGATAGTCTCGCCTTCTTCTTAGTTTTAGTAGTACTAAATGGCTTTTTCCAAGGATTTGGTGTAGGACCATCCTTTATCACCTTAGCTAAATGGTACCCAAAACAGGAACGTGGCCGTTATGGAGCTATCTGGAATATTTCACACAATCTCGGTGGTGGTATCGTAGCACCAATCGTAGCCGCCGCATTATATTTCACTACTACAGATCACTGGCAATTAGGGAGTTATGGTGTACCAGCGCTTATTGCAGTTATCATAGCAATTGCCATTTCTTTCTTAATCAAAGAAAGCCCTGAACGTGAAGGCTTACCACCAACAAGTGAAATCATCGCCGACACAGCGCATAAGGCGCACAGAAGTTCTGAAGCACCGCATATGAGCACAAGAGAAATCTTTGTAAAATACGTATTGAAAAATAAAAACGCTTGGTATGTATCATTAGTTGACACCTTTGTTTACATGATTCGCTTTGGTATGCTTACTTGGCTTCCAATTTATTTATTACAAGTAAAGGGTTTCTCCAAAGCAGAAATGTCTGTTGCCTTTTTATTCTTTGAATGGGCGGCTATCCCTTCAACTATTTTTGCAGGTTACATTTCCGATAAATTCTTTAAAGGTTATCGCATGCCACCTGCAATCATTGCTATAAGTATTATCTTCTTCTGTATATTTGGTTATTGGCAAAGCGAGTCTCTCTTATGGGTTACTTTCTTCGCTGCTATTGTAGGTTGTTTAATCTACATTCCTCAATTCTTAGCTTCAGTACAAACTATGGATATTGTACCACCATTTGCAGTAGGTTCTGCTGTTGGTCTTCGTGGATTCATGAGTTACATTGTTGGTGCAAACTTAGGTACAACACTATTTGGTGTTTTAGCAGATAAATTTGGTTGGAATGCAGGTTTCTATCTTTTATTAGTAGCATGTGTTCTTTGTATTACATTCTGTGTATTGGCTCATTTTGGCGCCAAAGAATTAGATGCTAAAGAAGCTGAACTTGAACAACTTCAACCAGCTGAAGCTAATAGCTAACCCCTAACAAATAAATCCTATAGTAAAAAGGTCGTAATATGTATTAATACATGTTACGACCTTTTATTTACCCCACGAAAGGGACTCCTATATAACCGATGTGTTTTCATCAACGCATAGTTCTGGAAATAATGAAAGCACAAACCACAATGATACCAAGGACTATACTCCCAGCTACTATATAAGGCCAGGTAAGTACATCCCGTACATCATTCAATATTTTTATATCAAAGATTGGCATATAAAGTAGTAAGTTCCCCAAAATCCAACCGATTGGTCCTATGAACTTTAGCTTCTTAATCGTATCCATTTTATCTAGAATAGACTCGGTTACCTCTGAATCCTTTTCGACAGATACGTATTCTTTATTAATGTAAAAGCCTTTTGAATATTCCGTTTCAAAAGCCCACTCTTGAACAGAAAACGTAGCAGTACCATCAGCATTTTCATACTCTTTATATTTAGCAGTATCAGTAGTACCTACGTCTACCTCACCCCAAGTGCCCGTTACCATCTCATAACCACTATCTATGAGTTTCATATCGGCTGGTAGTGCTTTTCCACACAACTTGGAAAACTGGTACGCATCTCGCTTCTTATCCCAACTGAGCCAAAACTCTGCATTATTCTTATGCCTAACTAACTTATACTCATACCCAATTTTTCCATGAGTATCAATATAGCGTATCTTGCCTAAAATCGTATATAGATCCCTTCGGATACGTAACGTCTCACCATAATTAAAAACCATAATCTTCTCTCATATTGAAAACTATATATATAAATGTATATTACTAATTACTATGATTGTACACGGATTGTGAAAACCTGCCAACACTTCTCAGATTTAAAAGGAGAAGATAAACTCATTAAATGTATTTTAATATCAAAATAACGAAAAAAAGACCTACAGAAAACTGTAGGTCTTTTGCGCTGGTGCGGTTGGCGGGACTTGAACCCGCACGAGCGTTAGCTCACCACCCCCTCAAGATGGCGTGTCTGCCATTCCACCACAACCGCATGGAATACAAATGGTGCCTCAGGACAGAATCGAACTGTCGACACACGGATTTTCAGTCCGTTGCTCTACCAACTGAGCTACCGAGGCATGATTTTTTGTAAAAAAAAATGGCGACCCCGATCAGATTTGAACTGACGATCTTCGCCGTGACAGGGCGACATGTTAACCGCTACACCACGGGGCCGCGTATCAACTCGCGTTGACTACTTGTACATAATATCATGGATTTTAGAGCAATGCAACTATTTTTTTAAAAAATATTATTACAAATCTATGAAAATAATTGATTATATTTGATAATCGTTATTTTATAGCTTTTATAAAAGTATATCTATATTATATTACAGGAATCCACCCTTTATCGTCATAATTCGTCAGTTTTCGCAATAGTACAATTTTCTCTATAAGCTTCACTAGGTATACCCTTTACTAGAAATCATCCTATTCTTTACTCAATATGCTACAATATGTATATATTCAGTATGAAAATGCCTCTATAGAAATATGAAAGGATTCGCTATGAATAAGTTCAATTCAAAAGGTGTTATTATCGCTCTTATCATAGCTATTGTAGGAGCAATGGCCGCCGCATGGTACTTCTTATGGTATGTACCACATACACCAGCCTACACATTAAAAATCATTCGCCAAGCAGTACAAGATAAAGATGCAGACGAAGCATTACGCCACGTAGATATAAAATCCATTGTAAAAAATATTGTAGAACGAGAAGGCAATAAATATGTCGATACATCTACCCCACTTGGCAAAGCTACAATAGCAGCTACCAAAACATTTGGACCAGCTCTTATCGAAGACGTAATACGAACATATATCGAAGATCCTGACAGCTTTAAATCTGAATCACCTACCAATAATACCACTACAGCAAATGATGATAATAAGTCTATGGTAGATCGTCTTGTAGAAGGTCGCCTATTTAAGGAACATGATGTAGAGGTTAAAAACCTAAAGTCAGAAGATAATGGTGATACGGCTACTGTGACTGTAACGATACAAAATAATAAAAAGAATATGACAAAAGATATAAAAGTTTTGATGCGTCATTTAGGAGATGGAACATGGGTAATTTACGATATTCCTGATATTGAAGACCTATATACTATCACTAGAAAATAAATATCTTTGTCTTTCCTAACATTTTAAATTGCAGATCTTAAAAAACGTAAAAAAGAGCTATGTCGTTTTTCTAGACGAGCCATTTACATTGTAAATCCAACAAAGGACAGTATCTACTGAAAAGTATATACTGTCCTTTTATTATCCTATAATCTTAACAATCGTAAGTTCTCATGTAAGACGAAATTATACATAACTTAATTAGCAAATATAACTAAATCCTTTAAAAATGGGATTTTATCTATCAAAATCTACAATAGCCAAGGTTATAGTCACTTGTGAAATAAGGCGTTGTGCATCATCTATCATATCAAAGCGCCATACGTGGGATGTTTTGCCTTTCACTAGTAGTGTTCCTAAGGCTGTTAATGTTCCTTCGCATTTCACAGGACGCAAGTGATTAGCAGTTACAGACTGACCTACGCCAAATTTATGAGAACCTACCAGCTCATTGCTCATCATGCCTGCAATAATTTCTGCAAAAGCTAAGGTAGCACCACCATTTAAATAGCCTTGCGGTTGTTTATGAAATTCATTTAAATTCATTTTTGCAATACATGTAGTGTCGCTCGTCATACGAGGTACATCGATTTGTAAGGATTCAATTAGATTCATAGTGTTCGTTTCTCCATACAATAGGCTTCTAATCGGTCATCAAAAACTGTTACACCTAGTCCATCACCATCAGGAACCTGCATAACACCCTCTTTAAAGGTTAAATCTGGGAAAATAAGATCTTGTTCAAAATATCGATTTGAATCTGACAAATCCCCTGCCATATAGGAATCTCCTAATGCGGCTAGTTGGACATGAAGCATTTTAGAAACCCCTGACTCTACCATGCTACCAATCCAATATGGAATATGACGTTCTCTACATAGATTAATAGCTGCTTTTGTTGGAATAAGCCCCCCCATGCGCCCTACTTTTATATTAAGCACATCAATCAAACCATATTCGATAGCATAGGACAAATCATCATATCCTAAAATGGACTCATCCAAACAAATTGGCGTATAGATTTTCCAATCACCATGATTAAGATGCTCCCACTTCCAGTCTTTATAAGATCGAAGGTTTGCTATCGCAAAGGGCTCTTCAATACAAGCTAGACCTAAATCATCATACTGACGGACCTTATCTATTTCTTGATATGAATAGCTTCGATTTGCATCAGCCGCTAAGACCAAATCCGGATAATGTTTGCGAACTAAAGCTACGCGTTCATAACCATCTATAGGATTTACCTTTAATTTAATCCGCTTACAACCATTTACTACATGATGCGCTACAACATCAAGTAATTGGTCTATTGGCACATCACCGACGACGATACCACTTTCAATTGTCTCTTGTAAAGGTTGATCCATAATGTAGGAAACAGAATTTACACCTATCCGTTCACAATGAAGATGAATAAGCGCATTTTCTAGAGCCGCAATAGCCATAGGCATATTGTCTCGATTGCGCCAAAATTGTAATTGTCGTACATAGGTCATCAGTGATTTAGGCCGCATCAAGCGCAAATTAAAGATATAATCGTCTACCATAGCTTTCCAACAGGTTTCTACGGTCTCAAATGTATAGAATGGCTCTGTGAAAGCTACGCATTCCCCATATCCTACATACCCTTGTTGGTCTTCAATGCGAACAACGATAGTCTCTCTTTCTTTCACCTCGCCCTTGGCAGTCTTAAAATTGAACTTCAGTGGCAATTTAAGGCGATATGTAGTTATACTTTTAAAGTTTAAAATATTATTCATAGGCGCCTCAATTTTATAATTTCAATTCATTACGCAATATTTTGCCAGTTCCATTTCGAGGCAATGCGGTTAATACTTTTACATATTTTGGAACCTTATATTTCGCTAAAGAGTTCGACATAAAAGCTAGAATATCCTCTGGTAGCAGACTTTTACCATCATGAAAGGCCACAAAGAGGGCTGGCACTTGTCCCCATTTAGCATCAGGTACAGGCACAACGGCACATTCCTTCACCGATGGCAACGTATAGACCAAATCCTCTAGCTCCTTAGGATAAACATTTTCACCCCCAGAAATGATGAGATCCTTACGACGATTCAAAATATAAATGAAACCGTCCTCATCGATGTAACCAATATCATCTGTATTAAAGTCTCCATCGATAGATTCCTTGTTGATATACCCAGACATAACCATCGGGCCCGTCAAATGAATTTCGCCTACCCCATCCGCATCAGGGTTATCGATGCGAACCTGCATGCCAGGCAATGGCTTACCTACAGATTCTCGTTTATGAGGATACTCCAATATCGAGAAGGTCACGCTTTGACTAAAGGTTTCCGTCATACCGTAGGTCTTATAGATAGGCAAAGATTTCTTTTCACAAGCTTCGATGAGAGCCATGGGAATGAATTCTCCACCGAGCAATATAACACGTAATGCATGGTGCGTAATATGTGGCTCTAATTGAGTCAAAATAGTGGGCACTAAGGACATCATATTGATTTGCTCAGATTCTATGAGTTTTAGAACTTGAGCTTCATCATATTTAGGTAAAATAGTGACAGCCGTCCCGTTGTAAAGAGACCTCATCAAGATAGATAAACCACTTACATGAAACAGAGGCAGTACCATTAGCCAATTATCCTGCTCCGTTTTTCCTAGTACCTCTTGAGAAGCTTGTACATGAGCTTTAATTTGCCCCCATCGAAGCGGTACAGACTTAAATTGCCCCGTAGTAGCGCTCGTATTCATGATAGCAGCTATGTCTGTGTCCACAAAGACCCAATCAAAGGAGTCCTCGACCGCTAAATCCGATAGAATTCTTTCTAGAGTTTCAAACTCAATTGTAACAATTGGATTAGAAGCCGCCTTCGAATCAACGAAATGAGATAATTGATTTTCAATAGAATCTGATGCTATAGGTTCAACTAAATTTAATACTTGAGTTTCGATAGTATCGGGCAATTGATTACGTCGTTCTTTACTATGTAGTACGGTGGTAACACCTAATTGATCCAATTGGTTTTCTATTTCCTTTGGCTTAAGATGTACATTGAGTAGAAGTACCTCTTTATGAACTAGCATAGCAGCCAACACATACATTGCCATGGTCACAGAGTTATCAGATAAGATAGCCACACGAGGTGCATCTAAAGGCACTAAATTACGAGCTACATGGAGTACACCACGATATATATCGTTATAAGTATATTCATTTATACATTTACGATTAGGGTAGTGCTGTGCACCATAACGTAACCACTCCATTATCTCACCTCGTATCTAAACTTAATCACTAATAAGTAATCACTAATTACCAATTACCAGTAAATAGTAAATAGTAAATAGTAAATAATAACTAAAAAATAATAATTGAAATATGATAAGTAAAGAGATATTACAAGAAAGGCGCCTCATGTAGAGGCGCACTTGTCGTTTTAACCGTTAATATAGTCCGTCATATAGGACTGTATCGACTCCCGATTAAGGGAATTTAGGGAATTGTTTGAAGTTAGGTTTGCGTTTTTCCTTGAACGCGTCGCGACCTTCTTTAGCTTCATCGATTGTGTAGTACATCAATGTAGCGTCTCCTGCGAATTGTTGTAACCCTGCAAGGCCATCTGTATCGGCATTGAAAGCGCCTTTCAACATGCGCAATGCCATTGGAGATAATTCAAGGATTTCGCTACACCATTGAACTGTTTCTTCTTCCAATTTGTCAAATGGTACCACAGTATTAACCATACCCATTTCATACGCTTGAGCTGCTGTGTATTGACGGCACAAGAACCATACTTCGCGAGCGCGTTTGTGACCGATCATACGAGCCAAGTAACCTGCGCCATAACCAGCGTCGAAGGAGCCTACACGAGGACCAGTTTGACCGAACTTAGCATTTTCAGAAGCGATTGTAAGGTCACATACGATGTGTAACACATGACCGCCACCGATAGCATAACCATTAACCATTGCAATAACAGGTTTAGGGATGACGCGAATTAAGCGTTGTAAATCGAGAACGTTCAAGCGAGGCACATTGTCTTCACCTACATAACCACCGTGACCACGTACGCTTTGGTCACCACCAGAGCAAAACGCCTCTTTATCTTCGCCCTTACCGTGGTTAGCACCAGTCAATACGATTACGCCTACTTCGTTATCTTCACGAGCTACTGTGAAAGCATCAATTAACTCCATTACCGTTTTAGGACGAAACGCGTTGCGCACTTCTGGACGGTTAATAGTAATCTTTGCAATGCCATTATATGTTTCGTAAATTACATCTTCATAATTACGATCCAATACTTTCCAATCAAATTTGCTCATGGACTTAACCTTTCTTCTGTAAAAAATCCAATACCGCTTGTTCAAAAATCTGCGGTTTTTCTATATGTACATTATGCCCCGCCCCTTCAACGATGACATGATTAAAACTTGGCAACTTGCCAAATACATCTCTTCCTATTGTAGTATATTTTGTATCTAATGCGCCACTCACATATAAACCTTTAACAGAAAATTTTTCTAATTTATCCCCTACATAAGGCATTACGCCCTGCCCTGAGCCACGCAACGTACAAGCTAATGCGTACGTACTATTATTGGATCGACGTAGATAGATTAATTCCTCTACCCCTTCTGAAAGTTGTTTTTGACTTTCAAAAATAGGAACCTCCGCCCATCGTGTAGCAAACCAAGCACCATCATGTTCTTCGATATTAACTGCTAAGTCTTCATCCGCCTTGCGGCGTTTTGCTCGCTCAGCATCAGAAGCGATGCCTACCGAGCCACTTTCAAGAATGAGACCTTTGATTTCACGTTCATACTCCAACGCATAGGAAAGTGCAATACGAGCACCCATGGAATAGCCCATGAGGTAATAGCTTTCACCAACCATATGATAGATAACTGTATGCAAGTCCTCTATCATTTGAGGAATGGTATAGGCCTTATCCTCATCAGGAATATCTGAATCACCATGGCCGATCAAATCGATACGGACCACGCGATACCCCGGCAGATTAATAGCATCCCAAGTATAGCTCGATTCAGAGAAGCCGTGTAAACATACAATAGGTTCCCCTTCACCTACCACAGTCAAACCGTAGCGGTACTCGCCCAAGTCAAAATACATACGCTGAGCTGGATTACATAAAGCATTATCTACAATACTGCAAAAATACTGACTCATAGTAATGCCTCCATATCAACTGAAACTTTTGTATATTTCTTATGTAACTGTCGACTATATTCCCGGTCTGTAGGTATTTCAATGATATGAACGCCAGATTCCGTGCTAACTTTAGCTAATACACGACTCAATTCATCAGGATTAATAATCTTAGTATAACCACAGCCATATAATTTAGCTGCTCCACTATAATCTAAGCCTTGTGACGTAGAGAACAAATAATCAAAATGCTTTGTTCCCTTTTGCGGTAAATATTCAAAAATACCGCCTCCATCGTTATTATGCAAAATAATCGTCAAATTTAGATTTTGCGTTTTAGCGACCGCTAAGCCGTTTAGATCATGGAACAAAGACAAATCTCCCGTTACAAGATATGTAGACTTACCATTTGTGGCAAGACCTAGTGCAGTTGAAACGGTGCCATCGATACCATTAACACCACGATTACCGTAAAGAACGGCATCGGACTCACCAGAGAACCAGAAGTAATCAAAGTCGCGAATGGTCATACTATTTGCCACTAGCACTTGGCTATTATCAGGAATATGCTGTTGCAACTCGCGTATCGTGCGACCTTCAAAAGAACTTGGTTCTTCTATGGCTGTACTTAGTTGAGCTTTACCAGCTACTTCTAAACGTTGCCATCTATTAAGATATGCATTAGATTCGTTCTTTACAGCGAACAAATGCGTAAACATATCTATGCTTGCTTGCATATGCATGGTGGTTTTCCCCGTTGGATTCATAGAGTCCATTGTGGGATTTACCTCAATATACTCCACATTATCCCAACTTGCTACCATTTGCTGTACCCGTTTCGACACAACGATTTGGCCAAACTGAATCACACAATCCGGCTTTAGTACAGGCCATAATTCTTTATCCGCTAAAAATGCATCATATGTGGAAATCACAACATCAGAGACTTGTTTATCCTGAGTCATATTTGTATCATTACTACGATTGCTAGCAACTTCATGATTGTCATCAATAGCACCAGCCTTATGACAGCGTCTTACATTAGACAATGGGTCCGCCAAGATAGGAGCTTGTAAATTCTCCGCAAAGGAATGAATAGACTCAACTTCATCTACATTAATTTGTGGACCAGCTAAAATAAGGACTCTCTTATACTGTGCAAGCAATAGATTAAAGTTATTAGCGTTATTAGCACTATTATCAGTAGTATTTTTAGTATAACTTACGTCACTTACATTACTTACATTACTTGCATTACTTGCATTACTTGTATTACTTGCATTACTTGTATTATTACTTCTATTCTGGTAGCTGAATACATCACCGTAATTAGGTTTAAACACTTTGTAAGTACTACGTCCCACTTCAAAGTGCTTACGATCTAGTTCAGGCACTAATGGCTCAAAGAGCGGTACATTGATATGCACTGGCCCCTTTTTGATGTCCATAGCTTTCATATACGCCTTGCGAGCTACTTGGCGTGGATATGTGTAGTAATGGTCCTCTTGCGGCACCGCTAATTCTTCGTAATAGTTTACGGCTGTACCAAAAATCTTTTGTTGATCTACTGTCTGTGGAGCCCCTACATGCAACAAGGTATGAGGTCGATCAGCAGACAATACGATAAGAGGTACCCCACTATATTGAGCCTCTAAAATAGCGGGCAAATAATGAGCCACTGCCGAACCAGATGTACAAACTAACACAGTTGGTTCTTTATAAGCCTTTGCAATGCCAAGTGCCATAAAGCTAGCAGAGCGCTCATCTATATTCATATATGTTTCAAAGCCTTCATACTCCGTGAAAAGCATAGCCATCGTCGTAGAACGAGAACCAGGGCTAAACACAGCATTCCGGACGCCGAGTTGGTAAAACTCATCTACCAAGGCAGCAATATATTCGTTCATTATATTCCCTTTCAACAATTCCTAAGGGTTTGGAAATTTATTATAACGCATCCAAAATGGTGCGCATTTTATTATTAGTTTCTGCGTACTCTTCATCCGCATCAGAATCGGCTACGACGCCACATCCTGCATAGGCATAAAGAACATTATCCATAATGAGGGCAGATCGAATAGCAACGATGACGATGCCGTCCCCCATATCTTTCATAAAGCCAAAAGGTGCTGCATACATGCCGCGCTCATGAGCTTCGTACTTTTGTAACAATGCCAACGCCTTTTCTCGCGGTTCACCACCGAGAGCCGGTGTAGGATGGAGCAACTTTGCCCATTCTACGAGGGATTTTGTGCTATCCTTAGCAGTAATAATGGTGCGCAAGTGATAGAGATGAGCTAACTCCATGATGCCCGTTTCACCTATGGTAACATCAGGTGTTATAGTCTCCATTGTTTTCACGATACGATCGCGCACAATATTATGTTCAAAGAGATTTTTCTTATCTGTTAACAGTTGTTCCTTAGTCCACGCATTTGGTCCATGTTTAGGAGCTGTACCCGCTAAAGCATAACTAAGAATTTCACTACCTCGATGGCGAACTAGAATCTCTGGCGATGCGCCCACAAAGGTACGTCCATTCTTTTCGTAACCAAAGATAAAGCAATTGGGATTATTATCTACTAAATTTGCCAAAATACTTGCTACATTGTATGGTGTTTTACTAGTAAACTGTACCTCTCGAGAAGAAACGACCTTCGTCATTTCACCACTACTAATGCTTTCAGAAATAGCATTCATCAATCTATTCCAAGCAGCCTTATCATCACTGGTTTCCTTGTAGTTATGGCGAACTCGAGGCACCTCGAAATCCGTAATAGGGACGCTTTCACCAGCGTGCAAGTAGAAAGACTCCCCATTTTCTACGATGTAATAATGGGTGAAAGCAATCATTTCATGACCCATGCCAGCCCATTTAGGGTCCTTAGAGTTCTCAAAAAAAGTATCTCCATAAAACACGTAAGCGTAATTATGGCGAGCTTCATCATCTTTGACCGTCGCCAAACGTTTAGCGCCTACAACGATGCGGTCACTTTGACGATCCACCCAAAATACGCGTTCTTCGTTTGGAAAATTCAGCCAAAAGGCTACCGGACTATTCAGTTCTAACGGTTCTTTATTATATATCATAGTTGTATATCACTATTAAGAAATAAAATAGACTATAGTAAAAACACCTAACGTGTAGAAGATTTACTTCTACACGTCAGGCGTCATCAATAAGTTTCCAAATTTTTGAGATGAGCCTAACGCCATCACACGTCGATGGGCCCTCTTTATATCTAATTTATTATATCATAGGTAACAGTTAAAAGGTAGAAAATAAAACCTCTACACCGCATGCGTCGTGCATGAATGTAGAGGTTTTCATTATATTCAAAATGTTGTTACTTTATTTAAAAGCCTTAGCCCCAATATCTGTACGATATTGCATGCCTTCAAAGTCGATATGCTCTATACGTTCATAGGCTCTATCAAGTGCCGTTCTAAGGTCTTTGCCAAGTCCGACAACACCAAGCACACGACCGCCATTAGTGACATAATTTTCACCAACAAGCTTTGTACCAGAGTGGAATACAATGGTTGTGTCATATTGTTTAATATCCCCACTGATGACATCGCCCTTAGATGAAGTTTCAGGATAGCCCTTAGAAGCAAGGATAACGCAAGCCGCTGAGGAATCTTTCCATTTCACCATATTAGAGGTTAATGTGCCCTTAGCACAGGCCATCATAATCTCACCTAAATCACTATCGAGCAGCGGCAATACAACTTGTGTTTCAGGATCACCAAAGCGCGCATTGAATTCTACCACCTTAGGACCTTCGTCAGTAATCATAAGCCCCGCGTAAAGGCAGCCTACATACGGCATGCCTTCTTTTTCCATAGCCGCTACCATAGGTTCTAAGATGGTTTTCATCGCTGCGTCCCGCAATGCATCTGTAAGAACGGGGGCCGGTGCATAGGTCCCCATGCCACCTGTATTAGGCCCTTTATCACCATCAAAGATACGTTTATGATCTTGAGAGGCAATCATAGGAACTACGGTCTTGCCATCTACAAAAGCTAATAAACTAGCCTCTTCGCCTTCCATAAACTCTTCGATAACAACGGTGCTGCCTGCATCACCGAATCGATTACCACTGAGCATATCTTCTACGGCTGCATTCGCTTCATCGATGGTCATGGCTACTACAACACCCTTCCCTGCCGCCAATCCGTCAGCTTTAACAACAATAGGAGCTCCTGTTTGAGCAATAAAAGCTTTCGCTTCATCTACCTTATGGAATACACCATACGCAGCAGTGGGAATATTGTATTTTTTCATGAGGTCTTTAGCAAACACCTTTGATCCCTCTAGTTGAGCTGCTGCTTTGGATGGACCAAAAACTGGAATCCCCGCCTTAGTAAGTACATCTGCTAAGCCCGCTACTAAAGGAGCCTCAGGCCCAACAACAACTAAATCAACTTGATTATCTTTCAAAAAGCTAATTAAATGATCGCTTTGTTGCCAATCGATGCCAACTAGCTCTGCACAATCTGACATAGCCGCACTACCAGGAATAGCATATACCTTTGTTACGCTAGGGCTGATGGACAATCGCCACGCCAATGCATGTTCACGGCCGCCGCTACCGATTACACATACTTTCATAAGTCCTCCATCGGCGCCTAAACGCCATCAAATTCATAATAATATAAACACATAACGGGGCCACTCCAAACATCAATAATTGTTGACCGTTCAATAGATATTTTGCCCTAATCGTGCTTAACAATCCGCTAAAATTCTTAACTAGTTAATGTTTAAAGTGACGAATGTTTGTAAATACCATAGCGATGCCCGCTTCATCAGCCGCTTTGATGGACTCTTCGTCGCGAATAGAGCCACCTGGTTGAATAATAGCTGCAATGCCATGCTTTGCCGCTGTTTCTACGGTATCTCCAAATGGGAAGAATGCATCGGATGCTAATACAGCGCCTTTAGCGGCTTCCCCGGCTTGTTCAAGAGCAATTTTTGCAGAACCTACGCGATTCATTTGACCGGCCCCAACTCCAAGAGTACGCTTTTCATTAGAAATCAAAATCGCATTGGATTTTACATGTTTTACGAGTTTCCATGCAAATTCAAGAGCTTTCCATTGTTCCTCTGTCGGTTGTACCTTCGTAACAACTTTATAATTGGCGCGGTCTTCTACCAGATCGTCTTCTGTTTGCACTAATAAACCACCAGACACCTTTTTCACTGTCACTTGGCCAGATTCCGGCTTAGATAGCTCGATGAGGCGAATATTCTTCTTAGCTTCAAGGATTTCTAATGCTTCTTTTGTGAAAGCAGGTGCCATAATAACTTCTAAGAAAATTTTGCTCATTTCCTCCGCTGTACTTGCATCTACTTCACGATTTAAGGCTACGATGCCACCAAAGGCAGATACGGAGTCCGCTTCATAAGCATTTACATATGCATCATGTAATGTAGCTGCAGTAGCTGCACCACATGGGTTCGTATGCTTAATGATACATGCAGCTGGATCAGTAAATTCCCATACCATATTCCATGCCGCTTCCATGTCTACAATATTGTTATAGGAAAGCTCTTTGCCATGTAATTGTTTCAAGGCCCCCATGCCATGAGCTGTACCAATTTCTTTATAGAATGCGGCTTGTTGATGCGGATTTTCCCCATATCTAAGATCTGTTACCTTCTCATAAGCACTCAAATATTCTGGAGGTGTAGGGCCTTCATTCAAGATTCCACTCATATAATTAGCGATGGCCACATCGTAAGCCGCCGTATGAGCAAAGGCTTCTTTGGCAAGTCCAAAGCGATATTCCTTAGTCAATTCACCTTGATCCTTGAGCATCTCTAAGATTTCATCGTAATGATTTGGATTTACTACGATACCCACAAAGGCATGATTCTTTGCTGCAGAACGAACCATCGTAGGACCACCAATATCGATATTTTCGATGGCCTCTTCTAAGGATACATTAGGTTTTGCAATGGTTTCGCGAAACGGGTAAAGATTGACTACAACAAGGTCGATTGGTTCAATACCATGTTCTGCCATAGCTTGTTGATGCTCCGCATTATCACGGATCGCCAAAATACCACCATGCACCTTAGGATGTAATGTCTTTACGCGGCCATCCATCATTTCAGGAAAATCAGTCAAAGACTCTACCGATTTTGCCGGAATACCTGCTTCGGTTATGGCTTTAAGGGTCCCACCTGTGGAATAAATGGTTACCCCTAAATCAACTAAACCTTTCGCAAAGTCTACAATACCTGTTTTATCAGAAACACTAAGTAATGCATTTTTAATCATCTAACGTCTTCCTTTGCTTACACATCAATCTTCAATATATACAACACGACCTTTTATAGTGAGCTTATCCTCACAAAATAGTCGTAATACCTCTTTATATGTTTTATGTTCAATAGGCAATAATCTATCACTCAGAGTATCCTCTGTATCCTCCGGTAATAAAGGAACCGTATTCTGCATAATGATAGGTCCTGTATCCATTCCGGCATCAACAAAGTGTACCGTACAACCGGTTACCTTTACGCCCGCATCAATAGCTTGTTGATGTCCATGTAGTCCCGGAAAGGATGGCAACAAGGCAGGATGGATATTTAAAATTCTATGCTCATAGTGCTCAATCAATGGAGCCCCTACAATGCGCATATATCCGGCCAAAACGATACCATCTACCTTATAGGGCTCTAACGCATCTAACTGAGCCTGTTCAAAGCTAGCTTTAGAATCATAGTCACTACGCTCGATGACAATGAGTGGAATATTCCAAGGTTTAGAACGTTCAACAATCCCTGCATCACTGTGATCTGTAATGATAACTACAAACTCACCATTAATATATCCTTCTTGCATGGCTTTATAAAGGGCTTCCCCATTGGATCCTCTACCGCTTGCGAATAGAGCTAGACGCTTTTTAGCTACGGAACTAGTCATTAAATACCGCCCCTTTTACAACAACTGGACCTTCGCCTTTAACGATATGACCAATTTCATATACCGCTTCATTACGACTTTCAAGATTTGCCTTTACTCGATCCACATCCGCAGCGTCCACTATGAGAATCATGCCAATACCCATGTTAAAAGTACGGTACATTTCATGCCAATCTACATTGCCCCATTCTTGTAGCTTTTCGAATACAGGAAGACGAGGCCATGTATCACAATCGACCTCTGCCGTTACTCCTGCCGGTAAAACGCGAGGAATATTTTCATAGAAGCCCCCACCCGTAATATGAACCATACCTTTAAGTAGGCTTTCTTTAATCAACGGCAATACAGCTTTAGGGTATAAGCGCGTTGGCGTTAATAATTCTTCTCCCAGTGTTTTGCCAAATTCAGGAATATCTTGACCAATGGAGAAACCCTTGTGATCAAATACAATTTTACGAACTAACGAGAAACCATTAGAATGAACCCCAGAAGATGGTAACCCAAGAATAACGTCTCCTGCCTTGATACTTTCACCAGTAATCAATTTAGGACGATCTACGATACCAACGGCAAAACCAGCTACATCATAATCCTCATCATCGTAGAAACCTGCCATCTCAGCAGTTTCACCGCCTAGTAAAGCGCAGCCTGATTCTTCGCACGCCTCAGCTACACCGCGTACGATATCCGCCACTTTTACAGGCTCTAGTTTGCCAACCGCAATATAATCAAGGAAGAATAAAGGTGTAGCACCTTGTACAAGGATATCATTAACACTCATAGCTACACAGTCTTGACCGATAGTATCATGTTTATCCATCATGATAGCGAGACGTAATTTGGTGCCCACCCCATCTGTACCAGATACGAGCATAGGATCAGACATAGCATGACCAGCTAAGGAATAGAGTCCCCCAAAACCACCTAAATCACCAACAACACCCGGTGTATACGTCCGTTTAACAGATTCTTTCATCAATTCTACGGCGCGATTACCTGCATCGATATCAACACCTGCATCGCGATAGGTTAAACTAGTTTTATTCGAGCACATATTTGACCCCTTCCTCTTGGTCCGCAGGAACCGCTACACTATAATCACCATTGAAACATGCAAAACATAAATCATCTGGCTTTACATCAGATACAGCACGACATAGGCCTTCACGAGACAAGTAATGTAATTTATCAGCCTTGATAAAATCTCTAATTTCATCCACTGTATGAGTAGCTGCTATAAGTTCTTTACGCACCGATGTATCAATGCCATAGTGACAGGAATACTCAATAGTTGGAGAACTAATACACATATAAATCTCTTTAGCACCAGCCTCTTTTAGCATTTTTACAATGATACCACTCGTAGTACCACGCACAATAGAATCATCAATAAGGACGATACGCTTACCTCCAACAATATGTGGCAATGCATTTAGCTTCATACGAACGGCTAATTCTCGTTCCTCTTGATTTGGTTTAATAAAGGTACGGCCGCTATAACGGTTCTTAACTAAACCTTCCGCAAAAGGGATACCCGATGCGCGAGCATAACCTAATGCAGCTGTTGTGCCGGAATCCGGAATGGACATGACGATATCCGCATCATACTTAGTTTCGTTATATAGTTCGCGACCCATATTTAGCCGAGATTGATATACGGATTGACCATCGATATGACTATCGCCACGTGCAAAATAGATGTATTCAAAGACGCAAAGTTTTTTGTCGATTTTTTCTGGTTCCGCATACATAGTACTACGCACACCAGAGTCATCGATGATAACCATTTCACCAGGATCTATATGACGAATAAACTCTGCCTTAATCGCATCAAAAGCACAACTTTCACTAGAGAGCACATAACCATTTTCAGTTTTACCTAAACAAAGTGGTCTAAATCCTTGAGGGTCTCGTACACCTACTAAAGAGTCGTTCGTAGTAATGACTAAAGAGAACGCCCCTTCAATTTGACGCGCCGCATCGGCAATCCGTTCCGCTTGTGTTTCTGCTTTAGAACGGGCTATCAAGTTCACGATAACCTCAGAATCCATCGTCGTTTGAAAGATGGAACCATCGGCTTCGAGACGTTTTCGAATAGATAAGGCATTCGTTAAGTTTCCATTGTGAGCCACCGCAATTTGACCGCCTTGGTAGTGAATAACCAAAGGCTGGATATTACGCGGATTATTGGACCCAGTCGTAGAGTACCGCACATGACCAGTCCCCATATAGCTTGGCAAAGATGGTAATTCTTTGATAGCCTCGGTCAACAAGCCCATGCCTTTTTTCAGTTCAACATCATGACCATCGGTAACAGCAATGCCCGCACTTTCTTGACCACGATGTTGGAGAGCAAATAACCCCCAATATACATAGCGTGCTACATCAACGGTCCTATCATAGATGCCGAATACACCACACTCTTCGTGCCATTTGTCAAAAACAGAATCGTAGTTCATCTTCCCCCCTATTAGGCACGCTCACCTGTAAGACGGAATAACATTTCCTTATATGCTTCTTCAATATTACCAAGATCTCGACGGAAACGGTCTTTGTCAAGTTTTTCACCAGTTGTAGCATCCCAGAAACGGCATGTATCAGGAGAAATTTCATCACCCAATAAAACTTCACCATTATGGGTACCAAATTCTACCTTGAAATCTACAAGGGTCACATTTTTAGTAGCCAAAAATTTCTTCAATATATCATTTACCTTTAAAGTAATTGTAGAAATTACATCAAGTTGTTCTTGAGTAGCCCAACCAAGTGCTGTGATTTGGGATTCATTGGCAAATGGATCGCCTAATTCATCATTTTTGTAGCAGAATTCAAGGATTGGATGTTTAAGTGGTGTACCTTCTTCAATGCCAAAGCGTTTAGCCATAGAGCCAGCCGCAATATTACGAACAATAACTTCAAGAGGAACTATTTTCAATGCAAGTACTGTTTGGTTGCGATCATCTTCACGACGAACAAAATGAGTTGGTACGCCTTCTTTTTTCAACAATTCAAAGAAGAAAGAGGAAATTTTATTGTTCAAAACACCTTTTCCAAGAATGGTATCATGTTTCTCGCCATTAAATGCAGTGGCATCATCTTTGTAATGAACGATGTACTCATCTTTGTTATCTGTTGCATATACTTGTTTTGCTTTGCCTTCGTATAATAATGTTAATTTTTCCAAATCGATGTTAGCCATGATCTTTCTCCTTTATCATAAATTAATGATACAAACTAATTAATGATACAAACTATGTAATAGATATCTAAATAAACTGTTTTTCTTAACCAATATTTAATCGCCGATGATTTACATGATTAAATATGAATAGCACCTTGTAATTCTACATTGTCTGCTAAGACTTTTTCAGCCATATCTTTACGATATTGTTGATATTGTTCTTTCAGGTCTTTATTGAAAGCTGCTCCAATTTGTACTGCAAAGAGCGCTGCATTTTTAGCACCATCTACAGCCATAGTTGCTACAGGCATACCAGATGGCATTTGAACGATAGCAAGCAAAGAATCAATGCCTTTTAGAGCCGTTGCATTAAGAGGAATGCCGATAACAGGTAATGTAGTGAAGCTCGCCACCACACCAGGTAAATGAGCCGCCGCGCCAGCACCAGCAATAAAAGCGATAGCCCCTTCATCTTCAAGTCGTGTGACAAAGTTCTTCACAGCCTCTGGGGTACGATGAGCTGAGGCAATAACCATTTCATAAGGGATTTTGAATTCATCAAGTACGGCAGATGCCTTTTTCATTGTGTCTAGGTCAGACTTGCTGCCCATGATAATACCGACCTTCATAGATCCTCCTAATAAAAAAGCCCAGCCAAAACAGACTGGGACAAATACGCGCAAATAGCCTCCGTAGACTTGCTTTGAGTTTGTTGATTTGCATAGTTCACGGTGCTACCTCCTTCTTGTACTCAAATTGTAACACCTAACATTTACAAAATCAATACTATTTTCGAATATTTTTTTATTAAATATTTTTATCATTCGTTATATTCCGAACTATCGAAATAATATAGATTGCATCATATAAAATAATTTTAAATAAATCTGTAAAATAAAATACTGCCTTTTCAATCTTATAATAACACAAACTTACTCTATCAATTAAAATATTTATATATTTTTTCTTATCCATACAAAAAGAGGATAACCCATTTATAAACAGGTTATCCTCTTTTCATAATTCCGAACATTAGATCACTTAACTTGTATCTATTATTGATTAGTGAGTACCACTTTCAAAGGCAGCTTTCAATTCACCTACAGATTCAGGAATATAATCTACGATAGAAGACATCAACGCATACATCAATGCAGGCTCGAACGCATCATCACCACACATATATACGCAATCCAAGTATAGGCTAGAATCTTGTTCATCAATATATAGTTTGTAATTTTTATATGTCGCATTGTCTCGATTAATTAATGCATTCAAGGCATTCATATTTTGTGCCGTTACCTTTTCAGGACCTAACACTAAACGAACTACACTATAAATACTGTTATCGAGAATGACGAATAAAGGCATATCCCATAAAGGAGACTTGATATAAGAACGATATACTACTGTACCGTCTTCATCATCAAAATCCTTCCGTTCAAAAGATATGATTTCTTCTTCTTTCAAAAACTTATCAAATAATAAGGATTTAGGATTCATAACAACCTCTATTAAGCTAAGCCAGCTACTTTAAGAATATCTTTATGTACAGCATCTAAATGCGGTTGAATAACTTCAAGCATAAGATTCACTACTACAGTAGGATCAAATTGTTCATTCAAACATGGTATAGACACATCCATATAAATGTTATTGTCTTCATTGCTCACGTAATATTTAGATATCTTGTAATCTTGATTTAACGTGTTAAGTTCTTTCAATACCGCAGGAATCACTTTTCTATCAATAGATGTTGTTGTGATAGCGATGCGTACATAGGTGAACGCAGAATCGTCTACAACGATGAACACAGGCAAGCTATGCTCATGAACATCCAAACGACCATGATATACAACTGTGTTAAGATCGTCTGTCATTTCTTCCTTTGTAAACCAAGTGTTACCGCCTTTATTAAGGTCAGCAACGAGTAAGTCGAATTTTTCTGCTTTTTTATTCATAATTCCCTCTAACAATAATCAGACTAATTAGTCTTCGATAAACACACAACCATTATCTTTGAATTCTTTAATGCGAACTAAAGACTCTACACGGTAGCCCGCATTTTCCAAGCGTTCACGACCAGGTTGGAAGGACTTTTCGATAGCAATCGCCATGCCAACTACTTCATCACCTGCGTCTTGAACCAACTTAGCAAGGCCCATAGCCGCCTCACCAGACGCCAAGAAATCGTCGATAATCAACACTTTTTCACCAGCTGGCAAGAATTTTTTAGAAATAGTGATATCATAATTCTCTTCTTTTGTATAAGAGTACACAACACTATGATATACATCATCTACCATAAGGATGGATTTTTTCTTACGCGCAAATACCAATGGTACGTCTAGTTCAAGCGCGGCCATCAACGCCAACGCAATACCAGATGCTTCGATGGTAACAATACGTTGTACACCTGCATCACGGTAACGATCCGCGATTTCTTTACCAATCGCCTTAAACAATTGTGGATCGATTTGATGGTTTAAGAACCCATCTACTTTCAGCACTCGATTATTGAGGACAATCCCCTCTTCACGAATGCGTTCTTTTAATAATTCCATGTGCTCATACCTCCGCATAACTATCTTTAAATTTTAACGTAAACAACCCCTTAGGGTCAACCTATATCTAGTAAAAGTCTTATAATATAACCCATAAATATCATTGCAAATAAGACTTAAATATTTCATATATGAATTATATAACTCAACTGCTTTATAGGAATATAATATAGCACGGTAAAACTCACACTAATATATAAAAAGACACACTTTAAGAAAGTTTCCTAAAGTATGTCTTTAAACATGTCTTTTTCTTATAAAACTTTATCTCGAGTACTTTCACGATTAACTAGTAAGGACGTAAATCTTGCAGCCCCTTCAGATTGAGGAACCAAACGTGAACGCACAAGCACAATGTCGCGTGTTGGTACCGGAATATCTGTATCGATGCGCACAATAGTCCCTTCTTGCATTTTTTGTTGTACCACATGATTAGGCAACATGGAAATACCCATATTGATTTCTACAAGATCTAGTAATACATCGACGCTACCCAATTCAAAGCGAGGCTTACGACAAGCACCATGTGTTACATCGTCAAAGAATGTACGACTAGCAGAGCCTTTATGCAAGAGTAAAATAGGCTCGTTAAGAAGGCGCCCTTGATCAAAGAATCCTGCCCCTTTATAGTCAGGGCCCCCAACAAAGACGTCTTGAATGGTAGCTAACGTAGTTACCTCTAGCTGAGGATTATCTCTCAAGCCCTCATAATCATTAACCACAGCTAATTGCGCCTCTTTATTGAGTACTAATTCTACACAATCAGGAGACGGACGATTGATAATATGTAAGCCAATTTCACTTTCTTGTAATTGCCATTTGTGGAAATAAGGCAATAGGAAATGGCGACACAAAGTATCTGTGGCAGCCAAATTTAAACTTTCATAAGCTTGGCTAACCCGTTCTTGTAATTGGGTAACACCATTATCAAGAATAGAGAAAGCTTTAGCTACCGTATCAAACAATTCTTTACCTTCTGGCGTGAACCCTACAGATTTTGTAGTACGCACGAAGAGAGGCATATTAAGTTCTCCTTCTAATTGTTTAATACTTTGACTGATGGCGGATTGGGACACGCCTAATTCTTTTGCGGCACGGGAAAAAGATAAATATAAGCCTACCCCTAGAAAGGTTCTATATAAATCTGCAGATACTGCCATTTTATTCACCTCTGTTATATACTAATAGTAACGTCTTACTTTTAAATACACATATCATTACCTTATTATAACTATAGACTCTCAATATATAATGAATATGTAGAAATCTTCATGAAAGTTAGGTCTTATGACCTTCATGAACTTTTCATATTTATTAGTATTTCTAATCTTTTCATTAGTAAGATTATCTTTACTTATAAGTCTAGACCGACTATACTTAATTTGTCAATATCCCATAGGGAATTATATACATTACAGGAGGCTACAATGGCTATACAACGATTATTCGTAACAAAACGAGAATCTTTCAACCTAGAAGCGCAACGCATGTTACAAACCTTACAACAGGAATTATCTATGCCTGCTACAGATGTGACAATCTATGAGCGATACGACATCGAAAATTTAGATGCAAAAGATCTAGAGTCTGCTAAAAATTTAATTTTTTCTGAACCTCCTGTAGATACTGTATTAGAAGAAATTCCAAGTGTACAAGGCTTTGTATTTGCTGTTGAATATGTGCCAGGTCAATACGATCAACGTGCTGATAGCGCAGAGCAATGTATTTCTATGCTCACCCTTACATCTGGCCACATCGTACGTTGCGCTCGCGTATATGCTATCGACGGCACTTTCACAAAAGAACAGGAAAATGTCATCAAATCATACTACATTAACCCTGTTGATTCCCGCGAAGCGAGCCTTGACGTGCCAAACACCTTAGCTCTCGATTTAGAAGATCCAAAACCGGTGGCAACAATCGATGGATTTACTACGATGAGCGATGATGATTTAGAAGCTCTCATCAAGAACTATAGCCTTGCTATGACATTGGCAGACCTTCAAATGATTAGACAACAATACGCAGAGGTGGAGCACCGCGATCCTACGATTACAGAAATTCGCCTCTTTGATACATATTGGTCTGACCACTGCCGTCACACTACCTTTATGACAGAATTGACGGATATCACTATTGAAGACAGTCGCTTTACAGGCTCTATAAAGGAAGCCCTCGAAGAATATATGGAAGGCCGTGCTGAGCTCTACACGACTAAGAAAAAAGCTCGCTCCCTCATGGACATGGCTACATTGGCTGTAAAAGAATTGCGCCACGCTGGAGGACTTACAAATCTCGATGAATCTGATGAAATCAATGCATGTACAATCATCGTCCCTGTCGATGTAAATGGCAAGACTGAAGAATGGTTGTTACTATTCAAAAACGAAACCCATAACCACCCTACTGAAATCGAGCCATTTGGTGGCGCAGCTACCTGCTTAGGTGGTTGCATTCGCGACCCATTGAGTGGTCGCGCTTATGTATACCAAGCTATGCGCATCACAGGCTCTGGCGATCCACATACAAAACTTGAAGATACATTGGAAGGCAAATTACCACAAAGAAAGATCACCCAAGAAGCAGCTCGTGGTTACTCCTCTTACGGCAACCAAATCGGCCTTGCTACAGGTGAAGTAAAAGAATATTACCATCCTGGCTACGTAGCAAAGCGCATGGAAATCGGCGCAGTTATCGGTGCTGCACCTCGCAACCAAGTTCGCCGTGAGGTACCAGTTGCAGGCGATGTGGTAGTATTGCTAGGTGGTAAAACTGGCCGTGATGGCTGTGGTGGCGCTACAGGTTCCTCTAAAGAACATACCGTTGAATCTCTCTCCACATGCGGTGCAGAAGTCCAAAAAGGCAATGCTCTTACAGAGCGCAAAATCCAACGCTTATTCCGTCGTGGCGAAGTAACGACACTTATCAAACGTTGTAATGACTTCGGTGCAGGTGGTGTATCTGTTGCTATCGGTGAACTAACTGATGGTGTATCAATCAATCTCGACTTAGTCCCTAAAAAATATGCTGGCCTCGATGGTACAGAGTTAGCCATCTCTGAATCCCAAGAGCGCATGGCCTGTGTCATCGATGCTTCTGATGTAGAGGCATTCAAAGCATACTGCGACGAAGAAAACTTGGAGTGTACAGTTGTGGCAGAGGTAACTGATACAAATCGCCTTGTTATGAACTGGAATGGCGAAGCAATTGTAGATATTAGCCGCGACTTTTTAAATACAAATGGTGCTAGTCAACAACAAGAAGCTATCGTAAAAGCACCTACAGATCGATCCTACTTCTTACGTGGTTCAGCTAGTGCAGATAACTTCAAGGAAAAATGGATCGCAGCCGTATCCGATTTAAATGCAGCATCCCAACAAGGCTTAGCAGAACGCTTTGACAGCACTGTGGGCGCCAATACAGTCCTCATGCCATTCGGTGGCAAATTCCAAAAAACGCCTACCCAAGGCATGGTTGCTAAATTACCGGTTCTAAACGGTGAAACTACAACGGCTAGTATTATGACTCATGGTTTTGTGCCTGAGTTATCTGCATGGAGCCCTTATCATGGTGCGCAATATGCAGTACTTTTATCTGTAGCAAAATTAGTAGCTCTTGGCGGTCGCCGAGAAGACGCATACTTAACATTACAAGAATATTTTGAACGCCTCAACTCTAAAGAATCTTGGGGTAAGCCAGTAGCAGCTTTACTTGGTGCTTATAAAGCACAAAAAGAACTTGAAATCGGCGCTATCGGCGGCAAGGACTCTATGAGCGGTACATTTATGGATCTTACCGTTCCCCCTACCCTCGTATCCTTTGCAGTTGGTACAGCTCATGTAGATAATATCGTGAGCCAAGACCTTAAAGGCGTAGATCACCGCCTCGTATTCTTCGATGTACCTCGTACATACGATGACACCCCTGATTGGGATCGATTCAAAGAAAACTGCGATACACTACAAGAACAAATTGAAAAAGGTCGCGTTTACTCTGCCTATGTAGTTGATCAAGGCGGCATTCCTGAAGCAGTCACAAAAATGGCCCTTGGCAACAATATCGGTGTTAAATTCGATAAATACGCTGAACGTGGTATCTTCCAACCAGCCCTTGGTTCCTTCATCGTTGAAGTAGATATTACGGCTGTTAATTATCTTTTAGAGTTACCTGATGTGAAAGTTATCGGCGTAACCCAAGCCACACCTGTTATCGAATGGGAAGGTCAATCCGTATCGCTCAAAGAAGTACAAGCGGCCTATGAAGCACCTCTAAACGATATCTTCCCAATGTACGCATCAAACGGCTTTGGTGAAGCAGTCGCTTACATCCATGACCAACACGCTAAGCCTCGTAGCACATCCTTAGGTGCAAAACCAAAAGTTCTCATCCCAGTATTTCCTGGTACAAACTGCGAATTTGACTCTGCTCGTGCCTTTGAACGAGCTGGTGCAGAAACAGATATCGTGCTCATTCGCAACCAAACTCCAGAACAATTAAAAGAATCTATCGACGTAATCAAAGCTAAATTAGCAGAGTCTCAAATTCTTATGTTCCCAGGAGGTTTCAGTGCTGGTGATGAGCCAGATGGTTCTGGTAAATTCATAGCCACCCTCTTCCGCAACCCATACCTTGCAGAAGGTTTAGAAAACCTCTTGTATAAACAAGATGGCCTTGTATTAGGTATTTGTAACGGCTTCCAAGCGCTCATCAAGTTAGGCTTGTTACCTGGTGGACATATTGAAACGTTAACTGCAGATCATCCTACATTGACATACAATACTATTGGTCGTCACTTATCTCGCATGGTTAATACGAAAGTTATTTCCACAAAGTCCCCTTGGATGAGTGATGCTAAAGCTGGAGAAATTTACACGGTACCAATTTCTCACGGCGAAGGTCGCTTTATAGCGTCTCCTCAACAAGTGTTGGAGTTCAATAAAACTGGCCAAATCGCTACACAATATGTAGACTTTGATGGTATCGCCTCCATGGATAGTCACTTCAATCCTAACCAATCTGTAGCTGCTATCGAAGGTATTTATAGCCCTGATGGTCGCGTATTCGGCAAAATGGCACACTCCGAACGCTGTGGTGCAGGCATCAGCAAAAATATTCCTGGCCAATTAGAAATGCCAATCTTTACATCTGGTGTAAAATACTTCAAATAATTGGTCACTATGAACTTTCATGTGAAAGCCTACTTCTTCAAGTAGGCTTTTTCAATATTGATTTTTTTCGAAAATATTAGTATTATAAATTGATACTATATTTACAGACATGAGTTCTCATGTAAAGCTATACATACCTAGTGTGGGTTAAGAAAGGATTTTATTATGCATTGTGCTCAGAAAATGACTCATAATATCTACTGGATTGGTAGTAATGACTGGACAACAGAACGTTTCGAAAACTTATTCCCTATTCCAAATGGTGTTAGCTATAACAGCTATTTCATCGACGATGAAAAGACTTGTGTGGTAGACTCCGTAGATGCTGAAATTCGCGAAGAGTACTTCGACAACTTGACTCACCTCTTAAATGGTCGTGAACTTGATTACATCGTCGTAAACCATATGGAGCCTGATCATTGCCAAACATTATTGGAAACATTGGAACGGTATCCAAATTGTAAAATGGTAGGTAATGCTACAACATTCCGCATGTTTGAGCAATTCTATAACACTCCAAAACCAGAACAATACCATCAAATTAAAGAAGGCGATGAAATCTGTTTAGGTAAACATACTTTGGTTTCTTACACTATGCCTATGGTTCACTGGCCTGAAGTAACTTGTACATACGAAAAATCTACAGGCACATTGTTCTCTGCAGATGCTTTTGGTACATTCGGTACAGTTAATGGTAATATCTTTGCTGATCAAACCGATTTCGTAGCTACATACGAAGAAGAAGCTCGCCGTTACTATACAAATATCGTTGGTAAATACGGACCGCAAGTACAAAATGCACTTCGCAAAATTTCTAGCCTTGATATCAAACGCATTGCTCCACTTCATGGTCCAATCTGGCGCACCCCTGAATCTATCCAATATATCACGCACAAATACTTACATTGGTCCAGCTATACAGCCGAGCAAAAAGGTGTTGTCATCGCTTTTGGTTCCATGTATGGCAATACTCGTGCTATTGCTCAACAATTGGCTAAACAACTCTCCAAACGTGGCGTTACAGATATCAAAATTTACGATGTTTCCAAAACTAATGCTTCCTACATCATCTCCGATGCTTGGAAATATACTAACTTGGTAACTATCGCACCTACATATAACTTGAATCTATACCTTACTATGGAAAACTTTATCCATGAATTAAAAGCCCTTAACTTCCAAAACCATAAGGTATCCATCATCGGTAACCACTCTTGGGCTTCCGCTGCGATGAAAACAATGGTTTCCCATTTCGAAAATGACTTCAAAGACATTGAAATCGTTTCCGAACCACTAGATATCAAATCCTCTTTGAAAGAAGAAGATCTTCCATTAATTGAAAAAATGGCAGACGATATCAAAGCATCCATTGAAGCTGCTGAAATTAAAGACGTATTCTAATACCTAATACAAGAGCCGCCTATTTAGGCGGCTTTTTTCTTTTTATATACTAGATTTTATACGCCTAAAACCAGGCTATGTTTTTTGGTTTATATCCATTTATTGAGATCAAATACTATATTTTAAAAGCCTTGTAAATATGCAATAATTCTACTATTTTTTGCTTGACATAAATCTAACTTTTTCATATACTATACAAGTACCTGTTACACAACAGAATACATGGAGAGGTGTCCGAGCGGCTGAAGGAGCATGATTGGAAATCATGTGTGCGGTTATCCCGTACCCAGGGTTCAAATCCCTGTCTCTCCGCCATAGTAAAAGCAGTGCTTTCGCACTGCTTTTTTATTTGCATATAAAGAAAAAGCTATTCGAATTATACTCGAATAGCTTTTTGTATGTCACACTATATTAGTTGTGAATTTTCTTTGCAATATCACCGATAATTTCAGGTGTCGTTCTACAACAGCCACCAATGATTTCAGCTCCAGCTTTTCGCCATACCTCAACGTAGTCTACAAATGATGCAGCATCGCCATACCAAGTTTTAGTTTTACTATCATAGCTTTCACCAAGATTAGGATATACAGCAATTGGTTTATCTGTAACGGTACGGATATCTTTTATCAATGATTCTACATATTCCGGTTTACTACAATTAATGCCAATCCCCGTAATAGGATGTACCTTATCGATCATTTGTGCACATTTAATAATGGTTTCGCCACTAGAAACATGGTGCCCATCTTTACAGGAAAAAGCAATCCATCCGGGAATACCTTTTGATGTAAATGGATCAGACATAGCTCTCGCAATAGCAATCGCTTCAGCATAAGACGGTATAGTTTCAAAGGATAATATGTCTGGATGTTCTTCGCAGAATAATGCTAGCCGTGGAATATGGAATATCTCTAGATATTCTGTTTGCACATCAGGATAACCACGGTATTCAGAGCCATCAGCCAAGAAAGCGCCATAAGGTCCTACAGAGGCTGCCACCAACGGTTTAGGTAAAGCACCTTCAGAAAAATATCTAACCCCCTCAGGAGTCTCTTCACCGAGCTTAATACCATGCAATGTAAGCGCCCCACTCGCCTTTGCTTCTAAAAACTCATTACGAGCTTGCACGGCTAAACGAACAGATAGTTTAACGAGCTCTATCGCTTCTTCCGTTCCATAACCTAAACCTTTAAAGCCTGCTACTGTCGCTTGATAGCCAGAGCTTTGAATGATATCGGCACCCGCAGCTAAATAAGAAATATGTATTTTCTTAATGATATCTGGCTGATCCATGAGAACCTTAGCAGACCACAACTTATGTTGAATATCACAGCCATAACGCTCTAATTCGGTCCCTAAAGCCCCATCTAAGACGAGGGCGCCCTTTTCCTTAATAATATCTAAAAATGCACTTCGTTTAGCCATCATACCACCCATTCTATACATACCTCTTATAACACGAGGCTTACCTAGCATATTATATCAAATAATACATTCTGGTACTATCTACAAACTATCTTAATACCTCTGCTGGAGGCTCCTTACCAAACCATTTCTTATAAATTTCTGCATATTTACCGTTTGCTTTGATCTTAGCCAAACCATCATTGATTTTGTTAAGCAATTCTGTATTGCCTTTTTTCACAGCAATACCTAGTGGTGCCGCATCATAGTCCTCTCCAGTAACCTTTGCGATACCTTTGCCCTTACCATTAACATAATATTCGTTTACTGGTGTATCATTGATAACTACATCGACGCCTTTATTTTGCAATTCTAAGAACGCATCGACAATTATATTAAACTGATGTACATCGGCATTGGGAATCTTGCTAGCAATCTCTGCACCAGTAGAGCCGATGGATACACCAATGCGTTTACCTTCTAGATCCTTAAAGCTATTAATATTGGTGTTATCTATGTTCACAACGAGACCATTACCTGCAATATAGTACGGTTTACTAAAATCAACGGATTTTGCTCGTTCTTCAGAAATAGTCATATCCGAAATAGCGATGTCGATGGTATTACTTTGTAATGCTGGTAAAAGCGCATCAAAGTTTAGATTTTGAATATCTGCTTCTATACCCTCTTCATTTGCAATCGCATTGATAATATCAATATCAAATCCAGCTAATTTACCACTATCTTTGTCTTTAAAACCAAATGGTGCATAGGTCGCATCAGTACCTACGCGCCATGCCTTCTGACTATTCCCCTCCTGACCACAGCCTGCGATTAATAAACTACTAGCAATGGTGAAAGCCCCTAATAGAGCTGCTATTTTCTTAAATTTCATATTATTATCCTTACTTCTCTCTGTTCTATCTAGAAACAGAGTTCTTCTTAATCAACTAATATATCTATACTTACACTTATGAGCATAATAAAAATAATACCTCTAAAGGTATTATAGTTTTATGATAACATTCGATATAGTACGGGTCAATAAATCCAACTATACCAATAGGTATTGAATTGATATAGTTTTTAGCTATATCGAAAATAACATTCCTAAGTATATAAAAAGACCGCCTTTACCAAGCATAGATGAAACTTGATAAAGGCGGTCATCTCCAAAATGGAGGATTCCTGGTTATTTATAGAATAAATAAGCTATTCAATTCATTTAGGATATATAGTATGTAATTTATTTAGCATGTTTAGCTTTTATATACATAGCTACCTTGTACAAGAACGTACAGAGTAATAAATACATTACGATACTGAGATATGTCGCTTCAGGTGTTTCTACCCAAGCTTGAGCAAATACATCAACACCTGCAATACGAAGCACTGCACTAAACAAGGAGCCAATAGCACCACCAGCTACGAGACCAGAGGCAATTGTACTACCTTTGGAGAAGCGAAGATCTGCCAATTCTTTGTCTTTTGTACTATTTTGTACAAGATACGCAATCAAACCTCCGATAAGTAATGGTGTATTAATTTCCATTGGCAAGTATGTGCCCAAGGCAAATGCCAACGGTGGAACTCTTACCATCCACAAGATAATTGCAAATAATGCACCAGCCATGTATAGAGGCCATTGAGCACTACCACCAGTCATCATTGGCTCAATGATGGCAGCCATAGCGTTCGCTTGAGGTGCATTTAATGCGTGATCTCCTACAAATCCATAAGCATCGTTCAAAAGAATCATAACACCTACAGAAAGTACGGCACAAAGAATAGTACCAACGATTTGCCATTGTTCCATTTTCTTAGGTGTAGCACCTGTCATATGTGCCACCTTAAGCTCAGACATGAAGTTACCAGCCATCCCAATAGTAGTACCAATAAAGGATGCCATCATGAGGACTGCTATCATACCGACCTTACCAGTCATACCTGCTGCGGTTAAGCATACAGCGGAGATAATAATCATAAAGATTGTCATACCTGAAACCGGTTCTGTACCTGTATAAGCGATGGAGCTAATCCCCACTACAGACAATAGGAAGGACATAATAAGAACGATTAAGAACGCTACAATTGTTTGTCCGAAGCTTTCAGCATACATAAAATGGAAATATGCTGCAAATAAAACTGTACATAACAAGATACCAGCACCAATCCAAGATGTAGGTACGTCACGTTGTGTACGAAGCAAATTAACATCTACAGTTTTAGAACTAAAGATGTCAAGCACTGCATTTTTAACAACATTTGCTACCACTTTAGACATTGTAATTAGACCGATGATGCCTGCCATAGCGAGCATGCCGATACCAATATGACGAACATAATCAAGGAATACCTTGCGAATTGGGGCCTCCCCTAATGGAACTGCATGGCCGCCAATTTGCATGATATGTTCAGGCGCTAAATAGTACACAATCGGAATACATACAAACCAAGAGAAGAAAGAACCGGCTGCAATGATAGCCGCATAGCGAAGTCCCGTAAAATAACCAAGGCCAAGCAATGCTGCATCAGTATCTACCGCTGCGGTTAGCTTAGTTTGATCTGCAAGGGCTGCCCCCCACTTAAAGGTAGCAGTGCGAATAACCTCTTGCCACCACCCCAAACTATTAAGAATAAAGTCATACACAAGAGCAATTAAACCAGAGCCAAGCATGAGTTTTGCTTTGCTACCTTCATTACTCATCAATACTTCCGCTGCAGCACGACCACTTGGGAACGGATACACATAGTGCATTTCCTCAACGAAATAGCGACGGAACATAACGCATAATAAAACACCTAAAACGCCGCCAAGAATGATAGGAATCGCCATTTGTACAAAGGATACATCTGTTACATTCCAGATGTAAAGAGCTGGCAAGAAGAACATAGCCCCTGCCAATGTGTTCGTACTAGAACTAGCGATAGCTTGAATGTGTACCGTTTCGGCAAAAGCATTTTGCCGCTTTAAAATAACTGCTGTACCCATAGCAAGTACAGATACTGGTGCAAAAGCATCTACTGTTTGACCGATTTTCAAACATAAATAGCCAACAGCCAGTGTGAAAACTGCCGCATAGAACAAGCCCCAGAAGACTACATATGAGTTAATCTCTACGTAATCTTTCTTAGGATCTAACACCGGTTCTATGGGTGGAATGGAACGAACCTCGTCCGACATAGTAAAACCTCCTCACAGAAAAAGTACAAACGTATAACTATTCACCTTTATACTAACACGGTACTACACATGGTTCAATGGTTTTCTATGCACTATGCGAATAAAACAATACACCCTCTATAAATAATTATTTTGCATTTTTGGCGTCCCTGTTCTACAATGAAAGTATATTAAGAATCTCTATTATTATGTAACGGTATCGTATACTGCCCTGTATAACACGTATGTTTACTTACGAGGAGGCTCATTATGGAATCAATGGTCGAACGTTTTGTACGCTATACGAGCATAAATACACGGTCTAATGAGGAAAGTACAACCATTCCTAGTACTCAAACTCAAGTAGACTTTGCTACGAATGTGCTCGTTCCCGATTTAAAGGCAATAGGTTTAGATGAGGTTATTTACAATCGTGAAAATGGTTTTGTCATCGGCACATTACATGCTAACACTGATGAGAAAGCTCCTTCCATCGGCTTCATTGCCCATATGGATACAGCTGATTATAATGCAGAAAATATTAAACCTCGTATCGTAGAAAACTATGATGGTAGTGATATTTGCCTCAACGAAGAACACCAAATCTTCACCCGACGTGCCGACTTTCCAAATCTAAAAAATTACATTGGCAAATCTTTAGTCGTAACTGACGGTTTAACACTCCTCGGTGGTGACGACAAGGCTGGAATCTGTGAAATCATGGAAGCTCTCGCCTATCTCGTATCTCATCCAGAAATCAAACACGGTAAAATCATGTGTGCTTTCGGTCCAGACGAAGAAATCGGTACTGGTGCAGACCACTTCGATGTTAAACAATTCCCTGTAGACTATGCTTACACTATTGATGGTGAAAGCCTAGGTCAACTCGAATACGAAACCTTTAATGCCGCAGGCGGTACCGTTATCCTTAAAGGCGTTTCTGTTCACACAGGAACAGCCAAGGGCATTATGATTAACTGTGCTAAACTAGCTATGCAATTTGACGCTTTATTACCAGGAGCAGCTGTTCCTGAACACACCTGCGGTCGCCAAGGCTTCTTTATGCTCATGAGCATGGAAACACAAGTAGATACCGGTAAAATGAACTACATTATCCGCGACCATGATAAGGAATTGTTTGAAGCGAAAAAAGCATTTTTCTTACAAGCAGGTCAAACATTGAACGAAATATATGGTCGTGAAGTATGTGAAGTATCTGTAAAAGACCAATACTACAACATGTACGATGTTATCAAAGATAATATGGAATGTGTAAATGTAGCCAAAGCAGCAATGGAAAAAGCTGGGATTACACCTATTTGTGATCCTATTCGCGGTGGCACAGATGGATCCAAAATCTCCTTCATGGGCATTCCTACACCAAATATTTTTACAGGCGTAGAAAACCTACATGGCCGTCATGAATTCGCATGTATCGATGATATGAAAAAAGCTGTTGAAGTTATCGTTAATATTGTAAATATTGAAAAATAATAGCATTAGCAAAGCAGTAGTAGATAACCAAAAGGACTATACGAGCCTAGGCTCGTATAGTCCTTTTAATTTACATATTACGCAAGCTTATTATTACGCTTACGATTTCTAATTTCTTCCTCTTCAGCGCGAGCTTTTAAAGAAAGATCTCTTTCAGTCCCCACATAACGACCATATAATAAATAATAAGCAACTAGTGCAAGGAGCGCCACAACAACGGTTACATGGAACATACTAGTATAACCTACAACCTCTTTAACAGCACCTAAAATATAGGGGCCAAAGCCTAGCCCCATGTCCAAGGCAATGAAGTATGTGGATGTAGCAACACCAATACGATGAACAGGTACTATTTTAACAGTAACAGCTTGTCCGTTGGACATAAATGTACCATATCCAAGACCAACAAACACAGCCGATAAAAGCACAAGCCATGTGGAGTGAGCGATGGATAATAAGAAAATACCAAGTGCTAAGGATACAAAACAAGGATAAAGAACAAAGTTTTCCCCTTTCATATCAAACACAATGCCAAGCAATGGTCTTGTTATAGTAATAACTACAGCATATACAACAAAGAAGAAGGTACCTGCCATAATAAGATCTAGGTCTTTTGTGTAGGCTGCCATAAAGCCAATAACACCAGAGTAGGCAAAACCGACTAGAATGGAAACAAGACTGATTGAATTCATCCGTGGTTCAATGTAGTCCGAGATTCTAATGCCCTTATGTGCTTCAGATTCGATACCAAGTTTAGGTTCATTAAATTTCATGATTACTGAGCCAATACCACAGAGGATGATAAGTGCAACACAGAATGCGATGATGAAATCATAACCAAGACTATGAAGCATCAAGATACCTAAGAATGGCCCTACTGCAGCTGCTAGAGAGGTAGATAAACCATAATAGTTAATCCCTTCCCCACGGCGTGACGTAGGAATAATAGCAGCTATGATAGTACTTGTAGCAGTAGATGTAATACCATAAGCAAAACCATTTAAGAAACGAACACTATCAAGCATTAGTAAATTAGGTGTGTAGAAATACATAGCCGTTGAAATCAAGTAAATCAATAACCCTAAATAGAGCATCTTGCGACACCCTAGGATACTGATAAACCGCCCTGCCAACAAACGGGCTACAACGGTGCCAATAATATATATACCAACAGCAAGTCCCGCTTGACTAGCCGTAGCATGAAGATTATCTTTTGCTACAACCGCAATAATAACGATTAATAAATAATAAATTAAAAATACTAAGAAATTAATCAAAGTATCAAGGACAAAGGATTTTGTCCACAAGGCCTCCTTAGCCTTATCCATATTATCAACTCCATTTTTTAAATTATTGTCAACCAGTTTGCGACAACGGTTAATTATAAACCTCTCATTATAAAAAACAAGAATTAAAATATTATATATCTCATCAATTTTATTTATAACAAACTACATATTCACAATAAATATGCATTAATTTCCATTTTAATACCTCATATATTTTTACGATATAAAAGCACCTTCAATAGCGACAGATGAGACCAAAAGACTCAAAGCCAACTATTAAAGGTGCTACTTTAAATATTTATTTTGTTTTTAGACCACAAGCTTTGAAGAAATTCTTGTACGCTTCAGCCTTTTTCGGTAGGCTCAACGGATAGGCACGTGATGTAGATGGCAAACGTGTCAATGTCAATTCCCGACCATTAAATACAAAAGGAATTGTTTCACCAGTTTTAGGTAATTTAACCTTTTCTGGTAAAAGGCTCAATAAAATCTCCGTAGCCTTGCCGCCTGTTGTACCAATATGCTTACAGTCAGGGATTTGCTCCAGTACGTCCGCAAGTGGAACTGGTTCAACGACCTTAAGAAATGCATCAGATGCATTCCCTTTTTCGCGAATAGCTTTCAAAACAGTAGGACAAGATGCAATTCCAGCTTCAGACAAAAAGGCTTTAATCTTCTCAGGATCCATCGCTTTTTCCTCACCATTTCTAAAATGATCCTTTTCATCAAAGAATACGAGGCCAAAAACACGCCACATATCATTTTGGAAATTTGGATAATGGAATTCCATAGCACGTTTTGATTGTTCTGGAGGAAATGTGCCCATCATCATGACTGTTGCCTTCTTTGGTAAGAATGGAGGGAATGGTCTTGTTTCAATTGTTTCTGCCATATAGCATCAACTCCTTTCACATTCTAATATGAACTTAATTTTCAATACAATATATGAGATATATCACACATTATAATCCAATTAGCTCCTAGGTGAAAGCAACTAAAGAACTTATTAAAATATATCAACAGACTTACATTATCTATTATTATTGGCCAATTGGTTGAGAAACTAAGGTATTAATATGATCAAAACCAACTGGTGTCGGAGATACGAGATACAAGCAAATTACAGCAGCCACGGCAAAACCGATTGCTAAATAAGAGAAACTGCCATTCCGAGGAAATTCATACATACCAAAGAGGCGTATCCCTATAGCAGCACCAATAGCTGTAATCAAAGACGGTATAGAAAAAATGTTATAAAAGCCGAATACTACCATAAGGCCTGCATAGCCACCTACTACAGTAACCATAGGCAACATGCGATCCATTGGATTTGGAATAGATCGCGTAAGTGCAGCTGGATAATATGAAGCCTCTACGCCAAACATGCCTAAGAATATATTAAAACCAGCCCAAATGCTATCCCATACGCTTCTAAAAGCATCTCTATGCTTGCCGGCATACCATGCAAAGTCCGTAACGATTAAAATGGATAAGCCTACACAGACAAAATAGAATTCACTAGGAATTTTAGGACCTATATAAGCACCTACAGCTGTTGCAACAGCACTCAAAATCGATGCTACTATTACGCGCTGTAAACGAGGTCGTTTATTTTCAGGAATGCGTTTATACACAGTAGCCAATAACTCTAAAACAAAGCAAGCCATAAAAACAGCAATGCCTGCAGCAGGAACAAAGAACGCGCTTACCAAACTCAAAATGAAGGGAATGCACAAGCGCCATTTAGGGAATAAAACAAGATCTTTATAATCTAAACGAATATCTTGTGTTTCCATAGTGAAGTTATTGTACACCACAAAGAGCAACATAAAGGCGATTACGTCAACCGCAGTTGCACCCCAAATCAATAAAGTTGGTACTACAACCATAGATAAGGCTACCCCAGAAAGGCGAGATAAACCAGCAGCCACTAAGCCCAGTAATAAAAACGGTGTTAAAGCAGATATAATTTCGAGCATAATATTCCTCCCATCATTGTATAAATTTAAGTATATAGTATCTACCACACTACATCAAGGAGAGATATATTTTTTCATAGCTAGACGCTTTCGCACAGCAGAGGTAGAGCATCCCATCACCTGTGCAATCTTTGCAACTCCATAACCTTGTGCACGGAGTTTTTTAATCTTATTTTCGTCTAGATCAAGAGTATTTGCCCTTATTTCTATACCTTGCTCTCGCAAATACATCGCCACTGTAGAACCACGTATCCCATAAGCCAGTCCAATGTCATCTGTACTCATGTGATGATGAATATATAAATAAGCCATCTCTTCTACGCGCATAGGCTTTCGAACTTTAGGAAGTAAGCAATTCCCCATATGCCGCAATACATGGTGAACTTTCCATCGCGATATACCATACATACGAGCAATGGCATCTGTACTATTTCCACTTTTATAAGACCTACATATACGTACTACATCTATAGAGACGTTTTTATTTGATTGCTGACAAACCAATCCATATTCCTTCAAGCGATTCGCCATCGTCGTAATAGACACATCATAACGCTTTGCTAATGAATGGAGCGACCACTTACCGGTCTCATACAAAGCTTGTACATGAACCATATTGATTTCTTTCTTCAGAGGCCTCCGTTCGATATCGTACGCTTTCATACGGCGCATGATGGTATCAACACTACATTGAAAATAATCCGCCACATCGCGAACGCTCCATTGTTTCTCTATATATAATTGCTGCAACAGCTGTTTTGGTATAACACGCACATTTCGATACATAATTTTACCTTTCCTTATGAACGAACTCCTTCCCCTATTATTGTGAAAGTTTCACTAGGAAAAAACAATAAAAAAGAGGTTCCTAATAGTCACATAGGTGACCAATAGGAACCTCTTTCAATATGTAATTATATACCCCACATTATGATATGTGACAGTATGGTTGCTATACCACATCAGTGCACAATCCGTTATTATTTATGTTCTAATAAAACCATAATTAGTTTATACGCTTATAAATAGATTGCTTCATTAGCGGTATCTACGTTCAAGAGCTTTAGGTTTACTTAAAATGATCGACCATTTCATGCCCTCTTTTAAAGCATGATTAGATTTACGATCGCGAGTTGAAGTCGTAGCTAGAGCAGTAGACGCGGTTGTAATGCCTACATTTTCAACAAGAACTCGTCCCTCTTTAGCTGCTTTATCTCGTTTAAACTCAGCTAATCTTTCACTTAAGGTCGGCCCCGTAACAGCTTCTCTATCTAAGCGAGTCTTACTGATAGTATAACTCGGAGTGCTACTGGAACTTTTCATTGATAAGGCTTCAATATCTCGTTGAGCTGCTGCAGCCTCTTCATTGAAATGTATGTCCTCCATAGTTTGCGATGGAGCTTCTGGTTGCTGAGTTACAATCGGTTTATCTTCATAAGAATCCCGATAAAAGTCATCAACCTTAGACAAATCACCCGTAGAGGGTTCATCTACCTTGCGTTCTATGGAGATGCCATATTCGCGCTCCATATCTTCCCAAGTTCCGCCACCAGAGCTTTCATACTCATCATATTCTTCAGACTCTTCAGTATTCTTATTTTTTATAATGGAAAAAGCAATGTACGCGATGATACCTAAAACAAAGATTGGATTATGCGAAAAGATGGATAGCACTGAAGACAAAATAGAGTCCATAGCTACTCCTATTCACCATCTGCTAAGTTTTCACGCATTTTAGTGTCTGCAATAATATTGTTCATATTGTAGTAATCCATAACACCTAGATTACCGTTTCTGAAAGCTTCTGCCAATGCTTTAGGAACTTCAGCTTGTGCTTCCACAACCCTAGCTTGCATGTCTTGTGTTTTAGCACGCATTTCTTGTTCTGTCGCAACCGCCATTGCACGGCGTTCTTCGGCACGAGCTTGAGCAATTTTCTTATCTGCTTCCGCTTGGTCAGTTTGCAATTGAGCACCGATGTTACGTCCCACATCTACGTCAGCAATATCGATGGACAAGATTTCGAATGCAGTACCCGCATCAAGGCCTTTACCCAATACAGTACGGGAAATGTGATCTGGATTTTCCAATACATCTGTATGTTCTTCAGAGGAACCTACAGTCGTTACGATACCTTCACCTACACGGGCAATAATTGTGGCTTCACCAGCACCACCAACGAGGCGATCGATATTCGCACGTACAGTAACACGAGCACGAACTTTCAATTCGATACCATTTTTTGCTACCGCAGAAATAATTGGAGTTTCAATCACTTTAGGATTAACGGACATTTGAACCGCTTCCAATACATCACGACCGGCGAGGTCGATAGCTGCGGAACGTTCAAAGGTCAACGGAATGGATGCCCGTTCAGCGGCAATCAAAGCATCTACAACGCGGTCAACGTCACCACCTGCGAGGTAATGAGCTTCCAACTGATTTACATTCACATCAAGCCCCGCTTTATTAGCTTTAATCAACGGCATTACAATTTGAGACGGATTTACGCGACGCAAGCGCATACCTACAAGTGTAAAGATACCAACATTAACACCCGCTGCTAAAGCAGATACCCAAAGCCCTAATGGCACAACATATAAGAATACCATAATACCAATCAGCAGAATGGGAATCAAAATTAAAATACCTACATCCATAATAACCTCCATGATTTACGACGATGTTGTGAAAGCTTAATCTAGCTTTCTAACAATATTGCGACCACCTACAACTCGAAGGACCACAATAGGTGAACCGGCATCGATGAAGTCACCTTCGGTTACAACATCTACCAAATTACCATTAATCTTAGCAATACCTGCAGGGCGTAGTGTTGTATGAGCTACACCTTCCTTGCCAGCCAAATCTTCTAATACATCATTAGATACATAACCGGCTTTTGTCGTAGACCGTTGCCCTAAGGTAAACAATTTCCCTATCCATGTCTTTTCAAAGTGATTAAAGAACACGATGATAATGACAATTAACAAGGCTGTTAATCCTAGCACGGCATACAATGCTACCGTACCTTCCCCAAGAGCTACATAAACGCCCCATAGGAATGCGCAGTAACCGATAAGACCTAGAATACCGCCTGGTACTACGAGTTCTACAGCCATCAAAGAAACACCGATAGCCATCCATATTAAAAACTCCATAGGCCCTCCTCTCTAAAATTAATTTTATACAACTTATATATTTATTATACAATATTGAAGATAAATTATAAAGATACTAAACAAAAAACGACTACTTTCACAGATACAATCTGATTCAGTAGTCGTTTATTGTATTGAATACAAGTCAATTCACTTTAATCTCAAGGTTCTATGCCAAGAGCTTAAAATCGTATAAGGTTATACTTCTGTTTTTTTCAATTGGTCATTGCCAACGCCTGTTTTTTGAAGGATCAACAAACAAATGCTCATCGCCATACCTACTACAGTAGCAAGCCCCATTCCTTTTAACACTACAGGTCCAACCGCAAGTTCTGCACCACTAAGACCTACCACAAGGATAACGGATGTAAGAATCATATTAACAGGGTTTGTATAATCCACCTTACGTTCTACAAGCATACGCAAGCCAGAAGCTGCGATAATGCCGAACAAGAGAATAGAAACCCCGCCCATAACAGGTACTGGGATAGCATGAATAAGTGCTGCCACTTTACCAACAAAGGATATAATCATCGCAAGCACTGCAGCACCGCCAATTACCCATACGCTAAAACAACGAGTAATGGCAAGTACGCCAATGTTTTCACCATACGTCGTATTTGGTGTAGCACCAAAGAAACCAGAAAGAATATTTGCAAGACCATCACCAAGCAAGGATCTTTGTAGACCAGGTTCTTTCATTAAGTCTTTAGCGACGATATTACTAGTAACAACTAAATGACCAACATGCTCTGCAAATACTACGAAGAGCGCCGGCATAATCATGATAATCGCATTGATATCAAATACAGGCATGCCATAGAACTGAGGCAATGAAAGCCACGGAGCAGCTTCTACACCAGAGAAGTCAACAACTCCCATCACAGCAGACAATACATAACCGGAGACAACACCGATAAGAACAGGAATAACAGCTAAGAAACCACGGAACACAACAGTTCCAAGCAAGGTAACAACTAAGGAAAACATAGAGATAATAACAGCTTGGCTATGACTCATTCCTAAATCTTGATTACCGATAAGGCCAGACATACTCATCGCTACTGGCGCTAATTCTAAGCCGATAATCGCTACGATAGCACCCATTGCCGCTGGTGGGAATAATTTATCAATCCAACGCGTACCAATATAACGTACGAGAACAGACAAAATTACAAAAGATAGACCAAATACAACGAAGGCCCCTTTTGCCGCTTCATAACCAAGACCAGCAGATAACACACCTGCTACAGGCGCAATAAAAGCAAAGCTGGAACCAAGATATGCAGGAATCTTACCCTTACACACAAATAAGTACAATAATGTACCAATACCATTCATAAACAATGCTGTTGCAGGGTCTACTTTTAATAAATACGGTACCAATACAGTAGAGCCAAACATGGCAAATAAATGTTGAAAACTAAGTGGTAACATTCGGCCCCATGATGGGCGTTCTTGAATATCAATATAATCTTTCATCGTTTCTCCTCACACACAATATAACGATGCTAAGTTCATATAGTACAGTCCTTAAATATACTCTATGAATTTACACAAACAGATTCATCTTATGATACATACGTTAGATATTAACGTTCAAATTTAATCTATCTACGAGTCGACTTTTTAGAAGGCCGTGGTTTAAACGGTCCAGGCATATTTGTCTTATTAGTACGCGTCGTAGCAGAAGGCTTGAAACGACTTTGTGTTTCTTCACGCAAAGATGGTAATGGTTCAGCTGTACCAACTTGTTTTACCCCTTCTACATTACGACGACCAATGCTTGCCAACAACCCAATAGCCATGAAATTCATCAGCAATGAAGAGCCACCATAACTAACAAATGGTAATGGTACCCCTGTTACAGGCATGATACCGCATACCATGGCGATGTTAAACAAAGCCTGACCACTGATAAGCAATGTTATGCCCATTGCTAACCATTTCCCGAATTCATCACGAGCCTTATTAGAAATGCGGAACCCAAAATAGGTAAAAGCTGCAATCAGAACGACAACAAACACTGCACCAATGAAACCCATTTCTTGGGCCCATACAGCAAAGGCAAAGTCCGTATGTGCTTCTGGTAAGTAAAAATACTTTGATGTACCTTGCATAAAGCCTTCGCCTAAAATACCGCCAGAACCTACGGCCAACAGCCCTTGAACTGTTTGATACCCCATATCCTGCGCATGAGGCCAAGGATCAAACCAAGATTGAATACGTTCCCAGCGATATGGCGACATACGAGCTGCAATAAAGCCAAGAAATCCAGCTATCACAAAAGCTCCGCCAAAGAATTTTCCATCAAAGCCCGCTAAGTAAATGAGAACAAAGGAAAAGCCAAAAATCAATACGGTCGTGCCCATATCTGGTTGCAAGATTGTTAAGCCTGCAAATATAATTGGCCATATTAACATTGGCAACATATAACTTATACGTTCACTAAAATAACCTTGTAAATTAACGAGAGGGTTAGTATGCTTTGGTTTTCCCCATTTCCGCATGGTGCTCAATTTAGCCGACGTCCATATCAAGGCAGCCAATTTCGCAAATTCTGAAGGTTGAATCGATACAGGCCCAATAACAATCCAACGACGTGCACCATTAATGACTGCACCAATCACAAGAACCAAGATCATCCCAATTAGTGTAGCAATCATAATTCTTTGCAACATGTGAGGCTTCTGTAACTGACGGTAATCGTAACGATACAATATAACACCTGCCGCCATAGACAAAAATAAGAATGTCATATGTTTTAAAAAGTATCCTAATAATCCCGTATTTTCATAGATAGAGCTGATATACGTAGCACTAAAGATATTTACACTGCCTATAATTGTAATGAGAAGAATAGGTAAGAGCATACCTTGTAAATCATTTTTAAAGAGTGAGCCCCACCGACTATCCCCCTTATTCGGTGTTTGCATGTTAAGCCTCCTTTTGAACTTTTGGCTTAATTGCTTCTAAGCGAAAAATAGGTTGTCCTTTTTTGCTAAATTTCTCTTCATACTCAGTTTTTACATTTGGAAGGTCTGTGCTATGTAAATCATATGTTACATTTTTAAGCTCCCAACCACACGCTTTAAACTCTTCAAGAGAGAACATGAACAACCCTTCATTATCTGTCTTAAAGTGAACTTCTCCACCATCTTTCAAAAGGCGGGCATAACGATCGAGGAATGTGTGATATGTAAGGCGGCGTTTTGCATGTTTAGCCTTAGGCCAAGGATCACAGAAGTTAATATAGAAACGATCAACTTCTCCAGGTGCCACTATCTCTTCGATACCTGCAATATCAAATAGAGAGACCTTTGCATTGTTTCGCTCTCCTTCAAAGATTTTTTGTGCTGCATAATAGATAACACCCATTTGTACTTCAAAACCTACGAAGTTAGCATTTGGATACGCTTCAGACATCCCCGCAATAAAGCGACCTTTCCCCGTCCCTAGTTCCATATATAATGGGTACTCAGGATGCTCAAATAATTCACGCCATTTGCCTTTGTGCTCTTCTTGGCCAGACAAAATGATATGAGAGTCATATTCGTGGATAGCTTCATCAATCCATGGTTTTCTACGAAGGCGCATACTTTCTCCTTACATCTATTTTTAATAATATATTTATATTTGTTTATATTTATTATTATAGGTCATATACCTATCTTATTAATTATAGAAAAGGGGACCTTAAACGTCAATTACATTCTATGGATTTAACCCTAATCAATGGAACTGTGAACGTAAAAGCCATAAGAAAAGACCTACTTCCGAAAGAAGTAGGTCTACATTTTATTGGAAAATCATAGCTTCTAAGTTTTCAATTTGATATTGACTTAGGCCAAGTTCAGATAAACTCTTTTCAGCTGCAGTGAAAAGATTATTTTTACCAACTCGAGTACCTAGTGCTGCCGCAGCGACCAATTCACGGTCCAATTTACCTAAACGTGAACGATTACGATTTTGAGGTTTTGGTTTTTTCATACGGAACGTATTATATTGAACCCCCTCTTTTGTTTCCTCAGCTTTCGGCTTTGTTAAAGGTGCCCCATTAGTGCCATTCCCCAATAAAGCACTAAGTCCTGTTTGCTTTGGAACCAATTTTTCGTACTCATCGCCAAACTCAGGGCGTTCATCACGTAATTGATCAAATGTAGCTAAAGCAGCATTCATTTGTTTCAAGCCCGCAGCAGAGTAAAGCTGACGAATGGCAATACTCACCTCTTGCGGCGTCAACGTGCCTCGCTCAATAGCAGATGCAATTACACTCTTTAATGCACCTTGATCACCAGACGCAGTATAGCGGCCGATTTCAACCAAGTCTTTCTGACGTGCATTAAGCTCTTTTGGCGTATATATATTTATCTCAGATATAGATGGTGCCTGTTTAGAAGGTTGTTCTCCCGCCCCATTAGCCTCAAACATATAGCCACCGGCAACGATGGCCACGGCTAATGTTAAGGTTAATACTCTTTTCAAAGTCTTACAATCTCCCTTATCATTAATACTAATTGTATAATACTGCAATAGTAGCGTATATTATCAATGGATTTATTTTACTGTTCTACTGTAATACATACTGTAGATATTATTATATAATACTTCATCTAATTTTTATAGTCCTATTCGAAAAAAATCTATAATCTTTTAACAAATTATATATATTTATCTATAAAAATTATATATTTATAAACCACACTTAACAATGTATCAAAATGCACCTCTACTATTTTACCAAAGAGATTAATGGCTATCGTAACATACTAATATTCCTTACAACTATAATTTTCTACCATTTCGATTTATGATTCATTAGAAAGATAAAATCATTAAAATTATATAGCCGGTCCAAAGAACGCAAAAAGGCGGTACAACCAATTGGCTGTACCGCCTTGATTCATCAATTATTCAGCAGTGAATGGCAATAAAGCGATTGCACGTGCACGTTTGATAGATGTAGTTAATTTGCGTTGATGTTTTGCGCAAGTACCGGAAATACGACGAGGTAAGATTTTGCCGCGTTCAGTCGTGAAACGACGAAGTTTAGCAACATCTTTATAGTCGATTTGATCGATATGGTCTGCACAGAAAACGCATACTTTTCTTCTTGGCTTTCTGCCTCTATCTCTTCTCATTGCGAATCCTCCTTTTCGAATTAGTAGGAGTCCCTGACACTAGAACGGGATGTTTTCGTCATCGCCGCCTGTACTGAAACTATCAAAATTGGACCCACCTTCGAAAGAATTAGTATTCATATCAAGGGATTGGCCCACAAAGTTCGCTACCACTTCAGTAACGTACCGTTTTTGACCGTCCTGAGTCTCGTAAGAACGAGTTTGCAAACGACCTTCTACAAAGCAACGACTGCCTTTACGAAGATTGCCTGCCGCTTCACCAAGTTTACCCCAAGCAACGCAGTTGATGAAAGCAGTTTGTTCTTTCGTCTCATTTGTTGTGGAATCAATATAGGTATTTGTAGCAGCCACTGTAAAAGTTGCTACCGCACGACCAGTTTTGGTATAGCGTACTTCAGGATCACGAGCTAAATTACCTAGAATTTGTACAGAGTTCATGTTTTCCTCCAGGCTTTAATTATGCTTCGTGTTTAACAATTAGATGTCTTAGGACTTCATCGTTGATTTTCAATACACGATCGATTTCTTTGATTTCAGCAGGAGCTGCTTCAAAGTTGATCAATACATAGAAACCGTCAGTGAATTTCTTCACCGCGTAAGCAAGACGACGCTTGCCCCAACGATCTACCTTTTCTACTGTGCCGCCTACACGAGCAATTAAAGCTTCTACTTTTTCAATAACAGCGTTAGTTGCTTCCTCTTCAGCTGGTTTCACAATAAACATGACTTCGTATTTGTTCATACAAAATCACCTCCTCTTTCGGACTAATGCCCCTATCGACACATAGGGGTAGGAAGTGCTTACCATCAATAAGCCTTACTATTATAACCTAAAAAAATGATGAAAGCAAGGGCTCAGTTTAAGTCCTTGCTTTCACCAATATTATATACGATTATATTTTTCATCCTCAGGAAAAGCAATAATAGCACAGATAATTACAAATATGGCTATTACCCCCATCATAGGATAGGCCGTATCATTTGGTAAGAAGGTAAGTATCAACGATGACACAATACCACTACCATATTGCATGGCACCTAATAGTGCCGCCCCAGATCCAGCCATTCTACCTGCTCTATCTAAAGCTAATGCATTAGTTACAGCAGCAATGATGCCGTTCATAGAGAAGAATAAAAAACAGCCAATAACGATTAGCCACAATGAATGGTAATCTAAGAACATCAAGCCCATAACAATGGATACACAAACAGCAGCAAATAGTGTGGCATATTTCAATAGTCTATCAAGGCGTATAGCACTTACAATACGACGATTAATAGCACTTAACAACATAACACCAATAATATTGACAGAAAAGAGATAACCAAAATATTCTTTAGGCACTTCATACACATCTATATATACATAAGGCGATCCCGTTAAAAACGCATAAATGGCAATATAAAATGAGCTAACACATAAGGTATATTTCATAAACCCTTTATTGCGTAATAAAATCCAATAATTATTATAGGTATGGCCTATAGACTTTTTGCTCCTCTTCTCTACGGGATGTGTTTCCGGAAGCACTAATACGGCAACGAGCATTAAAAGCCCTATACCAACAAGCAACCAGAATATAGAATGCCATGTATACCATACAAGTAAATGTCCGGCTAACATTGGGCCTGCTATAGGCGCTATAGCCATAACAATGGCCAATGTAGACAACATTTTAGCCGCCTCAGTCCGACCATATAAGTCACGGATCATAGCCCGTGATAGCATCGGTCCTACACAGGCACCAAATGCCTGAAACACACGCCAAGCCAATAACTCCATCATAGAGGAACTCAAGGCACAACCTGCAGAACCAATAATAAATAAAACTATCCCTATAATAAGTGGCTTCTTACGACCAATTTTATCACTAACGGCGCCCCAAAAAAGCTGAGCTAGCGCAAACCCAATTAAGAAACCCGTCAACGTAAGCTCCGCATCACCATTGAGGTCACGCCCCATCTCAGGCATAGCCGGCAAATAAATATCCGTTGACAACGATGTAAACGCCATCAAAGCACTTAATATAGACGTAAAAAGCCATCCCTTATTGCTAATCGTCAGCATAAAGACACCACTTTCATATAAAACCGCACTATAATATGTATTCATTTAGATTATATCAGAAATAAAATTAATGCTATATAAAGTTTTGATTTTTTCAATAAAAAAGCGTAGTAAAATACTACGCAAAAATTGGTCTATAGTAATATCACTCTTTGCACTATTCAAATAGTATAAAGACAAAAGCCTAACGCAACAGAGTATACAAAATACTCGCACGCTAGGCAATCCTAAAAAATGTTTATAAGATGAGCCTAACGCTACCACACGTCGATGGCTCTCTTTTTATTTATTATACAACATAAATAGAATTTCTTAAAGGAATTATATGATAAATGGCTCTTTATCATTAACGACATAAACATTTCTATTAGGCAGTATTCTCTTTAGTTTTTCAGGGATATCAGTATGAACCGGAATAACAATATCAGGATCAACCATTTCTATGAACTGAACTAAATCGTCCTTTGAGACATGACCACTGGCATGACATATATAAGATGGATATGTATCTAACAATTCTTTCAATGCTAAATTCTCCTCAATATATCCTGTCCACATGGAATATATAATACGTACATCATCTTTAGGGAACTCTTTAATTTTAGAAATAAAATTTTCTGTCCCTCTTACTAAGGATACAAATCCATGTTCCATATAGTATTTAGGATACCTTCCTTTATCAATAACTAATGGGCTATCATGTCTACGATACAAAGAACTTTCATAATATACATTATTAATCACAGTATCTAATATTCTTTTCTGATAAGCATCACAAATAAGTACTTTATCAGTTGGCATATTCTGCCAAATCCCCATAATACGGTCAATATTCGTAGAGGAACACATAACAAAAACATATTTCCCATCTTGAATATATGAAGAAATATCGTCTAATACTGTGGCTTCAGATATACAATCATCTGCGTCTCTAGACAATGAGGTGCCCTCTGTAATTAATACATCAACCTCACCTATATAGGTGTTAACTAATTTGTCTAATACGTGATGGCGCAACCCATGCATCCGGAAATCACCTGTATATAAGACACGTTTACCTTCTGCTTCAATGACAAACATATAACTATCCGCAGCACTATGATCGACAACTAAAGGTCTGATACGTATATCACCAATAGAAAATACATCTCCGCCCCGAAATGTATTAGCACCTAATAAGCGCAAGTATAAACCTCTATCTTGATACTCAGCACCTATTAGCGCGATTTCCTTACTTAATTCACCCATATATAATGGAATTTCTGATAGTGCAGAGGTTAGTTGGCCTAAGTGATCCATATGATAATGAGAAATCACAATACCGTCACAATCCGGCTTTCCTTTTGTAACGCCGTCTATATCCAGATTTATAGGTGTGTACTTTTCATCTAAACTTAATTCATTACCAAAATCCAACATAATACGAGTAGATGCTGTACTAATTTCTATGGTACTACCACCAAGCTGGTGAGTACCACGGTGTATTTCAATCTTCATATTTAATCGATAATAAATTGATCTTGGATATAATACTTGCCAATATGCCAATCAAAATCTACAGGAATGGTTCTTTCTTTATCTTCCATAAATTGAACTGCTTCAAATTTTTCATTAGTACTATCCTCTGAACGTGCTAATTTACAAAATCTGAAAACAATATCTTCTTTACTAGCAATCTCTTTACAGAGTCGATATAAGAAAGTTTGTTCTAAACCCTCCTTCATCTGCACAAACTCTACAAATTGCCGTGAATAATTGGAATGACTAGGTTCGTAAATCTCTAGTGGTAACAAAGGGATTTCTTCACCAGATGTGTACTCAGAAACACTTTTAGCTCCAGCAGCGAACAAAATTATAAGTTCAAATTTAGCCTCTGAGTCAAAAACTAATTCATTTCTATTAGATGCATGACCTTTTAAATTATTCGGATAATTCTCAATAAAATCTCTCTTAAACCGTTCTTTGTCTAAAAACTTATAATATGTGTAAATCTCTAACACACATCTAAGTAAAGTTTCCTGACTACCAATGGGATGGTACTTTAACTCAATCAACGAAAATCGTCTATTTTGTTCTGAGTACCCCACTAAATCAATTTTACCGATTTTATCAGACTGTTTTCCTTTTAATGGAATCTGGTAATCGATAACATTCCCCAAACAAGGAATAAAATCATTTAAATATAACAATTTAGCAAGATTTTCTTCGTTTCTACTACCTATTTTCCCTGAATATAATTCAAAATATTTTTTCTTATTATGATCAGCTGTAAAATATGACTTATGTCTTAAAGGTTTTATGTCCTCCCAAAAATCAATAGCGCGTTTGTATACATTTTGTTCGTTAGTCTTAAGAGGATAAAGAAGTTGTGCAGCTAACCATTCAGACATTGGCACTGGATTTTCTCCAATTTTACTGTCACCTAAAGAATTTAAAATCGAAGCACTATAAAACTCCTCTGGTCCATGCTCATAAAAAGGTTTCCACATATCAATCGATGCTGATACCCCATTAACACTTTCAAAAAAATACTCAAAACCTCCAAAAACATTATCTACCCATTCCGAAAATAAATTTTGGCTCATAATCGTCTCCTTATAAAGCACATCACAAATTTCATTTATTTCTCATCCAAATTATACCAAATCTTATGGGTATTTTTTGATACATAAATAAATAATTTTATATTGCTAATACATTCATGTATCTAAATCCTTTAAAATTCTATAGAAAATCCTTGCGTCATTATTCTATATAATTTACTATATATAGAGAAATCTGATTATAAAAAGGAGTCATCATGGCTAATATCAATGAAAACTACTTAAACCTACAAGGTTCTTATTTATTCGCTAATATTGCTAAAAAGGTAAATGAGTACCAAACTGCTCATCCAGATGCAGATATTATTCGTCTTGGTATCGGCGATGTTACATTACCTCTTGCTCCAGCAATTATCGATGCTATGAGTAAAGCTGTTCAAGAAATGGGAAAAGCGGAAACATTCCGAGGTTATGGCCCTGAACAAGGATATGATTTCTTACGTCAGGCTATTATTGATGGCGATTACAAACCATTGGGCGTAGATATCGCTATTGACGAAGTATTCGTTTCCGATGGTGCAAAGTCTGACGTTGGTAATATCCAAGAGTTATTCAGCGAAGATAACATCATTGCTATCACAGATCCTGTGTACCCAGTATACTTAGACTCCAACGTTATGGGTGGTCGTACTGGCGAAGCTGTAGAAGGCATCTTCCAAAAGGTTGTATACCTCCCTACTTACGCTGAAAACAACTTCTCTCCAGAATTCCCGTCTGAACGCGTAGACATCGTATATCTTTGCTCGCCTAACAATCCCACTGGTACTGTTTTAAGCCGTGCTCGTTTGGCAGAATGGATCAAATGGTGTAAAGATAATGATGCCATTTTGATGTTTGACTCCGCTTACGAAGCTTTCATCAGCACAGAAGATACTGTAAAATCTATCTACGAAATCGAAGGCGCTCGCGAAGTGGCTATCGAGTTCCGTTCCTTCTCTAAAACTGCAGGTTTCACTGGTACACGTTGTGCTTATGCAGTAGTACCTAAAGAGGTCACTGGCAAAACTAAATCTGGTGAACGCCAACCGCTAAACCCTATGTGGAACCGTCGTCAATGCACTAAATTCAATGGTGTTCCTTACATCATCCAACGTGGTGCAGAAGCAGTATACACAAAAGAAGGACGTGAACAAACACGTGCAAACATTGCGTACTATAAAGAAAATGCTCGCATCATCAAAGAAGGTCTTGAATCTATCGGCCTTACTGTATATGGCGGTGTGGACGCTCCATATATTTGGCTAAAAACACCTGGCAATATGACTAGCTGGGAATTATTCGACATCTTGCTCGAACAAGTTCAAATCGTATCTACACCAGGCTCTGGCTTTGGCCCTCATGGTGAAGGTTACCTTCGTTTGACAGCATTCGGCAGTCGTGAAAATACAATTCGCGCCGTTGAAAGAATCAAAACATTACAATTCTAATATGATTATGTCTATATTTAGGTTTAGATTTATATCTTGATTTATATTTAGATTACATTAAATCTGGATTATGTGATTTAAAATAGTTTATATCTATAAAACCAAAAGACCGATTACAATCCTTCAATAGGAATGTAATCGGTCTTTTTATATACCCTTACATATATGAATATTTAATTCTAGTATTCCTTAACACTATAGTACTAACAAATAACATCCCCATATTATTTGCCTCTGCTATTTTTACCCTTAATTAAAAGTTATGACGAATCCCTGCGTCAATGCGATAGGAATTGTCTACGATAGCACCAAAGTTTTTAGTGAAAGTCCCATAAATATATGTATTAGGACGTACGCTCCATGAACCACCTAACTCAACATCTAGCCATGTATCTTTAAGATTCACTTCACTGCCTGTAGTTGGCTCACCGGTCATGCTATAAGTAGCTTTCATTTTACCAGAGAATTCATGCGCTAATGCTGCTTTGAGGAAAAGGTTGCTATTCTTACTTTCCTTGCCAATGCCTACACCAATACGACCAATAACGGAGTTTACCGCATCAGAGTTAATGTGCACTGTGCTACCTGTATTTGTACGAGCATCAAAATTTACACCAGACAATCGACTAAGCGTCAATTCTGCGTTAGGATCGATGTAAAAACCATTGTCTTTCTTGATTCGTTTACCATATTCAACGCTCAAAGAGGTAGCTGTATTGTGGTAATCTCCGCTCAAACTTGTACCCAAGCTATTGCGTACAGTGAAATCATTTTTCAAACGACTTACTTTACCAATCACATCGAAGTAACGACCATCATTATATTGTTTTGCACCGTATAATGCTAAACCTGCGGTTTTACCGGATCCAGAACCTAAAGCATAATCGCTATTGCTTGTACCATATAACAAGGCCCCACCAATAGTCCAATCGCCACGCAATGTGTCATAGCCTACTTGCGCCATGTTATAGGTTTGATTTACATAGGCGCTGTCCGTAATTTTAGATTTACCACCGATGTATTTTCCCCATACACCATGCTTATTGGAGTTGAGTCGCACATCACCGAGGCGACGTTGTAAATCATTCGTATCGGCTCTCATTTGCATCACAGAGGAGGCTAACGCACTCTTAGCACCAGAAACAACTTCGCTTTCACGAGCTGTCACAACCGCTTGGTCAGTAATACTAGGTTTCCCATCAACAGTAAAGCTACCTGTACCAAGCTTAGTGGAATATGCAGGGCTAATAAGGCCTGAATCGACTTGAACATTCACATCTAAATTACGTTCACCCTTGGTAAAGCCGGTATATGTTAATTTATTAGCCAACTGCTGCAAAGTGCCTCGTGGGTTGTCTATATTTGCATACCCTTTAAGTGCATCTGCCGAACTGCGCATAGTCACAGAAGAACCTTTATCAGCATGGTTGATAACGACTTCGCCCTTACCTTGTGCAGTCGCAAGGGCTCCCTTTTCATAGTCGATAGCTGCATGACCAGCATAGTTGTTAATAGTAATAGGTCGTGGATCTACGGCTTGGATAATACCTTGACTATTTATATCTTTACCACCAATGAAATGTTCTACACGACTACCAGTATATAAATAGTTTGCATTATTAGGGCGACCTTGTGTAGGATATACGCGTTCAGCTCCTAACCATTCATTGCGCCAAGTCGCACCATTTTGTAAGTACAATCGTAGACCACCATGATACGGATTATTATTGCTTTCATCAAATTCATTCAACACACCACCTATTAATTTAGAATTTGGTGTTGTTAAGCCTAAAGATATTTCAGAGCCATGGTTATGAGGGTTCTTTTCAATACCATAGTTTTTATCTAAAAATCCTATATTACCGTACATCTTCACATCATTAGAGCCTGGTTGTAAGCCATCCATACCTGTATTTACATATATAAAGCCTTCTTCAGATAATGCAGAATAGGTATCAGAGGTATTTAAAGGATATGTTTTTACATCGGCCCCACCTAATATGCGAATATATCCATCTTTATTAGCTTGCAAACCAACGCCAACAGCATCGATTTTAGCATTTCCTTTTACGGTGACTCGAGTATCATCGTTATTGCCATCACTAGTAAGTCCACCATAACCAGCATAGATCCCGCTCATATAATAATGTGCCAAATCAGGTCTACGTTTCGCACCACTTTCAGCAGGCGCTGGATTTTTAACTGTTACAGTTACATTTTTATCAATAGCAACTTGTGTCCCATCAAGGGCATAAATACCTGTAACATTATTATGATATTTTGTACCATTTACACCCAAGCCTGATACATTAACAGTTAAGTCATCTGTATAATGTCTCTTTTCACCCCACAAGTTAAGACCAATGGATTTCCCATCTGTATGACTTTCCACAGTTGTGGCTGATACCATGGTAAAAGCATTAGCACCTGTTACGATTAATGCAGCAATAACAGCAGCTTTTACATTTCTTCTCATGTTATACCTCCTTAACACTTCAACTATGAACATAACTAACTAACATAACCAATTTAATTGTATCTAGATTCAGGGTATATGTGTCAATTTCTACTCATATGATTTTTTATTTGTCCCCTATAACAACACGCTATGTATCGATATAGTTGTGCACAAATTACTTGTTTAAATTAAATATGAATTATTCTCTATACCATCTAATAAATTCTATAGAAAAATATTAAAAGCTATTAATTTTATGCTATAATAAATATGTTAATTATTAAATTTCAACTTATATAGGAGGCTAATATGAATATTCGTATTGGTATCGTTGGTTACGGCAACTTAGCTCGTGGCGTAGAAGCATCTGTTCAGTTACAACCTGATATGGAGCTCATCGGCGTATTTTCTCGCCGTCAAGGTATTGAAACTGTATCTGGTGTACCTACTTACACGATGGAAGATATTCCTAACTTTAAAGGCAAAATCGATGTAATGGTTCTTTGCGGTGGTTCTGCAACAGATCTTATCGAACAAACACCAATGGTAACAAAATACTTTAACTGTATCGATTCCTTCGATACACATGCACGTATTCCTGAACACTTCGCTAATGTAGACAAAGTAGCTAAAGAGGCCAAAACTGCTACATTAATTTCTTGTGGTTGGGATCCAGGCATGTTCTCTTTGCAACGCGTTTACGCGGAGGCAATCTTGCCAAAAGGTAAATCCTACACATTCTGGGGCCGCGGTGTATCCCAAGGCCATTCCGATGCCATTCGCCGTATCGATGGTGTTCTTGACGCTCGTCAATACACTGTTCCTAAAGAACAATACCTAGAAGCTATCCGTAACGGCGAAACTCCAGATGTTGATGGCTATAAAGGTCACCTTCGTGAGTGCTACGTAGTAGCTGCTCCTGATGCAGACAAAGCTAAAATTGAAAACGAAATCAAAACTATGGAAAACTACTTCGTAGGTTACGAAACTGTAGTTAACTTCATTTCCCAAGAAGAACTTGATCGCGACCATAAAGGCATTCCACATGGTGGCTTCGTTCTTCGCTCTGGTGAAAGTACAAAAGGCACACGTCACGTTATCGAGTACTCTTTGAAACTTGACTCTAACCCTGAATTCACAGGCTCTGCACTTGTTGCTTACGCTCGTGGTCTCTACCGACTTGCTAAACACGGCGGCACAGGTTGCTATACAGTATTCGACATTCCACCAGCTTGGATTTCCACACAATCTGCTGAAGAATTAAGAGCACATTCTCTATAATAGAGCGAGGTCCTCATCGACTTAATAGATGAGGGCCTTTTTTATACCAAAAAATACTATCAGAAACTCTATTACCGGATATTTTCTACATATTTTAACTTTATAATATTCTTCTATATGTACATAAAAATTAGGAATTAGAAGTTTATTTTTTTTAATGCTAGGATAAGTTTATTTAATTTATATCCATCATGGAGGTGCCGTATGAAACTGAAAAATTTTATACACAATAGTCTTATAGCAGGATTATTAATATGTCCTCTACTATTTGCCGGTTGTACTAATTCTGTTGGTCCAAACGATAAACCCAACGATAATATAAAAGTCGTTACAGATTTAACCGGTACAGACGTATCTATGAAGAAAGAAATTAATCGTATCGCTATCGTCCCTATCCCTTGGGCCTCTATTGTATATGCAGTTGATGGTAGCGATAAAAAAATAGTAGGTATCCATCCATCAGCTAAAAAGTCATATGAAGCCAGTATATTTAAGACGTTAGCGCCTGATTTAGAAAATGTTAATTCATCATTTGTAGACAACAATTTCAATGTTAATTTTGAAGAAGTTGCTAAGTTAAAGCCTGATGTCGTCATCATTTGGGATTATCAACCAGAGGTAGCAAAAAAACTTAAAGAGCTAGGTATACCTGCTGTATCCATAAAGTATGGAACATTGGATGATATTCAAAACGGAATTCGTCTGTTAGGCAAGATTCTAGATAAACCAGAACAAGCTGAAGCCTTAATCTCATACCATAAAGATTCAGAAGCATATTTTAAACAAAAAAATGCTTCTGCGTTACCAAATAAGCCAAAAGTATTATATTTGCAAAATAAGAATCTAACTGTTGCAGGTAACGAATCAGTCAATCAACTCATGATTACTATGACAGGTGGTGAAAATGCCGCAAAAGATACAAAAGGTAGCTGGACTAAAGTCTCAATGGAAGAAATCATGACCTGGAATCCAGATATAATTATATTAAGCAACTTTGATTCTATTACACCTGATGATATTTATCAGGATAAGCTTGAAGGTCAAAATTGGAGTAACATAAAAGCTGTAAAAAACCATCGAGTTTATAAAGCACCTATGGGAATCTATCGTTGGGATGCACCTAATGTGGAAACACCATTAATGATGAAATGGATGGGACAACTCATTCAACCTGATACTTTTAATGACTATATATTACGTGACGATTTAAAACAGTTTTACAATACCTTCTACCATTACAGTCTCACGGATAGTGAAATTAATACCATCTTAAATATTTCTATAAATAACACTCCCACATTTTAACTAAGGAGTAATTATGAAATCTCAAAATAAATATCTAGTTATATTTTTCTGCCTTTTAGTATTTCTCGCTCTTACTGTATTAATATCCTTAATGACTGGGCGATATATGCTAATGCCCACACAAGTTATAAATATTTTATCAAACGGAAACTCTGCAGCTGCATTTGATATGGAATCAGCCGTAATTTGGAATCTTCGTATTCCTCGAATTTTACTAAACATACTTGTCGGTGGAGCTCTTGCAATAGCTGGAACCGTTTTTCAAGGTATTTTCAGAAATCCATTAGTCAGTCCGGATATATTAGGTGTCAGTTCTGGTGCAGCCTTCGGCGCTGCACTGGGAATATTAATTTCCGGTATAAATATATACGCTACGGGATTTGCACTTATCTTTGGTATTGCCAGTGTTTGCCTCACATATAGTCTAGCTCGCCTAAGAAATCAAATCACATCATTATCACTGGTTTTATCAGGAATGATTGTTTCTGCTATTTTCGGAGCATTGATAGCTTTAATTAAATATATAGCTGATCCATATGACAAATTACCGGCAATCACATATTGGTTAATGGGTAGTTTTTCTACAGCTTCCTACGAAAATGTTTCACTCGTCTCTATTCCTATCATCTTTGGATGCGCTGTGCTATACTTTTTACGTTGGAAAATCAACATTCTCTCTATGGGAGATGAGGAAGCTACAGCACTTGGGGTGAACCCTTTTAAGTTACGCCTAATTATCATTGCTATGGCCACGTTAATAACTGCAGCCTGCGTAACTATCACAGGAATTATCGGTTGGGTAGGACTTGTCATTCCACATATTTGTCGCATGTTAATAGGTGTAGATCATCAGAAACTACTTCCTATCTCCATCATTGTCGGAGCTATTTTCATGATTATCGTGGATTTAATCGCACGCTCAGCTATTGCTGCAGAAATACCAATAGGAATAATCACCGCCTTAGTAGGGGCCCCATTCTTTGCTTGTCTTTTTTACCGAACACGAGGTGATTGGAAATGATTTTTGAATTGAGAAACGGCTCATTTGCTTATAATAAAAAAGATTATATTTTCAAAGACATTTCTTTCACAATAAAATCGGGCGAAATATTGACTATTTTAGGCAGGAACGGGATTGGAAAAACAACATTAGTAAAATGTATCTCCCGTATACAGCAGTTGCAAGAAGGCAACATATACATAAATAATAAACTAGTTAGTCCACATGATAATGCTCCTATTGGCTATGTTCCGCAAGCAAGAGAATTATCATTTCCTTATACGGTAGAAGAAATCGTATTAATGGGACGCAGTAGACATATTGGTATGTTTTCTGTACCTACAGATAAAGACTATGAAATAGTCCACTCTGTCCTAAAAAGAATAGGTATTTCCTCACTCGCTTCCAAAACAGCATCAAGCTTAAGTGGAGGTCAGTTGCAATTGGCATTTATTGCCAGAGCACTAGCGAGTGAACCGCAACTGCTCATTATGGACGAACCAGAATCACATTTAGATTTTAAAAATCAGTATACCATGCTTTCACTTATTCGAAACATCGTAGATGAATCTAATCTTGCTTGCATTATGAACACACATTATCCTGATCATGCACTTCAAATATCTGATAAAACTTTAATGCTAAAACCTAATAACTATATTTTAGGTACCACCAAGAATACTGTAACAGAAAATAATCTGAATGATTTCTTTGATGTTCGTACCAAAATCATTGTAGGAAAAGAGGATAATAAATCCTATTCAGGGTTTATAGTACTTGGCACTAAAGAATGATAAAGTTCTTTTACAATTATATATGATATTCATTCAATAAAATTTTTAACGAAACTTACAGAACGTGCTTTCGATAATCTACAAATATAAAATAGTTACAATGCCGCTAATTAAAAGAGACCATCTTAAGATGGTCTCTTTTTTGTCCTATAAGTCTATTTTTACTCTTACTTAATACCAACGTGTTAACGGCAGCTCGTTCGTAACACCTTTTGTCATCAGAATTTGATGCAAGTCCATATTACCGATGTAGAAACCTGCCGCACATCCACAAAGATACAGATCCCACATGCGTACGAATTCACTGCCTCGTTTCGCTTCTACTCGCTCACGGACGCCTTGGAAATTGTTATACCAATGCATTAGAGTCTTATAATAGTGATACCGTAAACTTTCAATATCAATGACATTCATATCATAGTCATAAGCGAGGCTGACCATTTCGCGGAGGGACGGCAAACATCCGCCCGGGAAGATATATTTACGAATCCAAGCACTTGTTTCCTTTTCAGAGGGATCACTAATATAGTGAAGCAGGAACAAACCTCCGTCTTTAAGCATATCCGATGCGTCCTCCATATACAGAGGAAAATTAGGCCGACCTACATGTTCAAGCATGCCGATGCTGACAATACGGTCAAAGGTACGTCCGGAAGCTGCTACGTCGCGATAATCTATAAGTTCAATCTCAACCTGTCCTTCAAGGCCATATTCTTTAATGCGTTCCTGTCCTTTTTTCCATTGTTCTTCGGAAAGAGTACACCCATAGCCCTTAACACCGTATTTACGAGCCGCTTCAATGAGAAGGAATCCCCATCCGCAACCGATATCAAGTAAAGTCATTCCCTCTTTTAAATACAATTTATCAAGAATATGATGAACCTTTTGATATTGCGCATCTTTGAGACTATCATTCTCATGCTTAAAATACGCACAGGAATAGCTCATGGTTTCATCGAGCCACAATTTATAGAATTCATTGCCTAAATCATAATGGGAAGATACTTGTTGTTTTTGATCTTTCTTTTTAAGACCTGCATTAAAGAGCGAGCTAAGTACCTTACGATTGATAGAGTCCTTACCTACATGACCAAGGACTACACAAAGGGCTTTAAACAAATCCCCTTCAATTTCGATATCTTTACGCATATACGCTTCACCGAGGGCGAGTTCTGCGGATATTAACAAATCTTTCTTGGGAATATCGCGATTAACGATGACGGTAAACTCGGATTCTCCGTCACCGATTGTATATTCATTATCTCCAATTTTTACGGTGAAACAATGATCATTGAAACGTTCTAAATAATGGACTAAGAAACTATCAAATAGCTTGGAAAACATACTGAACTTCCTTTCCTATTAGCTTTCACTATATAGGTTTAAAAATATATACATTAACATGATTGGATACATTCCATACCCTATTAATATATACACCTATAAATTATATCAATATAGTTACGGCGAATAAAAATCTATATTAATCCTATATTTTAATATGAACTTATCACATTATTTAAGTAATATATTTAACTCTATTTATATTATAGCACTTTGAAATAATCTATTTTATATTTATAGAGTAACTCCATCCTATTAGTATGGTATAATATTTATTTGATAAGGTTTATAACAAACTATTGCTATAAACTTTCACAAAGAACGAAATCAATTTATTAATAAAAGGTGGTACCATGAGCACAAATTTAGAAGTAGGCATCGTAGGCCTTCCAAATGTTGGTAAAAGTACATTATTCAACGCTATCACAAAAGCGGGCGCTGAAGCTGCCAACTATCCATTCTGTACAATTGAACCTAACGTAGGTGTCGTTGACGTTCCAGATAATCGTTTAGCTGTATTGGCTGAAATGTTCGGTTCCAAACGCATCCTTCCTGCTGCTATGCGCTTCGTAGATATTGCTGGCCTCGTAGAAGGTGCATCCAAGGGCGAAGGTTTGGGTAATAAATTCCTTAGCCATATCCGCCAAGTAGATGCGATTGCACAAGTTATTCGTTGTTTCGATGACCCTAACATCACTCACGTTTCTGGCTCTATTGACCCAATCCGTGACATCGAAATCATAAATACTGAGCTTTGCCTTGCAGACCTTGAGTCCGTAGAAAAACGCAAACAACGTATTGAAAAAATTGCTAAATCTGGCGACAAAGATGCACGTGCTGAATTACCATTATTAGAACGCATCATCGAAGGTTTAGGTGAAGCGAAACCTGTTCGTGCACAAGGTCTTGAAGAAGAAGAATTGGAAATGATCAAAGAGTTAACATTGCTTACAGCAAAACCATCTCTTTATGTAGCCAATATTTCTGAAGATGAAGTATCTGATTATTCTGCCAACGAATATGTAAAACGCGTAGAGGAATATGCGAAAAACGAAGGCGCTGGTATCGTTGTTGTGTCCGCACGTATCGAGTCCGAAATTGCAGAGTTATCCGAAGAAGAATCCGCTGCATTCCTTGAAGATCTTGGCCTTGAAGAGTCTGGCTTAACTAAACTTATCAAAGCAAGTTATGCACTTTTAGGTCTTATCAATTACTTCACAGCTGGTGAAATGGAAGCTCGTGCTTGGACAATCGTAAATGGTACCAAAGCACCTCAAGCTGCTGGTAAAATTCACTCGGATATTGAAAAAGGCTTTATCCGCGCTGAAATTGTCTCCTTTGATGATCTACAAGCTTGCGGTAGCCAAAACGCGGCTAAAGAAAAAGGCCTTGTACGCCTTGAAGGTAAAGACTACGTTATGAAAGACGGCGATGTAACCCATTTCCGCTTCAATGTATAAACAAACTTATATAACAAAAACCAGTAAATCTCAGGATTTACTGGTTTTTTATTACTAATTATAACCTTTATATAATATTATTTATCGTCTTTATGAAGAACATTTTTGACGCCACTAATCGCACCATCTACAGCATCTTTAACATCTTCAGCTGCTTTTTTGAGATCTTCAGCAACATCATGTGCAGCATCTTTAACTTTTGCAGCTGTATTTTCTACAGCACCTTCTGCTTCCAATTTTTTGTCACCAGTTAATTTACCGGCATTTTCTTTTAATGCACCTTTAGCTTGATTTAATTTATCTTCTAATGCCATAATTATGAATCCTTTCATATGAAATCATTTTTAGTTATGTTAGCTATATATGTTAGCTATACTTTTAAAAATAGATTACTATCCCTTTTTCCCGAAGAAAAACGAAACAACAGCAACAACAATTACAGCGCCAAGAACAGAAGGAATTAATGCCATGCCAGCTAAGCTAGGACCCCATGTGCCAAATATTGCTTGACCCACGGACGAACCAACTAAACCAGCAACAACATTGGCAATAACGCCCATTGCTCCACCTTTGTTAGTGATGGCTCCCGCAAGAAAACCGATAAAACCACCAACAATAATTGACCATAACATACGATCACTCCTTCCTATTTAATCAATATATTTATAATATCCTACCAAATTATACGGGCTTTATAAATATAATAAATAATGTGTATATTTATAATATACCATTCATTTCTAAAGATTAGATGAAGAAATTCGATATGGTTATAAAAGTCGCAATCGATTAAACTACTGTAACAATTTCATCCATTGTGCGACGTGTTTTATTGCGATGCGGTTCTTCATCGCGATAACCAAAAGCAGCCATAACGGCAATACCAAAATGTTTTGTATCAAAGAGCCCTAGTTCATCACCTAAAAAAGCTGTCATCTTATCTTGATTAAAGCCTTCCAATGCACAGGAATCAAGACCTTCATAAGCAGCCATAGTCATCATGTTAGCCATTACAATATACGCTTGCTTAGAAGACCAATCAAAGGCAGCACGATCAGACTCAAATGTTTTATAGTCTTCAGTTGTGAACTGAGCATATTTTTCTTTATAAATAGCATCGACTTCAGCAGGTAATTGTTTCACCTCTTCTTGAATGTAGCGTACATAAGGGGAATCAAATTCCAAATCCACCTTTTTACGTGTTAAAAACACTACGAAATGACTCGCTTCAAGACCAGCTTGAATCCCCCAACCATAAGCTTTCATCTTTTCACGGATTTCAGGATTTTGAATAACTAATAATTGGTAAGCTTCAAAACCTAAGGAGGTTGGAGACAAGCGCGCCGCCGTTAAAATACCTTGCCAATCTTCATCAGAAATCTTTTCAGCGCTATCAAATTTCTTACATGCATAGCGATATGTCATAGCATATTCTAAATCTTTACGATCAAATTTAGGGGCTGTTAATTTTACATTTTCTATTTCATATTTACTCATATATACCTCCATAATTAATATCTGTAATTGATAAAATATATCATGTTTCTATAGTACCACACTCATCGTTCAAGTTATATGAAGATGGACACTAAAGTAAAAAAAGCCTAGACAACGTCTAGACTTTATACGGTACGGCTAGCTCTCCTTTTTCATACCAAAAGAAGCCAGACATACTAATTTTATGTTCTTTTAAAATGGTCTTTACTTGATCCACTATACTTGAGTCTATTGCAATAGATAAACCGCACATATCGTAAAGTTCTGGGGGTGTGGCCATCAACTGATGAGGCACATCTAACTCGGTTAATACTTTATCCGCTTTATCACCAAAATAATAGGATGTAAAAACGACAAGTAATTTTTTATTTTCCAATGCCTCACCTCCTACCAAAGTAGATACGATTAAATGTCTTTCATCTCAATGATTCATTCTAGAAATAAGAAATCTACTTTAAATCAGTAGCTCTAAATCGATATATCAAAATAAAATACTAATATTATAGCTTAACAATATTATCTCCAAGGATTGCATCTGTAATAGCGTACATATTAGTAATACTGCCTACGCCCAGCTTATCTTTTACACCGAAATAATCAAGACAAATGCCGCATGCTGCAATTTCTACACCAAGCTCAGCTAATTTCTTGATATTTTCCAAATGAACCGAATCATTGACTACCATCTTAACACTGCTATTGATGAAATAAATCTTAGAAGGCTTTACGTCAGCTTCAAGCATACATACCCAGAAGGTTTTCATCAAATTTCGGCCAAGCTCTTCACTACCTTCACCAAGATAATCCTTCGTCATCAAAATGACGCGATTTCCATAGTTCATAGGTTCACAACTTACTTCCGTTACCGAATTTGCATTTGGTGTCATAGTAAGATAAAAATCCTTGCCATCTTGGCGAATACCTACACCATAACCACGAGACTTACCAAACTTCTCTACATTATCGCGGCTCACTTCATTATCTACAATTGTAATAATAACAGCATTTGGATTCGCATCACTTACCTTCTTAGTTTCAATAACAGGTTTTGGACACAAGCTACCGCGCACATCTACCGTTAATTCCTTTGTATTGCTCATCATACACCTCTATATACATTATATAATTTGTGAAAGTATCAGCTATCAGCTAATAATAATTTAATTAAATATCTATCCCCAATAGTATAGACCTGATTTTTATAATTTTATTTTGTAACGCGTACCGCTAAACCGCTGAAGCTTTCAACAGTCCCCACAATAGCAGCACAGTCAATACCCGCCTTATGAAATGCCTGAACAAGCGGCTCACCTTCGCTAGCAGGAACAGAGAATAATAGCCCGCCAGAGGTTTGAGGATCAAATACAATATCCGTCCATACAGGATCCAAGGCCTCATCAACTTGCACTTCAGTTATAGCCTTACGATTACCATAAGATGCAGCTGGAATTAACCCCATTTGAGCCGCCTCGATGACATCATCAAAAAGAGGGATGTCGTAAACTTTAATATGAATCGTCACATTAGAAGCACTCGCCATTTCTACGGAGTGTCCCATGAGGCTAAAGCCTGTAACATCTGTACAAGCATGAACTGTAAAGTTATGCGCCACCTCAGCCGCTACACGATTTAAAGTACTCATACTAGTGACGGCCTGTTCCGTGCCTACAGGGAATAAATCTGCTTTCAACGCATTATTCATAATACCTGTACCAATGCGTTTTGTTAGCACCAACACGTCCCCTACTTGAGCACCTTTATTTTTCCAAATCTGATGGGGATTTACTTGACCAGTCACAGACATCCCAAAGATAGGTTCCTTATTTTCAATGCTGTGTCCACCTACGATGGCTGCACCAGCCTCGGCTACAATCGAACCAGCCCCATTTAACACATCCGTCAAAACACCTTGCTCGACGAGAGGAACCGGAAAGCCTACGATATTCATCGCTGTTAAAGGAGTTCCACCCATAGCATACACATCGCTTAGCGCATTAGCAGCTGCAATTTTACCGAATAAACCAGGATCATTAACCATAGGTGTAAAGAAATCTAAGGTTTGCACCAATGCAAAGGTATCCGAGATTTGATATACACCTGCATCATCGGCACCAGTCATATCTGCGAGAACATGTTCGTTAGTAACGGGTGTTACAGCTTTCAGCACACGGTTTAATATATGAGGCCCAATCTTACACGCGCAGCCTCCACTTGTCACATAATCAGTAAGTCGTACCATAATTTCTCCCTACTCATTTTCCGACAATCGAGAGACGATTTTCTTAACAGCCTTTTCAAATTTAGGGCGCGGCATCAAGAGTTGATGACCACATCCATTACATACGATGAGAAAGTCTGTACCAATTCGCTTAACTTCCCACTCATCACTGCCGCAAGGATGTGATTTTTTCATCTTCACTACATCGCCTACGTAATATCTAACAAATGCCATAGCGCCTCCTTTAACTTCTGTCAGTATTTATATATTTATTATACATAAAATAGTTGATTCTATAAATATATCCTGATTCTATAGTTCAATCGTCTATTACATAACCATAAAATTTTCGCCCTAAATATATAATGTACAGATTTGATATGTCTGCTGTTCTTATAATTAAAACCATAACACAAGAAAAATAGTATTATATAATCACCAAAAGATCACAAAAATGTTTATCTTAATCATTATATTTTATAGGGAAATATTAGTGCATCTAAAGAAATCAACATTAATAACTAAACAATAATGATTTTTCATTTAGTTATCATTCTCAATATCAAAATAAAGATTTTTTATAAATCCCATACTATTCAATCTTTATAAACCCACATTTTTACTACATTGATAATATTTATCATTTAGAAAATTTTCGAAATAAATTTTACAAAAAGACTTGCATTTCTCATTTAGTATGTTACAATATAGTCAACAATGATTATTCGTTAAGTATACGGATAACACATTGTATATAAAACTGTTAAGACGGCAAGTGCCGAAACACACAAATAAGTAAGTACTATTTTAAGAGTTAAGCAAGTGTCTATTTAATCTAAGAATAAGTTTTCTTACTAAGGCGAAGTCGCCCTCGAAATTGATAGAATAAGTATTCTATTCCATTGCATTCACAACCAAGTGGTTATGAATATATACGTTAAGTAACAATTTTGAAAATTATCGTAAGTACAAAGGAGTATTAAAATGGCAGAATTAAAAGGTTCTAACACTGAAAAAAATCTTCAAGCAGCATTTGCTGGCGAATCCCAAGCATTCCAAAAATATACATTCTACGCTAGTGCAGCTCGTAAAGCTGGCATGAACGAAATCGCTGACTATTTCGAAGAAACAGCTCACAACGAATCTGCACATGCTAAATTGTGGTTCAAAGCTCTTCATGGTGGCGATATTTCCGCTGATATCGAAGCTAACCTTCGCGATGCAGCAGCTGGTGAAAACTACGAACATACTACAATGTACAAAGAATTCGCTGACGAAGCTGAAAAAGAAGGCTTTGCTAAAATCGCTTTCCAAATGCGCGAAGTTGGTAAAATCGAAGCTCGTCATGAAGCTCGTTACCTTGCATTAGCAGCTCAAGTATCCGGTAACAAAGTATTCCACAATGACGAACCAGTAGCTTGGATCTGTGCTAACTGCGGTTACGTACACGTTGGTGAAGAAGCTCCAAAAGTTTGCCCTGTATGTGCACACCCACAAGCTTTCTTCCACCGTTTCGTTGAATCCATCTAATCTATAAGTACGACACTAACTAGATTAATAACCTGTAAGTACAGATTTTAATAAAACTATACCTGTAAGTACAATCTAAACTTACAGTAAGTACTGACAACTTCCTTAACAAAAAGACGATGACATTTGTCATCGTCTTTTTTTGCATTCTTTTGCTAGATTTTTATTTTATCTACTAAATTTTTAAATTCTTCTGCTGCTTCATATGGATTATCTGCATGAGCAATAGCAGATATTACGGCTACTCCACTGGCACCAGCTTGCAAAACAGGCGTTGCGTTAGCTAACGTAATCCCACCTATACCAACACAAGGTAATGTTAAGCCTTCTGCTCGTAACTCAGTAATACAATCTGGTCCGCATGGCTCTTGTGCATCAGGTTTGCTACTTGTAGCATACATAGGACCTACACCGACACAATCTGCATACACTACATCAGTCTTATGAAGTTCCTCCACAGAATGAATGGATATACCAACAACCTTATTTCCTACAAGATTACGAACGTCTTCTAAACGCATATCCTCTTGTCCTACGTGAACACCATCAGCATTAACAGCCACTGCTAAGTCTACATCGTCATTAATAATATAAAGCACATTATACATAGCACAAATTTCTTTTAACTGCTGAGCTAATTCTAGTTTCTGTTGTCCTTCTAATGTTCCTATGCCCTTCTCTCTAAACTGAAAGCATGTAACGCCACCCCGACAAGCAGCTTCAACAGTGTCCAATAAATGTCTTTCATTAAATCCTACATCCTGTGTACCACTAATAAAATATACCTTTAATTGATCAGGTACAACTACGGGGCGTATTCGATTTTTAGATAAAAGCATCGCATCATCGAATTCATATAAGGCATCCATAAATGCCACACTAAAGATGCCAGGTTTTACACCGCTCACCTTAACCGCACTTTCACCAGCAAGTCCATAGTAAGCCAGTGCATACGCAAGAAACTCACCGATAGACAGGTTATCCATAAATGGATAATAGGAACTAAAGAATGCAGCTAAGACAGCTCCTAATAGACAGCCGGTCCCTGTTACCGCTGTCATGATTGAGTGACCATGAGGAACTGCAAATACGCGAGTTCCATCAGAAACGTAGTCCTCTTCCCCCGTTGCGACGACAGAACAGTTAATTTGGCGTGCAAGACGATACGTTATAATTGCGCTATCCTCAACTTGTTCTCCATCTACACCCTTACCCGAAAGAGAACTATCAATCTTATGATTTGTATTAAGAGCATCATAGATGGCTTTAATTTCACTTTGGTTCCCTCGTAGCAACGAAATAGCACCAGTTTTAATCAAGTCTAAAACAACAGATAATCGATAAGCCCCGGAGTGACAACCCACAGGGTCTAGTATAATGGGTACCTCATGAGCCTTCGCTAATTTAACAGCCTCTTTGTAATAAGTAACCTTATCTGGTGTAACGGTCCCAATATTGATGAGCAGTGCAGAAGCATGAACGATAAGGTCTTTTAAGTCTTCGCTACACTCACTCATCACGGGTGATGCACCGATGGCTAGCAAACCGTTAGCTGTAAAGGTCCGCACCACATCATTGGTAATACAAATAACAAGAGGATTTTTTTTGCGTAGAGACTCTAATATATTCAGTTCGGACCAATTTGAACCATTTATATTTGGATTGTTGTAGGTCATATAACTATCTCCTCTAGTCATTTTTCAAAAGTTCATCCATCGTTTGAGGGCCATTTACCAATAACCCATAAGCCATATGATTAACAGGTCCACAGCCATTTCCAAGTGCTGGATTATGCTTAATCGCAAGGGAAATATAGTTCTTTGCAATGCCAATTGCATCCATTACATCACGCCCTTTGGCGAGCTCTGCCGTAATAACCGCCGAGAAGGTGCAACCCGTACCGTGAGTATGAACAGTATCATATTTAGGACTTGTCCACGTACGCACATCTCCATCTTTGGTGAAAGCATAATCCGTAGCATCATCTCCAATATGGCCGCCTTTTATAATAACCACTCGAGGTCCTAATTCATGTAAAATACGCTTAGCTGCTGTTGTAATGTCACTTTCACAAGAGATAGACATATCCGCTAACACCTCTGCCTCGCTACGATTAGGTGTAATAACTGTAGCGACCGGAATGAGTTTAGATTTTAAGAAATCGACGGCCTCATCCGATACAAGTCGATCACCGCTGGTGGCAATCATAACTGGATCCATCACATAAGGGATGTTCTTACTCACATAAGGATAGATGAGATCCATCATCTCTGGTAAAGCAATCATACCTGTCTTAACGGCTTGAGGAAGAATATCTGAATATACATCGTGTAACTGTTTTTCTATGCTTTCTAGCGATAGGTGTTCTACGTGGTGAACCCCTGTTGTATTTTGGGCTACTACGGAGGTAACCACTGCCATACCATATACATGGCGGCTTTGGAATGATTTTAGATCGGCCATAATGCCAGCGCCACCACTAGGGTCGGTACCGGCAATTGTTAATGCTGTATGTAGTTTCATTATGCCTCCTTATGTAACAAATTACGTCGAGATAAGATTTGTAATACCACGAAGCCAATACAAGCTCCGCTAATAGAACTCATGGAGAAAGAGGTAATCAAGGTCAACAAGGCCAATGGTTTGCCTAGTAGAAAGTTAGCAATTGGATAGCTAATAAAAGCCCCGAGAATACCTGTACCTATGATTTCTCCTAGAGCCGCCGCCCATATGGAATTGTATTTCTTATATAAATAAGCAGATAACCAAGCCCCAATCATGCTACCAGGAAAGGCTAGCGGAGAGCCTAGTGCTAGTACATTACGTAAGCAAGAGGTACTAAAGGCTGCGCCTACGGAGAATCTCGCCCCAACTATAACGGCTAAGATCACATTTATCATATGTTGAAATGGAAAAATTCGGGCCGGGCCAATGGGAATCGACGTAGTCGATAAGACGACACCTAAGGCTACACATATACTAGCAATAATCAGTTTTTTCATAATACCTCCAACTAAATAAAAAATGAGACCACCTCAAATGGAATGGTCTCGTAATAGTTTGGTATTATGTTTCATTCCACTTCCCTACGCCAGTATTATCTGGATCAGGTCTAGGGTTTTGAATGATCAATCTCAGCAAAAGCACCCCTAGTGGCCATATATTTTTATACTCTAGTTATAACATCATTATACAATCTATGCAACAAAAGAATTGACGGTTCTCCCACCACCTCGTATAATGAAGCCATAACGGGGTGCTCACACGAGTGGGCTGAGAGTAAGCTAATGCTTTAACCCATAACCTGATTTGGATAATGCCAACGTAGGGAACATAGAGGATTAAAAGCCGAGTTCCCATGAGCTCGGCTTTTTCTATGACTTCCTGGCAAGGAGGACGTATGACAAATACACACATTACACAACCACAGTTCGCCATGATATGGTTTGGTGCCGCCCTATCTATAGCGGAGATTATGACCGGCACCTATCTGGCACCCTTAGGCCTCACTCAAGGACTATATGCCATCATCTTAGGCCATATCATCGGCGGTATTCTGCTCTTTGGAGCAGGACTCATCGGTGGCCGTTTGCGGCAAGGCAGTATGAACACGACAGCCTTTAGCTTTGGTCCCTTAGGGGCAAAGGGCTTTGCCTTTTTAAATATGATCCAACTAATCGGTTGGACTAGTATCATGATTTACGATGCTATGCTTGCCTTACAAGAGCTGGCGCCCCTATCTCCTATGATTTGGACTATTGCTATTGGGGCGCTCGTCATTTTATGGCTCTTCATCGGTCTCCACAATACAGGCTATATTCAAGCTATCGTATCTGTTTTATTACTAGGCCTCACACTCTACATGGGAGTTCACATGATTTCTCAATGGCCTAGTGACAGTAGCTTCATGACTAATGGCAATATGAGCTTTATAGCAGCCCTTGAGCTATCAATCGCTATGCCACTGTCTTGGCTACCTCTCATCAGTGATTATACTCGTGAAAGCAAAAGCCCTTTCTCCGCATCACTAACAAGTGCTACCATCTACACCGTAACGAGTGTCGCCATGTACACCTTGGGCCTTAGCGCGGCGATCTTCGGCGGTGGGGACTCTATCATTACTATTATGATGAACGCAGGCCTTGGTCTTGCAGGACTCATCGTCATTATCTTCTCCACTGTAACTACGACCTTCATGGACGCTTACTCAGCTGGCGTATCTAGTACGACTATCTATAATGGAGCATCTAGTAAAGGCGTAGCTGTTATCGTAACCATTGTCGGCGCCATTGCAGCCATCCTATATCCGATGGACGATATTACAGAATTCCTATATCTCATCGGATCCGTCTTTGCTCCAATGATTGCCATCTTGTTGGCAGACTATTTTGTCAATCGCCAACAAGTGCAAACGCTATCGGCTTATCTAGTTCGCGGGTTGATTTGGGCTATAGCCGTAGGTTTATACCATTATATGTTGCATAGTGAAAGCTCCATAGGTGCAACACTACCAGCCTTTACAATAGCATTTATCGTAACATCCATCGTTGGATTCATAAGTAAAACTGCTAACACCTTACTATAAGCCCATCTTCACAGGTCCAGTGCCGATTTCCAACCATTTCGGCTTCGCTTTCATCATGGGTAACCCATACACATGGCACATCCCACTCGCGAATAATGGAAACAAGATCCTCTCGAACATGCTTACGTAAATTCCAGTCTAGTGCAGATAATGGTTCATCAAGAAGCAAGATGGTTGGTTTAGAGTAAAGAGCACGCCCCAATGCAACGCGTTGCTGCTCACCACCAGACAAGCTACCTGCTTTCGTTTTACGATATTTCTCAAGGCCTAAGCGTTTTAATAAGCTGTCACACATCTCTGACGTGCCTCGTTTACTATAGGTAATATTATGTTCCACCGATAAATGTGGAAATACGATATTACCTTGTGGCATATAGCCAACTTGACGTTCTTGAGCAGGTACCCAGATTTTTTTGTCGCGATCAACCCATATAGTTTCATCATATTGAATGCTACCTGTAGTCGGTTTCACAAGACCTGCAATGCACTTAATAAATGTACTTTTACCACTGCCAGATTGGCCTGTTAACACGGTAATACCAGAAGAAAGTACCCCATCGGCTTTCACAGTCACAGAAGGTCTAGCTATGGTAAAGGAAAATGTAATCATCGGACCTCCTAATTATTATCAATGTGATGGAACAAGGACCCCTTTGTGATGAAGTGAATTCCACTCAACAATGCCAATGTGAGCACACAAATATAGATAACTAATTCAAAAGCATCCATGTACTGCCCTGCCTCTACGTAAGAGTAGATAGCAAGTGGCATGGTGCGCGTTACCTTTGGAATATTGCCTGCAATCAAAATGGTAGCACCGAACTCGCCCATAGCACGACAGAAGGCTAAGATACTGCCCGTCAAAATGCCTTTCCAAGCGAGTGGTACGGAGATAGTAAAAAAGATACGTAACTCTGAAGCACCTAATGTACGCGCTACGTCCTCCATATTATGATCGACGGATTGCAATGCTGAACGCACCGTTTGATAAAACAGCGGAAATGCAATTACAGAGGAGGCTATCACGGCACCGGATGCAGCAAAAACAACACTCATACCATGAGCTTCAAGCCAAGCACCAAACGCATAACCTGGAGTAAATACCATAAGTAACGCAAAACCAACAACTACCGGAGGCAGTACAAGTGGCAAGGTAATAAGTGCATCAAGAATGGCAATACCACCCCACTTACAACGGTTCATCCAGTAACAAGTCCCTAAGCCACTTAAAATAACTATGATAAGAGCTATACTTGCTACCCATAATGATAGCCAGAATGGACTCATGTCACGCCCCCTTTCTATACACAACAAATTTAAAATATTTGCGGTATCCATTATTTCTAAAATATTTTTCAAATAAGATTTATGTCCTAAATCATATGCTAGATTATTAATCAGTCCCCACTCCTCACTACAAATGAGTAAAAAAGAGCATACAGTTAGAAATAATCTTATTAGTAATACCGATAATATCTCTATTGTATCATAAGAAAACGCTAGCCCTGAAAGCTAGCGTTTTACTCTTATTTAGAAGTAGAGAAACCGTATTTCTCTAATACTTTTTGGCCTTCTGGGCTCATTACGTATTGGTAGAAGTCTTTTGCCAATGCGTTGTCATATTTTTTGATAATACCAATTGGATAGATAACTGGATCATGGGAATCAGCCGGTGTTACTGCAGAGATTTCAACTGCATCGCCCGCTGCGATAGCATCAGTTTTATAGATGAAACCAGCATCTCCAGCACCTTGGCTAATGGAAGCTGTTACAGCTTTTACGTCTTTAGCGTATACTACATTAGGTTCAACTTGTTCCCAAACGCCTAGTTTTGTTAATACCTGTTTACCATAGTTACCAGCTGGTACTGTTTCAGGATTGCCCAAAACGATACGCTTTACTGTACCGATTTGATTTAGCTCAACCTTAGGTTGGCCCTTTGGAACTACGAGAACGAGTTCATTAGTTACGAATGGTTTTACATCAGTTACCAAATCTTTTTCTTGTAACATTTTCATATTTTTCTCGTCAGCAGAGATAAATAAGCTAGCAGGTGCACCTTGTTCAATTTGTTGACGCAATGTACCAGAACCAGCAAAGTTAATAGCAATTTGATCATCTGCTAAATTATGGCTTTTTTTGTAAGCATCAGCCAATTCAGTAAGAGCACCTTTAAGGCTTGCTGCAGCTTGTACAGTAATCTTTTCAGATGTACTTGGTTTAGCCGACTCAGTTGGTTTACTTGCATCATTACCACATCCTACTAAAAAGGCAAACATGAAAACGCTCATTAACACTAATAAAATTCGTTTCATAATTCCTCCTGTGTATCCCTTAAAACGCCACACTGTAAAAGCTATGGTAACACCTAGAGACACCTCGTGTACTAACAAATTAAAATATACAATATATTCATATTATACTATAAATCGATAGCTAAAGTCGTATATCCAAAAACACATATTGCATAGATATTTCTGATGATTATGATAAGTAATCATAATCAATAATTTTTTAAATCCCAAAAAATACATACTATGGTATGATAATATTATAAAGAATAAGCACATTTCGTAACGCTTATTCACTTTTAACTTATATAAAGTAACTGTATATTTGCTATATAGTTATACGATACATTAAAACTATGCCTTATATATTAACTAATATATTAAAGAAAAACTCTAGGTGAGATGATGAATCTATTCGAATTAGTAGGCCATATTTTTATGAATTCTATGGTCCCTATCTTAGTACTTATAGGCGTGGGATTTATATTAGATAGAAAATTTAAACTCGATCTATATACGCTGAGTAAACTAAACTTTTATATATTGTTACCTACCTTTATATTTCGAGCGATGTATGAAGCTAAACTTAACTCAGGTACTTTGGAGATTGTATTCTGTGCGCTCTGTGTACTCATACTAAACTCCATCCTTTCAAATGTGGTAGGTAAGATGCAAGGATATGATGTGGCTAAGATTGCAACCTTAAAAAACTGCGTTATGTTTAATAACGTTGGGAATATGGGTGTCGCCCTTGCTATCTTTGTATTTACTAACATTCCATACGTCATCGATGGTGCTACCCCCTATGCTAATCTAGGTTTAGTGAGTGTTGTATCTATCATGATCATACAAACTATTAGCAGTAATACCTACGGTTTCTACCAAGCGGGAGCAGGACGATTAACCCCTCGGGATGCACTAAAAGTCGTATTCCACATGCCCATGGTATATGCTATCCCACTAGCACTACTTTGCCACCTACTCCCTTTCGATTTACACGGTCTCTTCTTCTTTGCACCGCTCAATATATTTGCCAATGCTTTCGTTGGCGTCGCTATGATTGCCTTGGGTGTTCAAATTAATAGAACACCGCTAAACTTCTTTAAGATGGATGTCATGCTTGCTACCACATTACGGCTCGTTGTAAGTCCACTCATAGCAGCTGGTATTACTATATTATTCATTATGTTCTATGGACCTATGCATCCAATAGCGGCGCAAACTATCATTATAACCTATAGCGTTCCAACGGCTATTAATATGTCTCTTATTGCTATTGAAATGAAGAATAATCCAGAATATGCTACACAAATTGTAATGGGCACAACTATTTTATCCGCTATAACTATGCCACTGTTTATTACTATAGCCTATTATCTATTCCCATTATATTAAAATAAAAAATCATAGTTATAAAAAATCACTCATAGCCATATGACTATGAGTGATTTTTTATGCCTTAACATTTAGCCTTGTTAAACAAGTTACACAAGCTGTAACAATTATAGCACCAATAATTTCATTCAAGGCTAAATTATGATTAAGAATAACTACATCTAAAGCTAAAGTAACTATTGGTCCCATTGCACTAATAACGGCTGCAAGAGATGCATTAATTCTTTTAAGACCAAAAGACATCAAGTATGAAGGAATGATAGAACAAAAAATGGCCAAAAATACTAAATAAATCATAGTATGTGTTTGGAGTGTTGAAAATGTAGTAAAATTTTTGCTATCAATTATAAAGCCGAGAAGTAAAAGTACTGTAGTTATACACATATAAGTACTGGTAAAAATAGTAGGACTGATATTCGAAACAGCCCTCTTACTATAAATAATAAACAACGCCCAAAAAATGGCAGAAAGTAAAACTAGTGAAATACCTATTAAAGTATCTGTAAGGTGGTTATCAACGGTAGGATTAAACATAATTGCTAAGCCTAGCACAGTAGATACAATTAGAACTACTTTTGAAAATGTAATGCGTGATAAATCTGAAGATAACAGAAAAACGTAAATTGGAAATGTAAATAGAACGGCACGTTCTAATGAGGCAGATATATATAATAATCCTATAAAGTCAGCTATAGATGAAGATAAATAAAGAATAGCTCCAAAAAATGAGTATTTAAAAACCTTACTTTTATTCACGCTATTCCAATCAAAACGAATCATTGGTATAAGAAAAAAAGGTAATGATAAAACAGCCCTACACACAAGAACATTCAAGGGGCTCAGTGAATCTAAATAAATTAGTTTTGCCCATATAGATTTTGTTGATAGGAATACAGTAGCTAAAAATACCACTAATATTCCTATATTTTTCATTAACAGATTCACTTTATATACTTCTCCATAATCAAATACAACTCAAATAAAATATATAAAATATAAAAACACATTTCATCCTAAGTAGGACGAAATGTGTTCATTATAAAAAATTTAAATTATTGATGAGCTACGTGTTCCATCCCCATGCGAACTAAACATTCAACATGATCATCGTTTAGAGAATAATATGCTGTTTTCCCATCTTTACGATATGTAACAAGGCGCGCTTGGCGCAATACACGCAATTGATGAGAAATAGCAGATTGTCCCATCTCCATGGTTTCTGCAATGTGATTAACACACATTTCATTTTCTAGTAATAGCTCTACTATTTTAAGGCGTGTAGGATCACCCAAGATTTTAAACAGTTCTGCTAGCTTCAGCAATGATTCTTGTTTGTCGTTCATATAATCCCCCTTTTTTAATCCTATCCATTCTTTTTTGTAGCTCTTCTATGTCACTAATCGATACGTCTTAACGTATAACACCAATATGTATGGCATACATATAGACATTATATCATTTTTAACATAAAAAAGAGACTTTGAGAAACCAAAGTCTCTTTTTTTATCATATCTATATAAGATATAAGATATAAGATATAAATTATTTAATGATCAATACAGGGCAAGTGGAGTGGCTAGTTACATAGCTACTTACGCTACCCATGAATAAGCCTTTCAAAGGGCCAAGACCACGGCTACCCATTACGATGAGATCAGCATTATATTTTTTTGCCACTGCAAGTAGTGCAGGTCCAGGGGAGCCAACTTCAAATACGCTTTTAACTTTTACGCCTGCAGGAATTTCTTTCACTACATCATTAAGAATTTCCTTACCAGTTTCTTCCATATCCTCAGCAATTTGCTCAGATACATATCCACCAGAAATTGGTGTTTGATCAAAATTGGAAATAGCAGACACAATATTTGCAACGTGAACAACAATCAATTCAGCTTGGTTGCGATCCGCTACAGCGAGAGCATGTTCCAACGCACGTTTAGCATTTTCAGAACCATCAGTAGGTACGACAATAGTTTTGTAGGTAACCATAATAACCCCTCCTATTCCTAATCCCTCAAAGGGGATATGATCAAATATCGTTTAGCCTATACTAATATATTCTAGACCATCAAGGAAAACTCCTCTTTTTTCTGAGGATTTATTACATTATAGCACAAATCGTACAGAATTATACAAATAAAAGAATATTATGCGTATATTAAAGAACCTGAGACGATTGATTTGTATTAAGTGTAGTAGTCAATTTAAAACCATCTAATATATCTATAAGTTCCTGAGTAGCAAGATTGCTAGTGGATGGACCAATCATTCGAGCTACTGCTACATTACCTTCATTGCCAAGAATAATTGTTGCACCAAAGGATACTGGTTCCGCTACAGATGTATCAGATGTATTTGGATTTTTCATATGGCCCGCCAAATAGAACATCACATTACCGTCAATGATATGCGTTTCATAACGAGTAATCGTGGCCTTGTTCACATCAACCAATTGTTTAAGATAATAATCACCAAGCATCTGCTTAGCCATCATAGTTGGCATACCGGAGCTGACAGCTTGTACAGGGATTGTAAAAGACTCAATATCAAGGCGTATATTATGTTTGGTAAAAGCAATCTTGCCCTTTTCATTAAGACGGGTGAAGCCTTTTGGATAAGCAAACTTGATGCCCTCAGCTACACTGATATCGCTTGTGCCGGTTAATATTTTTTTTACCCCTTTAATAGCATTAGAACCGCGCTTATTGATCAATTCAAAGGATGGAATTGTATGCTCCATCAAACCTAGCTCCATAAACTCTGCACGAACAGGTGCATACGTACTAGACAAATTGTACCGATGAGTTGGATCTTTCTCCATGATAAATTCTGCTTCAAATACAGACTGAACCGGCTCTGTAGATGTCATATCTGCATAAGATTTTGGTGTACTCTTATCCCAGCGTGCGGAAACTGCACCTTTCTTAGCAAAGAACCCACCAACAATATCATTATGCTCAAAGTTATTGCTATGTTGGCGCCAGATATTTAAATACTCCTCATTAGACATGCCCTTAATAGGTACACCATACCAAGTTGTATTCCATTCTTTTTGAGATATTCCTTCTTGTGGTGTATTATTGCGCTTAGTAAAAGATACTGTATAGGAATCCTCTTGCGTAGGGCCCGCTAAATTGAAGGAATACCCTTGAATATGTTCGCTTTCACTACGCACGTCCATATCTAACATAACGCCATCAGCTACACGCCAAGGAATCGAGAACATATAACCATTTTTGTAATCCTTCACCACCGTGTTCATCTTAGTAGCATAGGATTTGTATTGTTCTGGCAAAATAGATGCGGAATCCTTCTGAGATTCCACAATAGATAAAGGTATATCAGGCGTCTTCTGTAAACCTTCCGCCATAATAGAAGTCGTTCCCAAAGCCATGACAGCTAAGGTTGCCGCAAATAAACGTAACTTCATAGAACCTCCTATAACATATTATCCAAGAACGCTTTCGTTCTTTCGTTCTGCGGATGACTAAAAATTTGTTCTGGTGTTCCTTCTTCTTGAATAACACCATCAGCCATAAAGATAACACGATCCGATACTTCACGAGCAAAGTTCATTTCATGGGTTACGATAATCATCGTCATGTGATCGTCCGCCAATTGTTTAATCGTCTTAAGGACCTCACCAGTAAGCTCTGGATCGAGAGCAGATGTAGGTTCATCAAATAGCATGATTTCAGGATTCATCGCTAACGCACGAGCAATAGCTACACGCTGTTGCTGACCACCAGACAAGCGAGATGGATACATATTACGTTTTTCCCATAACCCTACTTTATTGAGTAGTTGCTCTGCAATCGGTGAGATTTCATCATCTTTCATACCTTTTACCATACGTGGAGCAATCATAATATTATCTAATACCGTCATATGTGGGAACAAGTTAAAAGATTGGAATACCATCCCCATACGAAGCAATAATTCATGCTGAGTTTGAGGAGAAGCGTATTTTACAACCCCATTTTCAGTACTAGCAAGAACCGTACCATCAACGGTAATAGAGCCTCCATCAATCGTTTCTAACTGGCCCAAGCAGCGTAAAAATGTTGATTTACCTGAACCAGAAGGTCCAATAATAGAAACGATTTCTCCTCTATTCATTTTGAGCGACACATCGCGCAATACTGATTGATTATTAAAGCGTTTTTCAATACGCTCCATATTTACAAATGTCATAAGTACCTCTTACGTCGTCATATTAAGTATATAACTAACACCTCAAGTAAAAATATCTCATCTACAAAATCGCATCTATAGCATCAAATAAAAGTATCTCACCTATAAAACTAGCTACATCATTACATACGACAAACTATCATAGAATTAGATTAATCTTCGTATACAGCAAATCTTCGTTCTAAGTAATTGAAGATATTCGTTAAAATAAAGGTAAAGATCAAGTAGAATAATGCTGCCACGAGGAATGCAGAAATATCAAAGTCACGTTGTACGATAGATTTTGTAATACGCAAGATATCATTCATCGCCAATACATATACAAGAGATGTATCTTTCAATAAGTTAATCGTCTCATTCGCAAGAGGAGGTAATACACGTTTAAACATTTGTGGCAAGATGATCTTACGCATAGTTTGTGCATAGGTAAAACCAAGCACCTTCGCCCCTTCGTACTGACCTCGAGAGATAGATTGAATGCCCCCACGGAAAATCTCACATAAATAAGCTGCGTAGTTTAATACGAAGGTAAGAACTGCTGCCGTCGCATCATCCATTTGAATAGCACCGTCTGTGATGATTGGTAATGCATAATAGACGAATAAAATTTGTAGCATCAACGGTGTGCCCCGCATTAAATATACAAAAGCATCAACAAGCTTATCTACTAAAGGCAATTTAGATAGGCGTAACATAGCCATTAAAATGCCACCAGGAATAGATAAAATCCATACAATACAGAATAGCGATACGGTTACCTTTAAACCATCAGCGATGGTTGGGATAATCTGCAATAAATAATCTAACATGAAAGACTCCTTCAAAACACGACTAGAGAAGGGCCATCTGGCCGCTTCTCTAGTGTACATTTCGTTCTTTAATTATCAGTTGTACCTACTGACCATAGTACTATTAGTATATCACGAATTGTACTATTTAGCATCGCTCTTATCTAAGTCTGCGCCTGATCCTAACCATTTTTCAGCAATTTTATCAGCAGTACCGTCTTTTTTCATTTCAGCTAAGATACCATTAATTTTGTCACGCAAAGCAGTATCATCTTTGCGGAAGCCAACAGCGAAATTATCAACACCGTAGTCAGTACCTTCTACGATTTTATATTTACCAGGTTCTTTTGTCATGAGATAACGAGCGATTACACCATCAGCAATAACCGCATCAACACGACCAATACCAAGATCCATGAAGGCACTTACAAAATCCGCATAGGATTTTGTTTCTTTAACAGTCTTACCGCTTGGATCGTTTTGCAATGCTGCTTCACCAGTACTAGCTTGTTGCACGCCTACTACCTTACCAGCTAAATCGGCTTTACCTTTAATGGAGTCATCGTCATTACGAACAATGACGTATTGTTTATCCTTCATATATGTATTGGAGAACAAAATATTCTTCTCCCGCTCAGGAGAGACTGTTAAACCATTCCACAAAGCATCAATTTTTTTAGATTTTAGTTCCGCTTCTTTACTAGACCAGTCGATAGCTTTGAACTCTACATCCATGCCAGCACGTTTAGCTGCTTCTTTAGCCATGTCGATATCAAAGCCAACGATTTCACCTTTTTCATCTTTAAAGCCCATTGGAGGAAAACTATCATCTAAACCGATAACAACTTTCTTAGGCAATTCTGTACTAGCTTTTTTAGCGTCACCGCCACAACCTGTTACAAATGCCATCATAGACACGGCTGCAAGGCCAACGGCCATCATCTTTTTCCAATTCATAACTATCCTCCACGGCGATTATCGCCTATTTACTACTTAATAATATGTTCAATACAGATTTAGATTCCGTACTTAATGATTGTATTATACTTTAGTTCATTAAAGTTGTAAATAGTTAATTCGATGAATTTTACATTTTTTATTTTACAGACTCTCCACATATATAGTTTATGATTCTAGATTCATTTGCTTTATGTTTCTGTAGTCCTATATTTATATTTCTGTATGCCTATATTGCATGATGCTACGTACTTATACTTTATGACTGCGTATGTTTATGAATGGCCTCAATCATCGCCATTTTATCCTTGTACGCCACCTGATGCAGATCAAGTGGTATCACATAGATCCCACCATGACCATTCATTGCTTGCAACTCACGCCATTCCTCAGTGAATCCAATAATATGCTCATAATCAACAAAGACGAAATATTCATCCCCATAGAATAAACTGTGAAAGTATTCTTTCACAGAAAAAGGCCTACGTTTTAACACGAGGCCCTTTTCACAGATAAAAGCTTGACTTTCACCTAATCTATGAAGGGTCCATAATATCACGAGCAACAACAGATAATACCATACACGTTCCGCCCAGTCTGAAGGCATATATTTTACAATCAACGCACACGCAACTAGACCGATGATGCAACCGGTCCATTGTATACCACGATGTATTTCTAAGCTCTGTTGTACGGCACCTGATGAAAAGCGTTCCATCGCCTCTTGTTTCGTCATGGTTTACCTCACAAATTGAAAGTCTACTATATGATTTTATTTACGGCACAAGCCCATAGCTTGCTCTACTTTACGATACATTTGACTCGCTTTAGCATGAGCCTTAGCAGCCCCTTCATCGAGAATTACATCCAACTCAGGACTTGTAATCAATTCATTGTAACGTTGTTGAATTGGCTCAAGGGTTGCTACTAAAAGATCGGCAATATCGGATTTAAATACGCCATAACCTTTACCTGCGTACATTTCTTCGATAGCTTCGTAGCTGTCTTTTGTAATAGCACGGTAGATTCCCATCAAGTTAGAGATGCCAGGTTTATTTTCTTTATCATAGCGAACCGCATTATCAGAATCAGTTTGAGCTCGTTTCAATTTTTTCACGATCAAATCTGGTGCATCCAAAAGGCGAATGGTAGCATTTTGGTTATCATCAGATTTACTCATTTTCTTAATTGGCTCTTGTAAGCTCATAACGCGAGCACCACCTTCGCCTACCTTGATATCAGGTACTACGAAAGTTTCACCGAATCTACGGTTAAAACGCTCTGCCAAATTACGAGTCAACTCAAGATGTTGCTTTTGGTCCTCACCTACAGGAACATAGTTTGTACCATATAGCAAGATATCTGCCGCCATCAATGGTGGGTACGTAAGCAATGCTGTAGGAATAGAATCCCCTTGCTTTTGAGACTTATCCTTGTACTGAGTCATACGCTCTAATTCGCCAACATAGCTAATAGATTGCATAACCCAACCGAGCTTAACATGCTCAGGTACTTCAGATTGAACAAACAATGTTACCTTTTTAGGATCAAGGCCAACCGCAAGGTACAATGCAGCCAAATTACGAGTGTTTTGAAATAATTCTTTTGGATCTTGCGGTACCGTAATCGCATGTTGGTTAACGATACAATAGTAACATTCATCAGTATCTTGATAGTCTAAGAAATTACGTAAAGCCCCCAAATAGTTACCAAGTGTTAACTCCCCACTTGGTTGGATGCCGGAAAATATAACTGCCATAATAGTCTCCCTATATTGAAATAAACCAACAGTGCTTTGACACTGTTGGTTATATATTATTCTACGGTTACAGATTTAGCCAAATTACGTGGTTTATCTACGTCTGCACCGCGTGTAATTGCTGCATAATACGCCAATAGTTGCAATGGTACAACCGCTAAGATTGGAGCGATAAATTTATTCGCACGAGGCACATAAATTGTGTGGTCTACGTGTTTAGATAATTCTTCGTCACCTTTCATGCCAATACCGATTACAATAGCTTCACGAGCTTTTACCTCTCGGATGTTGCTGATCATCTTATCGTACACATCCTCTTGTGTAGCCAATGCGATAACAGGTACGCCCTCTTCGATAAGAGCCAATGTACCATGTTTCAATTCGCCACCAGCATATGCTTCAGCGTGGATGTAAGAAATTTCTTTCAACTTCAAAGCACCTTCCATCGCTACTGCATAGTCGATAGCACGGCCCAAGAAGAATGCATCAGATTTGAAGCCATAATGTTTAGCAAAGGCTTTCATATCTTCGTCTACTTCAAAGATTTCATGAATCAAGGATGGTAGGTTTTTAACGCCGCTAAGAATTTCTTCGGCTAAGGCTGGATTTAATTTACCATTTAATTGACCTAGGTATACGGCGAATAACAAGCCCGCTACTAATTGAGTAGTGTACGCTTTTGTGGACGCTACAGAAATTTCAGGGCCAGCCCATGTGTAAACTTTGTTATCTGCTTCACGAGAAATGCTGGAACCAACAACATTGGTAATGGCCAATGATTTGGCACCAAGGCGTTTAGCCTCTTTCAAAGCCGCCAATGTATCGGATGTTTCACCAGATTGACTAATAACGATACATAATGTTTTATCATCAGTCAATGGGTTGCTGTAACGGTATTCAGATGCTATTTCCACATCAACTGGAATACGCGCCAAGTTTTCAATATATTGTTTTGTTACAAGACCTGCATGGTATGCAGTGCCGCATGCAACGATGAGAATTTTATTGAAAGCTGCTACATCTTCAGCAGTCCAATTTAGCTCATCAAAGATTGCTGTTTTACCATCTTCAGAGATATGTGTACCGAATGTATCGCGAACAGCTTTAGGTTGATCATGAATCTCTTTCAACATGAAATGCTCATAACCACCTTTTTCTGCTGCTTCAGCGTTCCAATTTACATGGAATACCTCTTTATCAACAGGGTTACCTTCACGGTCGAATACGGATACATTATCGCGAGTTACGATAGCTAATTCACCATCGCTCAAGATGTATGTATCACGTGTGTAGTTAATGATAGCTGGAATATCGGATGCTACAAAGTTTTCACCTTTGCCAAGGCCGATAACCAATGGGTTTTCTTTTTTAGTACAAATGATTTTATCTGGCTCATCGGAGCAGATGATTTCAAGAGCATACGCACCATCAACACGAGCTAGCATGCGGCGTACTGTGCCCACGAAATCGCCATCGTACATATCCTCTAACAAATGAGCTACAACTTCTGTATCAGTTTCAGATTTGAAATGGTACCCTTTTGCAATAAGCTCTTCTTTTAAAGGCATGTAGTTTTCAATAATGCCGTTGTGTACAACAGCAAATTTACCATCTTCAGATGCATGAGGGTGGGCGTTCATGTCGGATGGACGACCGTGTGTAGCCCAACGTGTATGACCAATGCCTACAGTTCCTTCATTAGGATCTGCTTTCACAACTGCCTCAAGATTAGCAAGACGGCCAACCTTCTTTTGAATTTTAATAACATTTTCAGGGCCGATAACAGCAATACCTGCAGAGTCATAACCACGGTATTCTAACTTTGCCATACCGTCCAACAAGAAATCAGATGCTTGATTAAAGCCAATGTATCCTACGATACCGCACATACGTATATCCTCCTATAACTGGGGGTATTTCTAGCCCCAGCAAAAACTAAGGCTAACTAATTAATATTCTAGATTAATATTCTATTTAATGTATTAAATATTAGTTCAATACAATTCATTCAGATATACTTTGTCCCCATCGTTACCGATGGGCTTTTTAATACCTGTTACGACATGAATATGCCGGAAGAGCATCCGCTGATGACTCGATCACTCTTCACCTCGTCTACCCTAACGACTGCCTTCGCGGGTACTTGCGCTATTCGCCTTTACGAATTTGGAATTCCTTTCTATGATATACGGCAGAATCAGTACAAAATAAAATATGTACTGAGGTATATTATACTAGAAAAATCGATAAAAAGTAAACCACCACAGATAAGTCAAAAGGAATAAAAAAGATTGTTTCTATGCTTCACATCCTTTTCATTGTAAGAAATTATACTTCTATCATTCTAAATTTTACGCAATTAGATTTTGTTGTATTTTCAAAATGTATGTATATAATTTGGGAGATATTAATCATGAATAAAACAACTATAAAGAAACAACATAAAACTAAAAAGAATAGCTTATCATATAGAAAATTACGTCGTTGGGTGTTACCTGCAGTCCTTGGTGCCGCTTTATCGACATTAGCAGTTATCCCAACATTAGCTGCAGAGACTCAAACTAATACCAACGTAGCAGTTGTAACCACAACAGAACAAACTAAAACAGTACCATCTGCACAAGGAAGCACACCTCCAACCGGTGCACCTCACGGCAAACCACCTGCCGGTCATGTCCCTACAGGCACGTCTAACCAAATACCTCCAAATGGGAATCCTCCTTCTGGCACTCCTAACGGTATGCCTCCAACAGCTATGCAGAATGGAGCCCCTAATGGAATGGCACCACAAGTTGAAGTAGATCCTAGTACTTTTAAAGGCACAACTATCGCTACAGAAAACAAATCCATTGCTCACGAATCGATGACAAACACAACGGCCGATCAGAATGCTTTCATCGGTAAAAATAAAGCGGTAATTGATATTGAAAATAGCGTTTTCGATAAAACAGGCGACACTACAAGCGATGACAACAGCAATTTCCGTGGTCAAAATGCAGTAGTCCTCGGTATCGAGGGGAGCCAAATCAATATTAAAGGCAGTAATATTACATCTAATTCTAAAGGCTCTAACGCAGTCTTTGCCACTGGTGAAGGTTCTGTTATCAACGTAGAAAATACTAGTATTCACACCAAAAGCGATTCCTCTCGTGGTTTAGATGCTACTTACAAAGGTACGGTAAATGGCAAAAACCTAACTATCACCACTGAAGGGGCTCACTCTGCTACACTTGCTACAGATCGCGGAGAAGGCACTATCACCACAGAAGCAGCCAAACTTACGACATCTGGCGAAGGCAGTCCTGTTATCTACTCCACGGGTAATATTATAGTGAACAATGTCAACGGCATAGCGAATAACAGTGAAATTGGCGTCGTAGAAGGTAAAAATTCTATTACCCTTACGAACTCCAATGTAACAGGCTACAAAGATAATGGTTTCATGCTATATCAAAGCTTCTCTGGTGATGCTGAAAACGGTATTGCTCGCCTGAAAGCAGAGAATAATACACTTACAACTCACGCTACAGGTGCGTTCCTCTATGTAAACAACACTACTGCTGAAGTAGACCTTTCTAACAATGCCATCTCTATGCCGAACACTTCTACCTTAGTGAAAGCAGCTGCCGACTCCCGTTGGGGAAAAACTGGTGAGAACGGCGGTCATCTTACACTCCGCACATCTAACCAAGAACTAAGTGGTAATATTATGGCTGATTCAATCAGTACCATCGCTCTAGACATGACAAATGGATCTAGTCTTGTAGGTGCTGTAAACACAGACAACACGGCTAAAGAAGTAACTGTGAAACTCAGCAAAGACTCCAATTGGATACTCACTGGCGACAGCTATGTAAAATCCTTGAACAACGAAGATACCACAGGCAGTAACATTCACTCAAATGGATATAAACTCGTTGTGGCTGAAAAATAATAATAAAAGCACTACTTTGAATTATTCCAATCCAAAGTAGTGCTATTCTTTTTCAATCAAAACTATAAAACTTCAACTATATAAATATTCTTTAGCCCTATCACTATGAAGTTAGCGTATTATAAGTTATGAGTTAAACAGTCTATTAAATAGCAGCCATATATAGGCCACAGTTTTAATTCAACCATAGGCTTGTAGTTTTCATCTTTAATTTTATGTTCCAACAAATTTAGATTCTCTAAATCATCTTCCCAGCTTTTGATATAGTCCTGCTTTTCTTCTTCGCTATCAAAGTCTTCGTCTATTTTTGCATTTTCAATGCATGCCAATAGTTCATTTCGTTGTTTATCGACTTCACGATCGAACATATCATGTTGCTTCATAGTCCAAAGGCCAAAGTAATACGGACCGTCACTTAAATCGCAGTCAGATTTAGCCTTTTCACATTCATCTAAAAATAGGCCATACTCATCTAATATATAATAGGCGTCAATGATATCTAACTCAAAAACTTCATCATTACTTAAATGATATGCTACATCGCCTCCAAGCTTAATTTGCTTCAAACAATCAAGGGCTTGCTTTTTATTACCTAAATACACATCACAATAAGCAATACAAACTAGTAACCTCATCCTATTTGGATAGCTTTTTAATAACTCTTCAAAAATGACCTTTGCTTTCTCATATTGCTTAAGCTCAAATAAACACACTGCATAGCCAAAGTTCATTTCATAATCGTTCGATACTATTATTCCCCTTTCAAAAGCACGTAAACTTTTCTTTAAGTCCTCTGCAGAACCTTTCTCTCTATAAGCTGAAAAATGATATAAAGCCAACCCTCTGTAAGTCTCTATATATGGAGAATTTAGCTTTACAGCTGCATATAGATAGTCATATTCTTTTATATTCCCCTCATCGTTATAATAAAAAGCCAAATTAGTGTAAACTCTTGCTTTTTCAGTATCACTCAGTTCTTCTATATATTTTCTGAGAAACTCTTCCAATAGTTGTATTGAATTTTCTTCATGCCTCAACACCTGTTCAACAGTTGCTAAAGCACATACCACATCCACATCATGCGGATGTTCATGCATCAAACCATGCAAGTAAGTTCCGAAACGCTCTGCATATTCCTTTAATACATTATAATCACTAAATATAGATACCTTATAATTAGTTTTATATTCTGTTTTTAGATTTTGCCAATACTCTCTTATAGCAAGTTTCATATTACACCTTTACTATCATCGAACATATTTTAGACCATATGTTTATAATAACATAAGTTATTACTTATATACTTTTGTGCTTATAATAACGCCGTTCATATAAATTCAAACTATACAAAAAGATTTCCTTTAGCCTCTATCTAATTCTAATTGCATAAAAATAACCCTCTATTAAATATTCTAAAAATGAATAAAATATCTAATAGAGAGTTATGTTACTTGGACAAAATAAAACCTAACTATATTATGCTCTATCAATAGAAATTAAAGCCGCATTTTTTGCATGTATCAATGTAGTATCAAATAAAGGTATATCCGTATCATCTTGTTTAATAAGTAGCCCAATTTCAGTGCAGCCTAAGATAACACCTTGTACACCAGATTTTACCAAATCACCAATAATATCTAAGTATTGTTGTTTAGATTCATTAGAAATAACACCTAAACACAATTCATTATATATAATATCATTCACAAGTTCGACTTGATCTTCGTTAGGTATAACAACATGAATCCCCCGATTTTCCAAGATACATTTATAAAAATCTTGTTGCATCGTGTACTTGGTACCGAGTAGACCTACCTTTGTAATACCTGATTTTTCCAACTCTACTGCAGTCATTTCCGCAATATGAAGAAGTGGAATGTGAATATGTCTTTTTATTTCATCCGCTACTTTATGCATTGTATTCGTGCATATAACAATATAATCAGCACCAGCCTTTTCTAAAGATTGAGCAGCATCGGATAAAATTTCAGCACTTCTGACCCAATCTCCATTTGCTTGACACTTTTCTATCTCTTCAAAATCGACACTATATAAAATACATTTTGCTGAATGTAAGCCGCCCAAAACTTGCTTAATAGTTTCATTCAAGACTTGGTAATACGTAATCGTACTTTCCCAGCTCATTCCCCCAATTAAACCTATTGTTTTCATAATTTCACCCTCTAAGCTTAGAATAAACCAAAATAAAAAGATTATTCATTATGATTATTCAATTTTAAATATCACTCATCTCTAAACCTCCTATATACGATCCTGCAGTGACTTTACGTAGGACGGAGCAAAGGGACATATATAGGAGGGGATACCTTTAATATCAAATTGTAGAATGGATTCACAATTATTAAAATCCATAGGATTAATCTCAGTAAAGATGGTTCCTCGCAGTGGATTTTGCTTCGCAAAATCTTACGCTCGGAACAAAGTGATGTGTGGGCTTCATCGTCGCAGGCTCCTCTGCCGCCTCACACCCTACTTTTATTCAGCCAACCCTTGTTCTCTACCGATAATATCAGCAATTTCTTGGCACAGGGATTGTAGTTCTTCTTGGTTAGGCCCTTCAGCCATGACACGGATGAGTGGTTCTGTCCCGGATGCACGTACTAAAACGCGACCTTCATCACTAAGTTCTCCTTCAGCTGTTACGATAGCAGCTTTGATGAGGTCATTATCTTCCCAGCCAGTTTTTGTAGCTACACGAACATTTACAAGAACTTGTGGGTATTTTGTCATAATGCCGGCCAACTCAGAAAGAGGTTGCTTTTTCTCCTTCATAAGAGCTGCCACTTGAACAGCTGTTAACATGCCGTCACCAGTGGTGTTGTGATCTAAAAAGATTACGTGACCAGATTGTTCACCACCAACGGAAAGATTATGTTCACGCATGTATTCCAATACATATCGATCACCAACAGCAGTGGAAACTGTTTTCATACCAAGTTCTTCTGCTGCTTTATGGAATCCAATATTACTCATAACGGTACCAACTATGGTATCACCTTTAAGTTTGCCTTCTTCTTTCAACTTAAGGGCACATAGCAACATGATTTGATCACCATCGAGGACTTGACCTTTTTCATCAACCAATAAACAGCGGTCAGCATCGCCATCATTAGCAATACCAAGGTCTGCATTATGTTGTTGTACGGCTACTTGTAAGCCTTCAATGTGTGTGGAACCACAATGATGATTGATATTCAACCCATCTGGATTCACATTAATATTGATGACTTTAGCCCCTAGTCCAGACAAAATTTCCGGACCTACACTGGAAGCTGCGCCATTAGCACCATCATAAACGATAGTCAAACCTTCAAGGGACGTATCGATTGTGTGACGTACAAAATGAGCATATAAATGAGCCAAGTTACTATTGAACTCAATTTTACCAATACCATCACCAGTAGGACGCGCCAATTCATTATCTGCACTTTGACGAACATATTTTTCCAATTCATCTTCCACTTCATCAGGTAATTTATAGCCATTACCATCAAAGAATTTAATGCCATTATCTGGATATGGATTGTGAGATGCAGAAATAACAGCACCCGCATCAAAACCTTGTTGACGTACAAGGTACGCTACTGCTGGAGTTGGGATAACGCCTGCAATTACTACATTACCACCAACAGAGCAAATGCCCGCCGCTAATGCACTTTCAAGCATAGAACCAGAAATTCGCGTATCGCGACCAATCAAGAACGTAGGGTGATCCTTTTTCTTACCAAAATGCGTTCCTGCCGCACGACCTAAATGATAGGCTAATTCCGGCGTTAAAAACTCATTAACAACACCACGTACACCATCTGTACCAAATAAACGAGCCATAATTATCCTCCTCTAAGGATTTGTGAAAGTTTCACAAGTCTATATATCTACCGTGTGTATCTTTTCAATAATTACTGTTGTGTATTATATCATAATATAGAAAGCATACCTACTATAAAGTCACATCTATATTACATAAATAGTATGAATCTATACTGTAATTCAATCCATCATTATAATTCCCCACTAATTAGGTTTTGCGTATTTTGCCATACATAAAATGGCCGTTTCCGCACCATCAAGGGCAGCACTCATAATCCCTCCTGCATAGCCAGCCCCCTCACCCATAGGATAGAAACCTCCTACAGTAGGAGAAATGCGGTCTTCATTACGTCCCATACGGAGCGGTGCAGAGGTACGCGTTTCAACGCCTGTCATACACACCGCAGGATCATCAAAGCCTCGGATGCGACGCCCCCAGTATGGCAAAGCCCGCTCTAATACGGATGTGACGAATGATGGCAAGCAATCATGTAAATCGCAATTTACAACACCTGGCTCGTAGCTATATATACTATTTTGTACACTAGGTGCTTGTGAAAGCCCTAAAAACTGCCCTACAGTTTGTGCTGGCGCATGGAAGTTAGAACCGCCCAACTCATAGGCCTTGCGTTCCCATTCTCGTTGAAATGCGACGCCATCTAAAGGATGAGTACCAAAGTCATCTGGACCTACGTTGACTACGATAGCACTATTAGCAACACCGCTATCCCGAGCGTATAAACTCATGCCATTTACGACAACGCCACCATCTTCAGAGGCAGATGCTACTACTTGACCTCCTGGGCACATACAGAAGCTATATGCAGTACGACCTGATTCTTTATCGTGGTATACGAGAGAATATTCCGCTGCACCAAGGCCCAAACTAGATGGATCTACACCATATTGAGACTCATCAATTACAGCCTGATCATGCTCAATACGAACACCGATAGCAAATGGTTTTGCCGTCATTTCCACATTGCGTTTATAAAGCATTTCATATGTGTCACGTGCACTATGGCCTACACCAGACAAAACAACAGTCGTATCAATACGCTCACTACCATTAACTTCAACGCCTACGATACGGTCATTTTCAATAAATAAATCCGTTACCTTAGAACCAAAGCGGACTTCACCGCCCCATTCGATGATGCGCTCACGCATAGATTTTACCATGGTACGCAATTTATCAGTACCTACATGAGGTTTATGTTTATATAAGATTTCTTCAGGCGCGCCAAACTCTACAAAGTATTTAGATATTTCATGTAACCGCGGATGGGTAATGCGAGTTGTTAACTTACCATCGGAAAAAGTTCCTGCGCCGCCTTCCCCAAATTGTACGTTGGACTCAGGCTTAAATATGCCCTTTTTCCAAAATGTCTCTACATCATGACTACGTGTATCTACATCTTGACCGCGTTCAAGTACGATTGGGCGATAGCCTTCACGAGCTAAGTAAAAGGCTGCCAGCATCCCCGCAGGGCCAAAGCCCATAACTACAGGACGATGTGCTAATGGTACAGCCCCCAAAACGATAGGTTCTGGATCTTCTGCAGCAAATACAGATACATCCTTTTCTTTACCAAGCTTTCTCATGACTTGAGCTTCATTATGAACCTCAATGAATAGGGTATATACAAAAACAATGTTTGGCTTCTTACGGGCATCTACGGCTCGTCGAACAACATGAATCGTTTCGATAGCGCCACGCAACGGGGGATATTTCTTTTCTACAATACTTTTGATATCCGACTTAACCGTAACAGCCACGCGGAGATTTATTATTCTAATCATATCTTTCCTATTAAAGCCTCCCTTTTAGGTGAGCCTACTTCTTTAATCTTTGACCAAAATTCTTTACCACTTGACCAGTAAAAAAATAGTCATACATCTTTATTATACAACACTCCTATAAAAGCTAATATATAAATCATAAAAAGGCCCTAATAGAGAAATATTCACTCTATTAGGGTCTTTGTTGCAAGATTTCAAAGCCTCACAAAAAACTTATCATCCATTAAGTACTTTCTTTTGTATTTCTACTTTCACCCGTACCGTTGTGGTATTGCTATTAACCCCATTCGGTAATACTAAATTATAGTTACCCTGTACAGTTTCAGTAGCACCCGATACATCGATAGGTTCCGTTTGTATTTCTGTAACGGAATTAATCATTTCTTCACGACCTGTAACTGTTAATTGCGTTGGTGTAGCAGACGTGGATTTAACTTCATAACCTTCTGCTACTGTACCAACAGTCGGAACAGTAATAGGAACCGCCTTTTCTTTACGTAATAAGTTGAGTTCGTATTGTGCTTGGCCTTGGTTTGGATTGATATGTACATCCAGTACATTACCTGCCGTATCCCAAGCTTCTAAAGTACTAACAGCGCTAAAGTTCTTCGTTTGACCAGCCACATTGACTTTCATCACAACCTTGCTCACTGCATTAACTTGTTGCTTACGACCAGAAACAGTTACCTCTTTCGGCACAATCGTTACCGATTTCAAAGCAATATCATCAGAGAACTTGCCGATTGGAACTATTTCAACAGGAATTGTTTTCTCTGCATATTCATCAACATTGATGGTGATGGTATCTGGTTTAACCTCCACAAGATTCATCCCTGCTGGAGGAGTAAAATTAATAGTTACATTATTTTGACCTGGTTTTACACCAGATGCATCAATATAAGCCCGTAAATTATCTGATTTCATAGACATAATGGTATCACGTGGGCCAGCCAGAACAACACGGACCACATCTGGTGCATCTTCTATGATATAGCCAGAATTGAGATTTTGAACCTGTACAGGTATTGTATAGGTTACTTCCATCACAGGGTTCTGATCGCGCATAATAAAGAACCACATGACGATAGCTGCTAACAAGGATAATAATTTAGCAGGCCAATTGCGTTTCAAATGAATCATCATTTATTTGCCCTCCATTTCCACATACTAGTAATGGTTTGACGAGGGCGTTCCATAAAGGTGCGCAATGCCTCTTTAATTTGATCCTCTGGTAAATGGCGATAAATATGACCGCCATATGTATAAGAAATGGTCCCTGTTTCCTCACTGACAACGACTACGACAGCGTCAGTTTGCTCAGACAAGCCAATAGCTGCACGGTGACGTGTACCTAGTTCAGTACTCAATGTGCGGTCCTCAGTCAACGGCAACAAGCAGCCCGCTGCACGGATTCGCCCATCACGAATAATCAAGGCCCCATCATGAAGTGGTGTACTAGGAACAAAGATATTTTTAATCAACTCGCGGCTCAATACAGCATCGATAAGAATACCAGTATCTACAAAGTCATTGAGACCTACTTCACGTTCAAAAACGATAAGTGCCCCCGTATGTTCACGAGACATAACGCGAGCCGCAGCCATCACTTCATTAATGGCCATATCCATTTCTTCTTCGTTTACATTTTGTGCCTTGCTGAAAATTCGGCCACGCCCCAATTGTTCTAGAGCACGACGCAATTCTGGTTGGAATACAACGGGTAACGCAAAGAGAAGAACGGTCATACTTTGTTGCAAAATCCAGTTGATAACGTATAGATTTAACAGATGACTCAATAAATTTAAAATTGCCAACATAACGAGACCTTTTAAAAGAGAAACGGCCCGTGTATCTTTAAGCAATTTATATAAATAGTAAATACCAATAGCAACGATTATGATATCAACGATATCAAGAAGCCTAAAGGTATGTATAAGTGCGTCAATATGCATAAAAATAGCTCCTTATACAAAATAATAAGGTACAATCAATTCTTTGACTGTACCTTATATTTTAACTCATTTTGAGAGTACTGTAAATTTATAAACAAACGCTGAATGAGATTTTTATTAGATGTTTTGTGTTTCAATCCAAACATCCATTTGGCCCCCACAAACCATGCCTTCTTTAACAGCTACGTCATCATCGAGATGAACATCGATACGACGGTGAGCTTCTTTTTTATTCAAAGAGTCCACCGCACTTAGGCGGATTTCATTTTCCGCACGGCCACCGCCGATAGTACCAAAAATAGATCCATCAGGAAATACAACCATAGATGTACCAGCTTTACGAGGTGTGGATCCACAGGTATATAAAATAGTGGCTACTGCTAAGGTTTCGTTTTTACGTTCACTAAGGTATTCAATAAACTCACGATTCATGGATCACTCTACCTTTCCGCAATGAGCCGCCTTTTTTACCACGCACCACTGCCAAATATTCACTAACGATAGATAATGCAATTTCCTCAGGCGTTTGAGCTCCTAAATCTAGACCAATAGGCGCATATACCATATCTAACTCATCTTGAGTCCATCCTTGCTCACGCAACACTTCAAAAGCATGATGGATGCGTTTTTGGCTGCCCATAACGCCCATATAGGTAGGCAAGTACCCTCGTAATTGTTCTAAGCATATATTATCGTACTCATGAGCACGTGTCACAATGATAAAACCAGTATATTCATCAAGAGGTAAATCGTTCTTGAAGTTTTCTAAAGGTAAGCACTTACGTGTAACACGTTCATCAAAGAATTCAGGCACTACATATTCTGGACGGTCATCTACGACTGTAACGCGACAGCCAATAAACAACAGCAAATCTGTAATAGCTCGGCTAACATGACCTGCACCTAATACGAGAACTGACGGATCATTTTCTACAGGTTGTACGAAACACTCCATTTCGCCTACCATACAGAGAGAATTTAGTTTTGCTTTATCTACAGTAAATCCTTCAATAGGAGTTCCGTATAGAACCCTTCCATCTTCAGCATAAATAGTCTTATCCCCTTGACGAGGACCGGATAGAACAGTAACCATCACAGTAGTTTCAGTAACCTGTAGACGATCTTTCATCACATCATAAATTGTTTCCATCTAGATTCCTTTCATAATCCCAAGCGGTAACAGCCTCTAATACACCTCCACCGACAGCAAGGGATTTATCTGAAATACTATAGCAATGAGACTCTTCACAACGAGCATCCACATCAGCCAACTTAAAATGATCTGATACGATGAGCCCACTTTTTAAAATGCCTCGTAGAATACCTGTAATTTTCGCTCTTACTGGTTCTTCATCAACATAACCAATTACTTCATTAGCTTGTACAGAATCCCCAATATGACGTTTTGCTGTAAATAGTCCAGCCTTTGGAGAATGAATAACGCGCTCATGAGTGTAGCCACCTACATTTCCAGGGATACCTGTATTAGGTTGAGCTGATCCATCATAGATACAGCGACCTAATGAATGACCACGCATCGTTTCAATGACCACATCTACATCTTCTCCAGCAGTAAATCCAGGGCCCACACCGATAACGAGCTCTGCATCATCCCGTTTTGTACCAAGATTCTTTTTACTCAAAATAGCATCGACTACAATCTCTGGTTTTAAAGTGTCCAATAATTCCTCATATGAGCTAGTGACAACGGGGATGATTTCCTGTGCCAATGTATCCTTCACTTCATTAAGAGACACATGACGAGCAACAAAACGTTCCAAAATCATTTCTCCACGATGAACCGCATTACCGTAACATACTTCGCGGCGAATCATTGTAGGAATAGCTATTTCACTAATTACAACGGGATAGCCCGCCCGTCTCAATCTATATACAGCGCCGGAAGCAATGTCTCCGCCTCCACGCATGAGTACCAATGGTTTCATAATGCCTCACTTTCACGATGTTTCAAACGCTCAAAATCATCGGGTGTATCGATATCGTCGCCAATATCATCACTAATCCATAATTTCACAACATGGGCTTTACCATCACCATGAATAATGGTCTTACCCCCTTGATCCCCTTGAATCTGTTGTAAATAATCAAACCAATGAGAACCAAAGAGAACGGGATTTCCCGAGTGATAATTTGCCCCATAATGTGGAACGACGATAGTTTTCGGATGAAAGTTTTCATTAAACGCACGAATGACCTCGTGTACAACAGCACTCGTCAAAAGTGGTTGATCTCCTACTGAACAGAGAATACCGTCTAGCGATATAGGCGCCGTATTCACCAAATGATGTACTCCCAGCGCTATGGATACGCCTTGCCCCAGTTCAGGATGGTCATTTCGAAGGGCTTCAAAACCATAGCTTGTGACAATAGGTTCTAGTTTCTCATGATCATCACCAGTAACTGCCACAAAAGGTAGCTTACACGATACAGTAGAAGCTACCTGTCCACCCCATCCACCTTGAAGAGCCCCACAGACCGCATCTAGAACAGTCTTGCCACGCCAGGGTAAGAGCTGCTTATTACATCCCATACGCTTGGATTGCCCTCCCACAAGGAGGACAATGCCAATATGCAAAGGATGACGGTCTATGGGGTCTCTCATGGGACTAAAAGCGGTGTTACAATTTGCTTTCACATTAGTCATGAGTACCTACCGACATTGAATAATGCGACGGATTTCACAACTTGCTTTATATCCATCAGCCAAAATGATAGCCGTAATATCACTATCAACAATATGATCAATAAAATCATCGATAATGCGATGTTGCACTGTTTCATAACCAGTACAGAATAATATTTTCTTACCTTTACTGTATTGGAATAAACCTTGCCTATGCAAAACAAGATCAGCCAACATACGAGGAGTTACAATAGCCCCCATATCACGTTTTACAATATCTTGAACAAGCTCGATATTATGTACGTGCTCATCATCTAACGGGGCCCCTAGCATTTGTAGATTCACGAGGCCAATCGTAGTCTTTGTAAGAGATGGAATGATAGGTTCGGTCGTCTTAGGTGCCTTGAGCCATTTTTCCTTCGCCCCATCTGCTTCTACAACAATTTGCCAATTGGGATGTAACTTGGATAAACCATCGATAAGATCACAATCTAAGGAGTCTACTTTTGTTCCTGTAATTCCAGTGAACCACGCACCACAATAGCCATGTAAAAGTCGGTCAGTACAATACTCATCAGCTTCATTAATATTATGAGTATAAATCGGTTCATAATGAGCCACCTGAGACTCATAAAGTCGAGTCGTAGTCGTAACTACGATGGGCTGACCTTTCAGCCGTCCATATTCTACTAGTTTTGAAAGCACAGTCGTTTTACCGCCTGCCCCAACAAGGGCAACGATTCCCGGCTGAATCAATCGATTCCAATAGGATGTTTGTGATGTCATAGAACCAGGCCTCCTTAGAAAGTAAAAGGAACTAGAAATCTCTATACTTTATATTTCTCGTCCATAGCCATAAATACCTTCTCAGGTGTCATAGGTAATGTACGAATATCCGCACCAACTGCATTTTTAATGGCATGTTGAATAGCAGGGCACCCCGTATTGATGACAACCTCACCAATAGATTTTGCTCCGAAACCACCTGTAGGCTCGTAAGATTCTACAAAGTCTGTATGTAATTCACCAATATCCTGACGGGTTGGGATTTTATAAGTCATAAGATTGTTTGTTTCCAAACGGCCATTGTTGGAATAGCGTACATCTTCATATAAAGCCATGCCGATAGCTTGTACTACACCACCCTCAACTTGAACGCGAGCCAATTTAGGATTGATAACAGTACCACAATCAACACAAGAATAGAAATGAAGAGGAATAACCTTACCTGTTTGTTTATCTACCTTCACCTCAGCAATAGATGCCATAAATGGAGGTGGGGATGTATGACTCCCCCATGTAGCAAAACCAGACAATTGCTCCGCATTAACACCAACTAATAATTTTGGTGCCAATTGATGGATATCCATTGTTTTAGCACCATCTTTTGTGGTAGCTACAACGCCGTCAAAGTCAACGTTTTCAACGTCAGTTTCAAAGAAATGAGCGAATTTAGCAATAATCTTAGTGCGCAATTCTTCTGCCGCCATCTTAGCAGCAGTACCTGTTACATAGGTTGTACTAGATGCGTAAGACCCTGGATCGAATGGTACGATATCTGTATCTGATTCAATAACAGTCATATATTCCATAGGACAGCCGATTACTTCACAGGCCATTTGAGTCAATACGGTATTAGACCCCATGCCCATATCAGAAGACCCAGTATACAATGTATAATTACCATCGTCACCAAGGCGAATTTCAACAGATGCCACATCTATATTTGCGACACCAGAGCCTTGTAATGCTAAAGCCATGCCCAGTCCACCGCGATAGCGTTCATCGATATCCCAAGAATGAGGGCGTTCATCCCAACGAGCCATTTCTTTTACCCGATTTACAGTATCTTGGAAAAGACCAGAATCAAGATATTCATCTGGAGCATATACTAAGCTTTGTTCACCTTCCGCTATTAAGTTCTTCTGACGTAACTCAGCTGGATCAATCCCCATCTTATCAGCTAACTGGTTTACTGCACATTCTAATGGCCACAATGCTTCTGTTGCACCATACCCACGGAAAGCACCACCCGGAGTTTGATTAGTATACACACCTTCTGTACCATAATGAACAGCAGTCACTTTGTTGTACAAAGGTACAGATTTATGTTCACCAGCCGTTGTAGTAGTGAAGCAATGAGTTGCATGTGCACCAGCGGCTGTGATGGAGTCCATATCAATAACTTTAATAATGCCATCTTTTGTAGCACCAACACGGATTTTCCATTCACGAGCATGACGTGTAGTGGAGCAAGTTTGTGCTTCTGTACGATCGTATAAGAGATAACAAGGTTTTTTCAATGTCCACGATACAAAGGCCGTCATAATTTCTGTACAAGCCGTTTGTTTAGAGCCGAAACCGCCGCCGATACGAGGTTTAATAACACGGACTTTTGTGGCCGGAATACCGAGTGCACGAGCGATGTGACGGCGTACATGGAATACGATTTGTGTAGAGGATACGATAACTACACGACCTAGCGCATCTATATATCCAAAGCTTTGGAATGGTTCCATCGCTGTTTGGCGTGTGGCCTGGTCAAAGTATGTACCTTCTGCCACGTAATCACATTTAGCAAGTTCTGCCTCCACATCTCCTACCCGTTTGTGATAGGATACGCAAATATTGCGTTTGTAATCTTGTCCTACAGGGATATTATTGTGAATATCATCTTCAGGATGTACTATAGTTTCATGGTCGATAGCAGTATGCATATCAAGTACAGGTTTCTGTACTTCGTATTCAACCTTGATAAGCGGCATTGCTTTAAGCGCTGTAGCCTCATCTTTTGCTACGATAAGAGCTACTTCGTCTCCAACATAGCGAACTACAGGGTCCAAGATGAGTGCATCATAAGCGGATGGCTCTGGATATGTTTGACCTGCTAATGTGAATCGCGTATTAGGCACATCTTCATAAGTAAAAATAGCTTCTACGCCAGGAATCAATTTGGCTTTAGATGTATCAATAGATTTGATGCGCGCCTGAGCATGAGGACTACGAAGGGCCTTAATAACGAGCGCATCTTTGGGAACAAAATCGCCAGTATAAGACGGTTTACCAGACAAAATACCTTTTGAGTCAACTTTGTCATAAGATTTACCAATATGCTTGTTCATCATTATAGGCCTCCTTCTAAGAATTTACGAACTCCTCGAAGTTGTGATTCATAACCAGTACAGCGACATAAGTTACCTATGAGGTATTCGCGAATCTCATCATCGCTAGCCTTTGGATTTTTGCGTTTCAAATTAATAGCACTCATCATCATGCCAGTTGTACAAAAGCCACACTGATCTGCGCCTTCACTTGCGATACAAGCCGCTAATAATTCAGCTTCCTCTTGTAAGCCTTCTAATGTAGTAATTTTATGTCCTGGCGCACGAAATGTAGGGTATGCACAGGACAAAATAATTTCGTCATCCACCCATACAGTGCAAAGGCCACAGTTTGTAGTATCACAGCCACAGCGGACACTGTAATAGCCAAGATCACGCAATGTATCTAGCAACATCTCATCAGTTGGCACATTAACAGTTACATTTTTGTTATTAATATTAAGTACGAGTTCCATTATTGTGCCACCTCCTTAGCTAAGCGTTGAACCATTGCTTTTACCATTTCCATGCGATATTCTTTGGACGCATGAGAGTTAGATTGATACACTAGTTCTTCAGATGCCAATTGACCTGCCTCTTTTGCGGCAGATAATCCTTTTTCTGAAAGCAAAGCACTTGCTTTAACAGCTAATTGAGGTACACCAGGTCTTGTACCGATATACAATTCAACCCCTTTTTCATCATGGCGAAGAGCACCTGTCAATAACGGGAAATCACCACGAGAGATGCGAAGAGCTTCAACAGATACAGGTACATCTACTTTAGGGATGCGAATCTCCACGAGAATATCACGTTCTCTATATGTCATATAATCTTGCATGGACATACGACCGCCTTTGAAGGTAACGATGTCTGCATGCACTGCCAATAGCGCGGGGATAATATCAGAGAAGCCAAACTTACTTGCTACAGAACCGCCCATGGTAGCAGTATTCCTAAATTGAACGCCAAGAATCTCCTTAACGCCTTTAACTACGGCACCGCCGCAGAATTGTTGTAAAGGCTCAAAGCGTTCCACATCCCCTTGTGTCGCCATAGCGCCAATTACAAACTCCTTATCTTCTTCACGAACATAACGCAAATCAAGACTCGCCATATCAATCACTGATGGCCAAGTTCGTCGTCCTAAACGCAGCCAACAGCCGCCTGCTAGCATAGGAGCAGTTTTGTTCTTTGTGGCTAATTCATAAGCCTCTTCCACCGTCTTCGGTTGTAATACTTTCATAAATGCTAACATAATCTGTCCTCTCAATGGTATACTAATACTAACAGAATTACGGTGCTAACTATAAAAATACAGTTCTCACCAAACTACAAACTTAACAAAAAACTATAGAATCTCGTGCATTTCTTATACTTTTATTTTACCAATTATTTACCACTAAATCTACGATGAAAGATATAAATTTACAGGAAATTTGCAAAGAATTACATATTTATGAATTTGGAATTGCCTCATGGCCACTACCTGAACAGGCCAAAACTATTTTATTTGAAAGCAACCCATGCCCCTTTACTACGGCAGATGTAGAGGCAAGACTACTAGGAACGACTCAGTTTATGCCCAAAAGTGCCATCGTTTGTCTATTCCCGTACCATGTACAACACAAAGGCCATGCCAATCTATCGCGCTATACATGGTCAACAGATTATCACCTGGTCATTAATGAATATTTAGAACGTCTTATTGAAAGATTACAAATAATTGATGACTCGGCTCAGTTCTCCATTCATTGCGACACCTCTCCTTTAGCAGATCGGTACATGGCCTACTTAGCAGGTCTCGGCTTTTACGGAAAGAACAACTGTTTTATCAGCCCTAAATGGGGTTCTTATGTCGTTATTGGTACGATTTTAACAACACTAGAACTCAAAGCAAATACCCCTCTTGAGCAGTCCTGCATGGGATGCAATCGTTGTATTACAGCGTGCTTAGGTCAATGTTTAGGCCATGACGATTTTAAGTACAACACCTGTAAAAGCTTCTTGACGCAGAAAAAAGGAGAGCTCACCGATAAAGAGGAAAATATCCTCGCTAAAACTCCACTCGTATTTGGTTGTGATGTATGCCAAGAGGTGTGTCCTCACAATAAAGATATTCCAACTACGCCTATCCCTGAATTTCAACAGATTGAGCCGTATGTCAATATAGACGAACTAGAAGCACTAACAAACAAAGAATTCAAAGCAAAATACGGTCGTCGAGCCTTCTCGTGGCGAGGTAAAAAAATACTAATGAGAAATCAAGAGATTATAGATAGAAAAAGTAAACTATAACACTCAATAAGACATAATAATTAACAAATACACTTATAATAATTTTTATTAAGCAAACTAACAAAAATTTGATAAAGCATTAGCAAAATAATCTACAAATTTTTAGAATCAAAAAGAGACGGCCCAAATGAACTGCACCCCCAAAATTGTGTCCACTTTTGGGGGTGCAGTTCAAGAAGTCGTCTCTTTTAGTAATTATTTAATTTCGTAATAGTTCAACTCATCCAAACTCTTACCAAGAGCAGGGATATATATTTCAAGAAACATATCTACCTCAGGCATATTTAGATTTTTCAGCTTAGCTAAGATAGAGTCATGTGCCTCTTTAAACTCATCATTCCCTGCCTTGAGCTCTTTGACGCATTTCATATAGGCTGAAATTATATCGGCAGCCTTAACGAGAGGCCATTCTGGACTAGCCTCTGCATCAACAAGTATAGGCTTATAAACAGATTGTAACCGGTCTGGCAAGGTTGATAGCATTTTTTCTTGCGCCAAAGTTTCAACTTCACCATACAGTTCCCGCAACTTTGGATCAAAATACTTGATTGGTGTCGGCATATCTCCTGTAAAGATTTCGCTCACCTCATGATACATAGCTATGACAGCTACCTTATTGATATCTACATTCCCACCGAAGTATTCATTTTTTATAGCCCCCAAGTTGTGCGCTACCATAGCCACTTCAAGGCTATGCTCTTGAATATTTTCTATTTCCGTATTTCGCATGAGGCTCCATCGATTGATAAAGCGCATGCGTTTTAAAAATGCAAAAAATGAACTCATATGTCCCCCATTACACAACAGGTCCTTAAATTACCCCACGGAGTTTAAAGCCATAATCAAGGAATTGCACCGCTTCATCCCAACGGTTATCATCGTTTAACATGACTACAATCATAGTATGGCCCTTACGTGTGGCAGATGCAATCAAACATTCTCCTGCTGCATTTGTAAAACCTGTTTTCAAGCCATTTGCACCAGGATATTTGTTGCGAATGAAGTGGTTTGTAGTACGAATTGTTTCTGGTGCACGGTTTTGGTACGGCACCTTGTAGTAATCATTGGCAACCTTGTCACGGAACATTTGGTATTTCATACCGTACGCAGCAATCATCGCTAAATCACGAGCCGTAGAATGGTGACCCTTTTGTGTTAATCCATGAGGATTCAAGAACACACTATTCTTTGCCCCCGCTTTTGCAGCAATGCGAGTCATATCTTTAGCAAATTTATCCACAGAACCACTTACATTTTCGGCTACTACAACGGCCGCATCATTACCACTAGCAACCATCATACCTTCAAGAACACCTTCCAATGTAATCTGATCGCCTACGCGAACCCCAAGGTTTGATTCTTCCATGCTCGTTGCATAGCTACTTATAGTAGCTAATTCATCAAGCTGTGTGCCCTTTAATTCTAAGGCAGTTAACAAGGTGACCATTTTTGTAGTACTAGCTGGATGCATCCACTTATCTGGGTTCTTTGCAAATAAAATTTGTTTTGTATCTGCATCAATTAGGACTACGGCCTCACCAACAGTAGAAGGAGGTGCAATGTATGCAGCTTGAGCAACACTAGCACCTATAAATATGATTCCTATAAAAGTTATGGCCAATACCAATTTCTTATAAAACATATGAATATTCGTCGTTAAAAGTGTCATCACTCTCGTTCTACCTTCCAGTATCTTAACTTTCAAGACTATCATCTAGTGCTACATTTGTAGCAGTTGCTTTCTTCTTTGTCCCTTTAATTTCACCTGTCGATGTATCTACATTTTGAATATATACTACACGTTGAGGATATGGAATATCGATGCCATATTTGTCGAATGCATCTTTTACATCAGACATAATGCTATATTGAACATCGAGAAAATCATTCGACTTAACACGAGCATAAGCGGCGATTCGTACAGAATTATCTCCAAATTCAGAGATACCTATTTCCATATTCTTCGGATTAAGGACACGTTTATCTGCTGCAAAAATATTTTTTAAGATTTTTATTGCCTCATGATGATCATTATTATAACCAATGTCAAACGTAAATGGGATAACCCGTTCTGTAGTATAAACAATGTTAGTTACAGCTTGTGATGTAAGAAGAGAATTAGGTATGTATACATTCTTTTGATCTTTTGTAGTAATAACTGTATACATAAATTGAATTGATTTAACACTGCCAACTACATCACCTACCTGAATAACGTGACCCGCTCTAAAAGGTTTGAAGATAAGAATTAATAAACCAGATGCTAAATTAGAAAGGTTATTCTGTAAGGCGAGACCAATACCTAAACCAAACGCACCAAAAGCAGCTATAAAGGATGTTGTAGGAATACCGATTTGGTTTAAGCAAATCAATACTAACCCTACTAGCAAGGCATAATTAATAATTTGAGTGATAAAGCTCATTGCTGCTGAGTCATAGGAAGCTTTTGTCATAATGCGGACCGCAAATGCTTTTACCCATTTAATAGCATATCGCCCAATCCAAAATAAAATTAATGCTAATAAGATATTTCCAGCTTGTGCAAAAAACCAGTCCCTTATTTGAATTAATATATTAGCGTCTTTAAAAAGAAATTCAGAAACAGCACTTAAGAAATTAGCCATAGTAACCATCCATAATATAAATCGATACAATAACAAATATCTATCACAACATAATAGCAATATAATAACGGTAAATATATATGCTATAATTTTACATATGCATTTGCAATACGATAATAAAGATATTATATCGTTATATTCCATATATAACAATCATAAAACTAGGGAGACTTACATGTTCAAAAATCTATACGAAGCACCCCAAGAGCTTGCTACTGGAGGCTATGTAACTAGAGAGTTACACTCCGTTACGGTACACTTTGACGATATCCACTATTCTCTTTCGAGCGGACAATTAAATGGTGGCTATCACCATACGCTAGCGGTACGCAACCAACAGCTAACATATCAAATCGAAACAGAAAAAGATTTACCCGGTGGCTCTGTAGCCGATTATTTGGCTCAAGAATTTGAACATATTGATACTCCTGTTCATTTTAGTACAGCACTTCTCACGTCTGCCACAATGCATCTACACGCCTATGCCAAAGTTGAAGAACATGATACTATTGTGGAAACTATCGTGACTGCAGGCTATGAAAAAACGGCACATCGCGCAGGTACAGGCTATTGTTACGAAGAGCGTGATGGAGACTTCATAGTGCCAGGCACAATCAATATCCTCGTATTTACAAATAAAGCTTTAACAGATAGCGCTATGGTAAAAGCTGTTATGACAATTACCGAAGCAAAAACCGCAGCCCTTCAAGATTGGAATGTTGAAAGCGTACGCCTCCATCCGTTTATTAATGAAGATATTCCTGATGCAATTACAAAAGAACGAAAAACATCTGCCACAGGTACCTCTACAGATGGTATCATTCTCACCATTGATACAAATGGAGATATCTTAACAGATGCTGGTTCCTTTTCACTATTTGGAGACACCTTAGCCAAGGCCGTCTATGTAGGCGTACAAAGAGCACTAGAAAATGCTATCGGCGCTGAATAATCCTATTTTGTAATATACAAAAATATCTAGAATGATACCCCAAAAATTATTATTCAATACCCCACTCATATATGAAAAATATAATACAAATGAAAAACCGCACATCCTAGGCGATCGGAATGTGCGGTTTATTGCATATAAAACTGTTACATATAGTATAATTTTTGAAAATGAATATCAAATTAAAATTTGAGATATTTTCTCAAATTTTTCAAATTAATTATTAGATTCAAAGAATTATTATGTTTCATATGTTCCATGAGTATTATGTGCCTTTAATATTCATGGAAGAATTGTTGTAACTTTTTAAGATTTTTAGTTTTTGTAAGCCCTAGCATCAATAAAATACGCGCTTTTTGTGGACTTAAAGTATCACATACTAGATAGTTTGCCAGTGCATCTTGTGGCACTGCAGATACCATACCACTACCGGTACGAGAAGCACGTACCGTTGGAAACTTTGTATTCTGTGTGATTTGACGTACGTTTTGTGGGATTGTACCATGACCAAGACCTGTTAAAATTAAACCGTCAGGATTTGTAGCAACTACACTCATAGGCACCATATCATCCATACCACCATAGCAGGTCATTATAACTACACGAGGTAACTCAGACAATTTACTCACATCAAATACAGAGTCTTGAGTATGACGTCGAGTAGACACTTTATAATAGTGGGCAACACCATCTTGTACAATACCAAGATGCCCCACTAATGGACTATCAAAAGTCGCTACATTAGTAGTGTTGCATTTAGATACATCCCTTGCCCCATCAATGTAGCCATTTAATACGACTATCACACCTTTACCTACAGACGATGGTGTTCTCGCTACTTGGATAGCTTGCAATAAATTAATTGGCCCGTCTGCACTAATAGCACCTGCGGGTCTCATAGATCCAGTAATAACAATTGGCTTGTCTGTATGAACTGTCAGATTCAGAAAATATGCCGTCTCCTCCATGCTATCTGTGCCATGAGTAATAACAACACCACCGATATCATCTCGATTAACCAATTTTTGCACCAACTTAGAAAGTTCTAACCAGTGATTTACGGTAATATCGGAGCTTTCAATATTACTAAACTGAGTATATGTATAAGGACCATACGGTTTTGTACCAGGTACGGAGGCTAAGATTTTGTCAAGTCCTAACACCCCTGCCGTATAGCCTGTTAAATCAGTATTTGAAGTACCTTTTCCTGCAATAGTTCCTCCAGTACCAATCAAAGCAATTTTTGTATCCATATTACCTCCACTATAAAACTATAAAATAATTATTGTTATTAAATTTAAACTAAGTACGATTCAATAAGGCTGGTCAATAATGGCCAGCCTTATTATATTCTAAAAAATTATTTTATCTTATTTTATGGCTTCGCCCCTATAGATTCATGGATTCATCTCTATAAATCGAGATTTCTGCCTTATCAATTAAAGCTTTGGGTCAAATGATGGCATCAACTCCAATTTATGTTTATTAATTCGATTCAGATAGTCGATTCGCTCTTTTGTTGGCTGATCTTCAATTTCACCAGTTCTGATATAACGATCCAGTATAGCATAGGTAAATCCCAATTTATCCTCATCGGACTGACCACTAAGACCATCACTTGGCACCTTATCAACTAGGTGCAATGGAATATCAAGAAGTTTTCCTATTTGACGAACTTCTTCTACTACGAGTTGTGCGAGAGGGCTAAAATCACCTGCACTATCTCCGTATTTTGTAGAGTATCCTACGTAGTCTTCAGATCCATTACAAGTATTTGCTACACGAGCACCATTTGGTAAATTTTGTCCTACTGCATAGAGAGTTGCCATCCGGAGACGAGGCGGGGTATTAATGGCAGCATCTTTAGATAAATCGGTTCTCCCCGTTACAACATCATACCCCTTAGCCTGAACGATAGCATGAGTTAGCGCCTCATAGGCAGCACCAATATTGACCGTCATGTGCGGAATTCCTAAATGATTTACCACTGCCTGAGCATCATCAATATCCGATTGCACTCCATTTGGCATAAGAACACCAACTACGCGATCTGCACCGAGAGCTTCTTTGCAAAGAGCTGCCACGATAGTCGAGTCCTTACCACCTGAAATACCAACTACAGCACTACAGTTAGGACCATTTTTACCAAAATAATCTCGAATCCATTGAATGAGGGCATCCTTTGTAGCTTGTGGATTTTCTAACATAGGCCCTCCTACTTTTTCCGATAAATACGGTTCAATAAATCCATCTTCAATTGATAGTAGCTAGGACTCATATCAAGGTAGTGACGATGTGGATTTTCAAAGCGTTGCTCTTCAGGCCAAATTTCATTAGCTAATTGATCTTGCACATATGCTCGAATTTCCTCTAGTGTTGGTAAGTCCACAACTAATTTACCATCCTTGATAATAAGCTGCTTCATCTCTTTAAAAGTACAATTTTCAAAATATAATTCACGCCAAGGTTGCTCAGGATCGATATAACGATATGGTTCCTCTGTATCAGGTACCTCTCTCAACAATGTTAATAGATCTGCAATCGCACGACCTTTATCATTATAAACACGATATACCTTTTTAAGACCTGGATTAGTAATTTTTTCTACACTTTCAGAAATCTTGATACGAGGTTCCCACATACCATCTTTCTCGATGCTAGCAATTTTATATACCGCACCAAATACGGGGTCACTCTTAGAGGTAATGAGGCGTTCCCCTACACCAAAAATATCAATAGGGCCACCTTGTATGAGCAAAGATGTGATTGTATACTCATCTAGACTATTAGATGCCATAATTTTACAATCTTCTAAGCCTGCATCATCTAGCATGCGCCGCGCTTTTTTCGCCAAATACGCAAGGTCACCAGAATCTAGGCGAATTCCTTTTAAGCGTTTCCCCATTGGCTCTAATACATCCTTTGCTACCTTAATAGCATTGGGCACGCCAGAGTTTAACACATCATAAGTATCAACAAGGAATACTGCATTATCTGGATACACTTCAGCATAGGCTTTGAAAGCATCGTATTCAGAGCCATAGTACATGACCCAACTATGCGCCATAGTACCGCTGACAGGAATGCCAAATTGTTGCCCTGCTAAAACGGTTGCAGTGGACTGAACACCACCAATATAAGCGGCTCTTGCACCGTATACGGCTGCGTCTACATTATGTGCACGACGAGCACCAAAGTCAGCCACAATACGCCCATCCGCAGCGCGAACGATGCGATTAGCTTTTGTGGCGATAAGAGATTGATGGTTCATCATAGTAAGCACTGCAGTTTCTACGATTTGTGCATCTATGAGAGGCGCCACAATTGTAATTACAGGTTCATTAGGATAGATGATAGAACCTTCTGGGAAGGCATATACATCACCGGTGAAAGAGAAATCTTTTAGATATGCTAAAAATTCTTCACTAAAAATACCCTGACTCCGTAAATAAGAGATATCACTTTCATCAAAGTGTAAATTTAAAATGTACTCAACGATTTGTTCGAGACCACCAAAAATAGCAAAACCGCCCTTGTCTGGATTACGTCTAAAGAAAACATCAAATGCGACGCGATCCACATTTTTTAATTTTGTAAAGTAGCCATGTGCCATAGTCATCTCATAAAAATCCATAAGCATGCTAATATTGCGGCTTTCATGTTGCATTGGTTCACCAACCTTCTAAGATCTATAGAAATTTAGTTAATTGTTATTCGTTATTCGTATACCCTCATTATACAATATTATTCCTATATAGCTAGCACCTAGCATAAGCTATCCTAATAATCTTTATTGTGATATAACTATATATATACAATAATAATTTATATAGTTCGTATGTATGAAAGGACCTAGTCTAGACTGTAAAACAAGCGACCATTACGCTATAATATTTTATTTTATATTGTTTTAAAAGCTTTCAATAATACATACATGTCTATTTTACATGAGAATGAAAGGTACCATTATGGAAACAATCGTTCAAGCAAAACGCGTATTAGAAATTTTTAAAGAAATGAGCCAAATTCCTCGTGAGTCCGGCAATGAAAAAGGCATCAGCGATTACATCGTGAACTTTGCTAAAAATTTAGGTCTTGAAGTTCATCAAGACGAAATCTTTAATGTAGTTATCAAAAAAGCTGCATCTCCAGGTTATGAAAACCGTCCATCCATCATTTTACAAGGTCATATTGATATGGTTTGTGTTAAAGACCATGACTCTAACCACGACTTCTCTAAAGATCCAATCGCTAATATCATCGAAGGCGAATGGATGCACGCAGACCATACAACATTAGGTGCCGATAATGGCATGGGTGCTGCTATGATGCTTGCTCTCCTTGAAGATGAAAGCCAACAACATGGACCAATGCAATTATTATTCACTACCAACGAAGAAACTGGTATGGATGGTGCCTTTGCCATTAAAGAAGGTCAAGTAACTGGTGACTACTTACTCAACCTAGATACAGAAGTAGAACATGACTTCACCGTTAGTTGTGCTGGCGGTTGCCACGTACATGTAAAAATTCCATTGTTACGCGATAACAATCAACCAGGCTATGATGCGGGCTTATCCATTACAGTAACCGGTCTTAAAGGGGGGCACTCCGGCATCGAAATCAACGAGCAACGAGCTAATGCAAACCAAGTACTAACCCGTGTACTCTATGATATTCAACAACAATATCCTATTAGCTTAGCGTCTTTCGAAGGTGGCGTAAAACATAATGCAATCCCGTCTAAGGCAGTAGCTGTACTATCCGTACGCTCTGAAGATGTGGCAGCCATTAAAACATTGCTCGCATACCAAGAAAAACAATACCAACACGAATATAGCGTACAGGATCCAGGCCTTACATTTGTAGTTGAAGATGTTCCTACTCCTGAAATAGTATATGCAGAAGACACAACAGAAGCACTTATTACATATATCTATCTTGCACAAGATGGGGTTCATTCTGTAAGTAAGTCTATCCCAAACCTTGTAGAAACATCTAATAATATTGCTATCGTACGTGAAAATCAACATACCATTGAAATACTCATTTCTATTCGTAGTTCCAATAGCAATAGTCTTGAATTCTTAACGAAAAAAATGATGCTTCTTGCAAAAGCACTTGGCGTAGCTGCAGAGCGTACAGGTGGATATCCAGCATGGGAATACGACAAAGGCTCAAAATTGGAAGAACAAGCGATTTCCTTGCATAACGAAATGTTCGATACACCAGCTAATGTAAATGCTATTCACGCAGGTCTCGAATGTGGTTTGTTAAAAGGCGTATTGCCAAATACACAAATGATTAGCTTTGGGCCTACTATCGTAAGTCCTCATACACCATCAGAACGCGTTCATTTACCTTCTGTTGAAAATGTATATGTGTACCTCAAAGCATTATTAGCAAAATTACAATAAAATAAATAATTACTATATTTTTGATGTATAATTTGTTATACTATAAGCAAATAACACATCAAGTTACGAGACCCATGTAATAGTGACTCTCCAACCCTCCTACAAGTAATTCAGCCATCTCTCCAACTGAATTATCTTGTAGGAGGGATTTTTTTCATAAAAATTTTTCAACTACATAAATAAATATTTATTCATACAGGAGTATTCTTTCATATATGAACAACATGGAATGCATCGTTTTATTTATAAATAATTATGAATATCAACTACATGTGCCAGTATACTCATATATAGTATATAATCTATAAATTTCAGAGAAGGCTGTTAAACTCTGATAAACTTGCTAGTTTCCATATACCCCATAGAGTATTTTCTGTGTTATCCTATAGGTGTATACTGTGTTTACATTACGCAGGAGGTATATATGATTCCAATAGTTATCATATCCGGATTTCTAGGTTCTGGAAAAACAACATTCTTACAACATATACTAAAAGAACATACATCGAAAGATAAAATTCTTATTATAGAAAACGATTTTGGTGAAACTAGCCTCGATGCTGCTAATCTTGCAAAAACAGGGGCCACAGTCCGTGAAGTAACATCTGGCTGTATTTGCTGTAGCTTACAAGGAAATTTCCAACAAGCACTACTTGATATTCTGCAAAATTACAAAATCGATATGATCTACATCGAGCCATCAGGTGTTAGCAAGCTCAGTGAAATCATCCATACTTGTAACGACGAGGACATTGCAAAATCTGCTTACATTCACGCATCAATAACGACTGTCGATGCTATGCAAGCACCAATGTTTATCAAAAATTTTGGTCTTTTCTTCAAGGATCAAATCACTCATAGTGATGCGATTTTTTTGAGCCATACAGAAGATATTCAACAGACAAGCATTACAAAACGTATGATTCGCGACCTCGCGCCACATACACCAATTCATGAAGAAGCATGGGATACCATTGGTTTGCGTGATTACATCAAGCGCCTGTATCATTGTCATGATGATCACTGCTTACACGATGAACATTTATTTATGAGTCATACCTTTAAGGATTTGCGCACCCTTAGTCTTGCACAATGGAAAACCATTTTAGAAGGCATGCCTGATACAGTGCTTCGTGCCAAAGGGATTGTACCAACCACGGAAGGTCCTCACGAACTCCAATACGGCACTCATTACTGTTCGCTTTCACCTAGTGAAACTAATGACTATAGTTTAGTCGTTATCGGCACAGATTTTAATGTACCAATGGTACATAACGAAGTGTGTCAATCATGATACCAGTTTATATCGTTACAGGGTTTATTGGATCCGGTAAAAGCACGTTCATAAACGAACAATTACAATACCGTAAAAAGCTAGGCGGTACCGCAATAATCAGCGCCGAAGAAGGCAGTGAACCTCTCATCAAAGAGCCCTTACAACTCAATGCGGATGAACTCAGTGCCATTGTTCCTAGCGATATCAAGTCTTACGAATTGATAGCCTGTAAAATCGGGGATTATTTAAAACGACTACAGCCAAAAGAGCTATGGATTGAGTGGAATGGCATGGTAAGCTTTCATCAACTAGAAGCCTTACTATATAGCGATATATTAAGCCACCTATTACAAGTAGAAAAGGTATTGTATATTTGTACCGATCAATTTGTTTCAACCATACTCCCTGGTTTAGGTAATGATGTAATGAGTCAATTGTATAGTGCAGATTGTATTATCACAGAATCCAATACACATCACGCTTTACTACGTACCTACAACGGAGAGGCTAAAATTATAACAGCTCCTACACCAGAAAAAGTAGAACAACTGTGCCGGAATTCCACATGGGGACTCATTCCTAATCTATTAGTTATTGGTATTACAACCTATATACTGTTGGTCACAGCTTTTCGCCATGACATCCCCTATTCCATTCACCAATGCTTCGCCATAATCACGGGCCTCATCATCGAAGCCATCCCATTCCTATTGCTAGGCACGGTAGGCTCAACGATTATTCGCTATTTCGTACCACAACGAGTGCTACTAAAACTGTTAGGAGACCATTCTTGGAAAAGTTATGGGGCTGCTATGGTCAGTGGCTTTGCCTTGCCAATTTGTGACTGTGCTATCATCCCCTTATTCAAAGCACTAATAGACAGAGGTATCCCTTTATCGGTAGCCCTTTTATTTATGCTCGCTAGTCCGATTATAAACCCTATCACCATTCTTTCTACTTGGTATGCATTTCCAGACAATCCTATACTCTCCGTATGGCGTATCGTTTTAGGGCTAGTTGTGGCCTTGTTAGTAGCCCTATCATTCCGATTCTGGCCTCCAGCCACATCTATATTGAAAGCAAGAGCACCACAGAGTCTTAGCTACGAAGAAATCGTTTTAGAAACAACTAAAACTAAATATATTGATAAAAAAAGATTGTTAATCCATATGGAACAAGAGTTTTCTCAACTCTTATTCTATTTCTCCATGGCGGCAACTGTACTATCTATAGTTCAAGTGTATGGCAAACCTTGGCTTCTCAATGCAGGATTAACCTTGCCAGAATTTACAGCCATTCCAATTTTGCTGATGTTAGCATTCTTCTTCTCAGTCTGCTCTACATCAGATGCTATCATCGGTAAATCCTTAAGCACTTTATTTCCTATTAGCTCCGTAATGGGCTTCCTCATCTTGGGTCCGATGCTAGATATCAAAAATGTATATATATTAAAACAATATATGCCTCCCTCATTTATCGTACGATTAAGTATAACAATTGCCGTTATGTCCTACATAGCAGCATTAGTATTCAAATTTTTTCTTAGCTAGTTTACAAACTTTTATAATCATTATCTCAGTTCTTAATTAATTAAAAGGAGATGATTTCATGACATTAGGACTGAAAGATCGCTTTTCTATCGTGAAAGGTCTATTGTATCTCACCTTAGGTATCTGCTGTATTTACCTCATTGTGACAGGTCGTTATTTGAACTATATTGCACCACGTTATGAACTTTTACTAGGTATTAGTGGCGTTGCCCTTATTTTAGGAGGTCTAGCGACGATCATTTGGGCGCCTTCAAAATACTACAAGCATAACTGGAAGTCTATCGTTCCGATTATTATTCCCATTATGTTGCTCATCATTCCTCCCGTTCTTGTACCATCAACAGGCGTTCATGGTGCCGCTCGCGTAAACGATGATACTAACAATTTCGACTTTACAAACGATGCTATTGGAGAGGTTGTCACCGTTAACAGTGAAAGTAAAGAGCCAGGGATTTCCAAGGACAAAAAAGAAATCGTTTTGAACTCAGATAATTTCTATCAAACCATTGTAAAGGTTGGATCTAATGTTGATCAATATAAAGACTACACAGTTTATATGACAGGCTATGTAAACCGCGAAGATAATACATTAAAATCTAACGAATTTACTATTTCTCGTATGGCTATGGCTTGTTGTATTGCTGACGTTGCCCCTATTGGCATGACAGCATATAAAACAGATGGTGATAGCTTACAAAATGAACAATGGGTATCGATTGAAGGTAAGGTTTCTACGCGAGACTTCCACGGTCGTAAACAACCATATGTAGAGATTACAAAAATCAAATCTGCAGAACCTATATTAGGCTATGTATACCCTTAAGAATTACATAAAAAACGAGGCTTAACGCCTCGTTTTTAATAGGAATGATTCTGTTGAATAAAATAATAACGCATATTTCATAGTTCAATGTCTATATGAATCTACAAAAGATTGATGCTTTATAATAGTTATTATATTTATTCTTGTTATTATAATTATAATAATCATTAAAACATAATAATCATTAAAACGTTCTATTAGTGCTGTAATTCTTTAATAATTCTCTTACCAAGAGATGCTGCTACAGCGCACAAGAAAATATCTGGACCAACGGGGATTAGGAAGCATGTAATAATAACAGCTTCGACACCAATAGGCTTACCTAAATACAGATTCATAATAAAGTATAGGTACACCATGCCAAGACCATATACAATAAATAGATTTAATATGGATCCAGCTAGCAAACGTTTAAACGATAATGTATCCATTGTCTCTGCAATGCATCCTACTGCATACGCACCAACCATAAAGCCAATTAAATAACCAAAGGTAGGTTGCAAAATATAACTAGGACCACCACCGGACGTAAAAATAGGAACCCCAACAAGACCTAATATAATATAAATGCCAACACTAGCGGCACCTAAACGACTACCTAAAACCATGCCCGCTAATGTAGTAAATAAGATTTGCAATGTAAACGGACAATTCGGTAATGGGACCCGTATGAAAGCACCAACGGCGATTAGCGCCACAAAAAGTGCTGTCATCGTTAACTGACGGGTGGTAATGTGAGTTTGTTTTGATACAGTAGAGCTCATGGTATACCTCCATTCATAACAGACTAAGCAGGAATTTGTGCTATCAATGGAGAATAAAAATCCAAGATAACACGAAAACAAACTACTAACTATCTAAATTAAAGCACTTGTATTTTTAATTGTCAACTATAACGATTGACTTTTAGTTTACTATATAGTCTAATATTATATATACTATGTTTTTTGTACTTTTTAATTTTGACTATAGCTAATAGTTATTATCAATAGTTCATAATAACTAAAAGATATACTCATCTTCATACAGAAATCATTTAATTTCATCTTATTTTCATATAACAATATTAAATTATACGTAAGTAGATTGAGTAAAATCTACTTTCACAAAATCGTAACTAAACAAAAATTATAATTTGGTATCAGGAGGCATTGCTTATGAAAAATGTTAAGAAAGTATCTAAAGTACTATGTGCATTTGGCGTTAGTACAGTATTATTAGCAGGTGTAGTTGGTGCAGCTAGCAACCATGGTTACAACAACCATAGCAACTGGAATGGTGTTGGTAGCGTTGTTCCATCCGCACAAGCTAACTATTCTGTTGATTATATGGGCGCTATTACAGTATTCCAACAACAATTCCCTGGCGCTACTGTAAAATCTATTTCCTATGACGCAAAACACAATCCTTACTATGAAGTAGAAGGTTATTATGGCAACCGTGAAGTAGAAATTAAAGTAGACGAAGCATCTGGTCAAATCGTTGGTAAAGAAGTAAAAGGTTACTCCAAAGCTTCTAAAACAATTAACGTTCAAAACATCATCATTCCTGAAGTAGCTGAAACAAAAGCTATGGAAAAAGTTGGTTCTGATTTCCAAACTATGGATTGGACTGTTGAACGTGAAAACGGCAGAGTTGTATATGAATTCGATATGACAACTGGCGGCGGTAAAAATGCTGAAGTAAAAGTAGACGCTACATCCGGTAAAGTTATTAGCGCTAAAGTTAAAAACACAAAATACTAAGATTTTTCTTGCATCAAGTGAAACCCTATCCTAACCCACTTAGATGACACACTACACATATAACACACATACTATACACACTGTATCCTTTGGATACACTCTCTAACACACTCTCAGAGAGCCCGTAACACTAACCACGGGTTCCCTAACATCCTATCTCACACAATAGGAAAACGGTCTGTGCACACACCACAGACCAAACGTTACACACACTATACTCCCTTAAAGGCCTTGGATCATTGAATCCAAGGTCTTTTTATATATCCATTCTATCAAGGTTGTATTACACCTATACAACTTTTTATTCTTATAAAATTAGCACATACTAACAAAAAGACCTCCCAACGGGAGGTCTTTTGTATAAGTTTTATAGGTTTGATAGTTATGTGTTCTATTTCTTAAGCAAAGTTCAGCTTAAGGATGTCATTTGTAAGTTCTGAAAGTTTGATCTATAGTTTTCAAACTAAAGGTGTGAAAGATTAAGCTTTATCTAAAGCTTGTGCTAAGTCTTCGATGATGTCATCTACATTTTCAAGACCGATAGACAAACGAATCATGTCTGGTGTTACGCCAGCAGATTTTTGTTGTTCTTCGTTAAGTTGTGCATGTGTTGTGGATGCAGGATGGATAACAAGAGATTTAGCATCTGCTACGTTGGCAAGGTTGGAGAAGATTTCCAAGGAGTCAACAAGTTTAATACCTGCTTCTTTACCACCTTTTACGCCGAATGTGAATACAGCACCAACACCTTTAGGGAAGTATTTATCAGCTAATGCTTTGTATTTGCTGTCTTCTAATTCTGGATAGCTTACCCATGCTACCTTAGGATGTTTGCTTAAGAAATCTACTACTTTACGAGTATTTTCAACGTGACGTTCTACGCGCAAAGACAATGTTTCGATACCTTGCAAGATTTGCCAAGATGCAAGCGGTGTAATGCATGCACCTGTATCGCGAAGCAATTGAGCGCGAATTTTTACAGTAAATGGAATTGGTAGATCACCATACACTAAACCATTATAGTGTTCATCCCCTTCAGAGAAGCCAGGAAATTTACCAGAACCTTTATAATCAAATTTACCAGATTCTACAACTACGCCAGCCAATGTTGTACCGTGGCCACCAAGATATTTAGTAGCAGAATGAATAACAACGTCAGCCCCATGCTCCAATGGACGGAACAAATATGGAGATGCAAATGTATTGTCTACAATCAAGATGATATTGTGTTTGTGTGCAATATCAGCTACTGCTTGTACATCGATAAGATTAATACCAGGGTTACCAATAGATTCGATATAAACGGCTTTAGTCTTTTCATCGATAGCTGCTTCAAATTCTTCCAAATGATCGGGATTTACGAATTTAGTTTGAATCCCCAATCGAGGCAATGTAGCAGTAAACAAATTATAAGTACCACCGTACAATGTAGATGCTGATACGATATTATCACCAGCGTTAGCTACGTTCAAAATGGAATATGTAATTGCTGCAGAGCCAGATGCTACAGCTATACCGCCTGCGCCACCTTCAAGTTCTGCCACACGAGCATCCAATACATCGGTTGTAGGATTGCCAAGGCGGGAATAAATGCCACCAGGATTAGTCAACGCAAAACGACCCGCTGCTTCCTCAGCATCTTTAAATACGAAAGATGTAGTTTGATAAATAGGCACTGCGCGAGCACCTGTTGGATCCACCGTATGTCCGGCATGTAATTGTAATGTTTCAAATCTGTATTGCTTACTCATTATGATAACTCCTTTATATTAATTATATTTTAAATTCATTCTTTATACCTAGTATAGTACTATGCTTTAAAAAATATGTCTACTATTTTTTATATGGTCTTCTCCATAACTTTAAACTATGGTAAGCAAAGGACGATAAAAACTTTTACCAAAGACTCTAATGCGAACTAAATCATTTTATGAAAAATAAAAATCCCCTAATTACTTGCAAAGAACTAGCTCCCTTGAGAAATGTTAGAAGTAATTAGGGGTACATATTACTATCAATAGATTAGAAATAAGTACTTACATTTAGATGTAAGCGCCTAAATTTTTATCCCGTTCAAATTTCATTCTTTGGATTTGTTCAATGATGTACGGTGTTTCTTGGTATACATAGTAGTTCAACCAGTTTGTAAATAATAGTGTACTTACAGAGCGCCAGCGCACGATGGGACGTTGTTTTGGATCATTATCCGGGAAGTAGTTTTCAGGAACTGCAATATCCATACCTTTTTTGATATCCCGCACGTACTCACGGTTAAGTGTGTCCCAATCGTATTCGGCATGACCAAATACAAAGATATGCTTATTATCTAAACTACGAACGATAGCAGCACCTGTTGGTTCAGACCCAGCCAAAAGTTCCAAGTCACGATTTTCCTTAATTTGTTGCAAAGAAACTGTAGTGTGACGAGAATGTGGCATCCAAAACTTTTCATCAAATCCACGCATGAGCACTGGTCGATCATTATAAATATCGTGTTCATAAACACCGAATAATTTCTCATCCATAATAGATTTGTTAATACCAAAGTGATGATATAAACCAGCTTGAGCTCCCCAACATATATAGAAGGTCGAATATACATGTTCTTCGCCCCAGTTCATGATTTCTACGAGTTCAGACCAATAGTCTACCTCTTCAAAAGGCATTAACTCTACAGGAGCACCGGTAATAATCATACCGTCAAAGAACTGGTCTTTTACCTCATCAAAAGTGCGATAGAAAGTTTCTAAATATTGTTCATCTGTATTTTTAGCCTTACGAGATGCGGTATGTAATAATGTTAAATTAACTTGCAATGGGCTATTACTGAGAGCACGCAAGATTTGAGTTTCCGTCACTTCTTTAGTAGGCATCAAATTGACAAGCAAAATTTGCAAAGGTCGGATTTGTTGATTTTCCGCCCGCTCAGTATCCATAACGAAAATATTCTCTTGAGCTAATTTCGTTATGGCCGGTAAATTTTTTATTACTTTAATAGGCATAATGTCACCTCTACATATTCTACAATTTGATAACCTAATCTAATTAAAAGCCCTTAGCCTCATAGGCACGGCGCCAAGATTCGAGCCCTTCTTCTAATATTTTACGAGGACAAGCAACATTAATGCGTTCAAAGTCCTCCCCATCGATGCCAAACATAGAACCCGTATCGAGCCATAGCTTGGCATCATTAACGATCCATTCATCTCGCTCTTTAGGGCTCAGAGGCAATTGAGAACAATCTAACCACATGAGATATGTCCCTTCCGGGCGATATACATGAATCTTTGGCATATATTTTGCTATATAGTCGATGGTGAATTGAATATTATCTTGAATATATTCTTTCAATTCATCAAGCCAAGGAGCCCCTACTTTGTAGGCCCCTTCACAGCCCACAATCCCCATCGTGTTCAATTGGCTATAACCAGCACGGTCGATTTCTTTGATGAAACGGCGGCGTAAGGAATCATTAGGAATGAAAATATTACTTACTTGTAAGCCTGCAATGTTAAAAGTCTTACTAGGCGCTGTACATACAACACAGTGTTCTGCATAACTTTCACCAAGGTCAGCAAATACCTTGTGCGTATGCCCTTTCCATACAAAATCCGCATGAATTTCATCGCTCACGATGAGCACATTGTGTTTAATACAAATATCGCCGAGGCGTTTTAACTCGTCTTCAGTCCACACGCGCCCTACTGGATTATGCGGATTACACAAGAGGAATAATGTTATATTCTCCTCAATGATTGCACGCTCGATGCCTTCAAAATCGATAGTGTATTTTTCGTCGCCTTTGATAAGTGGCACATTGATAAGATGCCGATTGTTGTCATCAATAACCATACTAAATGGGTAGTACACTGGTTGGTTGATGAGCACGCCCTCACCTTCCTTGGTGAAAGCTCGAACCGCCATCGCCAAGGCAAATACTATACCTGGCGTTTTAACGAGCCATTTTTGTTCTGGAGTCCAATTGAAACGTGTGGCGAACCAATTTTTCAACACATCGAAATACTCATCATCAGACTCGGTATAACCAAATACGCCATGGTTTACGCGGTCCAATAAAATTTGCTTCAATTCAGGGGGAATTTCAAAATCCATATCCGCTACCCAGAATGGCAATACATCCGCAGGTTTTCCGCGCTTAACAGCAAAATCGTATTTTAAAGATTTTGTGTGCGTTCTATCTAAAATTTGATCAAAATTATATTGTCCCATAGGAACTCCTTTATTTATTAAAAGCTTGTTCCAAGTCTGCAATCAAGTCTTCTGTATCTTCAATCCCTACAGATAAACGCAACAAACGACGTGTAATACCTTTACGTTCTGCATCTTCCGGTTTTAAATCTGGATGTGTTTGCGTTACAGGGTATGTCAACAAGGATTCTGTACCACCAAGACTTTCAGCGAATTGAATAAGCTTAATACCTTCTAATACTTGTTTAGCCGTTTCTTCGCTGTCTACTTCAAAGGATAGCATGCCTCCAAAGCCTGTTGTTTGGGCTTTATTGATTTCATAACCAGGATGTTCTGGAAGGCCTGGGAACAAAACTTTAGTTACTTTTGGTTGTTTTTTTAGCCATTCAGCAAGAGCAATGGCATTCTTTTGATGTTGCTCCATGCGTAGAGCCAATGTTTTTACACCGCGAATAACGAGCCAGCTATCCATAGCAGATAAACATGCACCTACGGTTTTATATGTTAAACGCAATTTTGCAGCGATTTCTTCGTCTTTTACAATAGTAAAACCAGAAATTACATCGTGATGACCACCGATGAATTTTGTACCACTATGAACAACAATATCGGCACCCAAGGTCAATGGTTTTTGGAAGTATGGGCTCAAGAAGGTATTGTCGATGATTACTAGCGCATTGCGTTCGTGAGTCAATGCACAAAGTGCACGAATATCGGTTATCTCCATCATAGGATTTGTCGGTGTTTCAATATATACAGCCTTTGTATTCGGTTTAAAAGCCGCTTTCACCGCGTCAAGATCAGAAGTGCCTACATACGTAAACTCGATACCATTTTGCTCGTAAATATTCGTGAACATGCGGATAGAGCCACCGTACAAGTCATCACCCAAGATGATATGATCCCCAGAGGAGAATAGATGGAATACTGCGTCCACAGCTGCCATACCGGAGGAAAATGCCAATGCATCTGTGCCTTCTTCAAGGCCAGCTATCAATTGTTCCAATCGGTCACGCGTTGGATTAGACTCGCGCGAATATTGATAACCTGTTGTATCCCCCAACTTTGGATGGGAAAATGTACTAGACATATAGATTGCAGGGGAAATTGCACCAGTGCTATCTGGTTTGCCACTGCCGTGAACACATTTTGTATTAAATTTCATTCCTATCAACTCCTCATATTTGTATACAATATATTAATTATAAAAGTAGACAATGATTACGGTCAACAAAAATGGGCACTCATAGGTCTTGAGTGCCCTTAAAAGGTCATATATATTTTGAATGGGTTGTCATAACTCTAAGTTAAGTTGACCTAATTTTTAGTGCGTTTTGTAATAAGTAATGCCAAAATAATACCTAATGACGAAGTTACCAATTGCGGCCAACTAGATACGAAAAGCATGGTATTTACAATCTTTGGTGGAAATTGGAACAAGGAGAAAAACAAGGAATACCCGCCAAAGAGTACGCCGGCTTTTACCAAAGCCGCCACAATAATAAGTAAAAGCTTTGGCTTATGTTGTAACCAATGTGCCACAAATACATACGCTGTCGTGCCAAGAGCCGTAATCAAAATGAACGGCGGTAGCGGTAACATACCTTGTAAATGCGCTACTACCGGAGCAATCCAAGCGATAACGAGACCATTCTTCCAACCATAGCGCCACGTCGCTAAAACAAATGTAGCAGATGTAATGGAACCGATGAGGAACATACTCACTTGGTTTGGAATAAATGGAAACATAAGGCGCAAGCTTTGCGCCAATAAGGCTACGGCCAACAAGAGACCTGTGCCCGTAATAGATTTTGTAGACATAAGAACCTCCTACTATACGATATAGATTTTACAAGAGGTACCTACCTCACATTTAAAATTAAGCCTCTACAAAATATAGACGTGCTCGATCATATACCCAATTATAAATATAAGTATAACCTAATATGACTAATGTCATCGTTATATCTGTAGCAAAGGCCATCCAAAAACTCATATGCATCATGTACATAATAATAGGCACTGTGGCAAGCATAAACAAACCTTCAAACAACACTGCATGAATTGTGCGGATTACAGGCCCTCGCGCTAATCGGTCACCTGGTACTAGTTTATCAAATATCCAGTTAAACACAAAATTCCAAACCATCGCCAACAAGGAAAAAATAATCATCAAGACCAAAGGCTGCCCCTCATGCGGAACAAACTGCATCACCAAACAGCCAATCAAAACACAGCCTAGCTCATATAAAATCGACTGTACAACACGCTCTGTAGCAGACATAATAATAAACTACCTCCATCAGAAAACTCAAAAAAAGATATTTACTATCATATCAATATTATATTATATTTATTTTCTTAGATTTGTCGAGTTCTGTCGAGTTTTGCCATTTTCGGATATAAAGGAAGCTACTCGTAGTGTTCTTTAAACTCGACTTGCTACTCCCGAAGTGACTATTGCCATTTTAAGATAAAAAGAAGCCGCATTGTATCTACTAAGCAACTTACCCACTTGAAGTGAGTATTGCCATTTTAAGATAGAAGAAGCCGCCATATGTCTGTCCAGCGACTTGCCCGCCCGAAGTGAGTTATGCCATTTTCGGATATAAGGAAAGCCCCTCGTAGTGTTCTGTAAGCTCGACTTGCTTTTTCCAAAGTGAGTATTGCCATTTCAGGATAAAAAAGCCGCCATATGTCTGTCCAGCGACTTGCAGCGAATGGAGCGCAGAGAGACATATGGCGGCGGAAAGCTATCCTAAAAGTGGCATTACGAACTGAATCCATGGAATACCCACCACAATGAATATAGCAAGGTAGATAATCCCAAAGATAGCACCTAGTTTCCAAAATTCAGGACCTTTATTATAGCCACTAGCAAACCAGATTGGACTGTGACCAGTACCATAAGGGGTAAGAATCCCCATAATTCCCATTGGTACTAAAAGAATCAACATAACTTGAGCTGGATCAACACCAGGAATCTGAAGAATTAAAGTAGCAAACAAACCTACCATAGCTGTTACATAAGCGGTGCCAGAAGCAAAGAAGTAACGAAGTAAGCAAAATGCTAATAACAAGCCAAGAACAGCCATTGTTGGATCTAAAGAAACTAAAGAACCACCTGCAGATTTAGCAAGCCATTCCAAGAAGCCTACATTCTTAAGCCCAGAAGCCATCGGCACAAGTGTGGCAAACCAAGTCAAAACATTCCATGCTGGTTTGTTAGCAAGGAAATCTTGCCAAGTCATAATCTTAGTAAAAATCATCAAGATAATAACAATTAAAGCCGTTGTAGTTGGGTTGATTTTAAATGTAGAAGCACCAATCCACAATACGAGAGCCAATACAGAAATCAAGGCCATGAAGATTTCACTGCGTGTCATGGAGCCTAATTTCTTATATTCATCCTTTGCCCATGCTGCAATTTCAGGGGAACCTTTTACCTCCGGTTTGCAGAATACATACGTCAACAATGGTGTAATGATAAATAGAATAATACCTACTGGCAAGAATGCTAAGAACCATGTACCCCAGTTGGCAGCTACGATACCCGACTTAGCAGACAATTCAAGAGCCAATGGATTTGGCGCCGCACCAGTCAAGAAAATAGAACTAGATACACAAGTTGTTGCCAATGCTACCCAATTTAAATAAGAACCAATTTTACGAGGATTCTTATCTGGATAAGAATCGAACATCGGACAAATACTGGATACGATTGGATAAATCGTACCACCAGAACGAGCCGCATTACTTGGAATAAATGGAGCCAACACAAGGTCAGTAATAGCAATGGCATAACCAAGGCCTAAAGAGGACTTTCCAAGCTTGGCTACGAGGAACAATGCAATACGTCGGCCAAGGCCAGAATTTTCATAACCGATACCGATCATAAATGCTGCGAATATCAACCACACGATGGCATTAGAGAAACCGCTAAGCCCCCAGCTGATAGCTTGAGCATCCGTAATAGCCTTTGCTACACCAGTTGCTTTATCCACAATAGGTGCTGGACCAACCTTAAATAACATAGATACGGTAACAGCAATGATACCGATAAAAGCTGGTGGCATTGGTTCTAAAATCAACCCCACCACGAGGCCTGCAAAAATACTTACATAAATCCAAGAATTTGGACTAAGGCCTTCAGGCGCACCGATGAGCCATACAAGAATAGCTACTACAAGCGGTGCAAATAATTTCCAATTCAACTTCATTAAGAACACTCCTTACTAAAAATAAAACTGCAAAATTGCTAATACAGTATAGCAGAATTTTTTTAGTGAGAATATAATATTCGTCATAATACTTATTGATTAATACTAAACTTTTAGTAATAGTTTTTACTAGATATTTTTGGTTTTATACAATACAATATAAATATCGAAAATTATTAATTTAACTAAAATTACTGAAAGGATTTAAATGAAACCTTTTATACGCTATATAAAATCTTTATGGTTTCCAGTCATTATCGTATCAATTCTTTCGTTACTCACCGTGGCAGGCACATTATATATACCAACCTTAACGGCCACAATCATCAACGATGGCGTAGATATTCGCGACGTATCTCGTGAAAGCTTACACAACACGGTAGGCATGGTACTGCAAGATACTTGGATTTTTACCGGCACTATCACAGAACAAGGAACACACCACGAACTCATCAAACGCGGTGGTCACTATAAAGAACTATACGAAAACTATGTGGCAGGAATAAGTATATAAAATTCAGGATTGCCATTAACATCAATGTGAAGGGTTCCATATCCATCATTGATATCTTTCGTCATTTCATATATAGTAACCATAGAAGCAGAATTACTGGTCTGACTACCTGTACCTTTATGTACAGCAGCAGCAGTAATTCTGCTTTTTATTATAATATATAATTTCATATAAATTAAAATCATTAGGTGAAACCCTTATTTTATTCAAACCTTGTTCCGTAGTTAACCTAATAGCACCTAAATCAAACAAATCAAAATCATGTGACGACCCATGACACGCAGCTTGATAGTACTGATAATTATATTGTTTTTGAAGCTTGTCTAAATCTTTTTCGTTTAGTATACTATTGTTAATCATAAACTGATTAACACTCATTTGTCCGCTTGATTGGACGTTATTGACTGTTAATTGGTTTATTTTTTGTATTACCATACAATAGAATTATAGGAAAAAAGAACCACCGATAAGCTGCAACTTATCGGTGGTTCTCTTATTTATTCACCTTTTGGTACGAACCATAGGCCGTTATTATTTTTCTCCATGTAGTCTTTGAATTCTTGAGATTGGTAAGCTGCTACAATGTCTTTTGCCCATTGTGCATCTTTATTTTTCTCATTAACTACAAGTTGTAATAACCATTGTGGCAATACATCTTCATTTGCCAATGCGGATTTAGGATCGATTTTTGCATTATAGATAATAGCACCTGTAATAACGATATAATCAAAATCAGTACGTACAGAAGGAATTGTAAGGGATTTCATTTCTGTAAATTTAAGATGTTTAGGGTTTTCAACAATATCCGCTTGTGTTACTGTTGCTAAATCTTTGTTAGGATCAAGTTTAATCCAACCGATTTTTTGCAATAGCACATAAGCACGAGCCATGTTAGATGCATCATTAGGAACTGCAATAGTATCGCCATCAGCTACTTGATCTAAAGATGTCTTAGAACCACTAAAGATACCAGCTGGCACTGTTGGAATTGGAATCAATGCTACAAGATGACCATTTTGTTTTTCGTTGAAGTTTTTCATGTATGCTGTATGTTGTTCAACATTAAAATCCACTTCACCATCACTCAATACTTGGTCTGCTTGTACCAAGTCAGACATATCTACACCTTTGAAGGTATAGCCTTGTTTTTCTAAAATTGGTTTTACACCTTTTTCAAACAATTCAGAATAAGGGCCTTGAGATTTACTATAGGTTAATTCTTTTTTAGCACCATTATCACTATTATTAGAACCACAACCTGCGATAAAAGCTACGCTAAATACTAATGCCACACCAAGGGCAAGGATTTTTTTAAATTTCATAGTACATTCTCCTATACTTTCACAATCCATATAACTAAAATCTATTTCATCAAATTAGGAACGACGCGCACGACGTGCAAAGTAGTTACCTATTGTTTGAATAATTTGAACAAAAATAATTAAAATAACAACGGTAAATAACATCAATGGAAAGTTCAACCGTTCATAACCATAAGTAAGGGCCAAATCACCTACACCACCAGCACCAATGGCACCAGCCATAGCAGTAGCACCGATAAGACCTATGGTACCTGTTGTAATAGATAGAATAAGCGAACCCTTTGCCTCTGGTAAAAGGAAATGCCAAATCACCTCAAAATGAGAGGCCCCCATCGACTGTGCAGCCTCAATAATGCCTTTATTGACCTCTAAAATAGAGTTTTCAAAGAGTCGAGCAAGATACGGCGCAATGAATATAACAAGCGGTACGATGGCCGCTGTTGTACCAACACGAGTACCAACAATCATCTTTGTTAATGGCAAGATAAACACCATCAAAATGATAAATGGTACAGAACGCACGATATTAACAATTGTATTTGTTATAGTATAGACCACAATATTTTTAATGATGCCATTAGGATTTGTCACCACTAGTGTAACTGCGATAATTAGACCTAGTACGGTACCAATGAATAAAGACAGGAACACCATATATAATGTCTGTTCTGCAGCTAGTACTAACTGCGAACCGGGAACGCCAAGTTCTTGCATAAAGAAGTCCATTATAGTGTCACCTCCTGCCATTCGATGCCTTGCGCTACAAGATACTCTTTTACCTTGCCCACTTCCAGATCATCACCAATAAACTGAACAATGAAAATACCAAGTACCGTATGCTCTAACTCTGTTACCGTAGCAAACAACACACTCGTTTCTAAATCAAAAGTTTTATTAATATGATATAGCACATTATCAGTTGTATTATTTCCTAAGAAGTGCATTTTAAGTATTGTGTAAGGCCTTTTATCACAAGCCAAGGTATGTTTCACTGTAGATGGGATTTCATCAGGAATAACAGTCCTAACAAATCGTTTTGTTGTTTCATGCTTAGGTTTACTAAACACCTCAAGTACAGAACCTCTCTCGATAAGCTTCCCATGTTCCATAACTACAACGCGATTACATATCTTTTGGATTACATCTATCTCATGAGTTACGATAACGACTGTTACCCCTAGTTCACGATTAACGCGTTCTAATAATTGAAGAATAGACTCTGTTGTATCTGGATCAAGAGCACTTGTTGCTTCATCGCAAAGCAGAATTGATGGATCTGTAGCCAACGCACGAGCAATACCAACGCGCTGCTTTTGACCACCAGATAATTCTCCTGGATAGGCATTTGCCTTATCACCTAAATCAACAAAATCTAACAAGGTTTTAACCTTGTTATCAATCTCTGATTTAGAAACTTTATTTAGAATTAATGGAATCGCCACATTATCATACACAGATTTAGCATTCAATAAATTGAACTGTTGAAACACCATGCCGATGCGCTTACGAACCTTTCTGAGCTCGTTAAAACTTAAACCATTGATATTCACACCATCTATTTCAACATGACCAGAGGTAGGTACCTCTAAAGCATTAATCATGCGTAACAGTGTAGATTTACCGGCTCCACTAAAGCCAATAATACCAAATATGTCGCCTCTTTCTATGGTAAAGTTTACATCAGATAATGCAGTAACCTTTTGCTTATTAACATCAAACTCTTTCGTTACATTTCGTATAGCAATCACTGTACCGCCTCTTTTCCTGCAATTTAGTAGGAATTAAACTTAAATTTAAAACATATCTATAAGGTATGATTTAATTATGTACTTAGATTACTACAATTTATAAGGACTGTCAAACCAAAAAAGAACCTCACCAGTTAAAAGGTTGAGGTTCTTTTATTATATAACTCTTATCTTATAAGTAAGGGTTTACATCCCTATTCATCTAATTATATATTTTTTACATCAAACCAAAGCGATTCAGACACTAACAAAATAACTTATCTATATTGATTAAAAAGGTATAAAGATCCTAGTATAATAGGCGCCCCTATATAGAGCCCCATATTAGGTATTTCTCCCAATAAAAATGCTGCTACAATAGCTGCCACTATGGGCGAGATATACATAAAGTTGGTTACATCTGAAACCTTTTCCGCATGTTCCAAGGCATAGCTCCAGAAAACAAAGCCTAACGCACTAGAAAGAAATGCTAAATAGGCCATGGCAAATTTTGCACTAATCGGTGCCACAGCAATCATTTCAATGGCATGTTCCGCAAAAGGCAAAGCCATAATGGCACCTGTAAACATAGACCACATGGCGATAGTGATAGGCTTACATCCTTTTAAACTAAGGCCACGATTTAGGATATTATAAACTGCAAAGAGTATCATCCCCAGCAAAGTCCATAATGCACCTGTAGGAATTGTAAGGGTTGAATTCCAAAGAATAATTATGGCTACACCTATAAAAGCTGTTATTGTAAATAACCAGCCTATGGGGCGTATTTTATCTTTATAAACAATCATGGCCATCAGTGCCGTCGTCATAGGAGTCAAGGCCATAATAATACTGGATGTGGCCGCTGGAATTGTGCGCAAGCCTTCATTAAAAACAACTTGGTAAAGAAAATTCCCTGTAGCACCTAACAGAATATATAGTCCCCACTCACGCCATGTTGTCGGTATATGTAGCCCTTTTACAACACCGATTACCAGCATAAGTAAAGCGCCACCCATGACCCTTGCCACAGACAATGTCAATGAATCTACTGACTGTAATGCTATTTTACTGAAAGGAAATGCAGTAGCCCACACCGCAATAGTAGCAGAAGCACCTAAAAGTGCTTTCTTTCGATTTGTCATTAACATCCACCTTTCAATAGCATTCGCCTATACAATCTTATAATCCACTTTGATTAACGTATATTCTATCCAAATTATTTCTATCTTGATTCATTCTACCAAGATCATGTTATCTACATGTTTTATAGCTTAATAACACTATCTCAATAGTACCATAATATACCCCTAACACTACAATAAATTAAATCATATTTTTTATTCCTATGAAGGGGATGCTTTGTTCCTTATGGGACCTACAAAATGTGTAACAAAGTCGTTAGAAAAAGTAATAACGCTTTATGAAAACTATGTAGCAGATATGTCTATGTAGTTAATACAACTATTCACTTAACTTGACTATTGTAAGTTCACTATTGATTCCATTAATTTCAATTTGATTTTCTGATTCAGACACAGAAAAATCGTCTACAAGATGTCCACGATCTTCAAAGAGCAATTTAGTACGAATACCTTTTTTCACCGCTTTGAAAGCATACTCGTGAGGGACATGCAGCCGAGATTTCGCCGATATCTGATTCACATCAATTCGCCCCGTATAATCCGCTACATATATCTCCATTGGAGAGTTGTTATCCAGCTCTATATGACTGTTACCGCCGGCAATATAAATTTCTTTAACCGCTCCGTCTAGCTCAAACTTTTCACTAATAATATCAAATAGCTCTAGTTTTTCACAATGGGTCGCTAGCTCCGTATCTCCCATATATTTTTCAGGCAAATTTATAAAAATCCACAAATGTTCTTTTACAAGCTCTTCAGATAAGGATTTGGAACAATTTACATCCACATCGATACGCCTTTTGATATCATCGATTTTTACTTTCACCAGTTCCGTCAAATTTTCAATAGTATCACTGACCAATTGAACCTTTATCTTCTCACCCTCTCCAGCTCTCATTTTTACGCAATTAACAGAACCCAGTTTAATATCGAAATGTTTTATCTCATCGATATCATATTCTACGATGCTTTCATAAGGATATCGAGGTTTAACCGCTTCTTCTGAAAGCAATTCATCCACAGAGACATTGAATACACCTGAAAGGGCCTTTAAATTTGAAATATCCGGCATTCCATTGCCCGATTCCCACTTTGTTATGGCCTGTCTCGACACATTAAGTGTTTCTGCTAATTTCCCCTGAGATAATCCAGATTGTGTTCTATACTCCCGTAATTTTTCATTAAAATCCATAATGTGACCTCCTATTTTAAGCAATATCAGTTACTCTTCAACAAGAGCTGCTCAGAGTATAGTATATAGTGTCAGTGAAGAAAAGAAACGCTTGTTTTCCTGGCTGGCAACGTTCCGTAGCATTACAATATACATGCATTTATAAAGACTTGCAGGCTGATTCTGTACAAGATATAAACGGCCTCCGAACAGTACACAAATATAAACTATCCAATCATACTATTGAATAATCCGCCTTCATCCTCTTTAATAAAATTTTTATTTCCTTTATTAATATTGATATGCAATTTCATATTATTATATATACATTAAATAAAACCACAAAAAACAAAAACTCATACAAACCTATATATATTGTTGTATTCAAACAATTTAGCTTATGGAAGTTTATGAGATACTTCACAAAATCGCATAGTATGTATTGAAAATCTATATCATCTATTCATTGTGGAATTGTTACAAACATTGTACACTATAGGCATAGAAATCTATAGTTATATCCTTTTATGGAGGTGCAAAATGCAACATACTGCATGGAAAGATTTTAACACAGGTGTGTGGGATAAAGCCGTTGATGTACGCGACTTTATTCAAAGAAACTATATTCCCTATGAAGGGGACGATTCCTTCCTTGCTGGTCCTACAGAACGAACAACAAAATTGTGGGAACAAGTAATGAAGCTTTATGAAGAAGAACGTGAAAAAGGCGGCATGCTCGATGCTGATACTTCTGTGGCCACACACATTACTGCCCATGCGCCAGGATATATCGACAAAGAACTTGAAACAATCGTTGGTTTGCAAACTGACAAACCTTTAAAACGCGCTATGTTCCCATATGGTGGCTTGCGCACAGCAAAATCCGCTATTGAAGAATACGGCTTCAAAATGGATCCGCAAACAGAGGACTTCTTCAAGAAACATCGCAAAACTCACAATGATGGCGTATTTGATGTATATACTCCAGAAATGCGAGCTGCACGTACCGCTCACATTGTAACTGGTTTGCCAGATGCGTACAGCCGCGGTCGTATTATCGGTGACTATCGCCGTATCGCTCTTTACGGTGTTGATTATCTCATTGAAGATAAAAAAGAACAATTTAGCATTACAATGGGTGACATGCTAGAAGATGTTATTCGCGACCGTGAGGAAATACAAGATCAAATCCGTTCTTTGAAAGAATTGAAAGAGATGGCAGCGTCCTATGGCTATGATATTTCCAAACCAGCTAAGGATGTTCGTGAAGCTATGCAATGGATTTACTTCGGCTATCTTGGTGCCATTAAAGAGCAAAACGGTGCTGCTATGTCCATTGGCCGTAACTCCACATTCCTCGATATCTATGCGGAACGAGACCTTCGCAACGGCACATACACAGAGGAACAAATCCAAGAATTCGTAGACCATTTCATTATGAAATTGCGCATGGTTCGCTTCGCACGTATCCACGAATACAACAATTTGTTCACAGGTGACCCTGTTTGGACCACTGAATCCATCGGTGGTATGGGTACTGACGGCCGCACATTGGTTTCCAAGATGTCCTTCCGTTATCTACATACATTGACTAACCTTGGTCCTGCTCCAGAACCAAACCTCACTGTATTATGGTCCCCTCGTATGCCGATTGGCTTCCGCCGTTTCTGCGCAAAATTATCCATTGAAACATCTTCCATTCAATACGAAAATGACGAATTGATGCGCCCTAACTCTGGTGATGACTACGCAATCGCATGTTGCGTATCCCCAATGCGTATTGGTAAAGAAATGCAATTCTTCGGTGCTCGTTCCAACTTGGCTAAATGCTTGCTTTACGCTATCAACGGTGGTGTTGACGAAAAGTTAAAGAAACAAATTGGTCCTAAATACCGCCCTATCACTTCCGAATACTTAGAATTCGACGAAGTATGGGAAAAATTCGACGACATGATGGAATGGTTGGCAGGCGTATATGTAAATGCATTGAACATCATTCACTACATGCATGATAAATATGCTTATGAAAAACTAGAAATGGCCTTGCATGACCGCAAGGTAACTCGTTGGTTTGCAACTGGTATCGCTGGTTTATCCGTAGTAGCAGACTCCTTATCCGCTATTAAATATGCTAAAGTAAAACCTATTCGTGACGAAAATGGCATCGCTGTTGATTTCGAAATCGAAGGTGACTTCCCTAAATATGGTAACGATGATGACCGTGTAGATAGCTTGGCAGCAAAAGTTGTTTCCACATTTATGAACAAGATTCGTAAACATCCTACATATCGTCAATCCGTTCCTACTATGAGCTTGTTAACAATTACTTCCAACGTAGTATATGGTACTGCTACAGGTTCTACTCCAGACGGCCGTAAAGCTGGCGAAGCTTTCGCTCCTGGTGCGAACCCAATGCACGGTCGTGATTCTCACGGTGCCGTATCTTCATTGGCATCCGTAGCTAAAATGCCATGGCGTGATTGCTCCGATGGTATTTCTAATACCTTCTCTATCATTCCGGACGCATTAGGTAAATCTGGTGAAACATTTGTTTCCGTTAGCGATTTTGATATTGAGTTAGACCCTTCTCAATTGCCTAACAGCAATACAAACTTCGCATGCAGCGAACCAAATGTTACTATAGAGGAAGATAAGTAAAATCTTCCACAGTATCGAACTGCTTTCACCGGCATCGATACGCGTGTTAGTCTTGGTTGAAAGGAGGTTATACCCATGAGCAACCAACAAGTTGATAACTTGGTAGAGTTATTGGATGGTTATTCCCAAAAGGGCGGCCATCATTTGAACGTTAACGTGTTTACTCGTGAAACATTGTTAGACGCTCAAAAACATCCTGAGTTGTACCCTCAATTGACGATTCGTGTATCCGGTTATGCGGTGCACTTCAACAAATTGACAAAACAACAACAGGACGAAGTTATTTCCCGTACATTCCATCAACGTATCTAATCGAGGTTTCCTATGACTGGACGTATTCATTCGGTTGAAACGATGGGTACGGTTGATGGTCCAGGCATGCGCATGGTGGTATTTCTTCAAGGATGCCCCATGCGCTGTGCTTATTGCCATAATCCTGATACATGGGATGAAACTAGCGATAATGCTAAATTCATGACCGTAAAGGAATTATGGGACCAGTACGAACGTAACCGCCAATTTTATACTAATGGTGGTATCACCGTCACAGGTGGGGAAGCTCTTATGCAAATCGACTTTGTTATTGAGCTTTTCACATATTTCCGTGAAAGAAACGTCCATACCTGTTTAGATACAAGTGGAATTTGTTTTGACCCCCACCAAGAGGTGGCATACCGTAAATTACTCAGTGTAACTAGTCTCGTCATCCTAGACATTAAGGAAATCGATCCAGCCAAGCATTTATGGTTAACGGGTAAACCGTTAGAGCCCATTCTCGGGTTTGCTCGATTGACGGCAGACGTGGAAGTTCCGATTTGGGTTCGTCACGTAGTAGTCCCTACGATTACAGATAATGCCGATCGTCACTATCGTCTAGGCTTTTTCCTAGGATCTCTGAAAAATTTACAAGCCGTTGACTGCTTACCATATCACGTTATGGGTACCGCCAAATATAAGGAGTTAGGTATTCCCTATCGCCTAGAGGGCATCCCCGCTGCAACGAAAGATATTGCAGCCAAAGCGACAAGAACCGTGGTGGAAGGCATCAAGGCCTATAGACGCCATTGGTGGAGTCCCATCAAAACACAACATCAATCATAATCAAGTTTGAGGATAACTACCTCCCTTGATATATATAAATATATATACCAAGACTTGATCTATGATAGCCCTAATCAATAGAGCCGCCCCCATACAACCGGGGACGGCTCTTATTGCATTTAAATAAACTTTCTATCATACAAACGGGCAGCGATGAGGACCACTAAACAAGATCCCACATTATGCACTAATGCACCTGTAGTAGGCGTCAAAACCTCAAGCAATGAGAGAATAATAGCGATACAATTAATGACCATTGATAAAGCAATACTAAATTTTATAGTTTTAATCGTAGCATCTGATAATCGTTTAATATAAGGAATTTTACTAAGGTCATCACTCATCAAAGCAATGTCTGCTGTTTCTATGGCAATATCACTACCAATAGTCCCCATTGCAATACTCACATCAGCAATCTTCATAGCCGGTGCATCGTTAATTCCATCGCCAACCATACAAACCTTATGATGTTTCCCTTGCAATGATTCGATAATACTTACTTTTTCTCCTGGTAAAAGCTCCGCATGTATTTCGGAAACGCCAGATTTCTTTCCAATATATGTAGCTGCTTCTTCACTATCACCAGTAAGTAATACTGTTGTCATATCTAAGCTTGAGATAGCAGATATCATATTTATCACATCATTTCGCATTGTATCAGATAATGTAATGATACCTATAATATGCTCTCTATCTGCAATAATGACAGATACCTTTCCTTCACTTCGATATACATTAATGGCTTGTTGAATAGACTCACTGACAATAATATTATGCTCTTCAAGGAATCGTTCATTTCCACAATATAATTCTCGACCTTTTATTACGGCTATAATCCCTTTACCTACGAACATCGTAAACGAAGTAGTATCAAGTATTTCTAAATCTTGCTCTATGGCATGAGAAACGATAGCTTTACCAATAGGATGCTCGCTCTTAGCCTCTGCAGATGCAGCTAATTGAAGAATATCGGTCTCACTATAATCTGTATCAACGGCTAAAATAGATTGGACCGCTAACTGACCACGTGTTAATGTGCCGGTTTTATCAAATGCCATAGTATCTACTTTTCCCATAGTTTCAAGAATTTCACCAGATTTAATAATAACTCCATGTTTAGTAGCTTGACCAATAGCAGCCATAACTGCAGTAGGTGTAGCGAGCACCAATGCACAAGGACAAAACACTACCAACACAGTAACACCGACGATGATATTACCAGTTATTAAATAGCCTATACATGCAATCATCAATGCAATAGGAACCAATCGACTAGCAACAATATCAGCTATACGCTGAATCGGAGCCTGTTTCTGTTCCGCATTTTTAATAAGTTGAATCATTTTTTGAATAGAACTATCTTCGCCCACTTTAGTAGCTATAATATCTATGGCACCAAAACAGTTAATCGTTCCGCCAAATACATCATCATCAATTATTTTATCAACAGGTATAGACTCGCCTGTCATAATGGATTGATCTACCGTTGTTTCACCATTAATAATGCGTCCATCTACAGGTATCGTTTCGCCCGGAAGGATTCGTAAATAATCACCACTTTGTATAGACTCTACAGGAACCATCATTTCTTTGTTATCTTGTATTTTACGACCCTTAACAGGTGCTAATGAAATTAACTTCTTTAACCCTTTTTTTGCTCGCTCTGTAGTTGCTTCCTCAAGGAGAGCGCCTAAAGCCATAATAAACGCTACCTCACCAGCCGCAAATATATCTCCAATGGCAATAGCTGCAAACATAGCCATGGAAATCAATAGAGCCGATGAGATTTTACTAATTCCCTTATTATATACAATCCTTCGTATAGATAAATATACAAGAGGAAAACCACAAATAATAACGGTAATCCAGGAAGGTTCAAAAGGGAATATATTTTGAAATGGTCTCTGTCCACCAAACTCCTCTATCAAATGCGGAATCCCATCAAGCAGTAAAAATAGCCCCGCTAAAATCGTCATATATAAACCAGATAATATATCATGTATTCGATGTACCATACAACAATCCCCTTATCAAACTTTCACTACCAATATGAATTGAATTACAACTATACTTACAGTACAATAATTACGATAGCGAACACCTTGTTCACTTTAATTGTATCAACCTATAGTTTTAATACAATATATAAAACATCTTATATGTTCATTACGGAACATATACGCTATTCTGTACTAAAAGAACGATAGGAGTTAATATGGATCGTAGACAGAAAAAAACTCGCAAAGCCATATTTATAGCTTTTAACGAATTATTATCTAATAAGGCGTATGACAAAATCACCGTTCAAGAAATCATTAGTGCCGCAGATATTGGCCGCACCACCTTTTATGCTCATTTCGACACAAAAGAAGCATTACTAGAAACACTCTGCGAAGACTTATTTTTACATATAAAAGATAGTATTAATCATTTACCTCATGCTCATGGGCTTTATCAACAAAGTATTTACCCAGTCTCAGTATTTGGTCATTTATTACAACATTTACAGCAAAATGAAAATAAAATCCTAGAGCTACTAGCTAGTGATAATAACGAAATCTTTTTGCGCTATTTCAGGGATCATCTAAATGAGTTGGTACAAGGATATTTTATCAACCAAGACCGTAAAGCAAATACAAATCTACCAGATGACTTTATTATCAATCATATTTCAGGTAGTTTTGTGGAAATGGTGTTATGGTGGGTAAAAAACGGCATGAAAGAATCGCCTACAGAATTAGACAATTACTTTCATGCCGTTATAGAACCTATTATATAATTATTTTAAATCTATTAGGATACAACATTGATTGGTTCACCCTTAAAGAAGGCTTGTACATTATCTCGAATAATACCTACTAAGCGTTGACGTGTTTCAAGGCCTTTCCAACCCATGTGCGGAGTAATGATGACATTATCTAGTGTATAGAGAGGACTATCCTCAGCTGGTGGTTCTACCTCTTGTACATCGAGACCTGCTCCAGCGATATGTTTAGCTGCTAATGCTTCACAAAGATCCTTTTCATTAATGAGAGGTCCACGGCCCGTATTCACAATGACCGCATTAGGCTTCATCTTACCGATTGTTTCTTTATTAATAAGATGTTTAGTTTGGTCATTTAGCGGGCAATGTAAGGAAATATAGTCACTATTTTCTAGCAGTTCATCAAGGCTCACATAACGAATGCCATCACCATCAGCCTTTGGTGTACGTGTATGCACTAAGATGTTCATACCTAGCGCTTTTGCAACTTTGATGACTTCCATACCGATGTGACCAGCTCCGACAACACCTAAGGTTTTACCATTCACTTCTGTATGGCTCACTTGAAGGTATTTCGTGAAATTGCTGCGATCACCTTTAGCCAGCATACCAATTTGTTGCTGCATGGTAGAAGCAAAATTGAGGATCATCATGATCACTGTATGTGCTACACGCTCTGTGCTATACGCAGGAATATTGCACACAGTGATGCCCTTTTTCTTTGCTGCATCAAGGTCAATATTATTATAGCCAGTACCTGCTTCTACGATAAGCTCTACAGTATCAGGGAATTGTGAAAGCAGATCGGCACTTACAGGCAATTCTTTTGTAACCACAACACGAGCACCTTGAATCCGTTCAATAAGCTCAGCATTCGTACTATCTTCGTAGACCTGCACATCATTAGATAATATGGAGAAATCCAATGCATGGTCATAATTCATTTTGCCTGCATTTACCACTACTACACGTTCGCTCATGAGAACCTCCTAAATTGAATAGCTTTAAATATATGTAATACTACTTCTATATAAATTATACTATTATTTATATAAATTTATACTAAAATAACTTCCATTATATATCAACTACCTATACCAATTAATATACTTTCACAACTAATTAGTATTCTTTCACAATTATTGTATATAATATATGCAGAAGAGCTATAAAATTAGAAATATAACTAATTTTTCTGTATAAAACTTTCACAAAAGTATTGTGTAATTCCCCAAAAGTTATAAAATAAGAGTAATGTTATATAGAATTGAGGAATACCATGAGACCCACCTATTTGACCATAAATACAAGTCTCGTTCGCGAGAATTTGCGTAAAATTAAAGATAGTTTGCCTGAGTGGAGCACATCTACAGCTGTTATCAAGGCCAATGGCTACGGCCACGGCAGCGTTATGATGGGCCGTATTGCTGTGGAGGAAGGTTACGAATCCTTAGCCGTTGCTATTCCGGAAGAGTCTGTACCTCTTCGCAACGCAGGTATTATGGTGCCTATTTATCTATTAGGTCTCACAAGGCCACAATCTTTTGAGCTTGTGGCAGATACGAATTCCATTCCTGCTGTTTGTGAATCTACAGACTTGGAAGCACTCGATAAAGTAGCCGATAATCACGACATGATTATTCGCGTTGCTGTTGCCGTCGATACAGGCATGCATCGCATCGGTATCAAGCCTGAGGATGCCATTGAGTTTATCAAACGCATTGAGTCCTACGAAAATTTGGAAATAGATGGATTCTTCTCCCACATGAGCAATGCTGATGCGGCGGATCAATCACACGCCCATAGCCAAACGCAAAAATTTCATCACATGGTAGATGAAATACGAGCATTCCGTCCAGAAGCAGATTACCGTTTCTCCCTCGCCAACAGTGCAGGGCTCTTATCTGTCAAAGACAGTTTATTTACAGATGCTCGTCCTGGTATTATTCAATACGGTATCATGCCATCCCTTGATGTGCCAAATCGATTGGGCTTAAAACCAGTTTTATCTTTCCATAGTGAAGTTGTTCATGTACAACACATACCTGCTGGCGAAGGCATTGGATATGGATCTACCTATATCACAGCTGAGCCAATGACGATTGCTACCATTCCTGTAGGATATGCGGATGGCTATCCTCGTAGTCTATCCAATCGAGGCACCGTACTGATTCATGGCACTCGTTGCCCCGTAGTAGGTCGCATTTGTATGGACCAATTCATGGTCGCCGTTCCAGATACAATTACCGTAAAGCCAGGCGATAAGGTGGTTCTTCTAGGTTCCCAAGGTCATGAAAGCATTTCTGCACTAGAAATTGCAGCCCTTGCTTCTACAATTCCTTATGAAATCTTTTGTGGATTCTCAGAGCGCGTACCACGACAATATATCTAACCACAATATATCTAACCTATGTAAAATAAAGAAAGCCCGTATCACATGTAGAAGTCTACATGTGATACGGGCTTTCTTGCTCTCCTATACCCAGCGTGCTGTAAAGCAGTTACGTTCTTATTGTGAGAGAGAGTATATATACCAAGTATATAATCTTATGATTCGGAGGGAACCACAATTCATAAGGGGCCCTCTGAATGATAGACGGCATAGGAGAGAGTCAATGTTTATCTATCCAATCCAGAGGGCTGTGTGTAATTGTTTAATGTGTGTGTTGTTTATTGTGTGTTTTTGTGTGTTTTATGTGTTGTGTATGTGTGTGTAAGTGTACTTATGTTATGTGTGTATAGTTTTGAGTGCTTAGTGTTCGTTTTTGAAAGGGTTTACTTTACAGCGCTATAGAATAGGAGATCAACTTATTTTGCTACCGTCCCTGTTTTAGCATCCAATACAACGGATATCGGTTTATTTTGTGCATCATGGAACTCTATGGTATATAGTGATTTTCCATTTTGATTAGCAAGAGACCACGCATTAATACCAGTCGCTACCTTGCCAGACTGTACAAAAGCTGCATTAATTGCCACATGTGGAGGTATTACTGTTCCGGCATCAATAGCACTAGCTTCCATAGATGCGTCATATGCTTTAGGAGTACCATCCGTTACATTACCAGTAGCCACATCTAGAGTCATAGAATGAGCACCACTAGTATTAAAACCAGCTACTTCATAGATGGCAGTTTTACCTTGAGTTTTGAAAGATACATTTGTAATTTTGGAGTTTCCAAATTTGCTTTCGAATTGGTCAATTAAATAATTAGCACCAGCTACGAAAATACTATTTTGGTCTACTACGCCTTCTTGCTGGTTGGTTGTGCTAGGTTGTGATTTTCTACTTTTAGAGTTTTTTTTTCCTCTTTAGTAGGCTCTTCTTTATCAGCTTTTTTTTCGTCTTTCACAACTTTTACTTTAGGCGCTTTATCTACTGCAGCTTTTTTAGTATTTTTAACTTCTTTACCATGCTTCGCTACAGAATCAGATTTTTTATCACCACTGCGTACTACTCTTGGTTCACTAGGAGCTTTAGCTACAGATGCAGTTTCAATAGAAGGGACCGCTGCTGCAGGATTTTCTGTACTAGGCACTACAGTTTCTTGAGCTACTGGTGTTTTAACATCTTGTGTAGCTGTTGGAACTGGTGTAGTATTACGAACTGCTGTACCTACTTGATTAGCTTCTGCTACAGGAGCTACCGGAGTTTTAGGTGCAACTGCAGTAGTAGCCACATCTGGAGCCACCGCTACAGTAGGAACTACTGGATCAGTAACTGGTTGTGCTGGAGTCGCTGTACTCGCTGTTTCTTGCGTAACAGGCATTGGAGTTACTGGTTCAGCTGCTGTTACAGCTACAGTGGCACCAAATACACCAGCCACTGCTAAAGCAATACTACTTTTTAAAATAGATTTTTTCATATTGTCCTCCTTATTAATTCATATACATGCAACTTTACGCATGTATATTTCCAGTCAACTCAATGTCATCATGTAAGTTCCAAAACATATATCTAGCATGGACTTGTAGATATATAGTTTGGAAATTGCAGATATAGTTGAGTTTGTCTTTCGACTGGTACACATACTATCGATAGTCTATGAAGTCAAAATGTAGAAGAACCATTAAATGCTTATTTTATAGTGAGTTTAGAATGAATTTATATATAATTCCTATAAAATCCTATGGGATTTACTTTATACTTAAAAATTCCATGAATAACATGTCAAAAGCCGTTTACCCCATATATAAGGGATAAACGGCTTTCAAAATACACGTATTGATATCTAAAAATTCACATTCATGAGCAAACTTTCACAAAAAATGCCTCAATACTAGTTATTTTTTTAAGAAAAACAGTATTAAGGCATTTAATTATTATATTCAGAATAAAATAACTAGGCACTATTAAGATATAATAACTAGTCAATCATATATTAGTCATCAAATTTAACAGATAGCAATTTACCGTTCATTGCATCCATACGTACATGTACCTCTTTATTATCTTCTGTACCAAAGCTAACTTTGTACACGATTTTACCTTTATCATAGCGCACAGCCCATTCGTTGAGGCTCACAGCTTTGCCTTTTGTTTGGGCATAAGCAAAGTTCACCACTGCTGCAGGAGGTAAAATTTCTCGTGGATCAAAAGATTTTTTCTTTAACGATTTATGGAAGTCCCCTTCACGTTTTTCAAAGATTTGATTAGTAGCATAGATATACGTTAACTCATATTTGCCAGTTTCATCAAAACCTTCTACATCATACTTAATTTGACCTCCATCCGCATCAAAGGCGATTTCCGTAATTCCAGCATTTGGATGATTTTGGATAAAGGCATTTAATAAACCATTAGCGCCTACAATTGCTGCATGGTTGCCATCAACAACTGCCACAGTTGGCTCTACAGCTACTAAAGGGGCTGCACTTGCATTTGGCATGCCAAATGCCGCTGCCAAGGCCAATACAAGGCTACCTTTTACAAAAAATGATCTCATTGGTTCCTCCATATCTCAAACAGTTATCATAACAATATATATACAATTATACACTAAATCAACACGGTTTATAATCTTTATTTATATAATTAGTGCATGTACCTGCACCCTATGATACAATGCACATAGATTCATTTTTGTAACTACATGTGAGCTAACTATGATTTCAATTTACCCCACTATATATCACGAATTTCAATGCAAGGCCAATCGATGCGAAAATACATGTTGTCAGCTGTGGACCATCGATATAGATGAACATACTGCTGAACGTTATCATTCCATGACAGGTTCTCTTGGTGAAAGTTTACAACAAGCCATCACGGTTGATGACGAAGGTAGTCATTTCGTATTTTCCAAAACACAACCTATGTGTCCCTTACTCAACGAAAATGGACTGTGTAAGGTTGTACTCGAATTGGGCGAAGAAGGACTTTGCGACACCTGCCATATGCATCCGCGCTTTTATAAATATATTGAAGACTTAGAGCTATGTGGAGTCGGATTATCTTGTGAAGCATCGGTTGAACTATTAGCCCAGCAGGAACCGATGGACTTTCTCCTCTTTACAATTGAAGATGACCATAATGAATTCAATCCTGATGAGCGATTAACACTCCACAATATTTTTGAATTATTAGCCTTTAATTTAGATCCTAATCTATTCCAATATGCGCCAAATCCCACAAAGCAGTCTTTCAAAGAATTATTAGACCTATATAAAAAAACGGAACCCATCGATGAAAATTGGACTGCACAGGTTAATACATTATCTAGTAAACTAGACCAACTCGCCGCATCCGTACAGACCTATATACAGCAAGAGGATATGAGCCTATTTAACAAAGTGTACCAATATATATTGTATCGCCAAATTGATATGCTATCAGACTATTCCTTGGAATCTATCTTAGCTTATGCAAAGGATGGTACTGACTATATACTTATAGTTAGCGCCTTAGAGGGGCAGCTCTTAAAGCAAATTGCAAGATGGTCACAACAAATCGAATACGACGAAGATAATGTGGCACTATTATTACGATACTATGAAGCCCAACTTATAGAGTGAAAAAAACCGCAAGAATTTTATCTTGCGGTTTTTAGGTCTTATCACAATATATTATTTAAATAATGTATGGACAAAGCGAATCCATTGAGGCAATGCTGATACTGATAGTAATGCCACAATAAACATAACTATATAGGTTTTAACGATACCTAGTCCAACATAACGTCGCATTAATTGAGCTACAATAAATACAGCATAATATTGACTAAACATCGTAATAAGATACGCCATATCTCCAACATATTTTTGAAGGGATAGCGAGAAGAAAATAATCCCTATTATATGGACTAATAATAATACAACCGTGCGAAGCGCATTTGTATAAGCTATGCCATATATATAATTGCGCAGCACGCCGCTATACGTACCATGTCCACCTACTAAAATAAGTAAGCGCCATATGACAAATGAACCGATGATAATTTGAAAAATCAAGAATGTAGAACTTGCTAGAGTGCTAACTAAATCAAAGTGAGTTAACCCAGTAATCCGTTTAATCCCAAGCAATGGAGATATAACTTTTACCATAAACGGTAAGCTATAGGTCATTATATATAATACAATAGTAGATACAACTAGATTCAGAATGGCTCTCGTATGAGATCCGTAATTGATAATATTTTGAAATGATTGTTCGCTAAGCTTGGTAAATAAATGTAATATATCCTTATACCATGTCATAAATGCTCCTTTTAGTTTAAAACTAGTAAAAAAGGACGAGTCATAGCTCATCCTAGATATATCATATGTATTTTATCGAGTCAACATATAAACCCATTCAAACACGTGTGCTACCAAAAGAGCAATCAACATTAGAATCAAACCTTCATAAGGGGTCCCATTGATACATGCTCCCGCAATACGTCCCATAGTTTGTAACAATAATACGGTACTTAAAATACATAGCACAATCATACAGAAGCCAATGATCGCTTGCAGTATTAATGGTACCGAAGTTAGAATCAGCATAATCCCTGCTGTAAAAGTAATCAGTGCCACAACAAGTTGAGCAAATGACATGATATGCAAAATACCGGTTGTAACAGTTCGAACATAGAATTTACGCTGTTGAGCAACCGCATAGACTATAATGATACATGCCATGAGAATGACTTTTCCGATTACCCATGCAAAGCGACCTATATTCCAAAATTCTCTAGGACTACCCATCTGTTCCAAAAAAAGTTGTATTTCATGTTGACCTACTGGAAGAGATAGTGATTCCCACCTTACCAATAACGAAGAATTACGTATAAACGCACGTATAGCATCTAAATATACGCCTTCACCTACAATAGTAAATTGATAGCATATAAGTGTTAATAGCAACATTCCTATGAGTTGCCCATAGGCAATATCAAAGTGATACATACGAGGATTATTCTCTTCAATAGGGTTTAATAAACGATAGATAAACTGCATTAAACCTACCATCATAAGTATCACCACCTTTTACACAATATACATACATAACATTCAAGTTTAAATACTATAACATACAACACACCAAAAGAAACTATAAAAAATAGTTACTTTTCATTTTCCGTTCATCATTATAGCACAAAAGAGCCTATAAAAGAATGTGGTTTTACCATATTCTAATTGCGATTCCTTTAAAATATAAAAAAGGGGCTGTTTTGTTACAGCCCCTTTCATATTTTTCATGTTATGTAATTATCTGGAAGTAGCAAGTGCTATCATGCCAATCAAGATACCTAAAACGATTATGGGAATTAAACTCGTAATAATAGAAATGCCAAAAGTTGCTAAACGGGATTTATTAATTTGGCGACTTAACAATGTTAAACATACCCAGAATGTATAGACTGCAAAAGCTATCGTTGCGAATATAATAATAATTATCCATACGATACTACCTACTGTAGAATCAGGATTAGATCCTAGTAGCAACAAAAATGGCAATGATAGTAATAGAAAGCCAATGAAATATACTAGGCCCATAATCTGATTATAAGCTTGTTCATACCACATGATCTTTAACACAGACTCATATGTAGTATTCGCATCAAATTTATTGGCGACCCAAGAAAAAATAGCAGAATAAATAGCAATACCAATAAAAGCAAATAGCAAGCCAACCGCTAGGCCTAATAGGCCGATTCCAGAAAGAGCAGTCGCACCAGTAAGTGCAACATTAAGTTTATCTACAAATATCATACCCACAAGAGCAGGTAGAATATTTGAAAATACGAATGACATTAATGCCAAAGCTGCTGTGGCATAGAACCCTTTTCGACAAGATCCATGCTCTACGATCTGTGGAATACCACGTTTAAAGGGAGCTACCATAAGCTGCCAAATATCTGAATACCATTTTGTTTCCATAAAACCTCCAAAACACCTATATTTTTCTAATCGTAACACAAACTATATTTAAACCGTCATGGACAACATTATACCTCCTACACCAAAGATGAAGGATACTATGTAAAAAGAAATACCCGTTATCCAAAGATTTAGACCAAATTGCTTAGACATGAGTTGTGCCATAATAAAAACATTAATTAGCTCCATGGTGCTTAATCCACCCGAACCACCACGAATACGTAAATCTAAGAAAAGATAAACAGGTGCCGCAATAAGTACAAAAATTAAATGAATCCAACTAGCAATACAGCTATTCAAAAGTAAGTCTGCCACTAGTTGCTTATAGGTAACCTGCCCCTTAAAAACTTTAAAAATACCATATAAAATACCAGAAGTTACAAGAACAAAGGCTACAATTCCAAGTATATATCCAATAATAGGAAGCGCCTCTAGCTCTACAGGACCTATGACCTCCCAAATAAAAGTTTTAAAAAAAGGACTCTTTGGAAAAATCAACATTAATACGTATAAACCTAAGTCAGTTATAATTAATGATCCCACAGCAAGTAGTAACATATTTTTTATGGTCACTAAATGCATCCATTTTTCTATATATAAACCAAACAAACCATTCATAATACTATACCTTATAACTTTTCACTTTTAATTAATTGATTCCCTTCAAAATAATAATTATGGTCAAGACCTTTCATCAGCAACCCCTGATTTATTAATGATAACCATATCAAGTCTCCTTTTTATTTAATCTGATAATATATTATACTATATAATCTAACTTTGAAGATAATATATTATACTATATAATCTAACTTTGAAGATATTATTTTAGCCTATTATAACGCAAAAAAGCAGCCCTTAGGGCTGCTCTTTCGTTTATCTTATTGCAAAGATGCTGCAATTTTTGTAAGGTTTTCATCCATACGTTCTAAGTATGTTTTATTATCTTCGTTACTTTCGATAGTGTAAATTGTTTCTACCTTAGCTCCTACTTCTTGTGCCAAAGTTTTGGATACTTCTGGACTAGCCATTTCTTCTGCAAAGATAGTAGTAATATGGTTTTCTTTAGCGTATTCGATGAGTTTAGCCAATTGTGCTGCATTAGGTTCACCTTCAGCAAATACATCTTCCACACTATTTTGTTCTAAACCAAAGTCACGGCATAGGTACGCAAACGCTGCATGGCCTGTAACAAAGTTTTTATGAGGAGCTTTAGCGAATTGCTCTTCATATTTTTTAATCATTGCATCTAATTTAGCAATGTATTCAGTATAATTCTTTTCATAATAATCCTTGTTTGCTGGGTCAACTTTTACAAGGGCATCCTTGATATTTTTCACTTCAATTTTAGCATTTTTCAAAGATAACCATGCATGAGGATCTTCTGCACCATGTTCTTTAATTTCTTCTGGATCAGTATTTTTAATAGCTTCAACGCCTTCAGTAGCTACAACAGATACGAGTTTATCATTCTTAGCTGCTTCGATAGCTTGTTTTGCCCAAGGCTCCATACCAAAACCGTTATACACAAACACTTGAGCTGTTGCCAATTGTTTCATATTTTCAGGTTTCAACTCGAAATCATGTGGTTCTACACCATCTGGTATAATAGTAGATACCTCTACCTTGTCACCACCAATAGCCTTTGTAAACTCAGCCATTGCATTAAAACTTGTTACCACTTGGATTTTTTTACCTGCTTGTTCCTTCTGTGCATTCGGTGCATCATTGCCACAACCTGCAAATAAAGCAGCCATCATAATACCTACAACTAACAAAATCAGTTTCTTGATCATCGTAGTCCTCCTTTGTAAAATCCTGATCGCTATGCCTATACAGAATACACTCTATTCTTTAGTTGCAGTTGCGACTCAGTTGCATTTGTAATATAGTTATAGTATAAACTTACTTAGAATTTTGTCAATCAGAAATGTGGTTTTCATATGTTATCAATAGAACATCTTTATTTTTCCTATCAAGGTCAACCTCCTTATGTGCTAAACGACCTTAATTTACATATTCACAGTGGTGATTATATATCCATCGTTGGGGATAATGGGTGTGGTAAAAGTACCTTACTCCGTCTTATTTTAGGTTTTCTTACACCGGTAAAAGGTTCTATCAAGCGAAGCACCAATAATATTCGGTATGTGTCTCAAAAAAATGACTTCTCTCACGCAGGCTTTCCTATTACGGTAAAAGAAATCCTCGATTCCTACCGAAAACTTTTAAAGATTAAGGATAAGCAGGAAGTCAATCGCGTATTAGAGCTTACCCATATGACGGAATTTAAAGACCGTCTCATTAGTAAACTTTCAGGTGGACAAGCTCAGCGTGTATCTATCGCCCGTGCCCTCATCGGTAAGCCAGATCTCATCATTCTCGATGAGCCTTCAACGGGTATCGACAGAAAAAGCCAAGAGGGCATCTATGCTCTACTTCGCAATTTGAACCAAGAGCACCATATTACGATTATCTCTGTTGAGCACAATATCGAAATGGCCTTAGCCAACTCAACTAATATCTACCATATTGCAAATGGTCAAGGTCACCTTTGCTCCCCTGAGCAATATGCTAGTGAAATCATGCACAGTACAGATCGCAATCCAATAGATCACGAAAACTGCTCCTGTTTCACAGATGTAACAACAGAGTCTCAGGCTCAGGCCGATGATACCACAATTGAGGAGGTGCACCATGTTTAATTATGATTTCATGCAAAATGCCTTCTTCGTAGCGATTTGTATTTCTCTTTTATGTCCATGTATTGGTATCTTCATGGTGCTACGCCGTTCCAGTATGATTGGGGACACCATGAGTCATGCATCTCTAGCAGGTATTACGCTAGGTTTATTGACGAATACTAATCCAATTTTAGGGGCTTTTATCTTTACTGCTATCTGTGGTGCACTCATCGAGTTCTTGCGAAAATATTTTTCACACCATCTCGATTTGATTCTTACTATAATCTTATCCCTCAGCATTGGTACAGCTATTACGCTTATTAGCTCAGGCAAACTAAAGGCTAACGCAAATGTATTCTTTTTTGGTAGCATCCTAACGGTAAACGCAACTGATATGATTAGTATTGCTGTGCTTACAATCTTATCTGTACTCACCTTATATTTCCTATACAACTCACTTCTTTACATCGCCTATGACGAAGAGGCCGCTCGTGTAGCAGGTGTTAAGGTAGATTTTATTAACTATATCTTTGCCATCTTAATGGCTGCAGCCGTATCAATTTCTATTAAAATTGTTGGTGTCCTCGTATTGAGTGCCATGATTGCGTTACCTGTAGCATCTGCATTACAATTAGAAAAAGGATTTAAAATAACTTTATTATGCTCCATTGGATTTAGCTTGCTCGCTATGATCATTGGACTCTTTGGATCCTACTTCCTTAACGTAGCTCCTGGTGGCTTCGTATCTCTAACATCGGTAGGTATTTTACTAGTAGTATTAGTCATTAAGAATATTCGAGCTATCATACGACGCATGCAGTTTAGCAAATAAACTAAAACAATCATTAATATGTTTAGATATAAACAACATAGCTAGTTAGAATAATATAGCTAGTTAGAATTGAATAATATAATTAGTTAAATAAAAAAATACAGCTAACTAAATCCGATAGTATATTTGATATATTATTAGCCATATAAATCATCTAACTATACAAGTGTATAACAGTTTTAGTATTAAAACAGAATCGAAAAAGAGTTATGAATACAACAGCTTGGCCGGAAGGCATAAAAAAGACCAAACAGCGCGAAGCCATTTGGTCTGTATTAACAACTACAGATAAACCTATTACAGCCCTTGAAATCGCAGAACGCTTAGGTAATGGTAGCACTACTTGGATGTCTACTATCTACCGTACACTTGAACTATTAGAAACTAAGGGTATCGTTACACGTACCACGCTCATGGGTAGTGAGATGGCATATTATGAAATTACCCCTCATACACATCGACACTATGCTGTATGTACGAGCTGTGGTGCCATGATACCGCTCCATACCTGTCCCGTCGTAGAAATGCCACAAGAACTTAACGATGCAGGATTTACTGTAACGGAACATCACCTTGAGATCGCAGGGATTTGTAAGAAGTGCAAAAACAAGAAGTAGAAAATAGACAACTAATGTTTAAACAACAAAAAGGACGCAACTGATAGTTACGTCCTTTTTAGTTTTAAAATATATTTTGTATTAACCTTATTTAGCTTTCACCAATTACAGCATCAACGGAGCCACTACGAAACCGAGTGCTACAGAAATGGCGATGGCAAGTACGCCTGGAATAAAGAACGGATGGTTAAATACAAGCTTACCGATTCGCGTAGAGCCCGTATCGTCCATTTGTACAGCCCCCAAAAGTGTTGGATATGTAGGCAATACGAAGAGTGCAGATACAGCTGCGAAGGATGCGATAATAATATAAACAGATCCTGTGTTCTCTGGTGTAATACCGAGAGCTAGAATTACAGCTGGTACCAAAGCTTGTGTAGTTGCCGCTTGGCTATACAACAATGTACTTGCAAAGAAGAAGGCTACCGCCAATAGGAACGGATATGCTGTTACCATGCTAGAAGCGAGTGCTTTAATTTCAGGAATATGACCTTTTACAAAGGTATCGCCCAACCATGCTACACCTAGTACGCAAACACAAGCAGATAAGCCAGATTTGAATGTACTTGTATTAACAAGTTCTGCTGTATCAAGCTTACAGAAGAATGTTATAGCAGCCGCAATAATCATCATAAATCCGATGATAGCATCGTTTCGACCAAAAATAACTGGTTTAATAATACCAATATTTTTGGAAATTGCTGTTGCGTAGAATACGATACAAATGATACCAATCAAGAAGATTAATACAGAAGTTTTTGCGCCTGGTTTTAAATGGAAATCAGTGCTTTTTTCACGAGGTGGCGTCACATGACCTGCCGCCAAACGTTCTTGATATACTGGATCAGAAGATAAATCATTATTCGCAAAGGTAGACATGATAAATGCCGTAATCATAACCCCTACGAATGTTGTGGAAATACAGATGGCAAGCAATGTAGGATAGTTAACACCATATGGTTCAAGGAACCCACTCATAGCAACTACTGCTGCCGATACAGGACTCGCTGTAATACCAATTTGGCTTGCTACAACGGCGATGGATAATGGCACAGATGGCTTAATGTTTTCACTTTTCGCCACCTCTACAATTACTGGAATCATAGAGAATGCTGTATGACCAGTACCCGCTAAAATAGTTAAGAAATACGTAACAGTTGGTGCTAAGTAGTTGATATGCTTAGGATTTTTACGCAAAATACTTTCAGCAATGCGCACTAAATAATCAAGACCGCCGGCTAACTGTAAAGCACAGATGGCTGCGATAGCAGACATGATAATCAGAATTACATCCCATGGAATCTGTCCCGGAAACATCCCCATACCAAGGCTTAACAACACAACCCCAAGGCCGCCAGCGTAACCGATGCCCATGCCGCCTAGGCGAACACCGAGGAAGATGGCACCAAATAAAATAATAACTTGCATAATTACATAAATGTCCATACGATGACCTCCTTTATACATATATAGTATCATAGATATGCTAAATAATCATCGAATTTTGGCAATGTATAGTCTATAGTTTAAAATATGACGAAATTTCGATATGCTATACCAAAAAAACTACACCCCATTGCCTTAAACTACTAACAAAAGACAATAGGTGTAGCTTTCCAATAATTAATTTAACATTATAAAATAATTGGGCGCATATCTTCAAGTATCCCCTCTTCCTCAGTTGCACGTTGGATACTTTCACCCACAATATGAACCATATCCTCTAATTGTTCCACAGTGGATGCCAATGGAGGCATGAGAATAACCACGTCACCGATAGGACGACAGATAAGTCCTTGCTCACGGGCGAGGATTGCCACCTTAGCACCGACCGCATCATTCGGGCGATACGCTTCGTGAGTTGCCACATTTTTTTCAAGTTCAATACCTACGATGAGGCCTCGCTGACGAACCTCTTTAACATGCTTCAATGACTTAATAGGTTCTAAAGCCTTTGTGAAAGCTTCTACTTTAACAGGCAATTGTTCAATTACCTTTTCATCACGGAATACTTTCAAAGAAGCCAACGCAACGGCACAGGCCAAGGCATTACCGGTATAAGAGTGACCATGATAGAAGGTTTTCTTTTCTTCAAAAGTGCCGAGGAATGCATCGAATACGCGTTTTGTAGTCAATGTTGCTGCTAATGGAAGGTACCCACCAGTGATGCCTTTGGATAAGGTCATAAAATCTGGAGATACGCCTTCATGCTCGCAGGCAAAGAATTTACCAGTCCGACCAAAGCCTGTAGCCACTTCGTCGACGATGAGGAATACATCGTGTTGTTCTGTTAACTCACGAACACGTTTCAAATAGCCGTGAGGCATTACGAGCATACCCGCTGCTGCTTGCACCAATGGTTCCATAACAAGAGCTGTAATTTCATCGCCTTCTTCGTTAAGGATACGTTCCAATTCAGTCAACGACTCTTCAAAAGCTTTATCTCGATCTGCCAAATCTCTATACACACCAGGGCTTGGCAATGTTAATGGTTTAAATAATAGATTATGGAATACTTGGTGAAATAATTGAATACCACCTACGGATACCGTGCCTAATGTATCCCCATGATAGCCTGCATTGAGGGCGATAAACTTAGTTTTCTTAGTTTGGCCCACTTGCTGACGATATTGATATGCCATCTTAATGGCAACTTCGATAGCCGTACTACCATCATCGGACAAAAATACTTTATCGAGGCCTTCTGGAGCAAGTTCTACCAGTTCTTTACACAATTGTGCCGACGGAGGACTTACGAGGCCTAATAATGTGCTATGTGCAATTTTATCGATTTGATCCTTCAATGCTTGATTCAATACAGGATGGTTGTGACCGTGAATATTAACCCACAAGGAGGATACGCCATCGTAATACTTTTTACCGTTCTCATCGATGAGGTATACCCCCTCACCGCGCTCGATTACTACTGGCTCTTGCGCTAGCCAATCTTGCATTTGTGTAAATGGATGCCACACAAACTCGTGGTCCCATTGTGCTGCTTGTGAAAGCTGTTTTTCTGCCATTTCGTCACCTCATACTTACTAAGTTTTACAAACTATAACTCTCTATGACTATAATTAATGTAAGTTAAATTACTATATATAATGTAAGTTATATAACTATACATATCTAACTACGCTAAATTGATGTATATAATTTATGCTAAGTTTCTACCACTAATAAATAACGAATTATTCAATCTAAGCTTTATAGCCCTAAGACGATGTTCCATAATTCCTTAGAATCAATAAAAGAGCGAGCCCAACCAAGTTGAACCTTGTGAATATCCGGGCCTTGGTATGGCGGTACTACAGCTACTACAGGAACACCTGTGTAACGCTCCATATCTGCCACATTTGTTTTCAACAAGAACAGATCTACAGCTGTCGTATCATTTACGATAATAGCTTTCACCTCGATACCATGCAATTTAGCATATTCGCAAGTCAAAACGGCACGATTAATAGAACCAAGACGACCATCTGCTACGATAATAGCAGGTAATTTGATATCTTTCATAAAATCCGTGAAAGTTTTATCTCCATAAAGAGGGGTCGTAATACCGCCAGCACCTTCTACAAAGGTTATGTCATAGCGACTCACTACTTCTAATGTATGTTCTACAAGACCATCATAGTCAATCTCGATACCAGCCAATTCCGCTGCAAGGCGAGGAGAAAAATCACCGGCAATAGCATAAGGATTCACTTCATGACGACGAGATTCAGGAATACCTGCGGAGCGCATCAAATGTGTCGCATCTTTACTCTCAAGGCCGATATTATAATTATCCTCATCCATCGTCACACATTCAGGGAAAGGCACTGCACTAGAAGACACAGGTTTCACCATTCCAACAGCAAAGCCATCGTCTACAGCCATCGCCCCCAATAACCCGGTCACAAACGTCTTACCTACATCTGTATCTGTACCAATTATAGAAATACCTAACTGCTTCATACAAAGCTCCTCTCAAGCGAATACTTACTGCCGCATAGGTTAACTAATTTATATGATTAAGTTTACAATCTAATTACAATATACAGCGAAAAGGAATATATAGTCAACCTATTATTACGCTTAAGGTTTACCATAATAGGACTATATGGGGCCCGAATACATTAGTGAGACCCTAGTTAAAAATCACAGAACCTAGCTCATCGCTCCAAAGCGAGCTAAGTCGCTCTTTACTAGGTTCTGTGATTTTTATGGCTGTACTTATGTAATAGTCCCATATAGTCCTACCATCAACCTTAAATGCGAAAATAATAGGTTGGCTATATAGAGAGCAAGAAAAGGGAATGGCTAAGCCGTTCCCTTTCTTTGTTCACTCTTGATGCGACGAAATTACGCTAACTCGTTAATAGACATTCAGATTTGATGGGACTACTTCATAGGTACAGTTGGAAAAAGAACGATAACTTTTTCGTCCCTTACTCATTTGATACAGTGAATTTTGTTTTATTGATTTATGAATAGACTCGATGGGACGAGTTCACAAATACAGTTATAAAAAGAGTGATGATTAACCGATTAGCGACTTAGCTCGCTTCGGAGCATAGAGGTTAGTCATCACTCTTTTTTACCTAAATGTAGTTATCTAACGGGGCCCATTAATTTCTCTTCCCCCTCTTGATGCGGCGAAATTACGCTAACTCGTTAATGGACATTCAGATTTGATGGGACTAATTCATAGGTACAGTTAGAAAAAGAACGATAACTAACCGATTAGCGACTTAGCTCGCTTTGGAGCGTAGAGGTTAGTTATCGTTCTTTTTCACCTAAATGTACAAATCAACTTGGGCCCCATCAAATCTTAGCCTAAATTTCAAGGTAGCGGAATTCGCCTGTATCAGGATCCATCATGCCGCCATAGAAGCCCATTCCTTTTGGAAATAGTGGATGGTGGCGTAGGAAGTTAACTGTATAAATTACATTGTCTTCAGAAATATGAAATCTATCCATCCAGTCGATAAGGCCTGGTTCGATCATGCGAATAGCATCTTCACTAATACCTTTCGCTTTCATAGATTCCATAAATGTAGTAGCAGAAAAGTCGATCATACCGCAGTTTTCATGACCGATGATTAGCACATCTTCAATTTCCATACCATAGGTAGCAACGAGCAGACTTTGCACGATGTTATCGATAGGTTGTGTTACACTATTGCCTGCAGTTTTAATGACAATTATCTCTCCTCGATGAAAGCCTAGTGCTTCTTCTAGCATACCTACTAAGCGGGTATCCATACAGGTTACAATACCTAACTTTTTTGTAGGATGACTTGTTAATTCAGCCTTTGGCAGCTCAGGATGATGTTTTACATAGTCTTTATTGATTTCAATTATTTTTGCAATGTCAATCATAAGGGTCCTCACTTTATATACTCTATTTCCACCTGAAATAGATTCTATTCATTATATACACCTTATTCATCATAAAACAAGTTAAATTTATCACTTATAAATAATTATTACAGCCTATCCAAACCACACAAAGTTCATTACTCAAGTAATAATTCTATACTCATAATCAATATTTATCTTCATAGTCCTCAATATTTTTACATTCACAAGAAATGAATATTCTGTATAATTCTTATATATGTGGTAGATTTAAAAACCCTTCCTATGATACTATTAACACTATAGAAAGCAAACGCCACATGATACCGCATATGACGTGAACTGTATGTACAGTAAGGAGGTTTTATAATGGGTATCAATCAAAAAACGTTGCCAGGCATTTTACTCTGTGCCATTCTCGCTATTCCTTGTTGGTTGCTAGGACAGCAATTCCATCTAGTAGGTAGTCCAATCTTTGCCATTATTTTAGGTATAATTATCGGTTCTATCTTCACATCATGGAAACGGGAAAAAACAGGTGCTGGCATTGGGTTTACATCAAAAAAGATTTTACAATGGGCCGTTATTTTGTTGGGCTTTGGTCTTAACATTACACAGATTCTACATGTAGGTTGGATTTCTTTACCTGTCATCATTTCTACCATCGCTACATCGTTAATCGTATCCTATGTTATTTATCGATTAACTCATATTGACTCTAACTCAGCAGTCCTCATCGGTGTTGGTTCATCCATTTGTGGTGGTTCCGCTATTGCTGCGGCGGCTCCAGTTATTAAAGCAGAGGATCATGATATTGCACAAGCAATCTCTGTTGTATTCTTTTTCAATGTAGTAGCCGCCTTTGTATTTCCTCAATTAGGTGACGCCATTGGACTCTCTAACATGGGCTTTGGATTGTTCGCTGGTACTGCAGTTAACGATACGTCTTCTGTAACAGCAACAGCTGCTGTATGGGATAGTATGAAAGGTACTGGCACACAAGTTCTGGAATATGCTACTATCGTAAAGCTAACACGTACCCTAGCTATCATTCCTATATGCTTAGGTCTTGCTAGTTATCAAGTATACAAAGCTAAGAAAAATGCCTCTCAAACAGATGGCGCAAATGTTAGTATTGCTAAAATTTTTCCAAGATTTGTTTTATACTTTGTACTTTGCTCCCTTGTCACAACAGCATTATCCTATGCTAATGTAGATATTCAATTCTTGAGTATCTTCAAAACAATTTCCAAATACTTTATTACAATGGCCATGGTAGCAATTGGCCTTAATACAAATATTGTAAAATTATTAAAATCCGGTGGCTCAGCCCTTGCCTTAGGAGCTTGTTGCTGGATTGCTATCTCCGCTGTAAGCCTTATGGCACAACATATGATAGGTTTATGGTAGAAAATATACAGATATTGTATATTATGTTATAATTATATATGAATAGAATAGTAAGGACCCCTCCAGTAATGGAGGGGTTTCGTGCTACTATTCACCTTATTAGTACTTTATCATACCATAGTCAGGAGGGTTAATATGTACTTCTTACAAGGACTTCTTGTCGGCCTCGCTACGTTTGCCCCTGTTGGCATGCAAAACCTCTTCATTATTAATACGGCCTTGGTGCAACCTGTTCGCCGTATTATATTGACGCTGATCATACTAGCGTTTTTTGACATGAGTTTAAGTGCTGCCGCCTTCTATGGTATTGGTGCCGTTCTTGAAATGTGGCCACTCACAAAACTCATAGTTCTCATCTTTGGGGGACTCCTCATTGTATATATGGGTTTTAATATATTTAAAACTCAACCAGACATGCGCAACGTAGACACGCATATTCCAATTAGGAAAATTATCGTCTCAGCCATCGCTGTATCATGGGGCAATCCACAAGCCATTCTAGATGCGACAATGATGCTCGGTGCTTTTCAGGCTAATATTCCCAAAGAAAGCATCTACCACTTCTTCTCTGGTTTCTTGGTAATGACACCTATTTGGTTTGGATCTCTAGCTACCACAATGCATCTTCTAGCTAAAAAAATTAAGATTACTCATATGGCATGGATTAACCGTTTCTGTGGTTCGGTTCTCGTCATTTACGGTATCAAGCTATGTATTGATGGCCTCATGATGTTAAAAGACTTTTTGTAAGACTATACTCATAGATACAAGAATAATTTAAATTTCTAATACTATCATAACTATATAAGGAAAATACAAATAGACGATGTACAGAAAAAGAAAAAAGTCGTTAGCAAGTTGCTAACGGCTTTTTTCTTTGTAATCTCATTTATAATTCTTTAAGTACCTGCTGGAACATATCTCTGAGTGCTACAATATATGAATTATTTTGATTTCGTTGAGATATAAAGTAGTAGTGGCGTTCCATAGGTTTACCATGATTCATCAATACCTTACGTTCGATACCTGGCATAGGATCTGTTAAATATTTAAAACAATCTAATAGTAATAGCCCTTGCTGCCCTGCAACCAAGTATCGTGCTTCTTCTAACGTACGAGCATAAGCGAAGGCGCCATTATAACCTATGGCTTTGCGATAGTGTTCTTCTTCAGACAAGGTATATTTCCCACGACACAATAAAATAAGTGGTAAATCATCGATATGCTTTAGTTCTACACAGTCTTCATTAGTATATCCTTGTGGTACCTCAATAAATGTAGTGGCTTTATCAATTAAATGACTTTCAAAATCATCAGATAAAATTTGCCATTGATCATTAAATACTACATCTACACGACGATCACTGAGCATGCCATATAGCTCTTCATGACTGCCGCTGTACATACGAATATCTAAATTTTTATAACGCTTTGCCATGTGAATCACCGTTTGCTGCATAGCAATTCCACTGTAACGATTCAAATAACCAATGCGCAAACTCACACGTGCATCTGTACCGATACGCGTCGTTTCTACCTTAATATCATGAAACCGTTCTAATAGTTTTTTCCCAGATCGATATAAATATTGTCCTGCTGGTGTTAGATGAAAGCTTCGTTTTTCTCGAACCATTAGTTCAACACCAAGACTAGTTTCAAGAGCTTTGATTTGCTGAGATATAGCAGATTGAGATACATATTGCTCTGTTGCAGCTTGTGTAAAACTGTTGTTATCTACTACACACACAAAATACTCTAATTGTTTTAATAACATAACGATGCACTCTCATCTCTCTTGCAGATTAGACAGCTCAATATCTTTGAAACATTTCGCAACATACGGCCCCATATTGAAGTTTGCCATACATTTCCTCTACATAGTATTTATAGATTCTATACATACTACTAAATATATTTAACTATGTCTAAAACGGTGAAAGCAAATCAGCTATGCCGATTGACTTTCACTAGGAATAACTAAACTACGATAAATAAACAGCGCCGCTACAAAGAATATAGCTGCTGTAGACCAAAAGACCGCCCCGTACCCAAAGGCACGAGCAATCATGCCACTAAGGACAGGCCCCAATACATTTCCCATCATGGCCACACTAGACACCGCACCAAACACGATACCTCGCCGCTCAATAGGAACCGCCTTGGATATGAGCGTATTGGCAATCGGTGTAATAAAACCCATGAAGAATCCTGCAATGGTACGGAATATTCCAAGGCCCCATATACTAGGCATTATATATTGAAGTATAAACAAAGTCCCTACAGCCCATGTAGCAGTAAAAACAATACGAGGCATGGTTAAACGTTCTGTTATCTTGCCAATGGAGATTGAAGCTAAAGCACTAAACAAACCAGCGCCAAAGATGATTATACCAACAATAGTGGCTACAAACTCATCGTTCATATGCATATAGTGCTTAATGTATAGTGGTAAAATGGGACCAATACCAGTAATACCAAAATTACATAAGAACAATAGCCCTACCAAGAGGCGAACTCGAGGTATGACCAAAAAGGATTTAATTAGAGACAGCTGCGACTCTCTAGCATCTACCTTATGCTCAAACTGTAGATTAGGCATGAATAGATAAATTCCCAACATACAAAGCCCTGTTAAGGCTGAGAACATAACAAATGGTGCACGATAACCTAATAAGTCCGCCACCAAACCACCCATGAGTGGTCCAAAAACGAGGCCCATAACCATGGAGGCTTGATATAAGCCCATTGCCCAAGGTACCTTATTTTCAGGGGTTACGAGAATAATAATAGCCAATCCTATTGGAACATAGCCCCCTACCACACCTTGCAATATACGTAACATTAATAACTGCCATGGTGTTTGTGTAAAAGCACAGGCACCAACAGTCACCATCAGGGTAAACAAGATGAACATCATTACCTTACGCGGACCAAGCTGATTAGCCTTACGCGACCAATAGGGTGCACTCAGTGCCACCATACAAGGCGTTACACCTGATACAAGGCCTGCCCACATGGCGGCTTCTCCTGGATCATGAAGACCTAGCTCAGCTAAAAATAACGGAAGAAAGGATAATACACCAATAATTGTTATACCCCCACCAACCTGTATAGTACAGATTAGGTATATAATTCGTTTCCAAGAAGAATCCATAATATCCTTCTTTCTTATTTGAAATTACCTATAAAGGTAGTAATATACATATCGATATGAGCTAAAGAATACTATAATACAAAAGAAATGTTTATAGAACAGATTTTGATTCTTACCTCAAAAGAATGCAACAGCATATATTTACATAAATCCATAGAATATATACTTATAATTCTATTGTATCGCAAACAACCTAAAAAGACCATCGCTTATACCCATAAGGGTCAGCGATGGTCTTTTTTATCGTGTGATTCTCCTACTTTTACCAAAGAAAGAGATGCCTACGATATATTATTTTTGTTTGAACATCCAATAAATATAGTAAATAACAAGCGCATAAGTCACTACATCAAACACAGGTAAGAATGGCACCATTTTAGATAAACGTCCAAATCCATGAACATGGATATTTGCCGCAATAATAGCAATTAGATTCAAGCGATGAATCCAGATTGCTTTTTTACGAGATACAGATTTTGCCATATTCCCTACCCAAGGTGTTAAGTATAATACCGCAAAGATAAGAGCAATAAACATAGCCACAAGGGAGATATAACCACCCCAGAAGCCTAAGAAGGATTTCAAAGCTTTCAAGAAGTATACATACCAGTGTGCACATACGAGAACCACACTAACAATACCTACGATGCGATGAATTTCAAACATTTCTTTTGGATTGTATCGTTTGATAAACCATTTTGGTTTTGTTGCAATGTATGTTAATACAAGCCATGCCACATAAGGAATAAGGCCTAAATGAACCTTCCAATTGCCGAATGGTCTACCACCTGTTACATAACCATATTCCACCATCCCCATAAATATTAAGGATAAAACTGCAATCCAAATTAAAATATGGTATTTACTCTTAAACTGTTTTTTTACAACTTCTGCCATAATAAACCTCTCTATGTCTTATACAATCTACAAGTATACATCTAGTTTGGCCTAATGTAGCATGCTAATAAAACACTCTCACCCTATAGCATTCTACTTAGAACTAATTACTGATTAAATTAGAATTTAAAGTTAAGATCCGCACGATAGTAATCATTTACGCGATTACCCTCTTGTGTCTTAGCATTGAAACCGTAGTATGCATTAATGCCGATATTTTTCTCTGGTGCGTAGGATGCACCTAATTGCCATGCTTTATAGCCTTCATACCGTGTTTTCTTTAATAAATCATTAGATTCATATTTTTGTGTTTTAAATACAGGTGCATTCTTAGCTTGATCAAAGTAATCTAATCGGATAGTCCAAGAGTTCTTCTTATTAATTTTATAGTCGCCCCATTTAACGCCAACGTTCCAAATATCGGAATCACTCAAGCCAGATGCTTTTACCCACTCGCCATCAATACCGAATTTACCAATATTATACTTAGCATTAAATCCATATATATTATCGAATTCGTTATTTTTCTTTCCATTACCCATACGTACATTCGTTGTACCTACATGAGCAAACATACCACCAAAACCAAAGCGATCATTAACAGCTACATTAGCATTGATAAGACCTACATCACCATTATCAGCTTTACTAGTCTTAGCAAAACGACCTGCTGTCATGTAACCATAAGCGCCATTTAATGTAACTTTATCACCAAGCTTAGCTGTAGCGCCTACCCCATCAAAGTTAGAGCTATAAATCAAGCCACCACCAAATTTTTGAGTATAGCGACCCGCATCGACCACAACATTTTTACCGAATTTGTGTTCTACGTATGCCAAATCCCAATTAGCTTGTGCCTCTTTAGAGCTATCACCTAGCTCAATAGAACCTGATGTAATACGTGCTTTGACAGAGGTATTTTTATTAACCTTTGCGTCGAGACCTAGACGTACACGAGCTGTGATCTTATCTTCGTAATTATAACCATCGCCACCCTCTTTACCGATGTAATTGATACGAGCATCACCAGTAACTTTTACATTGCCTACGCGGTCTTCCAATTTAGCTACACGCACACCAAGTGTATTCAATTCATTGGAAAATTCATCCGCCAAGCGATTTAACATAGCTTGTTGTTCCGCATTTGCCCGATCTTGATTAGCCATACCTTTCGCAATCATTTGAGCCATTTCATAACGCGTAATATTATTTTGCCCTTTGAAAGTACCATCAGGATATCCATTGATAATACCAGCTGTAGCCAATTGATCTACTGCTTGATAAGCCCAACTATCAGAAGGAACATCAGAAAATGGGTTAACAGCAAAAGCTGTAGCCACACCCATCATGGCAGCCACTGCAAAAGCACTGGTCATTTTACGTTTAATCATACTAAACCTCACACAATAAAAATAACAAGAATAAAAATGAATAGATAATGAATCTGTGAACCTAATTATCATTATCATGTTTAACATACAGATAATAACAATTTTCATTATATGAGTAAAGAGAAAATGTATATCAATCTCATAATCATTTATGACTCAAACTGATAATATCCTATGTTAATTTACTAGAAACTATAAATGTAACGAAAAATCCCTTCTGCATGATACAGAAGGGATTCTAGTAATTCATATTATTTCTTTTTAAATATCAAGTAAATGCAGTAAAGAACGAGACCGTATGTAATGATATCAAACACTTGTAAGAATGGTACCATTTTAGAAATACGATTAAAACCATGAATATGGATATCTGCAGCAACAAGTGCTACAAGATTTAATCGATGTAACCAAATACCTACATTACGACCAGATGGTGTAACCTTTCTAAGTTTTGGAGTTAAGAACGCAAGGCCAGAGATTGTAGCAATACCAAAGGAGGTAAGAGCCACATATCCGCCCCACCAACCAAGGATGGATTTAGCCGCTTTACCAAAATAGAGATATAAATGGAATGCAATAACAGCTACAGTGGCAATACCTAATGCACGGTGTACCTTATACATGTCACCTAAATTATAGCGACTTGTAAACCATTTAGGGCGAGTCGCTAAATAGGTCATGATGATCCATACACACCATGGCACAAGACCCGTATACACTTTATAATTACCAAAGGCACGACCACCGGCCATGTAGCCCCACTCTAATAAACCGATCATAACTAAGGAGAAAATAGCAATCCATACAAAGATATGGTAAATACTTTTTTTCTGTTTTGTTTCAACTTGATTCATCATATACCTCTCGAAAATAATACCTAAAAAATTCAATCTATACGATATAGTTTATCATTTAAATCGAATTTTGTAGATTACTTATATTAGATACATAGTATATATTATAAGAATAATTCTAAATTAAAATACCTATTATAGTCATTCTAAGCTTATTACAATGAATAAATTTCTTCTCTACAGAGAATACATTGTAATCTACTAATATAGAATCGGTAAATAAAAGCCCCTCATAGTTGTGAGCATATGCTTTCACCACTACAAGGGGCCATAGATTAATGAATCCTATTATATATAGGCATACAAATTAATCATCATCCTAATTATTTTTGATCCCGTTTACGATATACGATGAACGGACGTGTTAAGTAGTTGAGTGGAACACTCAAGCAGTGTACCAAACGGCTGAATGGGAAAATAATAGCAACCACCATCCATGCCAACATGTGGAATTTAAACATGAATGGTACGCCTTCCATCAAGGATGGATCAGGCATAAAGGATAGTAAGCTACGGAACCATGGACCGATGGATACACGGTAATCAAAGAAGCCAGATGCATTAAGCAATGTACCAGCCATACCACTAAAGATAGCTAATGTTAAGAATAAATATAACCATTTATCAAGGCCAGATGTATTTACTTTCATAGCAGGTACAGTAAAGCGACGTTTCATCAAGAGCAAGAAACCAACGATGAAAATGATACCCGCTACAGCACCCATATATAATGCACCTTCATGGTACATATGGTCATTGATACCCATAGCTGCAGTCCAAGCTTTAGGTACTAATACACCTACTACGTGACCGCCGATAACGCATAGCAAACCAAAGTGAAACAATGGATTGGCAATACGCAATTGTTTTTTCTCTAAAAATTCACTTGATTTTGTAGTCCAGTTTCTTTCAAAGTAGAAGAAACGAACAAGTGTGCCTACGATTAAGAAGGTAAACGCAATATATGGCAAAGCGCCCCATAAAAATAGATTCATCGTGCACCGTCCTCCAATCCATTTGCAACCGACAATATGATATCAAATAAGAATGCATAGGTCAGTTTTGCTTCGATCAATCGATCCCTAATATATTCTAGCTTTGGTTTACAATAATCATATACTTCACGAGCCTTTTCAGGTTCGATAACAGCGCATAACTCTAGAATAGCTGGAATATAGTCAGGCATCTCCTTTGGTAAATCATAGCCATTTTCTAGGAAGAAGGCTTTATATTTAACGAGTTCCTCTGCTTGTTCCCCTGTACCTTGCAATTCATAAGTTGATAAGTACATTGTTGTATTACGACTGAAGTCAAAGATACGTACGTATTGGTCTTCAAAGGCCTTACGATCCGTTTCTTCAATGTAATCAAAGAACTCTAACAATCCTTGGCGAAGTTGAGGATGCTCAACAGAGCGAGTATCCTCTTTCCATTCACCAAGTTCATTGTACCAAGATTCATCTGGATACCGAAGCAAAAAAGAAGCAATGAGAGCTATTTTTTGTGCATCATCCATTATGGCAACCCCCTGTCGGGCATGCAAAACCACGATTGTGTTGCATTTCTAAGCGACCTTCGCGAGATACATTAACATCGGATGGGATAACAAAACGATCATTATATTTAGACAAGGCTAACAATTTGTACATAGCATACATTTGCTCTTCTGTAAGATCTACTTCATGAGCGATTGCTTCATCACCTGTTTCACGGCGACGCATGTATTCACGCATATCGAGAATGCGTTGTAATACACGAGCTAAAATATCTGTATTACCAGCAGTAAACATATTAGCTAAGTATTGTACAGGCACGCGCATTTCATGTGCATCTGGCAAGTATACATCAGATGTAACACGTTGTAAAATTGGGCTGAGCGGTGGCACATACCAAACCATTGGCAATGTGCGATACTCTGGATGCAATGGCAATGCAACGCCCCATTCTTTTACAAGCTTGTAAACAGGAGATTTTTTAGCTGCTTTCAAGAATGCTTCAGAGATACCTGCTTCGCGAGCGGCTTTAATAACCTCTGGATCATTAGGATCCAAGATTAAATCTACTGTATTTTGGTAGATGTCTTGTTCATCCTTCGTAGCTGCCATTTCTTGAACTTTGTCCATATCGTATAAGACTACACCAACATAGCGCATACGACCTACACATGTTTCAGCGCATATTTGAGGCAGACCATTTTCCAAACGAGGGTAACAGAATACACATTTTTCAGCTTTATTTGTTTCCCAGTTATAGAAGATTTTTTTGTATGGGCAAGATGGAACGCAATGTCTCCAACCGCGGCATACATCTTGAGAAACAAGTACAACACCATCTTCATCACGCTTGTAGATAGCACCGGATGGGCATGCTGCTACACATGCAGGATTCAAACAGTGGTTACAAAGACGTGGTAAATAACGCATGAATACTTCTTCGTAGTCAAATACGATATCATCACCCATCTTAGCCAAGTTCACATCTTCCCGTGCATGATGACCACCAGCCAAATCATCATCCCAGTTAGGGCCCCATGTTACTTCCATTTTTTGCTTTGTTAACAAAGAACGAGGACGTGCTACAGGTTGATTATTTTTACGACCGGTATGAATCAATGTTTCATAATCGTATGTCCAAGGTTCAAAGTAATCCGTAATTTCTGGTTGTTCTGGATGATAGAACAACTTCATCAATCGAGAACCTTTAGAACCTGTGGAAAGCGCCAAATTACCGCTTTTATCGAGAGTCCAGCCACCCTTCCATTTTTCTTGGTTTTCCCAATTACGTGGGTAACCTACGCCAGGGCGGGTTTCCACGTTATTAAAGTACATATATTCCGCGCCTTCGCGGTTCGTCCATGTATTTTTACAAGTAATAGAGCATGTATGACAGCCTAAACACTTGTCCAAATTTAGGACCATGGATACTTGAGCTTTAATCTTCAAGCCAATCCACCTCCTTCAATTTACGAGCCACAATTGTCATATCACGTTGGTTACCAGTTGGGCCATAGTAGTTAAAGCCATAGCTCAATTGACCATAACCGCCGATCATGTGTGTCGGCTTCATGTGAATATGTGTTGGCGCATTGTGTGTACCACCACGACGATCTTTCTTAACTTGCGTACCAGGAACGTTGATGTGACGGTCTTGGGAGTGATGCATATAAGAAATGCCACGAGGAATACGTGGAGATACAACTGCACGAGCTGCAACTACACCATTTTTATTGAAAGCTTCTACCCAGTCATTATCTTGAACACCAATTTCTGCTGCATCATCTTCGTTAAGCCAAATTGTTTGGCCTCCGCGGAATAATGTTAACATTTGTTGGCTATCAAAGTACATACTATGTGTAGACCACTTATTATGTGGTGTTAAGTATTTCAACGTAATTTCTGGAATACCTTCTTGTTTATAATCACCTTGTACTGGTTTATATGACAATACAGGTTTGTACAATGCCATAGCTTCGCCATAGTCGCGCATCATTTCATGATCACAATAGAACGATTGACGACCTGTTACAGTACGGAATGGTACCTTATCTTCTGTAGATGTTGTAAATGGGGAATAACGACGGTTTTTATCGTTCTTACCTGTACTTGTTACAGAGCTAATGATAAAGCGTGGTTGACGAACCATGTCATCGAAAGTAATCTTTTCTTGTTCGCGACCTTTTGCATTCTTTTCAAGCCCAGAAAGACCTGTTTTTTCTTCCATCGCTTTCCAAGAACGAACCGCTAATTTACCATTTGTACAAGAAGATAATGTTAATACAACATTACAAGCTTCCTTACATTCGTAAATGCTTGGACGGCCATGAGAAATGAAGTCTGGATTATCAATCGTACCATTTTGACCATACAATGTTTGATATTCGTCAGATACATCCCACGCCAAACCGTGAGCACCCATTTTATTTTCGATATTAGGTCCTAAAGCAATGTATTTTTCAAAGATTTGACTGTAATCGCGTTTTACATGAACGAGGTTCGGCATTGTTTTACCAGGGATTGGTTCACATTCGCCTTTACTCCAATCAAGAACTTTACCTTCTGGTTGCGCTACTTCGCCTGGGCTATCATGGCCAAGTGGAGTAGCTACAATATCTTCATATTCTGTAAAGCCAGATTCTTTTGCTACGCGAGATACTGTTTCTGCAAGAGTGCGGAATGTATCCCAGTCGGATTTAGTTTCCCATGCGCAATCAACAGCTGCTTGGAATACATGTACATATGGATGCATGTCCGTAGAAGACAAGTCTTCTTTTTCATACCATGTAGCTGCGGGGAACACGATATCAGAATATAAACCTGTAGACGCCATACGGAAGTCGATATCAATTAAGAGATCAAGCTTACCCGCACCATCTGCTTCACGCCATTTAATTTCTTCTGGGCGTGTAGGAGCATCATCATCTTCCAATACGGCATTTTTTGTGCCTAATAAATGTTTCAAGAAGTATTCGTGGCCTTTAGAAGAAGAACCGATAAGGTTCGCACGCCATACAAACAAGTTACGTGGATGGTTTTCTTTAGCTGCTGGATCCTCTACACAGAATTGTAAATCTTTATTTTTCAAGGCTTGTGCCACATATTGGTTGATTTCCGCTTCTGTACTAGCACCGGCTGCACGAGCATCATTAATCAATTCTTGGCTACCTTTATTGAAAGTAGGATAGGATGGCAACCAACCTAAACGAGCTGCTAAGACGTTGTAATCCCCAGGATGACGATAGCGAGGTTTAGCCAATTTAGATACGCGGTCTGCCAAGTCGATGCAGTCAGAACGATATTGTTCTGTAGCAAAGTAGAACCAAGATGTACCATTTTGCAAACGAGGAGCCTTACTCCAGTCATTGGCAGTCATGATACCACCCCAACCTTCAACAGGACGAAGCTTTTCTTGACCTACGTAGTGGGCCCAACCACCGCCGTTAACGCCTTCTGTACCACAGAACATGATAAGGTTCAAAATAGTACGGTAAATAACATCGGCATGGTACCAGTGGTTGATACCACCGCCCATGATAATCATGGAACGACCTTTCGTTTTTTCAGCATTATCTGCAAATTCACGTGCTGTAGCAATAGCAATATCCGCTTTTACGCCAGTGATTTTTTCTTGCCATGTAGGTGTATAAGGTGTGTCGTCAGTGTAAGCTGTCGCTACCTCACCACCGATACCGCGGTCAATACCGTAGTTAGCAAGAATGAGATCGTATACAGTAGTCACTTTTACAGGACCATCAACAGCTTGTACTGTAATAGTTGGAATAGCGCGTTCAATAATACCTTCGTGTTCTTCATCACCAAAGTACGGCAATTTAACAATCGTCACATCTTCCCGTTGATCAAACACGGATAAGCGAGGATCAATTTTAGCTCCTGTGTCGCGATTTTCAAGTCGTAAATTCCATTTTTGTGGGTTCGTGTGACGTTCACCCATTGTACCATTAGGTACAACGATTTCATTTGTTAATTCATCAATCAATACCATTTGGAAGTCAGCGCCTTCCTCTTGGCGACCTAAGTCCTTAGCATTCAAGAAACGACCTGGTTGAACCGTGCCGTTAATTTCTTCAACGCGTACAAGGAATGGCATATCTGTAAACTCTTTTGCATACTCTTTGAAGTATGGAGTTTCTTTGTCGATGTAATATTCTTTTAGGATAACGTGACCCATTGCCATTGCAAGAGCCGCATCGGTACCAGCTTTTACATTGAGCCATGCATCGGAAGAAGTTGTAGATTCCGCATAGTCAGGAGACACGGATACTACTTTAGTACCTTTATAACGAACCTCTGTCAAGAAGTGAGCATCTGGCGTACGGGTCAACGGCACGTTAGAACCCCACGTCATGATGTAACCAGCATTATACCAGTCACCAGATTCAGGTGTATCAGTTTGTTCACCCCAAACTTGAGGGCTGGAAGGTGGCAAATCGGCATACCAGTCATAGAAGGACAATGGTGTGCCACCCATCAAGTTAAGGAAACGAGCCCCTGCTGCATAGGACAACATGGACATCGCAGGAATTACAGAGAAGCCTGCGTTGCGGTCAGGGCCATATGTTTTTGCTGTATATAGTAAGGATGCTGCAGTAATTTCTGTTGCTTCATCCCATGTGGAGCGCACAAAGCCACCCATACCACGGGCTGACTTATATTTTTTCGCTTTTTCAGGATCTTCTACGATAGATTTCCAAGCTTCGATTGGATTCTTAGCATGCTTCTTCGCTTCTCTCCAAAGCTCGACCAATTCGCCACGTACATAAGGATATTTTACGCGCAAAGGGCTATAAAGATACCAAGAGAATGTTGCACCACGAGGGCACCCACGTGGTTCATAATCTGGCATATCATCTGGTGTTTCAGGGTAGTCAATTGCTTGATTTTCCCAGGCTACAACACCGTTTTTGACATAAATATTCCAGCTACAAGAACCAGTACAGTTTACGCCATGCGTTGTGCGGACAACTTTATCGTAAGACCAACGGTCACGATAATAATTTTCCCATTCACGACCTCCATCTTCTGTGATTTGATGGCCGTTTGGAGATACTTCCTTCTTTCGAAGAAACTTAAACTTTTGAGACAACAAGCTCATCTCGTGTCCTCCTTCAAAACTACAAAAAAATCCCTTGTGCTAGATGTGCTAACACAAGGGAGAAAATCCTGTTATTCGATATTACTAATATTAGGGTCAATACCATCAACCTCTAAATCAAGTAATCCGATTAAAGCGTCAAAATCACAGATTACTAGATGGTGTTTGTCATAGGCTACATAGCCTAACTTACGTAACTCACTTAACATGCGATTTAAACTTTCTCTTGATGTGGCAGCAAACTCAGCCAATTCTTGATTTGTTAAGGCAATATCAATAAAGATACCATCCTCGCGCTTTACACCATAACTATTGGCTAAGCGCAACAAGGTAGAATAGAATGCTCCCTTCTTGCCGTAAAGTAGCAAGTCCCGGTATTTTGCCTGTTGACGACGCATATGTAAAGTGTAGATTTTCATCATTGCAATAGCCAATGAATGGTCTTTTGCAATAGCCCCTTCCAACACATCATAGCGTATACAATAAACAGAGCAATCCTCCCGAGCAATGGCGTTGAACACATATGTTCTAGTGTTCTCCTCATACAACGGAACCTCACCAATTACATTATTCGGCCCTACTAAACGCAACGCAAAAATGTGTCCGCTAGCTTCGAACTTCTTAATGCTCATTCTACCTTTTACTACTACGTAAAAGTATTCTGCCTTGTCCCCCTCACGGAAGAGAAAATCACCTTTTTTAAGATGTACTTCCTCACCCGGCAAAGCAAGCAATTGGTTAATTAATTTTTGATCCATACCATTATCACTCCACAGTACTTTTATAACAAAATCCATTAGTTATACTAATCTATTTATAGTAAAAGTACGTATACTATATACTTTTTCGTATATATATGATTATTATAACTTATTAATTTCAGAATATGTGTGTTTTACATCACATTCACAAAAAAAATTACACTATATAATATATCTGTGATGTAAGACATTGAAAAATATTAATGCTACAATAATTATAACGCAGTTTTGTAAGTAAATCGAATGCTTTCTATGGAAATTCTTTAGATTTTACTATATATATATATATATATATACTATATATAATCTTATATATTTTTCTTGTCTACGTGTATAGTTGTTACAGTAAGGAGAAGTTCAAAATGAACGAACTAAAAATGCCTCAAGTAGGTGCAAGCCGCAGCGAAATCGTGGCTAATTGGCAACCGGAGAATCCGGAATTTTGGGAAAAGTTTGGCAAAAAAATTGCTAAACAAAACCTCGTTATATCCACTATTGCCTTAACACTTTCATTCTGTGTTTGGTACTTATGGGCAACCATTGCGGCTCAGCTAAATAGCGCTGGATTTAACTTTACTACTGATCAATTATTTACATTGGCTGCCTTACCAGGCCTAGTAGGTGCCACATTGCGATTTGTATACACATACATGCCAGCACTGTTAGGCGGTAAAAACTGGACATTTATTTCCACAATTATCTTATTAGTTCCTGTTGTGTGGCTCGGCTTTGCTGTACAAGATACAACAACTTCTTATGCGACATTTATGATTTTAACAGCCCTTATCGGTTTAGCAGGTGCCAACTTCTCATCCTCTATGGCATACATTGGTAACTTCTTCCCTAAATCTGAAAAAGGCACAGCTCTTGGTATCAACGGTGGCGTTGGTAATCTTGGCATTTCTGTAATCTACTTCCTAGCTCCATTTGCTATGGGATCTGCGGCTTTAGGTAGTGTATTTGGTGTAACGCCAACAATTATTAAGGGCAACGCAGTATATCTAGCTAATGCAGCTTTCATGTGGGTTGTACCTCTTGTTGTTATCCTTGCATTGATGACTCGCTTCATGGATAACCTACCTCTAGAAAAACCAAATCCTAAAAACCTCGTACAAATCTTTGGTAACAAGCACACATGGGCGCTAACATTGCTCTATACATGTTCTTTCGGTGCATTCTCTGGTTACGCAGCAGCACTTGGTCTATTAGTAGGCAAAGAATTCCCTGAAATTCCATTTGCTTCTATCGCATTTGTAGGTCCACTCGTAGCAGGTGCCCTTCGTCCTGTGGGTGGTTGGTTAGCAGATAAAATCAATAGTGGTACAAAAGTTACCTTTATTAGTCTTATCGGCTTATGTGCATCAACCGCATTAATTGCAGTTGGTGTAGATATGCACAACTTCCCATTCTTCTTTGCAATGTCCGTATTAACCTTTGTATGCTGTGGTTTTGCTACCGGCGCAACATTCCGTATGATTCCACACGTATTTGGCAATCCATTGCTCTCCTCTTTAATTACAGGTTTCGTAGCCGCTGTAGCTGCATATGGTGCCTTCATTACTCCTAAAATTTTCGGCTTTGTATATTCCATGTTCGGCAATATTCACCCAGCCTTTGCTGTATTACTTGCGTTCAACCTTGTAACTGTATCTGTGTGCTACTGGTTCTATGTGCGTAAAGGTGCAAACATGAACGTATAATTTTCTGGAACAGAAAATTTACGTTCACTGAACAGTACAACAAAATATAATTCACTTTTCTATACTAAGTGATAAAAGAAACCCCGCATCTCTCCTCCATACTTATCAGGTCTGCGGCCTAGGGCCTTGACCTCGTAAGTCGGATCGATGCGGGGTTCTCTTTTATGAGAATATAGTTGCGAATGCGATACTCATATATTGTGAATTATATTTTACGAAGTATAGTGCGTATATTAACTTTTCTGTTCAAAATTATAGCCTTCATTTTGAGGGGAGAAAAATGGACTGCTAGGCAGTCCATTCATTCTAATTTGACGATATATACCTTTATCTCTATAATATAAATAGATAGTCAGACGAGTAGGAACGTCAGGCGCATCTCAAAAACTAATTATCTAGGAAATGGCCTTTCTGTTTATCTAATTACACTTGGTAACGGAGGGCTATTTGCTTTTTGTGAGGCAAATAAGCGCTATAAGTGCTCCAAAGGAAACGACTAATGTCAATATTCCAATGATAACTGTAATAAGTTCAAAGTCACTCATAAGCTCACCCCCTTCTATAACGAAGAGAGACCCAACCTCGCCGACTACCTTAAGAACATTATAAATCGAACGAATATACGATACAATAAGCAGTTATTTATCGATATATATGAATTAAATAATAATAAAAAGGGACTGCAACGCAGTCCCTTTTTATTATCCAAAAATTTCTTCTAGTAGTGCATCGTCGATGATGGTACCAACGTAGAAGTCGCTGAAGATGCCGTATTTTGCACTGGCAACTTCAAAGCGCATATCGTATACGATTTTTTTGAATTGGATGTCGTCGTTACTAAAGATAGTAATACCCCATTCCCAGTCGTCTAGGCCACAGCCACCTGTAGTGAATTCAGATAAAACGTCTAAATATGTTTTACCAAGTTCGCCATGAGATTTCATTAATGCACCACGTTCTTGAGGTGGTAGCATGAACCAGTTATCATCACCTTCGCGTTTTTTAGACATATTATAGAAACAGATATATTTATCGCGAGGTACATGAGGATATAGTTTTTGATTAACTTCCTCTGTATCGAGTTTAGCCTTAACATAGGTGCTTACTTCTGTTACAGATGTATAAGAGTATGTTTGTACTAATACGCTTGCAATGGCAAGACGGCGGAATTTACGTTCTACTTGAGCCAAGTATTCAAGGGATGGGCCGAGAATCCATAGAATTAAATCCCCTTTTGCTCCATTACAATCATAGAATGCATAGCTACCTTCTTTAGCTTGATGTTTAGCTTCAAGGTCAGCTAAGAATGCTTTTAATTCATTGCGCGCTGCTACTTTTTCATCCTCTGTGAAACAGTTCCATGCGCTGAAATCCATGGCGAATACCATGTGTTGGCTATGCCAACCTTCTACTGTAGGGATTGCTTTTCCCATTATGATCACTCCTATCTATGGTGATTATATCAAAATAATAATGTATATCTATAATTACGGAAATCAAAAGACTCCACTTATTATTATAGAATATAGAGTCTTTTCAATTTAGTTTCTATTGAGATTTTTTATTAGTATATTCTTTAGTTAAGACTAAATTACTGCTTTTAGGCTGAGATAATCCTATGTCGCTTAATACTGTACTAACTCTTTTAAGCAAGTCACTATTTTACTTGTCATTCACAAGTTTTTCTACGAGTTCTTTTGCTTGTTTTACACCGTCAGGGATCCCGATTCCATCAAAAGGTGTGCCGATGAGGTGTAGATTTGGATACTGCTCGGCTATATGTTCACGTACGACTTTAATACCTACACGATGGCCTACATTATATTGCGGCATGCAGTGAATGAGACGATTGATACGTACCCATTCAGGTTTGACAGAAAAACCCATGATATGTTGAATTTCTTTAACTGCCAATTCTGAAAGTTCCTCTTCGCTGAGTCGTTCTACCACATCATTACCAGGCTTACCGATGAAGACGCGCAACACTACCTTATCATCAGGGGTAGTTTGAGGCCATTTTTGATTAAGAATAGTACACGCTGTAAGAGGTGTATCCGTATTACGGGTAATAAGCAGACCCGATCCTTTTAAATCACCATCAAAGGTACTTTTATCAAAGGCCATAATAGCAATGGCGCAACTAGATTGCTCCATGGATCGCAAGAAATCAAAACCCGCATCATCCTTGAACCATTGAGTATATGTTGCCGGCGGTGTAGTGATAATCACATGGTCTGCCGTAGATTGACAGCCACAAGAATCGTTACACGACTTCACTACATCGATTGCATATACACCATCAATATATCGAATATCAGAAACTAGCGCACCTGTATACAACTGTACATTACTAGGCATAGCCTTGACGATAGCAGTAATCACGCTTTCAAGTCCACCTGTCAATTGACGGAACATGCCAGATTGAGCAGCAGTACCCTTTCGACTTTCCATATCCGCTTGTGCCTTAGCAGACTGATGATTAGAACTAGTCTTTGTCACATGGCTAGAACCGCTTACACTATTACCAGCAGAAGTATCTTGACTAGTCTTAGCTTCGTGACTTTCAAATTGACGGTCCGTCATAGTGCCTTTACCAGCTCGAGGAATATCCCCTTCAGTAACAGCCCCTTTGGTGGCCTTAGAGACACCGGCTTTGGAGTGACTCATCTTAGCAGCCATCATACCTTTCACCATGTTCCCATATTTTTGTTCTACTTGAATAAAATGAGGGAATGTCGACAATAGGCTAATTTTATAAATATCGCCACCATAGATACCCGCTAATAGGGGCTCGATGAGTTTATCCATCATTTCTTGTCCTAAGTGGTATTTGAAAAAATGACCAATGGATACATCCCCATTTTTATCGAGTTGGTATGGTTTCTTAAAATAATCTAGGCCAGCACGCAATTTACCAGGCCATGAAATGAGTGTTGCTTTCACAAAGGGCATCATTTCCGTAGGAATGCCCATGATGGAGCCGCCCGGAATTGGGTGGATAGAGCCCTTATCATATACAAAGGCTTGACCTGTTTCATTAGACACAAGGGTATCACCTAGTCCAAGATCATGCACGAGATCTGTCATTTCTGTTTTACGCCCCAAATAGGAGTCAGGACCGAGTTCCACTACGAAGTCATCCACACGTTGCGTTTGTATTTTCCCACCAAATCGTGGTGCTTGTTCGAAAAGAGTAATGGTCCATTCCGGCTTTGCATGGCCTAAATAATAAGCCGCTGTTAGCCCTGTTAAGCCACCGCCCACAATTGTTACGTTCACGAATGAATCCTTTCTATTATTGCACTCGCCATTGCTTGTAAAAATGTTTCATTACAATTTGGCATAGGTGCACGCATATATGTTGCGCCCTTTGCTTCAACGAGTTCTTTACACTCCACATCATTATCGTACAGTACCTCAACGTGATTACTTACAAATCCAAATGGTACAAAAGCAATGCGAGTAGCACCAGTTTGTAAAGCTTCATTGATTGCATCCTCTACGGTAGGTTCCAACCATTGCCCATGAGGAGCCGCACTTTGCCATGCCACAGTCCAGTTCGGTAATTTACAATATTCAGCAATCTCTTTAGCGCTTTCCTCTAACGCTAACGCATACGAATCGCCATCATGATTATTGATAAGAGGTATACTGTGCGCACTAAAAATAACGAATACATCTTTAGTATTATGCACACACTTTGAAATTGCTTTCACCCAGTATTCCTTGAAAGTTGGTTGATCCCACCAGGAACGGATAAAGTCGAATGTCACAGTATCATAATTTGAAATGGCTGCTTGCACTTGTTTTTCATAAGCCCCTGTACCGAGAGCGGTGAAGAATGGAGCTGTTACAATAGCGATAATATGCTCCACTCCTTGCTGGACTAAGCAGTCAACCGCATCTGCAATGGATGGTTTCATGTGTAAAAAACCAATAGCGGAAGGCATAGTTGGCAACAGAGTAAGCAATGCTTTATATTGGCACTCTGCCATAGTTTGAAGCTCAATATTTTCCCATTGACCGATTGTATCATAACGCTTAGTGAGATTTGTAATCTCTGCTTCCGTTGGTACACGGCCACGACGAATGCTCGTCATATAGGGTACTAAATCATCCTTACTTAAAGGGCTACCATAAGACAGGAATAATAATCCTTTTTTTTCTACTTTCACTAATTTACCTCTCTTGAGCCCAAATCTCACGACTACGTTCATGCACATAGTCCGTTAGCCAATGGAGTTTTTGAGGATCTGCCTCTGGGAATACGCCATGACCTAAATTAAAGATATGGCGCCCATAGCGAACGCCGTCGAGCAAGATGCGATCGACTTCGCGGGCCAATGTTTTTTCGTCTCCGAACAAATACGCCGGATCCAAGTTACCTTGTACCGTTTGTGTTACGCCACGCTCGTTTGCCATAACGATGGAACTACGCCAATCAAGGGCAATGACATCTAAAGGCAAGTGAGACCAAATAGACACCAAATGATCCGTACCAACACCATTCATGGCCATTGGCAAATGAGGATATTGAGCTTTCACAGTCTTTATGATCCGCTCCATATGAGGGTAAATTCCTTGTTTATACTGGTCTACATTAACAGCACCTACCCAAGAGTCAAAGATTTGAAGTGCATTAGCACCCGCTTCGGCTTGCATGGACAAGTACGCAATGGACATGTCCGCTAGTTTTGTCATCAGTGCATTCCACATATCTGGAGCACCGATGAGCATACCGCGAGTCTTATTGTAATTCTTTGTTGGGCCCCCCTCGATAAGGTAGGACGCAATAGTAAACGGTGCCCCGCAGAAACCAATGAGAGGCACGTCAAGCATACCAGAAGTTAATAATGTAATCGTTTTCGCGATATAATCTACCTTTGTAGGATCAAAGGTTTCTAATTTATCCACATCAGCCATAGAGCGGATAGGTGTGCTAAACACAGGTCCTACACCAGCCTTGAGCTCTACATTTACATTCATAGCCACCATGGGGCTCATAATATCTTTGTAGAGAATCGCCGCATCGACGCCATATTCCTTAACAGGTAATTCCGTAACGCGAGCACATAGCTCAGGCTCTTTTGTAATTTCAAATAAAGTATATTTTTCTTTGATTTTGCGGTATTCCGCTTGACTACGACCAGCTTGTCGCATATACCACACAGGCGTCACACCAGGGTTCTTCCCCTGGATCATGTCCAAATAAGCTGTGTTCAAGTACTCAACCCCTTTCGTTCTAAATGTATACTAACACACTATGGTAACCAAAACAGTTACTTTAGTTACAATCACTTACATTATTTATTCTTTAATAATCCCTAATAATCCCTGTGAAAGCATATGCCTCCACAGGGATTATTATTTCATTACCACTTTAATTTGACTGAGTCTTTAATTCAAGTCTGAAATTCATTTAGCTACGACTCAATCTATGGCAATCGATGCCCATAATAGATTGAGCCATATCATATACGGAGCGTTGACAAGTAAAGAGCCAAATCTGTTGATTTTTCCCAAGCTCAGCCAATAATTCTAAAGCACTACGTTGACGATTTTCGTCAAAGCGCACAAGAATATCGTCCAAGATAATCGGTAAGGACTCCACTTGATAAGAGAATACCTTAGCTAGGGCGAGTCGTAATGACAAGTACACTTGATCAGCTAAGCCACTAGACCAAAATTTAAGCTCTAGTCGTTCTCCATTATTGTTGATAAGTGCTACCCCTTTATTGATGCCTAGAATATCAAGCGTATACCTCTCACCAGTTAGTTTTTCAACATAAGAGGAGGCAAGCTCTAACATATGAGGTTGTTTTTCTTGTTCATACGATTGTTGAGCCTTATCCATACAATGGCTTATCAATACTTGTGTAGCCCAATCTTCTAGTGCAGACTCTAATTCACTTTGTAAAGCCTCTCGTTCTTGCAACATTTGGTGTTGCTCCTGGTCAGATCCAAGTGTACGCATTGCTTCAACGATTTGACCACGGCGCTCGTACAAGGTAGCCAATTTATCTTCAATAGAGGCTATTTCACGCTCAGAGTGAGCCAATTCATCTAACCAGTTATCTTTGTTGCCTTCTCGCAAACGACGATAGAACAGGTCTTTATTCTCCGCATCAGGAGCAAGTAAATCCAGCTGTACCTGACTTTGCTTGTAGATAGTTTGCCACTGTTTATATTGATCCTCATCGATAAGATGTTGACGATACTCGTTGGAACTTTCCATACCAGCTTTATGGAGCAGTTCTTGTTGACGAAGAAGTAGCTCTTTTTCCTTACGATGCCAATTATCGTATTCATTGCGGAAGCTTTTACGTTGTGCTTCCTTTTGTTCCCATACAATTTTATTTTGTTGAAAGCTCTTATATTGATTATAAATACGTTTTAATTCCGTAGGAGATACTGGTGACTCTATTCCAAGGTTATACCACAAAGCCATCGCTTGGTCTTCAATAATGCGTAGACCTTCTTTATGCTCCGCTAAACGCTTTTCATAGCCTTCTATAGTACGTAGTTGCTCATGATATTGATCATATTCATGTTTGAGACCAAAGAAATCATCTTCATCGAGACTCTTAGCCGCCCCTCGGGGTAACCAGTTTTGCCATGCTGCGAGGGCTTCATCATAAATACCTTGTAAGGTATGCCCTTCCTGAATCCAACGCTCAAGATGTACCTCTCCTTCTAAGGATGGTACAGGGCTCACTGTAGGTGTAGCAGCCTTGATCAAAGCCTCTAGCTGATGTTCTACATCAGATTTACGGGAAGATAAAATTTGTAACTCATAGTTTAATTTAGACACATCAGAGTTACCATTATGAAGCCTCCAGGTAGCATACCAGAATAGCCCCATAGATAGAATCAAGAAAATAAAACCACCTATAGTATATAATGCAGATTCAAGAACCAACAGGCCTGCTAATACTACCAATACAGCTATAACAGCACCTATACCACTAATGCGTTGTAGCCATTTTGGCAGAATTGTGGGCTGTGCGTCTGAACCATAACTATTCCGTCTAGCCTCTACTTGATCTATATCCATTAAGATACGATCTAATTCACGTTCTAGATATTCTTTTTTAGCTAATTCTTCTTCACTAAAGTTAGGTAATGATGCCCCTTCAAGGTTCGCCGTCGGCACCTCATCGGTAGCCTCTGCAGGTTTGCGGTCTTGCCAATGTAAAAGTTGTTCTTTTGCGGTGCGCAAACGACTTGCCAAACGTTCTCCATCAAACCAATTGATGTCTTCTGCCATTGGCTCATCGTGACGCCACGCAGAATGTAAGGTGCGTGAAAACTCTAATTGTTCTCTAACCTTACGGATGTACGCATCGCCTTCTTCACACTCACGGCGTAATTGCTCCCATTTAGCACCTTGTTGAATGAGGTCTTCAATATCTTGGCCGTAAGTTCCAAATGGGCTATCAGGACTAAAGTTAGCGGGCATCAATGCCGCTTCCTTTTCCTGCCATAATTGCATATTGTCACGAGCCCGTTTTATTTCTTCATCAAGACGTAGGAACTCATCACGACTCAAGGCGAGCTCACTATTATACTGCTGCATGTGCATACGCGCCTCTTCACTGCGACGATATGTATCCCACGCACGCAATACTACATCGATACCATCCCGATATTCCTTCCATTCTTTCAACTGATTTTGCAATTCCATTTCGGTTTGCTCCGTACTGTGAAAGACGGTTTGTAATTCCACATATTGCGCTTCATGCTCCGCCAACTGACTCAACTTTTGACGGTTTTCTTTAAGCTCATCCATCAATACATTGATGCGACGTTTACCATTCGAGGATGCTACAAGTAGGTCTGTAGCCCCTTTTTCAACATCCTTAACAGCTCCACCTAAGTGTTCTCCCCCTTCGGCGCCAAAGAATCGAGAACGAACCTCTACCTCTTGTAATACATCAAGGCCTTGTAGATCGTTTAATGTTAACGCAAATATGCGGTTATATGTTTTTTTATCGATGCCATGCCACCAATGTTGAGCCGGCTCTTCATGGATGGCAGGATGACCAGGGCTGTAAAAGTCTAACTGCTTACCCTTACGACCGATATAGTAACTTTCACCATTACGGTCCACATCAAGGGCCCCCGTCATAGGGCCATAAGCCTTATGAGTACCGCCAAATAACAAGGTGCGCATCCCTTCGAGCAAGGATGTTTTACCACTTTCATTAGGGCCATACATGAGTTGAACCCCATTGTCACCCGTGGTGAAAGACCAGTCGCGATACGGGCCAAATTCATCAAATCGTATGCGTTTAATGTTCATCATTAGCCCCCATCAATACAGTAACACCTTCAATTTCACAACGTTTCAAAGCTCGTGCCAATAATTCATCACTCAATAAATCGGCATATGCGCCTAAGCGCTTAAATTCAGGACGATCAGCCATGATTTGACGCGCAATCTGTATCGCATCTCCATCTACCATATCGTCATAAGCACGCAAGTAATCACCTACTACATCTGTTAATAAACGTCGTTCAACTAGATTAATACTAGGTCGTGTATTAGAAATAATACGGTAAGGCATAACGAATACAGATTTGCCTTTCTCTTCATTTTGAGACTCTTGCAACCATAGTTTTCGAATCCCCTCTTGCGTACATAGGCGATGTAGAGGTCCCGTTCCGGACAAAACGAGGGACAACAAGATGTTTTTCTTATGTTGCTTTCGCAAGTTTTCTTTTTTACGCCGCAAAATCTCTAAGAAATCTGTTTCATTTTGCATGCCAGCAATATCGATTTTGATTTCCTCAAATCGAACAGCACAGGTGTCGATAAATCGCAAATCACAATGACCATTATGAGATACGGATACAAGATAACATCCTTTAGGTCCATGTTCTTTACGATGCAATCCTTGCGAATTACCCGCATAAACTACGAGAGGTTCCTCGCTAAGAACTTGAGATTTATGAATATGACCCAATGCCCAATAATCCATGGCAGCCTCTGTTAAATCAGTTAAGTTACAAGGTCCTGTTACATTATGATTTTCAGAGCCTACACTAGAACCTACAGTACCATGCATGACAGCAAGGGAAAACTCATCCCGTTCAAAAGCTCTGTATTGACGAGCATAGTTGTCGCTTTCATTACCATGACCACAACTAATGCCATATACGCCACCAATTTCTATATTATTAACGATGAGCGGGAAACGCTGTACCTGTTCGCTAGAAAATATATGGACATTATTTGGCATCTGCAGTTGCGCTTTCCAGCTTTCAGCAGGATCATGATTACCTTGTACCATATAGACATCAATACGATGCTCAGCCAAGCGATACATGGCGCGCACAAAACGGACTTGAGCCTCTAAATTATGGTCTTCGCTATTATAAATATCCCCAGCTATTACGACAGCATGCACATGTTCTGTAATAGCAGTATCAATAATTTTATCTAAGGCTACATAGGTTGCTTCACTTACGGCGCGATCAACAGCATTGCTAATACCTGTAGCATATTGAAAGGGTGCCCCTAAATGCAGATCACCACAGTGTATAAATCGAAACGGCTGCATCTATATCCACTCCTCCATTAATATTTTTATTATAGTTATATATAGTAATTACAATAGTTTATTATACTACAAAACCTTAAAGATAAGTTAAAAATAACTATCATTTAGCATCAAAAAGATATAGTTAAACTAAACTTCTCTTAACTATTAATAAATATAAATTATAAGTTAAGCTCATATTCTTTCATCATAAGATATGAACCATAACATGTTATTATTTTGTTAACCAATTCATGTATTAAGTTGACAATTTATACGTGAACGTTTACAATCAAATTGTCAATATATTATGTTTTTATTAAGTTAACAATTTACCGGAGGCTATTATGGCTTTGCCTATAGATCAACAACCATCCCAAGTGGGTACATACGAAAAAATTCTTACCATTGCAAACCGCATCATGAACGGCGGCGAAATTACAAAAGAAGAAGCAATCGAGCTGATTCATACTTCAGATGATGATACCATGATTCTACTCGCTATGGCTGATAAAATTCGCCAACATTTCAATGATAATTCTGTGGATGTATGTGCCATTGTTAATGCTCGGTCCGGCAAATGTCCTGAAAACTGTAAATTCTGTGCTCAATCCGCACACCACAACACAGGCGTTCAGGAGTATCCTTTCATGGATGAAGAAAGCATTCTCCAAGCAGCACGTAAAGCTAAAGAGGCTGGTGCAATTCGTTTTTCCATCGTAACAAGTGGTCGTAATACTAATAACCCTGATGAATTTGATCAAATCATCCATGTATTAGGCCGTATCAAAAATGAAATTGGTCTTGAAATCTGCTGTTCCCTTGGGTTGTTAACTTACGAACAAGCACTCAAATTAAAAGAAGTTGGCGTTACTCGATACCACTCCAATATCGAAACGGCACCTAGTCACTTCCCAGATATTTGTACTACACATTCCTACGAAGACAAAATGTTTACCATAGATAATGCACAAAAAGCAGGCATCCGTGTTTGCTCTGGCGGCATTCTTGGTCTTAACGAAACATTAGAACAACGCGTTGAAATGGCGTTCGAACTTAAACGTTTACATATTGACTCCGTACCATTAAACATTTTGAATCCTGTTAAAGGGACTCCATTTGAAAGCAACGAAGCTTTACGTCCATTAGATATCTTACGTACCTTCGCCGTATTCCGTTTCATCTTGCCAAACGCATTGATACGAACTGCAGGTGGCCGCGAAGTAAATCTACGAGACTTACAAGCTTATGCTCTAAAAGGTGGCCTAAACGGTATCATGGTTGGTGGCTACTTAACTACTGGCGGTCGTTCACCTCAAGACGATCTCCAAATGATTCAAGACTTGGAGTTGACTCGCAATACAGCTCAAGTCTAAAAACCTCATATATACCATTCTCTACATCTAGAGGATGTAGTATATAAAATATTCCCTAATGCTTTATAAATATTTTACACATAAAAAGAACCATCTAGTTTGCTGTACTAGATGGTTCTTTTATTTCCATAATAAAATATAAATGGCTTGACCATTTGTGTTCCCTGCAATGGGCTCAGGATTCTCATTAAATTCTACATTCTCATACGGCGTCCCGTCTGACATGTACGCATCTACCTTCAATGTTTCCATGGTTCGATTATATCTACTGATATAAACTTTATATCGCAATTCGTCGCCACCCAGTTCATTAACTCGCAGCCACAAAAGCGCATCGTAATCACTCTTCTGTACACTGTCATTGTCAATAAATAATTGGTTTCCTGATGCATCTGGTCCAACATAGTACCAGTCCGTTGCGTTAGTAGTCCCCCCTATACTGAGTAGCCACAAAAGTGTTAATATGGTGAATATTTTACTCATATGACTGCCCCTCTCATGCTATCGAGCTGTATATTTTATAAAAGCTTAATGTGGATAAACCTTTATAAAATATACAACTTCTCCTTTATATAATACCAAAATTGTCCCATATTTATCAACAATAATTAAAATTAATTACCATGTTTTTTACAAATATAAGAATTTTAAAGAAATTTATTAAATTTCTTCATTTTTAACTCATTTACCATTCCTATAATGATAATGTCAAATGATAGATAGAGGTAACAATTCCCTGGTTGCCGTACGTGTATTTATCTCCCGACAAGTAATACTAACCCCAAACCTACTACTTGTTTAAATACATGTTTCATTTGATATTAATACTAACACTCCCCTTACATGAAAAAAGGACTCCCAATGGAGTCCTTTTTTCGTTGTCTAAATAAAATTATAAGATATAAAAATACATGAGTATACATACTATTTACTTTGTAACCCACGATAAGCAAATTCGAAAATAATACGCTGAGCTTCTAACCACTGATCACTCTGAGACCACTTATATTGTTTATTAACAGCATATAGTCCGTGTACTAAAAACAAAAAAATAGATACGCCCACATCAAATGAAACCCCAAGTGCTTCTGCCATAACGAGCCCTTGTCGATCCTTTTCACACTGTATAATGCGTTGTAATACATATTCTGAAATTTGTTCATCCAAAAATAAAGGTAAATATTTTTTTCGTCGTATAATACGCTGACATAAAGGCAATCTATCAAAAATAGAATCGTATGCTTCTCTCAACGAAACAGAATTAGAAGCAGCTGATAAGGTGTTAGCTATAGTTTGTAAATTGTTGTTATCTACCATTCCTGGCTTTGAATAAGCGATTGCATCATCCACTAAATCATCAACAATTTCCATGATATTACTATAGTGTAAATAAAAAGTAGAACGAGTTATACCTGACGTTTTACACAACAATGTTACTGTTATAGACTCAAAAGAATGGTTTTCTAAACAACTAAGCACCCCTTCTTTTAACAACATACGTGTCATTTCTTTTCGAGTTATCATAAAACCTCCAATATAGACACTTTTATACAATATGTCTATTAATAAACAGAGTGTTAATTATTGTTGAGACTAGTATAACAAAACAAGGTACACTAATTCTAGAGATTACAAATAATAATCTATTCAATTAAATCAATAATAATTCAATTAAGGAGATAACTATGACACAATATACTCACATTCGAAATGCAACGGGAAAATTAACAATAAAAAACACAACATTTCTTATTGATCCATTCTTAGCACCAAAAGATACTTATCCTGGCTTTGAAGGTACATTTAACTACCAGCAAAGAATGCCTATAATTGATTTGCCTGTATCAATGGATGAGCTATTAAACGATGTAACAGCAGTAGTAGTTACACATACACATCTTGATCATTGGGATGATACGGCAATTAAATCTATTCCAAAATCACTTCCAATTTTTGTACAAAATACAGCAGATAAAGAACTTATTACTACCCAAGGCTTTAATGATGTACGCATCATTTTTGAAAGTCTGGAGTTTAATGGTATCACATTGAGAAAAACAGGTGGCTCCCACGGCACTATAGAAATGTATGCAAATCCAGTTCTCGCACCATTAGCAGGCGATGCGATGGGCGTTATTTTTGAAGCAGCAGACGAACCAACTGTGTACCTTGTAGGCGATACAGTTTGGACAAGTGATGTAGAGAAGGCCCTCCTTCGCTTCGACCCTAACGTTATTATTATGAACACGGGATATGCTCAAATTTTAGGCTTTGAAGATAGTATTATTATGGGCACAAAAGATATTGGTCGCATGGTAGCACGCAAACCAGAGGCTAAAATCATCGCTGTGCACATGGATACAGTTAATCATACAGCAACAAGCCGTAAGGATGTGCGCAAATTTATCAAAGGCACCAACATTGAAAGCCATGTAGCAGTGCCTGAAGATGGTGAAACCATCACACTTTAATAGGTCTAAAACAATTAGTACATTATACTACGGCTAATACAAGACTAGTAAAAAATCTATCCACAAACAATAAAAAACACCCTCTTAATTCTAATAGTCATAATAACTATAAGATCTATAGAGGGTGTTTTTATACTTAACTACAAATTATAATCTACCAAAGGATAAACTATTTTACTTCAGCCCAACCTAAAGCAGCACGTTTTTCATCGATATCTGCCAAGATTTTCTCAGCTACTTTAGCAGGATCGGTATTAACATACATAACAGAACCTAAGATGTCTTTAGTGTCCTCTTTCAACCATTTTGTTACAGCATCAGAGCCTTGTGTAGGTGGTTCAACGCAGTGGTAAGAGTTAATACCCATTAGGCGGAAGCCAAGGGATGCATCGATACCTTTTTCGTTAGACCATTCAGGGCTAGACATAGCAAATGGCAATTGAGGTAAGTTAAGGCCAAGTTCTGCAGCAATACCGCCGAAGATACCAGAGGAACGCGCATTATCTACACATTCACCCACATGCCATACTGGTGGTTGATCATCGCCCAAGAACTCTTGCAATGCAGGGCTACATTTCTTGTTAGCATCTGTATTACAATAGCCAAGTTTCATCAATGGGAAAGATGCACAACCGTTTGTAAGGATGATACAGCCATTTTTAATAAGTGTATCAACAATATCTACAGTTGCCTTTTCATAGATAACGCGAGGGTTAGAACAACCTACTACGTTAACGATACCGCGAACTTTACCAGATTTTAAAGCCTCTGCCAATGGTTTGAAGGAGCCATAATGTTTAACAGTGGATTCTGGAGAGAAGCCAACTTCTGCTGTGATTTCGTATGGCGGAATAAATACAGGCATACCTTTACGCAATTCATGCGCTTCAAGAGCACGATCCAAAATTTTGCGAGCCAAATCTTTTGTTTCAGCCAAGTTAGTGTGATGATGATCGTAGCCGATGTGTTCAGCACCTGGTAAACGAGCTGCATCAGACGTAGTGATAACCTTTGTGTTGAAGCAACGTGCTACGTCCATGATAGCCGGAAATACGTCTTGAACGTCAGCTACCCAGCAATCAAGAGCGCCTGTACCAAGTACAAGTTCAGCACCGATAGCATTACACAATGGAATAACATTTTCATAACGGTACATACTGGATAAGCCAGAGCAGCAGATACCGTAGAATTGAATACCTTTAGCGCCGATAGCTTTTGCTTTTTCTAAATACTCTTCGGACGCACCAATCTTACAAATTTGAGAAACCAATGTTGGCAAGTGACCATGAACAGCGATGTTAACATAACCTTTTTTCAAGGCACCGATGTTAACTTTAGATGTACGGCGACCACCTTGTCCGAACAATGCATCAGTAGCGATATCTGCTGCCACTACACCTGTGAATGTGAAAGCAAGACCACAACGCAAGAATTGTTTCATATTGCTTTCCCAATCGCCATCTGTACCTACGGTTGTACGATGATATGCATCGAAGGCTTCATTGTACGCGGAAACAGGCAAGATATCCAGGTTTTTCCAGACTTCACGACGTTCAGCAGGAGCCATAGCTGTAATTGTTTTATATTCACCTGGCAATGCACGGCTCAAATCTTCGAGCAATACATCTGCTAAATCATTAGCCACTTCTTTCAAGGAACGACCTTCTTCAGGGATGTTGAAAGCCTTACATACAGTACGGATTTTTTCTTCCCCTAAAATTGGAATGTCCAATTGGTCATTAGCAGCAGCTTTCAAAGAAATCAAGATTTCACGAGCATGTGCACCATGTTGAGTCAAACCACCTGCAGCAGCACGTGTCATATTACGAGCTACGATGAGGTCAGCATCCGCACCGCAGACACCACGAGGACTCTTAGGTGTAATTTTACAAGGGCCCATGAAACAGATACGACAACATATACCAGCAATACCAAATGTACATTGTGGTTGTTGTTTATCAAAGCGGTCAAATACCGTATCACAACCGATTTGCTCCATACGAAGAATCATTTCACGCACAGCAGGATCTGGTGTTTGTTCAATTACATCTTGTTTTGTAGGCCATGTTTTACGATACTCAGCAACAGCTTTCATGTAGTCATTTACACCATGTTCATGAGGTACCCCTGGTTCATGAGTGTGTGGCACCCATTTATCCGTCGGAAGAGCCTTTGCATGACTATGGTCGTGACCATGGTCATGATCGTGGTCATGTTGATGATCATGGTCGTGACCATAATCATCATGACCGCCACAGTGGCAATGATGTTCATGATTATGGTCGTGACCATGTTGTTCACCATGATTGTGTTCATGGGTATTTTTATTTTCCACATCTTTACTCATTTGAAACCTCCTAGGGGCCTACATAGGCCAACCAATAAAAACAAAAAACATATTCTACTTTTAATTCACTTTAAATCCACTACAATGATGGGTTTTAAGTCCTATCTCCTAAATATGTTTTAAATCACTTTAAGTATATTTTCTGAAAAGACATTTGTCAATTAAAATTTGAGAAATTTTTGACGCATCTATATCTAAGAATATGATAGTTACTATATTTATTAAATTCGATTTTTTCAGTTTTTTTTCATAAACAAAAAGAGACTAATTCCTAAACTTTACAGGAATTAGTCTCTTTATTTTATTGATTAATTGATTGATTTACATATTAATTTATGTATTAATTATTAATTTATTAATATGATCCACCCCTCAGGATATGCCACCTAAATATCTTTATACCTATGCACTACAAAAATTGCTGCATGATATGTGCTACTTCAGATAAATGGAAACGTTTTGCCCGATCAGACCTTGCCACGAGAACTAATTGGCGGAAACAAAGTTTCGATGCAAGAGGATAGAATTTAACCTTATCGTCATCCCCCTTGCTATTGAGCGTGCTCGGCAAGAATGTAATACCATAATCATCTTCTACCAAGGACCGGCATGAATCTAGAGTTTCAGAGCCAATGACGGCTTTGGGCACAAAGCATTCCGCTTGGCATAAACGGTTTACCAACGTCCGTAATTTGAGTCCTTCTCTTAGCAAAATAAACGGAAATGCACCAAAGGGTGCAATTTCTCGAATTCCATCACCAGTCATGAGAGAATCTGCAATGGCTATAGCCTTCTTATTTTCCACACTAATGGCCAATAAAATCTGCTCATCTAAAACGGGATAACTTTCAAGATCCTGAGAATAAATCGGCGTTGGGAATAACCCTACATCTACTAAACCATCACAAATTTGCTGTTCCAAGAAGTGAGATTCACCCTCTACAACATGGAACTCCCAAGACGGTTCAATCTGTTGAAAGCTTTTCAATGTTTTCCCGAGCATATGATGTCCATAAAATTGAGACAAGCCGATACGCACATGATAGGCTACATCTGTGCCTTGATTAATGATAGATTGCGTTAAAGCCTCCGCCTTTAAAACTAACGGCATGCCCTCTTTTGCAATTTGTAACGCCGCAGCCGTTGGCACGACTTTTGTACGATCACGAACAAACAACGTAACTCCTAGCTCTGCTTCAATACGACGAATTCCCTGACTCAACGCCGGCTGAGAAATATATAACTTTTTAGATGCCTTAGAAAATGATGCCATCTCAACGATGGTACTAATATATTTAATGTCTTTTATGTCCATATACGAGTCCTTATAACTATGTACATATACAAGTCTTATAATAAAACATTATTTCTATTATAACTATATATTACTAAAATATACGTTACATATACATGGGGAAAATAAAAAAATACCAAGAAATTTAGTGCCTTACAAACCTAAATTTCTTGGTATGTCTTATAAGTTAAACGAACTACATATAGTATGCGGTAAAACCGCATTCTATTACAGCCCTTTTTAATTTTTAGATTACATTAAAGATTTAAGTACATCCAATACTTCTTGAGGTAATTCGTTTTTATGACCTTTAAGTTTTTCTACATAATCATAGCGGAACTCAAAAGCTTGGTGCAATTGGTGATGATACTCGCGTACTTCGAATGGAGGTTCAAAACCAGGAACCTCTACATAAGAAAGATTTTCGTATTCACAGAACGGTTTAAATTCTAATGTACCTTCTACTAAACGCTCTAACAAATCGAGAGTAACTTCTTTAGGAATTTTATTTTCCAAGAAGAAGCCGGTGTTCATGATATAGCACTCTACACCACATTTAGAGAATAATTTTTTATAACTTTCATAGTCACGAACCAATGGATATGTACGGAATGGATTTGCATATGGTTCGATAACAAGCGCATTTGGATCGACGTGAGCATCAAGTTTTTCTGCTGTAGAACGACGAGTCGCAAGGGTTGCCCCCATTGTAGAAGCCAATACAGGATCGGAAATCTTAAGGATTGGTGGCAATGTTTTATCTTTCATAAGCCATACTATGGCATTAACAGGTTCACCTACGTAGTTTACGCGGTTATCTGTCCAGAATTGAGATTTAATAGCACGACCATTGCTGTTTCGCACATCTTCGGCCAGTACAACCTTACGTCCATCCTCATCCATCGTTACACCTACATTTTGTAGCGTCAACAAGAATTCGTTAGCAGGATGTTCCACAGGATAATCTTGCATTTTATCGAAGTACGTAGGTTCAAGAGCAATAGAACTCAAATCCTCAGTATTGATGATATATGCATCGTCATGCAGGATAGAGATATCATAACGACCATCATGTTTTTCATGAGTCAATGTGGATTTACCGGAACCAGATAAACCGAATACACCGATAGTGTAAGATTTACCACCTTCAAGGTTGTAACGTTTCATGCCACCGTGGCAAGCAACATAGTCGAAACGATTTGCCAAGGACCACGCAAGTGTAAGTGTACCTTTTTTATGCTCTCCAAAGTAGCGCATACCAAGAATCATAGCACAATTATGCGCAGGGTCAAAAATAGCAAGACCGCCTGGATGACCTGGTACAACATAGTCAGGATCAGAGTAAATATAGATGTCGCCTTCTGGGATCTCTACACTGTCATTGTAGAATTCTTTTACAGCTGCATCAAAGAACTTGAAGTTCATAAGCCAAGAATACAAAATAGACGCGTGATCTTTTGGAATCATCAAATGAGCACGAGCTGTGAATTTTTTATCAAGACCAACGATAGATTCCGCAGAGATCCACTCTTTATTGCGGCTATCATATACAGCATCACGTGCAATATTCGCGAGTTCAACTTCATCTATGCCTTCATCGCCAATAATACGGCGAGCTTTAGCATAACGGCCAGTAGTTTTACCATCGTTTGTAACAAGAACCTTTGCATCAGCTGGCAAACCTTGCTCTAAAGGTTTAAATACTGGCATATCGAGGACGATAACACCTGGCTCTTCAGAGGCTAATTGATACGCTTGTGCCACAGATGTTACAGGAGTTACATTGTTCCCATAGAATGCAGTTTCAATTGTACTGCGCATCATAGAAAATAATGGGTTTGTTTTGATTTCACTTTGCTTCCAAACGCGTCTTGTAGACATAGTATCTAGATCCTCACCTTTAAATATATTAGTAATTTCTCTTGTAAAAGTAATGTTGTACATGAAAACACTGCTTAAGCAAATACTTTCATTATTTTCTATTTTACCCTTTTCAATCAAATTTGTATACATAAAACAGATGATTTATAGGAAATTAATGTATGTTTATTTTGAATTAGTGCAACACATTTAACCAGACACAAGAGACGAGGTCCAAAGCCCTCGCCTCTTTTCAAGGTTTAAAAGTACAATTATTTCTTATCTTTATTGATAAATGCGTCGATTTTACTAATTAGATCATCTACCTCAAAATCGCCGCGCTCTGCCATCATCTTGATTGTTGCCACCTTAGCCATTACTTTTACCATAGGTGTTTTTAATTTCTCAAACTTAGGATTTAAAGAAATCAAATGATCTACAATTTCTGGGCATTGTTTAATTAGATTAGATAATGTCGTTTTCGCATCGATATGGAATCGACCATCCGCATCAGTTGTTAACGGCTCTTCTTCTACCTCTTCTGCAGCCTCTTGAGCCAAGGATTTTTCCTTACCACCATCGCCTACAAAATCAGTTTTATCCCAAGTCAATAATGTACGGGAACCTTCCAGCTCACGGATATGAGTGCAGTCTTGCATCATTTCCAATACGCCGCGGAATTTACCATTTTCATCACGCACGGCTGTGTAGATAACATAGATGAACAAACCTGGTTTATTGATCCAGAACTCCGCTTGGCTTTGTTCGCCAGAACGGAACTTCTCTACAATTTCCTCTACTATATGAACAGATTTCGCTGGGTGGCAATTCTTCACTTCACGACCGATAACGTTCGCACTGCGAGGGAAGATACGATGTGGTGTATCACTATAGAACTTGACTAGTTCATTTTCATCTACATAGGATAAATCTACTGGTAAATGACGGAACACCAAATTAATCTGCTCTAATGTCAATTTACCTGTGGCTACATCGAGAACTGCATCCTTACCAACGGGTGCACCACCAACAGGGCCTACATATTTAGATAACAAGCCTGCTAAATCATTTAAGAATTCATTAGATACAGCAGCACCACCTTGGGCTGAATTATTACCATTCAATTGCGCCGCAGAATCATTAATACCTGGCACTACATATAAACCTGGCGCTTGAATAATGGCATAACCAATTTCATGGTCATTTTTGCTCATCCGCACAAACTCTTCATCACTTAACAATTTATAAGAAGTTGGCAATAAGACTTCTAACTCTTTAGAATTCAAATCACGCAATTTCGCCAATGTTTCTGGCACAGACGCTAGGAATTCTTCGTATTTATCTTCCCGAAGCAATGCATAGGATGCAGAGATAGCATCGCGCACAGCATCATCAAAGGTCCACATAATGCGCGTTGGACGGTCAAAGCCGTGGTCCTCAAGCATTGGATAAAGTTGATTTTGCTTACGAGATAGATGTGTTCTCCACTCTGCTAAGGAATCAAAAACGCCGAGCCACGGATTTTTGATAAACTTCTCTTGCTTTAATAACTCATCCGCTTCTAGAGCTACCTTCTCAACAGCGTTAATTTCTTCCAAGTATGCCCACAACGGATGATTTTCAGGGTACTCATTTTCGGCACGCACCAAAACGCCATCAAATAATTCTAAGAGATCATCCATTTTCTCTAGAATTTCTTCGTCCTTGTAAACACCTTTCAAGCTTTGCTCTGCATAGGCAAATTCATCAGGCGTACAAGTACCTAGTTTCTCTTTTAAAATGCGATTGCCCTCTTCTAAGGACAATTTACCATCTAAATAATCTTCTTTAATGGACACGATAATTCTGTAACGTTCATTATTAATATCTAGCTTTTGTTTTAAAGGATTCATATGCTTATACCTCCACGGGCTAATTTATTATTATAGTTTTATTATACCATTTTGAAAGTAATTTTCAGTTGCTACAGATACAATTTTGATTAATTTTTAAGATTTACGAATCCAATATTATGAAAATGAATAACCTTACTTTATTTTTTAGAATATTTTGGCATGCAAAAACTGCACCTCGAAATTGTGTCCAATTTTGGGAGTGCAGTTCTGTATGAGTGATTTTGATTAGTTTTTAAAATCAATATATTCAGTTTTAGAAGATGCTACAGGTTTACCATTGGAATCTGTAGCAGGGCTAAATCTCCATTTAGAAATAGTATCTACAATAGCCGCATCAAGAGCACTAGAGCCACTAGATGAAACAACTTCAACGTCCCCTACAGAACCATCTTCCTTGATGGTAAAACGTATATCCGCACCATGAGCAGCTTCACCATAGGCAGCGAGCAATGCTCGGTCAATAGGTGGTGTAGCTATAGCTACTGGTGGATCGTATGGAGCTGCCAACACAGAAGCTACCATACTCATTACAAACAATGAGCTTAATATAATACAACGCAACACTTTATTCATCGTTTTCTCCTTATTTAGCTTTCACAGCTTGCTTAGGCAGAGTAATTGTCATCCCAATAATGGATTCGTGTGCCTTTTGATCTGTGCCAATAGCAGGTGTGAATTTCCACTGCAAAATTGCTTTTTTAACTGCTTCGTCAACTGGAGCATAGCCAGAAGAGCGCTCTACGAAAGCATTTTTAACATTACCTTTTTTATCAATCAAGAAGCGTACGCGCATATCAGGCGCTACCGTAGCGGTTTTAGGAATCTCAGGCAACTCAGGTTTTACAATAGTAACCTCTCTTGGAGATTCTAAAAACTTCGCCGCATCAGCTGTATAATCACTTAATATGCCAAAAGATGCAACGAGTACAGCTGCAGCAGCGTATCGGAATAATTTATTCATAATAAGCCTCCTTATTAACCTCTACCTATGCATAATATCATACTAAATAAAGATGAATATTAAAAGAATATTTTCTTATTGATAAAATTTCTCATTTATGATATATTGAATTCAAGATAACTGTTCGAACTCACATATCTAGTTGATATGACAAAAAACTACACAAAGGAGGTTCATCATGAGACGTAGAAAGCGTATTCAAATGAAGGTCATGATGGTACTTGGTATCGTTGCCCTCATTGGGCCTAGCCATCTACAAGCACTTATTCCCTAGATTATTTTGACCTTAGCAGAAGACCGTATAACTGCCACTAGCCGCTACGTTAGTAGCGGCTATTTTTCCGTTTAGATTCAGAGAGATATTTTCCTTCTTCAAATTATTTCACTATTAGAACAAAATATTTCCCTCAAACAAAGTCATTAATGTTTTTAAATTTAGTATCTATAAAAAAGGAGGCTTATTATGAAATTTAATCGAATTTTATTAGTCGTCGTATCATTAGCACTTATAGTATTTGCCCTTGCAGGCTGCGGAAAGGACACAGCCCAAGATAGTCAGAAAAAACTTAATGTCGTAGCTACAACGACGATGTTAACGGATTTAGTAAAAGAAATCGGCGGTGACCATGTAACCGTTCAAGGTCTCATGGGACCTGGTGTAGACCCTCATCTATATCAAGCGAGTGCAGGCGATGTAACAGCTATGTCTAAGGCGGATGTTGTAGTATACAACGGCATTCACTTGGAAGGTAAAATGGGGTCCATTTTTGATAATCTAACAAAGCAAAATAAAGCGACCATCCGCGTATCTGATGCCATTGATCCAGCTACATTGCTCGACTTTGACGAAGAAGATGGTGTAAAAACAAAAGACCCTCATATTTGGTTTGACGTTGCTAACTGGAAACTGGCAGCAAAAGCAGTATACGAAGGTCTTGCTAAAGCCGATCCAGCTCATAAAGAAGATTACAAAAAACGCTATGACGCATATCTTACTAAATTAGATGAAACTGATGCGTACGTTAAAGCTCAAGCAGAATCGATTCCGAAAGAATCTCGCGTACTTGTAACAGCCCATGATGCATTCCAATACTTTGCTCGTGCGTACGGTTTTGAAGTAAAAGGTTTGCAAGGTGTAAGCACTGCCACAGAAGCAGGTACACAAGATATGAATAACCTCGTTCAATTCATCGTAGACCACAAGATTAAAGCCATCTTCGTAGAGTCTTCTGTACCACACAAAACAATTGAAGCCGTTCAAGAGGCATCCAAAGCTAAAGGTTGGAACGTATCCATCGGCGGCGAATTATACTCTGACTCTCTCGGCTCCGAAGGTACTGAAGGCGGTACATATATCGGCATGGTAAAAGCCAATATCGATACAATTACTAAAGCACTTAAATAAAGGAGGTCTCCATGGAATGGGCCGTTGAAGTTGAAGATATGACCGTAGCATATACGACAAAACCCGTATTATGGGACGTAGATATGAAGGTACCCATCGGTTCCTTAGCGGCCATTGTCGGCCCTAATGGTGCCGGTAAGTCCACATTATTAAAGGCCATGCTCGGCCTACTAACAGTTATCTCAGGAAGTGTAAAATTTTATATCGATCACCACTTAGCAATGGACAAAAATGATTACAAGAAAATCGCCTACGTTCCTCAAAGTGGTAGCGTAGACTGGGACTTTCCCACTACCGTACTAGATGTAGTACTCATGGGTCGTTATGGTCATCTAGGTTGGTTCAAGCGACCTAACAAAAAGGATAAGGAACTCGCCCTCTCTATGATTGAAAAAATGGGTATGAGCGACTATGTGGATCGACAAATTCGCCAGCTTTCAGGGGGACAACAACAACGCGTCTTCCTCGCAAGAGCCCTCGTCCAAGAGGCAGATATTTACCTCATGGACGAACCCTTCAAGGGCGTCGATAAAACCACAGAGCATGCTATTATTTCGCTTTTACAAGAAATGAAAGCTCGAGGCAAAACGGTTATCGTCGTCCACCACGATTTAAATACGGTGCCCCAATATTTCGATTGGGTAACGATGGTAAACAAACAAACTGTCGCCTATGGCCCCGTAGCAGATACATTTACGGACGAAGCTATTGAGCGCACCTACGGCAAGGGGAGGATTGTATGACCATACTCCAATCCTATACGACGCAGATGGTACTGCTCGGCACGGCTCTATTAGGCCTCGCTAGTGGTATCGCTGGCACCTTTGCGGTACTTCGCAAGGAAAGCCTCATCGGTGACGGCCTATCTCATGCAGCACTACCCGGTGTGGTCATTGCCTTCTTGCTGACGGGCATCAAGGACATCGAAGTTCTCATCGCAGGTGCTGCCCTATCCTCTATCACTGCGGCTTGGCTCATTACCATCACCGTAGAAAACAGCAAAATCAAATTTGATGGCGCTTTAGCCACCATACTCTCTGCCTTCTTTGGGCTCGGTATGGTATTGCTCACCTATGTACAAAGCTTAAACAATGCTGCTCAAGCAGGGCTTTCAAAATTTATATTTGGACAGGCAGCCACCATATTAGCGCGCGACGTGTACATCACATCTGCAGCAGCGCTCATCATCATCGTGTTAACCGCATTATTCTGGAAGGAGTTAAAGCTCATCTCCTTCGATGTGGAATACGCCAAAACACTACAAATTCCCGTCACTTTCACCCTTATTTTATATCGTTCATTATTGATCATGACCATCATTATCGGCATTCAATCGGTAGGGGCTATCTTGATTAGCTCCCTCCTCATTGCACCCGCCGTTGGGGCAAGACAGTGGACGAATAAACTGGGCACCATGTGTATATTAGCAGGATGTTTCGGCATGATATCCGCCATCGGCGGTACTATCTGGAGTACATCAGTTCCAAAATTACCGACAGGTCCAGCTATCATCGTCATTTTATCGATTCTCGTATTATTGAGCCTCATCTTTGCTCCTAACAGAGGTATGCTCTGGCAGTTCCGTAAAAATAGACAGTCAAAGCACGCATTATTGTTAGAAACCACGAGGGCTCCCAAATCCAAGGCACAGCAAAGTATTTGCGTAGCAGAGGACGCACAACCTCGCATAGGAGGTGCCCCATGACAGTTCATACAGAGATATTGCTCATTGCCATTGCGGTATCCATCGCATGTGCCATCCCTGGGGTCTTCCTCGTATTGCGTCGCATGTCCATGATGGCCGATGCCATTACGCACACCGTATTCCTCGGCATCGTGCTCGCTTTCTTTATGACGGAAGATTTAAACTCTCCATTTCTACTCGTCGGGGCTACCTTAGTTGGTGTAGGCACCGTATGGCTTACAGAAATGATACACAATACGGGGCTTGTCAACGAAGATGCGTCTATCGGCATCATCTTCCCGCTTCTATTCTCTATCGCCATCATTCTAGTCAGCCTATACAGCGGTAACGCTCATCTCGATGTAGATACCGCATTACTCGGCGAAATAGCCTTTGCCCCCTTTGATCGATGGATTGTGAGCGGCACCGACTTGGGGCCTATATCGCTATGGATTTCCCTAGGCGTGGCGCTCATCAATTTAATTTTAGTCATGCTGTTCTACAAGGAATTGCAATTATCTACCTTTGATCCGCTACTAGCGGGGCTCTTCGGCTTTATGCCAGCCCTCATCCACTATGTACTCATGACCATGGTATCCCTCACCGTTGTAGCCTCATTCCAAGCGGTAGGTGCCATTCTCGTCATCGGCCTCATGATTGGGCCTGCGGTCATCGCTTATTTATGGACGGACTCTGTGAAAGCCATGCTTACTAGCAGTATCATCATCGGTATTATCTGTGCTGTCGTCGGTACGGAAGTATCTTTCACCATGGACGTATCCATCGCGGGTTCCATTGCAACCACCATCGGTATCGCACTGATTATCGCTGTTATCGCAACACCAAAGACAGGCTATATCGCCACATACCGTCGTCAACGTCACTTACGTCGCCACTATCGGGAAACGATGATGCTATGCCATATTTATACACATATGGATACGCCTATCGCTCACGTTGAAAACGGCATCGGTACCATTCATGAGCATTTGAACTGGAGGCCTGATTATACTCATCAAGCTGCTTCACAGCTAAAGAAACAAGGTCTATTATATGTGACAAATGGACACTACGTGCTTACTGATAAGGGTATAGCACAGGTAAAAGAGATTATTTAATTAATCTCAATCATATATCTCTAAAGATAAACATTTTTTCCAACAAAAGATAAATATTTTCCCAATAAAAAAGAAGCTGAAATCAATACAAAGATTTCAGCTTCTTTTGATCTAAAATACAATCCGCATTTGGTACCATTTAGCACCGCCATGATCTGATTCAGACTCACCTTCATTTACAAAGCCAAACTTGGCATAATAATGAATCTTTTCTTCTTTACATGTTAAAATTACGCCCTTACGGGTTTCCTCTCTAGCGAGCTCGATGAAAGCCTTAATTAACTTACCACCTACGCCACGGTTCCGACACTCAGGCATTGTATTCAAACCAAATATCATCTGCCATGCACCATTTGGATTATGCAAAGAAGCATCTTCAAACATCTCATCAGTTAAGATTTCATCATCAGACACAAAACCATCGATAAAACCAATAGGTGTGTCTCCATCAAAGGCAATCAAAAAATGATCTGCGTAATACTTTAACCGTTCCTTAAAAGCCTTACGAGGCGCGGCCTCGGAAGGAGGGAAACAAGTTGCCTCTATATTCGTTACTAAATCTAAATCTGAGACTGTGGCTTTTCTTATTAACATACTCCTGTACCTCTCTATATCCTTCCATTTGTGTATGAACTTATCATACATATTATTTTTAGTATAATTTATTTCTCATATAAGCCTTATTCAGTATAAATGCTTTACGCCATAAAGGCTACACATAGAAATCTTACGTGTAGCCTTTTTCCTGAATCTTATATTTACTAAATTTATTTTTTCGTATACTTAGGCACATTGCGATACTGCATCGGTAAGGAATTCTCTTTTACTTTAAAACCATATTTCTCGTAAAAGTTCACATTCTTGCTGTCGCCAATCATAACATTAATATACAAATACGACTTGTATGCGTCTTTTACCATTTCTAGCAAATGCCCAGCAATACCTTGACCTTGATAATCAGGATGAACCAACACATAATTGATAAAGCACACAAGCTCGCTATCATCCATGACTCGGATGAGTCCTACTAAACGGTCCCCGTCCCAAGCAGAAATCACGCACGACGAATTCATCAAAGCCTTATGCAATCGGTCTGGATACTTGCCCACTACCCAACGAACAGACAGAAATAACTCTGCTACCTGCTGGGGCGTAAAATTCCTTTCTTCGGTATACGTAATCGCCATAAAAGCTCCTCTAAGAAATCTCTAAATATTCACTATCAAATAGATATATCTATCATTTAAATAGACTATAAAGCTAAATAATCACTATTAAACTAAATGCTCCCTATCAAACGAGTGCCTTACTCATATAGATAACATCATCCATAAGGTTATGATAGTACGGCTCACATTCAGTAAAACCGTGTTTCTTGTATAAATGAATAGCTGCCTTCAATGGTTCTATTGTATCTAGCACCATTTCCGTATATCCAGAATCCTTAGCATGGTCCATGATACTTTCAATAAGACGATCACCCAAAGCATATCCACGTCTCTCAGGGCGTACATAGAGGCGTTTCATTTCACAGCGCGTATCACTATGCTGATAATAGGCCACCATACCTAGCACTATCTCATTTTCATCAATAGCTACCAATAACTCACCATTGGGCGCCGTATATTTCTCAGCAATATCCGCCAATTCTTTATCTAAATTTTGAAAGGATAAATCGCGGCCAAGCCATTCTGTATATTCTATAATTAACGCTTTTACCTGATCTAAATAAGGTTTTCCATCAATAATCTTAATCATTTAAACTCCGATAATAGTGATTACTTTAACTTTCGCATCTCACGGATAAACGCCTCTGCCTCTTGTAAGTTCTTAGGGAACTCAAAATAAATGCAGCTTTCATGACCACAATAAGGATTTCGGAAATCATAACCGCTCAACAACAAGTACTCTATAATTTTCCATTCTTTGTCATTAGATTTTTTAGGAGCCTTGAACTTCTCGTTCACAAAGTACATTTTACCTTTGCACGTAGGGCAGGTTTTATTTCGGTTAAATAACTCGTAGTTTGTGCCCTCTGACAAGGAGATCCGGCAATTTACACATACATTTTTATAGCCCATAACTATTTACTCCCATATGGTTTATGCTGAAAGATAGCTTTTACAATCCCTTCACCAACAATATTGCCACCTTCCATGATGAGAAACTCTGCACCTGCCTGTATAGCAGAATAATCTACGGTTTCATATACTGGTAAAGCATTCGCTTGAATTGGTTTATCAAAGATGACATCTTCACCATCAATAAAGTTGATACCAAGATATTCCTCAGTACCTTTTATAACGATATGAGGATAGTACATTCCATAATTTAAATTCGGTGGACTCGTTCTCTTCTTGCTGAAGAACGTAACTGTACAGCTAATAGTAAAATCTAAATTGCTCATCTCAGCCCTCATTCAACTACATATACCATATCACCTTTAAAGTATATGTTCATTATACAGTGTACTGGATTCCCTTCGGTCCATAACCAACCTTGGAATACAGCGTGACCCCAATTATAGGTCTCCGTAATGACCTCAAATTCACTTTCACTATAATCCTGTTGATACTGAGGTAACTCAATTCTTTTACCTGTGAAAGTATCTAGTATTGTATTATTAAATACGAGAATTTCAAAAAAATGTATATCGCACGTCTCAAACACGACCTGAGCCTTATGAGTTTGTTCAACACCGTTCTCATAAGAGAAAATATACTCAAATGTAAGGATCAAATTATCATCTGCGTATTCTATTTTCTGTACCCGCGCATCATGGAGAGAATACTTGGAATACTCGCCAAAAGATTTAGTTGTTTTCATGGATCCTCATTACACATTTAATAATATACTATAAGACGAAATAATCTCTATTAAACTAAATAAGCTCTATTAAACGAGTTCCTTGTTCCAATAGATAACATCATCCATAGGATTATAATAGTACGGCTCACATTTAACAAAACAATGCTTCTTGTACAAATGTATGGCTGCCTGCAGCGGTTCGATTATTTCGAGCACCATTTTCTTGTAACCTGAGGCCTTAGCGTGGTCCATGATACTTTCAATCAGATAATCACCAAGAGCATGTCCACGCCCTGCAGTACGTACATAAAGACGTTTCATTTCACAACGGATATCGCTGCGTTAATAATAAGCCACTATGCCGTGCACAACATTGTTATCATCGATAGCCACGAATAACTCACCATTATAAACCGTATATTTCTCAGCAATATCCGCTAATTCTTTATCTAAATTCTGAAAGGATAAAACGCAACCTAGCCACTAAGTATACTCTTGAATTAACTCTTTTACTTGATCTAAATACAGTTTACCATCAATAATACAAACATCTAACTATATCTCCTCTCTTTAGTAATACTAGTACTATTCTGAGATTAACCATTATGATTAAATAACTAAGTTAATATAAGCAATTCTTCTATTTTTAAAAAAAACTTTCCAATAAATATGCATCTTTGGATTGTTTTCTAGACCCAAAGCTACTAAGAACACTATTTTCAGTCTCTGGACTCCAATATATTTTTAACTTTTCTCTTGCTCTTGTAATTGCTGTATAAAATATATTATGTGTAATTTGTTCACCCACTTCATTGGTAATTACTATTTTTACGGAATTGTATTCTAATCCTTGAGATTTATGAATAGATACAGCATACGAAACTTGAAATGGCACTATATTTGAATCATCATCTTCATCCGTACTTGCATATTTACTAACACTAAAAGTTATTATAGATTTACCGTCTTCTGACTCCCTAAGTAAAAAATTATAATTATCTGCTTCTATCTCATTTATAAACTGTTCAAGTTCAATAGAAAAAATTATTTCACGTTCTTCTACTTGAATTCCAACAATCTTTCCTTTGGAGTTATTATGAATTAACGGCGAAAATATATTAGATTCATTAAATAAAACAGGATCTCCTACTTTATAAGTATTTATCCCCCAAATAATCGGACTATTAGGATTATTATTTTGTAATATTCTATTAATATTATTTATTCCATATAAGCCATCATAATTTAAACATAATATAATTTCATCATCATCTTCATACTTAAATATTGATTCATCTAATCTTGAATGGAAGTTGTATTTAGCAAGATATTCTAATATATCATCTGTACATTCACGAACCCGTCCCCACAAAGTAAGTAATTCATGATTGCTTGTACGGAATGGGTTGGTTAATTCAAAACGTGATGTTTCAGAAATAAATTTATTAGCAAGAGAAAACCAATTGCCAAAATAGATTGATTCTATTTGATAAATATCTCCTACTAAAACTAACAATTTAAAATTTGCCTTATCTAATATTCTCCTCATATCAACGTTACTAACTGTACTACATTCATCAATAACTACAATATCATAATCATAATCATCACAACTTAAAAACTTAGCAATAGTACTAAAAGTACTATTATTAGCAGATACTCTTCTTTTTAAATTATCAACTGCAGGATGCGTATTTGCTAAAAATAACTTATTCTGACCTGACCAAAAGTTAGAAATATGGTTAATTAATGTAGATTTACCTGTTCCCGCTGCACCATAAATCAACGCCACATGAGACGTTGAAAACATTGCTTTAATCGCACTATACTTATTCTCATCATCAATTACATAAGATTCTTGTCTTAACCAAGAGTCAATAGATGCTGAGTAACTAGTAACACCATTTAAAGAAAGCTCTTTTAATTTCTCAATAATCGCTACACAATCATCCACATAACCTTTCATATAAATATACTTTTTATACTTTTCTAATCTACGGTTATCATGTGTTCGATATAATGTTGAGTTATATTTTTCAATTAATTCATCAGTATTCTCAAATATAGTAATATCATCAACTGGAGTAAATATCATATTTTCAACTTCAATATTATTTTTAATAAACCGAGCAAATAACTCATGTTCTCGATTATTAGTAGAAATTGATCCTAATAAATCATATATCTTTGGATTGTGTTGTATTAGAGAAGTACAGTATGGCATATCATCAAAAGGAATACACCCAAAAGAGAGGTATAATTCTGACAATTTATAACATGATGACCGAGAATATTGTTGCTTAATTACTTTATTATTCATTTTATATAATAAATATCTTAAAACATTTTCCCCAGCATGTCGATTAACTATTATATCGCGACATCGATCTAAAACTTTATAAAATTTTATAGTTTGTACATCTCTTAACACCTTATTTCTAATGTTTCTGTAATATGATTCATCACTACTAACTAATTCAGTTAAAGAAAGCCCTGTCTGCATTATAAAAGCCATTAATCTTTTATATTCTTTTGAAGATATGCTATATTTTTCCATAAGTCCTAAAATTTTTGCAAAATTTTCTAATTCACAAGGTCTAATAGAAACTTCATATTCATCTATAACTAATATATCTATATTTCGATCTAGAATTTCAATTGTATCTCTATAAACAGAAAACTTTACAGCATAATTATCTATGAGCTCTTTTTTTGTAAATGCAATTACACGGTCAAACTTACTTACATTACCTTTAGCTATTGTAAATGTAACCTCATAATAAATATTCTCCTTTATAAAAAAAGGCTTAATTTTTTGTATATAATAACGATCATCATATAAAAGCTTTTCTCTATCTGGTGTTGGTCTATCAATTTTCTCCGCTATCTTTGAGTAGTATTTTATGAGTTCTGTATCAAGATAAATCGGAAAATCTTGAATATTTTCTAAAACTGTAATCGAAAACTCTTCAGATAAATATATCTTTATTTTCAGTAAAAACTCATAATATTTTAACATTAACCGTTCTGAATTATCTTTATCAAGAGTATAGTGCGATGTAGATTTCTGTAACATTTTATGAAACTTAGATAAAAAAACAAGCTTCCCATTCCCTCGCATTTGCCTTAATGCACACTCTCTTAAATCTTGATTATTAGGATCAATATTCTCATCTTTATAATGAGCCTTCATAGCAATATATTCAGTAAAATTTCTAAGTTGACTTAATACATTTTGACTTAAAAAACCGCGATCAGAAGCATGAAAACATTTTATATTTATACAGATTACTTCATTCGTATCATATATAGCCTTATCTATAAGTTTCATATTTTCCTCTACCTCCCTAATAAACACCTTTAATCTCACTTTATAAAACCTTCTATAAACCTATTTCCCCCTATTTAGTTAATTCAAATAAAGGCTTTAATAAAAACTAAAATAATGATAACTTCACGCATTTTATACTAAACAAATCTATTATTAAATTATACTACTTTTAGGGATGTATGAATATTCATCACTTATATAACATAATAAGTGAGCTACATATCTAATTAATAACAGATAGAAAAAGCCAACAGAAAAAATTTTCTGTTGGCTTTTCTTTTATTAGATTAATTTATGTTTAGTTAAATATAAAACTAAAAATCAAAAGTAAATATAGAATTTAATTAATGCTATTATTCACAATCTTACTCCCACTCAATTGTAGCAGGTGGTTTAGATGTAATATCGTACACGATGCGGTTAATGTGTTGTACTTCGTTTACAATACGACGGGAGATTGTATCCAATACGTCGTAAGGGATGCGTGCCCAGTCAGCAGTCATGAAATCTGTTGTTGTTACGCCACGCAATGCCAATGTATAGTCGTATGTACGGAAGTCACCCATAACACCTACGGTACGTGTAGATGTTAATACTGCAAAGTATTGGTTGATGCTGCGATCAAGACCAGCTTTTGCAATTTCGTCACGGAAGATGTAGTCCGCATCACGCAAGATATCGAGTTTGTCTTTAGTGATTTCGCCCATTACACGGATTGCAAGGCCAGGACCTGGGAATGGTTGACGCCATACGAGGTAGTCAGCCAAACCTAATTCAGAACCAAGTTCCCGTACTTCGTCTTTGAAAAGGTTACGCAATGGTTCGATAAGGCCTTTGAAGTCTACAACTGCAGGCAAGCCGCCTACGTTGTGGTGAGATTTAATAACTTCCGCTTCACCAGTACCGGATTCGATAACGTCAGGGTAGATTGTACCTTGCGCTAAGAAATCAACGGAACCGATTTTACGGCCTTCGTCTTCGAATACGCGGATAAATTCTTCGCCGATAGCTTTGCGTTTAGCTTCTGGATCTTCAAGACCAGACAATTTATCTAAGAAACGTTTTTCTGCATCGACGCGGATGAAATGCATGCCAGAATCTTTGAAAGCTGCTTCTACTTCGTCACCTTCGTTTTTACGCATTAAACCATGGTCAACAAAGATACAAGTCAATTGGTCTCCCACAGCTTTAGAAATAAGAGCTGCCGCAACGGAGCTGTCTACACCACCAGACAGTGCTAACAATACTTTGCCGTCACCAACGGTTTTGCGGATGTCTTCAATAGCAGATTTCGCATAGTTTGCCATTGTCCATGTGCCTGTAAAGCCACATACTTCGTATAAGAAATTGTGAAGCATTTCTTTACCATGTTCCGTGTGCAACACTTCTGCATGGTATTGCATAGCATATAGTTTACGTTCTTTATTTTGCATGGATGCAACAGGGCAATCCTTAGTATGCGCTACGATTTCAAAGCCTTCAGGAACTTTTGCTACATAGTCAACATGAGACATCCAAACAACTTGGTCTTCTTCCAAGCCTTTGAACAATGGAGATGTAGTGTCCACTTTAGTAGGGGTTTTACCAAATTCACGGTTATCCGCAGATTTAACTTCTCCACCCAATGTATGCGCCATAAATTGCATACCATAGCACATGCCAAGAATAGGAATATCAAGTTCAAAAATCTCTTTCTCAATTTTTGGAGAGTTTTCTTCATACACGCTGTTAGGACCGCCTGTGAAGATGATACCTTGCGGTTTTAATTCCTTAATTTTTTCCAGCGCTTTGTTGTATGGATATACTTCGCAGTATACGTGATTTTCACGAACACGGCGCGCGATCAATTGGTTATATTGACCACCAAAGTCAACAACAATTACAAATTCCTTGTTTTCCATGCCTTCCTCCATATGCATCTATTTGTGAAAGTATATTCACTATTTTTTATGCCCATACGTTTCTGTACTGGGGCGCGTTTTTCCGAGCCAAACGCTAATTTTTCATTACATTTTATTATACCATAGGAAGTATAACGACTCCATATATTCCGTATGTAGATTATAAATAAATCTTTAATGTTCGGATTTCTAACTATCACTCTTTAGGAGCTTTCCGTATGTAAGTCAATTTCCTAACAATGTTGAAAGATTTCTAGCTATCACTTTTTAGGGGTCTCTCGTTTATACATCTTTACAGCCCCCACAGGACAGATAGAATAACAGTCGCCACAACTGATACAGCCTTTCCCAATGATAAATCGAGTCTTCCCTTCGGTGATGCATTGAACAGGACAATCCTCAGCACAAGCACCGCACTTAACGCAAGTATCGTCAATATTAAACTTTAGATTTCCCATTATACATCACCTCCTATGCATTCTTTATCTGTGCCAAACTTAATATTATCTACTTTTACTTCTTCTTATTTAGCTCATTATTGTACGCAATAGCCGAATAGATTGCCTTTGCCACGCCTTGGTGGTTATTGTCTGTCGTTTCGTATCGTGCCGCTTCTTTAATGTTCGGCTTGCTATTGCCCATGGCCACGCCAGCGCCCGCAAAGCGTAGCATAGATAGATCGTTTTCGCTGTCCCCCAGTGTCATTACCTCATCAGGGCTTAAGCCCCAATGTTTTGCCAATGCTTCTACGGCTGTGCCCTTTGTTGTGTGGGGCAAGACAAATTCTAAATTAACTTCACTAGAGAGCAGCACATCATAGAAGCGTTCTCGACCTGTACCGTCGTGGGATAAACCTTGGTATTCATCGCGCAAGTCTTGCAAGATACGTTGACGCATCGGTTCATCACCGTAGAAAATTTGAATCTTCTCAGGCCCTTCGTCTAAGGATTCCATATGGGCTAGTAGATCACATACCATGGTCCGCGTAGCCAAGATAAATGGACGAATATTAGGTCTAAAGAAGAAATTGGATTGCTCAATTTCACATTCAGACATCTTTACCTTTGCTGCTTCGTTGCCTTCCGCCAATGCATAGTGATCGTATGTTGCCCCTGGCAGACGAGTATCCCCTATACCAGAAATCTGATTTTTAGTATTAGGCAGATGATTATCCATTATGCCATGTGAACCCTTTTTATCTCCTTCATTGCGTTCGCTAGCACATACGCCTAAACGTTCAGGTGTAATACATCTAGACGGAGGATACATGCCAAAGATTTGGTCTTTCACATAGCCCTCTACATAGACGCCATAAGTTAATAGTTTGCGAAGCAAATGTAGTGCTTGTTCTTTATCAAAACTTACGTGGAATAGACTGCGGTTTTCATCCTTATCCATTACGTAAGCACCATTGGTGCACATGAAATAGCGCAAACACGGTAGTTTTTCGATAACATCATTCATCTCATTCCAAGCGCGACCAGAAGCAATGGCTACACGAATGCCACTTTCACGAGCGGCACGAATCGCCTCAATAGCATCCTCAGGAATCGCCTTTGCATCGGTTACCAAGGTGCCATCTACATCGGATGCGATAAATCGAATGGGCTTATCCCCAGTGAGGCCTATATAATTTTTTATTTCTAATGTCTCAGTCGAGGCCATACATTCTCCTTCTATTCCTTCTATTTAGAATTATTAAATTCGGCTACAATCTCTTCTAAGATTGCTGGATTTTCTACCAATCGCAATACTGTGCCACCAATGATGTTTGCACCGTCGATAATGGTTTGTTCAATGGTAGGCTCTAACATAGCAGCTGCAAATTCTTTAGAATGGCACACCTTCGGCTCGCCAGCGAGGCGCAATTTAGGATGGAATGCCGCACATTGATAGCTTACATTGCCAATATCTGAGCTACCTCCAAGGGCTGCTGGACCGGGCTCAAAATCGAGGCCCATATTGGCCATTACCTCTTCGATAAGCGCTGTGCCACGATTGTTTTGATTCATATCATCATAAGGATTTCCATAAAACTCTACATCCACAGTTGTGCCTGTACAAAGGGCAGCCCCTTCAAAGATTTTTTTGATTTGCTCAGATAAACCATTCAAATACTCACGCTCCGTATGACGCACGGTAACCTCTAATTCACCGAAGGCAGGAATCACATTGGATGCGGTGCCTCCCGCAATGATCCACGTGCCGATGCGCGTTTCAGGACGCACCTGTTGGCGCATCATATCCATAGCATGGATGGCAAGTTGCACACCGTTTACCGCATTGACACCATTCCAAGGTTCTCCTGCCGCATGGGCTGGCTTACCGTGATACTTAGCGCGGAAACAGTCGAGTGCCAAGAATTGTGAGTTAGGACGCGTTTCCTCGCCGTCGAGGTGGACCATAATGGCAAAATCGTATTCTTTGAACACCCCTGCGTTGCACATGTCTACCTTGCAACCCATCGCTTCTTCGTCTGGTGTGCCGATAATATCGATGTCCATGTTGAAAGCTACGCCCTCTTGTTGCATTTTATGTAGTGTCAACGCCGCTAACACACTCATAGAGCCGCTAGCAGAGTGACCGCACGCATGGCCTACCTCTGGCAGTGCATCGTATTCACATAAAATCGCCAAACGACCTTGAGGGTTATCTACTTTCACAGCAGACGCCTTAAAGGCAGTCGGCAAACCACAGAATTCATAGGTTACGTCCATGCCATATTTTTCGAGAACAGCGCCTATGGTTTTGACGGACTCAAACTCCTGACTGGAAATCTCAGGATTCTTGGCTAATGTGTAATTAATGGCAAACGCATCAGGTGCGAAGCTTTTACAAAGATCAGCAAAAGTAGTTGTAAGGGACATATTGCCTCCATGTATATAACCACATTATTGTAAAGGATTATGATACTCTACAATAAAGAATAGAAAACTCGTTTACTCTTAATTATACAATGTTATTGCCTATTGGTGTAAAATTCCGTACAATATAAACAGAAATGTATAAACCATGTATATGGATGTTTGAGGAGGATACTATGTTTAAGTTCAAAAAATTGACAGCCATCGCCCTCGTAGCGATAGCAGCAATGGGTTTATTGGCTGGTTGTGGCAATGACAAACCAAAAATGACACAACAAGAAGGTGTATTGCGTGTAGGTTCTGAAACTACATTCCCACCATTCGAATTCACTGAAGGCGACAAATACGTTGGTTTCGACGTTGATTTGTCCGAAGCAATTGCTAAAAAACTTGGTTTAAAAATGGAATTCAAATCCATGGGCTTCGATGCTTTGATTCCAGCAGTTCAATCTGGCGATATCGACATGATCGCAGCAGGCATCAACGCTACACCTGAACGTGAAAAAGCATTGGACTTCTCCGATGTATACTTTGATCAAGGCGGTTTCATCACAGTTGTTCGTAAAGACAACACAACAATCCACAACATGGATGAATTAGCAGGTAAAACTGTAGGCGCTCAAATCGGTACAATCCCGGTTGAAATGGCTCAAAAAATTCCTGGTACAACAGTAAAACAAATCGATTCTAATGCTAATATCTTCATGGAATTGAAAGCTGGTACAATCGACGGTGCTATCATCGATAATGCAGTTGCTATGTACTACCTCAAACAAGGTGCTGATCAAGACCTTAAACTCGTAGGCGAACCTACACAATCCCCTGGCACAGTGCTTGGCGTGAAAAAAGGCAACAAAGCTTTACAAGAAGCTGTTAACAAAGCTCTTAAAGAACTTAAAGAAGACGGCACTTACCAAAAAATCTACGACAAATGGTTCGGCGATTACAACAAAAAATAATATGTATTCCTAAGAACTAGGATACATAATAACCCCTCTGAAATATTGCAGACATCACATAAAATTTGTGACAGCAGATTTTCTTCAGAGGGGATTTTTTTGTACTTAAATCCAATTTATACCTAAGAATCTGTATTATGCATAGATATAGAGTAAAAATAGGCTAGTATACTATGAAAGCAGGTAAACGATAGCAGTATGATATCAATAGAGAACATGCAGATATACTAGTATTTTCTCTTTTACGGTACCTCGCGTTCGTTATATAATAAATATGTATTTACTGTATACATGTATAAAAGGAGGCCTAATGGCACAGTACTTTACGGAACGCCTGCAAAAGGTCTTCCACATGATTTTTACATCCTATAATCAAAAAATGGCTCAAGAAGGCTTACGTCAATTGGAGCTCATCGTCAATAATCAGCAAAATCCAAGTCAACTAAAAGATAGAGCCTTACGAAACGACAAGACAAGCCGTCTTGAAAGTGATATAGACACTAAAGAAGATGCTCTCAAGATAGCCAATGACCCAGAGGCTCGAGAGCTAGGTGACGCCTATGCACTCTTGGCACGCGTCTATGCAGGGCCTCGCTTTACCTGGGAAGAGTCTAACTTTCCAGAGGATAATATGCGCACCTATCAATGCTTGCATGATAGCATTCGCCGCTGTAGCCCTATCGGCACATTACAAGCTTTGCGCATCAAAGGCTCCATTACACCGACCGTGGAGAAGGATATGCAAATTTCCTTCGACAAAGCATTTCGCATTGTCTATGATTACGCAAACCAAGGCGATGCCTATTGCCAATATGTTATAGGCAATGTCTTTTTCTGGCGTGATGACAATCGCATCAGCTCCGCTGAAACTATGCTAACACCGCCCCCTATGAGTTGGACTAAACGCATTCAAAGGAGCCTGACAGCAAACTCTGTGCAGGATCGTATTGCCGCCTTACAAGGCACTGTGCCAGACGAAACATTGCAAGAAAATGCATCTAACCTGGCGAAAGAATGGTTTAATAAGGCCCTCGACAACGGTCTTGCTATGTTCCAAGGGAACTTGCGCAATATCTATATCGACGAAGCCGATTTCAGCAATGCACGCCGTGTTGCTAGGACTGCGGCCGAACTTGGTAACCCCGCCATGATGCTATATACAGGCCTCGACTGCCACGAAAACAGTAAATTTGAGGATGCTTTCACGTGGTTCACTAAAGGTGCCGCCTTAGGTCAATCTGAAAGCATCGCAGAATTAGCGGATTATTACTATCATTTCTATGATGCCAAAAATTTACGTTGTACTATCCCCTACGATCCGGTAAAAGCCATAGGTCTCTACCGCCGTGCTGCAACAAAAGAGTTTAGTGATGCGGGATACACTGCCTTGCAGGCGGCCTTTGGCTATATCTTTCACATAGGCCATCTCCCTCTCGACTGGGGGCTCATTGCAGACTTAACGCATATGGCGGCTACAAAAGATCGTTTTATGTTCGCCTTGCCCTATATCGGTTATATGCGAATCCACGGTTTAGGGGTGACGAAAAACATTCGCTTCGGTGTACAATCGTTACTGCGTGTCTTAGATGAGGAACAACGCGCCTTCGAAGAGGAAGATCGCGTTCTTTTCTATGACATTACGCGCGCTTTAACACGTGTTGCCTTGGGCTATGCCTACGAAAAAGGCTATGTAACAGGCAAACCAGATTTAGATCAAGCCGTATCCTATTACGAACAATCCCATCAATATATCTTGTCTCACAAAGCCAATTTGGATCCAGAAATAAAAGATATTCCCATCGATGACGAAGCAGAAGAACGATTAGCAGCCTTTGAAGAGGTTGATGGTCACTGGCAATACAAAGAAGGCGTTGCCGAATCCACTACTACGGTGCGCCCTGCACCTGCCACCTGGCCTCAAGATGCGGCCCGTTTATCTGTAACTATGGACGACTTCCTGTGGGATACGACCTTGTACGACTGGCAAACCATCGAAACAGCCTTAGAGTCACAAGAAGAAATGAAGCTCAGCTTTTACAATCGTTTTCTATCCGTTCCAGATGTATTGCGCAATATCTTCAAGCTCGATGTAACGCGGATGCTACGAAATCATTATCAAGTAAAACTGCACGGTTATGATCCAACAGAAGGACAGGAAATCGTCTATAAGGCCGTATTCAACAAAGAAAATACCTTAAGCCTATTAAAAGAGCTTTACCATAATCGTCAGTTGCCTAGCCTCGAAGAGAATTGGTCCATCGAAAAGAATGAAGAAAAGCCGACTTGGCACTATGTACTTGATGTTGATCAACAGCCATTCTTGTTAGAGGAATACGACGATGCGAACGCTATGATTCAGACTGCCTTGCAAGGGTTGAAAGAGAAAAAGTACGAACAAATTAATATTCGCACCCATGACTTTGTGGGCCCATCCTATTTTATTTTTAAAGGCAATCAGTCGACCCCATTTAGAGTGCAGCTCTATCTGAAAGAATCTGCCCGTCACACCATCGATGAAGATGGAAACCAACAAGACACGCCTGGCAACACCTACTTATTCGAACAATATGTGGGAAACGAAGTGTCCTTAAACTATTGGATTCAAAAAACAATAAATACCTTGGAAATCCCTGAGCTAGATAATTGGAAACAATTAACAGTGCCAAAGGATTTACAAACATAAAAAAGACCATCCTAGGATGGTCTTTTTTTGATAATCCCTATAATCTTGATAATAGAATTATTTTAATGATAGATTTTTACTACAGCGTTTTTATTATAGTAGTCTTATGACAGCACTTTTATTATAGTGTTTTTACAACGCTGGCACAGCGTGCACAAAGTGTAGGATGTTCACTATCTTGACCTACTGTATCGCGGTGAATCCAGCAGCGTTCACATTTTTCGAGATTAGATGCAACAACAACTGTCGCTACGCCAGTTTCTTCGTCTTTTACAGCCTCTGCTGGTGCAGCGCCGTTCACGATATGAGCTTCGGATACGATAACGAGTTTAGCCAAGCCTTCTTCACCAAGAGCGTTCAATGCGTCGAATGCAGAGCATTCAGCGTATACTGTAACGGATGCATCCAATGGGTGACCGATTGTTTTATCTTGACGAGCAAGTTCCAATGCTTTTTGTACGGATGTACGCAAATCTAATAATTGGTTCCATTTATCAGCCAATTCTTGGTTGAAGTGCTCTGGATGACCTTGTGGCCAATCTTGAAGCATAACAGATTCAGGCATGCCCTCTTCTTTAGGCATGTATTTCCATACTTCTTCCGCTGTGAAAGAAAGTACTGGAGATACCATAGCTACCAATGTTTTCAAGATTTCATACATCGCTGTTTGAGCAGAACGACGAGCTACGTTGTTTTTGCTTTCAGCATACGTAGTATCTTTCATTACATCAAGATAGATGGAGCTCAAGTCTACGGTGCAGAAGTTATGAATTGCATGGTATAACATGTGGAATTCATAATTTTCGTACGCATCAGTAACCTTTTGACGCACTTCTTCTAAGCGCAACAATGCCCATTTATCGAATTCGGACATATCTGCGTAAGCCACTTTATCGGTATTTGGATTGAAGTCATCCAAGTTGCCGAGCAAGAAGCGGAATGTGTTACGGATTTTACGATATACTTCGGATAATTGTTTTACGATGTCTTTAGACAAACGCACGTCTGCTTGGTAATCTGCAGAGGATACCCACAAACGCATAACATCGGCGCCGTATACGTCAATGATATCGCTAGGTGCCACTGTATTACCTACAGATTTAGACATTTTGCGACCTTCGCCGTCCACAACGAAGCCGTGAGTCAATACGGAGTTGTAAGGCGCCTTACCTGTTGTTGCCACTGCCGTTAACAAGGAAGAGTTGAACCAGCCGCGATGTTGGTCGGAACCTTCAAGGTACATAGCACATGGTACTTCAAGATCGTTAACTTCAAGTACGCCAGCCCAAGAGGAACCAGAGTCGAACCATACGTCCATGATGTCAGTTTCTTTTTTGAACTCATCATGACCGCAATGAGGACATTTGAAGCCTTCTGGCAACAATTCTTTTGCACTGTGCGCCCACCATGCATCGGAGCCTTCTACGGCTACTTTTTCAAGCAATGCAGCCATCGTATCATCATTTACAATATGCTCGCCACAGCTTTCACAATAGTAAATAGGAATTGGCACGCCCCAAATACGTTGACGGGAAATTACCCAGTCACCACGGTCGCGTACCATGTTGAAGATGCGGTCGTGGCCCCATTTAGGGATCCATTGTACTTGGTTGTCGATCGCATCAAGCGCTTGTTGACGGTACCCATCTACAGAGGAGAACCATTGTTCTGTAGCACGGTAGATAACAGGGTTTTTACAACGCCAGCAATGAGCGTATTGGTGACGCAAGCTAGATTTGCTAAGCAATGCATTGTTGTGCGCCAAGATTTTGATGACAGGCACCTCTGCATCGTGGATTTCTACGCCAGCCAATGGGAATTCCGTATCGCCATAACGATTATCATCTACTTGTTTAGTGTAGTTACCAGTTTCGTTAACAAGGGATACGATAGGAAGCTCAGCTTTACCTTCTTTGTTGTAACGTTGAACGATGTTAAAGTCGTCTTCACCATGTGCAGGAGCTGTATGTACACAACCAGTACCTGCTTCAAGTGTTACATGGTCACCAAGTAATACAGTGGAGTTACGCTCTACGAATGGATGTTTGAAATCAGCCAACTCTAATTCAGCACCGGAGAAGCGATTTACGATTTCGTATGCTTCAATGCCGATATCTTTCATAGCTGCTTCAACAAGTTCAGTCGCCATCAAGTAATATTCTTCGCCTACTTTTACCCAGCCATATTCAAGCTCAGGGTTAACGGAGATTGCTACGTTGGCAGGCATTGTCCAAGGAGTAGTTGTCCAGATAACAGCAAATGCTTGTTTAGGATCTACGCCAGCTGGCAATGTTACCTTTTTCTCGGATACGTAAGGGAATTTTACGTAGATGGAGAAGGATTTTTTCTCAGCGTATTCGATTTCTGCTTCTGCCAATGCAGTTTCGCAGTGCGTACACCAGTATACAGTTTTAAGACCTTTATAGATGTGTCCGCGTTTTGCCATTTCGCCGAAGATGCCAAGTTGTTTAACTTCGAACTCAGGACGCAATGTCAAGTACGGACGGTCCCATTCGCCTAATACACCAAAACGAATGAAGTCTTGTTTTTGTGTTTCTACGCACTCCAATGCATATTCCTTACATTTATTGCGCAAGTCCAATGGAGCCATTTCATGACGGTTAAGACCAGTGTTCTTAATAACCGCATGCTCGATTGGCAAGCCGTGCGTATCCCAACCAGGAATGTAGCGAGTATAATGACCAGTCATAGTTTTGTATTTCATGATGATGTCCTTCAACGTTTTGTTGAGGGCATGACCAATATGCAATTTACCGTTCGCATATGGAGGCCCATCATGCAAAATGAATGGCTTTGCGTCTTTACGCAATTCCAAACGTTTTTGATAAATCTTGTTGTCTTCCCAGAATTTTAAGATTTCTGGTTCGCGCTTAGGCAAATTGCCGCGCATTGGGAATTCTGTTTCAGGCAAATGTAACGTCTTACCGTAATCCATGCTGTGCTCCTTTTACATAAAAAAATCGCCCGCCCCCGAAGGGACGGACGTCATATCCGTGGTACCACCCTACTGACTCTCGTTGCTTGTGAAAGCTAGCGCCACCGCATTTCTGCGATTGTCACACCATGCTAGCACATGATTGTAACACATAAGACGCAACTCATCTCTCATATTGTGAAAGCCACTTAAACATATAACGGTGTTCACCGGCGGCGTTGCCGCTTGCTCCAAAGTGATCCGCAAATCTCTAGATTTCCAAACCTTTCAGCCCATGAGTTCGGTCTCTACTAAATCCGTCTGAGACATGCCGTCTTTTTCAACGCAATATTCATATAATAGATAATTATAGGACTCAAACGGGGAAATTGTCAAATACTTCATTTCTAAATTTAACAGAACCTACATCCCCTATTAAGCAAAAGAAAAAGCCTACTTACGTAGGCTTTATTGTATATACAATTATTAGATTGCACTCATGAGAATTAATTCAAGAATAATAATTGCAATGCACACGTACATGAATTTACGATCCATGTCGTCAGTTGGAGTTTCTTTAAGACCAGTGCGAGCAGCTTCTTCAGCAGTAATTACTTCATAGCTCATTGGAGATCCATATTGGTTATCACCTTCATCACCCTTTTGAGCGAGTAGATAAATAACATAGATAATACCAAATGGAATCAAGCTAATCAAAAGCATCCAACCACTTTTACCAATGTCATGTAAACGACGAGCAGCAAGACCAATGGAAGGCAATAGAATTGCAAGATTATATACTATAGAAATAAGACCTACAACACTTGCTAGCGCAGTATCCATTACAAGGGCACTCAATACATTGAAGATACCAGCAATAACAATTGTGATACCATAGAAACGCCAATATTCACTACGGCTTGCACGACCTTTGAAATTAGCATAATTACCCATAATCGTATGTTTAAAATTATCTACATACGAAAGATTTTTGATAGACAAATCAGTCATAATCTTCTCTCCTCTAGAAATAACAAATAAATTCTTCTTGAAAATATTATATCATTACTGTTGACGATTTTGAAAATCAATGTCTATATGTTTTGGGAATAACCTATGCTTTATATTTCATTATAGGATACATCATAAACTACATCGCACTAGTCATAAGTAGTTTATCTACCAAGAACCAGAGTACAAAGATAGCGCAGAATAGTCCTGCAGTTAGTCCCATAGATGGCGTAGTATCAATAAGACCTAATTCACGGGCCATTTGTTTTGTTACAACCACTTGACCTGTAGGGGGACCAAAGCGATTTGGTTGGCTTTCACCAGGCAGAGCCATAAGGATCAACAGGAGAATCGTCCCTAGCACAGGGATGAATCCAATAAATACGAGGCCCCCTGAGCGGCCTTGATCGTGTAAACGTCGCACTGAAACAGCCACACCAGGGATAACCATAATCACGGACAAGAGGACAAGGATGACCAAACCAAAACCTACGCCTACTACGCTAGATAGTGGACTAATATAGCTCAAAAAAGCACAAGTAAATAGAATGGCCACAAACAACAATTGATAAACTAACAAGAAATGCCAATATTCACTACGACTTGCACGACCATCAAAATCAGCATATTTATAAACCAAACATTGTTTAAAGTTTTCAATCAAGCCTAGATTGTATTTATCTAACGAGATTTGTGGTCTACTAACATGCCCACACTCTGGGCAGTAACAATCTGTTTTCAACACTGCATGTCCACAATAGGGACAAGATTTCATAATAAACTCCTTCTAGCTACAAACAGAAATCAGCAAAGATTACGATGTCCTGCTGTACTTAACACATATAACAACTAAGATATTCTTTATTTATTAATATCTAAGTTTTTAAATTCATCTGAAATTCATTTTACTATAAAGTGTTATATTGTCTATAAAGGAGATGTTAAACTTTTATAAAATAAAATAATGAGATTGTTAATAAATACAGGTGATTATTATATGTATCCATTCCCATTAATACCATACCATAATATCTCTCTAATGATATCGGCAATAATAATAGATTGGATAATAAAGATGGCAATCCCCATCGCCCAATCTTGACGACGGGATGGAGTTTCTTCTAGTCCTGTAGCCTTGCTAATCTCAGGAGTGATAGGTGTATAGCCGGTTCTTTCACCATATGAATTCTCTCTTTCGTCGCCACGACGCAATTCGTAAACGAGGAATATAAAGAAGCCTATAACAGGAATAAATGAGATTAGCTGCGTCCAACCACTCCGGCCAATATCATGCATACGCCGCGCTGTGATAGCTATATTGGGAACTATAAAGAAAAGAGATACCCCTACAGCAACATTATCAATAAGTGTTTCATAATTAGGGAAGCCCAAGGTACTACAAAGTAAAGCTAAAATTCCAAGTAAGCCTTGTATCAGTGTAACGCCTGCCACGAATCGCCAATATTCACTACGGCTAGCACGACCGTTAAAATTAGCATAATTCTTAATACCTAATTTGAAGGCATCGGTATAATTCAAATCATATATATTTATGGTTGACATAACCTAATCCTCCTCCGCGGCTTCAATAGCAACAATGCCCCAGCCTTTGCCTTCATTATGCAAACGAACTAATAGAGGCTCTAGATTATCTTCAAAGGTAACGGTAAAGCCCATATAATTTACAACAATATCATCATCTTGATCTTGAGAAACATAGTCAAGCTGTATCGTTTTCACCTTAGGAACCTCGTCCTTAGCCATGGCTTGTTCCCATAGTTCAAAGGTACCATATCGTTCCATAGCACGAGCGCTCAAATAACGATATGCACCATGATAATCCTTTTTGTTGAGGGCTTCATAATAATTACTTACCACAGTACGCCCCTCTGTTGTAGCCGTTTCACTTTGTAAAAGACGATTTGCTTGTTTCGTTAACGAACTAGGTTCCAAATTGCCATAAGCAGTCTCTTCTACCATAAAATTATGATTAATCATTGTACTACCTGCACTAGTGGCTAGGCATCCTAATACTAATATGGCCACAATAAAGAGGCCCGATACGGAACGTTTTTCCTCTGATTCATTAGATATAGGCGATGTGCGCTTACAGAATAGATACAATAATGCAAGCCAGCCTAAAAAAGGAACCAATAGTAAAATCATCAACATTGGATCATTATTAGAGTCTCGTAGCCGTCTTGCCATTAGCATAATCTTCGGCAAGCATAACAGGATGGACAATACAACTAATACGCCGCCACCGATAGAGACAGCATAAAGAAATCCGTACGGTATGTAGGTTGCAAGACCTGTAATACATATAATTAAGCCATATACAAAGGATATAGCACTTATGGTAAGCCAAAAATCGGCTGTATTTGTACGTCCTTTACTGTTTGCATAGTTTTCCACTAGCTCACGATAGAGGATTTCGTATACTCTCTGTTTCATAAAACTCCTACCATAATCTTAGATAATAAATATATATAGATATTCCTATTATACTATGATTTATCAACTTAGTTGATTCATTTTTTGTTCATGAAATATGCCTATACTACAGATATATTTCTTACAACTAAAATTCGTACAATCAATTATACAGGAGATAATTATGAAAGCTAAATTAATGAAAGCAGTAGCTTTAGCTAGCTTAGGTGCCTTCTTAACAGTTGGTATTGGTGCCAATGTAGCCCAAGCCAAAGATTACCACTTCAAAATCGGTGAAAATCATCGCATGGTAAAAAATGATGATGGCACAGTAGATAGCAGCGCTCATCCATGGTACAAAGTAAATGATAAAAAGAAAAAGCACAGAAAGCATAGAATATCTGAACGTGAAAAGCATGATAAAAATGCAACAGCAAAACGCAGTGAACAACATCAACGTTCTGAATCCTCTAATGACTAAACCTCTCACCTGCGCCAAAACCACCAAAAGAGAAAAAACATAAAAAAATAAAAAAAAAGTGCATGCTCATCATAACCAACATGCACCTGAACAACATTAAATATCAAATGAACTGCACCCCAAAAATTGTATTCAATTTCTAGGGTGCAGTTTTTCTATGTCAAAATATTCAAAACATCTAAATGACTTACTAAAGCCGGTATTTAGATGAAGTCGTTTATTATACACCAGCCTTTAGAACAGCTTGTTTCATGGATTGTACGTAATCAAACAACGCTTGATCCGCATGTTCACCGTGTTCTGCCACGATTTTAACGATAGCAGAGCCTACGATAGCACCGTCGGATACGCGCGCCATAGCTTCCGCTTGTTCTGGCTTAGAAATACCAAAACCAACAGCTACAGGGATATCTGTATATTTACGAATTGTTTCAACGATGGATTTAATATCCGTCTTAATTTCACTGCGCATGCCTGTAACGCCAAGGGAAGATACACAGTATACAAAGCCTTCTGCGTCTTTGGCAATCATTTCGATACGGTTTTCAGATGTTGGCGCAATTAAGGATACCACTTCAACACCATGCTTATGAGCCACACTAGCGAGCTCGCCTTTTTCTTCAAACGGCATATCTGGCACGATAACACCAGAGATTCCCACCACTTCACAGAGGGTAAAGAATTTTTCACGACCGAATACGTAAATAGGATTCAAATAAGTCATGAATACGAGCGGTATAGTCACTGCATCATCACCAGTACGTAAACGACGCACCATATCAAAGATATCATTGATTTTTACGCCTGTGGAGAGAGCACGCGTGCTCGCCTCTTGAATAACTGGGCCTTCCGCTGTTGGATCAGAGAAGGGAATACCAATTTCTACCATGTCCGCACCGGCTTTCACCATAATACGAATATAACGTTCTGTATTTTCAATACCGTGATCACCAGCGCTAATGAACGGGATGAATGCCTTGCCCTTTGTGAAAGCGTCTTTAATTTTACTCATGAAGATCCACCCCTCTGTATTTCGCCATAGCCGCCACGTCTTTGTCGCCACGACCGGATAAACAAATAATAATGATGTCGTCCTTACTCATAGTAGGAGCAATTTTACGTGCATGTGCCACCGCATGAGCACTTTCAATCGCAGGAATAATACCTTCCAAGCGAGATAAGTATTCAAAGGCATCGACTGCTTCGTCATCTGTAACAGGCACGTATTCAGCACGACCGCTATCGTGCAAGTACGCATGTTCAGGGCCGATACCAGGATAATCAAGTCCTGCAGAGATAGAATATACTGGAGCGATTTGGCCGTCTTCGTCTTGGCAGAAGTACGATTTCATGCCGTGGAAGATACCAACAGAGCCCTTCGCGATTGTCGCCGCATGTTCTTCTGTATCGATGCCACGACCTGCCGCTTCACAACCGATGAGACGAACACCTTCGTCTGGAATGAAGTGATAGAACATACCCATCGCATTAGAGCCGCCACCTACACAAGCCATAACAGCTGTTGGCAATTTGCCTTCTGCTTCGAGAATTTGCTCACGCGCTTCACGGCTAATAATAGATTGGAAATCGCGTACGATCATAGGGAATGGATGAGCACCCATAACGGATCCCAATACGTAATGCGTATCGGACATGCGGTTTGTCCATTCGCGTAACGCTTCGGAAACCGCATCTTTCAATGTACTAGTCCCCGTTGTTACAGGATGCACCTTAGCGCCTAGCAATTCCATACGATATACGTTAAGTGCTTGACGTTCACAGTCCTCTGCACCCATGTATACTTCGCATTCCATGCCCATCAACGCAGCGATAGTAGCCGTTGCCACGCCGTGTTGACCTGCGCCGGTTTCAGCAATAACACGAGTTTTGCCCATCCGTTTTGCCAATAACATTTGGCCGATTACGTTATTCAACTTGTGAGAACCCGTATGATTTAAGTCCTCACGTTTTAAATAGATTTTGGCACCTCCAAGGTCCTTTGTCATGCGATCCGCATAGTATAAAAGAGATGGACGACCTGTATATTTTTTATGCAAATCCTCAAGTTCGTGTACGAAATCAGGATCATCTTTGTACTTGTTGTACGCCTCTTCCAATTCGATGACTGCATTCATCAATGTTTCTGGCATAAATTGGCCACCAAAGGAGCCAAAATACCCATGTCTTTGTTCACTCATATAACTTACCTTTCTATATACCATTCCTACTGGCACGCCATATTATGGCATTGCTATTGTTCTCACAAGCTTTGTGAAAGCTGTAATCTTCTCATCGTCCTTCACGCCATCTGTTTCAATGCCGCTACTGATATCGATGCCATACGGTCGAACCGTACGAATGGCCCGCGCCACATTGGTACTATCAATACCACCAGCGAGCATAAATGGACGTTCGAACTCGTCTAAGCAAGACCAGTCAAATACTTCGCCCGTACCGCCGCGCTCGTCTTTGTGGTATGCATCAAATAATAGCATATCTGCTCTGCTATCGATCCACGCCTCTGCATCTGCAGCACTACGGATTTGAACAGCCTTCCAAACCTCTACATTAGTACGTTCTTTTAAGGATTGGATGAAAGCTTCATCTTCATCGCCATGCAATTGCACCACATCAAGATTGGTTTCTGTAGCAATGCTAACGAGATTATCTAGCGTTTCATTGACGAAAACACCTACCGTTTTAATCTCATCATTATTAGACTGTTCAGCACCATTGTTATATCTTTTAGTATATTGCTTATGTAGTTCTTCAACCAATGTTTTAGCTTGGTCTACAGTGACTTGTCGTTTACTTGGTGCAAATACAAGGCCCATGTAGTCTGGTTTTGCCTCTACTACAGCAGGGATTGTTTCCACCTTTGAGATTCCGCACATCTTAACCTTTGGTGTGTAGTAGGTTGAACCATAAAGATATGCTAATTTCTCCACCTTGTTAGGAGAACGCATGAAGGTTTCCCCCATCAAAGCTACTCCGATATTGTTATCGCGCAAGACTTGGATGTCCTCTGGAGTTTCAAGACCGCTTTCAGATACGAAGATCACATCGTCTTGAACGAGATTGCGCAAGCGCACGCTGTTTTGTACATCTACTGTAAAGTCTTTCAAATTGCGGTTGTTAACGCCGATAATACGCGCACCGCAATCGATGGCCATTTGTACTTCGTGCTCATCATGAGCCTCTACCAAAGAGGACAATCCAAGCGAATCAGCTAGCTCACGGAACTTTGTTAATGTTGGCACATCGAGGCATGCACAGATTAATAAGATGGCACTAGCGCCCCAAACCTTCGCTTGGTAGATTTGGTATTCATCGATGATAAAGTCCTTGCGAAGCACGGGAATTTTTACGGTGCTTGCAATCTCTTGCAAATATTTTTTATCGCCTTTAAAGAAGTCTGGCTCCGTCAAAACCGAGATAGCCGCAGCACCAGCCACTTCATATTCCTTGGCGATGTCTAAATATGGGAAGTGCTCTGCTATGATGCCTTTTGATGGAGAGGCCTTCTTTACTTCGCAAATGAAGTTAAAATCTTGCTGACGAAGGGCTGCTTCAAAAGGAAATTCTGTATCAACAGGCAATGCCACAGCCGCTGCTTTCACAGACTCTGGAGATTCCACCTGTTTTTCTTGGGCTACCCGAATTTTAGTCGCCTCTATAATCTTATCTAAAATCAATGGTTACACCTCTTGGGTTGCTTTCACAAACTGTTCCATTGTAGCAAGCGCCTTGCCAGAGTCAATCATATGTTTCGCCTCTTCAATGCCCTCTGCTAATGTAATGCCATCTTTTGCAAGGTAAATCGCCATGCCAGCGTTGAGAAGAACTGCGGTACGTTTACCGCCTTGCTCACCACTGAGAACGCGGCGAGTAATCTCAGCATTTACTGTTGCGTCGCCACCTTCAAGCTCAGTTTTATCAGCGTATTCGAAACCATAGTCCTTAGGATCGAATTCGTAACTTGTGAAAGCACCATTATTAATTTCGCATACGTACGTTTTGTTGGTAGCCGTAATCTCATCAAGGCCGTCGAAGCCGTGTACCACAGCACCTCGTTTAACGCCAAGGTTAGCCAATACGCGAGCCAATGGTTCTACTAAAGATTTATCATACACGCCCATCAACTCAACCGTGGCACCGGCTGGATTTGCCAAAGGTCCAAGGATGTTGAACACCGTACGAACGCCCAACGCCTTACGTACAGGACCTGCATATTTCATAGCTTGGTGATACACAGGGGCAAACATGAAGCACATATTCGCTTTGTTAAGAACCGCTTCGTTTTGCTCGCCGTTAAGCTCTAATTTAGCACCCAACGCTTCGATCAAATCTGCAGCACCACATTTACTAGATACACTTCGGTTTCCATGTTTTGCTACAGGAATACCTGCTGCAGAAATAATGAAACCAGATGTGGTAGAAATGTTGAACGTATTAGCTTCATCACCGCCAGTACCTACGATTTCTACAACAGTGTCTTCGTGAGGAACAGAACCGGCCTTTTCGCGCATAACCTCAGCAAACGCCGTAACCTCATCTACAGTAGGGCCCTTCGCTGCCAAGGCGCACAAGAAACCCGCCATAGGAACCTCGGGTACATCACCGCTCATAATCTTGTTCATTGTATCTTTAGCAAGGTCGTAGGATAAATCTTGACCATGCGTTACTGCATATAATGCGTCTTTAATCATTTATATCTCCTTTTGAGGATATCTATTAAATTAATACCATATCTACCTAGTCGGTAATGATTGGGTCATGCCCTCCAAGTGGCCATCCCCCGCTATGCGGGGCGCCAAGTCGGCTTCGCACATAACCCAATCGTATTTATCCAGCTAAAAACCATACCAATTTAATAGATATCCCTCAAACAAACTATTATCAAATGATCCTGCGCATTATATGGAGTAATGCACAGGTCATCCCTTTATAGAGAGAGTGGAAATGGTGGTGCTTTGCACCACCTTTTCCTATATTAGGGGTTCTGATTCACAAATTTCTTTAGAAAATATAGCTACAATTCGATATATGTATTATAGAGGGGCTATTAAGTAAGTACTGCCAAGGTTGAGTTGGCAGGAAATAAGGTCTTAAGGAGCGACTTGGCGGCCCCACGTAGTGGGGTGGGTGGCCATCGGAGTTCCGAGAGACCTTATTTTTGCCTCAACGTGTTAATGCTTAAGAATAGCCCCTCGAATACCTAAATTAGACAGTAGCTATTTTTCTAAGAAATTACGAATCATTTGTTCCCCGTTTGGTGTCATGATGGATTCCGGATGGAATTGGACGCCATATATCGGATAGTCTTTGTGTTCCACGCTCATTACTTCTCCGTCGTCTGTAATGGATGTGACAATAAGTTCGCTTGGCATGGTTTCGTCAATAATTGCCAAGGAGTGGTATCGTGCGACTTCAAATTGTTCAGGCAAGCCCTTAAGAATTTTGGATGGGTGTACTTGTTTCGCCACGCTTTGTTTGCCGTGCATTACTTGTTTTGCGTAGGATACGGTGCCGCCGAATACTTCGCCAATGGCTTGGTGACCCAGGCATACGCCGAGGATTGGGAATTCCCCTTTGCATTCGCGCAATAGGTCTTCGTATACGCCCGCATCAGCTGGTCTGCCAGGTCCTGGTGAAAGTATCACATAGTCTGGTTTCAACGAACGGATTTCTTCAACTGTTAATTCATCGCTGCGGATGACTTTAATATCTGGATCGATAGAGCCTACTAATTGATATAAATTAAAGGAGAAGCTATCGTAATTATCTATAAGGAGTACCATTATTCTACCTCCTGTGCATCTGTAATCGCGGAAATCATGGATTGGCCTTTGATCAAGGTTTCATTAAACTCGCTTTCAGGAACGCTATCTCGAACGATGCCTGCGCCAGCACGAACATAAACCTTACCGCCTTTATTCATAGCCATGCGGATGCCGATACATACGTCCATGTTACCGGAGAAATCGATATAACCTACGGCGCCGCCGTATACACCACGTGGGCTTTTTTCAAGCTCGTGTAAAATCTCGATGGCACGAATCTTAGGAGCCCCAGACAAGGTTCCTGCTGGCAGTGTAGCCCCGATAGCATCGAGGGCATCTTTGCCATCTTGCATGTCGCCGCTTACAGTAGATGTAATATGGATGACATGGGAGAAACGTTGCAACATATGTAACGCCTCTACTTTTACGGAACCAAATTTAGAAATTTTACCTAAATCGTTACGACCAAGATCAACAAGCATATTATGTTCAGCCAATTCTTTTTCATCATTGATGAGTTTTTCTTCAATGGCAAGATCCTCTGCTTCATTTTTGCCACGGCGCATCGTACCTGCAATTGGGAATGTGTACATTTTGCCGTCTGTCAGTTTCACCAAGGTTTCTGGAGAAGCCCCTGTGAGCTCTACATCGCCACCAGATAGGTAGAACATGTACGGAGATGGGTTCAATGTGCGCAATACGCGGTATGCGTTTAACAAGCTTCCCTCAAACTCGGCTTCGCGACGATTAGATACAACACATTGGAAGATATCCCCTTCTTTGATATAATGCTGTGTCTTTTTAACGACTGCTTCAAACTCATCCTTTGTGAATTCAGAGGTAAACTCTGTTTTAAGAACGCCTTTTGGAACATCTGCCTCTTTGCCGTTTATAACGAGATCAGCAAGAGTTTTCAATTCAAGCTCAGCCTTGTTGTAGTTGCGTTCTAAATCATTTGTGCTGATGTTAGCAATTAAGTAAATTTTATTTTTATAGTGATCAAAAGCGATAACCTTATCAAAGAGCATAAGGTCTACATCGTTAACCATGGCAGAGTCGTCATCTGGCGTTGGGAAATCCAATGTTGGCTCGATGTAGCGAATATATTCACATGCGAAGTACCCTACAAAGCCACCTGTAAAAGTTGGTAACTCTTCTAAACGAGGACTTTTATATTGGCTCAAAATATTGCGAATTTCTGCGGCAGGATTAGAGCACTCAAAGGTACGTGTCGTACCGTCTTTAATGGTCATTGTATGGTTTTTGCAGAATAGCTCAATCTTAGGATCGTAGCCCAAGAAGGAATACCGGCCCCAATGATTACTATTATCCGCACTTTCAAGCAAGTACGTATGACTGCTCACTTGTTTTAACGCTTTCAACACACTAATCGGTGTGCGTACGTCGGATAAAATTTCCATATATACAGGCACGATATCGTAGCCCGGTGCGATAGCTTTCACACGGTCAAAACTAGGAAAAATCATGAGAACCTCCATCTGGCATTTGCCAATAAAAAAAACTCGCCCATGACAATATAACGTCAAGGACGAGTTTATAGTTCTATTATTACAATATGATTGTATGTGCTATAAATCGCGGTACCACCTTGTTTGAATGCAGTGCATTCCCCTTTCGCAGGATACTAACATATCCCTCACGACTAACGCTCGTGTGACGTCGCACCATACTAGGAATGACTGTGAAAGTTCACTCTGTTCCATGCGCCCTCGGTGGTCCATTTAATAAGCTGCGTACTACGGGTTCTCAGCTAATCCCGCTCTCTGTGAGTGCATTTCCTATTTTTATCTCCACCTCATCGGTTTCTTTCAGGCGAGTATAAAATTATAATCTGATTATAATGTTTCTATAGAATGAAAGTCAAGGAATTTTAATTATCTAATACCAATCTCCCATAAATAAGCCAATCGACCGATACCACAATTTTCTTAAAGTATCTGTATATTTATAAGATTTTATTGGCAAACTACATATCTTTAGTTTTTCTTGCTTATACTTTCAATACATTCTTTTGCCTCACAACTAGTGTCTAATTCAACGATCAATCACTATTCGGAAATAGTATAGCTTCTCAAATATGAATCTCCTGTTCTCTCATTAACAATCAACAATACTAAATAAGAAAAATCTTTATCATGTATTAACACGGCTCCATAACAAGCTTCATTATTAGCATAAATTTTCTTTATCCTATTTTTTGTATTACTTATACTGGTTAGGACTATAGTAAATTCATTTATGGCAACAAAATAATCACCATTTATATCAAATCGATACCATTTACTATATTCCATCGGGAATTTATAGACAAGCCTATTATCCTGATATATCTCAATATCCTCTTCATATACTATCCATTTATTATCTATAAATCCAATAATACTATTTGCACCTTTAAGTTCACGTTCCCAATTCCTATATAAAGTGAGTTCATTACAAGAAGATAGTTTATCAATAGCTATGAAACTTAAATTATTATCAACAAAGTCCCACTGTATCATGAGAGAACTAGAAAATATGCTAATAGACCCTGATTTAAATACAGAAAAATACAAAATATAAATGCATTCACTCTCAAAATCATACTTTATGAACTGTGAATAATGTCTATTTAAATCAATGTACCATAATCCTGCTTCTAAATGGAGTACAATTCTATTATTTTCAGAGTCTACAAAACTATTTAAAATTATAACCTTTGTATTATCTAGTATATAAGAGTCAACATACTCTAATTGAGGAGTGTAAATTATTACGCCTCTATAATCATCATTAACAATAACATAGTCTTGTGTTCTATTAATAAAATATAAATCATTTTGTTTAAGTGGGACTTTTATTTCATTTACTAAATTAATATCCATAACTCCTCGCCCATCAATATCATTTATTTATCTCTTAATCGCAATAAGCAATACGACAAAATCAAATCAATTTTCTAATCTCTTATTGTTATGTCAAATGATATTTTAAATCCAAGACATTTCATTTAATTATCTATATGCCAAGATTTCTTAAACAAAAGATGATAGCTAACAAAAATATTGATATACGGAATAAAAAGGCCAATCATCCACAAGCCACTTAATAGAGAATCGTGAAGTCTACGTATACCTAATGTAATCATTGCAATGGCTGGCCATATTAGGATAATCATAAAGCCCCAATGAGGTATATAAAGAGAGATGCCAAGATGAACAATTAACGAAACTACAGCAATAGCCATATACATAATGATATCCATAAAAATGCAAGATCCTGTAAGACCAACCCAAAAGGCTGATACGGAGGATCTGCCATTAACATCAACGAGTTTAGCAAATAAAGCATCCCATACACAACTACACATATAGTCAAATCTACTAGCATCCTTATCTTCACTAATAGTAGAACTTCGAGCGTAATTAATAATGTAGTTATTATATCTATCTCGACCTTCATCTAAGCCATATTCATTTGAGTCTCGCACGCTAAGAGGCAAGGCAAAGCAAACTAAGATGAAATACTGCCAAAAGAACCCATCCCAATAAAAGCTTGCATTTACAATAGTCTCAGATATAGACGCCCAACTAAAACTCATCCCCCAATACACCCATAAGCTTAGATATGCTATGGGAACCAAGATCATATACCACAAGGATGAACCACAATCATTTAGTCTACGTTTAAGTATAAAAATAGTTGCAATTATATGTATAATCTGTAGACTTCCAAAATAAATATAAGACAAATACTGACTACCTTGAAGTGGAGTCCCTTGAATAATCCCTATCAACAAAACGAATATAAGGTAAGCTAAAAATTTACTAACCACTAATCCACACACAGCCCACAAATATGCTAATCTGCCTATGCGTTGATTCACTCGTAACATTTCTATATTTTGTTTAAATAGTGAAAGTTCATTATCTAGCCACATTAAAAAATTCTTTCTTCACTCTCATAACAATTTTCTAATCCTCTTTATTCTAATATAAATATATGTATATTAAAATATTAACCTTATGGTCTAAAATATTTATATTGTTTACGCTAAATACTAATAGTATACTGAAATTACATATGTTATCAGTTCCCACTAATTATTTTGTGGAAAAGAGAGCCTAAGTTTTTATTTTAATCACCAAACACTGGATTCAAGATACCATTGCAAATGACAAACTTCCTGACTTAATATTGGGGATGAAGTCAAAAAGATATAGAATTACTAATATTCTAGTACTATAAATTGTACTAAGAGTAGTGAAGGAGAGATACTTTGGAAACGTGGAAACGTACGGTGTATATAAGTTTAATATGTGTATTCTGTACATCCTTTGGGGTGAGCCAATTAGCACCTATTCTCCCTCTATATTTTCATGATTTAGGAGTTCAAACGCCATCGGCTATGTCTCTCTGGTCAGGTTTAGCAACCGGTGCAACCTATTTAATCGTATGTTTAGTGGCACCATTTTGGGGCCGTATAGCAGATAAAAAAGGTAGAAAAATCACATTAATACGATCTAGCTTTGGAATGGCTTTATGTAATATATTGCTCGCCTTTCAAACAACGCCTGAAGGGGTTGTAATAATTCGTCTCATACAAGGTTTAGTGAATGGTTTTTATTCTGCAACCATTACATTAATTGCCTCAGAGTCCCCCATCGAACGAACTGGCTGGGCACTTGGCCTATTAGCTTCGGCCAATCTAGCGGGCTCTCTAATTGGACCTTTATTAGGTGGTTATATTGCGGATACCATAGGTATTCGCAATGACTTCATCTTGGTTGGTATACTCATGGGTTTAGCTGGATTATTAGCCACTATATTTATCCATGAAAATTATGTACCAAAGCCTAATGTTGAGAAACTGTCTATTAGCAAGCTAAAAGAACAAATTCCTGAATTTAATAGTATTGTAGCATTGTGTGTAGCATCATTTATTTATGCTATATGCATCATGTCCTTACAACCTGTTATCTCCGTATATATTAAAGGCATTGTTCCGAGTAATACTGAAAATCTAGCATTTATTGCAGGCGCTGTCTTCTCAGCTATGGGTATTGCGCAATTAATAAGTAGTTCTCCTCTCGGTAAATTAGTTGATAAAATTGGGCCTCGCAAGGTATTAGTCGTATCTCTTATCTATGTAGGCTTATTTAACATCCCTCAAGCCTATGTGACTGATGTTTACCAGCTAGCACTCATTCGATTTTTACAAGGCTTCGGCCTAGGTGGTATGTTACCGGCATTAAATACCTATCTTTCTTCAAAAACGCCTCGTGAGTTTACGGGACAGGTATTCTCCTATAACCAATCAAGTTTATTTCTTGGTTATTTCTTAGGTGCTGTCGGTGGTGCAAGCTTAATGGCTTGGCTAGGTTTTACTACCTTATTCTGGGTAAGTGGTGGTCTCTTTATAATCTCTGCCCTCTGGATTGGTTTTAAACTCAAATAACACGTATACAAAGCAAAAGAAAACCCTTCTATATATCTGATTGGTAAAAGTTATATGCTCACGCATATGACTCAATCTAATCAGTATTAGAAGGGTTTTCTTTTACAATATAGTTTTATTAGACTAGAGTAACAATAGCATGATGACTACTGTCGCAATAATACAAGGCACGGCATTCCGTTTTGCCATTTCCATAGGGTTGATACCTGCCAGTCCTGCGATGATGATACCTGCACCAGCTACTGGACTCATACTACGACCGATACCAGCACCCAATTGAGCCATGGAACCGAGTTGCATAATGCCATAACCAAAGTCTGCTGCATGAGGTGTGACAGCACCGTTAAAGGCAAGAGCTGCCGCATTGCCAGAACCAGAGATAACCGCCAATAAGAACGGACCAAAGGCTGCCCCGATTTGGGCGATTTGTTGAGAGTTCTTCATGCCATCAATAAGGGCACTTGTAAGCCCGATGAGTTGCATCCCTGCTGTGAAGCAAGCTGCTGCAGCCATAAGGCCAACGACATCACACATACCATCGCCAGTACCACGGAAGAACTTCTTAACAGCTTCTGCTACATTAGGACGCACGGCAATGATACCAATAGCAGTACCGATGAGCATAGATACAGGAACAGAGATTTCTGGGATAACCGCCACTTGTTTACTACCTAATACAAGTAATACAAGAGGAATAATGGGAATGATTGCATAGAAATAATTTACTTTGAATTCTTTACCTTCCGCTGCAGTATCGTTTTTCATTACATACCCGGTATGCTCCTTCTTAACGATAGCTACGATGTTAAGCAAAATAGCGGCTACTACGATACCGATAATTGCTTGCATGGAGAAGCTGGCAATAACTGTCATTACGTCTACCCCCGCTAGTTGTGCCACTTGAGGGTTGAACATAAGGCCTGGACTCAAGGAACTACCCCATGTACCTAAGAAGATAGCAGAACCAGCCATCGCTGGATGTACTCCAGAACGAATGAGGGCAGGAATCAATAATGCACCTACGGCCGCAGCACAACCTGCCGCTGTAGGCAATGCAATATTAATTAAAAATGTAATAATAACAGCGCCAGGAATGATGATTTTCGTCATCTTTTTGAGGCCTGCAGAAATGAAATACACCATGTGCTCCGTACATTTTGTATATTCCATAACATAGCTAAAACCTAACACCGTACAGATTGTAGGCACAAGGCCTGGATTCGTAAGTTCTTTCACAAAGGCCGTCGTACCAGCACCAAGCTGCCCACCAATAAAGCACATCAGTAAGCCCGATAATAGTAAAACGAGCCGCGTTTCAAACTGTTTAATAATAGCGATAAACGTTGCTACTACGATAACAATACCTGTAATAACCATAACTCTCCTATCCGTGTACATATGATGCAAGATAGCTATATCCCCTCTATAAACACTTTACATCCAATACACAACTAACAACACTAAATACAATAGTCCTATCAATGTCTTACACCTAAGAGGCCTAACTATAATAAAAATAATCACTCAAATATATACAGTATAATCATATATCTATATAACTACTTATCTATATAGAAAAAAGTATATTAAACAAACTTCGTTTCTTCCAAGCTAAGTTTTCTGAGCACCTTATCAAGCACCTCTGCACCCGTTACGATATCATCCATTTCAGCAAATTCTGCAGGATTATGACTGATGCCATCACGACATGGAATAAAAATCATTCCCGTAGGAACTGCCTCCGCCCAATGCATCGCGTCATGACCGGCACCGCTCGGCATAGTCATATATTCTACACCTACAGACTTAACAGCCTCTTCGATTTCTCGAATCATCGAAGGGTCCATCTCCACTGGATGGTCTTGTGCAATAGGCTCAATCGTATAAGATAATCCCCGTTTTTCTGCAGTAATATCGATAAATTCCTTAACAAGAGTGACTACAGAATTGCGAGCTACCTTAGATATGCTGCGAATATCTACACCTAGCTTCACAGATCCAGGAATGACATTCATCGCCCCTGGCGTAACCTCCACAACACCGACAGTTCCCACCACGGGTGGTGCCTCTTGCATGGATGCAATCTCCTCGATACCGAGGATGATTTTTGAGACTCCACATAGAGCATCATGACGCAAGTTCATCGGCGTAGCGCCACTATGATCGGCATTGCCCCGAATGGTTACATAGAATCGCTCTGGCGCTGCAATACCAGTCACAATACCAATCGTTTTCTGTTCGTGCTCCAGTACCTTTCCTTGTTCAATATGAATTTCTGTGAAAGACTTTACAGGTCGTTTATATTCCATTTCTTCAATCCCATCGGGATTTAAGTTGCGACCTTTCAATGCTTCGTACAAGGAAATTCCTTGTTTATCTACCAATCGGTGTAAGTCTTGTAATCTTAATTCACCACGCATGGCCTTACTACCTAGTGTAGCATTCCCAAAACGACCGGACTCTTCACACATGAAGGATACCACAGCGATGGTATGGTCATGTTCATAACCATCGTCAGTTATGCTACGAATTACTTCAATGGCAGATAACACGCCCACCACACCATCGTAATTGCCGCCATTGGGCACGCTATCTGTATGAGACCCTACCATGACAACTGGTAAATCTGGTTTCTTACCAATCTTATAGCCAATGACATTACCAAAATCGTCTATTTCAACAGATAAACCCGCATCAATCATGCAATCTATAATATATTGACGCCCCTCCCAGTCTGCATCGGTGAAAGCAAGGCGATTAATGCCCTCACCAGGTGCTGTCATTTGGGCCATAGCATCAAAATCTTTAACTAATCGCTCTCGTTGAATCATATAACACCTCACAATCTACTACATCATTTACCGACAAACTATATGGTGGCTAGTCAGTAAGCCTTATTTTAAATAGTGAGCAGCAATGGTACCTAACGCTACGATACCATTTAACATATCCTCTTCATCGATATCAAAGAGTGGATTGTGATGTGGCGCTTTAATAGCAGAACCTACTACCATGTAGGTTGCTCTACCGCCGCGATCAATGACACGGTTCAAGAAGTACGCACAGTCTTCACTTCCCCCACCGCTGTAATCGAATGGAACCTCTTTAAAGATACCAAGTGGCTCCACGATAGCTTGCACCTCACGAGCTAAATCATCGCTGATGCGACCTGCAGGAGTTTCACCTTGTTTTGTGATTTCAAAGGTACAATCGTGCATTTCTGCAGCACTTTTAATAATAGTCTTTGCTCGTTCAATCATGTAGTCATTGATTTCCGTAGTAGCTCCACGAGTTTCCAGTTTAAGAACTGCCACATCAGGCGTCACATTGCGACCTGTACCGCTTTCAAAAACACCTACATTCATGCGAGAGGCGCCTTGACTATGGCGAGCGATAGCTTGTAAGTTAAGAACCGCTGTACAACCTGCGAGCATTGCATTTTGTGCTTTTTCTGGGGAACCCCCAGCATGAGCAGAATAGCCGTGGAACACCGCATCAAGTTTTGTTGTCGCTAAGAAGCCATGATCGCTACATGCAAAACAATTGGATAATTTTTCGTTAAACCCAATATGCATGCCGAACATCAAATCTACATCATCTACTACGCCCGCTTCCGCCATCGCTTTAGCACCGCGCACGCCTTCCTCTGCTGGTTGGAATATAAGTTTAATAGTGCCTTTGAATTCATCCTTGTGAGTAGCCAAGTATTCGGCAAGACCTAACCCCATCGTCATATGTGCATCATGACCACAGGCGTGCATCGCTTTATCGTGACAAGAACGGAATCCTTCCTTTGTAGGCACATGGCTATCCTTTTTAGCTTCGATAACATCGTTAGAATCCATATCTACACGAAATGCTACTACAGGGCCTTCACCACCAAACTTCATAGTTGCGACAATAGCAGTTTTACCATAGCTCATCTTTTCTACAAGATCAGGATTTGCTCCTTCTTTGATGGCTCGATCCATAGCGGCTTTCATAACCTCATCACTAGGCAAGCCCATTCGAGAGTCTAAAGCGAGTACATCTACCCCCAACGCCACATCATAGCCCAAAGAAATAAGCCTATCCGCTACCTTCGCAGCAGAGCGATACTCAAGCCAAGCAGGCTCAGGGTACATATGAAAGTCGCGACGCATAGCGATTAACGCATCGCGCCGTTGTTGTACGAAATCTTTTACAGACATAAATACCTCCTTAACAAACTAATAATCACGTATACATTTACTATATGAATAGATAGGTAAATAGTCAACTAAATGGAGCATGTATACAGTATCTAAAATATACTGTATGTTATAACAAAAAACACATATACCACGAAACGTTTTCTGTGATATATGTGTGCTTATCAATTTATTCTAATATTGTTTTATTCAGTTTTGTCAGTACCTCTCGTTTAATAGTTCGTTGTCTATCCCAAGCAATGATAACAACGGTAGCAATAATCATAGCCATACCAATTAGCCCTAATAGACTAAATTCATTTCCTAAAAAAGCCCACCCAAAGAAAGCCGCCGAAATAGGTTCAATAGATGACAAAATAGATCCTGGTACGGCCCCAATTCGTTTAACTCCTTCTAAATAGGCATTAAAAGATACTATCGTCCCTAGGAATATGACATTGAAACAACCAATAACAGTCCATACGTCCCACACTGCATATGAATTCGGTTGATGGAATAATATCGCGGCTACAATACCACTAATAAGCATCCCAAACCCTACAATAGGCAATGTGCCATATTTGTAGAGTAAATCAACAGGAGAAATACTATATACGGCTACACCCACAGCAGATAAAAGCCCCCATACGAGAACCGCCATCGGGAAGCTTTCAATAGAAAGACCATCACCATTCCCCATCAAACAAATGGTCCCTACTAAAGCAAGTATAACAGAAACCATCTCCCCCTTGGATGGTCGTTTACCATAGCGAACCAGCAGGTAAATAATAATCATAGACGGCGCCAGATATTGTAAAACCGTTGCAATGCCAGCTCCAGCTAAAGCAATGGATCTAAAGTATGTATATTGACATAATGCCATTCCAAATACGCCAAAAACAATGAGTCCTAGCGTATCCTTTACACTATGAAATACATTAAAGATAGAGTTTCCAAATCTAAACCATGCATAAATAACAGTTAGTAAACCTGCTGTAATCAATCGCATAGTTACTAGCCATTCCAAATTCATATTTCTGAAATTGCTTAAGAACTGTACGGATGCACCTGATACACCCCATAAAACAGCCCCCAATAGGGTTATAATAACACCAATAACTTCATATTGTTTCATGCTAGTCACCGAGCAAAGATACGTGAACTTTCACAACCACCTTACGGATTTTAATCGGTTTATCGTTTACAGCAAGCAAAGGCCGATGAACATCAGAGGGGAAGAATACAGTGTAGTACCCTTCTGGGCAATGGATTTGCCCTTCATCAACCGCTTCATTAGGATAAAAATAGCAATCTCGATCTGGATAGGACTCCACAGGTTTAACGAGACCTTTATCTACGAAAAAGCCCATGTTTTCCTCGCCGCTCACCATAAATTGGATATCTACATAATTACGGTGCGATTCCGGTTTTGTAGCTTCAAATAGTTTTGTTTCTACATCGTCTACGTTAGCATACATCATGTCGCCTTCAATGGCATGACGTCCTCCAGGCAATGTTTTCAAATCTGTGTTTTTCAAGAAATCCAAAGCGCGCACGATGGCTTTAGGATAGCCCATTTTTGTATAATCTGCGGTAATACTAGAGAAAAACATACACAATCCTTTCACAATATCTATGGATATGGCACCACAATAAACTAATTATATTACCTTTTATGTTAGCACATATATACATAAAGAACTAGCTATTCTCTTATGTAAAAGCCCTCCATACGCTACATATATGGAGGGCCTCAGTAAAATACTATTCAAATTTATGACTTTCGTCAATTATTACACTATGAAATTGTTACAGTATTAAATTGTTACATTATGCAATTGTCTATTCAGTTGTAATGATTCAAACTGTATTAGATACAGCATGTGGCCATTACCTTATTCTTGGGTTTTATGAGCAGCGATAATTTCTTCCGCTTGCTTATGTGGAACCTCTTCATAGGTATAGAACTGACGGTTAAATACGCCTTGTCCTTGGGTAATGGAGCGCAATGCAGTCACATAATCGGACATTTCAGCCAATGGTACTTGTGCTTTAACAACGGAAATACCTGTTCTTTCACTTTGTTCCATGCCTAATACACGACCTCGACGGCTATTCAAATCACCCATGATGTCGCCCATGAAAGCATCTGGTGCAAACACGTTGACCTCATAGATTGGTTCTAATAGGACTGGTTTCGCCTTAGGAATCACATCCTTGATAGCCTGTGACGTAGCTACTTTAAATGCTAACTCTGAGGAGTCTACGCTGTGGTAAGATCCATCCAAGAGTGTCACTTGCACGCCAATCATAGGATATCCTGCAATTAGGCCTTTATCTAGGGTTTCTTTGGCACCCTTTTCCACTGCTGGTATGTATTGTTTAGGTACAGCACCACCAAAAATTTTGTCTACGAATGCAAATTCGCTACCATCATATAATGGATCCACTTGAATCTTAACGTGACCATATTGACCATGACCGCCACTTTGTTTCTTATACTTAGACTCGGTTTCAGCAGAGCCTTTAATGGTTTCGCGGTATGGAATATATGGAGCCACAAGTTTAGCTTGTACGCCGTATTTACGGTCCATTTTGTTGAGGATATGCTCGAGATGTACTTCGCCCATACAATCGATTTGTAATTGGCGAGCTTCAGCATTTTTCACTACTACGCAAGTAGGATCTTCTTCCGCCACTTTAAGAACAGCACTAGCTAATTTTTCCTCCTCACCTTTTTTTACTGGCTCCATAGCCACTGTATATAAAGGTTGAGGGAAACGAATAGCATCGTATGTCACTTTAAAGTCAGGAGCCGTTAATGTATCGCCGGTCTTAGCATTGGCCAATTTCGGTATCACTACGATATCGCCAGCTTTTGCAGCGGATACAGGGATTTGTTGCTTCCCGATAAGGGTAACCATCTTGCCCCATTTTTCTTCTACACCTTGGTTCATATCAAAGAGGCGATCCCCTTCTTTCAGTTCACCAGAGAAGATACGTACAAAGCTTTGTTTGCCTGCGAATGGGTCTAACAATGTTTTAAATACGAATGCAGTTAATGGTTTATCTACATGTACAACACATTGTTCGCCGGTTTCCGCATCAGTTGCGGTCATCACTTTTTTAGTTGCATCCGGCATGTAACGAATCATACGATCCAATACTTGATCTAAGCCAATACGAGATGTGGCACTGCCACACATGATTGGACACACACGGCCACTAATCATCCCTTCACGCAAGCCTTGGCGGATTTCCTCTAAGGATAATTCTTCGCCTTCTAAATATTTTTCCAACAACTCATCGCTACCTTCAGCCGCGGCTTCTACGGTCATTTCCCGAATTTCTTGAGCCTTTTCGATAAGGTGAGCTGGTACAGCGACCTCTGTTGGTTGGCCGTCCTTATAAGTAAACGCAGTCATTTTCGCTACGTCTACAACGCCTTCAAAATCGGCACCTTCACCGATAGGAATCTGCAATGGCATAATCCCTTTGCCAAATAATTCCCGCATTCTTTCAATAGTGCCAAAGAAATCAGCACCATCAACATCCATTTTATTGATAAATGCCATACGAGGCATTTGTAATTCAACTGCATAATCCCATGCGCGAACTGTGTCAGTTTCTACACCAGATGTGGAGGATAGCACCATCAACATACCATCACAAGCACGCAAAGCGGCACGAACTTCGCCATGGAATTCATTATAGCCTGGAGTGTCTATGAAGTTAACCTTATGGTCATGCCACTCACATGGCGCCATGCCCAATTGAATAGTTACATTACGTTTAATTTCTTCCGGTTCAAAGTCCATAATATGTTTATTATCTTGACCTTTACCTACGAAATCAACCGCACCAGAAGTTAATAACAAGGATTCAACAAGAGCTGTTTTACCCGCACCATCGTGGGAAACAACAGCAACGTTTCTAATTTTATCACTACTGTACTCTTTCATTGGAATCGCCTCCTTACTGGCAAATTACGGCTTTTGCTAATACACTTCGACACTACAATAGAAAAATCCTCTTTTTCTGAGAAAAATTTCTCCAAAAAGAAGATTAATATAATTCTTCAATCTATTATTCGACGAATAAAGACTCAAATTTACCAATAAGGACTTAGAAGAGTACCATACCCGTACAGGGTATAACTAATATTGCAATACTAGTCATCTATAGTTTCGACAACTTTCCTTCTATTCCTAAAGAATTTTAGTGTTTCTATGTTTATAATGAAGTTAAAGATCTATTAATAAAGCTTTATTCGTAAACCTATATATAGATGGGACTAGTGCCCTCACAAAGTTATAAAAAAGACGGTCTGTACTTGTGCCGCGACATCAGGAACGAGGAGCAAGCAAGTATAGACCGTCTTTTTTAATTAAGTTGTCGTTATGTAACGGGGCCCCATCTATATATAGGCAATACTAAGGACAAAGATATAGTCAACTAAATAATTTAGTTAGAACATAGAATACTAAAATTTTCCTGTCCGTTTACCGTAGTGTTTAGAGTCCCCGTTTTGATTCCACCCCACCGTATCACCGATGGACATTACGCGGCGCGTCAAACAGTCTTTACATTGTTCTGCATTGTCATCTACGCATGGCTTGTTATCATATAGCAAATATTTTGCACGGTGTTCAGGAATGGTGATGATAGGCATAAGGATATTTGCACCTGCGGCTAAGCCTTTTTCACGGCCTAGTTTATCTAGTGCTTGTAATGCAGTAGTTGCCGCAATGTTTACGTCTTTCAAGAATAAACGAGTTAAGGCAATCATCTTGAGGCCCAGTTGAACTCGTCGCAACTTGCCCTCTTCATCATCAATGCCCATTGCCAATGCTTCTTGGCCTAGAGGCGTATCATGATGCACTACATAAGGGCCCATACCAATCATGTCGATATCCATATCGCGATAGAACAAGATATCATTCACAAGATCTTCTTCTGTTTGCCCAGGTAGACCAATCATAACACCTGTGCCAACTTGGAAGCCCACGCGGCGCAAACGACGTAAGCATTCTACGCGCGTCTCAAAGGAGTGCAATTCATCACGAGGATGAATCTTATGGTATAAATCTGTATTGGTTGTTTCAATGCGTAATAAATAACGACTCGCACCGGCTTCACGCATGCGACGGTACGCCTCTTCGCTTTGTTCTCCTACGCACATCGTAATACCAAGAGAACCATCGCCGATGGCTTTAATGTCGCGAATTAAATCCACAACATAGTCCACAAAGGCATCATCACAGCGTTCACCAGATTGGAGTGTAATGGAACCATATTCATGATCGTATGCCCATTGCGCCATCTTGATGATGTCTTCGCGATTCATATCAAAGCGTTCCGTCTTGTCATTTTCACGACGGATACCGCAATAATTACAATTTTTAATGCATCGGTTTGAGAACTCAATGAGACCGCGATAATACGCTACAGGCTTTACGTATTTTGCCTTCACTTCGTAGGCCTTTTTATATATCAACTGCAACTGTTCTTCATCAGTTACAGACATGAGAAATCGCAATTCCTCCTCTGTCAGCCATTCATCGCCGACGAGGTCTTTTGCAAGAATGTCTTGCACTTGCAAACAATCACTTCCTTTCGTAACGAACCGTCATCGATTCGCTTGGTATGGTAATGGATTCAATGTCAGAGACACAAGTAAATCCATTAACTTCGCGGGGCAAGTCCCGCACATGTTTCACTTGTCGAGTTAAACATTCATGAGCCATCACACCGCGACTCATTTTAGAGGACGTACTCATCTGCTTAAACGTATCGCCCCGTAATTCCCAAAATTCAACGGTTATCACCTTTGGATGGTTCACCATTTTTGCATATTCTTTAGATGCTAGGTTTAGAATCCAATCTTCCTTGTGAAAGTATGCGTCCACCGCTTCACGCCATGTATCGTATAGATTAATGCCCACCTTATCGACCATATCGAGTCGATAGTCGCGCACCCCCATATTAGGTTCAACGACACCGTAAAATGCAGACAGCACAACGAGATGGCTTTCACCAAAAGCCTTGGCTTCGTCAGATAAGTTCGACCAGTCCAAATATTTGAAAGCAATGCCATCATAACTTTCACAGGCACGACCTACGGGATGAGCCTCAAAGGACTGATAAAAATCAAAAAGAGCTTGCGCCTTATCAGCCTTTAGCTTTAGCGCCTTTCCAAGAGCTATTACATCAAGGGATTGTACATGTGTTACAATTTCTTTCGTGATGTTCGGCTGAAATTGGCCGTCTCGGACTGCATGATGTACTGCCTCAGCGTTGCTAGCAACATCGGTAATCGTTTTTGTCTTACTAGGAGAGAGGACGATTTTCATGAGATAATTCCGCCTTAATAGATTCCTCTGTCAAATTGTCGATCAATTCAGGGTTCCACAACATGAGAGGCACCGCCACTACGTGGCTTGCTTTCAATTCTTTACATAATTTAATGCATTCTTTGAGATAATTAGAATCTTCATCTACAAGATCGCATACGATAACCACGTGACGACCTTTAAGATTTACACCTTCATAATCGATGCTTTCAGCAGATACTGTAAGCATGCCTGTTTCCAAGCGGCCTTCGCTCATATCATTCAAACGAGACATCAATACATGCTCAAGCATAGTAGATACAGGTGTCACTACGCGGCCAATGCCGATAAGAGCCTCAGGTTGTGCATGAACGATAACTGTTTTCTTCCGTTTATCTGTTCTGAACTCAATAAGGGCTTTTTCTAAAGCACCAAAAAATACGAATAACTGCCAAGGATCAAAAGAGCCTGTTTGGAACATATCGATAACAGAACCATCCTCATCCATATTGAGGCGCGTCAATAACTCTTCAGCAATATCGTTAACCACAACACTAAAATCAGATTGTATTGTCTCTTGTACGTTGATTTCCTTTGCCATTAGGGCCTCCTAGTTTTCCATATATCACACTGCTAAGGAATACTCCCAACAGATATTATATTATCCTTAAAAATATGATTCTTATATTATACTATTCTTAATTGTACCATATTTTATACCCCTCTTGGGTATTCAAAGATACGCGTTTTACATAATAGATACGTTAGCAACATGACAAAAGGACCGCCATAGCGGTCCTTTGTATTCTAATCTTGTATTCTAATGTTATACTCTAATCTTGTATTCTAATGTTATACTCTAATCTTGTATTCTAATGCTGTACTCTAATGTTGTATTCTAATTATGATTTTATAATAAACCTTTTGGTAACTAACAAAGAATATGCTCTTAGCCTACAATCAATAAGTAAATATTCATAATCGTAACGATGATACCTATGCCCCATAAAAGAATATTTGTAAATTTACGGTTCGCGTATTCTCCCATGACCTTGCGGCTACTTGTCATGTAAAGTTGCAAGAAGATGGTGATAGGTAATTGCAAGCTCAAGAACATTTGAGAGAACAATAATGCTTGGAAGGAATCTGTAATAAACACGATCAATAATAAGGCTGGAACATATGTTAGTGCCAAGCCTAATCGCGTATGGAAGTCTTTCATATCGTAAGACTCGCCAAACATTCCTGCAAAGATACTTGCCCCCGCCATACCTGCCGTAGCAGATGAGGCAAAGCCTGCAAATAACAATGCTATCGCAAAAATAATACCCGCTGCGGGTCCAATGAGTGGTCGCAACAACTCCTCAGCCTGTTCAAGTTCTGTTACTTCAATACCATGAGCAAAGAAGACGGCCGCCGCCAATATAATCATGGCGGAGTTAATCATCCACCCAATCCCCATAGATAACAAAGTATCGAGGAATTCATAGCGTAACTGCCGTTTCATTATCGCTGGATCTTGTGTATTAAACTGGCGACTTTGGATGATTTCAGAGTGCAAAAACAAGTTGTGAGGCATAATTACGGCCCCTAATATACTCAAAATAACGAGCATCGATGTATTAGGAATATTAGGATCCACCCAACCGATACCAGCCGCTGCCCAATCCACATTGACCATATTTACCTCAACAAGGTACGCCAATGCGATAAGGGATACAAAGCCAGCAATGATTCGCTCTAATTTACGATAGGAGTTCGTAATGAGCATAACCGTACAGATAAGAGCCGTCAAAATGCTGCCTATCAAGATAGGAATACCAAAGAGCATCTTCAAAGCGATAGCAGCGCCAATAAACTCAGCCAAGGCCGTCGCTGCCGCCGCAATTCCTGCCGTGCTAAGCACAAAGCGAGATGCATAACGCGGTAAAAACTCATAGGCACATTCCGACAAGCATTGACCGCGTACAATGCCTAAATGCGCCACATTATGCTGTAATAAAATGAGCATAATCGTAGATAGTGTGACTACCCACAATAATTCGTAACCATAACTAGCACCAGCTGCCAAGTTGGCGGCCCAGTTTCCTGGATCGATAAATCCAACGGTTACGATTATACCAGGTCCTATATATTTAAAGACCTCACTTACCTGTTGCTTACCGTTTTGATGGACAGTAAACAATTGTTTCTTTAAAAAATCAATCATTATAACCCCTTACTAAGAGTTATAGAGTGAACGTCATCTCCGTCTGCATACGAGCATCTGTTTTGGACTTTTTATCCTTGGAGTCCGCATAACGAATACGCACTTCATTATTTACCTTAACGCGAGAATCATCAATTTTGAATTTCTTCATTTTTTCTTTGATTTGTTCATCTGTTAAAGCCCGTTCTTCCGGTTTTGCTACTTCATCGCCAGCTTTATCAAGGGCTTCTTGTTGATCCTTGGATACTTGATAGGTCTTACCAGATATTTTAGCCCTTTCAGCACGCTTTTCATCTAGTTTTTGACGGCGCTCATCAGTAGCTTTTTTATCGCGAGCAATACGGTAATCCATTACATCACGCATATTTTCTTGGTAGATACGCAGTGCATATTCCCGATCATTGTCGTTCATTTGCTCACGTTTTGTGACTACCTCATCGATAAGCGGCATAAGCTCATCCTTTGTATAGCTAGCACCATCAAAAGTAAATCCGTGAGTATCTGTAATAGCACCATGTTTAATGAGCCTTTGTAACGCTGTATATGTCCAATCATTAGGCGTAATAACATTTGAGTTCACATGCTGTTGTCCTTTACTAGAACTACTAACAGTCTCTACATCAGCACTTACGCCATCCACCATAGGACGTGCACTTGGGATGGCAATACTTTCAGCATGACTAAACCCAACAGACGCAACAAGGCATAATGCACTAATGCCTAACGCTCGACGGATACGATTCATTTGACGTGTATGTTTTGTATTCATAAGAGTCTCCTTAAAATTACATTTTATACAATCTATTATATGAAACCCCTAGACATACGTCAACTCTATAACCTTACACACCTGTGTCATTCAATACTAATAAGGCCTTGGACTCACTCGAATCCTCACAAATTAGGCCTATATAAATAATATAATAAATCACTATATTATACAAAAAGACCCCACATCGAGTGATGTGAGGTCTTTACATGGCGGAGGATTAGGGATTCGAACCCTAGCGACGGTAACCCGCCCTAACGATTTAGCAAACCGTCCTCTTCAGCCTCTTGAGTAATCCTCCATGCTTTACTGGGTAATCATATCATACCCAATAAGGCATTGTCAATCGTCTTATTTCAGCATAGATTCGATGAACCAGATCTGTTTTACATAGTATGCAACGTGATCTTCCATCATGCTTACGAGCAAGAAATCACCTTCTTCATCAGCTGCTGCACGAATTGCTACAGCTTGATCATTCATGTATTTAAAATCCTTAAGAAGGATATCAATTACCTTTGCTTGAGGAATGTCTTCTTGTCCCAATTCTTCGATTTTAGTCAATTTTGCGTATTCTGCAGAATTTACCAACGGAAATTGACCTTGCATTTTCACATGTTCTGCTACGGCATCAAAGTATTCAAAGGCTTCATCATAAATGGATTCCAAGTATTCATGAATAGATTTGAATTGCGGACCAGTTACATTGAAGTGTAGGTTATGTAATTTTACATTCCATACGGAAAGATCTGCTAAATATTGATTTACTTGTTGTACGTTTTTCATAATAAAACTCCTTTTTTCACTTAATTCTCAATTATAGTTTATTCTAAAAGCAGAACAAACACAGTTGGCTTCTACGCCATCAATTCGTTTATTTAATTTATAATCAATATTGATTATGTTTATATTTTACCAATAATGATTTTCCATGTCAATATATGAATAGATATTTTTGTATAAAAGTTTAATGAAAACATTATAACCATACTAAATCAAACATATCCCCAATCCAATCCAATACAATACAATCCATACCAAATCTAAATCCAATAATTCATAGAATCATATTTCTACGAATCATAAAAACCTCTAACTACTAGTTAATCTAATAATTAGAGGCTTGTATGATTCTATATTCAATATGACTCTATATTAAAATGAGTATATATTAAATACATTTTTATATTAAATATAGTATTCTATGTAATTATCAGGAATTTTCTTCTCCTCTGCTTGTGCAGCAGTTGCATTGCGACTAGGTTTACGGACATACATATTTTCTGGATCTGTTTCAAAGATTACCATATCCTTAGGAATATCATGTTTAATAACGAGATTACAACCGATCTTCGTGCGCGCCCCAATCGTAATATCCCCTAAGATTTTTGTACCCGTACCGATGAGTACATCATCTTCAATGGTCGGATGGCGCTTTACCTTTTTAGAAGACATCCCACCTAGTGTTACTTGATGGAACAAGGTTACATTATCGCCTACAATAGCCGTTTCACCAATAACAACCCCCATACCGTGATCGATAAAGAGACCGCGACCAATCGTCGCACCTGGATGGATTTCAATGCCCGTCACATGCCGAGAATGGAGAGCCACACGACGAGCCAAGATGGGCCACCCCGCCTTATATAAACGGTGGGCAAAGAAGTGCCAGAACAAAGCCGTAATATGCGGATATGTCCATATAACCATCCATACACTTGTGGCAGCTGGGTCAGAATCCATTACGCGCTTAATATTATATTGAATTTTGCCCCATAATTTGCGCAAACCTTGCATCATAGTGACTCCATCTCAAATAACTCTACTTAACATTCTACAAAAATATAGATATATCTAGTATACAACATATTTGGTCTATATTCCTATATATAAGGCTTTATATCTATATAGAACCTATTCTTTTACCAATCTAAAATTCAGTATTGTATCTATTTGAAATCTATTATTTAACGTATTCGTTGTTGCCAAAGTCCAAGAGGGATAAATATTTCTCTACCCCATCAGGTGCAATAACAACGATATTCGCCTTAGGTAACTCACGAGCCATGCGTTTTGCCGCTACAATGGCCGCCCCCGCGGAAAGGCCAATAGAGATACCACTTTCACGCATAAAGGTTTGCACCTCGCTAAAAGCTTCTTCGTCACTTACCGTTTGCACGCCATCCATCAATGTTTGGTCAAAGTTTTCAGGAATGAAACCAGCCCCAATACCTTGTATTTTATGAGGGCCGCCCTTGCCTTCTGTAATGGCAGGAGATCCAGTTGGCTCTACAGCAATGGCTTTTAGATTAGGATTATGTTCTTTCAATCGTCTTGTAACGCCTGTGAAAGTACCACCTGTACCGATACCCGCTACAAATACATCGACATTTGGTACTTGTTCTACAATTTCAGTACCCGTCGTGCGGTAATGCATATCTGGGTTTGCAGAATTTACGAATTGCCCCAAGGTGAAAGCATTTGGATACTTCTCTAAAATTTCATTGGCCCGCTCAAGAGCCCCCTTCATGCCCGTTTCTTTTGGCGTTAAGATGAGCTGCGCCCCATACGCCTTAATAAGCTCACGGCGTTCTTTACTCATACTTTCAGGCATGATAATCACTGTTTTAATATGTAGAATAGCACCTACCATAGCAAGAGCGATCCCCGTATTACCACTTGTGGCTTCTACAATGATGCTATCCTCATGGATGCGACCTTGCTCTCTTGCAGCCTGTAACATACCGAGAACGGCACGGTCTTTTACAGAACCACCTACATTATATTTTTCAAGCTTTACATAAATATTGGTATTTGGCAATTGATATATCGGTGTTTTACCAATAAGTTCAGTTGTTTGGTTTGTTACTATACTCATCTAATTCTCCCTCTAGCGATAGATGATAAAAATCGTCCTTAGGAACATCCCAAGGACGATTTTATATTGCACCTTGTTATTCACCATATACGGGATATAACCGTTTATGTATTCCAATTAATACAACCATACTCTAACATTTGAATCATTTCATTGTCAAGAGAATGAGAACGACTTTTAAAACCCTAAAAACACAGGAAATAACTAGCTTTATCTATTTTTTTATAAGTGCGTCAAGTACCCCATCCCATGTGATGGGTACCATTATAATGATGAGGGCCAATCCAATAAAGAAAATTGCTCCTACCAAGACTGTAAGACGAGGGATAAGAGATATAGCCATGCTACTAGCTAAGTGCGATACTTTAGTTATATCATGATGTAACGCTACATGACCCCATAAGAAACCAGCAACTGTATAGGTGATAATGTATGGGTCGAAAATGATTAGGGTAGTCATTTCATTATTAACATGCATAATTCGGTTAATACTTGGTGATACTAGTGCATTTGCAAGTATGGCTAGGATTTTAAACCACACTAGGCACACGGTATAAGGCCACATTGTTTTTATCGTCATTTTCAGCATATAGAGCAAACCCACCAAGCTCGCTCCAAGAGATCCTCTTTGGCTCCACATGTACTGCTCCATCCAAGATGACTTCTGTTTACCCGCATCTACCTGGTCATAATAAAAGGATAAATCCCGTTCTCCATGAGCTAAATCAACGAGCCCTAATACTTGAAACAATATGAGCGAAAAGACTAGAATAACACCTATTTGAAAGCTTTCACTAAAGAACATGTCCATCAGATCGAAATCAAGATAACCAATGTTAAAGAGATTACCATACACATCGTGAAACGCAATATATATACCATTTGTTACAAGCATATCTAGCACAAATAGGAGCAACACAAAAATGATATATCCGTTCCAGCGAGTCCATTTACTTTGTTCTCTTAAATGAGTGTGAGTCCCTACGATTATCGATGCAGGTTGTAAAGACAAGGTCACACCAATCATAAAACAAGTAATAAAGGATGTGACCATTGTTAAATATTCGTATGCCATATTAACGGTATGCTACGCGCTCAGGCTGCATGTCGTGGAAATGAAGGCGCTCTTTTGCAGTCTTTTCCCACTCTGTACCAGGCTTGCCATAGTTTGCGTATGGATCGATGGACAAACCACCGCGCGGCGTAAACTTGCCCCACACCTCGATATATTTAGGATCCATCAACTTCACGAGATCTTTCATGATGATGTTGATGCAGTCCTCGTGAAAGTCCCCGTGATTGCGGAAACTAAACAGATACAACTTCAAAGACTTGGACTCTACCATTTTCTTATCTGGCACATAAGAAATATAGATTGTGGCAAAGTCTGGTTGACCTGTCATAGGACACAAGCTTGTAAACTCAGGGCAATTAAACTTAACGAAGTAATCATTGTCAGGATGCTTGTTATCAAATGCCTCCAACACCTGTGGCGCATAATCAGTAGGATAATCGGTCTTGTGACCTAACATCGTTACCCCTTGTAACTCTTTTTCAGATCTGCCTGATGCCATAAGGAACCTCTTTCTATAAAATATAAATTCTGCGAAATCATTCAATATAAATAAATTATATCATACGTAGTGCTAAAAAAGTCCTCCCCCAGTTCTAGTTAAACAGTTAGTAGCAACTAATGCATCTAATAACATGTGCTCAAACATCAAATCCACAAAAACTAAAAGGACACTATGGCTCCACCCCATTCAGTAATACCGCTCACTGAAGATTAGACTATAGCGTCCTTTTTTAGATCCATATACCTTATATTAGCATTATACGTTAATCAATAGATCCTGCTATATGTACGGTCAGAATATCTAATAATAGGTCAAAACATATAAAAAAATATACAAAGCGACTAAAAACAACCAAACATATACGCCTACTTTAATATTAGACTGATACATCTCTACTTTATCACTTTCAAACTCATCATTTTTAAGCATAAAGTACATTCCAACCAAAGAAATCCCCATACAAACTATTGTCAGAAAAAATAATATAAATACTGGGACAGATTCATGAAGTAATGCTATTCCTCCCCCAATTACAAGGCCTAAATATGTAACAATTCTGGCTAAACTAAGCTTACCTTTATGCGTAATAAGTTTGTATATGAAGAATATAATACCAAATATCATAATCAGATCTTGATACATTACTTATCTACATCCTTTTTCAAATTAAATTTAATTTCATATTTTGCGTAATTTCTAGCTTTCGTACCGACTATACCAACTACAAAAGAGCCGGCAGATCTTGCAACGTACTTTCTCAATATAGATTATATAAAAGCTACAAATCAACATTACTAAATATCTTTTCACACCTCAAATGAACGTATAAAAATGACCATAAACAAAATGCTGCTTTTAAAGAATTCGCTTACAGCCCCTTTTTTAATTATACTATCTTTCTAAACGTAGAGTTATAAAAATATCTAAACCGGATTCCACCATTAATAAATCATTTAATCTTGTCTTAAATTGTAATAAGTAATGCGACAAAATTAAATCAATTTTCTAATCTGGTGTTTTAAACTTAAGGCATTTCCTAGGTCAATTATTAATCAGCATTAGTGCTTCTGGAGACCAAGTTTGTTATAATCTGGATTTAATTAAAGCCGCTAATTGAGGTATTAAGTTTATTAGTCTTCCTTTATTAGCAGACTTACTAGTTGCTACCTGTTGTGCTTTAATCGTAGAGTATTCGTCTTTAACACGATTTAATTCTCTTACTACAGTAGAATGGTGAACACCAATTAAACTAGCAATTTTATGAACAGAGTACCTTTCTTTTCTTAAAATTTCTATTTGACTTCGTTTTTCTATAGCAAATCGATAAATTCATCCCTTCTTCTTTATTAGTTTTGTAAAATTAAAATTCATAATATAATATTCATATATCCATGTTATAGTACCCATTATGATTTATCGTTACGTTTTATACACAATGGAGGTTACCATGAAATTAAAACAACTGATTTTGTCCGGTATAGCCGTTGGGGCGCTAGCTTTCACAAGCGGAATGGTGCAACCTGCACAGGCAGCAGTCGGAGCGGAGACAGCTACAACGACACAGAGTTTAAAAAGACCTGCATCAGTAACGACACAGCATTATATCAATGTAGATGGCATATTATTAGAGCCCATAGATAATAAACCAAATGTCATCTATGTTGACGGTCAGCCACTCGTAGCGTTACGTCAAGTATCAGAAGCATTAGGTTATAAAGTATCTTGGGATGCCCCTACAAAAACGGCATTAATCGATATGAATATTGCTACCTTAGCGGTACAACCAGACTCTAAACAAGTCGTGCGCAAGGGTAAACTGCAAATCATCAACCTTGATACATCCGAATCTTTACTGCCTGCAGCACGTATGGTAGACGGAATTCTGTATGTAAGTCCGAACGTATTCAAACTCTTGTTAAATGATGTAACCATCAATAAAGACGAAATATACATCGTTCCACAACAAAGTCAATTGGCCACTGATTCAAACACGCAAAAAGGCAAACGAAACGGTATCGAAACATTTTTACCGGATCAAGGAGATAAAGTAATTCCATACGAAGAAGAGGAAACCAAAGAAAAGAAACCTCTTATTACGGTAAAACGAACTAACACCAAAACAGATACCAAAGACACAGAAAATACCGAATATGTACGCTCTAATGGATTAAACAGATAATAAAATCTTTCGTATAGCTACATATAATTTAGCACCTTATAACTAAAAGAAGGCAACTCATCACCATGATGAATTGCCTTCTTTTTTGATTTCTGCTAGTTTATTATTTCCGTTACTTTATATTATTACTTTATTGTTTCTTCTCACCCTTTACGGCTCAATACAGTTTATTGCTTACTGTTTTTTGACAGATTATCTAAACTATCTTTTGCCGTATCCATACTCCGTTTCAGATCCTTCATGGATTCTTTTATGTCCGGCGCTGTAAGCCCAGATTTGTCGATGCCTTTTGCAGAGTCAGAAGCACGCCTACTATTTTCCCTAGCTTGTTTCATATCGTCTTTAATGCGAGTCATATTTTCATCAATTTCATCAAATGACTCATCATACAGAATAAAATTACTGCCTCCGTGAGAAGTAATATTAAGGGGCCCCATCGTGAGCTGTCCATCATCGATACGCAGAGCATCCGTAGTGATAGTGGTGATTTTCGTATTTACTTTCACATCGCTAAAGGATAAATGTCGCCCTTTATTGTGAAAGTTTCCCGTAATACTTTGAATTGGAATCAGCATATAGTGCCCTTCACCAGACCAGAAGTTCCCCCATACCTCCATGTCTCGAGGTTGGCCTTCACTTTTAAAGTTCAAATTTGCCGATACAGGCACGAGGAACTCAGGAGCCTTGAGGGCTACACTACTGTCTAAATCCTTTGCTACGCCTGTAATCGTATAGGCTCGAGTGTCCAAATTATATACACCCTTAGCCTCCAATTTACCGCTGTATACATTGGCACTAACGTTTTCAAAATTCAAAATACCATCTTGGTACGTCACATCTCCTACTACATTCTCAAAGGTAAGTGCGGGGATGCGTAAAATAGGCATCGTCACACGACCTTTAGCAAAAGGACGGTTAAAATCACCTGTTACCTTTGTAAGCAAGGTCATGGCATCATGAATATTCTCACCAAAGCCTAGTGATGATGGATCCACCCCTTTCACATCAAATTGTAGATCCAGTTGAGGCATGCGATGCTTTAAAACATCCTTTAAATCTACACGACCTTTTAATACAAGACCATCCCCTATGGCGGTACCACCAAATTTGCCCGTCTCCATATCGATACGAATGGCCCTCTTACTATCAAGATCAATTTTTGAGTTTACATTCTTTATCACATAATGGCGATTTCTATTAAAGACCTCTAACTGACTATTTCTAAGTGTAATCTTAAGATCTAAATGTTGACCTTGCCAATTAAAGTTACGTACTTTCTTACCTAGTTCCTCTTGCCGTTCTTGTGTGGTCTTTTTAGGTGCTTTCGGACGAGGCTCTACCTCATTAATTGGTTTATTTACATCTGGAGATATGGGCGCGAAATCCAACCGATTATTATCGTCTAAATCAATAACTATAACCGCATCATCTAATTCAATGCCCTTGATAGCGGAGGACTTAAAATTACGTGTCACCACATCCCACATATTGACGCGGACTTTCCCACTTGGTGCATTGAGCAACTCATGCCCTTCTGGGTCCTTCCAAACAAGGCCTGTAAAAGTCAAAGTTCCCCACGGTGTAGCAGATAAACTTTCAACAGTAACCGTACCGCGCATCATAGTTTGTCGAGCCATAACCTCATTAAAAATAACGCCCATTCCACGACTAGCAATGGTTGCTAGTACAAAGACTATAATCGCTCCAATGGCAAGAAAGGCAGCAATGCCTTTTAGGCCTTTCTTATACAATTGTTTATATTTTGTCCAATAAGAACGTATATAATGTTTCATAGCCCTATTATAACATGTTCAAATCACAATATCCATGTGGTGTTGCCTGTATCAATCATATTGACCATAAGAAACTCTTTTCCATACAAAAAGCGCCTTGCTCACAGAAAACTCTGCATGCAAGGCGCCATTACCTAACTATTTTATAAAAAAGACAGCAAATTTATAGATTAAAAGTGCACCCACAAATGTGAGTGCACTTTATATATTGCAATAATCAATCTTATGCTTTTACTTCTTTACCGTATTTTACAAGGCTTTCAGCTTCGATTTCAGCTTGAGTCCGATAGTCTTGAGGAATGCTAGACAAGCGAATCCAACTACGTACGGCTTCTACCAATACGATAAGGATCATGAAGAACATAGCAGCACTAAATGCTACTAAAATCCATTTACCAGCAGGAATATAGCTGTAGAATACATTTTCATAGTCTGCAGCGATAGCCACGATAGCCATTAAGATACAAGGAATACCTGTTACCCAAGCATAGCGTTTGCGGCCAAGTCTCATAATAACTGTAGTACCTACGGCCAATGTCATGGTACCTAATAATTGGTTAGATACGCCGAATAGAGGCCAGATAATACCGATATTACCTTGTAGAACTAGGTAGCCCCACAAGATACAAATTAAAGCGGCACAACCATACACACCAGGAGCCCAGTGTTGGTCGTTGAATTTAGGATGGAAATGACCTAATAATTCTTGAAGTAAGTAACGACCTACACGAGTACCAGCATCGATTAATGTCATGATGAACAATGCTTCAAACATGATACAGAAGTGATACCAGTAACCCATCAAGTGAGCCATGTTAGGCAATCTGGAGAAGATATGAGCCATACCTACTGCAAGGGATACGGCGCCACCAGGACGGTGCATCAAGTCTTCACCAACCATTGCAGACAATGCTGGCAATTCATGGACTTGAAGGCCTAAAGCTTTGAAAGACTCAACTGTGGAGTTAATCGCAAAGTAATCATCTGGATGCAATGCAGTGGCAGCAATCAAGGCCATCATAGCGATGAAGCCTTCTGTTAACATCGCGCCATAACCGATAGGTAAAATTTCTTTTTCATTAGTAAGCATTTTAGGTGTTGTACCTGTAGCAATAACAGTATGGAAGCCAGATAACGCACCACATGCGATAGTAATGAAGATGTAAGGGAATACGGAACCTTTCAATACAGGACCGCCGCCCCAGATGTAAGGAGTTACAGCTGGCATTTGAATTTCAGGCATTACAATGATAATACCAAGAGCCAATGCACCGATTGTACCGATTTTAAGGTATGTGGACAAATAGTCACGAGGAGCAAGTAACAACCATACTGGCAATGCAGCCGCAAAGAAACCATACACAGCAAGCATAATTTCAATGGTTTGCAAGTCGTATGTGAACCAAGATGCATATTCGCTAGCCGCTACATTTGGACCGTAGATGATGGCTGCGAAGATTAAGGCTACCCCAATAATAGTCGCCTCTTGGATTTTACCAGGACGCAACCATTTCAAATAAATACCAATAAAAATAGCGATTGGAATGGTAGCAAATACGGAGAAGAATCCCCAAGGAGAGTTATGCAATGCGTTAGCTACTACTACGGCCATACCAGCAAGGGTAATGATCAATAGGAATAAGGTAGCGAGCATAGCACCAAAACCAGCAAGTTTACTGATTTCTTCACGAGCAATATCCGCAATCGATTTACCATCGTAACGAACGGAAGCAAACAAGATAACCATATCATGTACAGCACCGGCTAATACGGAACCAATTAGGATCCATAATGCCCCAGGCAAATATCCAAACTGTGCTGCGATAACAGGACCTACAAGTGGCCCTGCACCAGCAATTGCTGCAAAGTGATGACCAAAGGTTACCCATTTGTTGGTTGGCACGTAATCGTGACCATCATTGTGAACCATAGCTGGCGTTGGACGATATTGATCCAATGTCAGTACCTTAGCCGCTATAAAAGCCCCATAAAAGCGGTACGCTAAAATTAGAATACACGCGGAGGCAATAACTAAGTAAATACCATTCATAACCATATAAACACCTCCAATAATCACGTGACATGGAGTATATGAATATTACTGATAAAACTTATGTATCGTATCCATGCCACAATGGCTTCCTAAAATGTTAGTACTTACAACATTATTGTATAACTAATCAACAAGGTGTCAATTATTAATTTCTCATTTTGAAAGTTAAGTATAACTATAAAGCATAATAACGGCATTCTCTACCTATGAGATGCCGTTATTATCCTAGATATATTGGTTACTGAATGACTCATTCTTATCTGTAATAAAAGATAGCTATATCCCTATTCTCCTGCTTTCCTATAAGTTTTTGTAATAGTCCCAAATGTACGCAACAAATTTAGACCTACGACACCGCTTTTTTCAGGGTGGAATTGCATTCCATATACTCTACCTCGTTCTACAATGCCAGGTACATCGATACCATAATTTGCAGTAGATATGATATATTCAGGATCTGTATCCACATAATAGGAATGAACGAAATATGTATATTGATCATCTACATTGCTAAAAGCACTATGAGGCTGGTGTACTACATTTTTATTCCAACCCATATGAGGCACGCTAAGGCCAAGGTTGCGAGGAATTTCTTTTACCTTACCGGGAATAAGGCCTAAACCGGGCGTTGGGCCGTATTCTTCAGATTCTTCAAATAAAAGTTGCATCCCTAAACAAATACCTAATAAAGGTATTTCACGTTTTACTACTTCATAGATGACATCGACTAAACCACGTTCTTTTAGAACTGCCATCGCCGGTGCATATGCGCCTACACCTGGCAAGAGAACACTATCAGCATTTAATATAGTCGCCGAATCTGCCGTTAGCACTGCATCAATGCCAATGTAAGCTAAGGCTTTCTGGACATTGAAGGTATTCCCTGCATCATAATCTATAATGGCAATCATAATAAACTCCATTCTATAGGGTAAAACACGATAAGATTAAACAAAACGTATTACGAATTGTATGTTATTCTATACAAATCAATTCATGAAGTCTCTTAATATCTTACGCATAACATCCCCATCTTGAGGCATGGGAATCGTAAGACGTAACCATCCTTCTCGTTGACCTCGGCGCACTTGGTAACCTGATTTAAGCCAAGCATCTGCAAGACCCTCCGCATCAGGCGCTGCAAAGAAAATAAAATTAGCCTCACTCTTATAGTAGTGAATACCTAGCTCGTCAAAAAGGATTTCCCATTTTGACCGTTCCTCTGCATTTTGAGAGACCGTTCTCGCCACGAATTCTTGATCACCGAAAGCGGCTTCTGCAGCCACTTGAGATAAGGTATTCAAATTGTACGGCAAGCGAATGGTTTGCATATAATTTGCCAACTCTATAGGTGTCATCATGTAACCTACACGGTAATTGGCAAGGCCATAGGCTTTCGAGAAGGTACGCATGATAGCCACATTAGGGAATTCATCCAAGAGCGCACGTGCCGTAGGAACTGCTACGGAAGTGACAAAATCGATATACGCCTCGTCTATGATGACCAAGGTTTCCTTTGGTATAGCTGCTACAAATTTGCGGATATTTTCAACAGACTCATAGGTACCCGTTGGATTATTAGGATTACAAATCCACACGACCCGTGTCGTTTCATCTACAGCTTTCACAAGAGCAGAAAAATCATACTGTCCCGTTTCAAAATCAGCTGGCACCTCACGGATCTCAGCACCTTCCACGAGGCCATTCAAGGCATATTCCGAGAAGGCTGGCACGCTTACTACGATGGAGTCACCAGCGGTAATCAATGTTTTATTGACCATGGCGATGACCTCATCTAGACCCACGCCGATGACCAGTTGCTCAGGTTGTACCTGCCAGTAATTCGCTAATTTCATGCGCAAATCGGTGGCGTTGCCATCCGGATAGTAGTTGGCATCATTATGGGTTACATAGCTAAGGATAGCCTCCCGTACCAATGGCGATGTGCCGTATGGATTTTCATTCGCCGACAAGCGCACCAATCGCTCTACACCAAGGCGCTCTTTCACCGCTTCAGCCGACTCCTCAGGTATATAAGGTTTCAATGTGCGAATTATCTCTTTCATAGGCTATCCTTTCTATCTATTCCTTAACTCATATAACACATATGAACTCCACCAGAGCTCATATGTCCGAGCTCATAACAGGATATACATTATAAGTTTGTAATTTCTGGGCGATCCGTAGTCTTGCTAACAACCCCTTCGCGGCTCGCTAGCTCAGCTTCAATGGCTTCGTATGGGATATTTTTCTCTACTAATAACACGAGCAAGTGATATAACACGTCTGCTGTTTCGTAAATCAGCTCCTGTGGATCTTCATTTTTTGCGGCGATTACTACCTCTGTAGCCTCTTCACCAACTTTTTTCAAGATTTTATCGAGCCCTTTGTCGAATAAATAATTCGTATAAGAACCTTCCTTTGGCTGTACCTTGCGATTTTTAATAATTTCGTATAATTCGTTCAGTGTTTGCTGTGCCATGTTTAACTCCGTTCTACTTCATTAAAGAAACAGCTTGTGCGCCCTGTGTGACAGGCAGGACCTTCAGGCTTAACTTGAATGAGCAAAGTATCGCCATCACAATCTAGGGCCATGCTCACCACGTGCTGCACATTACCGCTAGTGCCACCCTTATGCCATAACTCTTCACGAGACCGAGACCAAAACCACGTTTCCCTTGTTTCTAGTGTTTTGTGAAAGCTTTCTTCGTTCATCCAAGCCACCATGAGGACGTCCTTAGTCTCCGCATCCTGCACAACCGTCGGCAACAAGCCATTTCCTTTTTCAAAATCCGGTTTCATATTCTATCCTTTATTAAAAGTAATCACCAATCTGTTATCCTATATTAGCTTGTATCTCTTTCTATTGCTATTGCTATTGCTATTTTCTGTTTATCTATCTATTGCTATTTCTATTCTGTTTATCTATAAACAAGCTATTTAACTAACTCTGAACATATAGACTAGTAAAGAACTTGCGAGAGATAATAATTTTTTTTAATCTGTTTTAGCGTACCGTAATTCCGTGAGCTCGTAGTTCTTGTTTGAGTTCAGGAATTTTAACTTCTCCGAAGTGGAATATAGATGCCGCCAGTGCACCGGTAACGCTAGTTTGCTTAAAGAGATCTACAAAATCCTCAACCTTACCTGCCCCTCCAGATGCAATGATAGGTACATTTACGACTGATTCTAGAGCCTTATATAATTCAATATCAAAGCCGGATTTTGTACCATCTTTACCCATGCTTGTCACTAACAACTCTCCTGCTCCACGATCTACGGCCTCTTTAGCCCAGTCGAGAGCTTTCCACTCTGTACGCTTGCGACCACCATGAGTGTAAGCATACCATTCACCAGTTTCTTCATCGGTTTTCACGTCGATGGCTACCACCATGCATTGATTGCCAAACTTTTGAGCCCCTTCTGTGATGAGCTCAGGATTAGCGAGAGCCGCAGAGTTCAAAGATATCTTGTCCGCACCAGCTTTCAACAAAGCCGTCATATCATCAACGCTCTTGATACCACCACCCACGGTGAGTGGCATAAATACTTGTGTGGAGATTTCTTGTACCACATCGCGCATAGTAGTCCGCGCATCAACGGTAGCCGTAATATCTAAAAATACAAGCTCATCAGCTTGTTGCTGCTCATAGGAGGCCGCAATGTCTACTGGACTGCCTACGTCTACGAGATTAACAAAGTTAACCCCTTTTTTTACGCGCCCATCATCTACATCTAGGCAAGGAATAATCCGTTTCGCTAACATAAAGCTCCTTTCCATCGAGTGTCAATCAATATATTCCATTGGTTACGGTCAATAATTAATTTGAGAACATCACAATCATTTCTATTATTTCTGCTGATTGTACTCGGCGATTTCCTCTAACGTAATAGTGCCCTCGTACAAGGCCTTACCAACGATACTATCCATAACACCTTTTTGTTCTAGGGATTTAATATCTGCTAAATTACGAACACCCCCAGAAGCAACGATGCGAGCTGTAGGAAATTCGTTTTGCAAATTTCCAAGTAACTCTTCATTGGCGCCCTGCATTGTACCGTCTCGGTCTACATCGGTAACGATGAAATACTTTGCCCCACCTTCAACCATGGCACCGATTAAATCGGTCATCGGCACGTCGGATTGGTCGAGCCAACCTTCAGCGGCGACCTTGCCATTTTTTCCATCTACACCGATAACGATGCGCTCCGCACCGTATTCAGCGATAACTTGCTTTGTAAGTTCCGGATTTTTAAGCGCTACAGATCCTAAGATAACCCGATCTACGCCCAAACTCAAATAGAGGTCAACAGCCTCTTTATCTCGGATGCCGCCTCCGATTTCAAGGATACCTGTGAAAGCTGCACGCACTGCTTTTACAATGTCTACATTTACAGGCTTGCCCGCCTTGGCACCATCTAAATCAACGAGGTGCAAGGCTCCAACCTTAGCTGCTTCATATTGTTTCGCTTGGTCTACTGGATCAGGGTTGATGACCGTTTCCTGTGCGAAATCGCCTTTATACAGGCGAACACTGCGCCCCTCTTGTAAATCTATAGCTGGAAAAATCATACATTCTCCTTTATTAAATAACTCCCTTTGTAGAGTTAACTCCTTGGATATCCGGATTGATAGTAACTGCTTTGCGCAATGCACGACCCGTTGCCTTAAACATACTTTCAATAATGTGATGTGTATTGCGACCATACAAATTGCGCACATGTAAGTTCATAGCAGCGCTCATCGCAAGAGCTTGGAAGAAGTCCTCCACCAGCTCTGTTTCAAAGTTGCCACCTAAAACCGGCGTACTCCATTCCCCTTGGAAAACGAGGTACGGGCGACCACTCAAATCGATGACAACTTGCGTCAATGCTTCATCCATAGGGACCCAAGCATCGCCATAGCGCTCGATACCAGCCTTATCGCCAAGGGCTTTCACCAAGGCCTGCCCTAAGGCAAGTCCAACGTCCTCAACTGTATGATGAGCATCCACATATGTATCTCCCTTTGCCTCTACCACAAGGCTAAAACGGCCGTGCTTCGCCAATAGCGTCAACATGTGGTCAAAGAAGCCTATTCCGGTCGAGATGGAGCTTGTTTGTGCCCCATCAAGGGTAATTTCTACTGTAATATCTGTTTCTTGAGTGGTGCGTTGCACCGTGCCTGTGCGTATCATAACGACCTCTATACTTCAAATCTATTTTTATAATCTATATTTCTAATCTATATTTTCACTGTATATTTTAAATACACATATAAATATAGATGCCAAATCTATTTTCTAATATTTTTTATAATCTATTTTTCAAATCGTACTTCGATGGCACGAGCATGCGCTTCGAGACCTTCCGTACGAGCCAATGTAGTAATGTGTTTTGCCACTTCTTCTAAACGTTCTTTTGTAAATTGTGTGAAAGATGTACGTTTCACGAAATCATATACGCCTAACGGAGACGAGAATCGCGCCGTACCACTAGTAGGCAATACGTGGTTTGTACCACCTACATAATCGCCCAACGGCTCAGACGCATAAGCGCCAAGGAATACAGAGCCTGCATTTTGAACGAGGCTCATATAGTTCATTGGATCCGGCAATTGGATTTCCAAATGCTCTGGCGCCACTTCGTTCATCACCGTGAACATGTCTTCAATGCTGTCCATAATAGCAATGTAACTGTTGTTTTCAATAGCTGGACGAGCGATGCTTTCACGAGGTAACAATTTAAGTTGACGTTCCACCTCATCAGATACGGCATTTGCTAAACTTTCACTAGTAGTCACCATAATAGCGCGTGCACGAGGATCATGTTCTGCTTGAGATAACAAGTCTGCTGCCAAATGAACTGGATTTGCGCTGTCATCGGCGATAACACCGATTTCACTTGGGCCCGCAATCATGTCGATATCGACTTGGCCAAATACTTGACGTTTCGCCGTAGCCACGTAAATATTGCCAGGACCTACAATTTTATCTACCTTTGGAATCGTTTCCGTACCATAAGCGAGGGCCGCCACACCTTGGGCACCGCCCACTTGATATACCGCATCAACGCCGGCAAGCTTTGCAGCACCTAATACGGCAGGATTAATGCCATCCTTTTGAGGCGGCGTAACCATGATGATTTCTTTTACGCCTGCAATCTTTGCGGGCAAAGCAGTCATGATAATGGTCGAAGGATACGCGGCTGTACCTCCAGGAACGTAAAGACCAACACGAGCCAAAGGAATGACCTTTTGACCACGGATGATACCCGGTGTATCCATATCCACAAAACCCTGCTCGATTTCACGGCTGTGGAATTCTGTAATATTCGCCTTTGCCTTTAATAATGCGGCTTTCAAATCATCAGATAAAGACTCATAAGCTGCGTCGATTTCCTCTTGAGGCACCTTGAAATCTTCAATGGAAACACCGTCAAATTTTTCAGAATACGATTTGAGCGCTGCATCACCGTTAGTGCGGACATCAGCAATGATATCGTACACCCGACGTTCAATCTCCATATCTGTGGTTTGCTGTGTGTAATTCCGTACGATAGCAAGCATCGCCTCTAATGATTCCTTATATATTTTCATCTGTCATCCTTCTTCCTACTTGAGCTATCCATATTGCTAGTTAAATATATGATTCACTCTACATCTTATTTATTAATTTTTATTAATTGCTTCTGAAAGCTGATCTATGAGTTTAAAAATGGTATTTCGCTTTTGTTTTAATGCTAATGGATTTGCTACTAAGCGTGTAGATATGGGCTGTAGCCAATCGAAGATTTCTAGATTGTTTTCACGCAAAGTGGTACCCGTTTCCGTAATATCTACGATAGCATCTGCTAGTCCTACAAGTGGGGCCAGCTCAACAGAGCCTTCAATCTTGATGATTTCCACATCTTGAGCTCCAAAGTACTGTTTTGTAATGGTTGGATATTTCGTACCAATTCGTTGACGACGACCTTCTTTAGGATCATAGCCCGCTAAGGACGCCAAGATGAATTGGCATTTACCCGTTTGTAAATCTAGCATTTCATAGCTCGTATCGTCTTGTTCATCGAGCACATCGCTACCGACGATGCCAAGATCAACCACGCCATTTTTCAAATACGTCGTTACATCTGGCCCCTTTGCAAGGATGATCTCCATAGAATCGCCTAAAGAGATAATGAGCTTACGCGCCTTATTATGTAATGGCTCGCAATCAACACCACATGCTTCTAGGAGTGGAATAAAATCCTTTTCTACGCGCCCCTTCGTAAGAGCGATACGCAATGTATCGTTATCTTGAGCTTTGCTTTCACCCTGCAAGGTAACATCAGTCAAGACGTCGATATTAAAAGCCATCCCTACTGCCGGCATCGGCGTACCATCAAAGCTAGATAGCAAGCCATCATAACGGCCGCCGCTGACGATGTATTGAGACACGCCGTCCACATAGCCTCTAAAAGTAAGACCTGTGTAATAGGATTGAAGTGGTTCCGTAGAAACATCAATGCGAACCCGTTGCCCCGTTGCTTCCACTTGATTTGCCATATCTACGAGATTATCTAAAATGCGCTGCGCCGCTGCAGGCAAGATAATTTGATTAAGCTCATCCTTTATATCTTGAACCGTACCAAACAAGCGAGGCCATACAGTTAAGAAAGGATATAGCGCACTATTTTTAAAGTCAGAAATCAACTCGTTATATCGTGGCAAGTATTTAGTGAATAACGCCTCTAAGAGCTCTGCCTTTTCATCATCACTGAGTCCAAGAGCATCGGTAATAGCACGAGAAAAACGAGCATCCCCAATTTCGAGCAACAAATGATTACCCAACTGAGCTTCGTTCACCTCTTTAATAATCTTGAAGCACTCTTGCTCAGCCTCAAGCCCTTCATAGCCTACCATCTCGATGCCACCTTGCGTCACTTGGTTGACATCGCCACGATGCTTTTTATTTTTCATAAATACATCGCCCAAGTAGTAGAACGTGCGAGGCAATTCAATATTTGTAGTCGCCAAGAAACGACCGATAGGCATGGTCAAATCCGGACGAATTACGACGGACACTTCAGAACTATCCATGAATTCGTACATATGTTGACCGCGCCCCATTGCATAGCCATTGAAAACATCTTTGTACTCTACGAGAGGCGTAGAGATCTTTGTGTATTGACGATTTCGACAAAGACCGAGTACATATTGACTCACATCATCCTTGCGCTCTGCTACGATCCCTATATCATCGCGGAAACCAGTAGGTAATTGCTGCTGTACCATCGTAAACATCCTTTCTATCAATTGATTCATATTATTTCTCACGCCTGTGAAAGCCATATTTCTGTACTATCATTGGGATTATGTGGCTATCCAATACACTATGAGAAAAAATTTACCTATATCGATACTTTTCTATTTTATCGCTTTAATTTATTAAAGTATGAAATCATAATATAACGGTTCTATAGAATTGTCAATAGAACCGTTAATATTTCATGTATTTACTATAATAATGATTTTATACTAGCCCCAAACGTTTTCTATATCTGCCACGCTATGTGCATCAGACCCCAATACAAATGGCACACCGATGATAGCCGCCATGCCTTGAATGAAGCGGCTTGGGTACATTTCACGACAATCTGGTTTGAAGAAGCCGCTCATGTTGTAGTCTAACTCGCGACCTTGGACGCGCATGATATGCAAAATATCGCTCACCACCTGCGCATTGCGACGATCTAAATGACGTTCAAAGCCAAAGTGATGTTGGTATTTCTTGATTAAATCAAAATGCCCTATCCGTTTAGGCGTATATTCACCGAGGTCAGCACGCACGGCTTGGCGCACTGTAGAATAATACTTGTAATATAACTCATATTGTTTTTCAATCCACGGCCCAAAGCCTTTCTCAAATTCTTCAGCACTGTAGTCTAAGCAGTAAAAGGCATTATTAACGCCTTCCATAAAGTGAACGGATAAAATATTATCATCCGTCAACGGACCATAGCGATCCAAGAACTCTTGAATGTCTGATTCAAAGCCTGGAATATAATCGACTTCAAAACCGAGAGAAATATCGATATGTGTGCCATAGGCACGTTGTAATTGACGACCCAACTCTAAGTAAGTATCAACTTCATTTAATTTCAAAGACGCTGTGTCATAGGCCTTTTTATCACCACCATATTCTGCAGCAAAAGCTGTTGGCAATGGTGCATGTTCTGTAAGGCATACCTTTTCGATACGCAACTCGATGGCCTTCTCAATCATCATCGCAGTTCGGTCCCCACTACCATGTGGACACAACTCCGTATGCACATGACCGTCCACGAGACGGCTACGATATTTACTATATCCAACGAACTGCCGTTCATCTTTCATGTTCATTCAATCACCCCTATTCGCCCTAACCCCTGGCGAATCCTTATCTATAATCTATACATCATTAGTATAACGTATTAATATTTATCTTTTACTATACTAATTATTATACCAATAATGCGTATGTTTCGGTATCCTGATATTTACCATGTTTGAATCCAACTTGAGGCGTTAAACCACAATAGGTAAAGCCAAATCGCGCGTGTAACTTGGTGCTGCCTTCATTGCCAGCCGTAATAACGGATACCACATTGTGCAATAACGGATCATTTTTTGCTATTTCTAAAATATGAGCCATCAGCTGTGTAGCGATTCCCCTACCACGATAATCTTGATGGATATAGATAGATAATTCGACGGTACTTTTGTAGGCCTCTTTAGGTCGATATGGTGAAAGCGATGCATAGCCTGCTACAATCCCATCAATGGTACCTACCACAATAGGATGGTGCTCATCGCTATGAGACTCATGCCACTCCTGCCACTCTGACAACGTGTGAGGTTCAAGATCAAGCGTGGCTACGCCGTTTACAACCTCATAGTTATAAATATCTAAACAAGGGGCTATATCACCTTTTGTAATTGGTCGTATTACTAATTCACTCATAAAGTATTCCTCAAAACTGTAGGTATCCTAAAAAATATTATTTCTATTTAACATAATATATAAAAATAGCCCACATACGCAAGAAAAAGGACGAACTATTCGTATAACATACCATTTCACTTTTATCCATCTTTTGAGGTAAGAATTACATATTTTACATCTATATCCCCAATACAACAAAACTGAGTGGTAAAAACAACGTTTTTTACCACTCAGCATATACGTTTTGAAGCATATATAAGTAAAAAGCTCTTATTTTACTTATATACTTTTATCATATTCTTTATTATGACTATTAAAGCTAATACATTTCTATAGGAGCAAAGTTATACTCTTACTTGATATATAAGAAAATTACACAATAACAAATAAAAGTATTGTAATAACAATTAAAGCACTAACAACAGTATAGTCAATTCTTTTCAATCCTACAGATGCAGCAAAGCTGTGTGTGGGACCACCGAATCCACGTAACTCCAAAGACAACGCCATTGTTTCGGATCGTCCCAAGGATTTTAGCAGCAATGGTTGGATAACAGATGCATAGGATTTGATACGCTTAATGAAGTTGCCTTCGAGAGATAAGCCGCGGCAAGCTTGCGCCTCTTGTACAGCATGGCTTTCAGCAATGAAGTCAGGCACGAAGCGCAGTGCAGCAGTGAACATAAATGCATATTCGTAAGGAATTTTGCATTGTGTTACGAGCGCTGCCGTAAGGTCTTGCAATTTTGTAGTTGCCAACAGGCCTATAAAAACAAGTGTCATAGCCAACATTCGTAAGCCGGATACAATGGCAGAGGTTACATCGCCACTGCCAAGGAATTGGATGAGTCCAAGAAATACAGCGAAGCTAGTTAATGCCAACACGGCTTTGCGTTGTTTGAATAACAAACCTGCCAAAAACAGTACACCGAGTTCTACTACGACTAATGCCAATAGCGATGCCCAGTCGCGCAACAGGATGGCCCACACGGATACAGCGAGGGTCATCAAGATTTTTGTTAACGGTACTAAACGTTCCATATGTCCCTCCTATTTTCCGCTCAACTGAGCCACTAACTTAGATTTCAATTCATCCATAGATTTGCAATAGCCCAAGGATGGTACCGCTAGTGAAAGTTCCACACTTGGCGGTTTCGTAAGGCCTAACTCTTGCAATTCATCCGTAGATTTCTTGAACAATTCTTCTGGACTACCGTCAAAGGCAACGGTTTGGTTGCCCATGATGATAGCACGGCTACATTCGCTAGCCATGATTTCCATATCATGAGTAATGAGAAGGATCGTGATGCCTTCTGCATTGAGCTGGCGCAATAATGCTAGTAGCTCTTTTGTTTCCTTACCATCTTGACCACTTGTTGGCTCATCGAGGATGAGGATTTTAGACTTCATAGCCAACGCGGAAGCAATGGCTACGCGTTGCTTTTCACCACGACGCAATGTCGGCGGGTATGCTTCACGCAAGTGGGCAATACCTGTACGTTTCAATACTTCATCAACAATGCGTTTCACTTCGGATTTAGTACGACCCAAAGACTCAGGGCCAAAGGCAACCTCAGTGGCTACAGTGGGTCTAAACATTTGACGATCTGGCTGTTGGAATACATAGCCGATAAATTGCCCCCGTTTAGACGGCGGCATGGACGTAATGTCCCTGCCGTTATAATACATGCGGCCTTCGCTAGCCTTTTCGAGGCCTACGAGCAAACGAGTAATGGTCGTTTTACCGCAACCATTACGACCACCGATGGCGATATATTCGCCCCCTTCGATGGTGAAAGTCACGTCTCTGAAAATATCTACGGATGGCACATAGCCAAAGCGGATGTTTTCAACCTTAAGCATGAGCGCCACCGTCCTTTCCTGGTACATCATCAACGCGTTGAACTGGTTGTCTATTTTCTACTATATTAGATTGATCAGCAAGATTATCTACTATATTTCTTTGATTAGCTGGAGAGTTGCTTTTACCATGCACCTCGGTTTGAATCGCATGAGCCATTTCAATTTGGTGCAAACCCTTGATAGCAGACTCGATGCTGAGCCAAGGTTCATCGCTGTGGAAGCCAGCTTGTTCCAATTCCATATAAGTTGTAAACACGGATGGCAATGCATCGACGTGAATATTGTGTTCATACATATAACGAAGCGTAGTAGGTACATCGTCATCACAGGCGATAGAACCATTTACCATGAGGGCCATACGGTTAGCGTACGGCAATACGGCATGCAAATCATGGTCGATAACGACAACGGTGATACCGTGTTTTTGGTTCAAATCACCTACGAGGCGATATAATTCAGCAGTCCCATCTGGATCGAGGGAGCTTGTCGGTTCATCAAGAACAAGTACGGTTGGGTTCGTAGCCAATACGGATGCGATAGCCAAACGTTGGCGTTGACCACCAGATAAACTTGTAATCTTGCGGTCTTCTAAGCCTACGAGGCCAACTTGCTTAAACACCTCTTCAGAACGAGCTTTAATAGTTTCACGGTCATAACCGCGGTTTTCCATAGCAAAGGCTACTTCTTCACGAACCGTCATCGTTACGAGCTGTGTATCGTAATCGGCGAGAACTACACCGATATGATTCGCTAGTTCTGGGATTTCCATTTGCGTAGTCGCATGACCATCTACAAAAACCATGCCTTCTAAGCGTCCACCATAGAATTTAGGCACTGCCCCTACCATCGCCATACAAAGGGTGCTTTTACCACAACCGGCAGGACCTGTAACAACGAGGAAATCACCTTCATTTACATCGAGATTGATGTTTTCAAGGGATGGGGTAGTCGCCTTTGGATGATAGTAATTAACGTGCTCAATAGAGATTTTAGCTTGGCGCTCAGGCAAGATAGTCAAGCGACTATGGTCAGATGTCAATTGATCCGCATTTGGCAACATGCCACGTTTAGAAAATAGACGTTGTGCCGGAATATACAAAATTGGCGTAATGGCACCATTCAAGGCACCTATGATGAGTACCAATGGCCACATACCATACATGTACACATTATTTGGAAGGCCAAGCACTTGCCACAAAATAGTAACAAAGATACCACCAGATACAACAGTTGCTAAGAAGCCAGACACGACAGGCGTTAAATCAAAACCACCAATTTTACGGAACTTCATGGACAACATAGCACGCGTTACTAGAGCCGCCGTCAAAGCACCACCTGGCTCAGACAACAAGTTGCCGTAAGGGAATGCGGACTTAGACGTCAATACGTTGATGAGGGCCGCCACAAGGCCAATCCCCAAGGTTTGACTCAAACTAGGACGAGTCAATAAAATAGCTACGCAGTACGTAGCAATCGTCCAGTTCGGCGTTACCCCAGCCACACTAGGGCTTACCAAATGCAAAATCGTGCCCAATGCGAGCATCAATGTGCTAACAGTAACCCATCTAAACTGGCCACCCTGCACATGTGTGTACACAAGATCCTGAATCCGTTCCATAATAGCCTCATTTCTATAAAAATATATATGGATTTATTTTATCATTCTTCGAGAATTTGTGAAAGCCTAGAGGCTATCAAGGGACTTCAAGTAAAGCCCATAAAAAAAGCACCATCTATTAATGATAGTGCTTTTAAGAACTAATGTACTTCATCTAATAATATTCTAAGATAATTACGTCTACTGTTTAATATTCTATCAATATAGATAGTCCGATCTAAATAACGGTAAAAACTTAAATAATTATGACAAAGTAAATATCTGTATTCAATTTTACTTCCTAGATTAATCAATAATCGCTGCCCCATTTCTGGAAATATACTCAACGAATCATTCGCAGTTACTATATCCAAAACGGTTTTCTTAGCTAACTCAATATCACCGGTTTCTTCTTCTATAAAAGATTTTATTTCTAGCAAATCTTCTCGTGCTTTTGGTGCATAGCTAATTTGATTATTCATAATTAAATCCCCAATTCAGTCTTTAGTTGCTCTGATGAAATCCAGCCTTGTTCTTCACCAGATTTACGACCTGTCTCTAAAGCGCCCATAAGTTTTATCGTAGCCATTAGACGTTCATAATCTTGAATATCCATAATTGCATATCGGCCTCTACCATTTTTAGTTAAGAATACGGGACTATCTATAGTAACATCACGTAAAACTTCAGAATAGTTTCGTAAATCTGAAATAGGTTTTATATTCGGCATACTATCACCTCCAGAATACTTTAGTGATATACTACTCATTTTTCTAATATCTTATCACTATTGTAGTTAAATTATCGCGTAAATTCAACATTAAATTTTACAGCACCCTTTAAAATTACTATCAACATCTATGATACTTATATCTTCCTTTTCTTGTTATATACTTATGATATAATGCGCATAGATACTTATTTATGAATAAAAAAGGAAATATCATGGCACAAGCATTAATCGTAATCGATATACAAGAAGGCTTAGTTAAGGAAAACCCTTACAATGCCAAAAACTTTATCTCAAATACAAAAGCAATCATTCAACATTTTAGAGATCAAAATATAGAAGTCATTTTTATCAGACATTCTGAAGATGAAGGCTTATTAGCAACACGTAGCGATAATTGGCAAGTCTATCACGAATTAAAACCGCAAGAAAACGAAAAGATTTTCAATAAATATTACAATAGTATCTTCAAGGACACTGAATTAAAGGAATATTTAAACCGAAAAAATATTACCGATTTAACATTCGTAGGAATGCAGGTGGAATTTTGCATTGATACATCTGTGAAAGTAGGCTTTGAGTATGGTTATAATATCACCATCGTCGAAGATGCTATCTCAACCTTTGACAATGAGTATCTACCAGCCGGTACAATCTTATCCTTTTACAAAGAAAAGATTTGGCGGAATCGATTTGCACAGCTAAAAACAACAAATGAAATGTTAAGCATCAATTAAATTACGAAAATAATACAAAGATTTTTATAATTTTTTCTCACGTATTTGTCATATATGTATGTTAAAATTTTATTAAATATTTATGCCCGAACATAGGAGGTCTTTTTTATGTATAAGTATATTACGATTTTAGGAGCTGCGGGCCAAATAGCTCAAAAGTTGACTGCTACACTATTAACATATACAGATATGCACATTACATTATACGGTCGTCAGTTGAAAACACGTATACCTCCAGAGATTATCGACCATGAACGTGTTACAGTGATTGAAGGTTCGTTCCAAAATCCTGGTAAATTAGAACAAGCTGTAACAAATGCGGAGGTTGTATTTGTAGGTGCTATGGAGTCTGGCAGTGATATGGCTTCCATCGTGAAAGCATTGAGCCGCAAAAATATACGCCGTGTTATCGGTGTGTCCATGGCTGGACTTTCTGGTGAATTCCCTGTAGCACTTGAAAAATGGACCTTCGACAACTTGCCGATTAGCTATGTTCAAGGTGAGCGCCAAGCACGCAATGTATTACGCGAATCCAACTTAAATTACACCATCTTGCGCCTCACATGGCTTTACAATGATCCAGAGAAAACTGATTACGAACTCATCCCTGAAGGGGCTCAATTCAACGATGCCCAAGTTTCACGCGAAGCAGTGGTAAAAGCCATCTTTGATATCTTACACGCTGCGGATGAAACGCCTTTCCACCGCACAAGCATCGGTGTAGGTGAACCAGGTACACACTATGACAAACCAAGCTTTCACTAATATATAAATAAATATTTTGTAAAAAAGAGAAATTACTATATACCAATACAAGACTATCTTCAATACGCTTGAAGATAGTCTTTTTATATATCATTTTATGATTAAAGTATCTAGTTAACCTCATTTGAATTAAATATCTCATATATATATTTGTATACTGCAATTATATCGTTTAAATGATATAATTACAGTATAAGAATGATGAACAAATACTTTTAAAACTATAAGGAGATAACTATGGGAATATTACGCGAAACAATTCGTCCATCCTCTGATTTACGAAATAAGTATCCTGAAATTTCTAAAACCTTACAACTTAAAGATGAGGCTGCCATTATTACTGTAAATGGTCGTGGAGATACCGTAAGTCTCGGCTATAATACATATAATATGTTAAAGTCAAAAATAGAATTATTATCCTCTCTTGTAGAAGGACAAAACGATATCATTCAAGGTCGCACCACTACACTTGATGAAGCTTTCAACAGTATCGATAAAATGCTAGATCAAATGGGGTAACTCTATGAAATCCCAACCCTACACAATCATTCCTACTGAAAAGTTCAATAAAGAGCTACATCAACAAATACTTTATATAGCTATGCAGTTTTCAAAAGAAACAGCTATACAAGTAAAAGAAAATATTCAAAATTCAATTTCAAATCTTATGAACCATCCATATATGGGGACTACACCTAAAATTAGAGCACTTAATGACAGTGACTTTCGAATGTTGATTTTAGAAAAGCTTATTATTTTCTACACAGTTGTAGAGGAAACTAGAACTATTTATTTAATCTCTATACTTGATCAACGACAGGATTATGTAAATATACTAAACGGATTATAACATTTGAACTAAACCAGTGCTTCTTTAAAAATTAAATACCCTTCAAAGTGGTATATCCAAAATCTAATCGGTACATTTTTACTCATGTACTATAGATTTTGAATATACCTTTTCTTATTCCTATATTTTATAGTTATTTATATAGATAAAGTTCTGTATTTACGCTATACTAATAAATGATTAAGTTATACTAATAGATATGTGAAAGTAAACGCCTATACGGTTATCGATTATATTTATATATACACTTTACTGTATAAATCACCGTAATTTTTGCGTATAAAAATAAACGATATCTATTTTTAGTCCCACTTAGGGCAGAGGCTGATTAAGGAGTTATTATGAATCGCATTGTTGTTATAGGCAGTTGCAACATGGATATTGTAGTCCTAGCGGACAAACGCCCCACTGCGGGTGAAACAATCATGGGCAACGAATTGCACATCGCTCACGGCGGTAAAGGTGCCAACCAAGCGGTAGCTGCTGCTCGTCTAGGTGCAGAGGTGACTATGGTTGGTTGTATCGGCGAAGATGCATACGGCCAAATGATTATGGACAACCTAAAGGAAAATCATATCAATACAGACTACATCGTTACCGTTCCAAATACTACAACTGGCACAGCCCACATCACATTGGCTGAAGGGGATAACAGCATCATCGTTATTGCAGGTGCTAATGCTAAGGTAGATCAATCTGTAGTAGATAATGCTTGGTCTGCTATTGAGCAAGCAGATCTCGTAATGGTACAAAATGAGATTCCTATCCCCACAATCGAATATATTGTTCGTCGTTGCCACGAGGCTAATGTGAAAGTCCTCTTAAATCCAGCTCCAGCAGCTGATCTCAATCCTGAATGGTTAGAATTGGCTACGTACATCACTCCAAATGAACATGAATTATCTGCCCTCTATCCTAACCAATCGACAGAGGAAACATTATTGGCAAACGAAAACAAAATCATCGTTACTCTTGGCAGTAAAGGTGTAGGCTACGCCGATAACGGCGAAATCCACACTGTATCTGGCTTCAAGGTTGAACCAGTAGATACAACAGGCGCAGGCGATACCTTCAACGGTGCCTTTGCAACAGCTATCGTCAATGGTAAAAGCTTAGCCGATGCGTTGCAGTACGGCAATGCAGCTGCGGCCCTCTCCATCCAACGTTTGGGCGCCCAAGGTGGCATGCCAACAAAGGACGAGGTCGCTGCATTCTTGGCAAAGAGTTAGCATATTGAATAGAAAAAGGAGTTATCCATGCAACGACACGGCATTTTAAACAGCCATATTGCTAAGGTGCTTGCCGACCTTGGTCATACAGATACGATTTGTATTGCTGACTGCGGTTTGCCAGTACCTGAAGGGGTTCAAAAGATTGACTTAGCCTTAGATTTTGGTGTACCAAGCTTTGAACAAGTGGTATCCATCATCGCTAAGCATATGAAATCCGAAGCGGTTCATGTGGCAAAGGAAATTAAGGAACATAATCCTAAGGCTTATGACTTCTTGGAGGCCACCTTCCCATCCAATCAATACGAATGGATTGAAACGAGCCATGAAGCTTTCAAAGAAGCCACAAAACAATGCAAATGCATTATTAGAACTGGTGAAGCATCTCCGTATGCCAACATTATCTTGCGCGCCGATTGTATTTTCAGCGATCGTCCCTAGAGCAATAGATTAACTGACCCTCAAATCTATTACATACATTAGAGATACTTTCACCAATCATATAGGAGTAGTTATGGAAATTGTTATGTCTGGCATTGCAAAGGCATTTGGTACGAACCAAGTACTACGCGATGTAAGTATTACCCTCAAGGAGGGCGAGGTTCACGCCTTGATGGGTGAAAACGGCGCCGGCAAATCCACCCTCATGAATATCCTTACGGGTATTCACAAGGCAGATGCTGGTAAAATCACCATCGACGGTGTAGAGCGGACCTTCCCGAACCCGAGAGAGGCCGAGCTAAACGGTGTAGCTTTCATCCACCAAGAGCTCAACATTTGGCCAAATCTAACATTGTTAGAAAATCTATATTTAATGAGACCGAAGCGCAATAAATTCGGTATGCTCGATAAAAAGGCGATGCTCACTGAGGCTGAAAACACATGCCGCGAACTAGGCATCGAACTGCCGCTCACAACAGAAGCAGGCCTTTGCTCCGTTGGTCACCAACAAATGACGGAAATCCTTCGTATCTTGATGTTAGATGCAAAGGTTGTCATCATGGACGAACCGACAGCTGCCCTTACAGAGCGTGAAACGGCGACATTGTTCAACATGATGCGCAAAATGAAAGCACGCGGCGTTGCTATCGTATATATCTCTCACCGCATGGAAGAAGTGTTTAGCGAATGTGATACGATTACGGTTATGCGTGATGGTCACACAATTATCACTAAACCAACATCTGAGATTTCTGTAGACGAAGTGGTACGTCACATGGTAGGCCGTTCCATCGACGAGTTCTACCCCGCTCGCACTACAACACCGGGCGATGTGGTTATGAGCGTTGATAACCTCAAACCTGAAGGTTTTAACAACGACATTTCCTTCTCCTTGCGCAAAGGGGAAATTCTTGGCGTAGCAGGCCTTATGGGTGCTGGTCGTACAGAAATCATGCGCGCCATCTTCGGTGTAGATAAACACAATGGCGGTACCGTAACGGTAAACGGTTCCGTTCTCAACTGTAAAAAACCAGAAGATGCCATCAAAGCTGGCATTGCTTTCATCACAGAAAATAGAAAGAGCGAAGGCTTGATCCTCGATTTCTCCATCGGTTCTAACATTACATTGCCGAATCTTGGCGAAATTTGCCCCTCTCATGTACTAGATAAGGGCAAACTTACGTCTTTTGCTGACGAATTGTCTAAAAAACTGGGCGTTAAAACTCAATCCATTCACGAGCCCGCATCCTCCCTATCCGGTGGTAACCAACAAAAGGTGGTTATCGCAAAATGGGTTGGTAAAAAGCCATCCATTATCATCATGGATGAACCGACACGCGGTATCGATATCGGCGCAAAACGTGATATTTATGATTTAATGAACGAATTAACGAACGATGGTGTGTCCATTATCATGGTGTCCTCTGAGTTACCTGAAGTGCTCGGCATGAGCGACCGCGTTATGGTCATTCATGAAGGTCGCGTAGCAGGTATCTTAGACCGTAGCGATGTAACACCAGAATCGATTATGACATTAGCCACAGGAGGACAATAATGGACAGCAAAGCTCTACAATATATAAAAAAATTAGGCCCCCTCATCGGCCTCATCCTATTATTTGTAATTATCTCTGTCATGAACGACAGTTTCCTTGAATTCTCTAACTTGCGTAACTTGTTGCGCCAAGTATCCATCAATGCAATTATCGCCTTCGGTATGACCTTCGTCATCTTAACTGGCGGTATCGACTTATCGGTTGGTTCCATCCTTGCCCTCTCTAGTGCAGTGATGGCAAACCTCATCGTAACTGGTACTGACCCTGTATTAGCTATCGTATTAGCCGCAGGTGCCGGCCTTGTATTGGGCGGTATTAACGGTCTCGTTATTACCTATGGCCGCGTAGCTCCATTTATCGCTACCTTGGCGACCATGACAATCTACCGTGGTGCGACGCTAGTATTCACAGACGGTAACCCAATCTCCGGTCTTACTCAAGATCCTCTATTCCACGGCTTTGGCCAAGGGGATATTGCAGGCCTTCCAGTTCCAGCGATCACAATGTTCCTAGCTTTCATCGCCCTTTGGTTCGTATTGAGCCGCACATCCTTAGGCCGTAAAACATACGCCGTAGGTGGTAGTGAAAAGGTAAGTTACATTGCTGGTATCAAGATTGACCGCGTTAAAATCTTCGTGTATGCCTTAACCGGTATGCTCTGTGGTATCGCGGGTGCAATCATCACCTCTCGTCTTAACTCTGCACAACCGACAGCAGGTGCAGGCTATGAACTTGACGCTATTGCAGCGGTGGTTCTTGGCGGCACAAGCCTTGCTGGTGGTCGTGGTCATATTGTTGGCACATTAATTGGTGCCCTCATTATCGGTACCCTCAACAACGGGTTAAATATTCTCGACGTTTCCAGTTTCTATCAACAAGTTGTAAAAGGTATTGTCATTTTATTGGCGGTTCTTGCAGACCGCAAGAAAGCCTAGGAGGTTCCTATGAAAAAACTATTGTTACTGTTGGCGATGGCTATCATGGTTATCGGTCTTGTAGCAGGCTGTGGTAAAAGCGCTGATAACGGCGGCGACAAAAAATCCGGCACAATCGGCTTCTCTGTTTCCACATTGAACAACCCATTCTTCGTAACTATGAAGGAAGGCGTTGAGGCTCAAGCTAAAGCGCTTGGTCTTAAAGTTAAAATCGTTGATGCTCAAAATGACCCTGCAAAACAAGCAAACGATATTTCCGACTTACTTGAAAGCGGCGTTTCTGTATTGATCATCAACCCTGTAGACTCTGCAGCTATCTCTACTTCCGTAGAAGCAGCAAATGCTAAAAACATTCCTGTAATCACTGTTGACCGCTCTGCTGATAAAGGCAAAGTAGTAGCTCACATCGCTTCCGATAACGTAAAAGGCGGCGAAATGGCCGCTCAACTTATCACTGAAAAAGTAGGCAAAGCTGCAAAAGTTGCAGAAATCGAAGGTATCCCTGGTGCTTCCGCCACACGTGAACGCGGCCAAGGTTTCCACAACGTAGCTGACAAAGACTTAACAGTAGTAGCAAAACAAAGTGCTGACTTTGACCGTACAAAAGGTTTAAACGTAGCAACAAACATTTTGCAAGCTAACCCTGATGTACAAGCTATCTTCGCTCATAACGACGAAATGGCATTGGGCGCTATCCAAGCAGCTAAATCCGCAGGCAAAACAATCTTCATCGTAGGCTTTGACGGTACTGCTGATGCAGACAAAGCTGTTAAAGACGGCACATTGGCTGCAACAATTGCTCAACAACCAGACCAAATGGGTAAAATCGCTATCGATACAGCTCAAAAAGTTATCAAAGGCGAAACTGTAGAAGCTAAAATTCCTGTAGATCTTAAAGTTGTTACAAAATAATCGTAAATAGAAACTGGGTACAGAAAAAGAGTCGCATCCTTTGATGCGACTCTTTTTATTTCAGCTCTTTCTCTAAAAATACTTTAAAAAACTCAATAAACTTTGGCAAATACGTTTGATCTAAACTTTCAATAATCATATGACATTTATAATTATAAATGGTACAGATGTTAATCTCCATCGTTAGAGCACCCTTTTGATCTAACGAGAATGTAAGCGTATCCCCTTCTCCCGTCAGAATATATGTAAAGGTTGCTTTGCCTTTACAGTTTTCATACAAGGCAACTAATTCTTTATAACCAACGCGAATTCCAGACCAATCACTAGGGTCAATATATCCAGAACAGATATTATAGCCCTGTTTAATATATATGCCAAACACACCAAATTGAGATAACTCTGTATCCATATCAAAGGCAATTATTAAATTTGGTTCATTTACGATTTCATACATTCTATGTCACACTCCACAAACAACAATTTTTATTTATTATAACACTGTGTTTGTGAATAAAATAGAAATTATAAGTTTTTCCGGAAATTAGACAGAACCAATCCATCCATATCCTTGTACTGCCATATCCATAAAATGGTTCATAAGTAAAGACACCTTAGAGTCAAAAGATACTTTATCATAACTTTCAGGCAAATCATCATTTAAGGATAGTTCCACCTCATATTTTAGCTTAGCAATTGGCTGTTCATCCTTATACCAATCTACTACAAGAAGATTATTACGATTATCGACTAGCTTCTTATAAAGATTCTTGGCAGAGAGTTTTACTTTTTGCTCTTCATCCTTTGTCACCTTTTTTCCAGCAATAAGCAAATCAAAGATTTCTAATTCTTCTTCTGTAAGGCCTTCTGTATTTGCACGATTATCTTCCTGACGAAGTTCTTCAAGAAGTTTTACAAGCTGCTCATAGTAATCCTCATTTTCAGTGCCACCTGCATTATAGGAGTCAATAATTCGCTTAAAACGTTCGGAGAATTTAGTTCTCGTGCAGTTTCTATTAAGCATCTGTTCGAGTGCTTGCTCAATGTATTCCTTCAAATCATTAATCTCAATAGCTTTATACTGAGCAACCTTGATTTCTTTTCTCAATTGCTCAACATCAACCTTAGAAAGATCAATAGCCTTTGTGCCTTTTATCATGTACTGTGCAGGTTTTTCACGTACATAGTTAACGAACTCTTGACTTGCTGTAACACTGCCATCCAGAATCTGATTCATTTTTTGTCTAGCACGAGCAACCTTTTCATCGTTAACAGTGTTATATAAAAGACCATGCAAATACACAAGCGGTGCGAATTTATCATTATTCCAGTTCTTTTCAAAGATTTCCGGCTTGGATGCTTCGTAGAGATTTGTCAAAGTATTAAGGATAACTTTAAACTTCTCTTTGTCATCATCTTTTGCAACGATATTGTCATAAGCACTTCTTAATGCATCTAATTGATCCAGTGTATTAGAATCAGCAATTATCTTTTCTAAATCAATATCAAGAGACAACAAGAAAGAATCTGCTTCATCAATTGTACCGTCAATGTAGCTGATTAATTGATCAATATCTTTTGCAGGGAATTCTGTTCCATCATCACCAGTGGCATATTCTGTTAATGCCTTCTTCATGTATTTAAAAACATTAACATAATCTACAATGATTCCGGCAGGTTTTCCCCGATACACTCTATTAGCACGAGCAATTGCCTGCATCAGCGTGTGGCCTTTCATTGGCTTATCAAGATAAAGTGTAGATAAGTTTTTTACATCAAATCCTGTCAGCCACATGGCACAAACGAACACAAGTTGTAGTGAGTCATCAGGATCTTTGAATCTATCCTCAATATCTCTACCGTCCGGTGTGATTTCTTTCATCTTTGCACGATGTTTTGTAATATCTAATCCTTGCTTAGCAAACTTCGTTTCTTCATCATTTTCCTCTGAAATGATAACGGCCTTTTCAACCTTATTCATATAAGCAAGAATACGTGTAAGCTGATCACATTTTTCCTTAGTGTCAGCTGTATTTCGCTCTTTCATGATGTTCTGCTTTTCTATAGCCCAATAATGCTGAACCTTGTCATACATTTTGACAGCAGTATACTTATCAACAGATACAACCATACCTTTTCCAAGGAATCCACGTCTTGGGAAGTGGTAAGCAATATCCTGTGCCACTTTATCTAAGCGGTCATCTCGCTTGATAACTTCAAGGATACGTGATGATGCATTCTCTAAGAGGCGAGTTTCATCCTCGTTAAGATTTTCCTCTTCGATAATATCCACGACATCATCATCAAGGAAATCATTCTCTAGCCCTACTTCCGGAACTCGTCTAGAATAGAACAATGGTACAGTAGAGCCATCTTCGACAGATTGTGCAAAGTTATACTCTGAAACATACTCACCAAACCATTGATTGGTAAGGCGTTTAGATCCAAGAAGAGGTGTCCCTGTAAATGCGACAAAATTTGCGTTAGGAAGTGCAGTTCTCATGTTCTCTGCTAAATCCTTATACTGTGCTCTATGTGCTTCATCAACAAGAACAATAATATCGTCACGAGTAGAAAGCACTGGATATTTCTTTGTCTTATCATACCTGAACTTATGTATCAGCGTGAAGATAAAAGCCTTATTGGTAGTCAAGAAATCTCTTAACTGCTTGCTGTCCTTTGGCTGGCATTCTTCTTTAGAGCCAATAACCTCTGTACGCACAAAGTTCTTATGAATCTGTGTATCCAAATCTTCACGGTCTGTGATAATGAGGAACGAAAAGTTACCTTGAATCTTACGCTTCACTTTACGTGCAAACATAACCATAGAATAGGATTTACCTGAACCCTGTGTATGCCAAAAAACACCAAGTTTACCGTTAAGCTCTTTTCTGTTCTCCACTGATTCCATTAGATTATTTACACCTAAGTACTGGTGGTTCTTAGCGATAATCTTTATTCTCTGGTTTTCAAAGAGAATGAAGTTTTCAATATAGTCAATCAATCTATCTTTGTTGAGAAGACCATCTACAAAATATCTGACAGAGCTATCCTTAACATTATCCGCAGCAAGAATGGTTTCTCTATCCAGTTTTTCTTTTTCGCTATCAATTTTAAGCCATTCAAAGAAATAGTCATAAGTTGCATTAAATGCACCAAGCTTCGTCTCCAAACCATTTGAAAGCACACAAATCTGATTAAATGCAAAGATATTAGGAATGTCCCGCATATAATCTTTGAGATTCTTGTTGTAGGCTTCTTCAACCTTAACAATGCTATTTTTCAGTTCAATAAACACAAGGGGCATACCATTGACAAAGATAAGAATATCCGGTCTTCTGTAGTAGACCTTTCCCTGAATCCACATCTGAGATACTGCTGTAAAAGTATTATTCTCCGGATGTTCAAAGTCTATCAATTTTACAAAATCGAAATCTTCCTTACCGTTTCTACGAACTGTGATTTTTATATTATTACGGATTTGTCTATATAATTTGTAGTTCGTATCTACAATGTCCGTTCCTGTAAAATCTTGCTTTAACGTCTTTGCGATCTCTTTAATTTTATTTTCTTCGATAGTGGGATTGATACGCTTCAGAGAGGTCAGCATCACATCAGGAAGGATACATTCCTTCTTAGAGTTTCTGCCTGTACCATCAGGCAATACATCTCGTTTATCCGGTGAAGCATCACAGATGAGGATATCATATTTAAACGGTTCAGCTTTTAATTTTGAAAGTATAGCCTGTTCTATATCGTCTTCAGATATAAAATTACGCATATGAACACCTCCTTAAACTTCAAGTTTTCCACTCATCAAGCGTGGTAATAGCGCGTCTCTTTGTTTGATAAGTTTATCATTTTGCATCATCAATGCTCGGATTGTTTGATATAAGGGTTCTTTTTGCTTATCAAATTCTTTTATTAACTCAGCTGGCGGAATAACTATTTTTACTTTTTTTATTAAATCCTGACTTAGATTCTGTTGTGCAGCTCCAAATCCAATGAGCAACAAATAATCACGAATCGAATAAAGATAATGAAACAAATAGTGCCTAGAGTTAATTTCATTTTTATCGTTAAAGACACAGCAAGCCTGATTGCAAGTCATTTCAGAATCCAAATATGCTAACATTCCAATGTTTACTCCGTACATTGCCATAACAACCGAACCTTGTGGTAACAACTTTGCGGATGACCCTTTTACTCCTGCTTCTGTTATACATTCGTCAGTATGAATTATTATTCCGTCTTTTATTTCTCCAGTCTTCACCCAAGGAATAGTTCCCTCTGTATAATATTCCTCGTGTGTTCTACTTGGAGTTCCACCGGAGCAGGTATTATAATGAAGACCAATTTTTTCTCTTACCCAACCTCTAGGCATTCCATCTTCAAACTCCGTATCCTCATATCCCGGAAAGCGAAATCTTATAAACCATTCCTTGTAAAGACTTTCAGCCATTCGCTCTAAGAGGTGGATACGTTTGTTATTGTTTTCGATAAGATTGTCGTAAGCTGAAAGAATATCAGCTATTCTTTTCTGCTGTTCATCGGTGGGAAGTGCTATTTGCAAATTACCAATTTGCTTAAGGTTAATATTGGGTTGTGCTGCTTGAGCACTCATACAATTCACATAGGCATTGAAACTTTTTTGAACCATAAAGTAATATAGATAGTCAATATTTACACCTTTGTTAAATCGAATAAGTGCTACTGCTTGATTAATATTAGCTGGAACATCTTCATCTTTTACAATTGCAAGTTTGCCAAGGTAAATTCCTGCCATCGAAAATAAAATATCATCCGCCTCAATTTGAGATCTTTTGAGTTTATTATGTGTGCTCTCTGAAATGAACATCATTCCACTAGACTTATCCAAATACTTAGCCTTTCCTAACATTTCAGAGCGAAAATAATTTATTCCTTCATCTGTAAAGCTGGCACCTATATTAGATGGTGTTGTTCCCTTTGTTATTTTCGTCGTTATATCCTTAAGTTTTACATATTCCATATCACTCACCCAACAATTCTTTCAGATTATTTGCGATGAGTTCTTCCAAGGATTTTGCCTCGACACTTAATGTAGTGAACTCAGAATTTAAAGAATACATTTCTTCTTTGAATTCTTCATATGTTAAACCATCATCTTCAATAACTACTCCGACATAACGTCCTGCATTAAGAGAGTAGTCTTGGTCAATAATTCCATCCTCTCCATCCATCGGTGCAGCTTTGCAAAGGCCGATAACATCAGTATACACACCATCAGGGAATCTTTCAGTTAACCAGTCAATTTGTGACTGCCAATATGCTTTTGTAAGAACTTCCTTATCATCAGAAGATTCTAGAGCATTGGTAAGTTCTGCTTTATACTCATCAATCAAGTCAACAAGAGCTTGTGTATCTTCTTGATAAAGCTTGGTAATAACACCTAAGTTCTTAATCTGCTCATTAGAAAATTTTCTGTGGGCACGGTCAATCTGTGTAAATACATTTCTTGCATCAATAAATAAGATTTCATTTTTCTTATCACTGTTTGGCTTCTGCTTATCAAAAAACCACAGAGTCGCAGGAAGGGTAACTGATGAGAACATATTAGAAGGAAGGGTTACCATCTGTGAGATGATACCTTCTTCAATCATTTTCTTTCTGATTTCATATTCTGAACCAGATGCATCAGATGCAGAATTAGCCATGACAAGTGCCGCCTTACCATTCTCATTTAACGCAGTAGCAAAGTAGCCAATCCACAAATAGTTGGCATTTGGTACAGTTTCTTTCTTGTCAGATTTTTTCTTTGTTGATTTGCTTTTGTTTCTTGGTACTCCATATGTATTGAAACGTGCATCGTCAGAAACCTTCTCAACCACAACCTCATCGACGTTAAAGGGTGGATTCGCCATTACATAATCAAATTGTCCGAATGCATTATATGGATCAGAATAAAATGAGTTAGCTTGTATAATATCACCTCGGATATTATTAAGGAGCAAATTCATCTTTGCTAGTTTTACTGTATCAGGTTCCTTTTCAACACCATAGCAACGGAATTTCATTTGCTCACTCTCGCTGGCATTGTGATTATGCATGTATCTTGCGGCCTGTACGAACATACCACCAGAACCACAAGCCGGATCTAAGAACTTCTTTTCACCGGGCTGAGGATTTAATACTTCAACCATATATTTTACAACAGTTGCAGGTGTGTAGAATGTTCCTCCATCCTTACCTTCTGCAAGTGCAAAGTTACCTAAGAAATATTCATAGATTTCACCAAAGATATCGACTGTACTATTTTCTGGAATATCTTTGAAAATACGTACGATATTAGAAAGAAGTTCTGGCTCTTCTTCTGGTACAAGCTGAGCATATACTTCTTTTGGTAGGACACCATCCATTTTAGGGTTTTCAGTCTCAATTGCTTCCATAGCTTTCTTTACAAGAGTAGCTTTACTAGCATCATCTGGTGCATCATTGATAAAATCATAATAAGCACATTCAGGAAGATAGAATCCGCACTTCTCGATAGAGATTTCTTTGATGGACTTTTCCATACGTCCGCCTTTAAGACGATTATACTCTTCCTCAATATTTTCCTTATGTTGTTTGTATAAAATATCTGCATATCTAAGGAAGATAAGTCCAAGAATAGGCTGACCATATTTATTCGCAGCTAAATGAGCACTAGCTCGAAGCACATCAGCAGAGTGCCATAGCGTATCTTTTAACTGTTTTAATTCTTTATCTGTCATAACAATAGTGCTCCTTTATTTTTCTATTTTATAGTCAAACCAAGACTCTTCTAGTACTTCATAAGGAATGTTATTATCTACGCAAAATGTATTGATACTTTTCATCGCTTTTAGGTTTGGCTCTGAACGTCCAGATTCCCAACGATTCACAGTAGAAAAAGCCACACCTATTACATTTGCAAATTCCTGCTGTGTTAAAAATGAACGTTGTCTAATTCTTTTTATTTCTTTAGGAAAATCCATATATATGCATCTCCTTTTCATCCATTAATATAGCATTATTATAGCAAACAAATATATATTTTTTTAATATCTATCCACTAGGCATTCTAATCTATCGGTATTTATCGGTATTTACCAATATCAAAATTAGATAATATGATAACCATATATGAATAACTCCAAAGTAATCTTGAAATTAATACTGTGATAGTAATATCTTATAGAACAACAAAGAGCCGCACCAATTAGGTGCGACTCTTTTAGTTAGAATATCAAATTAATACTAATTTTCTTATCTTTATAACGTTTTCTTAAAGAATATAGTGGTATGTACTTTCCCGGGCAGTTGTACTCGCTTATATTCTTTAAAGCCAAAGCTTTCGTACATTTTCGCCAGCCACGGGTGTTCTGCGGCAGTACCGAGGGTTACAGCCGGTGTCTTATATACATTACGCAATAAGTCTTCTGCTTCGGCGAGAACTTCTCGAGCATAGCCCTTCCCCTTGTGTTCAGGGGCCGTTACAAAGTGTGCAATGTGCGGATATACATCAGGTGTAGCCTTTGGAATCCAAGGCATGCGGAATGAAATAGAACACACCAAGGAGCCATCTACGTAGAGGCCGTATACAGGATATTTTAAGATCCACGCGCGAGACTCTTCTTGGCTAAAGTTGATAGCATCAAAAGATATAGGGTAGTTCTTATTCTCCGCATATCCTGCAATTAACACCTCGTGATATTCAGCCGCATCATCTACGGTTAATTGTCTAAATTCTTTCATATGTACCTCGTTTAAAGCGACCTAATTCTAAAAATATTAGGTCGCCATGAATTTCTATATTACTATGATAGCACGTATTTATAGAGCAGTATTTTTATAGAGCAGTACTATTTATAAAGCTGCGCTATCTAGAGGCAATTCGCTATCGAGTGTAAGGTAACGGCTCAAAAATTTACGTGTTCGTTCTTCTTTTGGATGTTCAAGGACAATCTTAGGATCCCCTTGTTCTACGATGACGCCACCTTCCATGAATACGACTTGGTCTGCCACTTCTTTAGCAAAACCAATTTCATGGGTTACGATGATCATGGTTACTTCTAACTCTTTAGCAATCTTACGGATAACAGCCAATACTTCCCCTACGAGTTCTGGATCGAGGGCAGATGTAGGTTCGTCAAAGAGGATAACCTCTGGGTCCATCGCAAGGGCGCGAGCGATGCCAATACGTTGTTGTTGGCCCCCAGATAATTGTACAGGATAGTAATCATCATACCCTTCCATGCCTACTTCCTTAAGGAATCGTTGAGCAATGTCACGAGCCTCAGATTTTTTCATTTTCTTAACTGTTACGAGGCCTTCCATGATGTTTTCAATAACTGTTTTATTAGAGAACAAGTTATAGGACTGGAATACCATGGATGTATTGCGACGTATGTTTAGGATTTCTTTGTTAGACGCTTTATGTAAGTCTACAGAAATATCATTTAACTGCATTGTTCCTGCATCGGCCTTTTCAAGGAAGTTAAGCGTTCTAAGGAACGTCGTCTTACCACTACCGGATGGGCCAAGGATAACCGTTACAGACCCCGTTGGTACATGTAAGTCGATGCCCTTTAAAATTTCACGGTTCCCGAAAGATTTGTGAACTTGTTTAATATCTATCATAATGCATTACCTCGTTTATACTTGCTTGCATAGATTTCTAAACGATGGAAGATGAATTCAAAGACAATCCCCATCACCCAGAATAGTCCGGCCACTACAATGTAGGCCTCAAAATACTGCGAATTTTCCTCTGTATATAACTTTGCAGCGCCAAACAATTCAATAACCGTGATGACGAATACGATACTAGTACTCTTCATGGTGTTAAGGAATTGGTTCGTAAATAGTGGCAACGCAAAGACTGTCGCTTGCGGCAATACGATGCGACGGAACGCTTGGAACCAAGTCATACCGATGGCTTGAGCCGCTTCCATTTGACCTTTCGGTACAGATTGCAAGGCAGCCCGGAAGATTTCACTCAAATACGCCCCTGTATGCAAGGTTAAGCCTACAACGGCTACGAATGTAGCTGGCACCTTTTCAAAAGGTACATGCACCCCTGTTTGATCCTCTACGGCGAGGAATAGAATTGGCAAGCCATAGTATACGAGGTATAAGAGAACCATGTTCGGAATACTACGGCACAACAATACGTACAAGTAGCTGAGCTGACTGAGCACGGGTACTTTATTTTGTTGTAGCACGCAACTTAATAACCCTAGGATTGTACCCAAACCAACGCTGAGGAAAGTAATCATGAGGGTTACTTTCACATAAGGAATGACAGCAAAGAAGGTGCCATAAATATAGGTTGAATCAATAATATGTCCCATAAGCCCCTACTCCTCACTAATCAAAATGCGTTGCGTTTCCTTGCCCGCAACGGTAAAACGTTTTTCAAGCAATCGGCCCAAGAGGGACACGATGATAATTAATATGCCATAAATTATGGCTGCATCGACGAATAATTCAAGATAACGCTGACTATTACCGCCCATGAGGTCCGCCTTACGCATCATATCTACAACGCCAACATTAAAGATTAGCGCCGTCCCTTTCAACATGCCAATAACGAGGTTCGTCAACGGTGGAATGCTCATGGTAAAAGCCTGCGGCAAGATGATGCGCACATAGCTTTGGAGCTCAGTCATACCAAGACTTTTAGCGGCTTCTTTCTCACCAGGAGAGACCGCATCGATACTGGAGCGCATGATTTCAGCACTATAAGCCGCGATATGCAAAGTAAACACGGCATACACGAATACGAGTCCAGGCACATTTCTCATGTTAATCCCCATGTGGGACATGATTTCTGGCACCCCAAAGTAAATGAGGAAGAGCTGCACCAAGAACGGCGTACCGCGCATAAAGGAGATAAATACAATAAATAATTGGTTTAATACCTGTACCTTCTTGAGGCGAATGATGGCTATGATAGAGCCCAAAATAACACCTAAGATGGCAGAAATAACGGTGATAAGTACCGTTACATGTACATAATTCAAGAGCTGTGGAAACGCTTGGATCATGTAGGACACATCAAAATACTTGCCCACAGTAGCACCTCGCTTCTAGACATAATAGAATAAGGCCGCCAAGGCGGCCTATTCGTTATTTTTGTGTTGGATCGAATGTGTAATCCCCACCAAGATATTGTTCAGAAAGTTTTTTCAACGTACCATCTGCACGCATTTCTTTCATAGTTTTATCGATTTTTTCGTTTACTTGTTTCATGTCATCTGTACGTTTAGACAAGAAATAAGTTGGTACTACTGCCAATACATCGCCTACGGCTTTGAGTGGTAAGCCACGATCCTTAATAGCAGAGTTAATTACGTATTCGTACTCACCTGCTGCATCGGCACGACCGGTAGCAACGAGGTTCAATGTTTCGGCACCGGCTTTATCTGTATAAATCACTTCAATTTGTGGATTCGCTGTTTCGTTGAATTGTTTTACTAATTCGTTGAACTCAGAGGATGTGGTAACGGCGATTTTTTTGCCTTTCAAATCATCTAGTTTAGAAATGTCATTACGGTCATTTTTCACCACTAATTTACGTGTGGAGTAGTTATTAACCTCATTAGTATAGTAGTATTTTGCTTCACGTGTAGGATTGCGGCGCATTTGGTTCGCAATCATATCTACTTGGCCTGCATCCATTGCTACGAAGGCAGCGTCAACAGCCATAGGCTTGAAGTTGAAATGAAGGTCTGGATTACGACGTTCAATTTCTTTCAACAACTCTACGTCAAAACCTGTAAGGTTGCCGTTATCGTCTGTATAGGAATACGGGCGAACTGTACCGCGTGTAGCTACGTTAACCACTTTAGCATCTGGATTCACCTTTGTTTCTTTAGATGTATCATCACCGCAACCAGCCACAACGAGCACGCCTAGTGCCAATGCACCGATGGCGAATAATTTTGTTAATTTCTTAGTATTAAACATGTAACACTCCTTCTCCTCGCAAGGTGCGTAGGAACGGCTCTACCTCATCTGTATTGGTAAAAGCCTCAATAACTCTATCTATTTGTTTTGTCTCTAAGGTGAGACCTAGTTTAATGCGTATATCCTCCATAGCAAGAGGATTCTTCGGCGATCCTTTCGGATTATTCACCGTCTCTGTGAAAGTATCCCCATTTTTCAATGTAACGGTTACCTTTGTAATCCGTTCACTTTGGGATACCTTCGGTAAGTCATAGACACGCTCTATTCGCGACATACAGTCTCGTACTTCTTGGTCTATGGTATCTATCTTGAATAACTCATCCTGTACAGCCCCATAAGCGAAGACTTGGTACACGACATACTCAATGGAAAACTGCCCTTCTCGACCTGTTTTTGGCGATGTATAGCGCAATGCCGCATCAGCACCAGGTGGAAAATGAACAGTCACTCTATCTATATCCTTCCAAAGGGAGAAATCGGGGGTGGCACATAATCTACATTGATCTTGTTCCTCTGTATCTGGTGAAAGGTAGTTATGTTTAGACACATACGAAGAAGATGTATATAGTCTATGTGCCACGGTTTCAGCTGCTTCAGCGCCACAAATGGCTGCCGAGCAATAGGGGTGGACTTTCATCCACAAACCAGGCTCAATGAGTTGTCCTGGTGCTAACCAACGGCTAGCGATGTCATTTGATGTAACGGTAATATTACCGATTGTTTTAAACCAACCCCGTTTGGGGTCAAAAGGTTTTGTACTTGTTTGAAGTGATGTATGTTGCAACAGTTCGTAAGCCCACACGCCATTGCGTGCTGCCAGTCCCGCATGGAGCGGCTTACCATCTGTACCACTTTGAAAGAACATGCCCGCCGATTGAGTAGCAGCCAAAGACAGGAGCTGAGCCAAACTTTCACCATGAAGGCCTCGCAAAGCGCCTATAGCGGCCGCTGCCCCAATCACACCAACGGTCCCCGTAGAATGCCATCCTTGGGTCCGATGGGCAGGATTGATAAGGGAACCAATAATACCCTCTAGCTCGGCACCGATGATATAGGCTCGAAAGAATTCGTGCCATGTATCCGTCGGCTCGATCACTGCCAGTAAAGCAGAATATAAAACAGTACTAAAATGACCTGCCAGATTTGCCTGGGCATCATCAAAATCTAGATAATGCGAGGCAAAGCCATAATACAAAGCCTTATCAGCTTTAGATACATTCTCTATTGCTAAGCCAGTATTTCCCTCTGATATAACCTTGCCACTCAAAACACTGGAGTTCATGTCCCGGCTAACATCCGAGCTTATAGATGACTTAGCCCCTATAAAGCGAGCTAAGTCTTGAACGGCTTGTTCGTTCTCTGCTGGTGCTAAGGATGCCAGATAATCTAGGAAGGCAATACGAGCCACTGACAGGAGGTCTTCACGGTTCGTCACATCCGTTTGTTCTATGTAGTTCACAATCGTCTGTGTTACAGAATCCATAAAGTCTCCCTTTCAGTTATCTATAATTAAATATATATCGATTGATTCGTCAGTAATGTATCAGATTTCATAGTAAAAGATTTACTAAATACAGTTCAGACAACATATAAATTTACTGCCGATTTTATTTACCAAATTTTTCAGCCCGATCATTTGGTTCTAACCAAATGGAGTCGTCTGGACCTTTTGGAACAAGGCGTGGTAGATCTTCAAATGGTGTATGATCTACATAGTAGAAACGTTTACGCATAGAGTCGAAGTCTGTTGTACCGCCGAATGCTGGATTGGAATACAGGCCCTTCGCATAGTTCCATAGGTTTGGATAGTCTACGAGACGTTTTTTATTCACCAAGTATTTTTGGTAGAATACGAGGTCAAAGCGCGCCAATGTTGGGAAAATACGAATATCTGGATCGGTAATCGTATCACCCATCAAATAACGTTGCTTGCTGAGGCGTTCTTCGAGCCAGTCCAAGCGAGCAAAGATACGGTCATAGTAGTACTCGTAATCTTTTTGGTTTGTTACGAGAGCTGCCAAGTTTACCGCTAAGTTAAAATCAGCGTAGATAATAACGTTCAACGCATCGATATCAGCACGTAATTCCTCTGGATAAATATCTGGTGCATCAGGAGAGATGAAATCTTTAAAGCCCAATGCTAATTCCGTTGTTAACGCATGGTAGTCGTTGTTTACTACGGCACCAGTCGTAACATCTACAATGGCTGGTACCGTGGAACGTGCGTCATAGTTAGGATCGCCTTTGCGATAGGCTTCACCTAAGGAGTGAATGCCTAATACAGGGTCTTTCTCATCCTTATCAAGGGTAAAGAACCAGTCTGCAATAACGCCTGCTGGACGCAATGGATCAACAGCACCTTTAGAGATTACCTTATCTAGGCCAAGCAAATCGATGGCGATAGCAATGCGATGGGCCCAAGGACAATGCTTAGACCATACAAGGCGGTAACGGTCTTTTTCTACAGGTAGAAACCCTGGTTCACTGCCAAAAGGTGTTGTGAATTGAGGCTCTTCACTATCAGAATATTTTTGACGACGGTTAAAATTCGATGCATCTTTACCTTCATACTCCTTCTGCTCCCCTTGAGAACGAGGGTTACTAGATTGAAACTCAGAAAAATCGATAGGACAAGGATTCATAGCTCGTTGAAACTCAACTTCTTTACGAGCCGCCGCAATGGTAGGATCCTTGATTTTACTTACATCTACGTGTTCACTCATTCTATACTCCTTATAGAGGTCATCCCCATTAGCTTTATTCCACTTTTTATGGTGAAAGCTTCCGTGATATACCTCAATTATTCCTACTAATTCAATATGATTATAAACCTATATTATATTATTTAAAAACCTATGTCAATAATGGGTATTTAAAATTTATAATATCTATTACAAACAAAAAGCTCGAGTTATATCGTTTCTAGATAACTCGAGCTTTATTTAGATTATGTGTATTAAACAAACACTAGTATTGGTAAGATTTTTATTCGTGAGGTGTTGTATAGTTAATATCTTGTGCCTTGTAACTTTCACCATGAGCTAATACATGAACAATGGTTTCCAAAGTCTCACGTACAGTTTCAACGGCCATGCTAGGTTGATTTGGTTTATCCACCACTTGGGATGGCAAGTATGGAATGTGCATGAAGCCCGCCTTAATATTGCCTTTTTGTGCTGCATAATGACACACGCCATACATCAAGTGATTGCATACAAAGGTACCAGCTGTATTAGAAACCTTTGCAGGAATGCCATTTTGATGCAATGCGTTAACAATGTTTTTAATTGGCAATGTTGCAAAATAGGCACTAGGACCATCGGCTACAACAGGTTCATCTTCAGGTTGGTTGCCTCCATTGTCTGGAATGCGGAAGTCATCGCAGTTAATAGCAACACGTTCCACTGTAATATCTGGGCGACCCCCTGCTTGACCTACACATAGAATAAAGTCTGGTTGGCATTGTTCAGCCGCTGCTTTTACAGTATCAACAGATTTATAACGAATGGTAGGAACCATTTGTGTCACTACCTTGTAATCACCATCAGTATAACCATCCATTGTTTTGACCGCTTCCCAAGCCGGATTAATAGGTTCACCGCCAAATGGATCAAAACCGGTAATCAAAATTGTTTTCATCACACTACCTCATAACGATATCTTATGGTGCATTAGAACAATTAAACATGATATATAACCTTAGAAGATATATCATATAGTTTCATAAGCATATCGTGCTTTCACAGAAAAGGGTTAAATAAAGTAATACATTAATAGAATATTCAATACGAGCATGATTAATGCAATTGGAAGTTGTGCTTTAATAACGCCGTATTGGTCGCGCATTTCAAGGAGCGCTACCGGTACGATGTTAAAGTTGGCAGCCATAGGTGTCATCAAAGTACCGCAATAGCCTGCAAGCATTGCTATAGCACCAACAGCCGCAGGGTTCGCACCATGAGCTACAACGAGCATTGGGATACCGATGGCACTTGTAATCATGGCAAATGCAGCAAAGGCGTTACCCATGATCATTGTGAAGATAACCATACCGATGCAGTAAGCCACAACAACGAGGAATACATTATCTGCTGGCACTACACTTGCGACTGCACTGGAGATAAGTTTACCAACGCCAGCCAAATTAAATAGATACCCAAGAGCCGCTAATAACTGGGACAAAATAGCAGTCCAACTGATAGCATCAATAAGTCGACGGCCTTCATGGAAACCTTGGTTAAGTTCGCCCTTTGTAATGTAAAGAGCAGCACACATAGCGATGATTGCGGCAATACCTAGACCAACAAGAGCGCCTAACTTAGTAAAGAAACCAATGAAGAATGTAATAATACCAACAAGTAATGCTGGTACAAAGATAACATTGCCAATACGAACAGCTTCGCCTTTTTTGAATTCGATAGGAGATTCAAAGTAATGGCCTTTGCCGAGTTGTTTTACTAATACAATAGCCGCCATAGCAATGACAAGCCAACCATTAATTTCCTTGGAGAGATAAGAACCAAAGATAAAGGATACGCTATATAAGAGCCAAAATAAGCCTGTACCAATGCGATATTTATGTTCTTTATCTAGAAATGATTGAATAGCAAAGATAAATAGAATAATCCCTACGAGAAGATATACATAATCTAAGGGCTGCATTTTATAGAGTATTTCTAACATATTATTCAGCCTCCTTCTTCAATTCTTCTGGTGTAACAAGAGTATTTAACTCATTAGGTACTAATTTACCAGCTTTCATATCCGCTTCGTCACGAGCAACAGAGGCTTGAATTGTTTTATCAAAGATAATAAACCGAATGAAGTTAACGATATAGGCACAAACAGCAGTTGGCAATCCGTACAATACCATATCTGTTAATTCTACAGAATAACCTAATTGTTCCATAACGCCTTTGATGAGTAATAACCCACCAGCAGCAAGGAATAAGTTTTGACCGAAGAAGTTACCTATATTATCTGCAGAAGCAGCCACACCACGTACCTTATCAAGCGTACGTTGAGATACTGGGCGGCCTTGTGCTACCGCAGCTTCACTCATAGGAGCGATCAATGGACGAACCATGGCAACCATACCGGACATGTTAATGCCAAAGGCTACAGTTACTTGACGCACAAATAAGTAAATCATAAAGATACGACCTGCCGTAGCAGCGTTGATCTTGCTAATTAAAATTTCTGCCCGTTCACGCAACCCGTGACGTTCCATAAGACCGATAACAGGTAAAATTAAAATAAATAATGACATATAACGATTTTTAACAAAGGCCTCCCCAATAGCACCAACGATATCGTTGATACTGAGACCACCTGCCAGGCCCGTTACAAAACCTGCGGCTACGACAACTAACAAGGCATTAAAGCGCAGCATTAGACCGATGACCATCACTAAAATACCTGCCAAAATCAACATATGGACACATCCTTTCTACAAATCATCCATAACACATATAACCATAAAGATACGTTATATGTATATATTATATACTGAATAGTCATAATCTTACACAAAAAAATACCTTGTATCTAAATTTAGTGAATGTCCCTGATCTGCGATCAGAGCATAAAACACTCAAATAGAGTACAAGGTAATTTACGTAATTAATATAACGCTTTCTTTATTAATTTAATTCTTTCTTGAATAATATAGTTGTATGCTGTTTTCCTCTAAAATGAACCTTATCATACGCCGTAAACCCAAAGGATTCATACATTTTAGGCAACCACGGATGCTCCTTAGCCGTTCCTAGTGTAACAATATGTGTTTTAAACTGTTCTTTTAAAAGCTCCTCTGCATAGCCCAAGACTTCCCGTGCATATCCTTTGCCTTTGAAAGCTGGCGCCGTTACAAAATGAGCAATATGCGGATATTTATCCGGCGTTGAGTATTTCACCCAAGGCATACAAAACGTAATAGAACTAACTAATTGCCCATCAATATACAAGCCGTATACAGGATAATTTTCAATCCATTCCTTAGATTCCTCTTCCGTAAAATCAATAGCGTCGAAGCTAATAGGATAGTCTTTTATAGCTGCATAACCGTCGATTAGTACCTTATGATATTCTGCTGTGTCTGCTACTGTTAATTGTCTAAATTCCTTCATGGTCTTTCCCTCATATCTATATTTTATTCACAAACTACGTATATTAATTCATTTTATGAAAGTAATTATACACCTATATGTATTTATTTGCAATATAATTACATAAATATTATATGAAATCATAATATCTATAAAGGAAATCGCATATGCAATAATGTAATATATAGACCAACCCTCAACCATACTAAGTATCAAATAAATAAAAGGTCCAAATTCTCAACCGAAAGAGTGTTTGTATAAAAATAAATACAATACAATTAAAATCTCAATCAAAGACTCTATCCTCTCTAACCGTGATTGACGTATTTTTATAAAACAAGCACAATACCACAAAAAGATTTAGACAAAAAACAGGATGTATCAAAGATACATCCTGTTTTGAGCTTTTACAAACTCTAGAAAAGTTAATTCTATTGATTAGTGTATATACGGGAACCGTATACGTCACGTTCATTTTTAGGTTCGTTGTTAACGCGGACACGTTCAGTTTTATGACGATCGTTATCATCACCAGAAATACGATCAACACGGAAGTGGTTAAGACGAATATTTTGTAATTCAGGACCGAATTCATTCAATGCACGTTTCATATTTTCGTCAATAGGAGCACCATTTTGAAGTGCACGGTACAACATGGTAGCGAATTCGTAACGAGTCATCTTAACATCGCCTTTGAATGTGCCATCAGGGTAGCCAACAAGGATACCATTACCAGCCAATTGGCTAATATATTGGTAAGCCCAGTGGTTGCGAGGAACGTCTGGGAATTCAGCAGTTTTGCTTGGATCAATTGCATGTGGAGTCAAGATTTGTAACAAGTTATTATATTTGTTTTCCATATCTTGAAGACGTGCGTTCAATTCAGCAATTTCACGCCCCATAGCTACGCGGGAACGGGATTCAGGGGAACGTTTACCTAGGCGAATAGATACACCTGCGTTCAATTGAGTTTCACCAGTACCTACAGTGCCACCAACGGAGAACATTGTATCTTCGTTAGGGCGGTAGAATGCGCCCAACGCAGCGGAGTTAGCATTATGGTAGTGACCATAACCAGCAGCAATTGTCCATTTGTCATCTGGGTTGAAGTCCAATGGATGCAATGCAGCCAATGCAGCAGAACCTGCACCTACTTTATTAACGCGTCTTTCAACAGTACCAACACGACTAGTCAAGTTCTTAATATTGTTATTGATTTGGCCAGGTGTGGAATTGTTGATTTGTGTTTGTAAGTCATTAGCTACGGAATATAATTGGCTACCGTTTACAGCATCTGTAGAAGTAGCGGAGATTTCCCCAGCCGCAACATTTTTAATTTGACGCTCAGCACCAGCTTTACCTACAGACACGGAACCATTAGCTGCAGAACCTACACCTGCAAAGCCACCGAAGGTATGACCAGCGATGCTTGCACTACTTTGAGCTGTAGCTTCACTTGTAGTGGAGCCTGTACCTAAAGCGATAGAGTTTAAGTGTGTTGCATTTGCATGATCACCGATTGCAAGAGAATGGTCAGCTGTAGCAGTTGCATCAGAACCAAACGCATTAGAACGCACGTTAGTTGCCTGTGCACCAGCACCAAATGCTTGAGCATGATCACCAGATGCAAGGGCAGAGGAGCCCATAGCAACAGAATGATTATTGGTTGCTTGTGCGCTAGAACCAATCGCATTAGATTTATAGCCAGATGCTAACGCTTCATAGCCAATAGCTTGTGAGCGAACTTCGGAAGCCTTTGCACGTGTACCAATAGCAGTAGACCATGTACGTTGTGCTTCAGCAGAATGACCAATAGCAATAGATTCATTCATCAACGCTTTGGAAGAATTACCCATTGCTAATGCAGAGGTACCTGCAGCAGTATTGTTAACACCAATAGCAACAGAATTACTTTTCCAGTCACCAGTTTTCTTTGTAGCATCATCTGGCTCATTTTCATAATCACGATCACGGAAGTTTGCAGCAGATTCTTTTACAGTATTACCGCTACCATACGCAACTGCATTATTAGTACCTGTAACAACATTAGTGTTGTCCATTACAACAGAAGCAGCGTCTACCGGATTAACATTCGCACCAACAGCAGTGACAGCAGCTAATACAGCAAACGCTAATTTTTTGGAATGTTTCATTTCTCTCATCTTACACCCTCACTAAATTAAAAAATCATCCAAATTACAATACAATTTTTCATTCTCTCTATGTTCCGTCTCTCACCTCGGTCTGAACAGGTGATATTCTAAATTAGCATAAAGAAATACCCCTATATCAGTTTAAGAAAAATTTATATTGTCGATTACTCGCATAGAATATCAAAGTTTTACGATATACACAACCCTTTTTTCTAACACAAACCAAATTACCAAGTCTTTATACCTATCAAAATCCGCTTTATTCCTAGCTTTACAGGGAAATAAATTTTACTCATTATTTCCCCTTATGAGTTAAATTTTTCGCAACTTTGTAAACTTTTCTCATATAACAAACTGTATAACTTATAAATAAATAACCACCTTATAAGTACGCAAAATATACCTTATATCCTCATTAATTCACATTCACACTTAATTCATGAATTATATGTGAATTAAACTGTTTTGTATATTTAATCAACAACTTAACATTTTATTATAATTTTATATTTCTATAGCGCCAGTATCTATCAATGCAAATCGGTGCCCCAAAAAACGCTAACGAGAATGTTATGAGAATAAACATGACAAATACAATTTATATTGACTAATATTTTATGTATATGTTTAAAAAAAGAAGGCCCCTATTCTTCATGAAAATACCCCTTTTACTGATTATCCAGTAAAGGGGGTACATATCAAAAATAGGGGTTTTATAACAAGAATCTTTCTTTATTATATGTAATTATGCTAATAAGGCGCTTACAAGTGCTTCTGCTTTATTAAAATCGGATTCTTCTGGGTTCCAGTTGCATTTGATTTCAGGTTCTACTACAGAGAATCCATATTTAGTCAACTCTTCACGGAGTACCTTTGTAGATTCACCAGACCAACCATAGGTACCGAATACAGCGGCTTTTTTATTTTTAAATTTCAACTCACGCAAGAAATCGAGCCAACCAGCTACGGAAGATAATACGCTATTACCTACTGTTGGAGACCCTACAGCAATTGCTTTAGACTTAAAGACTTCCGTCATAATATCATTTTTATTGGTTTTGCTAATGTTAAAAATCTTAACACGTGTATCAGGGGATTGCTTAGCAATTTCTTCAGCAATCTTATGGGCCAATTTCTTGGTGCCATCCCACATAGTATCATATACAACTGTGACTTGATCTTCTTGATACGCTTGAGACCATTCGTAATATTTTTCTACGATTTGCATTGGATTTTTCCGCCAAATGGCGCCATGACTAGTAGCGATGATATCGATTGGCAAGTTAAGCTTTTGAATTTCTTCAACTTTAGCTTTTACCAATGGAGAGAATGGATTCAAGATATTAGCGTAATATTTCATCGCCTCTTCCCATAGACGGCATTGATCGGCCTTATCCGCCCATAGTTCTTCTACGGCAAAATGCTGACCAAATGCATCGTTGGAGAACAAGATATTATCCCCTGTCATATAAGTCGCCATGGAATCAGGCCAGTGAAGCATGCGCATTTCTACGAATACCAAGGATTTACCGTTCCCGATATCTACGGAGTCACCAGTTTTAACAGTTTTGAAATTCCATTCTGGATGATGATATTGACCAACCAAGGACTTAACTGCATTTTCGGTACAATAAATTGGCGTATTAGGTATTTTTTCCATCAACGCAGGCAAAGAACCACTATGATCTACTTCGCCGTGATTACATACGATGAAATCAATCTTATTCAAATCGATTTCAGATTCCAAATTATCAATGAACTCGGAGGAATGAGGTTTCCACACAGTATCGATAAGGACAGTCTTCTCCTCTTCAATCAAGTACGCATTTTGGCTAGAACCATTATTAATGCTGTAGTCAGAACCGTGGAATTCTTGCAATTCCCAGTCGATTTTGCCAACCCAAGAAACATTGTTTTTAATGTGCTTTCTCATAATAACCTCCATGTTCTGTGAAAGTTGATGTGCTTAACTCAGATTTTTTAATGAACCTATATAGAAACACGAATGATAGAAGCAACTTTCACCGATAATACCAAATATATGGCCAAATGTTATATCAATGGATACAACATAAATCGGTCATTAACTATAGTTTTATTATATCGATATCACACAATTAAGTCTGTACCTGTAGGTACAGTTTTGAGAATTATTATAAAAACCACTCATAGGTAATCACATGCCGTACATTAGTACACATCGATTTCCCATGAGTGGTTACGAGTATATGTAATTATATGATTATTTATTACCCGATTTAGATAGTCCAGGGATAGCTTTATAGATATATAATGCAATATATCCATCAACCAAGCTATGAACGATGGTACCGCCACCTACAAGAACAAATACAACGTAGATGAGATCAATGTTTGGCATCGTAGTGGTAGTATAGAACAATAGGCATGCTAGTACCTCACCAATAGCGTGAACGATAGCACAAGCAAGGTTAAACGCAACAAAGGATAGAGCCCCTGTTAATACGCCTGGATGATGTTTAATATAGTAAGCCCCCATCAAGGCAAAGATGATATGAGATGCAGCGCGCATAACGATAACAAGTGGGAACCCTGCTACAAAGAAGCCGAGCGTAGAACCTATCACGACACAAGCTGCCATCTTTCTAGATAAGAACATAGCTAAGAATATAGGAACATGACTCGCCAATGTATACGATGCCGGTGGGATCACAACTTTCAAAGGCATCACGATAGGAATCATGATGGCTAATGCCATCAATAAAGCAGTAATGGTTAAATTTCGATACATTGAAGAATTCATAAAGGCCTCCTTAAAGAATATTTTGCCATTCATCTACCAATATAGCACTCTAATATATGAAGAACAACTACGTATACCGCTAGTGTCCTACAAAAAAGAGAGGGCCTTACAACCCCCTCTTATTTAATTGGACAAATATATTATAATACCTATATCTTAACGCTTATAATACGATTTTAAAAATGACGTAACTCACGTTAATAACTTTCAGAAATCTTAATTCATTACTTTTATAAACGTTCAATTACGGCTTGCGCCATTTCTGTTGTACCTACCCGTTTCAAACCTTCACGGTAGATATCGCCAGTACGGTAACCATCAACGAGCACTTGTTCTACAGCACTTTCAATAGCGTCAGCCACTTGAGGTAAATCAAGGGAATGACGGCACATCATCGCAGCGGACAAGATTGTACCCAACGGATTCGCCAAGTTTTTGCCCATGATGTCCGGTGCGGATCCGTGGATTGGCTCGTACAATGCAGTACCTGTACCCATAGATGCAGATGGTAAAAGCCCGATGGAACCAGAGATAACAGCACCTTCGTCGGACAAGATATCGCCAAATAAGTTCGTTGTAACGATAACGTCAAACTGTGCAGGATTTACAACGAGTTGCATTGCTGTATTATCTACATAAAGGTAATCTGTTGCGATATCCGGATTAGCAGCGGCTTTCTCTTGAGCGATTTTACGCCATAAACGAGAAGAAGCCAATACATTTGCTTTATCTACGGATACAACCTTTTTGTTACGTTTACGAGCTGTTTCCATAGCGATGTCCATGATGCGCTCTACTTCATAACGGCTGTACGTTTCTTTATCCCAAGCGAACTCGTTAGCACCTTCACCTTGTGCCTCTTCCCGTTCACCGAAGTAAATACCGCCAGTTAACTCACGAACGATAACGAAATCTACATCTTGCACGAGTTCCTTTTTAAGTGGAGAATACTCTTGCAAGGATGGATAGATTTTTACAGGACGCAAATTACAGAACAAACCAAGCTCCTTACGAAGACCTAGAATTGCTTTCTCAGGACGGATAGAAGGATCGACATTATCCCATTTAGGACCGCCTACAGCACCGAGCAATACAGCATCAGCCGCTTTACAAGCCTCAATCGTATCCTCAGTCAAAGGCACACCATACGCATCGATAGACGCACCGCCCGCTTTCTTATCAATCCAATTAACCTTTACACCGGCTTTCTCAAAAGCCACACCACACACAGCCTTCGCTGCCGCAATAATCTCAGTACCGATACCATCACCAGGAATCAATACGATACTCTTTTCGCTCATATTACCTCTCCATATAGTAAATGCTCATAGATGAACCACAAACTCATCTTTCTTTATTCCACTGTTAGAAATCTATATAGTCAGTGTCGAGCCTTCACACTCCCAAGAGCCGAATGCTCGTCGAAAACGACTTTGGCCCTGCGGAGGCCGCAGGCCGAAGTCAGACCTGGCCAGTGGAGGCTTGAGACGAGTGTTCGGCTCGCCCCTATTTACGGTTTTTAGCAAAACTTACAAGACCGCCAGCTGCCGCAATATCTTGAATGAATTGTGGCAACTCAGTCCCTTGGTATTGTTCGTTTTTAGTCAAGTTGTACACGATACCTTTAGACAAGTCTACTCCAATCGCATCACCAGCGTCAATGCGATCTACTTGTTCACCGATTTCCACAACTGGTAAACCGATATTGATAGCATTACGGAAGAAGATGCGTGCAAAGGAGTGTGCAATGATAACAGGCACGCCTTTAGCTTTAATAACGCCTGGTGCATGTTCACGAGAAGAACCACAACCAAAGTTTTTACCAGCTACCATGATTTCGCCAGCTTTCACATTAGGAGCGAACGTCGTATCAATATCTTCCATCGCATGTTCGGCCAATTCGTTCCAATCAGCAATCGCCAAGTAACGAGCTGGAATGATTACGTCTGTATCTACATCGTCGCCGTAGCGCCAAATTTTCTTGCTTTCAAAATCCATATTAAACCTCCTCAGGGCCTGCAATGCGGCCTAATACAGCACTTGCTGCCGCCACGTATGGGCTTGCCAAGTATACCTCAGAATCAACGTGACCCATACGACCACGGAAGTTACGGTTTGTAGTGGAAACAGTGCGTTCCCCTTCGGCCATGATGCCCATGTAACCGCCTAGGCAAGGACCACATGTTGGAGTGGATACAGCGCAGTCAGCTTGAATGAAGATGTCCAATAAACCATCTTTCATAGCTTGATCGTATACATCTTGGGAACCAGGAATTACGATGCAACGAACGAATGGAGCCACTTTGCGACCTTTGAAGATTTCTGCAGCTGCCACCAAGTCTTCGTAACGGCCATTTGTACAGGAACCGATGATAACTTGGTCGATTTTAATATCTTTGTCGATTTCGTTGATGTAATGTGTGTTGGATGGCAAATGAGGGAATGCTACAACTGGTTGCAATTTGGACAAGTCGATGGTAATCGTTTGAGCATATACCGCATCAGCATCTGGAGCGATTGGCTCAACAGGACGATTAACACGGCCTTTGATATATTCTTCAGTAATTGCATCGTAAGGGAATACGCCACATTTACCGCCCGCTTCGATAGCCATGTTACAAATGGTAAGACGATCAGCCATAGTCATGTGTTGTACACCTTCGCCAGCGAATTCAAGAGCCATGTAACGAGCGCCGTCTACACCGATTTGACCGATTAAATCAAGGATTACGTCCTTACCAGTTACCCATTTGTTAGGTTTGCCGATAAGCTCAACCTTAATTGTTTCAGGTACTTTGAACCAAGTTTTACCTTCTGCCATAGCAACGCCCGCATCAGTGGAGCCTACGCCTGTGGAGAATGCATTTACCGCACCATATGTACAAGTGTGGGAGTCAGCACCAATCATCATTTCCCCGGGACCGATAAGGCCTTTTTCTGGCAAAATAACGTGCTCAATACCCATTCTACCGACTTCAAAGTAGTTCGTAATGCCATGTTCGCGTACGAAGTCGCGCATTACCTTAGCTTGAGTAGCAGATTGAATATCTTTATTTGGTGTGAAATGGTCAGGCACCAAGTAGATTTTATGGCGATCAAATACAGGTTTGCCAATCTTCAAAAACTCTTTACGAGCCGGTGGGAATGTGATGTCGTTCATCAACACAGCGTCCAAATGACATTCAATGATTTGGCCTGGTTTTACAACATCAAGCCCCGCATGGCGAGCCATATTCTTTTCGGTAATGGTCATACCCATATTATTCTTCCTCCTGTTGTTCTAGCTCCATAGCTAGGAATACGGAATTCACCGCATTGATATATGCATTTACACTTGATTTAACGATATCGGTGCTGATACCACGACCATGGTACAAGCGACCGTTGTATTCTACCTTAAGGGTTGCTTCCCCAAGTGCATCTTTACCGGCTGTGATAGCACGGATTTGGTAGTCTTTTAAGCTGATTGGCAAGCCAACCACACGTTCAACCGCTTTAAGGGACGCATCTACTGGACCGTCACCTACGGCAGCATCCGCTCTTTCACCATCTGGTGTCATGAGACGAACGTCAGCATAGGCATAGCCTTTCTCGCCCAATTTGTAATATTGAGCCACGAGCTCGAATGCTTTTTTGTGGTGAAGATTATCTACAACAAGGGCTACGATATCATCATCGTATACTTGTTTTTTGCGGTCAGCCAATTCTTTGAATTTAGCGAAGAGGTCGTTGATTTTCTCTTCTGTGAAAGATTGGAAACCAAGTTTTGCCAAGTGATCAGCGAAGGCATGACGGCCAGAGTGTTTACCCAATACGAGGTCTGTTTTTTCAGCCCCTACGGACTCAGGAGTCATGATTTCATACGTTTCAGGATTACTCATCATACCATGTTGGTGAATACCAGACTCATGAGCAAAGGCATTAGAACCAACGATTGCTTTATTCGGAGGAACTACAACACCTGTTAAACGGCTTACAAGTTTAGATACTTTCGTAAATTGTTTTGTATCGATGTTCACTTGAAGGTCATCGAAATAATCATGGCGTGTTTTAAGAGCCATTACCACTTCTTCAATCGCTACGTTACCAGCCCGTTCGCCCAGACCATTAATTGTGCCTTCTACTTGGCGTGCACCTGCTTTAATAGCAGCTAACGTATTCGCATTGGCAAGACCTAAGTCATCATGGCAGTGAACAGAGATAATTGCATTTTCAATGCCTGATGTATGTTCTTTGATGTAGCGGATTTTATCACCGAACTCATTAGGGTTCATATAACCTACTGTATCTGGTACGTTAATAATTGTAGCGCCACCAGCAATTGCAACACCAAATACTTGACATGCGAAATCTAAATCAGAGCGTGCCGCGTCTTCGCCGGAGAACTCGATTTCATCAACCTTACCTTTTGCATATGCCAATACGGATTTAACCTTATCCAATACCTCTTGGCGAGTCATTTTTAATTTATATTCCATATGAAGTTCGGAAATAGCAATGAATACATGTAAACGGCTACGTTCCGCATCTTTCAACGCATCAATCGCTTTTTGTACGTCCTTTTCATTAGCACGAGCCAACGCACAAATTGTTGCACCTTTGACTTCGCGAGCAATCGTTTGTACCGCTTCAAAATCTCCAGGGGATGCAGCCGGGAAACCGGCCTCAATAACGTCAATGCCGAGACGTACTAGGCCTTTCGCAATTTCAATTTTTTCAGGAGTTTGTAAAGATACACCTGGTGTTTGTTCCCCATCACGAAGGGTTGTATCAAAGAAATATACGCGATTCTGTTCCATAATCTTCACCTTTTATCCTATAAAACATATTCCCTTATTACATCTATTCATTGTGAAAGTCTAGTAAAACCGCCGATTTCAACGCTATTTCGGCTAATCCTAAGTAGATACAATTAAATCAGTAATTTTACTAGACTTTTACAATAAAAAAGCCCCTCAGAACAACTGTCGTTGCTCAAAGGGGCGTTATATTCATAACACGGTACCACCCTAATTGGGACTCGTTTCGGGTATAACGGAACCACCGTCAATGACTACTGCTGTATTCGCCATCAAAGCTCACGGGAGAGTGTCAGCGTACAACCTCTATTGCCTCGCACCAGCCGGCAACTCTCTGAAAGCAGGATTTGTAAACCTTTATACCCGTTCATCGCTTGATTTAAGATATAAAAGTATTATACGGCATTCTATAGAACTGTGTCAACAGGATGGACATGTGAGTTTTGTGAAAGCACAGTTTTATCGTTACAATTTGACATTCCCCATGATTTCACGCATACTGAAAATAGGCAGTACCAATGATTGGAGGAATTATTATGAGTGGTTCAAGCAAATTCTTCTTTATTGTATCGGGTATTGTAAGCATTATCCTGGGGATATTCTTACTATTAAACCCCGTTATTAATCTCATGGCTTTTGCCTGGCTTTTTTCTATTATCTTTTTCGTCAATGCGGTCAGCTCCATTATAAATTATTTTATGTTACCGGCTGAATTACGTAGCGGCTGGTATCTCATCAGCGGCATTATCAATGCTCTATTCGGTATCTTTCTCGTATGCGGCGGATTTGCATTCCTACCGTTAGTATTCCCGATCACAATCGGCATCTGGATGGTATTTGAAGCCATCTTTATTTTCATTAAATCAAGAAAGTCCGACAGCATGGTATCACTCATGGGACGTAATGCAAAATGGCTTGCACTAATTCTTTTACTATTAGGCCTATTACTTATATTCGAGCCGATCGCTTTTGGTGAAGCATTTATCTATTGCATCGCTTTCGGCTTCTTATTTGACGGGATTTATTCCATCGGTGAGGCTTTCAGAAAATAAAATAACAATACACTGTTAGATTGACCATGTACTGCCAAAGCAGCTGTCATAAATTACGATGTCTATTTCGTATTTGTGACAGCTATTTTATTTGAAAATATCTATCCAAAAGCATACCTCTAGGCAATCAATCTTAAAAGCGTATCCACTCTAAATTCACAAAATTTTTTAGAATTCGTTTATCCACTTTTACAACTTGATTAGTAAGCTCTATTCGATTATTAACAAATGAAATATCTGTATACCATCCCTTTAAACTAGCATACACTTCATTCTCTAAATCAATAATGATGGATTCTATGGGATTCCATGTTTTGCATCTTACAGACTCTACCATAACCATACTACCTATGAAAGTAACATCTCTACCATAAATCCAAAATGGCAATACTTTGCCCTTTATAGAAATAGAATATATAGCATCTCCATGAGGCGGTTCCGTTTCATATTTCGTGTGTATTTGGTACCTTTCCATAATTTCATTACTACCATTTTCTATATATGATAGCTTTGAAATCTTGTAATTTTCTGCTTTCATTAGTTTATCTCCACTATCTAAAAAAATCCCCCAGAGCTACAACTCTGAGGGACTTCGTAGTTAATTGCACAACTATCAATTGGCTATCTAGAATATACTACACTTAAAGTATTTTTTCAATATTCTACACGCTTAATCATTTCTCTAGCTCGCTCAACAGAAACTGGCTCATTAAACAAAAACACGTGATTCTGTCCCTCATATTCCCAAGATGCCAAATACACAGCATCATCCACCATTCGATAGGTTACCGTCATCCCATTTACAACATCTGTTTTTTGAGGTAAGTAATCCTTATAATCGCCTGCGATATTACCTGATAGAGTCGATACACGATACTTAATATATTTCGGCATATCATCTACACGATCAAAATATCTCCCTTTTAAAAGCTCATGATAGGCATGCACGACTTGTAATACATCGTGATCCACAATAGATACATGTACAGGACATAATCCCCCTAATCCACTTGGCAAATGCGGTTTAAAGTTCAAATGCTGTTTAGCCTCATATAGAGTATCAAACACCTCTAGCGATTGACCTTTACGAGTGCTTCTATAATCCTCATCAGTCATAGTGCAACTTCCAAGTCTATCTGGACAAGGAAACTCATTTCGATCACCATAAGGCTGATTATAAATAGAATTACCATTAAGACGGAACCGCATCAAGTCATCTGCGGATGCAACATTGATGGAACCTATGAAAGCTAATGCAGACAATGCACACACAATCTTTTTCATGATACATTCCCCTGTAAACAAACTACATTTATTAAGTAAATTATATCACTTAAAATTCTAATATTTTTATATTCTTATATTTATAAGGATTTTCTCTACAGAAAAAGAAAAGCATTTTGATTGCAAAATGCAATCATTTGATTGCGAATATAAATTATTTGCATTACAATATAAGTAACAGGAGGTGATACTATGGCTAAAACAGCCTCTATCAGTTTGCGTATCGAGCCAGCTGTAAAAGCACAATTAGAAGCATTATATGCTAGCTTTGGCATATCCGTAACTGATGCGATTAATATTTTTCTCCACACATCACTAATGGAAGGTGGATTTCCATTTCAACCTAAACAACCTCGTTATAATGCAGAAACAGAAGCTGCTATTCAAGAAACGAAAGATATATTAGCAGGAAAAGTAAAAGCAAAATCATATGCTAATGTAAAAGAAATGATTGAGGATTTAGGATTGGAGTAATCAGTTATGTTGAGATTAGTGCTTAGCAGTAAGTTCAAAAAGGACCTAAAGCGCTCCAAGAAACGCGGTAAAGATCTCAATAAACTCTATTCAATCATCACTAAATTACAGAATCAAACGCTATTAGATCCTAGTTATAAAGATCATCCATTAACAGGAAACTACGAAGGCTTTAGAGAATTACACATCGAGCCAGATTGGCTTCTAATTTATGCAATTAAAGATGATATGTTAGTATTATCTTTAACTCGCACAGGCAGTCACTCAGATTTATTCTAACCAAGTTAAAGAGGAATGCGAAAGCATTCCTCTATTCTATTTCCCCAAAAAATTTAAAACAGCTATCATCATAAATCTATCACATTTGATAGTATCTATCGTAAATTATTCTACTATTCAAAATTACTGTAGATGCTATAATGTACTCAACAAAAGGAACAGGTGCTCATATGATACTAAATGCACTTTTCCAAAACTATAGTTAGTAGTTTATAAAAGGAGATCATCATGACACATACACAATTAACACAACTCGTGCAAGCTTTATTAGATGCACCTACAAGCAACCCTACAGTAAAAGAATTTGCTCAATCTTGGATCAACGCAGAAGGCAAACCTGAGCAAGAAGAGCTTACAAAACAACTCGTACCATTAGCAGAGCAAAACATTGCACTCATCGATGAAACAATCGGCTTTGCAGGCTCTGAATTAGCTACACAAATCCTTGGCGAAGAAGGCGCAGCTAACCTATTACAACATGCTAAAGACATTAAAGCAAAAGGCGCTGAATTCTGCGACTGCCCTGGTTGCGTAGCTGCTAAAAATATAATTGATTTGAAAGCGAGAATTGAATAAACCTATATATTTCAAATTAACTATTAAGTGGTTACCGACGTATTGCTGGCAACCACTTTTTTATCATATTAAATAAGCATATGTAACTAATCTATACTGGACTCACTATTAGAAGAATTACAACTAAGCCAAGTCTCATATGGTAACAAAATATTCTGACTTCTTATATAAGTTATTGCAATCGCTTTACCAACACTCGTAAGTACTGCTTTAGATAGATATGAGTTATCCCATAATTTAATTATTTCTCTAAAACAGGGCTCTGTATTAAGTAATTCATTCATATCATTTGGATCATTAGAAATTCCAACACCAAAACATACCTCCATATAAGGTTCAAACGTAGCAAAAGCGGGATGCATAAACGCATTAGTTGGAGTAATACATCTACTATAAGCTAAATGATCAAATACGATTTCAGTATTAGTATTAGTACATTTTTTTATAAACTCTAAAACAATGTTAAAATAATCTATGATTTCATATCTATTAACTGCGTGATTTTTAACATATCGCATAAAGAAAATAGCAGCCAATATATTTAAATGTTCTTTAGTTAATAAATTAATTACATTTAAGGATTCATTTAATATAATTTTACTTAGGTCATCTTCATGCTGATTGACTCGTTCTATTAAAAGTGTTATTAGCAAATCTTCAACATCTTTATCACCCGACTTTGCATACGCAATTTGCGCATTTACCAATGTATATTGCATATCAGGGTCTTGAAAGACTTCAGGCTTTATAAGTCCTCTCTCCGCTAACTTTTGAAGAAATCCATTTATAAGTTCTTCAGCTCTTTTAGTTGCAATAGCTTCTGCGGCTTCCTTCAATTTATAAAAATTTAACTGAAACAAATCATTACATATTGCTTTTGCCTCCATGTATGTTATCCCATTATTAAAATGATTAACGTCTCTTCCAGCCATAACTGTAGTTGAATTATCCCCTGTTTCTATCCTTTGTTTCTCTAACATTATTAATGTCCCCCAAATTCACATCATTATTTGACTGAATATTAATTGAATTTTTTCCTGCTCTTATCTTTTGCGATACATTTGCAGATTTACCAAAAATAGATTTTATTAATACAATTAATCCAACTACCCCTCCACTTCCTAAAACCCAAGAATTCTCCTTAATGAAATCTAGTATCGAATTAAAATCCATGTTAATTTTCCTCCAACTAACTCACTACTTATATATTTCTTCAATTTAACAAAATCTCCTGCATATATAAGTATTATTAATTTAATTTATAAAAATTATACTTATGATAATCATAATTATTGCTGGATACCTCCAAACACTTACGTACTTAAATAATAAATATATAGCAAAAGGCCCCTGTTTCAAACAGGGGCTCTTTGCTTTTTACTCACTCGCTTCCACGAGTGCTTGTGTATATGGATGTACCGCTTCTTTTAATCGTTTTGATTCGATGGTTTCTACGATTTGTCCGTCTTTCATGACGATGATTCGGTCTGTTACGGCTTGTAATAGTCCGATGTCATGGCTGACGAATACGTAGCCGAAGGGTTGTTCCGTATGGAGTTTTTGTAATAGGTCTAGCACCAGTTTTTGATTCACTGCATCAAGGGCTGATGTAGGTTCATCAAAGAGTACTAGTTTTGGATTCATCAACATTATTCGTGCTAATACAACGCGTTGCAATTGACCGCCGCTGACCTCATGCGGGTATTTGTTAACGATCGTTTCAGGTAGGTCTACATGTTGAATCCACTTACGGATATCGTCCTTTGCTGCCGCTATATCCATAAGCTCATAGTTGATATACGGCTCTAAGAGAAATGCTTCTAAGTTCATTCTCGGTGGAATCACCGCCAAGGGATTTTGGAACATCATCTGCATAGAGCGATATATTTCTGTATGATTTTGAATGGAATGGATTTCCTCACCAAAGAGTCGCAAGGTGCCAGATGTAGGTTTTTCTAGCATAGCAATCAGCCTAAGCAGCGTGCTTTTACCAGAACCACTACCACCAGCAATACCTACCCGTTCATTCTCCACTACAGAAAAAGATACATCATCAACAGCACGAACCGTATGATGGTGGTTTGTATATTGTTTACATATATTCTCAAGTTGAATCATACTACACCACTTTCATTACGGAATCTAACAAGATGCGAGTATACTCATCCTTTGGATGGGCCATGACCTCTTCGGTGGATCCCACTTCAACGAGTTGCCCCTTATTCATAACACCGATGCTATTGGCAATGCGCGCGGCCGCCTTGATATTATGAGTTACAATAATCACCGTTGCCCCAAGAGCCTGCGTTACCTCTTTCATAAGATCCAATACAGAGGCTTGCACCAGCATATCTAAGGCACTAGTCGGTTCGTCAGCAAATACGATACCAGGCTTCAAGATGAGGCTCAAGGCTATTGCTAACCGTTGTTGCATACCACCGCTCAATTGAAACGGATAGGACTGCAAGATACGCTCTCCGTCAGTTAAGTGAACAAGATTAAGCATATCTATAACGCGGCTTACATCATAGCTTTCACCATGAGCACGGAATAAATCTTTGAAGTGATTTTCTACGGTGCGATTTGGATTTAGATAGGCGCTGGGATTTTGAAAGATCATAGAAATCTTCGCGCCCCGCAATTGTCGCCAATCACCATCACTCAATGTAGAAACATCGGTGCCATTTAGCAAAATTTGGCCGCTAATGCTAGCTTGTTTTAACATGCCAAAGGCGGCACGAACTAACGTAGATTTACCAGAGCCGCTTTCACCAACGATGGCAAAGACCTCACCATTGGGCACGGAGAAGGATACATCGCGTACCGCTTGCTCCGCACCATATGAAATTGTAACCTTATCAAATACGATACAATCAGATTTATTCAATAGTAGAATCCTTTGTTAATAAGTAGTAATCGATTGGATGTACCGGTACATTTTTAACTTTTGTAGTAGATACAACTGTTGCACTTGGATACAACAAATAGATATCTGCTACGTCATCAACTAAGATTTGTTGTGCTTGTTTTGCAATATTAGAGCGTTCGTTTTGATCAAATGTTACTGACAATTGGTCGATTAACGCATCTACTTGAGGGTTAGAGTAGCCACCAACGTTTGCTTTCGCACCAGTTTTGTAGAATAAGCTGAGGAACCAGTAAGGATCGTTTGTAGACATAGTCACTACATTGCGTTCTACTAAATCAAAACCATCTGTACCAAGTGTATCTACTTCATCAGGGCTTTGTAATTTCTTAAGAGTTACAGCAATACCTGCTTTTTTCAATTCTTGTTGAATTTCTTCGTATAAGCTTGTGTCTTTACCCCAAATAGCAATAGTAATCGCTAATTCTTTGCCATCTTTTGCATACATGCCGTTTGCATTCTTAGCGTAACCAGCTTGAGTCAAGATTTGGTCAGCTTTTGCTACATCTGTCATCGGTTTATTAGCAATCGCATCATAACCTAAATTGGCAGATGGAGGGAATGGTGCCGCCCCTGGTGTAGAGCCATTGCCGATGATTTTAGCCATGGAGTCATAGTTAATGATATGAGCAATAGCGGAACGCACAGCTTTATCATGTAATGGAGATGCTTCTGTGTGGTTTGCTTTCAACATAAACACACGAACGCCAGCAACGTCTTGAATATTGAAACCGTCTTTGAACAAGCTGCGGTTAGCAGAGTCCACTTTTTGAATTACGTCTACGTCTTTAGATTGCAACGCCATAGCGCGTTTATTATTGTCTTCGATGTCTTTTACAGTTACAGTATCAAGACCTGGTTTGCCACCCCAGTAATCTGCAAAGGCTTCCAATTCAATAGTTTCACCCTTTTTGAAAGAAGTGATTTTGTAAGGGCCTGTAAGTACTGGTTTAGATGCTACATCTTTAAGATCTGCAGTGTCCATGATAACGAAAGCAGGTTCAGTCAAGCTAGATAACAAGGAACCATTAGGCTCTGTAGTCTTAATAATCAAGTTTTGACCATCTACTGTGATGGACTCGATTTTAACAGCTTTAGCGGAACGAGCACTTTGTTTCATCGTATACTCAATGGACTCTTTTACCTTTTGAGGCGTCATCGGAGTACCATTGTGGAATTTTACGTTTTCACGGATGTGGAATTTCCATGTTGTAGGGTCTACATTTTCCCAAGAATCTGCCAATTGTGGGGCAAATTTCATATCCGGTGTTACAACGGCTAAGGTTTCACCTGCACCGATACGAGTCAATGTCCACGCATCCCATTCGTGAGTTGGGTCTAATGTTTCACCAAACCAATACAAACCAACATTCATATGCTTCCCTTGTTTGCCATCTTTAGCAGTATCATTGCCACAGCCAACCAAGAGAGCTACCATGCATAGCATGGACAAACATGCTAACAACCAACGTTTCATAATATCTCCTTTAAAATACATTGCCTCGTCGAGGCTTTCACCATAAAAAATCTATACACAGCACGGTTAACGAGATACATCAAGGGCATCGCGCAACGCATCACCAATATAGTTAAATAAAACAACGGTAATAAAAATAGCGAGCCCCGGGTAAATTAGCAGCCACGGCGCCGTTTGTAGAAAATCTCGGGAGCTCAACAAGATAGCGCCCCACTCCGGATCCGGCGGTTGTACACCGATGCCGATGAGCGAAAAACTGGCTACCAAAATGATGGCGTCCCCTAAATGTTGAATAATAACGATCACCAACGGTGGCAATACATTCGGCAGAATATAGCGCCACAGAATTCGTAGATTTGAAGCACCTGACATACGAGCAAAGGTAATATACTCCGCGTGGCGTTCAATCTGTACGAGACCTCTAGTGATACGGGCATATTCCGCCCATTTCGTAATGCACAAGGAAATGATTACATTCGTTATGCTAGGTCCCATAATACCGATGAAAGCAATGGCAATCACCATGTTCGGAAACCCTAGTACCAAATCAATCAAGCGAGATAACCAACGGTCAATGCTAGGTGTAGAGAATCCTGCTAACCCACCAATAGCGATACCGATGGCCCCACTAATGCCAATGATGGTGAAAGCAATCCCTAAAGAGGCTTTACCACCGTACAGAATACGAGACCACACATCACGACCGAGTTGGTCAGTACCTAATAGATGGGTACTACTAATGTCTTGTAAGCGGTCCGCGATACTCGTCGTTTCAGGATCAAAGGGTGCTATATAGGGAGCGCATAAGAAAAATATAATCCAAAGAGCAGCCAAACATAACATGATATATAATGTATACGGCTTTTGTCTATTCATAAGAGCCTCCTTTTATGGCGGCTCTTCGCTTCGGATTCAGCCAAACACTCAATACATCAATGATGATATTAATTACGATGAACACCAAGGTAATCCAGATGATATAACCTTGCATCAATACATAATCGCGAGCCATAATGCCTTGTACCATCATGTAACCAATACCTTTTATAGAGAATACCGTTTCAATAACAGCAGAGCCACCTAGCATAGCGCCCATAGTTACCCCCATCATAGGCAACAACATAAGTCCCACATGAGGGAATATGTAACGGGTGTAGACCATCCATTCTGGCAAGCCCAATGCTCGCGCCCCCTGTACAAAGGGCTGTCGCGACACTTCTAAAATAGCATTGCGCAATCGACGAATGTAGAGACCACATATCCATAAAGCAAGGGTTACCGCGGGCAATACATAGGCAGAAAAGCCATTGGTATTCGTTACCGACACTAGCTGTAATTTAACACCAAATAAGTACAGTAATAATAAACCGACCCAGAACCCAGGGATTGCTAATGCTAGAAATGTAACGAGACGAACCCCATGATCAATCCATGAGTCTTGATACTTTGCAGATAACATACCGAGCGGTATGGTTACCACTATCCCCATAACAAGAGCTAAGGATACTAGCCCCAAGGTATTAGGCAAGGCGCCACCAAGAATAGTCGCCACTGGTAAAGCATACAGAATGGACTCACCAAAGTCTCCTTGCACAATTTGACCTAACCAACGTAGGTATTGCTGCCACCAAGGGTCATTGAGACCTAACTGCTCTCGTATCTGTGCAACTACAACTGGATCTGGTGTAGCCCCTACAAGATTAAACTTCATCGACACGGGATCAATAGGAGATAATTTTATCAATACAAATGTACCGATGGTAACAACAAATAAAATACCTACAATACTCGCCAAACGTTGTAGTATTAATCGATACAATACATCACCTGCCTTCTTTATCACAAAATAGCTATATTTATATTCTATCAATGTAATACTTAGATAGATATACCTATATGGGTATTTAGAATCATTATCATTATGAAAGTTTTGCATACCAATAAAAACGGCCCCTCATATGAGGAGCCGTTCTATATAAAACCCTTACAGTGTCCATGCGAGTGCTTCACTACAGCTCGCATGCCTATCCCATTAGGCCTGGACTTTTATATTATTTTGTATGTTGTTTTGGGGCTACTGTATTAGCAACGATTGCTTTAGCCATGTCACGAGTTACAGGGCGTTCGAAGTACATCCCATGAGTTTGTCCGTCTTTTGTCCAACCTATGAGATATACCATTTTATTACCGCCTTTGAAAACAACCTTTGTGCCGTTTACTTTTTCATTAGCTGTTACACGAAAATCGTTATAATCGCCGCTGATATCTTCTTTTATTTCATTGGCTATGCGATGGACGATGCGTTTGCCTGCAGCTTGATTACGAGTAGCATCTTCACCAGCTTGGTAAACATAAACCACTTGCAATACATCCTTATCAATAGTACTTACAGATTCAATATTGTAACCTACAGGTAATACCTTAGGCATTTGAGGTGTAATGTTCATATATCTAGCCGCTTCATCTACAGTAGAAAACTCATGAAACGGACTTGGCATACCAACCATTGGCGCTTCTTGTTGCGCTACCACAGATTTAGGTTGATCTGGTTTTACATCAAGAGTACCTTGAGCACCAGCAACAGTATAAGAACCTACACAAGCACAAGCAACTGCCATCAAGACAAATTTTTTAACCATGGGTATAATCTCCCTTCGCTCAACACGAAAATTATTAAAAACACATTTATTTTGTATGTGATTTTTCCTCAACAATATTACGAATTATAGCCTTCGCCATATCTCGCGTAATGGGATTCTGAAACTCTAAAGAGTGATTCTGCCCATCTTTCATCCACGATGCAAGATAGACCTTTTTCTTACTACCTTTGAAAGTAACCTTTGTACCGTCTACACGTTCAGTTTCTATTACCTTATGAATTTTATGGTCACCACTAATATCACCAGCTAACTTAGATGAGCGATATATAATAAGTGCACCGCTAGCTTTGTTGTAATATGGCTCCGCGCCAGGTCCATAGACATAAACAACTTGTAATATATCTTTTTCTAAGGTTATGACAGATTGAATATTAAAGCCTACAGGTAACAACTTTGGCATCTGTGGTGTTATATTCATATACTCCGCTGCTTGTTGAACTGTGGTGAACACATGTACCGGACTCGGCATAATAACATTTGGTTCTGCCGCTTCAACTGATATGCCACCAATCATAGGCATAGACTCGCCTTTATTAGCCGGCGCTTCGGCACTAACAATGTTATATAAACCAATAAATGCACATACAAAAGTAACCAATAAAAATATCTTTATCTTTAGTTCCATACAACAATCTCCGCGCAATGAATTTGATAAAATTATATTTATCAAAACTCACGCAGCAATTATACTCTAAATGATATAAAATTTCAAGTAACTATTTCTTATGCACCATAAACCCAGCTGCTTGTTGATTTGCCATGATTGTGACATCAGAAATTTGCAAGCGTTTAGGTTGGTTTGTTACGTATAGCACAACGTCCGCCACATCCTCAGGTTGGATGGCATCGATGCCAGCATAGACGGCTTTAGCTTTTTCCGCATCACCGTGAAAGCGCACTTCACTAAATGGAGTCTCTACGATGCCCGGTTGAATGGTTGTGACCTTAATATCTGTAGCAATCGTATCCATGCGAATACCATCGCTTAACATCTTAACGGCCGCCTTTGTAGCACAGTAAACAGCGCCACCTGGATATGCGTATATACCAGCGGTAGAGCCCATATTTACAATATGGCCTGCGTTTTTATCAATCATATAAGGTAGTACAGCCTTTGTTACATATAAAAGGCCTTTCACATTTGTATCTATCATGGTCACAGCATCATCGACAGTACTATCTTGGAAAGGATCCAAACCTTGCGCAAGACCTGCGTTATTTACAAGGACATCAACACCACCAAAAGCCTCAATTGCTGCTGGAACCTTGCATTCAACATCCTCACGACTACGCACATCAAGCACCAAAGTCTCAACGCGCACGCCATATTCCTTAGACAAACGAGCCTGTACCTCAGCCAACACCTCAGCGCGACGGCCGGAAATCAAAACATTATCACCATACTTTGCATACGCCTCGGCAATACAAAGACCAATACCAGACGTTGCACCAGTAACAAAAACATTACGAGCCATAAGAACCTCCTTATCAATCCGAACTATATCTATAGCCTAATTATACCACTTTAATATGTAATAGACTCTAGTCCATTCCCCTATACTAATAAAAATGATACATTGGCGCAGATAGTATTAAAAGAACACATAAAGCGGCATAAAGATTTAAAAATATGATATTTCTTAAACCGACTTTCCCTCTATATAAATTATATGTCGGCGCAGTGGTTTATAATACTTGAACATTTGAGCTCTACAACAGCAATAAACCAAATAGGGATACCAATTCGAAGCCTCATTGGGCGCTACGTGTACTGTCCTTTCCCATCTTCTAGAATGATATGTCGGCTCAGATGGTATTTAAAAGGATACATAAAGTGGCATATGAGTTTAGGAATATGATAATAAAAAGAGGATACCCTTTCTGAAACCGACTTTCTCTCTATATAAATAATATGTCGGTGCAGTGGTTTATAATACTTGAACATTTGAGCTCTACAGCAGCAGTAAAATAAATAGGGATACCTATTCGAAGCCGCCTTGGGCGCTACGCGTACCCATGAAGGCTGAGGATAGGTATCCCTATGTCTTATTTAGTCTGATAAGTAGAGCTCAAATACTACGTCTTTTATTTCAAATGCGCCAACATATCATTTAACACTTCCATGCAATCCCTCACTATCCCATAGTTAGCGTGTTGGAAGATTTCTGCATTTGGATCGTTGTTGATAGCCACGATTGTGTCAGCACCAGAGATACCGCTCACGTGTTGAATAGCACCAGAGATACCGAATGCCAAGTATAGTTTAGGGCTTACAGTTTTCCCTGTTTGGCCTACTTGGTATGGCAATTCAATCCAACCCTTTTCAACGAGGGGACGTGTAGCACCTACAACGCCGCCGATAGCATCGGCAAGTTCGTAAAGCTTATCAAAGTTTTCTTTAGACCCCATGCCGCGACCGCCGGCTACGATGATATCCGCTTCTTGAATGTTGTACCCAGCTTTGCTGAACGGAATGAAATCAAGACGCTTCATACGAATGTCTTCAGGTTTAAGGTCGAATGGTTCAATTTGAATGCGGCCCCAACTATCTGCAATGCGTTCAGGCTTTTTAAATACATTAGGACGGACAGAGCCCATTTGTGGACGGTGATTTGGGGAAATAATTTCAGCTAAAATATTGCCACCCAAGGCAGGGCGTGTCCATTCTACAAGGCCTTCTTCAGTATCTACTGTCAAAATGGTACAGTCAGCTACGACGCCGTTTTTCATGCGACCAGACATGCGAGGTGCTAGGTCGCGACCATTATTTGTTGCACCAATCAAAAGAATATTAGGCTTATGGTCTTCAAAGAAGTCCGTCAAAACCTTTGTATAGCCGTCTGTTGTATAGTATTTCAAAAGAGGGCTTTCAAAAACGTGAACAATATCCGCACCATGTGCCACAAGTTCCTCCGCCTCGGATTGAACATTCTCACCAAGCAGCATAACTTGAACGAGTTGTCCCAATTCCTTAGCAATACGGCGAGCTTGACCGATAAGTTCGTACGTAACCGGATGTACTACGTCATCGATGGTATCCGCTACGACAAAGACGTCTCTATATTCATCAAAATTTGTCACTCCCATTATCGATCACCTCCTTTGGAACCTTCTTCACCTTTAACAGCTGCTAAAACCTTAAACTCACTAGAGGATACACTTTCAACAGAGGCAGCCCGCTGCACAGGATCTTTTACATCTACGCCCTCATCATTGGTATCTACAGGCTCTTCAATCAGTTCTTCGCTGGGCACTAATAGATGAGAAAACTTTTCTGGCTTGATATTATAAGCCAATTCAAGAATTTTCTTAGCACCTTCGTCTACGGATGAAAGCATTTCTACCTTGCCCCGAAGCGGTGGTTGGTATACCTTGCGCACACGTGTAGGAGAGCCATTGAGACCAATACGGCTTTCATCAATATGCGGCATATCTCGCAATGTAATATGTGTAATCGTATATCGTTTAGCGTAAATCGAGCTCCAAAGACCGGGTTGACGAGGCTCATTGAGTTCAGCCGTAGCCGTTACCAATAGTGGCAAAGGAACTTCCACAATTTCGTAACCATTTTCATGTTCTCGTTTTACAATCGCTTTTTGAGCTGCTTGGTCTACAGATAATTCACAAGCATAGGTAGCTTGCGCCATGCCTAGTTCCTCCGCAATTTGAGGGCCTACTTGCGCTGTATCTCCATCGATAGCCTGCTTGCCGCAGAAAATCATTTGGAACTCGCGATTCATAGTACGTTGAATATGACGAATGGCAGAGGCAATCGTATAGCTTGTAGCCAATGTATCAGCACCACCGAAAGCACGGTCTGTAATGAGCACCGCATCGTCTGCACCGAGGGATAAACACTCGCGAAGTGCCGCCTCGGCTTGAGGAGGCCCCATAGTGACAACGGTTACACGACTACCTTCATATTGGTCTTTTACCGCAAGAGCTGCCTCTAACGCATGCATATCGTAAGGGTTTACAATACTAGGCAGACCTGTGCGGATGAGATTATTCGTTTCCGGATCCAGCTTAATCTCAGATGTATCTGGAACCTGTTTGATACATACTAATAACTCCATACACTCACCCCTGTCTAAATTCTACGCCCTTAGCGTTACGCGGATATTTCCAAGTTTTTACGATTGTTTCGCCACAGAGAACACGGCAGGTGCCGCACTCAAGACACCCAGCGAAATCAAAGGCTAAATCGCCATTTTCTTGTAATGTATATAGACCGGCAGGACAGCCGTTTACAAGTTTCATTTTCTCTTCCAAACTAAAGCCGGCGCCATCCACAATGATATGAGGAGACGTTTCATCTACATAGTATTTATTGGCGCCCAAGCGCTCTTCTAATTTCATAGGGAACGCACCCCTTTCCAAGCATCACGAATCAAGGTAACTAAACCAACGTCACTTACACTACCCATTAATTTCTTCATCATTGGGACTGCACCATCACCATTTACAGTGAATACATCGCGCATCACATGATTCACAAGAGCTGGATACTCTTTGAATATGCGAGGATTTGATGCGAGGAAGGCAGGCATATTTTTATAAAGCTTCATGTCCCTATATAACCAAGAATTCTTGATTTGACGTTCATACAATTTAGCAACGCGCTCCATGTTTTCATCGCGCAATGCTACGTTAACCGCATCGGCTGCACACATGCCAGATTCGATGGCAAGGTCCATACCACGAATGGTATACCCCAAGTTCATACACATACGCGCTGCATCACCGACGATAACATACCCATTACCGCCCAACTTAGGCAACGCTTTAAATCCGCCTTCTGGCACGAGATGCGCACTATGCTCCTTCAATTGACCATTTTTTAATAATGGTGCAATTCTTGGATGGCTTGTGAAAGCTAATAGCATTTCATCTACCGATTTATTGGCTTTACCGATATCTTCAAGGCCTACAACCATACCTACAGAAAGGCTGGCTTTATTCGTATAAATAAAGCCACCACCCAATAGACCGTCGGTCATATCGCCCAAAGTAAGCCACGCCATCCCCTCATCGCCAGATAGCATAAGGCGATTTTCAAGATCTTCTTTTTTGAGTTTATATACCTCTTTCACCCCTACAGCCATTGTTCTTGGATCTGTAGGACCTGTAAGGCCAGCCTGTTCCAATAATAATGTGTTAGAACCTTCTGCGATGATAACTAATTTTGCATATACTTCGTCATCGTGACAGCGAACCCCTATTACACGGCGACGTTTTCCTTCACCTTCGGTAATAAGCTCAGTTACCTGTACATTAGATACGAGAAGAGCACCTTTTTTCTCCGCCTCTTCTGCTAACCATTTATCAAATTTAGCACGCAATACTACGTAGGATTCTTCATTAGGTTCACCATCTTGGTAACTGTACTCGATAGTGGTCATTTCATTGCCTGTACCAATAGAGATGCGCTCTTTTGTCACCTTTCGTTCCAACGGCGCACGGTCTCTAAAGTCCGGTACAAGACGTTCCAAAGAATGTGTGTAGATGCGTCCCCCCATCATATTCTTAGCACCTGGTGCGGTGCCACGTTCGATAAGTAAAACTTTTACCCTCTGCTCCGCTAAGCGTAATGCTGCCGCAGAACCCGCTGGCCCTGCGCCAACAACGATAACATCAAATGTTTCATTGCGATCAATTGCCATATACTCAGCTCCTTTAAATGAAAGCTTAGACTTACATAAGTTCATATAGTATATATATTTCTCTATTTAGAACCAAAATACCTTTAAAAATTATCACAGAAAGATGAATATATTCTATATTTTTCAGAAATATATTATAAAAGTCTATACATGTTGTATATATACTCATTATATATTAATACTAATGTATACTTTCTGTTCTAGATAAGTGCAATAAAATTCATCAATTCGTGAATTTTATAAGTAAGTCTAGCTTTCACGGTAAAAGTAGCGTATGATAAAGGTAGCAAAAACCCTATACGGAGCAAGACGCGTATAATACGACCGCATAATGCAAGTCCACGGTCAAGGTTAGGAACTCGTTATTTTTTAATTAAGAGGAGGCCCTATGGACCCGTTAAAAATCTTGAAAGCATTATCAAATCCGCATCGGTTAGATATTATATTGTGGCTAAAACACCCGGAAAAAGAATTCGGTGTACAAGTACACTCTAACACTCTTATCGATTTCCCTCATAGTGTGAGCGTTAAGAGTATCCAAAAGCGCTGCGGTGTATCGCAATCTTCTATTTCTACATTTATGAGCATCTTAGAGAATGCTGAACTTGTAGAATCGCGTAAAATCGACCAATATACCTATTTCCGTCGCAACGAAGAGGTTATTCACGAATTTGGCGAATGGTACAACAAAGAAGTATCCATACAGAATAACGACATCGAAAAATTGCTGCAAACCGTGAACCTAGAAGACACATCGTACCCTATTGCAGAAGAATCGGCACTATCTAGTGAATGTCCGGCTATAGAACTGCGTACTAAGGGAACTTGCGATAAAGATGAGAATAGATAAATACAAACTACTACCAGTACTGACTACTGAATATAGATATACAAAAACTGACCCCCTGATGGTAGAATAATCTAACATCGGGAGGTCAGTTTTCTGTTAAATCTGATGCTTTAAATTATAACTGAGCTAATTAAAAATTAATTTTAAACTAATTTAAGGAAATATCTTCATAACTCTGCGCATTTTCAGGATATTCAGCAATTGTCCCTCGCAATGTACCATGCCAACTACATTTTCTACAAACAAAATGACCTTCAATATCATATACCACTTCTTTCCCCATTTGTCTATCATAAAATTGCTTCCCACTAATAAAATTTTCAACATTAAAAGACTGCCCTTCCCCACAATGAGGACATTCTTTATAAATATCGAAAACAGACTTCATTTCAAAGGCCTCCTTTTCAAAACATCAGATTTCAGTTCTATTAAACTATTTATGCATAATTAAAATATCAATTAATTATAAGCTTTTTAAATGCTTAATTGTAGAATGAAATTGAACAACTAAAAAATCCATAGTGAACCTATGTTATGATTTAAGTGACCAAACATAATCTAACCGAGGTAATCACTATGGACTATATTAATCATAACACGACATTACGTACAAACACTTAAACCTAGAAGAACGCTTTTATGTAAAAAAGAGAATCGCCGCCAGCGATTCTGTTACAGCTATTGCAACCGTATTAGGACGCTCTAGAACTACTATTTATACAGAACTAAAACGTGGTTCTGTTGTTCAAATTCGACAAGGTAAAACTCGTCTTGTATATTTAGCAGATTCAGGGCAATTAACATATGCACAACAACGTCTTGGCTCATTTAATACAATGAAATTATGCTTTATAGAGTCTTTCATACTCTGGATTGAAGAAAAAGTATTTAAAGAACATTGGTCCTTTGATGCTGCTGTCGGATATGCTAAACGTCATTGTATATTTACACGTAATGAAATGGTTTGTACTAAAACTTTATATAACTATCTTCATCAAGGACTACTTGGGGTAAAAGCTATTGATCTACCTCTAGTAACACGTCGCTCACTAAGAAAGTCCGTTTCGAGTAAGTATAAACGTGAACTGGGAAAATCAATAGAACTTCGTGATGCTACGATTGAAACTCGAGAAGAGTTTGGTCATTGGGAAATAGACACTGTTCGTGGAGCAAAAGATAAAACAGATGATGTATTGATTTCTTTAATAAAACGAAAAAGTAGATTATATATAGCTTTACGCTGTCCTTCCGCCCGTTCTCATGATGTAATAGAAACATTAGAAACGTGGTTAAGTACATTTAAAAACAATATGGAGTTAGGATTGTTATGTAAGACGATAACAGCTGATAAGTTTTAGAATTTGCGAATATATCTGATCTTGAAGATGAGATACTATCTATCTATTTTGCAAGGCCCTATTCAGCTTGGGAACGAGGCTCTAACGAAAGACATAACGGTTTACTTCGTCGTTTTATTCCGAAAGGAAAACGAATAGAAAGTCTCTCAGAACATACACTACGCCGAACTCTTCACTGGTGTAATAACTTACCACGTAAGATATTACATTACAAAACACCACAAGAAGTCTTTTTAGAGGAAGTTAATAAAATAGTGGATCTAAATACTGTTCAATTTCATATTGCAATTTAAGATTTTTAAAAGAATCTAACTATTCAATATTATCAAATATCGTATATACCGTCATCTCATGTGATTGACGCTTATTTTCCGGAGGCAGTTCCATATAATTTCCATAAAGTCCTTTCAAATAACCATCCCAACAAGAAACCGCTGGAAACTTATAACCTTCAAATTCAACCTCTACATAATTTTCAAAATCCGACTTGAGCATACATTCACCTACACCATACAATCCCCAAGTTATTGCTCCAACATATTCTGCTTCTTCATAAGGAATCCGATGTGCAATATCCACTATTTTTTTTACACATCTTTTTGCTCCATAAAGATGTGATAATGGCTTCAATATATATTTACTATATTTATGAAGTGTAGTTCTTCCAGTACCTAATCGAGAATCGATCAACATCAAAATCCGTCGATAAAAATTACACTTAGAATAAACCTTTTTAATTAAATTTTTTTCTTTCGGTAATCCATCTACAGGAAAAATATCTAGCCACAAATGCTTATTCATTTTTTCAGAATATAATGCCTCTATTTCCGTAGTTTCATCAATAATCCTAGCAAAAGGAAATAAGAAATCCCCTGTTTCATACGATACTAATTTTAAATATGGGTGCCTAAAATTTCTTACCAAATAATCATAATTAGGTCGAGACAAACAAAGATCAATATCATCATCCCACGGAATGAATCCTTTATGACGAATCGCACCTAATAATGACCCTCCAGATAGAGACCACTGTATCTTTTGCTCTCGACAAAACTGTGCAAAAGCCAGTAGCATCTGGACTTCATGTTGTTTTATTTGTGCCGGAGTTAATTTTCTCTTTTTCATTTATTGCCATCCACACTTAATTATTCTATAAAATACATTTTACCATACTCTTCTTAACCACCATCAGAAATAATATTAAAAATCATTTCACAGACTTCATTCGGCATGATACTCTTTAAACATACTCTCTGTTTAGGGCAGTTCACATATTCATTGCTTCCATAGCAATACTGATATTCACACAAACCATAATTCATAATAAAATGTGCATTGTTTGCATAAGCACCATGTGTTAATGGATTTGTTGGTCCAAAGATAGATATAGTTTCTGTACCTGTTGCAGCTGCAATATGTTGCATTCCAGTATCAACACCAACTACCATATCACATATAGATACCAAAGCAATAGATTCCTCTATAGTTGTTTCTCCAACAAAGTTTATAACTTGTGGATGAGAAAGCACACCTTTCTTTTGTAAAATATCAAGTAAATGACTTTCCGCTTTTCCCCCAATAAGAGCAACATTTATATCTTTCTTAATTAAAAGCTCCACCAAAGACGCCATGTGAATAATTCCCCACGAACGAGTATAAACTTTCCCTATTCGTAAAAAACGATTTTTTAAACTATAATCAGCATCTCCAATACAAACGCCTATTAATCTTTTATTTATTTGACCCAGTGATTTTTTTACTTTATCAATATTACTTTGATCAGGATATAGTTGAGGATAAAGTTTATCCTTAGGACGTATGCACAAATTATCAATTGCCAATAAATTTGCCTCAACAAAATGATATTGGTCATTGAGCATATCATAACATAAATTCTGATTTTGAATCCCTATCTGCTGTTTCGGATTTACAGCCTTCATAAACCACTTAGCCTTCTGTACTGGTGTCACTGCACTACTTATCGCATAATCAAATTGTAGACTTCTTAAATACTTTAACATTTTCAAAGATGAAATCAAATTTTTATATATATCTAAAATCAAAATTTGATCAACATCAATATTTGAAGCTTTGATTATTTCACTGGCACCTTTAAATTTTGTCAACACTAGAATATATGCATTTGGATATTGTTCTCGTACTAACTTAATGGTAGGCAGCATACAAACTGTATCTCCTAATCCATGAAGCATCTCAATTAAAATTCTCATTCCAAAATACCTTTTTTATTTTACTGTTACCATTTTCCTCAAGATACTATATCTTTATAAAGAGCAATTGTCTTTTTAATCATAGATTCCGCTTGAAAATACCTCTTAAAATGATCTTCAGCCGAACTCCCCATTTTTTTCAATACAGAAAGGTCTAAGTCATTAAGAATATTTAATAAACTATTCGGATCTTTAAAATCAAAAACATACCCTGTTTCTTTGTCTTTAATAATTTCCGTCAAAGCGCCTCGGCTACTCACAATAACTGGCTTTCCATATTTCATGGCCTCCACAGCCACTAAACCAAAAGCTTCCCAACGCGAAGGCATAATGACAGCATCACAGGTAGCGTAATAACTGCATAAGCTTTCATGTGGTACCCAACCAAGAAATGTAATCCGATTAGTATTTTTCTTTTCTATATTTAGACCCCCAATTACATTATCACCTATGAGAGTCAAATGAATATCCAAACGTTGGCATTTATTGAAAATATCCAATAAATAATCAACACCTTTTTGAGGATCGAAACGGCCAACAAACAGAAGATTTAATGCATTTTTCATCAAATGAATCGAAGGGTCTATCGGTTCTTTATCCACCTCAATACCACTATAAATAATATGCTGTTTTTCTTTTCCTAACCCATAGTGAAGTGCCGCATCGTATTCATATTTTGAAACATCTACTACAGCATCTGTTTTTAAAAGAAGAAATCGTTCTACCCAAGCATACACTTTCCGTTTCCATTCTGAAGTATCTCTGAGGAAAGCCCATCCATGAGCATTATAGATCACTCGAAAATTTTTAGATAAGAAAAAAAGCGGCAGTCTCGCTAACACCCCCGCCCAAGTACTATGACAGTAAATCACATCAGGTTGCACTCGTTTAATTTTCCTTTGTATAGCAACCATCGCAGGAAAAATCTGGAGCAAGCTCCGTTCATATGGATAGTAACTTACATGATCTACTGGAATACTCCATTTATACTCCGAGATTTTCTCAGAACAAATGAGAAAATCTTCAATTTCTAAATTATCAGGATGATTTAACAGCGTAGCAATATAAGTAGCTACGCCACCTTGTACATATTCACCAATATGAAGAACTCTCATTACATAACCTCTCTATTTCAAGATTAAATATCACACTCAACAAAACACATCAACCTATATACTTTAAATACTCAATCAACAGTCGATATGCTTCTTTCATACCAACTTCAGCCTTCCACCCCAAAGATTCTAGTTTATCCGTATTCAAAAAATATTTTACAGTTGGTGCATATCCATAATTATTTACCGTTGGAATATCAAATTTAACCGAAATCTCCCCGTTTGCCACTTCATCAGCAACTAAACAGGCAATTTCATATATACTTCTTGTCTCCTTAGCATTACAAATATTATAAGCCTCACAAGATTCACCGGACTTCAACAATACTAAAAGAGCCGTTAACGCATCCATAATATAACAAAAATTTGATAAAGATTCACCCTTTGTGTGTAATACAATGTCTGAACAATTCAAAACACTCTTAGCAAACTGCATAGAAACTCGATTATCTTCAACCGGTATTCCCGGCCCAAATGTCTGAGCCAGTCGTGCAATCGTTACAGGTACACCATATTCTTCAGCATAAGCATTGCAATAGCATTCGCAAATACGTTTTCCTTCAGAATAAGAACTGCGGACATCTAAATGGTTAATATATCCTAAATCCGCTTCTGTCATTTGTTGATTATCGACTAACTGAATCCCATATTGCTCCATAGAAGATAAATAAAGCATTTTTATAACATTTTTCCGTCTACCTAATTCAAGACAATCAACAGTATTACCAATAGAAGCATGCAATGTCTCAACCGGATTTTCAACAAAATATTTAGACTGTGTCGGTGAAGCCGTATGCACAATATAATCAATAGATTCATTTATACATGATAACGCTTCCGTAGTACATGTTAATCGATCATTATTATGCATATCCCAGTATAGTTGTCGTGCCTTATCAATATTCCTTGCATGCCCAATAATTTTTATATCAGTAGAGAGCAACCTATTTGCCATAAGCATCGATTTAATCAGCATCGAACCTATTAATCCGGTCGCCCCGGTTACCAATATTGTCTTATCACTAAAATATCTATATAAATCTACATTTTTACAGACGACACGTTCCAATTCATGGATCAAAACAGTATCCATATCTAAGCCTCTATCCATACCAACTATAACCCGATAACATTCAGACTATCTTTTACATCCAGATAGGCTTTAAATGTATAGAAATCTATAGGAGTTGTAATCTTAATATTTTCAGCCGGGCCTTCAACCAAAAATAAATCGTTATTATAATATTGCATCATAGAGGCAGAATCTATAAATTCCAAAGATTCTTTATTAGCATTTATATGAGCGTTATAAATATCGCGAAGAAAAAAGCATTGCGGAGCCTTAGCTATAACGCATTGTGAACGTTCTAAAATTCTACCGATTTGATTCCTATCATCTTTTCTTATGAAAGTTGTCTCTGTTGCAGGTGCTACTGTTATAGCATTCCCATGATCTTCAACAGAAGTGATACAATTTTTAATTAATGTATCATCGATAATAGGTCGTACGCCATCATGAAGCAATACTATATCGGTTTCCGAAAATAAGCGTCGACACTCGGTCAAGCCTAAAAAGATAGATTCTTGACCCGTATGTCCTCCCGGCACCACAGAAACTACCTTAGTCAAAGAAAACTCTTTGACTAAGGAATTTACTTGCTGAATAGCCCGTTCTAACGACACAATAATAATATGATCAATACTTGCACTCTTTTGAAAATTCTCCAAGGTATGTACTATTATGGGTTTTTGATGCACTTCTAAAAATTGTTTTGGTGTTCCCGAAGAACTCATACGCTGTCCCGTACCGCCGGCAAAAATAACCGCTATATTCATACACCTGTCCCCCTTACAATTATAGGAATCCATCAATCAGTTGCACTGTGAATCATATATGCAAAGGATGCAAACGGAGCAATATCGCTTGGAATGAGACGATGCGATTTAGGAACATAAATCATATCCCCATCCTGCAATGCGATATTTTGTTTAATATCCTGTTTCTTTATGAAGCTTTCCAAATCAACTTCACGTACATATACAGTATCATCAATGACACGAACGACCTGAATATGGCGAGGTCTAGCCTTTCTCGCCGTCCCTTGTGCACTTGAAATCGCCGCAAATACATTCATGTAATCGGCTCCCAATTTGTAAATACCAGGTTTTGGTACTTCACCCATTACATAAACCTGTCGGCCACCGTATTCCGATACATTGACGGTCACATCCGGTTTATGAATATAATGCGAGAATTTTTCGCTTAATAACGCCGATGCTTCTTGCAATGTTAATCCTGAAAGCTTTACAACCCCTGTATACGGTGTATTAATACGTCCATCCGGACCGATCATTAAGGTAACACCGGAATTACTAGTATTGTCACTAGTCGAGTCAGTAAACCCTAATTCACTGCTAGTGTAACCTAGAACATGTAAATTAATCTTGTCATACTTCGACAAACGATATTCTCCGATATCAGGACGTGCTATGGAGAAGACGCTATCTTTCGGATCGATATACTCACCATTTTCCAAGACCATCTTCAATTTCTGCTCTTTATTCGGATGTTTAACGGCATTTGTTTTAAAAGTAAAAACGTCTCTACCCTTTACACCACTATCAACAACAGAAACATCCTGTACGTTCGGCATATACGGAACAGAAACCTGTCCCATATATTCTCCGGCGCCACTACCACTGCCGTTATTCATATCTGTATTAGTAGCCGCCATAGCCACATTACATGCTAAACACGTGCCTACAAGAGCCATCAATAACTTACGTTTTCTCATGCTTATCTCCTTAGCAACTCTTCTTTATTAATCCTACTTTCAACAAGAATGAATAAAAAAGATTTTTCTCATAAGAATTAAAATTACTAATCCATTGAACACCAAAATAAATGAAGGAATATAACAGCATACTAATTACAAGAATGTAAATAGAACTGTTTAAATCAATATGAGGAATCACATACAGGCCTAGAACCGTTAACAGTATCATAACTACGGATAGGCGCGCAATTTGTTTCCAAAAATGAACAATGTTTAAGTTCATATACCGATGATAATACACGTTCATAATAATACCATTGCCTAAAAGCATGGAAAGACCTGTGGCAACAGCACCCCCCGCTATTCCATACATATCAATCCAATAGTACGCCAATACGACATTAAGAATCCCAACAAATACGTATACAGCGGCCCTCACATGATACACATTACGAGCCTGCATAATCGCAAGGCCCACATTCTGAATGAGATCAATCGTGAAAGGAACGATAATAATCAGCGTAATCCAATATACTAAATCAAATCCATCACCGACCCAGTAATGAAGAAAGCTATGTCCGAACAATATAAATCCGCTCAAAATCAGCGACAATAAATAAAATTGTAATCTACCGACTTTCAAAAATAAATGCTGGAATTCTTCATCACTACATCGATTCGTCACCATAGCCGTAATCTTCGGCAACAATGTACTGGATACGGCTAGCGAAATATTCATATAGTTAATATAAATCTGACTTGCAATAGCATATATGGCAACGGATTCCGCCCCGATTTTTATACCGATCAGTAACTGATTACTTTGCCAGAACACTTGGTCGACTACAGATACTACAAATAAACTGAGTGAAAGGTTTCGCATAGCTAGGAGAATCTCTGAATCCCAGCCACGATAGACAAAGCGAACCTGCAATACACGCCTGCAATATATAACCTTTACGAGAACTAGCAGCAAATTAAATACCGTTTGTACCAGTACTACACTTAACGCTGTGGGATAAAAGATCAGCATACCCACAATAGCGAAGGGCTGTAATAAAATCTGTATCAAACTGATTGACCGATGAAAGATAAACCGCTCTTCAGATATGATAACCGCATCGAAGACTTTAGATGCAAATAACATCAACAGATTCAACAGTAACAACAGAAATATTTTCTTTGCACTATCAATCATATCAGGAGCTAAGCTGTCCTTAAATATGTAAGGAATACAGTAATACACAACGAGTCCGCAAAGGCTCAATATGACGCCTATTCCTACATACAGCAACAACGACATGGTTAACAACTTATCAATTCTAACCTGATCTTTCAGCGTTTTATATTTCACTAAAAAACGGGTAATCGTCGCAGACAGTCCAAAATCCAGCACATTAAAGTACGCGATAATAGACCCCAATAACCTGTAAAGACCGAACTCCGCAACGCCGATAAAGGACAGGAGTATAGGCACGTAAGCTAAATTAATAACTGTATTCCCTAGCAGTAATGCATAAGATAATAATGTGCCCACTTTTCGCTGTGTAGAAGAATTATGAGGCATATCACCAATCTCCTATCTACAACTACTCGAAAATTTTAAAATTAAAATCATATTCTATATTCATACTGGATGGATACGGGTTTCGCCAATTTGAAAAGTAATCATGAGGAATTACCGATATCATGTTCAAAAATAAGACCATATAAAATAATAATATAATATAGCCCCATTTAAAATTATAAATTTTATCTTTTATTTGCAACTTCCATATAGAATTTAAATATTGAATTGTATATGGCATAATTAAAATAATAAAATATTCAAAATACTTAGTTAACCTCGTTATAGGTAACGAAAAAGCAAATAAGAAATGTCCTAAAATTCCTAAAAACCATAAATTCAATATTGGTTTATATTCCGGTTTAGATTTTAAAATTGCCAAACGAGATATAGAAAACAACATAAATTGTCCTACCATATATAATCCGGTCATATTAACAGAATCTACATCAGAAATATAACTCAAATAACGTCCATCAACATGTAACACACTCAATAAAATAGATAAAAGAGACAATATTATATTCAACTTAAATATAATAAATGCCGCTACAAATATAACTGCATAAACACTCCAAGAATATATCTTCTTAGAAATCCAGTATAATACTAGTGCCACAACAGCAGTATAATGAAAAGCCACTGCCACTGCTACAACCAACAGATATTTTAATAATTTTCGCTGTAAACAGTATTGATATCCCCAGAATATCAATACCATACTTACGCCTTGTCGTATACCATTAAGAGAAAAGAAATATTGTAAGCATAAAAATAATGCTAATACCAATACTTGAATTTCGGAATCTTTCGTGTATTGCTGAATCCCTTTCCACAAAAATATCATAATCAATAATTCATAAACAATAAACATTGCTTGATAAGACATATGAAAGTAGCGAAGAGCTTCAACAATAAACAAAAATGACGGTTCAGGATATGCATCAGTAAGTTTTACTTGATGAAATAATACAACATACCAGTCATAGTCCGTGCCGATTTCATATCTAAACATCCCTAAAAACGTCAATACACCAAGAACAATTAAAGGAATGAATTTTTTATATTGAATCGGTACTAGCCGCTCAGCAATAACAGCTATCAATGTAAAAATTGCAAGGCCAATCCAAAATACCATAGGATCACCTATTCTTTCATTGTACTCATACGTCTAGTATATTGAACGTAAATAAACCCACCTGCAATTACTAAATATAATAATCCGCCTACCAACATAACGTATAGTTTACGTGGCCAAGAATGTTTAACCGGATATGTTGGCGGATTAAGAACACGGACATCCATCGCTTCAAGGTTTTCCTTAATTTTTAATTCTTCAAGACTCTTAGTTAAGAGATTATAAGTATCTGTAGAGACTTTAGCATTACGTTGCAGTTCTAAGAATTTAACGGTTTTTCGAGAAAATTGATTAGATTTTTCGACATTCTGCTTACCTAATTCGTCAAGTTTTGCAAGAGCTGCACTTGCTGCTTCAACATTATTTTTGACGACAACGCGTTTCTGTAGTAAATCCATTTGTACAGGACTGATCGTAACATTTTCAGAGGAAATAGATTGTGCTACCGTTTTCGCCAATTGTTTTTCTAAATAGCTGATATTTTCTTTTACCTTAACAACTTCCGGATAATCATCGGTAAATTTAAATTGTAATTTAGCAAGTTGTTCATTAGCACTAAACAATTCTTTTCGTATCGATTGAATTTCAGGATTATCCGCCATCTGAGAATCTATAAGATTTTTATTTTGAGTATCGATCTGAGATTCTATGGAGCTTAAAATTGCGGAGTTAGTATTCAACTTAACCGTTTCATCAGATTTTGCTTTTTCATACCCCGATGCTTGTTCCAAGAGCATTTTTTCTTGTTCACTAGGGGAAAACACACCGTTTTCTTGTTTATATTTTTCAAGTGCCGCTATATCCATATCCATTTTATGCTTAGCATCTTCATTCTTTTTATCAAGGATTTTAAAAAGTGTGGAGTCCTGTGTGAAGCTGACACCAGCAATGGCCTCTTGTAAAGAGTCGACCACATCTTGTGCAATACGCTGAGCATTCTCCGGCGAATCGGCCGTAATCGTAAAGGATAAAATAGACGTCCCTCTCGGATTATCGATTTGCATATATTTCTTTACAAAGTCTTCTGCATCAAATCTTTCATTTTCCGCGTCCGCATTATCCAACTTTTTTATCACAGGATCAATAACTCTATTGCTCTTTAACAACGACATATAATCTAATACAGAGTCCCCCGCAGAAATCCCTGCCAAAGATAATAATGCAGAATTATTAGCCATTGCACTTAATGCGCTATTCTGCGGTTTTACTTGAATCATTACGCCAGACGTATATTTTTTTGGCAATAAAAATGCCAATAAAAGAGAAATAATTAATATACCTGCCATTAAATAAAGCAAAATTCGTCTATGCTCTTGAATAATTTCTTTTATAACTTGATAAGAAATAACTTGCATTCCCATATTAATTCCTTTCAATACGATTAAATAAAAAAATCTTAACTCAACATTTATTCTTAAACCAATAGTATATAGTTACAATCCAATACAATTTAAATATTAACAAATACGTTACTATTCTTTTTTTCCTACTAATTTTCCGGTTCACACTTAAAGGCTTTAATTCTGCCAATTTTTTGATACGTTTATAACTAAATATTATATTATGAACACCATCAAATTTCGTATATTTATTTATCAATTCAATTAACTGATGTATATAAATAACATTAAAATTACCAGAATAATGTTCTCTAATAAAATTATATTCAAGATCCAATTTAAATATATCATCAAGAAATGCTTTCTCTGTAAGTAATGTGCTCAAAGAGTTATTTATATCATGATGATAATACTTATAAACACTTTGTTCCTGAATTTTATAAGACTGAATATAGCAATAATAATTAAAATTAAAGACTTGATCCTCTGCAACAGATAAATTTTTATCAAATCTCAAATTATATTCATCTATAATGCGTTTTCTATATAGCTTTGCAACCGGTCCTCGTATCCAATCTATAAGGTTGTAATATTCATCAAATAGCTTTCCGTATCTAGGCGCCTTATGTTTTCTTATTTTATGTTTATATGTATGTCCAGCTCTGTCAATGTATAAATCTTCTATGGAACCAATTATAATATCCGCATCATCATTCGAATTTATAAAAGACTCTACATAAGTATTAGAAACAGCATCATCACTATCTATAAATAATATAAACTCTCCACGAGCAATATCTAGCCCCTTATTACGAGCAATACTGACCCCTCTATTTTCTATATGAACTACATAAATATTAGTATGGTGTTCTGCAAATCTATCACATAGCTCAGCTGCACCATCAGTACTGCCATCATCAATTAAAAGTATTTCAAGTTGCTTATATGTTTGCTGTACTACAGATTGGATACAGCGCTCCAAATAAGGTTTTGTATTATAAACCGGAATAATAATACTAACAAGCGGTTCCTCAATAATTTTCATCATTAATTATTCCAATATACATTAAAATTATAATAATTTCATTTCTATCCTCAAAAGATGTATCTGCGTAACTATAGTCTAAACTCCTTTCCAACCACAGTAAAAAATATCAATATTATCCTTACTAATAACGTCTAATTCTATCTATGTTAACAATATTTACCTCATTATTAGTAAGCCCCTTTTCCCTTCACAACGGCCAATACCGTTTTTATCAGATATACAATATCAATCCACACGGACCAGTTATGCACATACCAGGAGTCCATTAACACCCGTTCTTCATAGGTGGTATCACTGCGACCGCTGACCTGCCACACACCGGTAATTCCCGGTGGTACAAGATAGAAATCATTGATATAATCGCCGTATTTTACGATCTCATCTCGAACGATAGGACGCGGTCCTACAAGGCTCATATCGCCCATGAGGACGTTCCATAGCTGCGGCAGTTCATCGAGGCTGGTCTTGCGCAGGAATTTACCGATTTTCGTAACCCGCGGATCGTCCTTCAATTTGAAGTCCCGTTCCCATTCTTCGCGAGCTTCCGGATGTTCTTTTAAATAAATTTCCAACGCTTCCTGCGCATTGGGAACCATAGATCTGAATTTATAACAGAAAAATTCCTTGCCGCCCTGACCGACTCGTTTATGACCAAACACAATAGGTCCCGGAGAATCGAGGTAAATCAACACCGCCACGATTGCGATAATCGGCAAGATCAAGATGCCGCCGCACACCGTGGCCACAATATCAAAGATGCGTTTCATAATGCGGTTGAACTTACGAGCTAAATTGTTCTGCACCCGCAATACGACAGCCTGTTCCTCCATCATACCACGAGCCGAAATATTACTGGCCGGCAATCCGAACAGCTCCGGTACGAAGGAAACCCTTTTTACAAGCAACTGTAAGCGGTTGATTAAGGACACCAGTTTTTTAGATTCAAGACCCGGAGCACAAACCAATACAGTGTATACGTTATATCTTTTAATGACGTCCTCCACGTCATTAAAGCCGCCCAAACGCGGATACTTTTGCGCTAATAATGAGGACTTCGGATTATCGTCCACAAAGCCGATAATTTTATAGTAATTAATGAGCATTCTATCATGATACCGATCAACTAATTCCGCTGTTTTTCCCGCTCCGACCAATAAGATGGGAATATATAATAATTTCAGCTTTATCAATATTTGAATCAATATATATCGTATAACGATAACATATAACAATATAAATATATAAGATAAGCCGACAAATAAACGGGATACATTGTCGATAATATGCCCAGCATACATCAGAACGATGGATACAACTATACCGATTGTTATGGAACGAAATGTAATTTTAATCTTATCCCAATAAGTCTTATCCATATTATATGCACTGTTTAATAACAGCACAATAATAAATACTATAGGGGTAATAACATATCCATAGAAAAAATCTACATGTAAACTATTAGTACCATTCCAGAACGGTAATGCAGTTCTGATACTACATGCGGAAATAATGCCACAAACAACAGCAATATAATCGACAATAATCATTAAAGCCTGTACTAATAACGGGGAACCAACCCACTGTTTATTCATAGATTTTTCCTCTCTTAATAAATGTAAGGAGCAAACTAAATTATATCTTTTATGATAACACAGTTTCATTTATTTTTCATGATTCATTTGAAATTTTCTCGTAGATTTCTCTACCGATAATCGACTTTATCTCATACTATAATCATCAACTTAATCTCATGTTATAATAATAGACAGTGTTCATATTTTTTTCATCTATGAACACAAATAATTTCTAACATTTACTAATCGAAGTCTCATTTAGACAGTAAAATAAAGTTTAGGTAGCAATATGAAGCTTTCACAAATACATTCAGCCGGTGATTTAAAACAATGTACCGAAGCAGAGTTACTGGAAATAGCGCGGGAAATACGCGAAGCCATCATTCACAGAACATCGATTCGAGGCGGTCACGTAGGTCCGTCATTGGGCGCTACAGACATTATTCTTGCGCTTCACTACGTATTTAACTGCCCCGGTGACAAGATCATATTTGATATATCCCACCAGAGTTACGCCCACAAAATATTGACCGACAGGCTCGAAGGGTTCACGCAGGAAAATAAATTCAGCACCGTTTCAGGTTACAGTAATCCACGTGAAAGTAACTGCGATCTGTTTCACCTGGGGCACGCATCCACCGCCCTCAGTCTGGCGTGCGGGCTCGTAATCGGCCGCGACCTCAATCAAACAAAGGAAAACATCATCGCGCTCATCGGGGATGGCGCATTATCCGGCGGGGAGGCCTTCGAAGCCTTAAATCATCTCGCTACGCTGCGGTCCAACTGCATCGTAATCATCAACGATAACGATCAGTCCATCGCAGAAAATCACGGTGGTTTGTACACCCATTTAAAAGAATTGCGTGGCACGAACGGAACTTGTACGAATAATATGTTTAAAGCCCTCGGCTTTGATTACCGCTATATCGAAGAAGGCAACTCGGTCTTATCATTAATCGCGGAATTTAAATCAGTAATAAATTATCCGCGCCCCATCATCTTGCATCTCCGCACGACGAAAGGGTTCGGTTATAGAGCGGCGGAAATGACGCCGGAAGACTTTCACAATCCATCATCATTTGACGTCAAGACAGGTGTAGTCAATAAAAATTATAATAACACATACGAAGCTATCGCCGCAAAGGAATTGATTGCCGAGTTGGAAGCAAACAAATCCGCCTGCCTCATCACGGCGGCCACGCCCGGCGGATTTTGTCTGACGCCGGAGGTTCGTCAGAAATTGGGCGCTCAATATATCGATGTGGGCATCGCCGAGGAACATGCCATGACTCTGTTGGCCGGCATCGCTCACGCCGATGCAAAGCCGATTTTACCGATATACAGCACATTTCTGCAACGGGCTTACGATCAGCTAATAAACGACGTATGCATTAATAACAGCAATGCTTTGATTCTCGTATATCGCGCCTCCATTTACGGTACAAAGGACATCACGCATCTGGGATTCAGCGATATTCCTATGCTCACCAATATACCGAATCTGACCTATATTGCACCTGCCACGGCGGAGGAATTGCAGGCATCCATTCAGTTCGGCTTGCAGCATCATGATTATCCTGTCGCCATACGAGTTCCCGTAGGAACACCGAATCACGAGCCTCTTCGGACACAAGGCATTACGGATGTTTCCATCCGCAACTGGGAAACCATCCGGGAGGGTCGTGAAATCGCCATTATAGGTGTCGGTAACTTTTACAGGCGCGCCCTTGCCTTGGCCGAGGCGGTGAAAGCAAAACATGCTATCACACCGACCGTAATAAAGCCGCTTTTGATATCGGAACCGGATACAGCTCTGCTCGACCGATTACAGGAAAACCATTCTCTCATCATCACGCTGGAGGACGGCGCCATTGACGGCGGCTTCGGGCAGAAAATTGCCGCGTACTATAGCAGGCAGAATATCAAAGTCATGAACTACGGCATTCAAAAAGGTTTCTATGACAGATATGATCCCGATGAATTACTGCGGGACAATCATATGGAAATTGATCAGATACTGCAGGATATCATGACACAGATCTAATCATGGATACATTCACTACGGACCTTTAAACAGAAAAGTGCTCTACGTTTACGAATGTTATAAACGTAGAGCACTTTTATTTTCAGTACGATTATTCAGTTCGTTGTGCCTCATAGGCTCTGAATAATTTAGATAATAATTCAGGAGCCAAGCGCAATAAATCTGGGTTTTCACAGAAAGACACACGCAATTGTGTTTTACCAGGGTTATTATCGCCATTTTTACCGCTATAGAAGCCATTGAGCGGCGCCATGAGGAGTGTATATTCCTTGCCATCATCAAGGCTTACTGCACCGTGTTCGGCACACCAAGAAGCAAATTCTACACCATCAAAGCCAGGTTTTGCAACCTTTCTCACGTCGATTACAAAGTAAATAGACGCTTCAGGGCGAGACACGATAAAGTCCGGTTCTGCCTCTTTAAAACCTTTGTGGAGTTCAAAGATCATTTGACGATAGTAGTCGCGTTGTTGCTCATACCAGTTGTGCAATTGCGCGTAGGACTCATGTTTCAATGCGCCAAAGATATATTGGCCCAATGTATTAGCGCTGAGGTTTGCCGTATATTCCGCAACAGATTTTTCATAACATAATTTATTATCCGTAATGATAGCTCCAATGCGAAGTCCGCACGCATTCCAAACTTTGCTAGCCGTTTCAAGGCTGATACGGCGGCCTTCGATGCCAGGCACATCTTTATCGGTTAAGGCCCAAATGCTAGATGTTTCTTTCCCTTTTTCATAAGCCAATTCACGGTACGCTTCGTCAGAGATAATCCATAAATTATGTTTAACGCACAATTTAGTATATTCAATAAGCGTTTCTTTGCTAAATAATTGACCTGTAGGATTATCATAAGGAATGATAAGCAACGCTCCAGGTTTTGTCTCGATAATGCGTTGTTCAACAGTCTCTACAGAGGGCAATTCGAACTCACCATTTTCATTGAGCTCCCGTTCTACAGTAACCGTTTTACGACCAATGCGAAGACCTACTGCATCATAATTTGTATAAGAAGGATTGAACATCAAGAGAGGACGTTCCTCTTCGCCTGCACCACCACATACGCCAAGCATGATAATTTCCATCGCCATTGATGCACCGTCTGTCACGAGTACATCAAGACCTGTCGTATCAAAACCTTGACTGCGCAAAATGTGTAAAAACGCTTCACGACACTCATCAGTGCCCGTAGTTGGCACATATGGCACAATACCATTGTGGAACGGGCTATTGACACCACCCAAATCAAACAACCTACGCTGCATGGCGGGATGCATAGGACGCATTACATTGCCAATAGAACCATTCACCAAGATAGGTGGGTTCTTACGTTCCAAGAATTTAATTTGTCCTAGGCGAATGCCAGACGGCTTGCGAGCCATCATATACGGCGATAATTCTGGTTGTTTCATTTCGATCCAACTCCTCTAAAAATCAACCTTCTCCATGGGAAGGTTTTGATAACTGTGAAAGTAACAAAACATTTACTATACAAGCAAATATACAAGTACATCACAAAACATAAACTATGAATACCTATAGATAGATACATAATATTATAGAGCTTTTACTATAGAAAATCTATAGTTTTATAACATATACTTATTTACCTATACCCAATTTATCGGTTATTGAAAATAACTCTCATGGTGCTTAGTGCGGTCTCAATATACCATCAAAAACTATAATAAAAATGAAAGAGCCCCATGAGAGGCTCTTTCACCATGATATAGATTACATTTTGAAACTATACAAATAACTATGATGTAATTGTCAATTATTAGTATAGCTTTATAATCGAACCATTACAGTAGTTATATCTATTAGCCATTGCAGTAGTTATATCTATTAGATAGTCACTTCTACACCTAGACGGAAGTTGCGACCTTGACCTGGCCACCAGTCACCAGGGTTGCCCCAACGAACGCTAGATTGTTCTGCATAGTATGTATCAAAGATATTGTTGATACGACCAAATATAGTAACATTTTCGCGTACCCGATAGTTAGCGCTGATATCAGCCAACCAGTACGTTTTACGTGGGAATACATTATCTGCAGGGCCAGGACGATTAATGATACCGCGGATATCCAAATGAGCATCCCATTTAGCATCGTTGTAATCAAGGCCTGCATTAACAGCATGTTTTGGCACATACCCATCGCGATTTGCTTTGCGAGTTGGTGTCGCATCAATATGAGTATACGTATAGCCAAGGCGTGCGGACAAGTGGTTCGTCAATTGTTTACGCACATCCGCATTGATGCCACGAGCTTTTTCAGTGTCAAAATTGCGATATTGGCCTGTAAAGTTTGCTGGATCTGTCATAACCCAACCGATTTTATCCTTCGTACTACGGCTGAAGAAACTAAGATTACTATTCCATGTTTTACCGAATTTGTGGTGTACACCTAAATCAAATTCATGACCTGTTTCCGGTTTCAAATTGCGATTGCCATTGAAGCCATCAAATAATTGGTATGGTGTAGGGGCTAAGAAGTACTCTTTATACGCAGCATACACATTTGTCTTCTCATTTACATCATAGCCAAGGCTGATGGATGGAGATGTATGCGTACCGAAGGAGGAATGATGGTCAACGCGGATACCAGGTGTTACAGTCCACTTAGGAGCAAATTTCCATTCATCTTGAATGAAGTATGATGTGTTCGTAAGCTTCACGCCGCCCATATTAAGCACCTTATCTTGTCTCCAGTCAAAGCCGCCTACTACAGTATGGTCTTTTGCTTTATACGTAACTTGATCCCCAATACCACGAGTCTTCACATCCGTTAAGTACCCATCATATGTTGTTTTATAATGATTGTTCATCAAGTATAATTGATGGCTCCATCGATTGCTAATTTTGTTGTTCCAAATCGCGCGTAAGGAGTCATTCGCTTCATTACCATAACGAATATGGTTAAGGGCACCCAAATGGTCGGAGTACATTACATCACCACGATATGTGTCGTAAGCTATTTTTACATCGTTCTTATCATTGATTTTATTGCCCACCATGAAAGATGCACTATGGCTGTTACCATGTTGAGGAACGCGCACACCATGGCCATCTTTGTAGGAGCCAATGATATCTTTTTGTACGCCTACACGCCAGTACCAATCGTTTTGGCTACCTTCGTTGGTAATTGCGTATTGCTCTAAATCATTGCTGCCACCCATCACGCGAAGTTTAGTTTGTACACCTTGATCAGGTTTTGCGGTGATTACGTTTACTACACCACCAATGGCACCGGAACCATACAATGTAGAGCCTGCACCACGTTGGACTTCAATGCGATCAATACTAGACATATCTTTCAAAATAGTCATCGGCGGATTCACTCCTGCTGCGCCCATATTGATGCCGTCTACTAAATACAATACTTGGTCAGACCCATTAATGCGGAACGCATTGGAGTTCGTATAACCTACGCCACCACCGTACGTATTAATATCTACGCCCGGTACGACGTTCAAGGCTTCGTTCATATTCGTAGCATGGCGCTCACGAATATCATCGCCTGTTACTACGCCTACACTAGCTGGCACTTCTGAAAGCTGTTGTTCACTACGAGTCGCCGTAACAACAATGGTATGCGCTTCTTTTGCATCACCAGCGTCAACAGCTGATACACTAGGAGCACTCAATGTGCTACCAAATACGAGAGCTAACCCTACGTACATGGATAATCGTTGCATTCTTGATACTTTCATAAAAACCTCCACACATACATTTACATACTATATATATTTTGTGCCATAGAAACCATTGCCCGTGTCATAAATTGGGAATAACTCATGACCTGCGAGGAATCTACGAGGAACACACGACGATTGGCGACGGCCTTAATCCCTTGCAAAGCAGGATCAGAATAGAGCTGTTCTGCCGTTGCTGGCGTAGTACCATCCGAAGTATAGGCCACCGATGGGATGAGGATAATGTCTGGATTCGCTTTAATTAAATCCTCTCGCGTCCCATTATCAAAAGGCCCCAAGCCTAATTGGGCGGCCGCATTGGTAACCTTCAGATATTTGGTCATATCATCAAAGGTTGACCCCTTGCCACCGGTTAAACCAAATTGCGTATAAAATGCTACTACAGGGCGTTCACCGGTATGTTTATTTGCTAATTCTTCGACAGTTTTCAAATCTGCATCCATGCTAGCAATCATCTTTTCATCCGATGCGTGTAAAAGACTTGCAATTTCATGAATAACTGCTTTTGCTTCTTCTACCGTAGTCGGCGTCTTATAGACATAAACGGGAATCTGCATATTCCGCATTTCCCCAATCGCATCTGGAGACATCCAGTTTGGAACCAATACTAAATCAGGTTGTACAGAGAGCATGGATTCAGCAGTTGCTTTCACATGCGTCCCGACCTTGGCAGACTCGTCAGGCACATTGTTAGGCACGGTGCCAACAGCTGCTACTCGGCTCGGATCAACCAAAGATAACACTATATCCTCTGTACTCGCAGCGATAGGAACGATTCGTTTCGGCTCGTTAGGCACTGTAACGGTTACCCCTGCGCCATCCGTAACCTGATGTGTCGTGCCCGTAGTCCCCGTCTGCGTAGGGCCACAACCGACCACTAGAAATACCATCATTACTATGGTACATATGATAGAAATTCTTTGTTTCATGCTAACGACCTTCTATAACCCCTTCCATGGAAATTAATAATGACTGCAAATCTTGTAATATCTCTGGGGATGCGTCCCAATAACCACGCTGAGAAGCCTCTAATAAGATTTCTGTAATGCGCTGCAACGCCCAAGGATTTACATTCCGCATCCATTCTTGCACCGTTTTGTCTAAGGCATACTTGTTAGCATATCCTTCGTAGACCCAGTCTGGTACGACATCGCTAGTGACGTCCCAACCAAAGCTATGAGATACCACATTTGACATGTCCGATGCCCCTTTGTAGCCATGTTTCATCATGGCTTGAATAAACTTAGAATTCTGCGTTTCCCCTTGTACGACGCGGCAAATTTCTTCACCTAAGGACCGCATCGTAACGCGGCTGCGATCTGAGCTGTCCCCCACATAGGATCGTGGTGCTCTGCCCTTTGCCGTCCGCACCGCCGCAATGAGCCCACCGTGATAGCTATAATAATCGTCGGCACTCATAATATGAGTTTCCCGATTATCCTCATTCTTAATGGTCACATCCATCGTGGTTAATCGACGCTGGAACAGCCTTATGTCCTGAGGAATGTCCTTGTGCAGATGAAAGCTACTCCACTTGCTGTAAACTTGTGCAATGTCGCTTAAGGACTCCCAGTTTTTGCCTTCAATCAAGGCTCCTACACCCGTGCCATAAGCTTGGGGCGGATCGCCAAAGATGCGGAGTCTAGCCTTTTTAGTAGCCAATAGAGGGTCCTCACCTTGTTCAACAAGCCAATCAACATCATCATGAATATGCTTTTTCACGTAGTTGTCTTCCAAGGACTCATCTAATTCTGCTACCATTTCAACTGCCTTGTCGAGCCAACTAATGGCAGTAGGCATCATATCTCGAATAAGACCACTGATGCGGCCCATCACGTCGATACGAGGGCGTTGTAATTCATCTAGCGGAATAACCTCGAGACCTGAAATACGACCGTTAGATTGCCATTTAGGACGAACCCCCAACAAGTAGAGGAATTCACCTAAACACTGACCATGACTTCTAGAGTTGCTACTAGCCCATAAGATAATCCCTATCGTCTCGGGATAGCGCTGTTCATTTAAAATATAATCAGCCATAACTTGATCTGCAAGCTCTATACCTAATTGGTAGGCTATCTTTGTAGGCAAGGCTCTTTCATCTAAACCATAAAAGTTACGACCCGTAGGTAATACATCGACTTGACCACTCGATGGGGCTCCACCGGGGCCAGGTTCAACATAGGTTCCTTGTAACGCTTTAGAGATAGAGCTGAGCTCATTTTGGGTTTGACCTAATTTAGGTATATACTCACGAACTATGGCATCTACCAAAGGCTCTAAACTTTGAGGCGCCTTATAATCTGGTTTATGTATAATATTAGACACAAACGCTCGTAATTCCTGCCAAATTCGATCGATAATCACACTATTACGAATTCCGTCATCATTGATTTCGCCAGCATGTTCCTCTAGATACGACCAATTATGCCCTAACTCAGCGGCTAGCGTTTCAAGACCTGATGCAATATCTCCTTGAGGGGTCCGTATGATAGCGGTAATAAATTCTTCTAAATCTGTCCCCTCAGGGCCTTGACCCAAGATATGTAAACCATTGCGCATTTGCATATGCTTTAAATCGCTTAGCTTTTCGTGAACTTCTGTAATTATATCGTCCACCACCATAGTAGGTCCCTTTTCTTCATCGATAAGATGACAGGCCAGGGCCTTTTCGCGAATCACTTCGCCTATGTCAGCTACACTCTCAGGATGCTCCTGTTCAAAATGACTATGCTCATCTAGTAAAGCTTCTAGTTCTTCAAATTCATCGTAGAGTCCCGCCGTCGTCATCGGTGGCGACAAGTGGCCCACTAAACAGGCTGAACTACGCCGCTTAGCCTGTATGCCTTCTCCAATGATGGTTGTCCAGTACGGGTAAATATTTGGCAAACTAGAGATACCGATTTCAGGATAACAGCTAGCACTGAGACCAGCCCCCTTACCTGGTAGCCATTCTAAGGAGCCATGTGTGCCTACATGAATGACCGCATCCGCTTCAAAGACATTCCGAACCCAGTGGTAGAACGCCAAATATTGATGCGGTGGAGGTAAGCAAGGATCGTGATAAATAGCAGATACATTCTCTCCGAAGCCGCGCGGTGGTTGCACCGTAATCCACAGATTGCCATTTGAAAAACCTGGAATGATGACTTCATCATCGTAGACAAATACATCTCCTGGGGCCTCCCCCCAAGATGTAACCATAGCTTGTTGCGTATCTGCTGGCAGTGTTTCAAAGTATGCTTTGTAATCCTTACTGCTCAAGCGACCTTCAGCCGAAGCTAGCAACTCATCGGTAAGCATGGAGCGGTCGTTTGTCATGTGGGATGTAACAATGTCCATTAAATCTGCACTCGTATCAGGCACAGAATCTATCGTATAACCTTCCTTTTTCATCTGTTCTAATAATCGTAGCACCGACTCAGGCGTATCAAGGCCTGCTGCAGAACCAATATTAGAATTCTTAGGCGGATAGTTGTGTAAAATAATGGCTATCTTTCGCTCAGATACAGGAATATACCGCAACTTAGACCATTTAATAGCTCGCTGAACGACGGCCGCAATGCGCTCTTTCACAGGTAAATACACATAGTGACCACGCTCATCAAAGGTCTGACAAGCCACTACACCGCCTTGAATAACACCATCTAACTCAGGCTGTGATATGGATAAATTCACATCTAACGGCGTAACTCCTTGTGGATTCTCAGCCCAGGATTTCTCATCCATGTATATGGTATACCCTTGAACGATAGGTACGTCCTGTAATTTTAACTCCTCCAAGGTTTGAGCCCCTAAGGACTGGAAGGAGAATTTACAAGTATTGATAAGCACGTCAAAGGGGAATATATCCTTCCCAAAAAGATGGTTCATGGACAATTTCATATTCGGAATGCCTACGCGAGGATTCGAACCGTATTGCCCATAAAAAATAATCGGATTGTACTGATGTTTATAAATTTCTTCAAATAAGGCCTGTTGATAATAAATATCCCCCATAATCCACTCGTCACGGTAAAAGTACACCGCAATGGACGGCCAATCAGGGTTTCCTTCGGCATCCATAAACTCATCATAGGTCTCGTAGATATTGCCTGCTCGCCCCATAATGGCTTGCCACGGAATTCGGTCAGGTTCTTCCCATTCAGAAATTGGTTTTGTACTGAAAGCACCGTTAATAAGCCGCACATAGTTCATGATGCCACTAGTACGACGATAACTTTCAAGACGAATCCGTTTATCCTCATCTATATTACGATACAGAATATCCGTTTTCTTAGGTTCTACCACATCGATCCAGTATTTTGGATGATGCGCATATAGCCATCGTTCAAGGCGTTCTAAGAATGGCGAGTCTAAGCCAACCCCCATGTTTGTTACGAGTACTACATCGGCAGCATGAAGGCGACTTTCAAAATCACCGTCCCAGAGAGGAGGCTTTTTCATATTGCAAATATCCACCTCACCTTGTATCAATTCAGGGTAGGTAGCAACGGCCTTTTCTATATATTGGATTTGTTTTCCTAAGTTAGAAATATACATGAGTCGACTCATGATCTACCTCCGAGACACTCGCAAAATACGATCTGCCGTAATAGTATCCATGGCATAATAACTGCCATTCATCAATTTACATAATTCCTTAGCCAATCCAAGTTTGATAAAGCCCGTTTCCGTATCGATAACAATACAATCTACAGGCAAAGTACCAAGGATACGAGCCCATTGCTTGGACTCCGCTACAGGGTCCTCAGAATCACCCGACGTAGCTCGACCATCGGTGATATATATAATCTGAATTCGTTCCGCCCGATGGGCACGCAACAATCTATCGCACATGGTATAGGCCATCCGTAAACCGTGAGCTAATGGCGTTTTACCGCCTGTAGGCATAGAGGCTAACAGTCGCTCTGCTCGCTCTACGCTACGCGTGAAAGACAATAACACCTCTGCCGACTCCTTGCGGAACGCAATGAGCCCTACCGAATCACGGTGGATATAAGAATCTCGCAAGAGACTGAGAATAGCCGCTTTAGTGGCCTCCATACGATGACGCGCCGCCATAGATCCACTGGCATCTACCACGAAAAGCTGGTATGCACCAATACGCTTTTCACGGGCTTTTCGGCGGTAATCCTGAGGTTTTATCACTAAAGATAATCCCTTGCCGCCTTGTTGCTTTAATTGCTGGGACTGAGTAGATAGCTTTTCTTGTTCCATTTTAGTAGCAGCCCGCAATCGTTGGTAGGGTGCTGCTGCACGCAATGTATCGACCAGCGCTAAGTCCTCTAGCGCATGTTCATCTTGGTAAGCTCGAATCATACGCCCTCTAGTGTCCTTTGTTTTGGTCATGAGGCGACGACCTGAGCCCTTGCGATACTGACGGTCTACTGTTTTAGAGGATTCTAGTTTCCATTGGAATAATTGGTTAGCTATACGGGCAACCGTATCGGGCAAACATAAAGAGGATAAGCGTTGTGAGTCGTCTCCACCTACGTTCATAACTTCGGAATCACAGGATTCCTTCTGTGTAACATCTAAGTCGTTAGATTGATTAGAACCATCAGCTTCACTTGAATCGTCTTGCTGAGAAGATGCATCTTCTGTACTATTCATAGCAGAATGAGTGTCCCCATCATTAGCGTTTGAATCCTTAGGAGCTGCTTCATTCCCCATAGAATCATTTTGGTCCGCTTCATATTGTGCATCTTCATCAGCTTGGTCCGATGCATGTTCAGCCCTATTTTCTAGTTGATTTCTATCCGTTTTACTATTTCCATTCTCCCCTTGTGAAGGCTGTGATGTGGTTGTGTCATCACGCTTCATCCGATGAGGCAGTACATAAAGAGCGGCCCGCTCTGCATGAATGGGCTTACAGTAAGAAACACCATCAAGAAGCGTCAGTGATTTCATAACTTGGAGCAATACAAACTCTGCACCGTGACCTACAGTACGAGCTTGGAGTGCATAGGAAATGGCTAATGAAATCATTGCATCAGGAACGGCAATAGATGAAATCCGCTTATGATCGATTAAACTGACTACATCCTCAGGTGAGTTTGCTTTTATTGAAATTGGCACAGTATCTGCGCAAGAAATTCCATCTCGAGTTTGTTGTAATACCGCTACCCTAGATTCCAATGAAGCTGGTTCCATAGATACATGTATGTCTACGAGTTCCCATTCCGCATCAGTTAAGGCTCTATCCTCATGGTTTATGGTCATAATTAACAAGATTTGTCGGCGTTTTACCTCTGTTAATAAGGCATGACGCACTTCTGGGGATAGCACATGACCATCATCGATGAGCCAGCATCGCGTATTATCGTCATCTAATAGACTAGAGGACATAACCATCTTACCTTGCTCGAGAGAGGCTTCAAAATCGATGCTTTCTTGAAGTTGTGAGCTATCTATATAAACCGGTATAACACGATAGGGAATATGCCATGTGTCGAGGCACTGACGAACCATAAAACTTTTACCGACACCAGTCCCCCCAGAAATGACAATGCTATGTATCTGGTCGTTTACAAGACCTATTTTGAGGGCCTCTTGTACAGATGTATCCATAGCTAGCCCTCGATTACCGCAGATACTGCTGTATCGATGCGGTCTTCGTCGTGACCTTGTTCTTCAAAAGGCAATCTCCGCATGCGATGTTTTAACGTCAATCTTGCAGCCACCTTAATGTCGTCATCTATGATTTGTGAGCGACCGTGAAAGGCTGCATGAGCACGAGCGGTGTGCATCATCGTAATGTCTGGGCGATGTCCATCAACGCCAACGCCGATGCTGATGCTTGCTATCTTAAGGAGAATATCATCAGAGGGAATAATGGTTGGTAATAATTTGCGAGCTTGTAGCAAGCGCTCATGTAATGCTTGCTCCGATTCCTCATAAGACGCTATAAACGCTTCTGGAGCATCGCCAAATGCAAGACGTCGCTTAATCACCTCCATCCGTTGTGCTGGATCCTGTTCACCATAGACCATGACGGACAACCCAAAGCGATCTAATAGCTGAGGTCTAAGGTCCCCCTCTTCAGGGTTCATAGTTCCGACGAGGATGAATCGAGATGGATGAGAATGGCTTACCCCTTCTCGCTCTACGGTGTTTACCCCCATAGCGGCCACGTCTAGCAAAATATCTACAATATGGTCATCTAATAGATTAACCTCATCTACATAGAGAATATTTTGATGTGCTGCGTGTAAAATCCCCGGTTCAAAAGCTTTTACCCCCTCTTGCAAGGCCTTTTCTAAATTAATAGACCCTACAACGCGGTCTTCCGTAGCATTTATAGGTAATTCTACTACGGTCATCGCATCAGTCCCTGTTTCCATCGGAGGTAACAGGCTTGGCAATGCACGTACAGCCGTAGACTTAGCAGTGCCTTTTTCGCCTTCAATTAACACACCGCCGATTGATGGGTTTATGGCATTGAGCAACAAGGCCAATTTCATTTCATCTTGACCAACAATAGCAGTAAATGGATATAGCATACACCTAACCTCACTCAGATTCGCAATACAAAATAATCACCATACATAATAAATCAATAACCCCTAGGAAAACGCTAAGTATCGTAATCCATTCTAACTATTTCAGATTTGGATCAATAGACATTTCTGAAGTAACTTCGGTTTGTTTGAAGTCATCAATCTTTGTAGTTCCTTTTGGGAATACAAAGATACGTTGTTGTTTAAAGTACGGATCGTCATAGACCGCAGCCGATAAACGGAACGCATTTCGTAAATTTTCTGCCGTCAATACATCTCGAGGTGCACCTACATCAACGATGTGACCATCACTCACCAAAACGAGTTTGGTGCAATATTTGGCAGCTAACTCTAAGTCATGAACGACGATTAAAATCGTTTTGCCTTCGTCACATAATCGGCGGCCTTCATGGAAAATATCGTCAGCATACACTAAATCGAGCGCAGCCGTCGGCTCATCTAGTAATAAGACCTCTGTTTGTTGAGCTAATGCCTTTGCTAAGAATACCCGTTGTCGCTCACCGCCACTCAGGTTTTGTACGGAGCGATTACGCAGATGATAAACACCGACCTCTTTCATAGCCTGTTCAACGATAACCTTATCTTCTGGTCCCTCTTGTTGCCACCATTTAAGATACGGATAACGAGCGGTCATCACAATATCGATGGCTTCATAATCGAAGGAAACATTTACGGACTGTTGCATATACGCCACATGATGAGCGATTTCCTTGTCGCTCAAAGAAGAGATGCTTTTACCATCCCACAAAACATCTCCACCAGATGTAGGATAAAGGCCACGCAATGCTTTTAACAACGTTGTTTTACCAGAGCCATTAGGGCCGATAATACCTACGAACTCGCCCCGGTCAATAGCAAAGGATGCCTCTTTCACAATGGTTGTGTCTCCTAATGTGACAGATAGAGATTGAACATCTAGTTTCATTAGGCCCCTCCTTTACGACGCAAGCGATGAAGTAAATATAGAAAATATGGTGCCCCTAATAGAGCCGTCATGATACCTACGCGAATTTCAACTGGCTGAGCGATAACGCGACCTAATGTATCACAGAACACGAGGAATAGTGCACCTCCAACGGCCGCCATAGGCAATAGTATTCGATGATCTGGCCCTACTAAGATACGCACAATATGTGGTACCACAAGGCCTACAAAGCCAATGGAACCACTGACGCACACCGCAGTAGCAGTAACGACAGATGCCAAAAACAGGAATAGCATGCGATACACCATAACAGGCAAACCCAAGGCACGCGCCTCTGTATCGCCGAGAACGAGTACATTCAGGTGACGACCGAGCATCATTAATATAACGCTGCCCGTCATGATAGGCCCCACCGCTAGTAGAACGTGGTCCCAGCGACGAAAATCAAGTCCACCCACCATCCAGAATAGGAATTCACGCAAGCGGTATTCATTAATCATCGTCAAGATGCCCGATGTGAAAGCACCGAGCAGCATACTAACAGCAACCCCAGCAAGCAACAAGGTGGTCGTGTCGAGCTTGTTATTACGCCATGTTAACAATATAGTAATCCCAACGGATACAAAGGCCCCTACGAAGGCAAAAGCAGGCATGTAAAACATACTAAGGGATGTTACGCCAAGAGCAATGGCGATAACCGCACCGAGAGATGCCCCAGCGGATACGCCCATAATACCTGGATCTGCCAATGGATTGGAGAATACCCCTTGCATAACCGCACCAGCCAATGCCAAGGCGCCTCCCACGAGAAGTCCAATGATAAGGCGTGGCATGCGGATAAACCACAGTACAGCCTCTTGTTCAGCCGTAATGGGCTCCGTGAAGCTCACAGGTATGCCCATGCCATTTAAAATACTTTGCACACCTCCTCCGATAGGGATCATAATGGTCCCTACATGGAGTGCCAATAAACTCACAATACATAGCAATACCCCAATCAGAGTTATGGCCATGATGCGTTGTTTCTGTCTAGTCATGAGAATTCCTTTCTAATTGAGGATACACAGTATGCATAATGGCTAGCATCGCTTCGCCAATATGCTGATTCATTGTATACAGGTACGCTGCCGGTAAGGGTTTAACTCGATTTTCCTTAATAGCAGGTAGATTTTGAAAGGCCGGATTCTTTAAATATCTATCCGCCAAATTCTTGTCCATTCCCTTATAAGATGGAATAAAAATATAATCTGGGTTCATGGCTAGCACACGCTCCTCCCCAAAGGGTATTCGTGGTGGTAATCCAATCCGATCAGGTGCATTATAGATGCTCATATAGTGACACATATCATCAAAAAGGCTTCCTGTGCCCGTGTATCCGTCCATAGATGACACAAAGAGAACCGTCTTGCGCTGCTCAAGTGGAATAGATTCCGCTAGGTGCTTTATTTCATCTATTTCACGATGAATCTTCCGATTGTAAAGGCTACCCTTTTCATCTTCCCCGATAATATGAGCAATCTCCATCACATTCTGAATCACTCCGTCCACCGTAGAAGGAGTAGGTACCACAACAGTGGCTATACCCATGTGCCGTAAACCATAGATAACATCAGCCGATATATAATCTGGCGCTATAACGAGATCCGGTTTCAAGGCTATAATTTTCTCCAAAGGATACGAGCTCAACACAGGTTTTACCAACTTTGCGCGCTTTGCCTCTAGCGAATATTCCTCATAGGTAGACAATTTATTAATGCCTGCTAAACGCTCTGGTTCTATAAGTCCTAATAAAATTGTGTCAAATGCAGAGGACAGTGATAAAATCCGCTTTGGATGCTCTGGAACAGCAACTTGAACGCCATCGTGACTTTCCACATAACGAGTATATGGCGTTACACCATCCTCAGATTGAGGTCCACAACCTGTTAAACATACACAAAGGAGTATCATCAAACATATGAAAAATCCAATTTTCTTGTTCATGATGATACTCCTTGTATAGTTCTAATTAGTGATTACATAAAGTCTAGAATTTTTGAGTATAGCTGAGTTGGTAATTAAATGGTTCATCCCAGTATTCCCAGTCACCGTTGGAAATAACATTGTGACGGTTCAACAAGTTACGTGCATCTAGCCGCAAGGATGAGTTTTCATTGAACTGATACCCTACGTACGCATTCCAAGCTACGAGATTAGGATTAATGCCGCCATCGCGGTTCTTCATCCGTTTTGTAACAAAGTTGATGCTAGTACCTGCAGTCCAGGTTGAGCTGTTATAATGGATTCCCCCGGTAAATTGCAATTTAGGATTAGCTTGTTTCCAATAGGTCTTATCGATTTCTCGTTGTTTAGGATTGGAATACGATGCTCCCACAGTCATCTTCAAATGATCTGTTAATTTACGGTCATATTGAGCTTCGATACCAACATTTCTATAACGACCACCATTTACGCGAATCGTGTTTTTACCATTGCTATCTGGTTTCCAAGAGAAGAAGTTTTTAAAGTCCATATAGAAGAGCGCTACTTTCCAGCTGTCTTTGTTAGTAATGTGTTTATAGCCTAATTCATAATTCCAACCTTCTTCAGGTTTCAAATTGCGTCCACTAACAGAGGCATAGCCTTTATTAATTTTCTTGAAAGTATCGCTTAGATTCGGCATTCTAAAAGCTTTACCAACATTTATATACATGGATGATTCCTTGTTGATACGATGTTGTAATTGGAACTGAGGAATTAATACGCGCTGATTTTTCACAGGGTCTTTAATATCCGAATAACGCAAGCCTAAAATACTAGTCCATTTAGGATTGATTTGATAAGAGTATGTACCATAAACGGCATAACTATTGCGATGTGGATTTCCATAGTACGGACCAGATGTGGTGCGATATGTTTCTCGTTTACCAAGTACACCCGCAATAAAATAGTCCTTACCACCGCGGAAATCCCATTCATGTTGTACATCAAAACCATATTGTCGAGCAATATAGTTATTATCACTCAACGTATATGCCTTTTTGCTATGTACGCGACTTTTACCATACAAATCTCTATCGTTGTAGAAGATTGTACCTGTAGTATTGCCATCTTTATAAACTAAAGACGCATTATTTTTAGTATCTTTATAAGCATATGTTGTAGAGTGAAGCTTTTGCTTAATAGGATTCGTTTCTGTACTTAACTGTCCAAAAGAAGAATTACCTTCAAAGCGGCTAAAGTTCAAAGTCAACTTATCATTTAATTTACCGCTCATAAATACACCTAAAGAATTCCCTTTATTACGAGCTGTATAATATTCATAGCCTCTAGCATAAGCACCGATATCGGAGCGGATAGGGGTTTCTGGATCTTGAGCACCAAAGAAGTTACGTTCCACACCAATTAAGAAGCGAGGCGTGCCATAGTTAATTTTATAAGTTTGGCGACCCATATTACCAAAACCTACCGTAGCAGAGCCCCCTTCTTTACTTGGAGTCTTAGTAATTACATTGATAACACCACTCATAGCATCAGCGCCATATAAAGCAGAGGCTGCACCTTTTAATACTTCAATGCGTTCAATAGAGCTAGTCGGAATAGAACTAAGGCCGCCCTTGCCATTGAGGTTCATCGGTACCCCATTCATGAGAATCAAGGATCCCCGTTCAAGGCCACGGATATTCACACGGCTATCCATAGCCCCATATTCAAGACCGGATGCACCATAGGAAAAAGACGTAATGCCTGGTACCATATTAACTGCATCAAATGCATTTTTAGCACCGCTATTAGCTAAGTCCTTTTGAGTAATAACATCCATCGCAGCCGGCGTATCTAAATCTAAAAGAGCCATGCGATTTGCTGTTACATTAATAGTATGGATTTCAGATACTCCATTAGTTTCACTCGATGCAGCTATAGTGGGAGTCTTATCAGCACTCACCTCTGCTGCATATCCATTCACAGACAATCCTATCAATGCTAAACCCACAAGTATAGATATACGATGCTTAATTTGTTGTCTCATACCAAATGCCTCACTTAACACATATATACATTCACACAATTATATAAACTACTTATTTGTATTATTACACATTTATTTGGCCCGCACAAAACCCATACCCCTACCGCTACTGCATTCTCGGGGGATTGTATCGTTAATACATATTAAAATTTTTGTGTATAACTTAATTCATAATTGAATGGTGCATCCCAGTATTCATAATCTCCATTGGATACCACATTATGACGATTTAAAAGATTGCGTGCATCGAGGCGTAATGTAGCATCTTTGTTAAAGTGATACCCAACGTAAGCATTCCAAAGAGCAATGTTAGGATTCAAGCCGCCATCACGATTGCGCAAACGTTTGGTAACAAAGCTAAAGGATGTACCAGCTTCCCAGGTTGGGCTTTTATAATGAATGCCGGTTGTAAACTGTAACTTAGGAGCCGCTTGTCTCCAATAGGTTTCATTCATTTCCTTTTGTTTTGGATTAGAATAAGAACCACTTACACTCATTTTGAGTCGATCTGACAAATGTCTACTATACTCAGCTTCAATCCCAACATTGTGGAATTTACCACCGTTTATGCGAACGGTTGGGCGACCATTTACATCAGGTTGCCATTGGAAGAAGTTTTTGAAGTCCATATAGAACACGTCCACCTTCCAGCTATCCTTCTTATTAAGACGTTTATAACCTAATTCATAGTTCCAACCCTCTTCAGGCTTAAGATTTTTACCACTTACTGCTGTGTATTGGCGGTTCACACTACGGAATGAATCACTCAAGCTAGGCATCGTGTAAGCTTTCCCTATATTTAAGTACATGGAGGAAGCTTTATTGATGGTGTGCAACAATTGGAACTGAGGCGTTAATACATGTTGGTCCTTAATAGGATCACTAATGGCTGTATAACGCAAGCCCAAAATGGCAGTCCATTTGGGATTGATTTCACGAGAATAGCTACTGTACACCGCATAGATATTACGATGAGGCCGTGTATACACAGGGGCCTGTGTGGCACGATAAGTTTCTTGCTTACCTGTAACACCGGCAATCAAATAATCCTTACCGCCTCTAAAGTCCCATTCATGTTGTACATCTATACCATATTGACGAGCTACATAACTGGTTTCGGTCGGCTTGAACTGTTTAGCACTATGAACACGGCTTTCACCACGCATAGTACGGTCATTATAAAACAATGTTCCCGTCGTATTATCATCTTTATAAATCAAAGATGCATTATTACGGTCATCCTTGTAATGATATGTCGTAGAATGACGAGCCTGTCTCACAGGATTTCTTTCTGTACTAATCAAACCAAAGGAGGAACGGCTTTCAGCGCGAGTATAATTTAAGGTTATCTTATCTGAAAGCTTACCGCTCATGAACACACCTAAGGAATTACCTTTATTGCGCGTAGTGTAGTAATCATAACCCTTGCGGCCTGTATAGTCATACCGCACCGGTGTAGATGGATCTTGAGTCCCCCAGTATTTTCTATCGATACCAACGAGGAATCGATCAGTACCATAAGAAATATCAAATCTCTTGGAGCCTCGATTACCTACAGCTACCGTAGCAGAACCGCCCTCTTTTGACGGCGTTTTTGTAATAATATTTATAACGCCACCTAAAGCTTCTGCGCCATATAAGGTAGAGGCCGCCCCCTTTACAACTTCGATGCGCTCAATGGCACTGGTAGGTATAGAGCCAATTCCGCTCTTACCATTTAAGTTCATAGGTACACCGTTTACAAGAACAAGTGCACCGCGATCGAGACCACGAATATTCGTACGGCTATCCATGCCACCAAAATCTGCGCCAGACGCACTAAAGGAGTTAATGGTTACACCCGGTACATTAGCGACCGCATCAAAAGCCGTCTTAGCACCGCTATTTTGTATATCCTCTTGAGTAATAACAGAAGTCGATACTGGTGTATCTAAATCTAATAACGATGTACGATTAGCGGTAACATTTATGGTAACTTCTTCCTCATTATTGTTCATTGTTACATCTGCAGCATAACTATTAATTGACATAGTAGTTAATGCCATAAGCACTGCTACATAGACTTGTTTATTCATTCGTTTCATCATCCACGCCTCTTTTTTCAATTATTCCATATTATATATAATATTTAATCGTCCATTTGGTAATGTTTGTACCGTGGCGGACACGCCGTAAATGTGGTGAATGGTATCCTCTGTCAATACTTCATGAGGGGTACCTGTACACACTACTGAACCGTCTTTTAACGCAATGAGACGATCACAATAGATGGCTGCTAGATTCAAATCGTGAATAGCAGCCACTACGGTTGCATCAAGGCGTTTTACAATCGTCATCAGTTCCAGCTGATACTTAATATCTAGATGGTTTGTCGGCTCGTCTAACACTAGGCATTCTGTGCGTTGTGCCAAGGCACGCGCTAAGATAACGCGCTGCTGCTCACCACCAGATAAGGTATTAAAATTGCGACTTTCAAAATCACTAAGCCCTACTTGAGCTAATGCATGTCGGGCGATTTCATAGTCATCAATTTGATCTCTATCGAGTAGCCCTTTATAAGGGGAACGGCCCATGAGAACCATTTCAAGGACGGAAAAATCAAAGTTAACCGTACTATGCTGTGCCACTACAGCCATTTTTAAGGCTGTATCGCGATGACTTAAGGAACTCATTTCAGTGCCATCAAAGAAAATCTTCCCATGATTAGGCTGAAGCACGCGGTATAAGCATTTCAAGAACGTACTTTTACCACTCCCATTAGGACCTATAATTCCAACGAATTCCTTATTTCGTATATCTAGGGAAATATCATGCAGGATCGTTTTCAGACCAAATGAGACTTGGATATTATCTGTTTGAATATTCATTATTCCCCTCCAAATCCGTAGTTCTTACGCACCAACATATACACAAAGGTTGGTGCCCCAATGAGAGAAATGAGAATGCCGATTGGCAATTCTGCATGAGGAATAATGCATCGGCACAAGCCATCAGCGATAACGAGGAAAATACTGCCCCCTAATGCGCTGAACGGAATCAAAGTCCAGTGATTTGTCCCAATTGTCATTCGCACCAAATGAGGAATTAAGAGGCCTACAAAGCCAATCATACCCGCCGCGTACACTACAAAACCGATGATAAGAGAGCTAATAATCAAATAGACTTGGCGGTACGTATGTAAGTCGCGCCCTAAAGTTATGGCCACCTCATCACCGAGGAGCATCATATTTAAAATTCTGCTTTGAGACCAGAAAAAGATGATGCTCACGAGGACAACGACGGCAATAAACGGCAACATATCCCATTTAGCGCCCGCAAAACTACCCATCAACCAATATGTAATGGTTTGGATGCCTTCCTTATCGTCCGCTAAATAAACCACAAAACTAGAGAAGGAGCTACATACGGCGCTTAACGCCAAGCCCCCTAAAATCAATTTCACCGAATTTGGTCGGCCACCCAAGTTCGAGATAAACAATACACCGAAGGAAATCACCATAGCCCCGATAAAGGCCATAACGCCGACGAAGTTCTCACCGAACATAACGCCTACACCAAATAAAATAGCTATCGTAGCACCGAGAGACGCACCGGAGGAAATCCCCAAGATATAAGGATCTGCCAGTGGATTCTTAACGATGGCCTGCATGATAACGCCAGATACCGCAAGACCTGCTCCAATAATAGCGGCCATCAACAACCGCGGCATACGTAGTAACCAAATAATAGTCTGATCAGGACTATTCATAGGATCATCAATAGCCAATGGGCTAGAAAATTGATCTATTACAATATTGAGAATTTGAGAAAGTGAAAACTGTACTGTACCAACAGAAAGTCCCCATAGAATGGCTACTGCTAGCACCCCTATGAGGACAAATCCGCCAGCAGTATATCCAATTCGTTTTAGCATACTGCTCCTTTATTAATGAATTAAATCTGGTACCCCTTCTGGATATAGATTAGGATACAACCCATGCGATACGATGTCGATACCATCTAATAAACGAATACCAGGACTATATACAGCAAGCAATGGCAAGAAATGAACGCGTTTATTGCGCAATGCATTAACACCTTGTAAACCTGGCTGCGTTAATACATAGTTCATAATCACATCCGCTTGACTATATTCGCCGTCAGACACGATCAAGAAAATTACATCCGGATTCTGCTCCACCACGTCCTCCATGCTAATGGACGGCGTTTCCGTGTCGATCACATCGGCGTGCAAGGAAGCCCCTATATTACCAGCTAATGTCTTATGTCCATACAATCGAAAATGCTTACCTTGCACCTCAATAAACAATGCCTTTGGTGGCTTCTCATGAGCCGTTTGGGCTACCATGTACGCCACAGATTGTTGCATCTCTTGAATGAGACGCTCTGCTTCCATGTTTCGATTAAAAATACGCCCCAAATCTCGAATATATTTATACTCCATATCCATGGTTAGCGCCGATTGAGCCCCCAAGGAGGACTCTGCAATATATACATTCGCTTGTCTCGCCTGCCAAAATGTAGGTGTTTGTAACATTTTATTTGTGAAAGTAGACTTCCAACCTACCAACAAATCAGGCTTCATCATTAATACGCTTTCCAAATTGGCGTATTTCAGATCCTTGTATGGAATTTTATCGTATGCCTCACGGTATTCTGGTCGCACGTATTTGCGATCTGGAATCCCCATGCCCGCTACGATACGATCCCCTTCACCAAGAGCAATGATAGTTTCTATGGAGTTTTGCCACATCGCCACCACACGCTCAGGCACCGCCGTATAGGTACTTTCAAAAGGTTCCCCTCGGCGTACAAAGGATTCAATTGTCACTGGTGGCTGCAATTCGATATGTGCTGGTGTAGACTGATAGTCCTCAACAGTTACCTGCTGAGGACCACAACCTACACATATTAATAGACATAGTATTAATACGCTGAATCTAATCATTAGAATTTATATTTCGCCCCAATCATGAAGGAACGTGCTGGCATAGCCGCACTACCACGACCATTGTAAGCACTATAGCTTGTTTCATAAGCGCGGTTAAGAACGTTATTTACCACGATGTACGCAGTTAAATCTTTTGTTACATCATAGTTGAGGTTCCAGTCCACGATGAGGAAACGTCTATGAGTGAATGCATAGTCGCTGTTGCCAGTGTACCAGTTAATCAACAAGCCAGAATATAGACGCTTGTTATCATAGGAAATGTTCAATGCATAGTGGTTTTGCGGACGCAAGCTATTAATAGCCACATTGATATCATCGCTATTGCTATAACCCCAGTTTGGATCAAGAATCCAACCACCTTTAGATAACCATTTATCTTTCATATGAGAGTAAGACGCACTCATTGTTACATGTTCATTTAATCTGTGGTCTACTGTAATATTGAAAGATTGTTTGTTTTCTTTTGCATTAACTGCTGTTTTTTCAAACTCGCCGGATCTGCTATTCAAAATTGGCAATGTAGCGATGGCATTTCTCATACGCGTGTAATCATAATGAACTGCTACAGTAGTATTATTACCTTTACCAAATGTATGTAATAGGCCCCATGTAAAAGCATCGCCTTTTTCATCATCTAATGGTGTATTGAATACGCCATCAGTTGCACTGTAGTCGCCTGTTTTAAGTGGTCTTAAAATGCGAGTCCAACCTGCATACATGCTAGTCTTTTTGTTGAACTTAACTTGGCCATGTAAGCTAGGAGTCAAAGCACTTACGCGACCTTTACCTTGGGAGTCACCACTGCCATTACCTTGAATGCTGCTATAGTGTACATAGCGCAACGCTGGTGTTAATTCCACATTGTTACCAATGTAGATTTTATCTTGCAAATAAGCATATAAAGTATTGCGACGAATATCAGATGATACTACATCACCATTACGTTTAATAGAACGGGAGTTCAAATTAGAGCGACTATAGTCGATATTAGCAATAATATCATGCTTATCAAGTTGGCGAGTCCATTGAAGTTCTACACCTGTTTTGTTTTCTTTATACCATCTATTTGGGCTACCTGCCATACCACCTGTGTCAGCAATCCATTGACGCAATGCATCACGACGATCTGGGAATGGTGCCAAATTGGAATCAACCCAGGCATTGAATTGCTCTACAGTAGCACCATTAGGGAATGCCGCCGCATAGGCGGCACGTGCAGCATCACTACCAAGCTTAGACCATGTATATGTATCGCGACCTTCATATCGATGATCTAAACGATACAATCTAGCAAAGCTTTCCATTTGGCCTTGGCGATCGAAAGTAAACTTCAAATCTGTATCCAAGTTTTTAAACTTACTATAAGAGCCATAGTTACCATCTAAAGCGAATAAATTGTGGTAACCAGGGTTTCTGGAATCACCATACAACTTAGGTGCATAGCCTTGTGGATTTTTATCTGGATTTACATATTTAGGATCTGTTTTCAACTTGTAATTAGCATCATATTGGCCAACTTCAGCATTGAAAATAATACGACGCCAATCGTCGGCATTCCAGTATTTACGACTAGGCGTAGAAATCGGATATCCATCGCGCCCTTTTTTGAAGTTCATAGAGAACTGTAAGCTTTGTTTCTTATTGAACTCATGGTCAATACGCGCATTAAAACCTTCTTCGCGCCATTTAGAACCTGTAAGAGTGGCTACTTCACCAGTATCGCCATCTTTATACTTCGTATCTTGAGACATAGTACGTGTAACTGTTACAAAATAACCAGTGGAAGCATTTTTGCCTGCCGCACCTTGTACAGTCAAATTATAGCTATGCTTATTCCAGCTGCCTGTAGCTAAATCAACGGAGCCACTGAAATTACCTTTACCACGGCGTGTAATGATATTGATTACACCACCTGTAGCATCAGAACCATATTGAGAAGCACCAGGGCCTTTGATAACTTCGATTTTATCAATAGCATCCATATTGGTTACTTCATCGATATTAACACCTGTAGATTTAGAGCCTCTTTCAGAGCTATCACCTAAACGACCAGATGTAATATTGTCTACACGACGACCATCCACCAAAACTACAACGCGGGAGTCACCATTGATGGATACACCATTATTGTAGAATTGGTAGCCATACTCACCACCACGGTAACCAGGGTTTTGGAATGTAACACCTGGAACGCGTTTAATCGCTTCAGTTACATCGCGATAATGACGTTTTTCAATCTCTTCACGAGTGATAACCTTTACATCACCACCAGTACGGTAATAAGATTGCTCAGTAATGGTATTACCATACTCATCCTTAGCCGCATCGGCTTTTACCGAAACATTATGAACCTCATAACCCTTGAAGTTCTCATCATACGCATATGCTTGATACGTACCTAACGCTAACGTTGCTGCAATAGCAGCAGATAAAATACGACGACTCGTCATAAACCCTCCACACACAATAAATACACAATAAAAATAATATTAAAACTAATCCTCTAACAAATGCGTTTCTTGTATTTTCTGAATTACGACTACACACAAACATAATTCATACATTATCAGCTATAGAAGATTAATTATAACCATAATCTACATTAACCACAATCGTAACTGGCTCACCTGTTGTATTCTCTATACCTCCAGAGCTCTCTACGAGGCTAGCAGCAGCATTATCGAGAATGCTAGAGCCACTACTACCGATCATATTCGCACCAGCAAAGTTGCCATCAGCATCAAAAGTGATTTCAAAGGAAACTCGTCCACTGAGTCCACGGCGCACCGCCTGTTGAGGCATCACTTTATTACTCTCAACGCGAGCGATATAACCTGAACTATCGTAAGAGCCCCCACGACGTTCTACATCGCCGGGACCTGGGTCACCACCTTTAGATCCATTACCTTCTTCACTAAGCCCACCATTGCCAGCATTACCACCACCAGGGCCTGGTACATTGCCACTTCCTGGATTACCAACAGGATTATCAGTATTACCATTCAAATTGACTGATGCCGTCTCATTGCCACCTAAGTAAGGATTCAGATTTTTTAAGCCTTCTGTCGGCTTTCCCGATAAATCAGGCAACACACTACCTGCTTTACCGCCCCCTGCGACGGGTTTGTCGTCAGGGTGAATCTTTAGTTTCTCAGGATCCTTCTTTTCTTGAGGAGGTTCTTGCTGCCCCATATCGAGGTTGATAACCAAGTCTTTTTTTTGTGTTTCTGGAGGTTTTATATGACCAAACCAATCACCTACAACACCCCAATATACAAGATTTAATACCAATGCAGCTACGAAAGGAATTCCATATCGTTTGTCTACCATAGAATCACTTCCGTTCTGTAGCTACGCTAACAAACCGAGCACCACTAATTTTAAGATTATCTAAAATATTGATAACGTCCTTATATGCGATATCCTCAGAGGCACGTACAATAAATGCCTGTTGAGGTTCTTTTGCAACAATCCCTTGAATTTCATTACCCAATTGATCAGGGGCAATCTCACGTTCATTCAAATACATTTTATGTGTAGCTGTTAATGAAATCGTGATAGGCTCAATCGTCTTCGCAGAGGAAGAGGAGGCCTTTGGTAAGTTAAGAGGAATTTGTTCCTCTGTATTCATGTATAGCGTACTCATCATGAAAAATACGAGCAAGAAGAATACGATATCAATCATAGGTATAATCATGATGGTAGGTTCTTTTTGTATGCCTACTGAACTACGTTTCATCGTTGACTCCTAATATATAAATCCATAATAGAACCTAATTTTTGCTCTAACTTTGCAATATCAGAATTTACTTTATCTGTACACCAACTATGGATAGCTAATGCTACGATAGCTACTGAAAGCCCCGTTGCAGTGGCAACCAACGCTTCGGATACGCCGCCTGTGATAACAGTAGGCGCACCAATATCGCCTCCAACGGCTGCGAAGGATCGAATCATACCAACAACAGTACCCAAAAGTCCAAGTAATGGAGCCATTGTTACCATCATGCTAAGCCAGTTAAGACCACGTTTTAAACGTTCATCCATGTAACCTACCACATCATGTAAACGGTTCTCTAAACCTTCCGCACTATATACAGACTCCACGATAGGAGATACGAATCTACTCAATGCATCATCACTATTTTTTATAGAATTTTCTAGAGTAGACCAATTATTACTATTACGACCTGCATCAATGCTATCGGACAACTGTTGTAACTCATGATTGATGTTTCTGTACGTACGAATACGTTCAAATAAAATAGTACATGCTGCTAACATGAATAGTACAAGTGGATACATAACGAAACCACCTGCATTAAATAGGTGAATTGTATACTCCATCATAGCCTCCATATAATGTATAAAATTACGTATTATTTAACAAAAAAATGGTCATCTATATTATTAGATTAACCACCAACATTGACATTATCCTATAAAGCATGTATAAGTACAATAACCCTATACCCCCTACCGTTATGGTATTTCTATAGGATTCCATTCTAACCACATATTTCATCCACCTTAAATATACATCTATCCACCATATATAGACAACACTAAGTTATCGCATAAATAATTCATAAATATTACAAGAAATATAATAAAACCTTCTATAACAACTATGCTTAACAAGATAATTTCTTATATTTCATGGTATAAACCCATTACAATTCACTTTCCATTCTCAAAAGATTCTCTGTATTTTTATTAATCTATTATTGATTTATGAATATAATTTATTTACACATGAACAATATTTATACTCTAAGGTTATCAATATCTTTACGGTCTATTTCTTACTCGTATATTCCTCAATACATCTTATATACTTATTAATATATAAACTTATACTCAAACTATAAAAGTTACAATCCATATAAAAAGAGGACTAAGCCTTCATGGGCTCAGTCCTCTGATTATTCTGATTATAATAACATAAATCCTTAAAGCAAATTATATGCCATTTATAACTCTCATTTATTTTTTAGCTTTATCAGCTTTTACCTTTTTATTTTCTTTTACCTTTTTAGGTTTTTCTTGTTTAACCTTCACTGGTTTTTTCGCATTAACAGCAGCACCTGCAGGCTTTACAAATGCATTGTTAAGATTTGTTGCCACTTGCAATGCTACGTCCGCATTTGGCGTAGAAACAATGGATTGACCAGCTACCGTTACAGTGTCACCACTATAGGATGCAGAACCTGACGTAATTTGATTGTTATGATACAATCGTGCCAATTTACCAGCCATGTAATAAGCACGCTCTTCGCCTGTGTAGCGGCCACTACCTGCTGGAGTATAGATATTATCACCGTTTACGTACACAGTACCATTCGATACGTTTACATGATTCCCAGAATATGTGTACATACGAGAAATATTATTGTTCACCCGATCGGACAACTTTGGATGGTTATTAGGTGCTACCACTTGTGAAAGCCCTTCACGGTAGTGTTCCCCCACTTTGTTGCGCAGTACTGCCATAGAACCAGCTGCACCACCCACATTGTATGGAGACTCACTTAAAATCTTAAAGCCTAACTCATCAGCGGCTTTTTCTTGACTCATCGTAAACACTTGATTAGATAAGTAGTTGCCTGCCACATTAGATAAAATAGCCGCGCCTTCACTACCACCAGCGGCTATACCGACTGCTGTAGAAAGACCAATTTGTTTCTTAGCGCCATTAATAATATCTTTATGCTCGCCATGAGAAATTTCATGGGCCATTACATAGGCTAATTGATCATCATCCAGTGTATCTAAAGCACCCTTGTTAATAGACATAACACGACCAAGTGTGGCAAACGCATTAAACTCCTCATCAGGATTCGCATAGACAACGTAGGAACGCTTTACACTAGGTGTAGCCTCTAATGTCTTCATAATTCGATTTACACGCTCTTGAGCTGCACTATCGTTTAAATAACCAGTTTTCTCTTTTGTGCGTGCCAAACTCTCCTGTTGCCCCTCTGCAGAATTATCCATTTTATTTAATGCAGTAGATACGTAAGCCATAGCAATAGCACCACCAGCTAAGGATTGTACCGCAGCAGAAGCAGCATTGACAGAAGCCGTTTGCATCACAGTAGGTGCCATTGTCACTGCCATAGCAATAGATAAAGTAGCCGCTGTAAGTTTCTTATTCATTCTCTCAACCTCTTAAACAATGATATAGCTATATAATAAAACAATATAGAATGTAAAAAAACGCCAGAATTTCCACACTACCTATATAATATTACTTCATGATAAATATAGAATGAATAATGGAACAATCATTCATCTATCATAAGATGGTGCAATCTATTATGGTTAATTCAAACATTGCTAACTATTGATCTGTCGTTACTGGTTTAGCTGAAAGTACTACCGCTTCTTTACCATCTTTAGAAACAGCGCCACCATGTGTATAGCCTACTACATCAAAGCCTGCCTCAGCACACTGCTCTGCGATGCTTTCATAATTTTCATTCTTACCACGCGTACATGTAGAAAGATGTACCGTAGTAACACCTTTTTTCTTAAAAGACTCAATCTTCTTAGCAAGATCCCCACCGCTATGTGTGAACCCCACCAACTCAATATCCTCATCAGCATAACGCTCAAAGGAATCCGCTTTATTCATAAATGCTTTCAAACAACCGCCACAAGAACAGCGCTGCATTGTATCCTCATTCACGAGAACCGCAATTTTTTTAGCCATATGACCTCCTATAAATATGATATAAGCCTAAGTATACCATATCCATGAGAAAAATATGTGCTTCAAAGCACGATAATTAATACTAATTATATAAGTAACTCCTTCAACGTCTACTGCTTTGCTCATTAGTTCCCTTAAAAGAATAAAAATCCATACAAAAAAAGACACACCCTCAGGTGTGCCTTTAGCTTAATCAGCAGCTTCCTATCAATCCTCACTGTGGATTTTCCTTCACTGCTTCGCAGTTCGGTAAATCTTACGTTCGGAAGAAGGTGATGTGTGGGCCCCATACGTCGTTTCACTCCTCTGTGGCCTCACACCCTACCCTTCCCACGCCGTCTTATTGATTTATATAGATAGTTTCTACTTGTACAACCTTGGCTGGAGACGGCTCTTGCAGAGTTAGCTAGTCGAAGACTAGCAAAAAGAAAAGGCCTACCTTAAGGTAGACCTTTTTCTTTTCGTTAATCAGCAAGTTCTTATGTACGGCTCTTCCCTCCAGGATACTGGGTGTTCGTCGCTGTGGATGGCCTTATGTAGCATAGCTACATGGCCATCTTACGCTCCGAACTAAGCGATGCAGTGAATCTGTCGTCGCTTCGCTTCTCCATCTTCTACTGCCCTGCTCACCAGGTACCCTGGGAGGATAGGAAGCCATACAACAAAAAAAGACACACCCTCAGGTGTGCCTTTAGGCAATCAGCAGCTTCCTATCCTCCCAGGCCGTCTCCAGCCAAGTACTTTCGGCGTTTATGAGCTTAACTACTGTGTTCGAGATGGGAACAGGTGGATCCTCATAGCCATCGCCACTGAATCTGTCAGAGTTTGTACTCTGAAAACCACATAGAAGTTATATATATTTGTTGCACATTCTGCTTAATGTTTTACGCTGCTTAAGTAAAGCCCTCGATCGATTAGTACCAGTCAGCTCCAAACCTC